>SWCD01011596.1_pt1 | contig 202758 bp, 159 predicted proteins | sample 4693011 | NCBI WGS metagenome assembly SWCD01 (sample SAMN10267278, study PRJNA491770) | bioreactor metagenome | isolation source: DHS bioreactor inoculated with marine | place: Japan: Omine Ridge, Nankai Trough
TTTTATCAAATACATTTAAACTAAAATGTAATATTATTCATCACCCAGTTGCGAAGATCGTCTACCAACCCCACCATAGACCTGCAAGCTCCATGTTTACCATGTGGCTTTTTCTTTGCGATAATGTCGTTTAAATCGGACCGGGGTATATCATACAGTTTGAGTTTGCTTTCATGATTTGCAGAATCTATCTTATAATAAGCTGATGAGGTAGTCTGCCGATGGCGGTCAATGGATTTGACGATGATCAAACCAAATCATTCAGCAACACAGTCCCGGTACTATAGTCTCGCATCACCGGATCGTTGAGAATAAGAAGGTGATGTGCAGATGAGAACATTAAAAGAAGAGGCATAACATGTCGCTAAACTGGATTGAAGTTTCATCTCTTTCGTTTAATGCTTTATTACTGCTTGAGCGGGTACAGTTGAGCTGGTTTCCCGGCTGGGTACCTGAGTCTGAGTTGGCCATAGCACTTAAGCGTAATCCGGCTGTGGAATGGTATCTGCGGAACAAGTGTCCTGAGTTGAATGATTGGCTTGATAAAGTGGTCACCAGCTCAGAAGTGAATTCTGATCCGACGGCGGATGAGGTTCGTCAGGCAGAAATGACTATCATGCGGACTATCAACGATCTCCTGGTATATGTTGTTGACCCTGCTGCATATGACGCACTCCCGTTTCACACCTGGGATTCCAATGAACTCATTTCGCTGGCAGTGTTCAAAGAAAAGACGGTGATTGACGTGGGTTCGGGTACGGGTCGGCTAGCCTTTGCAGTCGCTTCAGAAGCGGCTCAGGTATTTGCAGTTGAACCGGTTACTAGTCTACGCCGCTATATCCGGCAACGGGCAAGTGAGCAGCGATTGAGCAACGTCTATCCGGTCGACGGCCTTTCGACCCAGATACCCCTCCCAGATGATTTCGCTGACGTAACCATAGCAGGGCATGTCTTTGGGGGTCAGCCGGAAGAAGAATATCAAGAGTTATCGCGGGTCACGAAACAAGGGGGGAAGGTGGTACTCTGTCCTGGGAACATCGATGAAGATAACTCTGTGCACGACCTCCTCATATCCAGAGGATTTAGCTGGGCTAGATTTGAAGTGCCACATGAGGGAACAAGAAGGAAGTATTGGACGACAGTCGGAGTGACCAGCACTGAGATGTGAGAGGTTCTTTTACTTAACAACCTACCCTACCATCTTCCAACGACTTCCGTTTGTTGTAGAATATCGCGTTCTTGCCAAAAAATTTGAATTCCACAAAAGTTTGAGGAGAGTGAGGTCCACCCCGCTTAATGCCACATTAGCAATATTATATACTATGTTGTTTCACTTCAGGAGCTTATGCATCTCTCCGATAAATATTATTATTTGTAATTGTTACTCCAAATTATAATTGCTCTTAAATTATAATAGATATCATTAGATTTTTATAATATTGCCTATCATTGCAAATTGCAAAAAGTTGCAAAATTCGTATGACCATTCCTGCTTTACTTAAGTCGTTATCTTCCGTTTGATTGCAACAGCGATTCGTACAACCCTCGAACTTCTAATCAATATCAACGCTTATTCTTGCTCTAACGACTTGAAAAACCTATATTGTAATTCTTAACATCATGAAATGGCTATAATATGGCGAAAAGAATCAAGGCATGTTGACCTGTAAATGGGAGGTATGGTATGGAATTCGATGAAGGGCTCGGCATAATTTTGTGGGTTTTGTTAATTGTCGCAGTAATTGTTCTTATCGTGGATTACCGAAAAGGCAAGAGGGGCCTGGTGATGACCGTTGGCTGGATTATATTTGGACTTGGAATAGCAGGTGATGTACCTTTGCCAACTATAGCCCCTGGGCTGGCAAACTTCCACAGCAAAGCATCACTACTTACTTCTCTTGGACTGTTGCTTATACTCGGTTCATGGTTGGCATCTTGGTGGACAACTCGAAAAAATAAGAGAGAAGTCTAAGGCGCGCTAAGAAGAAGACCTACATTGGTGTTGAGTGCCGCCTAAGGGATCGCAATCGCCTGTGCAATTTCTACTTTTATTATATAGGTATAGTAAAAAGTTTGAATAACTACCAACTGGGAGAGTGTAAAAGGTGATCGTTGACATCCTCTCCCCTGTGTATAATCAAGCAGCATTTTCAATTACCCAGTTGCGAAACTCATCTCGTAAAACAACATCTAAGATATTTGACTGAAACATTGTTCGACGTTGACAGTTTCAAACTGTAAAAAGTTGCGAAAGTCGCATGACCAACGTCGCTTTTTCTAAGCCAATATTATACTATGACTTACAATCGCACTCTTAATTTACCTTAGAACTTTATATCAAATTATATCATTTAATGCAGGCTAATTTCGATTATTGCTAAAAACATCTTGCGATTTGTCTATAATGTGGTATAATAATTCGATAATTGGCGAATTGTAGGAGATGTAGTGCAGGATTTTCTTTCTATTACCAAGGCCCTCAGCGATGAGAATAGAGTAAGGGTTTTAATGGCTCTAAATATTGGTGAGTTGTGCGTATGCCAGATCATTGAGCTGCTGAAACTTGCTCCATCCACCGTTTCCAAACATATGTCTATCCTCAAACATGCACGACTGGTGGAGGGCGAGAAAAATGGCAAGTGGGTTTATTACCATCTGGCTGATGATGCACCAAAAGCTGCGGCTGAGGCTATTGAGTGGGCTAAAAGACATCTTGTGTCAGAAGCTACTATCAAGAGAGACATAAAAAATCTAAAAACTATTATGAATCAACACCCAGTCGAAGTGTGCAGAAAGCAAAAAGCATCACGTGTCGCAAGGACGGCAGATGATAGAGCCATCAGTATAGCCAAACATACTTTCAGTGATGCAGAGGCCTAACATGCACCCTACAAAAGATCAAAAACTAATGCTGTTAGAATTGTAAAAAAAAAGTACGATGATTAGTGATACACAATGAGGAGTAATGATGTTTAACTACAGAAATATCGCAGTGCTGTTGATTTTGTTCTGTTTACCTATTATGGCTTTCGCATCAACGAGCGACCAGCTTAATATAGCGATGGAAAATGGAAACATTGCGTATGTAATAGTAACTGAACCAGGCGTCCCCGGAGTGGATCAGGCAAAGCAAATGATCCAAAGCACCATGAGTCAGACTCCCGGATCGGTGATGATCGAGTCGAACCGTGCTGATGCTGTCAATTTAGCATTTGTACAGAAATATAAATTGACCACTGTACCAGTACCTCTGATAATTGTCTTCGCATCCAATGGTGCAATGGCTGGTGGCAATATTGCATCCAATCTTTCAGTACAAAAGCTTATGGATTTGATCCCCAGCCCAAAAAAAGCAGAAGTTTTGAAAGCAATTGAATCTGGACAGGCATCTTATATAACAGTGAGCCGAAATGACATGTCCTCTATTCCTCAAGTAGCTAATTCTTGTGCAAAGGCATGCTCTGAGATGAAAGGAAAGTGCGTTGCTATTGATATCTCCATGGATGATCCCACCGAAGCCACTTTTCTGAAACAACTCAAGGTGAATCTACAAGCAACAGAACCTGTCATAGTTGTCCTTAATGCTGAAGGACAGATCACTGAGACCTTCAACGGTCCAGTGAATATAACAAATTTGGTACAGGCTGCGACTAAAAAAGTCAGCAGTGGTTGTTGCCCTCCCAACAGCGGGAAGACGTGCCCTCCAACTCCCACAAAGAAAAAGAGTGGCAAGTAATTAATGGCTTTCACATTTCGGACTATTGTATTTAAAGAAATTTATCAACGCAAAGGTCGTATGGTTTCTGGTCTTCTTGCTATCACACTCGGAATCGGTATAATAGTCGCCATTCAGTCAGTGACATCTGTTTCGAGACAGGTAGTTGCCAAGAAGCTGGATCTGCTGGGTGCCAATATAATGGTACTTCCCCAGGGCGCCACAGTAGATGACTATTACTCTGCTGATGTAGATTCTCCGACATTCCCGGAGGAGTACGTTGAGCGTATTGCGACTTCGATGATCCCCGGTGTTGACAACATGTCTCCCAAGTTAAGCAGGCGAATTGAGATAGAGGGTTTATCGGTCATCCTGACAGGAATTCTTCCCGCAAATGAACTGGCTTCAAAGCCGATCTGGCAGGCTTCAGGTCTGATGGGTGCTGAGTTGGAATTAGCCTGTGCCCCATCTCAAAACAAAGAATCCTCTCTTACTGAAGCAGATCTAAAAGCTAAACGACAGACGATTGATTCTCTTGGAACAAGCGAAGTGTGGGTTGGTAGTCTGATTTCGGAACGACTCAAAGTCACAACCGGATCAACTATTCCAATCAAAGGGCAAGTGTTCGAGGTTACACACGTTCTCCCTGAGACAGGGACAATCGACGACAACAGGATATTTGCACACCTTCATACAGCGCAACGACTACTCGGTATCGAAGGTCAAGTGAGTAACATAGAGATCATGGGATGCTGTAGTGAAATATCTGATGGGTTACTCGGTAAGCTGAGGAACATTCTCCCGGACACGCGGATCACTACCATCGGTCATATTGTCAACACTCAGATTGAGACCAATGCTCTGATGGCCAAAATTTCCTTGGTTCTTCTCGTGATTATAATTCTGGTCGGATCTTTCTCTATTGGTAATTACATGTGGGCAAATGTGGAAGAACGACGTAAAGAGATTGGAACTCTCATAACTATCGGTTGGGGAAGAAAACACATCTACTGGCTTTTCCTTAGTAAGGCGATCATTCTGGGATTGGTGGGCGGTGTTCTCGGATACGTAACTGGCACAATGTCGGCGGTAATTATCGGACCTTATCTTGCTGGCCTGCACATCAGCCCCGTGATTAATTACTTCTGGTGGTCGGTATTGGTAGCTATTGTCATCTCTCTGGCTGGTAGCTGGTATCCAACATATCGAGCAGCCCGGATAGATCCTGCTGTTATTATGCAGGAGGTTTGAGAATGTTTGACATTCATACTCTTACAAAAACATACACCCGATCCAGGCAACAGGTACATGCCTTAAAAGATGTTTCATTGAAAATTGATAAGGGAAGTTTCGTGGCCGTAACTGGTCCATCCGGTTCAGGCAAAACTACTCTACTGCTGTCTCTGGGCGGACTTATTCAACCCAGCGGGGGTCATGTGAAGTACAATAACCAAAACCTGTATACCCTCCCTCCTTCCTTATTGGCGACATTCCGTAACCAGACTATTGGATTTGTACTACAAACGTTCAATCTGGTGCCGTACCTAACTGCTCTTGAAAACGTGATGCTGCCAATGCTGCCAAACAGAGGAAACGGAGCAGATCCGAAACAGCACGCTATAGAATTGTTAGATAAACTCGGATTAGATGATCGCAGAGATTTCCTGCCAAGAGAGCTCTCTGTTGGTCAGCAACAACGGGTTGCCATTGCCCGAGCGCTTGGAAATGAACCGGAAGTAATATTGGCCGATGAACCAACGGGTAATCTTGATCCATCTCTTGCTAATGAGATACTCGATATTCTGGAAGATTTGAATAAGAATCGGGGCAAAACCGTGATTCTGGTGACACATAGCCCACATGCGGGAGCCCGAGCGGATATTATGCTGAAGCTAAGAGAAGGAATACTTTTGTCATGAGGTTATTTTAACAAATTTGACTGAAATATTGATTCAAATTGAAGACTTCAAACTGTAAATAGTTGCGAAATCCGTATAACCATCCCCGCTTTTTTTCCAGGGTATTACCACACCTAACCATACATCAACGCCCTCAATTACTATCGAACTTTTTTCCATTTATTAATTATCATTTAACTTGATAAAGACAGAAAACACTTCTTATATTTAAGCTTCAAAATTACAAAATGTTTTGACGGCATACAATTAGAGAAATTAAAGACATGATTACATTCCACCAACTACTCGGATATCTTGAGATGGCAAGAAAAACTGGGAACAAGAAACTTTGGGGGATTAATCCGAAAATGAACTCAAATATTCATATAAATCTAAACACTTCACTTTTAAAGGTTACATGAAAATTAAGCAGAATGCTAATTTTGTACCACTGACCTACGGGTTATGAACCTGTTTAATAGTCCTGACAAAAAGAGACACCAGACACTATCCTGCTACAACACCAAAGACTTACAGGAGAAACAATGTCAGGTATTTTCCATTATTATCTGTTGTTCTTGCTTATTTTGTTATAAAAATGTTAGAAAAAGGTGAATGTTAAAAATAGAACTAACATAAATTTTCTTATAAATAATATTAAATAAATTTGTATATTAGACAATTATTGATATCTTTTATAGATATCTTGTAGATATTAGATTTTGGAGTGATTTATGAAAAAATATGAATTATTACAAGTTTTGTCTGAAAACAAATTTATACGGTCATGGCATATAAAAGATAAAATTAGTAATAATTCTTATTTTGCAAAAAGTATTAATCCAGAGACAGAATTTGATAAAAATAGTATTAAGAGAATTCTCGAAAACTCCTACAAGTTACAGCAAAATATACGAAATAATGGCTTTGTTACTTCAATTGCTAAATTTAAAGAAGAAGGATCTACTTACTATGTGTATCCTTTTTTAGATTTGAATAAATGGCAACTTTTAAAAATTGATGATATTAGTTTCGAGGTTATTACAAAATTATGCGTATTAATTGATAATCTTCACTTGCTAAATCTTGTTCATGCAGATTTGAAACTGTCGAACTTCCTCATCAAAAAAGAAAATAACAAATTTGAATTAAAACTTGTTGATTACGATTTTTTATGCGAAAACGAATCAAAGCCTAATAGAAATATTTTTGGCACTCCTAAATATATTGCTCCTGAAATTTTAAACAACGATACTGTTTTAATACAGTCAGATAACTACTCATTTGGGAATGCACTAAATAAATTTGAAAACTTTTCTTATAGTAATACTGATATTGACAAGGATAAATTTAAAAGTTTTATTGATAACTTAATTGATCCTGATCCATTAAAACGCCCACAATATCTTATAGATGCCTTAAGACAATATGAACTACTGGATGCTGTTCAATATGATAAAATCAATAAAACTATTTTGTTAAATCTGTTAGAAACATCATTTAATCAAAATAGTAAAAATAACAATATTAAGAGCATTTTCAAAAAACTAAAAGTTTTTGGTTTTACAAATGAACTCATTGAAGATATCCAAAATAGTAATCAAAATACATTCAAGCTATTAAGTTGCCTTGTGGAAAAGACTTCTGTTTACCGATTTAACAACTATTGGTTATTACAAGAAGATGATCACACACTTATATACACGTTTGAAATGATTCATGAAAGTAACAACGATATTAATGTATTCTTTGACTATTATAACTTCAAAAAAAGTAATATTTTAAAAAAGGCAGATGAGTATGTTGAAAATGGTGAGGATAATAAAGCATATCTAATTTACAAAAAAATATGCGATACTAAATATTACAATTCACTGTCTGTGAAAGAAAAATTTAAAGCTGCAAATAATACAGCAGATTACCTAATTGGTCAGAACAGAATAAAAGAAGCGCTTCACTACCTTCAAAAGCTCTTAGAAGAATTAGAAACAACAAATGAAATGTATCTCGATACTTACTTTAAGATTGTTAAGTACTGTTTGGGTTTTGAAAATGAACAGGATAGCAACCAGCTTTTAAAGAATGGTATTGCTTTATCAAAAGAGAATAATAGTATTATCTCTGAGTTGAAGTTTTTGAGGCTCAAGGCCTGGTATTTGTGTTCAAAAGGGCACACAAAAGAAGCTTTCGATATCCTTAAAAGTGTCAAAGAAATCTCTAAAAATGAAAAATTGACAGAATCTCTTATTCAAACATATTACATGTATGGAGTGCTTTGCTGGTCTACAGGTAAATATATAGACGCTAAAACACACTATTTGAAAAGTTATGAAACAGCAAAACAAAACAATCAAATTGATAAAGTTTTATCCACACTCTTGTCGCTCGCAACAACAAGTAAGATACTAGGGAATTACAATGACGTAATAAAATATGGGAAAATTGCTGTAAAATACATTAAGAGTGTTGTAGATAAACCCAAACTGTCAAATCTGTACATCAACCTGGGATTGTCCAGCATTTTTATAGGTGATTACAAATCTGCACAGTCATATTTATTGAAATCATTAGAAACCTCTTCATCTTCTAAAATTGAACATTTTGTTTTTTTCCAGCACGCACATGATGTATTGAAAATGTATAGCGGTGATTACAAGAACGCTACTCATGAAATGCATCATACTTTGAAACTTACAGAAAATAACCAGTATGATAATATTAGAGGAAACACCTATCTGAATCTTGGGGAATTATACTTTTACACTGGAGAGAATATTAGGTGTAATGAGAATTTAGAGAAAGCAAAACAGGTTTTTAGTAATCACAATGATGAATCATCACTTGCTATTATTGAAACTATCAGAATATTAAACGATTACTATTATACTGATCAAACAATTTTATATGATAATAAAATATTGAATTTGTTGTTAGAAACTAAATCAAGATATTATGCATGTTTGTACTTAATACACTTAGTCCTTAATAATAACACTATTAGTGGTGATCTCGCTGCCAGTTTTAACTCTTTTATTGCAAATTCAGAAACACCACTATTTAGAGTGACATCACTTTTATTCCAGGAATATTCAGAAAATAACGAAGTAAGTATTTCAACTTTGAAAAAATGCTATCAAATGCTTGATAGTATAAATGCAAGGTTTTTGTCATTACTGTTATGTCAGTCAATTGCTGACCTTTACCTTAAGAATTCTGATTATAAATATGCTTACAAGTATTTTCATCGAGCATTGTGCATAGCTGAAAACATTAATAATGTTTATTATTTTAAAAAAATTACGAAGTCAATTGAAAGTTTTGACATTTCCGGTTATGAAAGAGATTATGCTATTGATGCCTTGCATGGTGTTGCTGAAATAATTAATAATGTTAAAGATCATGATGAATCACTTGAAAAACTTATATATTACGCAATGAGGCACACAGGTGCCGAAAGAGGAGTGCTACTACTTAAAAATGTAAAGACGAATAAGCTCAATGTTGAATCATATGTTAATTGTGATGATGACAGCTTAAATGATATTAGTGATTTTAGTAAATCAATCCCATCAGATGTAGATGACAAAAATCTTCCTTTGATAATTGAGAATGCTTTAAATGATGATAGAACAAAAAAATATAATAGTATAATTGCTCATAATATTCTCTCTGTTATCTGTATCCCTCTAAAAATTAGTAAAAATATACAGGGTGTATTGTATCTGGATAATCACACATTACCATCTCTTTTTAGTAAAGATGATATCAAATTTGTTAGTTCAATTGCAAGTATTCTAAGTTCTGTATTGAATACTATTTTAGAGTTCAAGAAAATATTTATTATTAACAAACAGCTAGTTGATGAGGCTAGTGTACATAACAATTTTATTGGTGAGAATGCAAAAATTAAGAAGTTGTTTAATGGTCTGCCAGAAATTGCAAAATCTAAGTCTCCAATACTTATAGTTGGGGAGAGTGGGACAGGGAAAGAAATCATTTCAAATATTATTCATAGGTTGAGCAACAGGAAAGATAATCCATTAATTAAAGTTAATTGTACGGCTCTTGCTGATAATCTGGTCGACAGTGAATTGTTTGGTATTAAGAAAAATGTTGCGACTGGTGTTGATAAAAGAGATGGTAAGTTTGCTGCTGCAAATAATGGAACGATCTTTTTTGATGAGATTGGTGATATGCCATTGAGTTTACAACCAAAAATATTAAGAACAATTGAGTATGGTGAGTATTACGAGGTTGGAAGTAACAGGCTTGCTTTTACTGATATTAGGTGTATTTATGCTACCAATAAAGATATTGATAAGTTGATCCTGAAAAACTTGTTCAGGGAAGATCTTTATTTTAGAATTAATACTATTATTATTGAGATACCTCCACTCAGAGATAGAAAAGACGATATTGAATTATTATTACACTATTTTCAAAACAAGTTTTTGACAGGAGTGGATTATTCTATATTCTCTGTAGATGCTCTTACTACAATGTCTATTTATGATTGGCCTGGCAATGTGAGAGAATTGAGAAATCTTGTTGAACGATGCTGTATTCATTACAAGGGAAACAAATTAGGTGTTGATGCACTACCTGATAAGGTCAAAAACTTTATTCCATCCAAGGAAAACAAGGAAGCTTTTGAAAAAAAGGAAAAATTTAAGATCATTAACTGTTTGAATGATAATAATTGGAATGTGTCTAAAGTTTCTCGCATTCTCAATATCCAAAGATCCACTCTTGATAGAAAAATCAAAAAATATAACATCAATAAAACTAATTACCCAAAGTAATTTATCACTTCTTCAAATGTGGTAAATGTCATGGTGATCCTATACCCTATTTAGTTTAACAACTTACCATTTCATCCATTATAGACCGGTGAAATATTCCGAGAAGTCTAATAATATTTCTTTTATTAGGATTTCGTGTATAAGCAACTCACACAACTCCTTAGGGCTATCTTTTGTGTGAAATAGTGTATGGCATCCTATTTGATTTCAATGGTTTTGAACCAAAAACCTAAACTTAAAGGAGTCATGGGATGAAATCCAAATCTATTGTTTTGACGTTTGTCAGTATTTGTCTCTTAGTGAGTTTTGTAGGGGGGTTTTCTCCTTCAACAACAGTTTATGCTGGAAGTGGAGATCCTTTCCCTCCACCCCCAGATTCAATACCTGATGGATTAAACTCTGATACGACAATATCACCTGAGGAACCTTATCAACCACAAGAAGATCCATCGTATTGGGAAATTGCCCTAATGATAGTAAAGATTAATATCTAATATTGAAGAGGGACTAACACTCCCTCTTTAAAATAATGAGTAATTATGAGTTATCAAAAAAATATAATCATTTTGTATGATTTATTTCAGAGTAGAAAAGTTGTAAAAACAAGCGATATAGAGAGATTGTTGAATGTTTGTAAACGTACAGCTTATAGATATGTAAATGCTCTTTTAAGAGCGAACATTCCAATTAGCTATGATGAAAGCGTTAAAGGTTATCGATTATATAAGAATAAATTGAACAAAACCAGTCTCAATTTGGAGAGTAATCTGTTGATATTGATTGCTCTTAAGAATTTATCTAACAGGGTAAATAAATATTACAAACAAAAAATCGATAACCTAACTCTTAAACTTCTTTCAAATCAGGAATATGAAGTTGAAGAAATAATCTCAATTTATGATAATTATATAATTCAGGATTCAAAAACTTCTGATATTTCCAGTATGATTTCGTTAAAGATGATACAAAGTGCAATTTCATTTAAGAAAAAAATCAAGATTAGTACAAATAATGAAAAAAACATTGAAGAAGTCAACTTGATCAGTGACCCACAAATAATATTTAAGAATGATTGGGAAGTCTCTGAATACAAAATAACTAATGATAACAACAACAAAATTAAAGATATTTTACAAGTTACCATTGAATAATAAATAGGAAAATAATTTAAAAAATATTGTTTTGAAGTGACAGGATATGTCAGGGGTACCCTGTATATTGCAAATGAGCATTAGGAGTTGGGACTAGTAGCTTTTTGGGGTAAAAGAAGAAACATTGGATGTATTGCAATTACTAAAAGGTGATTTATTATTTTCCCTTGGTTAAATTTCGTGGCCATAATCTGGACTCCTGGGTCCATATAAGCATACTGCTGTTTATGTTTGGTACTTCAGGGATATTGATATTACTAATATTATCTAGCCTGGAAAGATTCGCTACACAATTGAAATTATGAACCTATAAAACTCTACTGAATTGGTAGAACTATCAGGGAGGAATTCAAATGAGACGCATATTACAAATTTATGATGTTCTTATAATTACATCAGATGTTCGTATTCTGTTTCAAAACTTAATTATATGATGGCATTGAATATTATTTTGATGATAGTTTTTGCCATTCATTAATTGAACACTTCAATATTTGGAGTGTAGCATAGGTATTTGTAAAGTATCCGCCACAAATTTAATACTTTTATAAACATAAATTATTACGTGAACATTAGAAAACATTCAAAACTCTTTATAGATGTAAGAGAAATCTAATTGGATTCTATAAATGGATGATGAATTGTGTAATCAATTCTTATCAACAATATAATAATACTGATAAGATATTGAATACGGGTAAAATGTTCCTTATGGGAGGTAAGTATGTTCATAAATCTTTCGAAATTAACAAGAGGGATTTTGTATTTTCTGATTATTTTTTCAATTACGTCAACTGCTATTGTAGCTCAGCAATCAACTAGTGGACCAATTAAACCGGCAAATATAGATGATGGATTGTTAGAACCAAATAAAGCTCAGGTTATAATTAATAGTGTACCTGCATATATTTGGAAACACGGATGTGGTCCAACATCTGTGGGGATGATTGTAGGATATTGGGATGGCAATGGTTTTCCAAACCTCGTTGAAGGAAGTGCTACAACACAAACTGCTGATGTAAACGACATGATTGCAAGTGATCATGGTAGTGCGGTGTGTAATAGTGCATATCTTGACCATTATCGAGATTTTTCATGTCCAAGAGATGATGGTTCTCCTGATGTTATTCAAGATTTGTCAGAATTAGGAGGTTACCATGAATTGAATTGTGTTGCTGATTTCATGCAAACTTCATGGAGCTCAGAAAGTAACAAATATGGATGGAGTTGGTATAGTGATGGTCCACCATCATTTATTGATTATATTGATTTTATTGCTCCTGAGTATGAGGGTACAGCACAAAATTATGCCTTTTATACATATAGTTGGGAACAATATAAAGCCCAGATTGATGCTGGGAAACCTGTCATGCTTCTTGTTGATACTGATGGTAATGGTGGTACTGACCATTTTATTGTAGGGTACGCCTATGATGATGTTGCTATGAAGTATGGTTGTCGAAATACCTGGGATGGTAATATACATTGGTATGATTGGCGTATAATTAGTTCTGGTTCTCCATGGGGGATTTATGGTATCACAACATTTGATATTACACATAGACTGGATAGTGATGGGGATGGAATAGTTGATGTATTAGATAACTGTCCTGATATCCCTAACCCTGGTCAGGATGATGGTGATGAAGATGGTGTCGGTGATATTTGTGATAACTGTGAAAACTATTATAATCCCAATCAGGATATTCCTGAATACTCAGTACCTCTTGGTACAGAATTTAGCGAGAAGGCTGTTGCTATAGAGGTTATATACGATACAACCTGGGTATCTAATGGTTCTGTAACATTGACTGCTACAGCTTCAAATCCGATGAGAACAACAACTCTATACGCCGATCAGGTTATCAGTTGGAGTCTTCGGATGAATGCTGGCTGTAATGCTTTTGATGTTGCTATCTCACAGAATGGCAGTACAGTTGCTATCCTCACATGTGATGGAACTCTTCAGGAAGAATCCGGGTCATTCCAGGCTTATTCTGGCGATGTAATCAGAGCTCATTGTGGTATCTACAAATCTGATGGTGGACGTGAACCAGATCCCTTTGCTTCATTTACATATCATGATATGGACCCCACAGATGCTCATGTAGGTGGATATGTATATGCAGGTACTGTTAACTCATTGACTAATTATACAGTGCAATCAATTAATGCTACAGTTAATACTCCACAAGAATCAGCTACAGTCAATGCTTCTCAAACAGTTAATTATAGCATGTTCATGCCTTCAGAAGGAATCTGTGAAGGAGATGATTATGCCAAAGTAAAGAGAGGATCTACAACAATATCTTCATTATACTGTGATGTAAATTCACAGTCTGACGATGGTTCTTTCTTTGTAAATGCCGGTGAGATAATTACTGCTCAGGTCAGCGGTATTTATGTTCCATCACCTCCGAGTAGAGAGGAAAATCTCAATGCTCAAATAGTTTACTATGACTATGTACCAGGCGATGGGGATTTCCATTTAATGTTTACAGATGCCTGTGGTGGACTTGATGGTTCATTTACATATGGCTCGCCTTACAATGATATTGCTACTGATGCATGTATGGCGTCTGATAATGGTTTTCTTGTTGTTGGCTATACTTCTACTGTAGGTAACAATGATTTTTATATGGTTAAATTTGATGAAGATGGCACCTTTGAATGGGATAAAACATTAAATTACTCATCAGATGATAAAGCATTTAGTGTGATTCCAGATGGTGATGATTTTGTTATTCTAGGTACGTCTGATGCTTCGGGAACAAGTGATCTTCGTCTTACAAAAGTTGATGGCTCTGATGGCACACAGTTATGGACTAACACATATGGCCAGGGAGGTGTTAATGATTTAGCCGGAGAAGTTATTGAAATCTCTGGTGGATTCGCAATGGCCGGTTCTCGAGAAAATAATCCGAGCGATGTTGATATCATATTGATAAAAACTAACACTGCCGGAATCGAGACAGGCACTTATGTATTAGGTAGTGATACCTATAATGAATATGGCTATGGAATTGTAATGAATTCATCTGGAAATTATTATATTTGTGGTAAGACAGATGAAGGTGATGCAATTGAAGCTCTGGTGATGAGTGTATCATCTATCGGACTAGAAGTAACACATGGTGTTTTTGGAAATCTTGGCGATGATGTCGCATATTCTATCGCGTTAGATTTCGAAGAGAAACCAATATTTGCAGGATATTCTACATCTTATGGTGATGGATCTCGTGATGCATTAGTTGGGAAATGCGATACTGACTGTGATTTGATATGGTTGACTACATATGGCGGCAGTATGGCTGATGAGTTTTACGATATAAAGTATACAGTTGATAATAATTACATTGTTGCTGGTTTTACAGATTCTGAAGGAGCTGGCTGGTCTGATTTTTATGCTGCCAGATTTATTTTGCAGCCACCTGTTGATCCCGTACTAACGGCACCAATCAATGGTAAAAACTATTGTAGCAGCGGTTCGCCGACATTCACATGGAATAATATATTTGGTGTTTGGAATTATCGTATACAAATTGATAACAACTCTGATTTTTCATCACCGATACATGATGAGATTGTTTCATCAGAATCATTTTATGCTGGTAGTTTTGGAATTAGTTATTATTACTGGCGTGTTCGTGCAGAAAACTTTACTAACCATTGGGGTGACTGGTCGGATAGTTTCTGGTTCAGGGTCAAGTCTTGTAACCCAACCTCATGCCCGGTATTGTTTACATATAATGAAAATGATTTTGTTATGGAAGATGTTTTATTGACAGAATGTGAAGTCAGTAATTATCAGGATGTAGTAACCGATTACTATATGCTGAAAACTGATCCTACAATTATTAATGGATTAGCAAAATTCCAGCTTCGTGAGTTAGAAGATGAAGTTACTTATCTGCAGGATATCGAATTGATTATGGTTGAACATGATGGATCAACCAATGTTTCCTGCTCAAGAGATGGTAATATAATTACATATAATGATGTAAACAGTCCTTTAAAAGCAATTGATCATAACGGAGTTGATCGTACTGCGGAGATTGCCTCTGAAGATGATCTTATGTTTGAAAGCTCAGAACCAGGATTTCTGATAATTGATCTTCCTTATTCACAGGACTTAGATAATGGAATTATCATTTCAAGTGTACCTAAGCCTATCTGTGAAATTAGAAAAGAGGAAAATGCTCTTAAAAAGAATCCTGATGATCTTGAAATAGCTGATGAACTGAGTCATTCCAATAATTTGATTATGGAAATCCTTCAAGAAGACGGTTCAAATCAGAAACTTTCAAATCTACCTTTAAGACTTACGATTGATGATGAAATTGTGATGTTGAATTCATCTGATAATGAAAAAGATGGTATTGTTACTATTAAGATTTCATGGGAAAAATCTTACAAAACTAACCATATCGGACATATTATCAATGAAAATTCAACTTATACAAAAACTAACATCAAACCTGAAGGATCAACATTACAAAAATCCAATTCAGCGGCTAAGAACAATGTCATCTTTAATGAAAGTGATATTCTAAAACTTAATAATGGTGATGTTTTGGATTTAGCTTTTGAAGTTGGAATAGAAACTGCTGAACAAACTCAACGTACATTCATTGTTAAGGCAACTGGTCGTTATCAACCTGAATATATGATTGAAAGTCTTATTCCTAATGAGTTTAAATTGAATAATAACTATCCTAACCCATTTAACCCAACAACAGTGATTTCATATGATCTCCCAACTAAGGCAAAGGTCAAACTTGAGGTCTACAATGTTCTTGGTCAACACATCAAGACTTTGATTGATGAAGAACAAACGGCTGGTCAATATGAAGTTGTATGGGACAGCAATAATCAAAATGGATCCCGTGTTGCAAGTGGTGTCTATTTCTATCGCTTAAAAGCAGATTCATTTATTCAATCGAAAAAGATGATACTTCTCAAATAATATTTACAACATTTCTGTTAATCGGTCAGTCAACCTGTTTGGCTGACCGAAAATATTAATAAAGTATACTTATGGGTTTAAAATAAAACAGAAAGTGTGTAGATATATAATCTAATATTAGCTGTAGTTTATGCTTGTCTTGTTAGAAAACTATCAGGAAATCCGGCAGCCATTAGCTGATTTATAATACAAGAAAACTTGCTACGAAACATCTATTGAAAAGGTATTTTATAGAGCACTTCACGAATTAATTAGACTGCAAATCGCAAGATTATGTGGAACCTCTCCCCTTCCCTTGGCTCTCAACGTGAATATTTCAGCAGAGTCTTAATTTGGCTTTGTTTCGAAAAAGTATGATTTCAATTAATATTCATCTAAATATTCAGACATTTATCAGGATTATTTACAATTGTGACAAAACCTGAAAATTGAACACCTAAATGTTACTTATTCTTTAAATTGCTTATTTCTTGACATCTTTTCGTAAAAAAAATACCTTCATTAAGTATTGCAGATATATGAAAGGTAATTTTATAAGAGATTTATTATTCAAAAGAAATCATAGATAGATTAAACAACATAATATTTAATTTTCAGACGATGTAAATAATGTAATGAATGACAAAGAAATAAATATAAAAGAAAACCAGAACTACTTCGAATCCGAAGAATTTTGGGAATTTTCCAATTTGGTACTTGAGCTTGCCAGCAATGGATATCCCAGGTCTGAATTTCTTAAAGATATTTCTCAACTGTTATTACAGCTTTCAAAAAGCGATGTTATAGATTTTGTGATCTTTGATGGCAGTAGGCAGTTCCTGTGCCGATCAGGACAGACAAACGATTACAGCTATCAATTCAAAGAAGTTCCATTCCCAAGAAATCAAAAAGAAAAAATAACATGGAGTTCTAGTAAAAAAGGAGCGATAGAAATTCTTTGTTGTGACATTATTAATAGGAAATTTGATCCATCAAAATCATGTTATACAAAAGAAGGAAGTTTTTGGGCTGATAATATTAACAATATCGCAATACCTGAATTTCATCCTACTGAAAATGATAATGATTTGGGTATAAATATCAATCGTAAATTCCATTCGGTTGTTATTATACCAATTGATGTTGGACAAAAAAGAGTTGGTCTATTAGAATTGAGATGTAAGACCAAAAGTTTTTTCACCAAACAACAAATTTATCTATATGAGCAAGTAGCTCGAATTATTGGGAGTGCTCTTTCACATAGAAGATTACAAGTAGCTATTCGAGAAAGAGTAAAAGAATTAACATGTTTGTATGGGATTGCCAAGTTAGTACAACAACCTGGAATCTCCAGGGATTTTTTGCTGCAGGAGATTGTTAAACTCCTCCCGCCTGCCTGGCTTTATCCGGAAATTGCATCCGCTCAAATTGCATTTGATGATCAGGTCTATATTACTTCAGGTTTTGGGAAAGCAATTCACAGCATGAAAGCTGATATCGTAATTCGCAAAGAGGTACGAGGGTTTGTGGAAATTCGATATTCATCTGTGAAATCTCAGCTTGACAGCGGACCTTTTTTGATTGAAGAAAGAAACCTGATTGATACTATTGCACATGAAATATCAATTATCACCGAACAAATGCAAGCGGAGGAAGATAAAATAAAGCTTCAGGATCAATTACGGCATTCTGACCGCCTGGCAACAATTGGACAATTAGTTGCCAGTGTTACCCATGAACTGAATGAACCATTATCAAATGTATTAGGTTTTGCTCAATTAGTAATAAAAGACCCAAACTTGACCGAACAGACTCAACAGGATATTTCAAAAATAATAGATGCTTCGCTTCATGCTCGTGAAGTTATTAAAAAACTCCTTTCCTCTGCTAAAGATACTCCCATTGTAAAAAAACGTGTGAATTTTAATTATATGATTGAAAGTGGTCTATATTTCTTTAAGTCACGATGTGCAAAATTAAGCATTGAAATTATATCCAATTTACAGAAGAACCTTCCTGATATCATTGCAGACCGTTCACAAATGATGCAGGTTTTTACAAATCTTGTTGTTAATGCTATCCAGTCTATGTCACATGGTGGTCGATTAACAATTACTACAAAAGCAGAAGATGAGCATATCTTTCTTATTATTGAAGATACAGGAACAGGTATGACGGATAAGATAATGAAAAAGATTTTTGATCCGTTTTTCACAACCAAAGATTCTGATCAAGGTACTGGTCTTGGCTTGCCAATTGTTCATGGTATAGTGAACTCACATGGTGGTACAATCGACATTGATAGTAAAATTGGAACTGGAACTAAATTCATTATAAAAATACCTGAAAACTTTACCGATTCCTTTAATGAGCCCGGAAATGAATAAATCCGAACCTAAAGAAAGCATTCTTGTTGTTGATGATGCAATTAATACCCTTGAAGTCATTAAAAGGAATTTAGTAACAAAAGGGTATCAGGTTTTTACAGCCACCAGTGTTGATGAAGCTCTCAGTATTCTCGAGGAAATTCCTATGGATCTTGTTATTACAGACTATAAGATGCCATGGGTTAGTGGATTGGAACTTGTAAGGCATGTGAGGGAGAATCTAAAAAATACTGAAGTTGTGATGATAACAGGGTATGCTTCAATTTCAGGAGCAGTGGAAGCTGTCAAATCCGGAGTAGTCGATTATCTGGCAAAACCATTCACCGATGAAGAACTTATTAGAACTGTACAGAAAGGATTAGTAAGGCTTCATAAACATCGGACCTCTACTACCCATCTCACGGAAGATATTACAGAAACATATGGCTTGGTAGGCAATTCAAAGGAAATACGTAGAGTTTTTCATGCAATTGATAAAGCATCATCAACTTCGGCAACAGTTTTAATTTCAGGTGAAAGCGGAACTGGAAAAGAACTGGTAGCACGAGCAATTCATTATCAAAGCTCTCGAGCCTCAGCTTCATTTGTCCCGGTTAATTGTGGAGGGATTCCAGAAAACTTACTGGAAAGTGAACTTTTCGGGCATGTAAAGGGAGCTTTTACGGGCGCTATAGAGACTCGAGCCGGGTTTTTTCAAACAGCAGACGGGGGAACTATTTTCTTAGATGAAATCAGTGAAACAAGTCTGGCAATGCAGATTAAACTCCTTCGTATTCTTCAGGATAAAGAAGTCTGTATGGTTGGAGATACAAGATCTGCTAAAGTCGATGTTCAAATTCTGGCTGCTACAAACAGAGATTTACAAAGCTTGATAAAAAAAGGTGTCTTTCGAGAAGATCTCTTTTATCGTATAAGTGTTATCACCATTGCTGTCCCCCCTTTACGTAAAAGAAGTAATGATATTTTGTTACTCATTAGATATTTTGCTAATAAATATTCCAATGAACTGGACAAACCTGATCCGAAATTTACTGATGATGCACTGGATTCTTTAAAAAATTATTATTGGCCAGGCAATGTCAGAGAATTAGAAAATATTATCCAAAGATTAATTGTTATGTCTGATAGTGAAATTATTGATGTTCCTGACTTACCGGAAATGATGAGATATAATGTGATGCCTAAAACAGGATTAAATATGACTATAGCTGAAATTGAAGCTGAACATATTAAAAATGTTTTGAACAGCGTCAAAGGTAATAAAACTAAAGCATCTGAAATCCTCGGAATTGATAGAAAAACACTTCGAGGGAAGTTGAAAAATTAAATCCATAAACAATAAATCGCATTCTTACTGGGGTATAATTCCCCGCTGGTTCAATATTCCCCGAAGCAACATCAAGTAGTTACACAACAATACCTTACAAATACGTACGGTTTTCTGTTTCTTGATTTGTAACTTATTCACATTCAATATCTAAACATTTCGCATCGCATTTAAAAAGTCATCATATTCTATTTCGCATACATTGAAATTCATTGGCAGATTATTTGCTGTGTGATGTTAAAAATATATCCTTCAGGATATTAATAGGATTAATAAATGAATTGTGATAAAGATAAAGATAAAGAACGTTCTTCAAATATCGATGAGAAAAACATCGGTGAGAATACAAATTCAAACCGAACCCAACCTGAAAACACCAATTTTAAAGGTCTATGTGTTAATTGTACAAAGAGAGACACATGCGAGATAAAGAAACCTAAAGAGGGTGTATGGCGGTGCGATGAATATTGTTAATATGTATAAAAATCAACATTTGTGTACAGCACAGTATATAAAGGTATAATAATGGAAAAAGTAAAAGTCTCTGATATTAATGGAAGTGATAATGGTCACAGTGGAAAACTTATTTCTATCCTTGAGGAAATCCAGGCTAAGTATGGTTATCTCCCGAAGGAAAATTTGGAAAATGTCGCCAATGAAATCGGTATTTCTATGGTTGACATATATGGTGTGGCTACATTTTACAGAGCGTTCAGCCTTACTCCACGGGGTAAACATCTCATTTCAGTATGCCTGGGAACAGCTTGCCATGTTCGTGGCGGACCAGCAATTGCCAAAGAAATTGAGAAGCAATTAGAAATTAAAGCGGGTGAAACATCAACAGACAATGAATTTACTTTTGAGGCTGTCAATTGTCTGGGGGCTTGTGCTCTTGGCCCGGTAGTTGTTGTAGATGGTCATTATTTTTCTAATGTAAAAACATCAGAAGTCAAAAAGATTATTAACAAAACTCAAAAAGGTCTTGATCTTGTAGAGGTTGATACTGACAAAAGAATTTTCCCATTAGAAGTCAGTTGTGCCAGATGCAATCATAGCCTTATGGACTCCGGTCATGTTCTGGATGGTCACCCGGCAATAAGAATAACAGTATCATTTGATAATAAACATGGTTGGTTTGTCCTTTCTAGTTTATATGGGAGTGATAAAGTTCAATCTCAGCATGAAATTCCCATGAATACTGTCGTTCATTCTTTCTGCCCACATTGTCATGCCGAGTTGATTGGTGGAGGTGCTTGTATTGAGTGTGAAGCACCAATGGTACCCATGATAGTAAGAGGTGGTGGTGTTGTCCAAATATGTTCCCGTCGTGGATGTAAGGGACATATCCTCGATCTGGGTGGAACTACATTAAGTTAGGTAATTACATATTATCTTGAGGAGATATATATAAATGGAAAAACTTTCAACAATAGAAGGACTTCATGATCTTCGATGCCGTATTCTGGAAGAGAAGGATATAAAGTATGAAGAACCTACTCTGGTTATCTGTGCTGGAACCGGTGGACAGGCAAGTGGGGCAAATGATGTCATAAGAGCAATTAAGAGCTATATGATTAAAATGAATCTCCAGGGAAAAATCTCAATAAAAATAACTGGATGTCAGGGATTTTGTGAGATGGATCCTTTTATTTTAGTACAACCTGGAAGTCATTTATACCCAAAACTTAAAATGGAGGATATTCCTACTGTAATTGATTCTGCTATTGGTGGGTATGTTGCAGAAAGTAAAATATACAGAGACCCTCGTAATCTGAAAAAATTTGATGATCAGAATGACATCCCGTTTTTCAATAAACAAACGAGGACAATTTTAGGTTTTAACGAACACATCGATCCTATAAGAATCTTCAACTATATTGAGCAGAATGGCTATGCTGCCGCTAATAAGATCTTAACAAATCTTGATCCAAAATGGATTATTGATGAAGTTAAAAAGTCCGGTATTAGAGGTCGAGGCGGGGCCGGTTTTCCAACAGGCAAAAAATGGGAATTTGCTCATTCTTCTGGAAAAGAAGATGAACAAAAATATATAATTTGCAATGCTGATGAAGGTGATCCCGGCGCATATATGGATCGGAGTCTTCTGGAAGGAAATCCACACTCAATTATTGAAGGGATGTTAATTGCCGGAGTTGCAATTGGTGCTGCCAATGGTATTATTTATTGCCGAAGTGAATATCCTCTGGCCATAAAACATACATTAATTGCTCTTAGGCAAGCTCGTGATCTTGGTCTTTTGGGTAAGAATATATTAGGAACCGGGATTGATTTCGATATTGAGATCTTTAGAGGTGCTGGAGCATTTGTGTGTGGTGAAGAAACAGCCCTTATTAAATCCATAGAAAATCTGATGGGTGAACCTCGTCAAAGACCACCATTCCCAATTGCAAAAGGCTTATGGGGGCATCCTACATGCATCAACAATGTAGAAACACTGGCAAATATTCCGGTAATAATAAACCAAGGCGGAGATGAATATGCCAAAGTTGGCGTACCGGGAAACACCGGCACCAAAATATTTTCTCTGGTTGGAAAAATAAAGAATACCGGACTGGTTGAAGTTCCTCTGGGAACAAAAATCAGCGAAGTAGTTTATGATATTGGTGGCGGTCCGGTAGGGAAAGCTAAAATTAAAGCGGTTCAAACAGGTGGACCATCCGGTGGTTGTATCCCTGCTCGTCTGTTTGACACTCCCATTGATTATGACAGTCTGGCTAAAGTCGGTTCTATTATGGGCTCAGGCGGTATGATTGTAATGGATGAAAATACCTGTATCGTCGATGTTGCCAAGTATTTTATGTCATTCCTGAAAGATGAATCATGCGGAAAATGTTTTACTTGCCGTAAGGGAACTCAGCGTATGTATGAGATTCTCGATGATATTTCCAAAGGAAATGCAACATTGAAGGATTTGGATTTATTGGAAGAGCTGGCATTAGTTGTAAAAGATACAACCATGTGCGGTTTAGGACAGTCTGCGGCAAATCCGGTTCTTAGTACTTTACGATATTTCAGAGATGAATTCAGAAGACATATTATTGATAAAAAATGTGATGCCTTCGTGTGTAAAGAGCTCGTTGGGGCTCCGTGTCAGACAGCCTGCCCTCTGGGAACAGAAGCCTGGCGCTATGTTGCTCAGATTGAAAGAAAAGAATATGAAGATGCATATATGACAATACGGAAAGCTAATCCTTTCCCATCTGTCTGTGCACGTGTCTGTAACCATCCTTGCGAAGAAAGATGTAGAGCGGGCACTTCCGGTGGGGATGCAATTGCAATCCGATCTTTGAAGAGATTTATTACTGATAGAATTGATCCATATCTATACACTCCGGAAAAAACTGATGTGACTGAAGGAATTCCTTCAAAAGTTGCAGTTGTAGGTTCCGGTCCTGCAGGACTAACAACTGCTCATTACCTTTCATTGAAGGGTTATAAAGTTACCATCTACGAATCAGAGGATCAATTGGGTGGAATGTTATATTGTGCAATTCCTTCCTATCGCTTACCTCAGACAGTTATCAAGAAAGAAATTGATTCACTCATAAATGAGAATATTACAGTAAAATGTAATACCGCTCTTGGGCGTGATTTTACAATTGAGGAATTATTTAAGCAAGATTATCGGTCAGTCTTCCTGGCTCTTGGAGCACACAAAAGTAAACCTCTTCGTCTTGAGAATGAAGATACTGAAGGAGTTTACCCATCAATTGAGTTCCTGAAATCCTGTAATATTAAAGATCAACAGCTTGCCAAAGGAAGAGTTGGTGTAATCGGGGGTGGTAATAGTGCTATTGATGCTGCCCGAATGGCATTACGCCAGAAAAATGTTGATAGTGTAACAATACTCTACCGTCGTACTCAGGAAGAAATGCCAGCTTTCGATGAGGAGATTGAAGCAGCAGAACAGGAAGGGATAAATATTGTCACATTGGTTTCCCCTACCAGAGTAATAGAAACTAACGGACATATAACATCTCTTGAATGTATTAAAAACGAACTCGGAGATATGGATTCCAGTGGACGCCGTCGTCCTGTAGCTATCAAAGGAACAGAGTATATCACTGATTTTGATACTCTTATAGTTGCGATCAGTGAAGATTCCGGCATTGATACTATCATCCCAGCTAAAATGAGTCGTATTGAAACTACAAGATGGAATACAGTTAAGATTGATCCTAACACTCTTCACACAAATCACCCCGGTGTATTTGCGGGTGGTGATGTTGTAAGAGGTCCCAACACTGTGGTTGATGCTATTGCCGATGGTAAGAAGGCGGCACTTATGATAGATCGATATATGCGAGGTGAAAAGCTTGTACAAAAAGCTGAACCAAACCTGCCTAAAGTCTATCTACCATCACCGGCAACCGATGATGACGAATCACCATCACTGACCAGAATGGAGTTACAACGAGCTCCGGCAGAATGGCGTAAACGAAATTTCAGCGAGGTCGAGGTATCTTTCTCAATGGAAGAAGCTACCTGCGAAACCAAGAGATGTTTGCGGTGTGATTTGGAATTCACCAAACCTAAAGAAGAAGAAAATAAAATTGAAACTGAAAATAAAGAAGTAGGAGTAAAAACAAAATGATTACTCTGAATATAAACGGAATTGATACGAAGGTTGAAGAAGGGACGACTTTGCTTGAAGCTGCAAAATTCCTGGGTCTCCCAATTCCTACTCTTTGCCATATGGAGGGGCTTTCCCCCTATGGTGCCTGCCGTTTGTGCGTTGTTGAAATAGGCGAAGGTCCCGGAACTAAACTTGTTTCTTCCTGTACTTATCCTGCTACTGACGGATTAAAAGTTCGTACTACAACAAAACGAGTTGCTAAAGCAAGAAAAATGGTTATCGAACTATTACTGGCTTCCTGCCCCCAATCCAAAATCATTCAGGATATTGCTGCAAAGTATGAAGTCAAACAGCAAAGATTCAGACAGGAACATGATGATTGTATTCTTTGCGGATTGTGTGTTCGTATGTGCGAAGAGCAAATGGTAGCCAAAGCTATCGGTTTTCGTGGTCGAGGTCAGGAACGCAGCATTGGAACGCCGTTTGATATTAAATCAGAAAAATGCCGTTTATGCGGTGGGTGTATGTTTGTTTGTCCTGCCTGTCAATTACGATGTACTTTTACCGAGCCAGATAAAGCAATATGCGGCGGGTGTATGAATATTAGCGCCCCCTGTTTAGATAAAGATGAATTTGATGATATGATGTGTTATATGGATCCTTGCGTGGCTTGTGAAATTGAAAAAGGCTGCAAGGAAAAGGAGGATAAGAAAAATGTCTCTAACTAGAGTTAATCGATCAGCAGCAACGCTGACAAAAAACAGAACCGAAGATTCGATTACTCCTATATCGGGAATGTGTGTGACCTGTGTTGACGGTTGTGTCGGAATGTGTGAGATTGGTAAATCAGCTTACCGTGGACATGAAGTCATTTACCCGCAACCTTTTGGTGTGATCACAACTGCATCAGAAAAAGTATATCCTGTGGATTACTCGCACTTGAATATCATTGGCGGGGTCGTAGGAGCAGAAGGTATTGAAGCTGATAGTGACAAAGCCATATTTCCAAATGTTAATTTGGAAGTACATTTTGGCCGTGATAAAGGTTTAAAATTTAAACTTCCCCTTATGATCCCCGGAATCGGATCAACTGATGTAGCAAAAAATAACTGGGATGGTCTGGCGATTGGAACTGCACTGGCAGGAACCGGATTGACTATCGGTGAAAATGTTGTTGGAATGGACCCCGAAGCTGTTATCAAAAAGGGACGAGTTGTTGATACTGTTGATTTAAAAAGACGCGTCAATCTTTTTAAAGATAATCAGCGTGATGGATATGGGGCTACTATTGTTCAAGCCAATGTTGAAGATACTCGACTTGGTGTACAGGAATATGCTATCGAAAAACTCGGTGTTGAGTGGGTTGAGCTTAAATGGGGTCAGGGCGCCAAAAATATTGGCGGAGAAGTTAAAATCAGAGATCTTAAAAAAGCACAGCTTCTTTATGAGCGCGGTTATGTTGTGCTGCCTAATCCAATGGATCCCAATGTAATCAAAGCATTCGAACGAGGTACATTCAAGGAATTTGAACGCCATTCACGTGTGGGGATGGTAACCGAAGAATCATTTGCCAAAAGAGTTGAAGAACTCCGTAAAGCCGGAGCCAAATACATCTCTCTTAAAACTGGTGCCTATAGGCCAGCGGCTCTTGCTATGGCATTAAAATATGCTTCAAAATATAAAATTGATGTACTTACCGTTGACGGTGCAGGTGGTGGCACGGGAATGAGTCCCTGGAGAATGATGAATGAATGGGGTATTCCTACCGTTGAACTGCATACTATGCTCTACCAAATGGCCAAAAAATTGGCTGATAAAGGCGAGTATGTCCCTGATCTTATTCCGGCTGGCGGATTTACTTTTGAAGATCAGATGTTCAAGGGATTAGCAATGGGTGCACCTTTTGTTAAACTGATTGGCATGGCACGCGGACCACTTGCGGCTACTATGGTCGGCAAGACAATTGGCAAGACAATAAATGAACATCAATTACCCGTTTATGTCGAACGCTTTGGCGGTACTAAGGATGAAATATTTGTTACTGCAGCTGATTTGAGAAAAGAATTGGGTGACAAAGAATTTGAAAAACTACCAACTGGAGCAATTGGACTATATACGTATTACGAACGTCTGGCTCAGGGCTTGCGTCAACTAATGGCTGGCAGCAGAAAGTTCGGTCTTGAACATATGAGTCGTGAGGACTTAACAGCTTTAACACCTGAAGCTGCCGACATTACCGGTCTGCCTCATGTGATGGATGTTGATAAAGACGAAATTGATAAAATCCTTAACGGATAATTATCCTATATATTATGAAACGAGATATTTTTATATATCTCGTTTCGTATAAAAAAATTTAGATATTTTTCTATACATATAGATTTAGGGAATAATAGTTCATGTCCACAAATCAAATCAGAATCCCTATTGAAAAGCTCACTCCATTTGATGATAATTTCATAAATAATGAAAAGAAAATTACCTACATTGGATCAGGTTTAATAGGCGGTAAAGCCTCCGGATTAGCATTTATAGAAGATTTCATTAAGTCACACTTTTCTGAAAATAATTATAAAAATATAACAATTTGCATTCCGGGATTTGTTGTAATCACTACAGATATTTTTGACAAATTCATGGAAATAAATAATCTATACAAAATTGCTCTTTCCGATATGTCGGATGAGTTTATTGCCCATTCTTTTGGAAAGGGTAAATTACCTGACGAATTAAGAGACAAACTTCGGGTATTAGTAGATTCAATCAAGATCCCACTTGCAATCCGTTCATCAAGCTTGCTTGAAGATGCTATTTATGAACCATTTGCAGGTGTGTATGCTACAAAAATGATTCCCAATAATCAATTTGATGCAGATACTCGATATGAAAAAATTGCAGAAGCAATAAAATTTGTTTACGCATCCACTTTTTTTAGAGCTGCAAAAGATTATCATAAAGCTATTGATTGTTCTACAAAAGAAGAAAAAATGGCTGTTATAATTCAGGATGTCGTAGGCCAGGAATATAATAACAGATTTTATCCGCATATATCGGGTGTTGCAAAATCTTATAATTTTTATCCGATTGGTGCTGCTAAAGCAGAAGACGGTATTGTTGATCTTGCATTAGGACTTGGTAAGAGCATAGTTGATGGTGGTATTGTCTGGAGTTACCCCCCATCTCTTCCTAAAGTTAATCCTCCTACGGGTTCACCTGGTGAGTTATTAAGGCTAACACAGACCTCATTTTGGGCTATTAATACTGGAATACCCCCAGTTAGTGATCCGGCATTAGAAACTGAATACATGTTAAAAGGAACCCTGGCTGACTCTGAGGAAGATGACACCTTACGATATGTTGCCTCTACTTATATACCTCAGGATGACAGATTAGTAATCGGAACCGGTCGGAAAGGTCCAAGGTTGGTTACTTTTGCTCCTATGTTGGTTGTTGACCAAATAAATTTAAATAATATTATTATTGAACTTCTGGATGTTTGTGAAAAAGCTCTGGGAAACGAAGTAGAAATTGAGTTTGCAGTTACAATAAATACTAATGGAGAACTTAAAGCTCAATTCGGTTTCCTTCAAGTTCGTCCTATGGTCGTATCTGATGCTGTAGTTGATGTCCTTCCTGAGGAAATGGAGCAGGAAAATATTTTAATCTCCTCTGAAAAATCACTTGGTAATGGCATCTCTGAAGTTATTGAAGATATTATTTATGTCGATCCTGATAATTTTAATGCAAAAGATACACAGCAAATTGCCGGTGAAATTGCTGAGTTAAATCGTCAACTTGTCAATGATGGTCGTTCCTATTTATTGATCGGATTTGGGAGGTGGGGCAGCTCAGATCCCTGGCTGGGGATTCCGGTGAATTGGAGTCAGATTTCAGGAGCAAAAACTATTGTCGAGGCAACTCTGCCAAACATGGATGTTGAATTAAGCCAGGGAACACACTTCTTCCATAATATGACAAGCTTCCAGATTAACTTCTTACAAGTATCCCATTCCAGGACTAATGGCATAAATTGGAACTGGCTAAAAAAACAGAATGACATGACTCAAACAGATTACATTCATCACGTTCAACTCTCAAAACCATTAACGATCAAAGTCGATGGTCGTAGCGGCAGGAGTGTAATTCTTTATGACTAATAATCAAAATAATGCAGAACTTAAAATACTTAAAAAGAGATCAATAGAACTCAATTGCCTCTATAAAGTTCAGGAAATCCTTAAGGATATCAATAATTCCATAGATAATATCTGTCCAAAAATTATAGATATAATTCCTCCTGCAATGCAATATCCCGAGGATTGCTTTATCAACCTTACAGTGGGGAGCAAAACATATCAATCTCCTGAATTTACCGAAACAAAATCGTTTATCAGATCTGAGATTATTAGTTGTAAAGTAAACATTGGATTTATTTCTGTTCACTATAAAGAAAAACCAACAACAACTGATAAAAGTCTTTTTCTTGAAGAGGAGAAACGACTGATTCAGACTATTGCTAATTCTTTGAGTCAGTTTATTGTTCACCAGAATGATCAGAATACAGTGGCTACTATTGAACAAAATGAAAATCAAGAAACTTTACAAATACGCGAAAAATCAGACATCATTTTGGAGATGATTAAACAAACAAATCAGGATTTATATTTTCGTATTTCGCGGAAGATGTTATACGAATTGAGCCAGGGTGGTAATATTGAAGCAAGAAAATTATTGAAATCTATCACCACTCATCTACAGTCATCAGAAACACAGATTACTCAAGATGACAATATCATTAATCAGGAACATTCTATCGATTATCTTTCCAATTACAGTAAATTTGTCTATAAAATTGCCCGTAAATATTATAGTGATGATGAGATACTAAATTATGTTAATAATTGGGTACAGGAAAACAAACTTGGTACACTTTCCCATATAATCAACAGGCATCTTCCGTTAGCTGATGTTGCTGATGCTATGCGACGTTATTTTAGTATGTCACCCTCAGATATAGATGCCAAATTGCCAAGTAATGTAGGCATCAAGATATCACTGATCAGAAGGTTTCTTTCAAACCAACATGAATATATTGAAATTGGCAAAGATTATTTTACGATAAAAGACTTTCTACATCTAATAGAAAATGTAGTATATAGTGATAAGAGCCGTGGAAGATTGGGAGGGAAAAGTGCGAGGGTTTTTCTAATTGATAAAATCATCAATAAGAAACTTAAAGAGGAAAATCTTCTCAAAAACATCAAGATTCCCAAGACATGGTTTGTCAGTTCAGATGTGGTTGTTAATTATATGCATTATAATAATTTCGATGATATATATGAGCAAAAATACAAACAAAGTAATCAAATAAAACTGGAATATCCTTACATAGTTCATCTTTTTAAAAATAGTCAATTCCCCGAAGATATCAGCAAGATGTTAGTGACTGTTCTTGATGATTTCAATGACTCTCCTCTTATTGTAAGAAGTTCAAATTTGCTTGATGATCGTACTGGAATTTCGTTTTCCGGAAAATATAAAAGTATCTTCCTGAGCAATCAGGGCAGCAAGAAAGAACGCCTTAAGGCTTTGATGAATGCTATTGCTGAAGTATATGCATCTACATTTGCACCTGAACCAATTGAATATCGAGCTAGTAATGAATTGCTGAATTATGGTGAAGAAATGGGAGTTATGATACAGGAGGTTGTTGGTAATAAAATTGACAAATACTTCTTCCCGATATATTCAGGAATTGCTTATAGTAATTATGATAATGAAAATAGCTCTGAACCAAATTTAAATAATGATTTGATGCGTATGACATTTGGATTAGGAACTCGTATTGTTAATCAAGCAAAAGGTGAAAGTCTCGTTCAATTTTCTCCCATTAATCAAGAAAATATTCCCTTTACTTCTGATAATATAAAAGGTGATAAATTCCCCAAAATAGCAGATGTAATCAATTTGGAACTTAATTGCATTGAGACTGTTGATACCAAAGTTCTTCTTAAGAAAATTGGCCTCAGCATACCTAACATTGAAAACATAGTTTCTGTTATCAAGGATAATAAAATATCCCTGTTGTCTGATGAGGATTTAGATTTAGATAATTTAATTGTTACGTATAACGGTCTGTTTACAAATACTCCTTTTCTGAGCACAATCAACACTATATTAAAAACTCTGAAAACAACCTTTAATTCTTCTGTTGAAATTGAATTTGCATCCGATGGTAAAAACATTTACCTTCTTAATTGTCGCTGCAATAGTTAAATCAAACGTGATAATAAAATAAGATCATAATTGTTTTAATTGAAAAAACATCCTAATAGTTCTGTGTATGGTAACACCATCCCCGCTTTATTATACGATCACTTATGTTTTCCATAAAACTTTCCTAATATCCAATCTTTCTAATTTAAAACTTCAATTGTAAATCGAATTGAAGACGATCAAAATCTTCCGTATCAGTTTGATCAATATTAATTTCGTTCTTAAAATAGTTGACACTGAAAGTTGTATTTTTCATCAGCTGATAAGATCCACCAATTTCGTGGCCCTTGCCGTTTGTCCCGCCACCTCGGAAATCAGAATCGGTAAAAGCTCCGATAACAGCATCTTTTTCGACTTCACGATAACTATAACGAAATGCCCAGGAGCCTGCATTTTTGGTTTTCCCCAGGTGAACTCCAAAAAATAAGCCATTCTTCAAACTATCAGCGGCAGTGTTAGTCACATAGTCGAACACAATTGAAGCAGGTATTTTATTAAACTTATGGTTCAATTCCATAAATAGTTCAAAAAGTTCATATTCGTTTTGATAGGTATAATATTTATCTACACTTCCAAAAACAATGTCATCATTTTCTGTCACAAAAAAGGTCGTATCAGATATTTCATCTACAGAGTTGCCTTTGGGATCATCAACTTCATACAGAGCTTTGTGACCCTTAATGTTGTTGTAAATAAAGTATGAACCACCTATTACTAATGAAGATTTTTTTTCATTGAAGATAATCTTTGCAATTCCCTGTCCACCAAACAAAACCACATCATCTTTTTTGGAATCTTCATCAATCCAAAGCCCCGAACCATTCAAAGTCAGTTCAATACCATCGGAACTATGATTATAAGAGATTACGCCGCCTTCAGGATTCCAATCTCCATCCCAGATGAGTTCGGACTTCCCCGGTTTGTAAAATGGATTTTTGATTTTACCGCCTGCAAGCGTTAATCCGGAAATCTTATCACAATGAAGCTTGAAATAAGCAAGATCAAGCCTGATATCTTTACTCGAAGAAGCATTATCCAAAGTTTGATTTGTAGAAGCCGGATCATACGAACCGGTTGCTAATCGAATACCAATGTCGATTATATCATTAGCTTTGGCAAAGATCCCAATACGGGCACGAATCCGCTGGCGATGACGGGCATCCTTTTCATATTTTTTTATCATTTCGTGTCGATAACGGAAATCACCTTTAACCTTTACCTTTTCCCACCAATCAGCAGCTCTGACTGAGCCGGTAATTCCGGCTATGCCTATGAGAGCTACAATCATCACAAAAGAGAGCATTCTTTTAAATTTGTTTCTCATTTTTTCTCCTAATTAAGAAACTTAAAGTTTTACTATTACCATTTGCATAACAGAACGATATGAATGTTAAGATTTTATTAAGATTAGATTATTATTATAACAATTATCTAAATTATTGATATTTTGCAAACATATTCTTTAGCTCGAAAGTGGCAGATGAATCCTGAAAATACTCCCTTTACTGGTAATAATATCAACATCCTCATTTTTGGCTGTTAGCATAACAATGGGAATATTATATGTCTTAGAATTTGATTTCATTTCCCGGCAAACATCAAGCCCATTCATACCCGGAAGCATTAAATCAAGAAGAACCAAATCCGGCTTTTCGGATATTGCTTTTTCAAGCCCCTTGTTGCCGGCATAAGACGACAGTACGTCATAATCCTCCTGCTTCAAATTGAATACAATCAGCTCATTAATATCTTTTTCGTCTTCAACAACTAATATTTTTTTCACAATCCTCATAATCCCTAAATTGTATGCAGAATATATATACCAATATTATCATTGTCACTAATCAATTATAGATTTTTTATTAACTGCTCTGAAAGACGAATACAAGGGCTTTTTTATTAATAGAAGATGTATTTTACAATTACTTTTAGGTATTCATTGTAAATAAATCGCTTCTGATGGTAATAATATCTATCTGCTTATTTGTCACTGCTACAGTAATAACAATTAAAGATATTAGCTGCCAATTATTTCTTTTACTTTAGAAATTACAAATTCAGGATCAATAGGTTTGTCAATAAACATATCCGGCTTTACATCACCCTCTTCTTTCATTTCCTGAATGGCTTTTCTCATTTTTTCTCTTAACTGATCATAGGGTCGTTCATGGGTATCTTCACTATCAGAATCCAAATCCTCAAGAACTTCGGCAACACCAGTCAACATAATAACCGGAAGATTCTTAAACCTGTCATCTCGACGAAGCTGCTTAAAGAGAACAAAACCTGTTTTTTTGGGCATCATCACATCCAACAAAATCAGGTCGGGATTAATACTTTCAATTTTTTCAAGTCCTTCTTTCCCATTGTATGCCCCAAAGGCCTCATAACCATTTTCTTCCAGGGCGGCGGAAAGGAACTTTACGGTGTTAAGATCATCATCAATGACTATTACTTTCTTCGCCATGACCTATCTCCTTATTTATTTTGTTTTCACCCAATGGAAGTACGATTTGGAAAGTCGTGCCAACATTGAGTTCTGATTCTACATCTATTCTACCATTATGAATATTTATCATTCTTGAAGTGATTGCCAAGCCAAGTCCAGTTCCTGCTTTGCTTTTGGTACTGAAAAACGGTGCAAAAATATTTTCCTTTATGTCATCAGTCATACCACAACCGTTATCTTCGATTTCGATTACAAATTCACTATCTTTAACATTAGAATAGGCTTTAATAATTACTTTTGGGCTTTCTTTATCATCATAATCTTTCCATAAGCAGGCATCAAGAGCATTGGATGCTATATCCATGACAGCAGAGTGTACCATTTTTGAATCACAGGGAACGTTTGGTAATTTATCAGAAACTTCTAATGTAAATTCTACTCCTTTGTCGCTGGCTGTTTGTTTAATCACATTATGAATATCAGATAATAACTCGATAATATTGACATCTTCATTTCTTGGTTTCCATTCTTTAACATACCTGAGCATATCAGAAGACATATCCGTTAACCTGTTTATCCCCTCCTGTACCATATCCCAGCCTTCACCAAGCATTTTTTTATTGTCTTTGGATAACCCAAGGCGAACCATATAGGCTCCCCCTTTGCAGGCATTAAGCATATTTTTCATAGAGTGTTGTAAGCCGGTAAATACTTCACCAATTGCTGCAAATCGTTCTGCCTGCATTAACTTTTTCTGAAGTTTTTTTTCATTGGTTATATCTTTACTAAAACAAATGGTACCAATTATTGCACCGTTAGAATTTCGTAGCTGGGAAAGAGTCAGTAAAATATCTCTTAGCTTATTTTCTTTGGTTTTGAATTTGGTTTCATAGTTTACCACATTGTCTGAATATTTAAGTCTTTCTACTGCAAATTTTCTATCATCAGGGTTGGCCAGAAGAACATCAATCGGTTTGCCTATCACATCCCTGCGACGGTACCCAAGAACATTAGTTACCCCCATATTAATTGTTCTAATTGTACCAGTGGAATTTATGGTGATAATAATATCAGCGGAACTTTCCAATATTGCTCTTAGATAATCTCGGCTTTTTTCAAGTTCAGTCATGGATGAAGAGAATATTGAAGCCATCTCATTAAATGATGATGCCATAGTTTCAATATTACTATCCTCATCTTCTTTAAGACGATAATGAATATCCTTGTCAGCTAATTTGTTCATACCATCGACTAAATCCTTAACACGTTTTCGTACAAATCGATTTACTAAGAACCAATTAGCAATTGCTATGAATAATAATGAAAATATCAATAGTGAGAACGTAATAAGAAAGCTTTGTTCTTTATTGAAATAAAATACTGTCAGAATTAATAACAGAATAACAATATTTAAAGCAGTGCTCAGTTTCCAGAAGTTTTGAATTCTTTTCAGCATGAGTAACTAAAACCTCTCATTCGATGTTGTTCATGATAAAACATTCTATGAACTGCTTCAAATCATCTTCCCACTTTAGTTGCCTCTACCTTTATTTTACGATTTGATTTTGTAGGATTAGCGTCATTTACAATTCTTGCTTCGGAAGGCAGTAATTTTAAATATTTTAACCCCCAACCAAACATGAATCCAATAATGCCCAGAACACCTAAAGCCTGAAGAATTTCCAGAAAACTGACAGTATAGTTTGCGATTCCTTCATTAATAACCGATTGAGTTATCTCCATCCCCGGAAAAAGATCTGGCGGATGCAACAATCCCGGCAAAACAATTACATATCTTTCACAAAGAATTCCGAAGACTACCAACGACGATGCTATTACAATCCACTTGATACTTTTTCCGGTTTTATTTCTGAATAAAATAAACATCGGGATAAAACACCCTATAATCATTAAACCAACCCAGAATAGAAATCCGTGAAATCCTGTGAACAGATAATATTGTGCAGCATGTCGCAATTCTACAATGTAAGCCCGATATGCATTTTCCATAAAAAGAAAATATGAAACAATGATAATGCAGATTGCCAGAAATCGTCCTAACCAAATAATCAGTTCATCATCGAGATGCCGTTTGGTAAATTTAAAGAGACCTACAATTACTAAAATCATAAGAGCTGTCCCCGATGCCATAGCAGCCGCAACAAAACTGGCTGGTAACAATGGCGATTCATAGAGTACTCTGGCTCCGAAACCAAAAATAGCTCCGGTTCCACTATGCACACAAAAAGCCCATCCAAAAGCAACTGTGGCGATTACTTTTGTTAGTGTTTTTTTATCAGTGTATAAAGCCCAAAGGTATACTATACAAATTAAGATGTGGCCAATATATAGAATCGGATTGATTGAAAACATTGATTGCAGATTAAAGTAAACAAAAGGTTCTACAAAGACTCGATCCATTCTCCCCTGATCGGTCAGAATTGAAAGAAGTCCGGCAATTAAAAACAGCATGGCAATATAAACTGCTAATCTTGCAAACGGCTTATATTCCAATTTACCAAAGACACCATATAAACCTGATATTACCAGTGATCCGGCTGAGAGTCCGATATAATAAACAGCCATAACGATCTGTAATCCCCAGGGAACACGATTATACATCCCGGTAACCCAGAGTCCTTTTTCTATGATATACCAGGTTGCAATGACTCCTCCGATTGCCATCACTGCAAGGATAAACATCGACAATCGATATTGAATCGAATCTCCCTCAATGTTTCCGAATTTTATATCCATACTATTCCCTAACAGATTATTTATAATCCGAGATAAAATACTTTTGGTTCTGTGCCTAAATCTTCTTTAAGTCTTTTAACTGCAAAATTAGTTGTAAGCTTACTGATTTCACTTTTCGGATCATTCAGATCACCAACAACTAAAGCTCCGACACCAATATTTTCACATGTTTCAACACAAGCAGGCTTCTCCCCTACATCCAGACGGTGAGCACATAAATGACATGCTTCCGCAACGCCATGAGATCTTTTGGGACGGTCCTTATTCAGCCAATCTTCATTATCTTTGAAATTGAATTGTCGGGCATTGTAGGGACAAGCAATCATACAATAGCGGCAACCAATACAACGGTGGTGATCGACTATGACAATGCCATCCTCGCGTTTGTAGGTTGCCCGAACCGGACAGACCTGAGCGCAGGGAGGGTTGTCACAATGATTGCACAGTAGAATAACAGGCTTTTCAGTTTTATCAGTTCCTGTTTTGCTTTTAATACTAACTTTTCTGATCCAATGATTATCCCAGCGGGGGTCTTCATGGTAAGTCACATTATTTTCATTCCGGCAGGCATCCATACAAGCAGTGCAACCTGGCTTGCATTTGGTGAGATCAATTACCATTCCATATCTTTTTCCAACCAGGGGACTTCCCTCATCTGACCAGCCGGCAAAGGAAGAAGTCAGGAATCGAAAAGCATAAGTAGAGGAGACACCAAATAGCATTGTCCCGCCAACAATTTTAATAAAATCTCTTTTATCCATTCTTCACCAACCTTATCACTGCAAATCCCCGGTTACGGATAATAATGACAACCAAAGCAATCAGGCGTCATATTTACGGCATCATGACATTTATTGCAAAACTTCTCTCTACTGGTATGGCAATCCTGACATTTACTCAAACCAATATCACCTCTTATGCCATAACGAACAATCTCTTCTCTTATTCCCCTTAGTAATTCCCAATGGTGATAACGCATATACTCGGTATCTTTGACACAGTTTTTGAACTTCGGATCAGGTCTCTCAAGAAATGGCTGTACATTATCAACATCATTTACCAATGCAAAACTGGCCAGACTGTATCCCAGGGGAAGTATGATTATTATGATTAGAATAATTATTGCAATCATACCGATTTTATTCTGTGATTTATTATTGTTCATAATAAGTCACTTGTTTCTTTTATATTTTCTGATTGTTTAACAGTCACTTCTCTTTCTCTTCCGATATGTTCTGCATACACCAGAGCCACAGTACGGTAGATAAAATGAGCAAATTTTGAATAGGGTAAATATATCAATAAAGAGAAAACAAAAACCAGATGGACAAAATATGCCAGATGTCGATGCGGTTCCAAACGTACATAGTGTAAAACTTCAGTTATAAATCCGGTTAATACCACAATTAGAATAGTCGCAATCAATGACCAGTCAAAATATGTACCGGCTCCAGCCTGACCACTCTCTTTGATACGATCCCAAATCATTAAAATACAACCTGTCATCACTGCTAATCCACCAAAATTGGCCAATAACTTCCAGGGGCTGAAAAATCCAAAGGGATAAATGAATTCTCCATGTATAAATGGGTTGATGCTGATTGTAATTACCCAGAGAGTAACTATACTCAATGCTATAAATCCGAAGAAAACACAAATATGGGACCAGTAGCGGTTGTGTGATTTCTCACACATATTGAATTTGCTATGCAAGATAATGCTTTTCAATGTTGTAATTATACTTGGGAAGATACCTTTTGGTGGGTTGATAATTTCACTAACTGAGGTTGTTGATTTTAAATCCCGCCAGAACCTCGTGACCCCAATAATAATTGCTATTAATGCTAAAAAACTAAAAAAGAAATAGAAGCTATTCAATAACCAATGCGGAAAAACACTGGAATAATTATAAATTATTGGTTCACCAGTAGTTCTTATAATACCAACAGCATTTTCAATTGGAATTTTAAAATATAATGAAAGTGTCAGCAGCAGTATAGGTATACCTAAGAGCAGTGGGATAAATTGAGGTTGACTGACCCAACGGGCCATAAAACGAGGGAATGAATAATGAATAATATTTTCTCTCCGAACTGCTGCTAAAACATCCCCGGGACGCCCCCCACGCGGGCATCTGGATGAACAATCATTACATTGGAAACAAAGCCATATATCAAGATCTTTTAATAGACGATCTTTCATACCCCATATTGCCCAGGCCATTTCTTTGGCAGGGAAAGGATCTTGATCTGGTGAAATCGTACAGGTAGATGAACAGGTTCCACACTGGAAACACTTTTTGAAAAAATTACCGCTTTGATCGCTTAAGGATTTAATGAAATCCAAATCCGGTTCTACTGCTAAAATTGTAATATTGTTTGAATCAGAAATTGTCTGTTGATTATCCGGCGCCTTGAGATCCAATGAATTCTGCATTTTACTCGTGTCATTTTCCATCATAGTTTCCTCAGGATCATGCCGAGCGGCACCGTTACGAAATTATTAAAACTTTATTATTACATACCCTTAAACGGGTTCATACCATACTGGTCGATAACCTCCGCAAAGTTGTCAAAAATCTCAGGCAGTTTTTCATATTCTGAAATCTGCAGTTGATGAAGTTCCATACGTTCATTTTCCATTGCCATCTGGGTTAATTTTTCTCTGATATTTTCACATCGATAATCGGCTAATTCACTCCCCTTAATAAAATGACACTGATAGTCATCACCATATTTACAGCCGATTAGAACAACACCATCATATCCGGCAGAAATAGCTTCTGTCACCCATACCGAGTTGACAGACCCTAAACACCTAACCGGAATAATTCTAAAATAGGGATTTATTTTTAAACGAAATTGCCCAGCAAGATCCAATGCAGGTAAAGCGTCATTTTCACACATAATCGCCAGGAATCTTGGTTTCTCATCGAATTCCTCAGGCACATTAACCGCTTTTATCATCGAAGCAATTATATCAACCGAGTAATCCTTGAATGAAACTATTCTTTCAGGACAAGCTCCCATACATACACCACAACGACGACATCTTGTAGTCCATACAAATGGTGTCCCTTTTTCATCTTCGTTAAGAACTCCGAATGGACACTCCTCTGTGCATCGCTTACATTGAGTACATCTTTGCAGGAAAAACTCAGGATACGATTTATCACCGGCTCTGGGATGCACCGCTTCCCCTCTGGAGGTCATTTCAACACATTGTATCGCTTTGAAAGCCGCACCGGTGGCATCTTCCCTGCTGCTAAGACTGTCCATTGGTTGGCGAACTGTTCCGGCAGGATAAATACCTGTCCGTCTGCTTTCGTATGGGAAACAAATAAAATGCGAATCAGGGAAACCATATTCCAAAACCGGCAGATCAGGACCCTGTCGATAAGTTAAGTTTAATATTCTTGTTCCCTCATGATGTTTTAATTCTTCAGCTTTGACAGTAGCTTCTTCTTTTTGTTTATCAGAGTCACCATGAATAGCTGCTTTTTGAGCATCTTCCAAAGCTCTGATTGCTTCTCCATCTGCAGAATTAGGGATCATTCCGGCAGCAAGAACCACCAGATCAACTTTTACCTGTATCTTATCACCGGGCATGGTGTTGTTGGCGGTTATAACTAATTTACCATGGTCATCACGAACAACGTCTGCAACTTCACCTCTCGTTAAAAAGACTCCGGGATCTTCCTGAACACGGCGATAAAAATCTTCATATTGTCCGGGTGTTTTGATAAATTCGTAAAATATATATGCTTTGTTCTGATCATCCTGTTCCCGCAGATACATGGCTTGTTTGAGAGATGTTAAACAGCAAATTGATGAACAATAGGAATGATGTTCTTTGTCACGTGATCCGCCGCATTGGATGAAAGCAATACTTTTGACTTCTTTGCCATCAGAAGGACGAAGTATTTTTCCATTCTTTTTAACAATCTCTTCCAGATCAACATTACGAATAACATCATCAACTTGGCCATAAGCTAAATGATCACGAGGATCTGATGCTTTCCATCCGGTTGCCTGAATTATTGATCCAACTCGGAAAGAATCTATTACTTCACCATTACCATTACCATTAGAACATGCATTAATTTTAACATCAAATAAGCCGGGACCACCACTTATTTCTCCGGTAATTACAGAAGTATATATTTTGATTTTAGGATTTGATTCCAATTCTACAATTAAAGACTCAACATTAGTCTCTTCCAGATCTCGAAAAGGCGGTTTGGTGGGGATCGATTTATGTTGTTTAGCTAACCATCCCCCAAGTTTGTCTGACTTTTCGATCAGCTTGACTTCATAGCCAGCTTTAGCTGCTTCCAATGCCGAAGTCATACCAGTTATGCCGCCACCAACAATCATGATTGTTTTATCAATTTGCTCTTCAGGTTGGAATGGTTCCAGGATATTCATTTTCTGAATTTTAGTGATGTACATACGAAGATAATCATCAGCCAACATCTGGGTATCTTCTTCATTTGGTGGTTGGCACCAGATAACATGCTCCCGTATAGCAACCTTTTCAACGATTACTCCATCAGGAAAAGTATGCTCAACATAACGGCGCGGGGAAATACCGGCGATAACTACTTTTGTTAAACTTTCGCTTTGAATATCTTTAATAATAGACTCGAGATCTGCCCCTTCGCATGAGTCAACTTTTTTACAAAAAGGTACACTATATTCATCAGAGACAACTTTGCACAACGCTTCAATATCAAGCGCTTCGGCTATCCCATATCCTGTGCAAATGAAGACACCAATTTTATCTTCCACTGATTATTTTCCTCCGCCCAGGCATTGGATTGCTTTCAACACCACCGCCGTGGCACTTTTGGTAGTCTTTGCAACATCGCAGGGACGTTTTGCACATCCGGCAGAATAAATACCTTCAATACTTGTGTCGTCAGTTATAAAGCCATATTCATCATATTCTAACTCAAAAGGGATTTTAACATCAGCAGTATTGGGGACAATTCCCGTTGCCAATACAACCATGTCAAATTCTTGATGCAGGTTTTCCCTATTGATTGTATCTTCCACATCAAGAATTAGATTTTTATTATCAGATTCGTTTATTCGAGCAACTTTCCCTTTTATAAATGAAATATTATCATCCCCTAACAGATCATAATAGAATTTTTCCAGTCTTCCAATTGTTCTGATATCAATGTAGAATATTGTAACTTTGGCGTTCTCATTTTTCTCTCTGACATACCGAGCTTGCTTTAGAGATGCCGTGCAACAAACAGCAGAGCAATATGGCAGATGATTTTCATCTCTCGAACCGGCACATTGTACGAAAGCAATATTTTCAATTGGATTACTATCAGATGGTCTAATGATTTCCCCTTTTGTTGGTCCTCCACGTGCTGCCAATCTTTCCATCATCACATTGGTAATCACATTCGGAAATTGTCCATACCCAAGATTATCAAGTTTTACAGCATCATAAGGATGCCATCCTGTAGCAACAATCACAGCCCCAACATCAACTTCAATCTCTTCTTCAGTCATATCCAGATCAATAGCATCGCTGGGTGTAATGCCTTTGAGTAAATCAATATCAGAATCTGAAAGTGATTCCTTATCAAGAACAGGAACTGCGGGGTAGGCCATTCTGTGCGGCATATAAAGAGCTTTGGTTTTTGACATCCCCAAATTGAAATCATCAGACCTTTCAGAAGTTATTTGATCAATTAAAGAATCATTTATTGGGTGTTTACCGGTAACATATCTTGGATGTATTTTAATGGTTGCTTTGAAATCTCCAGATTTGCCGGTGATATTCTCAACAGTCGATAGAGTATATAATGTTATGCGAGGGTTTTGCCTAATCCGGCGAGTATTAATTTCAAAGCCACAGGTAGGCGGACACATTTTGGGGAAATATTGGTGCGTTCGCATAACACGACCGCCGATGTAGGCTTCTTTTTCTACAAGAATAACCCTACAGCCGAATTCAGCAGCTTCAACTGCTGCAGTAATCCCTGCAATTCCACCACCTATAACAAGAATAGGTTTTGTGTTGACCTTCATAGAATTAACTCTTACTAAAACCTAAAATAATATTTATTGATTTCCTGAATTATGAAAACACAATTCAGTTTCTTTGTATGATGTTCTCAGTAGGATGTAATTATTCGTTGATACTTCCAGAAGTAGTGCTATTGTGATTCAGTTTCCCGAGCCACCAATCTCATCTAATAAAATAATACCAATCGAGGATATATTTGTCAAGTTAATAGAAATTAAAAAGATTAGATAATCTTTTATCATTAACTATTTTGGAGGACTTGTCTGGATTGTCTTCCAATCACTACTCATTAGTACTTCCGATGCTTTAGTATAGTCATCTGGATTAACCCAGATCACATAACCAAACCGGCCGGTACCTTCCACCACGCCATTTGATGCATGAATATTTATACCAGCATTAGATAACTTAAGATGATACTCATATAATGTTCCGACTCGATCCTCTCCCTGAATCAAAAATGCCTTTTTTGGACCAATCAACTCGATTTCGGCATTTGCGGCTGCTCTCTTCAATTGATCCGAATCCACCGGAACAAAATCGAGCTGGCTTTTTCCATCACCAACCGGAAATGCAGTAAAGGCAAGTAAGTCTACTTCCTTTTCACTAAGAAACTCCAAAAGCTTTCTTGATTCACCTGGTTTATCGGCTACCAGTGAATAGTAATATTCAACTTCCAATACAGTTGTAGACATATAAACCTCCTGTTTTTTATTCACCCACTAATCAATTGATGCTTAACAAATTGAGATAAAGATTATTGATAATGTCTTGTTGTATAATCCCGATGTCTACTCCTGATATTAAAATAGCATAATCTGTCCAATATGTCAAACAGCTACTACTTTTAATTCAAGAATAAGACTTACAATAATATTTATAGAGGTAGTTCCAGTCCATCCATTGCTATAGTGATATTTTCTATGCCTGCTTTTATAATTTCTGATTGCAGTTTTTTAACATCAACAGGACTACCAAGATGAGTGATTATAAATTCACCAACATTTATTGATGGAATAAATTCAAAAAACTTCTCAAGGTTTATATGGGTCAATTCTGTTATAACATATTTGTTCCCATCGAGATGATTTTCAATATCTTCGAATGAGCCTAAATCACCTGAATGAAAGATACTAGTATCTTTTATTTTCATCTTAAATGAATGTGATAGCATTCTGTTGGGCATTGAATATTTTTCAATCCACTCTTTGTAATGACTCAAGTGGGTATTGCCAATAGCTTCAAGAGTAAAATCATTCTCATATTGGAAACCATCACAATAGCCGATTATTTCAAATTCAAATGAAAACTTTTCCACCAATAAATAAACGGAACGTAGATATATTTTCAGTGGTTCAACAAATTCTTCCGGTACATAAACAGATAGTTTTTTATCGAAACCGCTTACATACATCAATTGTATTATCAGAGGAAGTTCGCAAACATGATCAGGATGAGTATGAGTTATAAATATATTCTCAATATATAGAGGATTGAATCCCCTTCTCAGGAATGATGAAGTTGTACCACCGCCACAGTCAATTAGGTTTAGTCTTCCATTGATGTTTAGTACATACCCGGAACTGTTTCTGTCTGCCAATGGAACGCCTGAGGATGACCCGAGAATCGTATAACTATTATTTCTCATAGTTCTCCTCTATATGATTATCAATTGTTAAATTATCAGTATTTGAAGGGAATATATTATTGTTTAACAAAAGATCATTAGCAAATTGATAATAGGCATTTGCTTTCTTTCTTATTTTACTTCCTAAATCATAATTTTCTTCTGCTACATTGGTACTAAAATCATTTAATTTATAGTTATATACAATTGGGATATCGTTCCCTAATCCCATAACTGAAATAAAATCATCCTCAACCCACCCAATACCCTGACCTGTTATCCAAAAGGCAAAACCAGCATCATCAATATTGTCCAACAGATCCCTGCCCATAGATGCCTGATAAGGCAGTTTAATCAAATTAGTAACAGTTGGCAGAATGTCTACCTGGGATGATACCGTACAATCTATTCCAGGCTTAATAATACCGGGAGCATAAATCAAAAGCGGGATATTCTGATTTTCAAAAATATTTAAATTATTGTGGTGAGTATGGTCAGCCGTTATGATAAAAATACTATTGTTAAAATATTCTTCCTTTGAAGCTTTTTCAATATAATCTCCAAGCGCCCAATCAGCATAATAGAGACTGTTTAGAAATTCATATTCAGGATGGTCATTCTGACTAAACTTAATATGTTTTTCATCTGGCAGTTGATATGGAGCATGGCTGCTGACTGTTATCATATAACTAAAAAATGGTTGAGTTTTCGTCTGTGATAGTTCCAAATTTAATCTCTTATAAGAATATTCATCGTCATAACCCCAAGTACGTTCAGGCCCCCCACAATTATTCAACTGTTCCTTCCCGATTATAAGATCAAATTTTTCATGAATAAGCATATTGTTTAGATTATCAAAATCGAGACGGCCACCGGTAACAAATATATTTTTATAACCTTGTTCTTTGAGTAGTACAGTTAATGATCCAAAATTATTCTGTAGTTCTTGTCTTCTCATGATTGGAACACCAGGCATATCCGGGATGCCAGTCAATACTGAGAATAAACCTGAGGTACTTCTGAAACCAGTTGCAAAAAAATTATTGAACAACAAACCATCTTTTGAAAGTCTGTTAAAACAGGGTGTTACACCAAGAGTATCCCCCCCTGATTCAGTAAACTTTGCAGTAAAACTCTCTATCAATATAATTATTATATTATATGGCTCTATTTTATCTTCAGTGGTTGTGTTTCCTTTTGTTAAAATCGGATAATGCGAATCAATTTGTTGTGACGAATTAATATGCAATTGATCCAGGCAAATCTCTTGTGCATTGTCCGAATCCATTACTCTGACACTATTGCTCTTTCCCAATGATCTGATAGCTAAAAAGGGGCTGTTTATAGTTAAGATATTAACCGAATTATCATGGCTAATGAAGGAATCACCGGCACGCAGTGGAACTCTTTGTAACCCCCCACGACCCAAGATAACAAGTAATGGCAGTACAATCACAATTGAAATAATATATTGCTTTGTAGATTTTGAATTTGATTCTGATAATTTAAAAATTTTATAGAGCTTCAAAACTGAAAAAACTATACCAGCTAAAACAATAAACAATAACAATATTAGAATTGGCGATTCGCTTAAAAATGTTTTAGCTACGGGAACAAATGAACTGTTAAGATAAGCAAAGGCTTCGTACCCAAGCCGCTTATGAGCATGTTTAAAATACAATATATCACTAAAAAGCATTAGAAATATTACAACAAAGATGGTACTTGACGTTACATACCAAAAGATCCTGTACCACTTAAATCTGTTCATGATGGGAATTAATGTTAATACAAATATAGGTATAGTAACCCATGAGGCTACTGCCAGATCAAATCTGACGCCATACATAAATCCACGAATAATCTCAATTGCAGAAGAATTAATAAACTCAGGATTATAAATAAAATAGAACAGCGCCCTGAATATTGAAAACAATAATAGCAGTAGAAAAAAAAATGTGATTAGATATAATATATCGTGTGATCTATAAGATTTTTGCATCGTTCACATTTTCTAAAAACAAGTTCTTATAAAGGAAACTAAAAGATACTTTTAATCCTATCCAGAGCCTCTTCACAATCAGATCGGTTGACATCAAGATGAGTAACCATTCTGATTCTTTTATGATCAAAGGGAAGCGCCCAAACATTGGCTTCTTTAAACTTCTCCAGTATTGTCTCGGAAGTATTATCGTCAATAATATCAATGAGAATAATATTAGTTTCTACTTTGTTGAGGTCAATTTCAAAAATCTCAATATCAGCCAGTCCTTCGGCTAACAGCCGGGCATTCTGATGGTCTTCTTTCAACCGAGAAATGTTATTTTTAACAGCATAAAGACCAGCAGAGGCAATAATCCCTACCTGGCGCATTCCACCCCCAAAGAGCTTCCTTTCTCTTCTGGCTTTTTCAACAAATTCTGATGACCCAAGAATCATTGAACCAATCGGAGCTCCTAATCCCTTTGATAAACAGACAGAAACAGAATCAAATGGTTGTGTTAATTCAGAAAGAGACATACCTGTAGCGGCATGGACATTCCAAATCCGGGCACCATCCAGATGAAGTTTTAAATCAAACTCATCGCAAACTTCGCGAACCTTTAAGATTTCGTCCTGAGGAAGAATAGTCCCACTATGCCTATTATGTGAATTTTCCAAAGCTACAAGTTTTGTCAGAGGGCAATGGATATTTATCGGGCGAATATTTTCCCTAACCATATCTGCCGTCAACATCCCCCGTTCTGTAGTCAAAAGATTAACCAGTAATCCGGAATGGACAACCGGTCCCCCAGCTTCATAATTAACTACATGGCAATCCCTGTCACACAACAATTCCCAACCCGGTTGAGAATTTAATTTGAGGCATATCTGGTTAGCCATAGTTCCTGATGGAACATAAAGCGATGCTTCCCGATCAAACAGTTTTGCAACATATTGTTCCAGTTTTTTAACTGTTGGATCATCACCGAGGACATCATCCCCAACTTCGGCATCAAACATTGCCTGACGCATAGCTTGGTTTGGCTTTGTAACTGTATCTGACCGTAGGTCTATAATTTTCATAGCGGGGAATATAAATGATTTTTCTTGATTTTACAACTGGCATAAAAAAAAGCTGCCCTGAATCTATCAGGGCAGCTTCAAATCAATAATTGAAAAGGTTAGGATTCTAGCGAAACATTCCTGGCATATAACCCCTCATGAGCAGACTGGAGATCAAACAAAACTTCTTGACCTTGCTTTAAGGTCTTGAATCCGTTCATCTTAATAGCTGTGTAATGAACATACACGTCCTCTTGTGTATCTTCGCTGGCTATAATGCCCCAACCTCTTAAATCATTGAAATATGTAACAGTACCTTTGGACATGAAGAACCCTCCGCTCCGATGGAGTTTATGAGTCTTTTACTGTCTTCATTAATATTATACGCAGAAACGAGTAAAAAGGAAAACAAAAACTAAAAATAATTGATATTTTTACAAAATAATTGTCAATAATGTCATTACTAAACCGGATAAAAGTGGAACTGTTACATTATCATCGATTCCGAATGGCAATGCCTCTACAATAGTGGCGATCAAAGCTCCAATTAAGCCTATTTTCAGCTCTAATTCAGGGATAAATAGAGCAACTATCATAGTACTGATAAGACAGGCTGAGGACCCTTCAAATGATTTATGACCAAATTTATGACGACCAAACCTTCGCCCAATTAATGCAGCAAAAGTATCTCCAACTATTATAAAAACCATTGCTGCTATTGCAATTGGCGTGGAAAAAAGGGCTATAGTTAGACAGAAAGCAGTTAAAATATAGCTGGCACCGGTAAAATCACCAGCATGCTCATGTGATCTGATTATTGAAGATCCAATTTTACCTGCAAAATGAGTCCAGAATTTCCATTGTCTGATGCGGGAGATATCAATTAGAATCATAAATAATGTAGCTGGAACCATTATCCCTAACATCTCACCTTTTGACAACCCTAAGATATAATAAGTTCCGGGAATAACCAATGCTCCCATATGGGTGGTTTTTCTAATAATTTCCCGGCTGAAGGGTATCTGGGTCTCAGATGATTCCATATATATTACTAATTATTAATTCTATCTTTTAAAGGCTTCAAATGAACCGGTCTGATTTTTCCAATAAATCTTACATTGTAAGAACGATACAAATCATTCCTGAATTCATGAAATAATTCACGCTTATGATTGTCAGTCAGAAGTTTTATGATATTATTACGGGCTTTAACAAGGCTTGACTCATCGTATTTGGCTAAAACTTTGATGACTTGATATCCATATTGAGTTTTTATTGGATTGGTCACACTATTGACCGGAGTCAACATGGCCGCCCGATAAAAAGAAGCATCGACATCATCCGGTCCAATTTCACCCAAATTAGCCAGTTCTTTTCTAATATTCTCTTCTCCGGGATAATATTCCTGAGCCAATTCAAGGAAATCAACTCCAGCCATAGCCTGATCTTTGAGGAAGACTCCAAAAAGAGAATCATCAACTATAATTTGTTGAACTACAAGGGGTTTATCGACTTTATAATCGTTTATGTTTCTTCTGAAATGTCTTTCAATCATCTCTTCTGACGGACTCCAGGAATCACCCTTATTTTCAGCCATGACCATCGATTTACCAGCGTTATGAGTCAGCTTTTGCTTCATATTAACGACTTCAAGTCGAGTGTCGGTTCCTCTTGCTCGTGCAGCCTGAATCATAATAAGATTCATAGCTACTTTCTTTATCATTTCTTTTTTCATGGCCGGGGAAGTGCTATTAACATTATATTTTTTACGAAACTGTTCTTCAAGGCTCCTCAAATCAGCATTTTCAACTGTATCAATTCCATTTAGAACTGCAACCCATTCCGGCATATCTACCAAATAGACACTCGAATCAAGGATAGATTCATTGTATTCCAAATGAATTTCACCGTTTAGCGAGTCAATCAACGGAAGGGCTAAAGCATCCGCTTTAATGGAAAAAAGCCTTTGATAAACATCCTGATAGGCAATTGAATCAAATGCAGGGACACCTTCTTCTTTCCTACCTTCAACAAATATAATATGCCAGCCATCAGCATCCTTATAAGGATTTGAGTATGTTCCCGGCTTCATTGAAAAAGCAAGTGAGTCAAATGGATCTTTATAGATTTCTCTGGCTGTCCAGCCCACAACTCCATTATTTTTTTGAGCTAATTGATCATGAGAATACTGGACTGCTACTTTATTAAAAGACTCTCCGTCTTCAAGCATATTCCATATTTCCATGACATGCTTGGATGTTTCTTCATTTAATTTTTCAGGGTTAAGAGAACGATAAAACAATGAATCTTCCTCATCCTTCAGAACACTTTTACTAATAAATATATGATGGAGGAAAACTTGTTCGGGAATAGAATACAATTCAGGATTATCAAAATAGTACTTTTCAACATCAATAGAGTCTAACTCAACTTTATCAAAAATAACTTCTTTAATATATCTTCTGAGAAGATACTCATGGTATCTTTTTTTGTATAAACGATTTCGCTTATAATTACTGCTTATATCAACATCATCTCCTCGAAATCCAGCCAAACTGTCCACAACAATGCTATCAATAAAATCTTTTACCATTCCAGAAGTCAGGGTACCGCCATTAGACATCAGCATGCTTTTTTGGAGCTTAGCAAATACCTGCGGCATAGTTAACGAATATTGATTATCAGCCTTAACAACGACACGATCATATTCATTGATATTGAAGCTTGAGATAACCTGCCTTTTGCAACCGGCTATTAATAAAATGACAATTAAAAAAGTACTAATTCTTAGAAATGACATATCCTCTCCAATTAAATAATTTTCAGTTTATAAAGATACAGCTTAAGAGAGGAAAATCAACCCCAAAAAGGATGTGATATTGGAGTTTATAAAGCAGAAGTTAATACTTTTGATGTAGTAATATCTTTCTTATCGAATCGATCAGATTTAAAATAACGAAACTTAACCTTGAAGGTAGTTCCAAGACCTTCTGCCGACTGAATATCTATATTTGTTTTTAGTGCAGAACAAACACGGTGAACGATAGATAACCCTAAACCGGTTCCATTTTTCTTGGTAGAGAAAAAAGGCTTATAAATTTTTTTGATATTATCCATCGAAATACCCGGACCATTATCTATAACATATAAATCAATATGATTATTTTCCATATCGTTAACCAGCTTGAAAGTAATCTCTCCCCCGCCACCTTCAAACGCTTCACAACTGTTTACCGCCAAATTAATCAGAAGCTGCTTAATTAAATCTTCATCACCAATGACATACATTATGGAATCATCAGTTTCAGTTGTAATTTTTATATTATCCCTGAACGCTTCCTGATGATGGAGAACCTGAATCGTATCGTTTATCACATGACAAAGATCAACTTTATTATAGGCCGCTCTGTCAATCCTGGCATAACAAAGAAACTCGCTTAAAATTCGGCTTAAACGATGAGATTCTTTGACGATTAATTCCATCAATCTGGCATTTTCACCAGCAACATTCAGCTCACTCTGGAGTACTTCAACTGACCCTGAAATAGCTGCCAGGGGATTACGAATTTCATGAGCAATTGAGGCTGACAATTCTCCGACTGCTGACAATCTATCTGAAGCTCTTACTTTTGCCTCCATTGTCTTTGCCTCAGTTATATCAGAAAATATTGCTATTACTCCTCTGAACTCATAATTCTCTTCTTTAAGAATTGAAATGGAAAGACCAATCGGAATCTTTTCATTATGGTCATTATGAATTTCTAATTCTCTTCTAATCTGAGCGGCTCCCAAATCAATACTCTCCATTAAACTTGCAGCAAGATTTGGCATTCTTTTGGCAAAAACATCAACACATAGCAGCCCTCTGACATCCTGCTCCTGATAGCCAAGAATTTTCTCTGCGGCCCGATTAAAAAATATTATTCTTCCTTGGGAATCAATAGTCAACAAACCTGAATTCAGATGCAAAAGGATATCATCGGTTTCCAGCTTAGCTTGTTTTAATGCCAGTGATGTAACAGCTAATTGTTTATCACGAAGTTTTAAGTGCTCAGCCAAATACCCTGACATAAATGCAGCGAGGTAAAAAATGAGCATGTGCATAAATATGGAATAAAAAACATCTTCCTGAACATTGAAAATTGTTTTTAATGCATCTTCAGTCGATGACATATCGGTGATATTGCTTAGGCCAAGCCAAATAATAAAGGCATATATAAGAGATACGCCTGATGCAACAATGAGAGTACCTACTAATCTGAAGGCCAGAGCAGCTGATACTATTGTAAGAATAAACAGGGCCGTAAAAGGAGAATTGATATTTCCAGTAGCATAGATTATTCCCGACTCAACTATTATCTCAAATATAAATTGAAGAACTGTGACTATCAAAGAGACATTTTTCAATCTCTGTTTTTTGTCAAAGGCCAATAATACTGTAAATGATAATGTAAAAACCGCATACAGTATAAATGGAAGGATTAAAAAACCTGGAAATCTCATCCACCATGAAACAACCGCAAACAGGATTACAAAAGTTGCCAGCCTGAGAGGTATAAACCATTTTAACTGATTATGATTAATTTGTTGTTCCATAATAACAAACGGCGCCGTTAAAGCGCCGTTATATATAATTAATGAGTATTATATTCTTCCTTAAATCTTGCCAATAATATCAAACATTGGCAGATACATAGCAATCATGATTCCACCGATTACAACACCCATAAAGACGATAATAATCGGTTCTATAACCGAAGTTAAAGCTGTCACAGCATCATCAACTTCTTCATCATAGAAATCAGCAATCTTGTTGAGCATCTCATCAAGACCACCAGTTTTTTCACCAACAGCAATCATCTGTGTCACCATCGGAGGAAAAACACCTGATTCCTTGAGAGGAGCAGTAATAGTATCCCCTTCGGCAATCGCCACAACTGATTTATTAATAGCGTTGGCAATAACTCTGTTACCCGCTGTTTTTGCAGTAATATCAAGTGCATCCAAAATTGATACACCAGAGGCAAGCAGTGTCCCAAGAGTACGGGTAAATCTGGCAACAGAAGATTTCCTAACCAAATTACCTAAAACAGGCATTCGCAGCATTAACTTATCCCAATGCAACTCGCCTACTTCAGTCTTCTTATAATACATAATTCCGGCTATGAGACCGACAAATCCTATGATAAGATATAAGAAGTTTGCCTGCAGGAAATTAGAGATTCCCAGAATTACCAGAGTAGGTGCCGGCAGTTCAGCATTCAATCCACCAAACATCTTGGCAAAAACCGGAACGATAAAAGTCAACATACCTACTGTAACAGCGATTGCAACAAACATAACCACTGAAGGATAGACCATTGCTCCTTTTACTTTTCTAACCAGTTTATCTGCTTTCTCACGATACACAGCTAACCTGACTAAAATGGCATCTAAAGCTCCGCCAACTTCACCAGCTTCAACCATATTTGTATACAATTGATCAAAAACCTTTGGATGCCTGGCTAATGCCTCTGATAAAGTAGCACCTCCGGAAACACCCTCTTTGACTTCTTTTACAATCTTGGCCATAGCTTTGTTTTCACATTGGGTGGATAAGATATCAAGACATTGAACCATAGGCAGGCCAGCGCCAATCATAGTAGCAAACTGACGAGTAAATCTTGAGATCTCTATCTTTTTTATGCCTGTTCCAAATTGCAAATTAATCTCTGGCGCTCTTTTGGAAATCGATGACACCATGATGCGATTCTGTCTGAGAACTCGCTCAACATCATCTCGGGTTTTTGCTTTTAATTTACCAGCAACAGCCGCTCCGGCCAGAGTCTTTCCCTTATAATCAAATTCCGGCATTATATCAATCCTCTCTTAAAATGCCTTAAGCAAATGATGGCGTTTGTTGACGAGATAACATCTCTGTCAGTTCCTGTGTATTCTGACTGTACGCCATAGCATCATTTATAGTAATTTTGTGGCCAATATATAGTTCTGCCAGCGATTGATTCATTGTCTTCATACCATATTTCTGTCCCGACTGAATCATTGAATACATCTGGTGAACTTTATCATCACGGACAAGTGCTCTAATAGCAGGAGTAGCTACCATAATCTCAAGAGCTACCACTCGTCCACCACCAATTTTCGGTACTAATGTCTGAGAAACAATTGCCTGCAATGAGAATGACAAAGACACACGAACCTGTTCCTGCTGGTTGGCAGGGAAAGAATCAACAATACGGTTGATCGACTCGGCTGCAGAATTTGTGTGCAAAGTTGCAAAGGCAAGGTGGCCTGTCTCTGCAATTGACAATGCAGATTCTATTGTTTCAAGATCGCGCATCTCGCCTACCAGAACTACATCAGGATCTTCACGTAGAGCATATTTTAGTGCAGATGCAAAGGAAGTAGTATCAGAGTATACTTCCCTCTGATTTATAAGAGCTGTCTGGTGGCGATGTAAATATTCAATTGGATCTTCTACAGTTATTATATGCACCGGTCGCTCTTTATTGATTTTATCAATTAAGGCTGCCAGTGTAGTTGATTTACCAGATCCTGTTGGACCGGTTACCAACACCAACCCTCTGGGTAATCCAGCAAATTCAGCGATTACTTTGGGCAGGTTGAGTTCATCAAAAGTCAAAATTTTATACGGAATCTGTCTGAGTACTACGGCGACATTACCACGCTGCATAAATACATTGCAACGAAAACGGCTCATCGATTCTATCCCAAAAGAAAAATCAAGTTCTGAATTTTGTTCAAATTTCAATTTCTGTTTTTCGCTAAGCATGGAGTAACATAGCTTTTTTGTTTCTTCACTGGACAACAGATCTTGTCCAAGACGCTGAAGCTTTCCATCCACACGAACTACGGGCGGAGAACCAACCGTAAGATGCAGATCTGATGCACCCATTTTTACCATTTGTTCAAGTAAATCGCGTAGCTTGATCATGTGATTCTCCTAATTATTAATAAACCAATAGTAAAGAACTGTTCTTATAGATTTTATCGGTATGAAACTGTTATTCTTGACTTAAAATAGGAAGAGTTTTATTGTTGTAAGATATTGAAAGACAACAGACTTTATAAAATAATATCAACCACCGGATGATACAGCAAAAACCTCATCAATACTGATAGTTCCGGCCTTCATTTTTTCAACGGCACACATCCTGAGACTGTACATCCCCTGCTCCAGAGCCACCCTTTTGATTTCAGTATCTGAAGCTTTTTCCAGAATCAATTTCTCAATTTCCGGAGTAATAGGCATAACTTCAAAAATACCTGTACGTCCGGATTTGCCGGTATTATTACAATCCCGACATCCACGTCCCTTAAATGCCCGAATATTCCTCATTAATTCCTTGGGCATATCCCCCAGTCCTTCAACCTGCTCAGCCGTCAAATTTACTTCTTCTTTACAACTGGAACAAATTTTACGACACATTCTCTGAGCCATAATTAATTTGGTAGATGAAGCAACGAGATAGAACGGGACATCCATATCAATCAATCTGTTTATTGACGATGGGGCATCATTGGTATGCAGGGTTGAGAAAACAAGGTGACCGGTTAATGCTGCACGAATTGCGATTTCGGCAGTTTCACCATCACGTATTTCACCTAACATAATAATATCAGGATCCTGCCTTAAGAATGATCTTAAGGCTGCAGCAAATGTCATTCCAATGCTTGATTTTACAGCGACCTGATTGATACCATCAAAGTTAAACTCAACCGGATCTTCAGCAGTCATAATATTAGTATCAATTGTATTGATCTGTTTCAATGCTGAGTACAACGACGTCGTTTTACCAGAACCAGTTGGACCGGTTACAAGAATAATACCAAAAGGTAAATGAATCGCTTCGTCAAACTTTTTCAGATCATCTTCTCTGAAACCAAGCTTGGTCATATCAACCATTAGGGCATTCGGGTCTAAAATACGCAAAACAACTTTTTCACCAAAGATTGTAGGAAGAACCGAAACTCGCAAATCAACAGTACGCCCAGATATTTTAATTTTGATACGGCCATCCTGTGGAAGTCTTCTTTCAGAAATATCCAACTCTGCCATAATTTTTAGGCGCGAAACAATTGCTGCTCGGTACTTAAATGGTAATGGAGCCATCTCCTGAAGATCCCCATCGATACGATAACGTACCCGAATGCGCTTTTCATACATTTCAAAATGAATATCCGATGCACCCATTCTGATAGCATCAGCAATAATCGAATCAACTAATTTTACGAGAGGTTTATCCTGAATGGCTGACATCAGGTCGGTATCACTGGGAAGGTCCTCAGCTGAAACAACCTCAAGATCTTCTTGATCCTCCAAACCTTTTACAATCTCGGAGATCCCGCTTTCCTCAGCATAATAATGATCAATTGCTTTCCCAATAGCTGTCTCAGGCGAGATAACCGGTTGAACAGTGCAGCCGGTAATAAATTTGATGGCATCAAGAACATAAATATTATTAGGATCACTTATAGCAACAAGCAGAGTTTTATTAAGCTTTGAAACAGCAATAACTTTAAATTTACGGGCAATATCAACCGGGATTAATTTGACAACATCCGGATTAAGCTCAACATCCTCAATACGGATTGTTCCAATTTTGAGTTGTTTACCAATAATTCGGGCTATCTCATCTTCAGACGTAATTACTCCAATACGAACTAACGCCGCTTCCAACTTTTCATTGTTTTCCTTGGCTGTTTGTTCGGCTTTTTGCGCCTGCTCAGGCGTAATTGTACCGGATTTAACCAGCATTGCCCCTAAATCAGAAACCATAATAACCTATTAATTGTGCCTAATCATGTTCACTTGTTTACTTGTACAATTCGATCAATCACTCTAAAGCTTAGTCCTGAAAAATATCATCGAGTTTATCCTGAGCTTTGCTGGCAAAATCGTCAGTAACAGAAGGTTGAGATTTCTTACTTGAGTTATTAGAAATTTCCTCAAAAACTTGCGCCAACTCTGCAGCTGTTTCTTTGGCATACAATCTGACCATACCAATAGTTGTACGATCATCAAATATGACAACAAGTATTGAGCGCTCCCCTACTATCGACATATGGATATGATCTTTTTTACCCTGGTGAAAGAGTACCGAAAATTCAGGCTCACCAACCAGCCTTGCAATTTCTTTTGTCGATGCAAATGAACCAGCCAGTAATGCGGCCAGAGCAGTTGTATCCAGAGTATTTGTGAACCCCTGCCTGGTTATCAGATGTCCGTCCTTGTCAACCAGCAACCCGCATTTAGCTTCTGCTGATTTTAACATTTTCGAAATGAGAGCATCGATTTTCTTGGTTTCCTCTTCATAGAGAATCAAGCTATCGTTTGCCATTTCTGCCTCCTTAGTGGTTACTTAATTCCAAACAGGCGTCTAAAGAAACCTCGTTTTTTCTTTTTTGAATCTGACCGTGTTCTAATTGAGGGTGCCATTAACGGCGATTGTCCGGTTCTCATTATTGGGTCAGCATTATCCTTAGTTGTAATAATTTTCGGATCAATTCCAGCATCTCCATCTTCATGGGATGGTTTTGAAACAACTTTGATCTCATCTATCTCGGTTGATATGCTTCCGGGATAAGGACGATAAGCAGCTGATTCAGCTTTTTCTTTCTGAGCTCCCGCTAATACAGGTTCGGGAGATTCTTCTGGCGGTTCAACAGGAACGCTTTTCTGCTGAACTTCTGTTTTTGCAATTTCATCTTCCTTAACTGACTCAATTTTTCCAGTTTCCGAATGAGTGATTTGTGGTTCCTGATTGACAGGAGGAGTAGGTGTGGGAACAGGTTCAGGCTTTGGAGAAGGAACTGGTGTTTCGTTACTTACAGCCATTGATGGTTGACCTACTTTTTGCTCACCAGTTGTTTTTGCTTTATCAAGAACAATCTTAATAATTAGTTTTAGCGTATCAAAAACACCATTGCCTATAGTAGCTGAGGCTTCATAAAAGGGTCTCCCTTTATGATTGAGCTGTGAATTTAACTCATCAAGTGATAACACATTCGGCAGATCACGTTTATTGTATTGAATAACCATAGGAAGATTATCAAGATCATAGCCGTACTCCTGAAGGTTATCTTCGAGGTTAGCTAAAGATTCAATATTCTCATCCATTTTGTCTGTCTGACTGTCAGCAACAAAAACAACGCCATCGACTCCACGTAATACCAGTTTTCTTGTAGCGTTATAATAAACCTGGCCAGGGACCGTATATAATTGAAACTTAGCAGCAAAACCATTGATCGTACCAATATTAATAGGAAGAAAATCAAAATATAAAGTACGGTCGGCTTCGGTTGCCAATGATATCAAATCGCCTCGAGTATTTCCGGGGACTTTGCTATGGACGTACTGCAGGTTTGTCGTCTTGCCTGATAATCCAGGACCATAATATACAATCTTACAGCAAACTTCTCTAGCAGAGTAATTAATTGAAACCATAAAATTGACCTAATAATTTGTAGTTAATATCAATTCTCACTTTAAGCTTAACTTAGTTAGCGCATTTTTAATTTCTAATCTTACCAAGCCAATATTTACATTCTTGTTTGTGGTAACGACAAGAATACCCAGTCCAGCATCGGTAAAGAAGAGCTTGCCATCCTCTGCCTCAATTGTCACTTGCTGAGGCGGGCTGGTTTGCAGCCGATCCATAGACTTATTAATATTAGCAGTAATTGATGCTGCCAGTGCGCCAACGGTATCACCTTCATAAGAAGTATCCAGGTCAGCGGCTATAACAATACCATCATTTCCGACCACCATTGAGCCGGTAATACCACTTGTCTTATTCAATTCACTTAAAACATCATACATATTTATTCTCCGCGTTTACTAACAACTCCTGGCTATAACGCTCCGCCATATATTTTTTAATTATTTCCATACCCTGGGTTATTCTGATATTAAGGACATCATCCTGCTGAATATCAGCCACCACCATGAGGTTTATATCCTCTTCACTGGCTATGGTTACCCTCATATTATCTATAGTTAAAGCTATCTGATCTACATTTTTCACACCGACTCGATCAAGAACACTATTATTTTTCTGCTTAAATAACAATGCCAGCGGTGCCCAGTCATCAAGTGAGATATTTTCACGTATAAAATTACTTATGGGCAAACCTTCATTGTCAATAACCACCGCTAACAATACAGACCCATTTTCGCCAATATATTGAGTTGCCCGATCAAAACCATTTTGATTTTGACCTGATAGCTCTTCTGGTTGTGGATTGGTCCCTGAAAAATTCTTTTTTGATGCGTCCCAGGGTGCCATAGAATTCAACTCTGATTGTTCATTGAGCTTAGCCTGCTTATTAAAATCAGATTGTTTTGATTTTGGTTTTTCACCCGGATTGGAATCAATAACCAGGCGTGGACGTTTTTTGTCCCCGAATATCTTTTCATCCAAAAATGGTTTTATGATAAACGGCGTCACCACTACATGGCAGAGAATCGCAGGCACATAGCTGACAAGGCCAAGGCTAAGGGATAGTTTGAAATTCATGACATACATGACAGAAACTAATGCACCAAAAAGTGCTCCCAGAAGAAGGCGGTAGCTCAAGCACATGCTTGCCCCAACGAAAATCTTGCCAAGGCTTGTGTCTCTGTTGGACCAAAATAATATTGCTCCATAAAATACCAATTCAGCTATTACGAACGCATAAGAAAAAGACATTAATTGCGTTCCTAAACGGGAGGGAAAGATTACAATAGGTAATAGCAAAACGGCTAAGGATAATATTATCATCTGACGAATTGTTTGTGATTTTGAAATCATATTATACCACTATGCATTATAAGCTTTTATCAAATTATCAATGTTCAATCTGAGCGAACCCAGATTTACTTCAGATGATGCAACAAAGATAAAAGCTCCGTTAGTATTTATCGTGACATAAAAAATCAGATCATCGGTTTCAATCAATATAGATTCTATACTACCGAACGATCCACTCAAAAGTTGTACATCCATTTCCCGCCACAAATCATTCATAGTGGCGCCGCATACATTTTGATCAAATTTCAGATTCCATCGGGAATCAATAATCAAACCTTCATTATTAACAAATAGAGCACCATCAATCGATGGAATTTCTATCGCTCTTTCGAGAATATCGGGGGACTTCAAACTGATTGGTTCAGGATTCAGTTTTTCATCATTATCCCCATTGGTTGTTTTATTTTCTAATGCAAAAGATTTAGATAAATTTTTGCTTTTTATAATTTTAGCCTGTTCTTCAGGAATTTCATGTGCTATAGCAAGTAACTTCTCGATTTGTTTATTTCCCGGATCAAACTGCTGTAATGATTTTAATAATTTTGTAGCAGAATCAAATTCACCTTTATAGATAGAAATTTCAGCCATGAGTAATTCAATTGCACGGGTTCTACCGTCAAATTCAATTGCCAATTGCGCCTCGGTAGATGCCCAGTCATACAAACCGCGATCAAGATTAATCTTAGCCATTACAACATGTGCAGCACCATATTTAGGATGTAACTTCAGACCAGTTTGACAAATCTGGAAGGCTTTATCAAACTCACCCTTTTTCCTGTATGATTCTGCTAATGCCGCAAAAATTTGAGAATGAGGGTCATCATCAAGAATTTGACGGCACTTAACTATTCTTTCTTCAAGTTCGGTAACGTTTGCCATTTATCTATCCGTAACTCGTTTTATTTCACTCTCTTGGCTAATTTATTAATTTATCTAACCAGTAAAAATACTTATAACAACAAGTTATGTCAACAACATAACTTAACTAACTTAAAACCCTTTTTGCTTCATAAATCCCATATAAAAAGAGACCTAGCATTAAAATAAAGCAAACCGGGACAATAAATTCTGGTAACATTATGATTTCCAAAGCATTAAAGATTTGAAGCAACTGGACTAAAATCAGGACACTAAATCCACCCAATAAAAATTGCCAGCACTTACTAAATTTTCCACCCTTTACCAAACCAATAATTTTTATTGCACCTAAAACACAGCCAATCCCGCAGATCAGTATCAAGATATCCATCATTGTTGGGGCACTGGTAATCACAGCCAGATTGACGGCATATGCATTAGAGCAGATCATCATCAATGTAAACGTAATAAAAATAATTCTTTTCATTTTATCCTCTAACCATTTTAACTGTTTTATCAACCCGATTTATGGTTTTGTATAGATTATCTTCAATTCCGAATTTCTTAACCAAATCTCTTCTTCTGGCTAAAGGTTCGGAGATTTCTCTTTTAACAGCAGAGACACAATCTCGATATGATCCATAACCCAGAAGATCGAAAGCAAACTGCATGTGATCACAAAGCATATTATCCAGGTCTCTCATCAATTTGTGGAAACGAATTTGTGGTGGGATGTTACGAACTTCCTGCAGAAATTTATCAAAGGGCGGTCTTTGGGTTGAGGAGGGATCTGTGCCAGGGAAATATCCTAACAAACCACTCTTGTATTGAGCTGAGAAATTTTTATACTTATCATTGTTTTCTCCCAGCATTTCATCAAAAAGACTACTGATACGATAAATACAATTATCATAAAGTTTATAAACTATCTCAAGAATAGCTTCTTCTTCATCTTCCTCCTCAACATCATCCTGCTCTCTTTTGCCGACAGCTTCAACAAGGTTGTTAACGATCAATTTATAAATTCCACGGCAGGTTACAAATTCGCCCATAGGAGAAAGGTTCACTAACTCAGATAACGTATGTTCTCCATTGATCAAGCCTAACAGGCTGAATTCTTCGGGAGTTAGTTTGATATTTTCCTGACTGGAATTGGGAACAATCGAGATAGCCAAAACAACATCATCGGGAGGAAGTATTTTTCTGATCTCTAACCACTCATCAATTCTCCGGGTCCCCTCCATTATGATATTCATAGTAGCAAGATCAACCAGAAATGGTGCATCCTTGGGAGTATCCCCTTCACGGAAAACGAAATCGCCTTCCATCCATGAGAAAAGATTATACACAATCTCTTCAATTTGTTGTTTGAGAACTTCGGCAATTTCCTTCTTATCAAATATATTCATATCAATCAGAGTAGTACCCAATTGACGACCGGTCTGTTTGTGAAGATTTATTGCGCGATCCAAATCGTTTTTAGAAATTTTACCACGATTAACCAGCATATTTCCTAGCAGATCTTCAGTTGAATTTAGCGATGTGGCATGGATAATATTTCCATTTTTAAAAGCGACTTCTTTTTGACGAGTTCCTGTTTTTACTTCCAGTATGCCGGCTTTTTTCCCGGTTGCCAGCAGCTGTAATATATCAGGAAATGAAACTGTTTTAAGATTTCCGGATAGGCTCATATTGGATCCCTTGCCTGGTTATATCACGATTAATATTTCTCTACATCATAGAGTATTTCTATATATTTATCGGGCTATTCTGATCAGAACTTAATTCAAAATAACCCTCAAATTTATGTCTGATTGATAATTAGTTGATCTATTTAGTTATCGAAAGATGATAAAATCCATCCAAATCAAGATTTATAAACTCAAATTCACTGGATTGGCTTGAAATAAGCTGTTGTTGGAGTAAATTATCTGGATCTTTATTGACACGAGATATTATTATTCTACTTAATACTGATTGATTTAATAGCTTACAAATAGTAGAAAATTGATATGAAGGATTTCCAATTACAAGGGTTGAAAATTCATTTTTGTTTAATAATTCAACACTCACAGGATCAAGGAAATTTGAAATAAAGATTCTCTCTCTCCCAATATTTGCGGCCATGCCGCTTTCAAAAGGAAATAAACCAATCTCTGAAGCTAAATTGGGTCTACCTGCATAGACAATCACTTTTTCACTTAACACGGGGGAATCAGATTGATTGATAATATCCCTGAAACTCTTTTCCAAAGTTACCGGAACATATACAGAATCAAATTCAAAATCGGTTATAAGATTTGCCAAATCTTTAAGGCTGCCAAAATCGGAAGAAATAATAATCACTGAATTTAATTTTTCAATTTCCAGACCTTCGAGGAGAGGCTTTAATATTCGGTCATCAATAGGGTAATCCCTGTCATATAGCCCGGAGATTATCAAATCACCATTATTGCAGTCGTTTTCTTTTACGATTACAGCTACTCCACCAGGAAGACTGGAAATCCATAAATTAGTTTTGTCTCTGTTTTCAAAAGAATTTATTACCGGAATAAGTAAAGCAATGCTAAGAAAAATCAAAAACGAAATCAGCCAGTATCTTCGAATAAACTTGGAATCTATAGCCCATACTCCAATTACCAAAAACAGATAAAACAGGAAAACAAAAAAGAGTGGTACTATACCTGTTGCAATTACCGGAATTTCCTGACCGCCAAAAAACTCCAGACAGATGACAATTAGTTCAAGTATTTTATTTAATAGAGAACCAACAAAATTACCAAGAATTGGTAGAATTAAATGTGAAATTAATACTGCCAGAATCCCAATTACAGCAATTGAAGTAAGCATTACTATTACAAGATTTGCTGCTACAGAGATTATCGGAATCCTCTGAAAATACAAGGCTATCAAAGGGCTTGAACATATCTGGGCAACAAATGAAACTAATGCAGGCAGAACAAGAAATTTATACCATATCCGGTTGTGATAATTTTCAAACCTGCCGTGAATAATCGGAACAATAAAAATCAATCCCCAGGCAGTCACAAACGACAACTGAAAACCAACATCAAATAATTGTGACGGGTTAACCAGAAGAATAATTGCAGCTGTGATGCTGATTATATTATTTAAATTATAACTTCGGCCAATCAGACCGGCAATCAGAATCAAAGAAGCCATTAATGAGGCTCGAATTACCGATGGCTCACCATAGGAAATCAATGTAAACATAATAAGCACAATTAGGAGAATAATAGCCCTGCTATTGCCTGAAACTCTAAAGGGCTTTAATAGAAATGAGAAAAAGATAATAACCAAAATCACATTGGAACCGGAAACAGCCAGAAGATGCAATGTCCCTGAATCTTTGAACCAGCCATAAATGTTGTTGGGTATATCTCTTGTCTCACCAATCAAAAATCCGGCAGCCAGTGCTGATGATGTTGTGCTGAGATTGCTTCTAAGTGATAATAATATAACCTCACGTATTTTGTCTGCGAGGCTTATTATTTCATATCTATTTCTCTTATCAACTCTGACATCAAGAAGGGTTGTTTTATAAACAATCCCATGAATCCCTTTCAAATTCAGGAATCGATGATAATTAAATCCACTGAAGCTTTTCCCACCTTTAACAGAATAAATTCTACCATAAAATTCAATTCTGTCTCCCCTTTCAAGGCTGGTGGTTGTATCAGAAATTTTCAATAATATCAATCCCCTGACAGGAAATATATAATCCGATGAAAGCGAATCAATCCTGATTTTCATTTCTGTTGAATTTGTTTTTACTCGGGGCCAGTCTACTACCTCGCCATAGATATGATAGCTCGTTTTGTTGTCTGTAAATTTACTTATATGATTGGGACCAGTCGGATAAAACCTCAATCCAAAATTGAATGCCGAGAATAAAAGAATACTGACACCAAAAAATAATATCGGCAATATTTGTTTTGATCGATTTATATAAACAAACCCAAGAAGACAAAATAACAGAGAACAGAAAATATAGATCCATTCTGGAAATTGAAATAAATCGGCTAAAATAATTCCGGGAATAATCATACCCAATAAAAACAAGCCCGGATAAGAACGAAGCATCCTCCCCCTCCAATTTATGAACGAATAAACAGCCTTTTAAGAATAGAGAGTTCCTTAACTCTCAGGATAAAGCATAATATGATATATAACAATCCTGCGGTAATCATAGACAGCACCAATTCCACAATTCTTTGCAGAATAATGTTTGAATCTACAAGAGAATTAAAAGGAATCATTCGTGCAATATAGAATGCAGCCAACGATGCTACCAATATTCTGAGAACACTTAAACTCAATGTCGAGTAATTAATTTTTATACCTTTCTCTGGCAGGAAATATAATAAGAGAGCAAAATTGATTAAACCTGAAATCGATGTAGCAGCCGCCAAACCGGCAAAGCCAACTAACTTGATCAGGGGATAATAAAGAACCAAATTCATTATAACAGTAATAATCGAAATTTTCATTGGTAATTTAGAATCATTAAAAGCATAATAAAATGGAACCGTAACCCTGACTGCTGCAAACCCGATCAATCCATAAGAATAATGCAGCAAAGCCAGCGAGGTTCTTTCAGAAGCAATAATATCAAATGCTCCATATTGATAAATCAACTCAACTACCTGATAACCCATTAATGCTAAAAAGACAGCTGAAGGAATAATTACAAAAAAATTGGCTCCGATAGCCTCGGTAAATGTTTTGTTAAGTTTATTATATTCCTTACGAGCGACCATCTCAGAAACGTTAGGCAGGGCGACGGTACCTATTGCAACAGCAAAAACTCCCAAAGGGAAATGCATCAGTCTATAGGAGTAGTTAAGATACGACAAAGCCCCTTCTACCAAAAAAGATGCAATCAATGTTGAAACCAGAATATTTATCCTGCCTGCCGACAAGCCAATAATAATCGGGGTGATTAATTTTACTACCTTTTTTATCCCCTCATCTAAAAAGGAAAAACAAAATTTAAATCTATATCCAATTTTGAATAAAAGAGGCAATTGAATTATTAACTGCCCTACCCCGCCGACGACAACCCCAATTGCTAATGTATAAACAGGAATCTCCATATAGTTATAAAGAGCAACAACTGTAACAACCGTCCCGATGTTAAACAGTGCGGGCGACAAAGCTGGGATACCGAATTTACCAAATGAATTTAACATGCCCATTACTAAAGCAGAAAGTGAGACAAGTAGAAGATAAGCCATCATAATACGTGTCATATTTACTGTAAGATTGAATTTATCAGGATCAGCTGTAAATCCATTAGCAATCATATATACAACTGCAGGAGCAGCCAGAATTCCCAAAAGGACAATTATCCCGACTACAAGTAGAATCAGAGTTATTACAATATCAGCTAATTTGAAGGCAGATTGTTTTCCATCACTAACCAGCTTTTCTTTAAAAACCGGTACAAAGGCAGCCGATAAAGCCCCTTCGGCAAACATATCACGAAGTAGATTTGGAATTCTAAAAGCGGTTACAAAGGCATCGGTGAGCATCCCCGCCCCAAAATAAAACGCCATAACCTGTTCTCTGACAAGCCCTAAAACTCTTGAAAAAGCGGTTGCAGCCGAGACTGCTCCGACAGAACTTATGAAAGACTTTTTTCTGACCTTAGCAGTTGACAAAACAAATCTTCCGATTATATTTAGAGGTTATATTAAGTTTGTTAACGTATTTGTACATTGAAAGGATATATTTGTGCCGCAACATAAGTCCTGCAAAAAGAGAGTAAAAACTTCTGCAATTCAGAGAGAACGCAATCGTGGCTATCGCTCCCATCTCAGAGCAGCTCTGCGCGAACTCAGAGCTGAAACCAACAAAGAGACTGCCACCACCAAATATCGTGAAGTTACCAGCATTATTGATAATGCGGTTACCAGAAGATTGCTTCACAAAAGAAATGCTGATCGGAAAAAATCCCGACTGGCTCTTTTTGTAAATAAACTCAGTTAGTTTTTGAATAGACTTTAAAGTTTTGAGCCCCGTAAATTTCTTACGGGGTTTTTGTATTTTATTTATTTCAGTAATCACTATCAACATAAATGCTAATTTAGACTACCTGCAAATTTACTTCAACAAATTTTTAGATGTAAATAGAATCATGAGATATTAATGACTGGGATATCTAATAGAAGCAACTTAGTTGCAAAAGCAACTTAGTCGCCTTAATGATTGAAGATATAAACTTGCCCCTCATAATATGAAAGCTTGCGGGACTGCAAACGAAGATTTACTAATTCTTTGAAAAATAATTCTTTTTCATTAGTTGATGCATCTGAGGTTAAAACTGACATGGGAAAATCAATATTTAAAATCCGGCAATCGGACTTAGCGTCAATAATATAAGACGGAAACAGATGATCAGATTCAAGTGCTGAGTAAATATCATTGAGATTAAATGATGGAAGAGACATAGTGCCAGAGAAAGAACTTGTTCTCATCAATGATGAATCTGAGGCATTCCTTTCTATAATTGGCATATAATCCCCATAACTTCTTATTGATCGGAATAGATTTTCAAGTGATTGAGGACAGCCCAAACGACTTGAGTGCCTAAGAAATGCGTAATAATTCTTGAGTTTGGTTCCATCGTCAAATTGGAACACTACTTTCAGATGACTGTTACCAGGGAAATCATTTTTATTTTTGCTGATATTTATTCTACTCGGAAATTTTCCAGCAAGATGCAATAGATTCTCATATGTAAACCCGATCAAACCAATTTTATTAATCTTGAGACTAAGATGGTCCGGTGGAGCAATCTGAATTGGAAAGTGTTTTAAGCCAATTCTTCTTAAAGATTCAAAATAAGAAGTATCTCTCATCAGCATATAGTCTTCTTTATATTTTGTAACAAGAAGGGGATGTTGAAAAAGGTTGATTTCTTCTAATGATAAATTACTGATATCATTTTTTATATCCAGAGATTCAAAGGGTAGAATTCGATTATGATCCACAACCCTGATTTGAGAAACAATATTTAAATCCATGTCTTGGTGATAAGCAAGGGCTGTGCCCATATTCTCATATCTGAAGGTAAATCGAAAAAGCCTATTATGACGTTAATTATCATCACCTTAGCTCTCCTTTACAAATACTGAATAAGAAATTGATTAGGCATTTTGGATACATCCTCATGTCAAAGTATGCAAATCAGGTAATACTATTAAAATGAAATGAGAGATTATTATATCCCAATCATCGGATTTGCTTAAAAAATCTTTGAGAGTAGAAAATCATGATGAACCCCGTAGCTACGCGTAAACAACCTGATCCCGCGTAGAGGGCGGCCTTGTGTCGCCCGTTTAAAGTGATTTTGTGGGTGGCAGACGCCCTCCTCTGCCCCAATAAAACAGGCAATGCCTATCAGCAGACGAGAGTGTCTGCCAGGCACGTAAATTCCTAAGTATTGAATTAATAGGTATGAATCAAAAAAAGATAATCAGATTATCAAACCCCGATTGAAGGGCATGATTTTAATTTTTTTTGCATCATTAAAATCCGGTTTAAGGGAAATGTCATAATGAACCGGTAATGAAGCATAATCCGAAGGAGAAAAAAGAGCTGGATTATCAATAGGTTTTATATATGCAATTGCAATTGATTGTTTCTTGCTATATTTATCCAGCAGTTTTTTTCGTTCTTTGTTTTTATTGATGATATCTTTGTTGCCCGAAAATGAAAATACAAAATGTGGATTAGATGACATGACCTGGACTGCTTTAATATCCTGATCTTTCAATTTAGAATTGATAAACCCAAGCAGGGCAAAAAAAGAGCCAAACTCCAAATCCAAAAGTTCACCATTTGCACGACATCTGAATAGAATTCCATAATCGGGGATAGCAAAACCTACCATACCGGTAGTAAACCCAAGATTTTTTAAATAGGGATCAATTTCTGAATTATTAAAAGACGAAATATAACATTTTACAACTCTGGTCTTTTTATCCATACAATATTTTGAGCAAGACTAATGCCGGCTAGCTCAATCTATCATATGACAATATCAATAAACCACTTAAGATTATTTCAATTAATAGTAGTAACTCAAACTATGAGAAAAGTATTATAAAAAGTGAAATGGTAGTCATATTTTATTCAAGCGATTCCAACAATCTGTTTTTCAAATCAGGTTTTGCTTCGATATACTTGCCGGAAGCTGATGCACAAATAATACCCAATTGATTAGAAACTTCCCCTTCGGCAAAATATATTCGTCCTCTGTTGTTCACTTTCCAACCTGTAAACTTTAATTCATCCCCGGTATTAACCGGCTTTTTGTATCGAACAGTCAATTCGGCGGTAACTACATATATGTCCTCCGCAAGAATTGCCTTAATCATAACTTCATCTAAAATTGTAGAGATAATACCCCCATGATATATACCATGATACCCCTCGAATTTATCTAAGGCAATTACTTCTGAAATTGCTTTATGTCCGTCATAATAGAATTTTGCCTGTAAACCTGCCTGATTTTTTTCACCGCAAACAAAGCAGTTTGGATATTTAACAATTTCTTTCATAAAAAAATCATTCCTAATTAAATTCATTTATAAATCATATACTAAGGATGTGAACTATACATTACAAGACAATAAAAAACCCGGCCTGTAATGACCGGGTTTAAATAATTCAAACAATATGATTAATTAATTGATAGGTGCGGCACATTCATTCTGTGAGTATCCCCAGGAATCGGTGCCATTACTTAAGCTATAAGCAGCTACACCATAAGAGAAATTAACAGTACCTGTCCAGTCAGTTGTAACAGGATCTTCCTGGTCTTTCTGGTATACAGTCTGGAATGTGAAAACAACATTACCGGACTGAGGACATCCCTGAGCCCAACCGGAACCTGTTTGAGCGATTCTTATATTAGTAAAATCGGCTTCAATATTGAATTCTCTTTCAACTGTCGAGTCAACAGAAACAAACTTAGTAAATACATCAAGATTGTTGGTTCCATTTACTCTCCCAAGATCAGTCTCCAGGCTGGTGAAAGTAAAGTTACTATTTCCTTCATAAGTATTATGACTTACTTCAGGATTTGGAACATCATACATCCAATTATGACGGTAGATGATTGATTCCAGATCATTTGCTGATTGCTGATAAACACCATCATTGAGGAACTGAATAGAGTCAGTTATAATAGTATTGTAATTATCAGTATGGTAGGAGACATAAACAATATGCCAACCCTGTGGGGAATAAATCACACTTGAAGAATCTGTTTGGGCATTAGGATCAATCGGTCCATACTGAACCGGGTCTACAATAGTATCGGCAGAGAGAGTGTACATAGTCCCAAGACCATCACTAAAAGTATAAAGAGTAGAATCAACAAATTCACTCAATTGATCATAAGCCTGAACAAATTCCGGATCATTGAAATCACCATTGTTATTAGTAGGAGTTTCATCATCGGAGCATCCGAATAAAAACAGACTTGCCCCGACCAGAATGGCCAGACCCAGAAAAAGCATAATCTTTTGAGAGCGCATCGCGCACTCCTTTCTTTTTCACAGCTCTACCGGGAATGACCGATCAAATTCTGCTATTGAAGCAAAAATGCCATAATAGCTTTTTGAATATGCAATCTGTTTTCAGCTTCATCAAAAACAACCGACTGAGGACTATCCATTACTTCATCAGTAATTTCGCGGCCTCTTTCCGCCGGTAAACAATGCAGCACAATCGCTTTTGAATCTGCCATAGCCAGTAACGAACTGTTTAGTTGATATTTCTCCAATTTATTTGTCTTATCATCAGCCAGATGTTTCTGCCCCATTGAGGCCCAGACATCTGTATAGACTACATCGGCATTCTGAACCGCTTCTTTAGGATCATCTGTCAGGAGAATACAACTGTCGCTATTGGCTTTAGCCTTAGCTAATAAATCTTTGTCAGGCTGGCAATCTTCGGCTGTCCCAATTCTGAAATCGATTGGAATCCGACTGGCAAGATTCAACCAGCTATTGGTTATATTATTTCCATCACCTACATAAGCTATTTTATACCGGTCTTTTGGCTCTAGATGTTCCATAATTGTAAAATAATCACCCATAATCTGACAGGGATGAACCAGATCGGTAAGACCGTTTACTATCGGAACTGTACCATGTTTCGCTAATCCTTCAACATCTGACTGCTTAAAAGTTCTAATCATGATCATCGCCACATATCTGGACAATACTTTGGCGGCATCAGCTATTGATTCTCTCTCCCCTAACTTGATTTCCTTATCAGTCAGATATAATGACTGCCCCCCTAACTGGGATATCCCTACTTCAAAAGAAATTCTTGTTCTCAATGAAGCTTTTGTAAAAATACAGGCTACTGATTTTCCATCCAGTGGCTTGGGACTGATTTCACCCTTTTTCATTTTTGCGCATAAATCAAAAATTTCATGAATCTCATCAGTTGTAAAATCTGTTATTTGGCACAATGAGCGTGGCATACAACCTCCAATATCAATAAAAGATAAATTAATAATCTTCAATAAATCCCGTTGAATAAAGATTTTTAAATCAAATATGTCAAGTCTCATGTGAATTAATAAGAGGCCTTTTTAGTCATATTTTTTTGTTGAATAAAATTCAACTTTTAATTCTTTTGACTTAACACAAGAGATTTTGGGAAAGAGTTTTAGATATTAAGAATAAATTTGTAATAAATAAATTAATTATTTATCAGAAGGAGTTTTAAGATGAAAAAAGCCATGATGATTACAATCCTGTTAGCCATGCTGTTCTTAACAGCAATACCTGTGCTGGCAGGACCTGACATCAAGATTGACGCCCAGGTTCGGGCTCGAACTCAAATGGATGACAGAAGTTTCAAAACTGAAGATTCTCTTGGTGGTGCAATCGATAATTTTCGTGAATTAAGAACCCGTGTGGGCATAATGGGAACAGTAAAAGACAATGCTCATATTTACATCCAATTTCAGGATAGCCGGGTTGCTGGCGCTGCACCTGGAACTTCCGGTGGACTCTCTGGAACCAACGGTGTAGATTTACATCAGGGCTATATCAAACTTGATAATATATTTGGTGAAGGCTGGGGCGGTATGGCCGGTCGCTTTGAGTTTGTGAAAGGCAACCACCGCTTTTTTGGTAATGTTGGTTGGCACCAGATGGGTAGATCATGGGATGGTGCAGCATTATGGTATAGTAATGAAGATTTCAATGTTACAGGTTTTGGATTAAATGTACTGGAATTAAGAGATAAGACTTTTGACAGTGATTTTAATGCTTATGGCTTGTATGGTACAATCAACTCACTTAACCTTGACCTATTTACTTTATTCGAAGTGAATTCTGATACAAGTGGTTATCAACCTGATATTAAACCGTTAAGTAGAATGAATCTGGGGATGTACTACCACAGAAATCATGAGCAATTCGACTTTGCAATGAACGGTGTATATCAGATGGGTACTATGGTAGGAGATAAAGTAGAATATTATACTATAGATGTACTAGATAGTGTAGTCGCAAGTGAAGTTGATATTGCGGCATTCTTATTTACTTTTGAAGGTGGTTATACGTTAGAAGGTGATTTAAATGCCAGAGCTGCGGTAGGTATAGATTATTCATCAGGTACTGATGCCGGTGATACATCTTCAACAGATTATAAGACATACTCGAATTCTTATTACACTGGTCATAAATTCCAGGGTTACATGGACTATTTTCTTCCAAGTACTATGAAAGGTAAGGCATATGAACATGCTGGTTTGATGGATATTATGTTCCGTGCCAAACTTGATCCTATTCCGGGATGGACCCTCAAAGGAGATTTCCATTATTTCACAACTGCAGCCGATTATATTAGTGCATATGATGACTCAACTTTAACTAAAGATGTTGGAATGGAATTTGATTTTTCAGTTTCTACTGTTAGAGTCGCTGGTGTAAATCTAACTGCTGGAGCTTCAGTATTCTTACCTAAAGATCATTGGGTTGGAATGGAAGACTCTAATATGGGATTCTGGGCCTATACACAGGCAATTGTTACCTTAAAATAGTTTATAGAATAACACTTAAAGCTCCTTCTTTTGAAGGAGCTTTTTTATAAATTTAATCCTAAGTTGACAACCACTTTTTATATCAATATAATGAATTTAAAGATAATCCTAATTATCCATTTTGATATAAGTCAAAGCTTGAAACAATAAAATTTATTTAATTCTTGTAATCTAATAAGAGGAAATAGGTTACAGAAAACCTTATGAGGAGTTGAGGAGGTTGAAATGAGAGGTCTTTTCTTAGCGGTGCTGTTGATCAGCCTGCTTGGGATGGTTGCTGTGGCAGGAGCCCAAACACGTATTGTCCCAACGTCATTATCAGAAGAATCTGCATCATGTATTGAATGTCATGAATCAGACATGCCAGGATTGGTCAAAGAATGGCGCTATAGCAGTCATTTTGCTGCTGATGTTGGATGCTATGATTGCCATGCAGCTGAACCTGGTGATCCTGATGGAGTAGAACATAATGGTTACAATATTGCTGTTATTGTTTCTCCCAAAGATTGTTCCAAATGCCATGTAAATGAATTTAATGAATTCCAGAAATCACATCACGCCAATGCCGGCAATATTTTAGGTTCCCTTGATAATGTTCTCGGTGAAGTTGTCGAAGGCCCCTGGGCAGCAGTGAACGGATGCAAACAGTGTCATGGTTCTGTTGTAAAAATTAATGATGACGGTTCTCTTGATCCGACAACCTGGCCCAATTCAGGAATTGGTCGTCTGAATCCTGACGGATCCAAAGGATCCTGCGCCGCTTGTCACAGCCGCCATTCATTTAGTGCAGCGTTGGCTCGCCAACCGGAAAACTGTGGCAAGTGCCATCTTGGTCCTGATCATCCCCAGAAAGAGATCTACGAAGAATCCAAACATGGTATTGCTTTTTATGCCAATATTGATCGTATGAATCTCAATAGTGCTTCATGGGTTGTTGGAATAGATTACTCTGCCGCCCCTACCTGCGCTACCTGTCATATGTCAGCGACGACTGACATGCCGATCACTCATGATGTCGGTGACAGAATTAGCTGGACGCTTCGTCCGCCGGTTTCACAGAAAGTTGATGCTTCAGCTATCAAAGCAGGTAAAGATGTCAAGCCGTGGAAAGAACGCCGCGATGACATGAAAAATGTTTGCGGAAACTGCCACACCAGCAGCTATGTAGATAATTTCTATATTCAGTATGATGGAGCCGTTGAGATGTACAATGATAAATTTGGCATCCCGGCTACAAAAATTTACAAGAAAATCAGATCCAGCGGACTTATTACCAATGATATAAATTTCGATGATGAATTGGAATGGACATATTTCTTCCTCTGGCATCACGAAGGTCGCCGGGCGCGTATGGGAGCAGCTATGTTTGCTCCGGACTATACCCAGTGGCATGGTTTCTTTGAAGTCGCTGAGCGATTCTATATGGAATTCCTGCCTAATGTTGAAGAGGTGATTGCTCATGCTAAAGCCGAAGGTGGCGATAAAGCCAAAGCAGCAGAAGAAGTTGAAGCTCTCCTTGCTGAGGTTCTTAGTGATGAAAATCATATTTGGTTTACAGGTAATGAATCTGCTGATGTTAAGAAAGCACGTAAAAAGGCTCAGGAAGATTTTAAAAAGCGTTACAATGATTAAGAATATTTTCTTATATTTACAAAAGGCTGCATTATTGCAGCCTTTTTTTTATTATTTATTAAACTTGCTAAATGCAACCATTGTGAATGATATTACGTAGTCAATAATAATGAGTAAAAGAGATAAATTAGGTTGTTGCTATGAAGAGTAAAAGAAATACATTTGCATTTATACTGGTGATAGTTGGGGTTCTACTCCTCTTAAATGCCCTTGGTATAGATGATATGTTTGAGTTTCTATTACCAATTGGAATCATAATCCTGGGGATCTGGTTAATTTTCAGAAAAAAGAAACAGCCTATAAGTTTTGATAATCAGGACATTCATATAAATATCAACACCGATTCTGACAGTAGTTCATTTAATTCATCAAATACTCATTCTTCATTTACATCTGCTCAGGATACTGGTGATCAACAGGGTGCCACGTTTACCGAATCACCCAGGTTTTCCGAACAGCATGAGACTACAGGTAGTGATGGCCGAATACGCTACAGCAAGATTTTGGGAGATATGTTTATTGACTGCGACGGCATGAATATGCAAAGTGTTGAAATCTCCGCAGGAATAGGCGATGTGGAAATAAAAGTCCACGGTGGCATTCTAAGTGATGGCCTTAATCGAATGGTCATTTCCGGCTTTATTGGTGACTGTCGTATTATGGTTCCCAAAGGTACTGAAATGTTTGCCCATTGTTCAAATTTTATCGGTGATGTGGAAGTTCTGGGAAAACGAGCATCAGGATTTGGAAACAATGTTGATGCCCAAACAGCCAATTACAACGCAGCACCAAAAAAACTATATATTGCTGCAAATAATTTTATTGGTGATATAAAATTAATGGTAATCTGAGAATTCTTTAATTAACTTTTACCATCAGGTGCATCCCGAAAACATATTTTAGATTAAATTCTTCCAAATTATCATCAAGCGGCAAACGCAACTGCAATCCCGGTCGAAATCTTCCCGAACCAAAATCAGCACTAAATCCAAAAATATGAATTGACCGATCATCAAGACCATCTGCCCTATGAGCAGCAGAGACCCAATACCTCCCAGAGACCCCGGCTTTAAAACGAACCTTAGGGGTCCATAAATACATTTGTGCCAGAACATCAATATAGATTTCAGTCTCATCTTCATATTCTTCTTTTACAGTAGGTACAACAACGGTGGGCCCGCAAAGAAAATTATAACAGATATTAGAGGGACTTCGATATTGCACGCCGGTTTTACCATAAAAAGAAACAACATCATGGGTAAAAGCTTCGGCTTTGTTATAGTTTGCTAATTGGGCATATTCTACGACATATTCAGTATCATGTACATTGCTATATGAAAAAGGCGGTCGAAATCCAATTTGACAAAGCCATATATCATTCGGACTTTTGTATTCGATCCCCAAATATGGATTGCCGAACATAATCTGAGAGACCCGATTATAATAATGCGGAAAGGCTGAATCCGGTTTATAGTAGCCAAAAGGGATTTCTGCCATTAGAGTAAATCGTGAATCCAATTTCAATCTTCCTGAGATTTGTGTAACGGAGGATAGATTGGTGGGATTGGTTTTATACTTATCAATTTTAAGAAATTCCAAAGAAAACACTGTACCGTCTTGAGGAGTCAGCCACATCGGTTGAGCTTTTAGAACAGTTGATAATAACAATATTGCTGATAACAAAACAGTCAGCTGTGTTATTCTACTCTGATAAACCGCACCCATTAGTCTCTCCCCAGCTAATTATGGAATTATGACAATACTATAAAATGTACCGGCTTAAGTCTTCATCTTCTAAAATAGACGAAAGAACCTTCTCAACCATCTTAGCAGAAATTTTAACTTTTTTCTTATCTTTTGGCGGTTCAAAAAGAATATCTTCAAGCAAAGTAGTCAGAACCGTATGCAATCTTCGGGCACCGATATTTTCTGCTTCGGAGTTAACTTTTTCAGCAAAATAGGCAATTTTTTTAATCGCCCCTTTGTCAAAAACCAAATTGACATCTTCCGTATCTAACAAAGCTTTATATTGTTTGACCAAAGCTGCTTCCGGCTCAACAAGAATCCGTTCAAAGTCTTCAGCCGTCAATGAATCCAGTTCCACTCTAATCGGAAACCGTCCTTGTAGTTCAGGAATAAGATCTGATGGCTTGGAACCATGAAATGCCCCGGCAGCAATAAACAATATGTGGTCTGTCCTGACCATGCCGTATTTGGTCATAACTGCTGAACCTTCGACAACGGGAAGAATATCGCGCTGCACCCCTTCACGGCTGACATCAGGGCCAGTCCGGCTGTCATCCCCGACTATTTTATCAATCTCATCAATAAAGATAATACCCGATTGTTGCAGCCGTTCGAGTGCTTCAGAGATGACATCATCCATATTGGTAAGTTTGTTAATCTCTTCACTAAGAATATATTTACGGGCATCTTTGATATTCATCTTTCGTTGCTTGGTTTTCTGAGGCATTAGGCCTGAGAACATCTCCTGAAAATTAACGCCCATCTCTTCCATTCCCATCGGTGAAAATATCTCTACCACCGGGAATTGTTTCTGTGGCGTATCAAGCTCAATTTCGCGGTCATCAAGTTTACCGGCAATTAGAAGTTTCTTCAGCTTCTCACGGGTTTTAACAATTGATTCTGAGGATTTTGTAGCCGCCAATTCTCCTGGTTTTGCTTTTGGAATTGGAGCCAGGAGTAAATCAAGCAGTTTCTCGTATGTATTTATTTCTGCTTTTTCATTTAGGATTGTAGATTTTTCCGTCTTGACCATATTAACAGAAATGTCAACCAGATCACGCACCATAGACTCGACATCACGACCGACATAGCCAACTTCAGTAAATTTGGAAGCTTCCACTTTTATAAAGGGAGCTTTGGCCAGATCTGCAAGGCGACGTGCGATTTCGGTTTTGCCAACGCCGGTTGGGCCGATCATAATAATATTGTTGGGCATAATTTCATGGCGGATATCTTCGGCAACCTGACGCCGGCGCCATCTGTTTCGCAGGGCGATTGCAACCATTTTTTTGGCATTGTCCTGCCCGATGATATGCTTGTCGAGAATAGTTACAATTTCTGCCGGAGTGGGATATGAATTATTCATTTTATTGTTTTCACCGTAATTTTATTGTTCGTATAGATACAAATTTCTGATGCAATTTCCAATGCTTTCTGAACGATCTTATCAGCCTTCATTTTTGGATCAGCAAAGATAAGCGCACGGGCCGCCGCCAGGGCGTAGGAACCGCCGGAACCAATAGCAACAATGTTATCATCCGGTTCAACGACATCACCATTGCCGCTGAGTAGAAATATATTTTTTTTGTCGGTCACAGCAATAACAGCTTCCAGCTTTTGCAGCACTTTATCAGTTCTCCACTCTTTGGCAAGCTCTACTGCGGCCTTCGGTAATCGTCCGGAACATTCTTCTAACTTTTTTTCAAGCAGTTCATAAAGAGCCAGGGCATCAGCTGCGGTTCCGGCAAATCCGGACAGGATAGCTCCATCCTGCATGGTTCTGATTTTATTGGAGTTTGTTTTTAAAATGGTATCATCAAAGGTAATCTGGCCGTCGCCAGCCATAGCCGCCATTCCATTATGTATCAATCCAATTATGGTCGTTGATCTTGATTTCATATTTTCCTCTATATTTTAATCCTGCTCACCCGATCTTGGATGAGCATTTTTGTAAGCTTTTTTCATTGTCTCGGCGGTAACATGAGTATATTTCTGAGTCGTTGACAGCGAGGCATGACCCAATATTTCTTTTATCAGCATTAGATCGGCTCCATTTTCCAAAAGATGCGTTGCAAAAGAATGACGGAGAGTATGCGGTGTAAAATCAAGTCCTTTGCTCCGACCAAATTTTTTCACAAGACGATCAACTGAACGAGCACTAAGGCCAGTGCCAAATTTATTTAGAAATAATGAATCAGTCTTCGACTGTTTTTCATTTATAAAATCTTCTCTAATTTTCAAATAGTGATTCAAATCTTTTAAAGTCTCTTCTCCCAACGGAACCAGTCTGACTTTGTTCCCTTTACCCGTAACTGTTATTGTACCCCGCCGGTCATCAATATCGCTTAACTTTATTTTTGTCAATTCTTCTCTTCTAATACCGGTTGCATACAATAATGCTACAATCAAAAAATCTCTCAGATAAAAATAACTTTTGGTATCTTTCTCAGTTGTTACCGTTCCAAGCATTTGCTTGCTCTCTTTTTGAGTAACAAATGATGGGATTTTCTGAGCATATTTTATATTGTGTAATTTAAATATATACTTTTTACCCGAGGTTGTAGTGCTCAAATGCTTTTGAAATCCTGACAGTGCTGATAAAAATCGGGCTAATGATCGGTTTGAGACCTTAGCCTCAGAACGAGCTCTTAAATATACTCTCAGAAATAACGGATCATTTTTATCTGACCCGGGAATGGTTTTGTATTGCTTCTCAAGGTGAGCTACCCATGGCTGCAAATCTCTTTTATAGGCAGCAATTGTGTGAGTTGAGTATCTTTTCTTAATAGCCAATACTTCAATATATTTTTCAAGTTCTTTCTGTAGCATGGTTTTTATGATAGAGGAAAATTGTTAAAGAATCAAATTAAATTACAACTATTAAAAAACAATCAGGAAAGGATTCCTGACAGCGCAACAATAATCTTTTCTATAAAAAAACCGGCATAATAAATATGCCGGTTAATATTTCAAAAAATTTGCTCTATTTAGCAGCAGGCTTTTCTTCTTTTGGCTCAGGTGTAACAGTGTTTTTGCATTCCGGGCATTTCAAATATTCACCCTTAGCCTTGGATTGTTTCATTACCACGTAAGGGTGGTTGCAGCTTGGGCAAGGTGTAGGAACCGGTTTATCCCAGGAAGCAAAATCACATTTTGGATAGCTTGAACAGCCATAAAAAAGCCGTCTGCCCTTGGTCTGTTTTTCAACTATATCTCCGTTACAGCCATCTTTGGGACATTTTATTCCGAGTGTAATAGCTTTTGTGTTTTTACAGTCAGGATATCCTGAGCAAGCCATAAAACGACCAAAGCGACCAGTTTTGATAATCATATCAGAACCGCACTTCTCACACTTCTCATCAGTTTTATTCTGGGCTTCTTCCTCTGGTAGCGGACGTGTGCTCTTGCATTCCGGGTATGATGAACAAGCCAAAAAGCGGCCGTTTCTCCCCCACTTTATTATCATGTGAGAACCGCATTTTTCACATTTTATGTCGGTCTTCTCAGTAAGAGATTCTTTGATTTCTTTTTCTTTAGATTTCAAACCATCGATTGTTTTTTTGAATGGTGTGTAGAAATCATTAAGGACTTTCACCCAATCATCAGTACCCTCTTCAACTAAATCCAGTTCTTTTTCCATTTCAGCTGTGAACTTAACATTAAAAATCTTCGGTAAATGTTCGGCTAAAATCTTACTGACAGCTTTCCCAAGATCAGTCGGGGAAAGTTTCTTCTGTTCTAATTCTACATATTTTCGATCTTTTAATGTCGAAATAATAGTAGCATAAGTTGAAGGTCGTCCAATACCATCAGCTTCCATCCGTTTAACAAGCATGGCTTCAGAATACCTTGGGGGAGGTTTGGTAAAAGATTGAGATGGATTTAATTTTATCAGATCTAAAGGTTCTTTTTCTTTGAGTTTTGGCAAAGCATCAATACCACTTTCGCCATTACTGCCTTCGTCCGGTTCTTTTTCTATGTGGTAAATTTTCAGAAAACCATCAAATTTTATTCTCTGAGCAGTAGCTCTAAATTCAAAACGCCCTGCATTAATTGTAACTGTCTCGACATCAAAGCGAGCCGGTTTCATCTGACTGGCCAGGAACCTGTTCCATATCAATGTGTAGAGCTTAAATTGACGCGGTGTCAGATGTTTTTTTATCGTTACCGGAGGATGATCAAGATACGAAGGCCTGATAGCTTCGTGAGCATCCTGACTGTTTTTCTTTTTGGAATAAATTTGTGGTTTTGGCGGTAAATAATCTTTTCCATATTCATTTTCAATAAATGATCTGGCAGCACCAAGAGCCTCGCTGGCAATACGAGTTGAATCCGTTCTCATATATGTAATCAGACCGGTCAAACCCTTTTTACCGATTTCAATTCCCTCATATAATTCCTGGGCAATCTTCATTGTCTGTTTGGGAGAGAAACCATGTTTTTTGGCAGCTTCCTGTTGCAGTGTCGAAGTTATAAACGGGGCCGGGGCTCTGCGTATCTTTTCAGTCTTCTTAATCTCAGAAACTACAAAATCAGCCTTTTTCAATTCGGTTGAATATTTATCAACTTCTTCTTTTGTTTCAATACAAAATTTATTTTTGCCTTTAAGATCAGCAGGTTTGACTACTGTAGATTCATCAATTTTATGAAGACGGGCACTAAATTTTTCTTTTTTACCTGTTTTTAAATCAGCAAGAATCTGCCAGTATTCCTGGCTTTTGAAAGCATCGATCTCTTCTTCCCGATCACAAACCAGCCTGAGAGCTACTGACTGAACTCTGCCTGCGGAAAGATTCCTGGCGACTGTTTTCCATAGAAATGGAGAGACCGTATAACCAACTATTCGATCAAGTACCCTTCTGGCCTGCTGGGCGTTGACCAGATTCATATCTATTTCACGGGGATTCTGGATTGCCTCGGTTACAGCTTTTTTGGTAATCTCATTAAAAGTTACACGCTTGAGTTCGCCTTTGCATTTTTCTTTGAGCTTATTAGCTACATGCCAGGCGATAGCCTCACCTTCACGATCAGGATCAGGCGCAAGATATATAGTATCAGCTTTTTTAGCAGCTTTGATCAGGCTTGTAATTACCTTCTGCTTACCATCAATTACCGTATACTGTGGTTCAAAATCTTTTTCTACATCAATTCCAATCTTAGATTTCGGAAGATCAATGATGTGTCCGATTGTAGCTTCAATATCAAAATCCTTGCCAAGAAACCTGGCTAAGGTTCGAGATTTTGCGGGTGATTCAACGATGACTAAGTTTCTGGCCATAAAGATTACCTTTTAATTCGATTTATATGATCTAATATATTTAGATCGAATCCGGACGTTTAAACTTAACCCTACCCTCTAAAAGTTCACAAAGAGCTTTCATTGAAATTTTACGGGAATCGATCTCAATACTGGGATCATCGGGCATACGCTCCAACAACTTAAGCCTTCTGGAATTAAGAATTCGTGAATGCTGGGAAGCGATAATTACCGCCTCATAACGGTTAAGTCCAAGTTTTGTAAGTTCTTCTATATTTACTTTTCCCACATATACCTCCAATATTTACATATTTTCTTAACTAAGAATACTGTTTATAAGTTCCATATTTATTTTATCAATTCGACAATTATGTGCATTTATGATGCTATATACTTGTTCCACAGCCTCTTCAAGCTTGTTATTAACAACGACATAATCAAAATTGTTCCACAATAATTTCATTTCTTCAGTAGCATTATTACGGCGAACCTCTAATTGCTCTTCTGTTTCTGTCCCTCTCGCAGTCAATCGCTTGTGGAGTTCATCAACTGAAGGTGGGAGTATAAAGATTGTTATGGCTTCGTCAAACTCTTTTTTTAATTGTTTTGCTCCCTGGACATCAACATCAAGCAGGACTACTCCGCCATTATTGAGTACATCTTCAAGGGGCTTGCGGGGAGTCCCATAATGATAAAGGTGTACTTTAAAATATTCTGCAAAATAATTATCATTTTTGAGAGTCTCGAATTTTTCTTCATCTGTAAAAAAGTATTCCCGGCCATCTTTTTCGCCAGGGCGTTTTGATCGGGTAGTATATGAGACAGAGAATTTCCAGTCTTTGTTATCAGTGAGAAGCTTTTGGCAAATTGAAGTTTTGCCGCCCCCTGAAGGTGATGATATAATTACTATGTGCCCTGATTTATTCAAATCTCTGTTTTCTTCTATTATTCGACGTTTTGAATCATCTCGCGTAACTTCTCAATTTCTTCTTTCAAAGTTATTACCGCAGAAGTTATACTGATTTCGTTAGCTTTGGAAGCAATAGTGTTGGCTTCGCGATTCATTTCCTGCAAAACAAAATTCAGTCTTTTACCAACTGGTTCATTGAGTTTAAGATTATCCTGATATTGTTTGATATGGCTGTAAAGTCGAGTGCACTCTTCGGAAATATCACATCGATCAGAATAAAAAGCTACTTCCTGCTCAAGACGAGCCTTGTCTATTTCAACATTCTTAATCATTTCGCCAACTTTAGTTTCCAATTTCGCACGATACTTATCAACAACCAGAGAAGAATTTTTCACAACCTCATCATTAATTTTTTTGATCAAAATCAATCTCTTTTTCATGTCCCGTGACATGGCTGCGCCTTCTTTCTGACGCATTTTGATCAATCCTTGAAGGGCTTTACTGACAACCTTAGTTAGCTCTTTCCAAAGGGCTTCTTCATCACAACTATTATCATTAGGGCGGGTGACTTCGGAAAAGACCAGAAAATCACTTATCGTAATCTCACCACTTATTTTGTGAGCTTTTTTAATCTTATTCAGCTGCTTGTTGATTGCTGATACAGCTTTTTCATTAATAAAACTTTTGGATGGTGATTCTTCAGATTCAGAAAAGCCAATATGAATAAAGACTTTACCCCGATTTAATTGACCATTTATCAATTCTCTAATCTTATGTTCAAGAGAAGAAATCTGGCGTGGCATCCGAACAGATATTTCCAGATAGCGACTGTTGACCGAAGATATTTCTACTGTAAAAGTATTCGATTTGGAAGAAGCCTCGGCTTTTCCAAAACCTGTCATTGAATTCATATTTATTGGTTCCTTCAATTATAAGCCAGCCACAAAAAATAGTGTTAATCTATGATTTGTCAACTGGAAACCTTCAGGATAACCAATATTCCCCTATTTTTATGATAATTTAACTAATATGGGATGAATCTAATGATTTAGATTCATTGATGAGGAATTCATTTGAGTCGGTGAATAAATCTGATGGATTATCTGATATTGGAAAAGAGATCGTGACTGTCGTTCCCTCTGATTTACTCGAATTGATATCGATTCTTCCATCAATTGAATTTAGCATATAATTTACTTTTGCCAATCCTGAGGAGTATTTTTTGTCATTGCTCCCCTTACTGATGCCTTCAATAATTTTATCATTTTGAAGTAATTGCATATCAGTCATTCCAGAACCATTATCTGAAATAGACAGACAACAGATCTCGGCAAACAAATCAGCCCTGACTGAAATTGTTGGTTGAGGATTATCATTATATTCAATTGCGTTTTTAAAGATTTCCTCCAGAATCAATCTGATCATTTCTTCCGGTATTGTCAGTATTGGTAATGATTCGATTCTGGTTAATATTTTCTTTATTTTGAATTTTGATTTAACATTTTTGTATACATCATTGACCAGAACATTAAGATCAACTCTATTTGGTTTGGTAAATGTATCAGAAACATCCAGCATCTTTACTAAACCATCAACAAATTCGCCTGTAGTTTTCTTGGTTGAATTCGAAAGTAACTTATAAATTACATTTACAGAATCAATCCAGAATTGACTATTGTCAGAAATTATTTGAGTATTCTCAGAATAACAGGGGACAAGAACGACAAGACTGCTGAGGTCATCAAGTGTCTCCCCTAATCTTAGAGATGTAACCATTGCAGAATCCCCGGATGGCAGCAGGACCTGGCATTTATTAATATCAGGAGAATCAAAAGAGTTAAGGAAATTATCCATCAACACAGTCTCTTGTGATATTTCATTATGCTGATCTATTAAATTTATAAATTCTCTGATATTACCCTTAACTTCCGGAATTCCAAATGTATCCTTCATATTTCTATTGAAGCCGACAATGTCTCCATTATATTCTGTAAGTACTGCCCCAATATTCATGCTATCTAACAGTCCAACAACAAACTGGATATTTATTGCACCGTTAGGTTCATTGTTATCTTCAGCCTGAAGGGAATACAATCTTTCAAGAAGCAAAATTGAAAGCTTGGTCCGGTCTAGAATATCTTTATAACTCTCATCATCAAGATTATTATCATACATAAATCTTAACAATACATATTCTGATTCGGAGACTTGCAACCGACAGATATATTCTTTTAGAAAATCATCAATTTCTGAATTTGTAAAATCATATGTTTCTCCGGTTTCGGCAACTTTATGATGCAAAACCACTGGCTCAGGTATATCAAAATCTCTTTCATCATGATCGACTATATATCTCAACTCAAGCTTTTCACCATTTATAAAATACATACAGATATGTTTGGTATTTGTAAAACTACAGATATGCTCAAGGTTTTTACTAATATCAACGTCTTTACCAATCTGAAGTAATGCTTTAAGATTATCGCTATATTCGTTGTTATTACTTATGTTTTCAGGTTCACATAATTCATCTTCAAACGAAGTAAAGATTAGAATATAGTTAACTGGATTTCCGGAAATGAGATTTAATGATACTACTGTCGAAACTTTTACTGTATTATTATCAGCATTTTTAAAAGATAAATTCAGAGTATTGTAACAGATTTCATAATTATTGCGTTGGCTGAAAAGATGTTCGATTGCCTGTCGGGAATTGTTGCAAACAAAATCCTGGATCGGCTTTCCAAATAATTCTTCACGAGGAAAACCGAAAAGTTTTTCCACTTCACCATCTACATAAACGAATCTTCCTTTAAGGTCGATTTTGCAAACAGCACATCGCTTGATAAAATCACATTTGGAGCTGGCAGAATTCGTCATAAGTACCAGATTAATCCCAATATAGGTTTATAATTGCTTCAGCATTACCAAAAATGCTATCCTATTTAGTTTTTATCGGTTGACAGTATAAATATATGAACTTTTAAGTAATATTTTATTCTGATTATAGAGTATATGGTTGAAAAGTAAAAGTGGCGATGCCACTTATTTATAATAACCAGGGAAAATGGGTTTCCCTGAATGGGGTCTGAATTTTGTTAATTTAAAATGAGCGACATTATTTGATCTGTCAATATCCGGCAGGTGGTAATTGGGATCAAGGATTATTGATATTGGTTCCTGATACATGATTTTGTTGAAGACTCCGGGTTTATTATCTTTAGGTGCCCTTGTATTAAATCCATTGTACTCAAATCTTTCAATTAAAGTATCTTTATCAATAGTTACAATCCCAATATCAATTGGAAATCCGTAATATCCACCACTGATAACACAAATTAGTTTATACCCAGAATCAATCTTATTTAATGCAACGCTATCTATTCCTTGATCATTCATTGAAATAAAGTGTGGTATCCCATAGGGATCTATTAGCAATTGTTCTGTATCCAAGTTATGAAAATCAAAAACAGTATGGTTAAAACCACCTTCAAAAAATGAATGTAGATACATATTCTCTTCAGCATTCAATTTATGACGATCAATAAATGATGATTTATTGTGCCAGTATTTTGAAATCTGCATCCAGGCTAATTTATCTCTTATTGATGTATTAATAATATTTTTGTCTTCATCAATAATATCAAGCCAATTAAGAAGTTTCAGAAAATACTTATAGTCTTTGTCATCAAAATCATTATACAGTATTTCCTGTACAATATTTAAAGCTCTGGCTTCAGGAGCGTCTTGTGGTACAAATCCATGCTCAATCGGAGTCGTAAACCAAAGTCGGAAGATTCTGGCAGCTAAACAGGAATAGAGAACCACCTGATTATCAATTGATTCGGGAATTAGAATAAATGGTTCATTTAGAAATCGTTTATCATCAAATGGAGTTGAACTTATTGTAATATACGGATATTTGAATTTACCTAACTTAATTTCATACTTGGTAATTATTTCCATCGTGAGATTTGCAATAGTGCCTTCCCATTGATCCCTGTTATCTTCTGTATAAAACACATCGATTGTGACATTCTTTGTCGAAGCTCTATCATGAATTGAATTTTTTCTTACTACAGCAGTAAATGTTTCAGCAATGGGTTGGTTGATAAAATATTTTTTACTGCCGTCTTCATATACAGGGGAATATTTCCCCCCATAAATATCTTTGCTGTAGTTTTCTTCTAAATCAGTCCAGACCTCCCCTATCTCCTGCTTTGGTATCAGCCCATAATGTTCTTTCTCATTATTAAGTTTACCCGAGTAATTAAGTGAATATGAAGAATCAATTTTCAATCCTATATAATGCCTTGCATACTCTTCACCCCGGGGTTGTATCAATGGACCTGTCTGTCCAAACCATGAACTGTTAAACTTTCTATATGCTACCCTTGGATACCAACCGGAGAGTTTAAAGAAGTAGTCACTGTCAATTACTGCATCCTTCTCACTGATTTTAGTAGAAAATGACATCAGAAAGAAACCTTTTTGATTCGGAGAAAGAGTATGGGGTAATGTGACAAGCATATTGGTACCATCAAACTCTATTGCATCTTTACTTACCGGAGCACCATAATAAAGAATAGAATCAAAGTGCATATAGCTCTCTTCATCTGAATAGTTCTGCTTATCAATAAAGCCAGGACGATCCAGGTGAAATAAAATATCTACAAGGGAATCTTTATAATGATTTTTGAACTCAACTTCGATCATTCCCCTGACCAGCAGCGATTCAGGGATAATCTCGGCTCGGATAGTATAGGTCACATCGGGGATATAACTGTTAAATGATCCAAGGTCGTGATTATGATCATGCTGTTGTTGGGAAAAAGCATTACTTACAGAAAGTAGATAACAGATAATAATAAAAAATATATTCTTTAGATAGTGCATACTATTTCTTAAAAAGATCTTTGAGCTTATCCCCTACGCCATCTAAGAGATCTTCTTTCGCTGCATTAGTAAGAGATGAGTAATCAATTTTAAATACTGGTTTTTCGATTGTACCGGTAACCATCAATGGCAAAGAGACTCTATCATTTTCTTTATCTGTAAGTATACCCGATATTGCTTTTAGAAATCCCTTATTTGATCTTAGTTTTTCAGATGCTTCTTTAGAGAGTATCAGCACGCCGTTGTATGCCACATCATTTTTGAATGAATAATGTCCATTGAGAAGCAAATCGCCCATATTTCCAAGTTTGGTAGTCATTGTATCAAGCATCACTTTTCCATCATTAACAGTTATTTTTGATCGGGCATTTTTTAAATATTGTTCTTTTTCAAATCCATTCCCCAAATTTTCTGCCAGAGATTTCATTGATTGAAATACTGCACCCGAAGTAACCAGTTTACCTTCCTGCATGTCAGCATCACTGTCCATCTTCAGAGAATTTAAAAATTCATCCGGTTCCCACCCCTGGGCATTATACGTTCCAGAGAAGTTGAATTTCCCAAAAACATGGCCAGAGAACTTGCTAAAACGAGATATAAAATCATTTGCTTCAACCTGAGTAGCATTAAACTTTCCGGTATAAACTGGAATTTCAAAATCAGTCAAATCAACTTTTGTCTCTCCGCTAAAATCCCCGGTAAAAACTTTTCCAGTTACATCACTACAAACGATGACGCGAGTTTCATATGACATTTGCCCGGTAACTTCTGTGAAATCAATTTTATTATAAATCAGAGAATCAATTGTAAAATCCCCTCGAGCAATAATATCGGGAAGTATTATTGTAGAGACTGAATCCACAACAATCTCTGTTTGAAAAGAATCAGTTGATAATTGCGACCCAGGTACTATTTCCGGAAATAGCTTGTCGATATTTAGTAATTTTGAATTAAGGGTAAAATTTAAAATCGGTTTTGTCATATTATCCCGGTTCATATTCTCTATAGGCAGGAGATAAGGAAGTGGTTTGATAATGGTTCCTCTGAGGGAAATATCACTACTGGTAAATTCAGTCTTAAATTCCTCAATTCGCATAGAATCAGGAAATACTTTTAAACGTGTATTAAATTTTTCCACCGGCTCCGGCAAGAGAGCATCATTATATGAGCCATTATTTATAAGAACCAATCCCCATGCATCAATGGTACTGGGATGTACAATATCTCCTTTCAGGGTCAGATCCAGATTAAGATCGCCATTAAATTCGGGTTTGTTTTCCTGGGGAAGATATGAATGTAAAAGTCCAAGATTTAAATCAGCCTTTAGTTTCCCATCAAGGATGGACTCAATCAAATCAATCTCAATACTGTCAGCAAATAAAAACGGAATAACGTTTGTCAAACGGCCATTAAATGAGATATTGCTCCGGTTGGATTGTGATTGAAAATTATTAACTTTGAGAAGGCGGTTATCAAAAAAAGCATCCAATGAAAAATCATCAATCGGTTCGGGAATCAATAATGATGCATAGCTTCCATTGCTTATTATTATATCACCGGTGACATCAAGATTCTGCACATCATAAATCAACCCGGAAACTTTGAGATTAAATTTTGCTTGTCCACTCAACTCGTGTTCATTTTCCACAGGTAAGAATGGCTTGAGAAATACCAAATCAATTTCACCTTTGAGATCCCCGTTAAGATACGGATTTTCAAAATCATCAACAACAAACTGGCCGCTCAAAGGCTTGTTATCAAAAGTACCCTCCTGAATATTGAATCGGAGATTATCAGGCTTTAAATCGAGCATAGCATTTTTTATTTTAAGCTCACCAGTCACCCCGGCATAAGTCATCATCATATCGGAAATAACAGCATTGCTTGTATATACAAACTCTGGCTCTCTTGAATCGTCATAAATCAGTTCGGCATTCAAAGAAAAACTACCATCAATATCAAATCCTTCAAGCAGGTTATTCTCATCGGCTGAGATCAGGGAAAACAATTTACGTGCTTCGACTCTATCTGATTTAATAACAAAACGACCGGATTTTTCATTGCGATGGCTAAATTCCCCAGAAAGATCAAACTCCAGATCCCCGATTTGAAATCCTGAATTTTTCAGGGTCAGGTACTTTTTTTCGGTGTCATAATCAGCGGACCAGAATGTTTTCATTTTGACTTTATTTACAGCAATCCCAACATTAAACGAGCCATCCAATATCTCTAAACTACCCCGTGAACGATAATGATTCTCATAGGGGATGCTTAAAAATGATGACATATTAAAGTTCTTGAAATTCAGATCAGAAGCAGTGCTGTCATCGGAATATTTCAAATGCCCTTCTATTATTTCCAACTGATTAAAAGTAACTAATGCGGCCGCAGCTTTGGCTTCTTCTGATGCTCCGCTACTCAAGGAATCATTCAGAGCAAACGAATAATTAGTTTTACCATCTTTATTTTTAAATAGATTTATGATTGGTTTTTCAATCGATAATCGATCAATTTTATATTCTGAATATAATAACGGGATCAGGCTGAGTTTTATTTCAATTGCTTGAGTCTGAAGCAATACATCTTTTTCGGACATGCTCACGGGATTATTTACAACAACGTTTCCTAACTTTACTCCCAGCCCTCCCCAAATAGAGACTTCTGCTTTCCCGATAGTAATTTCACGGCCAAGTTTTTCATTGGCGGCATCAACAATTATTTCCCTGATTTTCCCATCATTAAAATATAATTTAATCCCAATTATCAATACTACTGAGAGAACGATAATTACTGCTGAAATCCAGCCGAATATTTTTAAAATCAGTTTCATATTTCCTTCTACATTTATCTCATTCAGGGATTAGTTTAACGTCAACTAACTGTCCAATCAACCAAAACAGAGATAAGTTGATAATTTTTCTTACAAAAAAACCGGTGATCAATAAATTATCACCGGTTTAATCTAAAGGCTTTAATTTAAATGTCCAGAGAATCTCCCGGCTTAAGAATTACAACCTCAGCCCCTTTAACTTTGCTCTTGAATTCTTCCGGTTCGCTGTCGATAATTTCCCAGGTCTTATAATGAAATGGGACAACTTTTTTTGGCTTAAGGAATTCAACTGCTTTGACAGCATCATCAATCCCCATCGTAAAATTATCCCCTATTGGAAGAAAAGCGAGGTCAATATTGTTCATTTCCCCGATCAGCTTCATGTCATAAAACAGGCCGGTATCACCAGGGTGGTAGATGGTCTTCCCTCCGATTGTAACCAGCATTCCGGTAGGCGGGCCGGTATAAACAGAGGCATCCTCGCCGTATCCCCCGCCATGATGGGCGATTGTCAGTTTCACTCGACCAAAATCAAAATCATGAGCACCTCCGATATGCATGGGGTGAATCTCAAGCCCCTCTTTGGCGCAGAGGTTGGCCAGTTCAAAGTTGGCTATTACTGTTGCATTGCATCTTTTACCAATAGAGAAAGTATCACCGATATGATCCCCATGACCATGCGTTACCAGAATATAATTTACATCAATTTCGTCAGCTTTTATCGGTGACTGGGGGTTGTCGTTCAGGAAGGGATCTATAATCAATTTGTGTGCGCCATCGGTTATAGAAACACAGGAATGTCCCAAAAATCTTACCTGTGGCATGAATACCTCCTTGTTAATAAAATTAAAATCGTTAAATACTAATAAAAAGGCATCTCCGATGCCTGTCAAGATTGTGTAATTGTTAATTATAAAAACTTGAAGTTCGCCTATAATGGTTTTATTCTAAATAACCATCATTGATGGATTAATTTGAATAACTATAAGTATTTTGAGTAATTAAATATAATGAGTCCAATACTTCAAATTGTCATACCCATTGTAGCCTTTTTAGGCGGAGGAGTTGTTTTCTTTTTCGGTTTCAAGAAGATGCGCCGAGTAAAGCTGATTCAGGATACCCCCCGCTCCAAAGTCCGGTCAATTGCTATGGGGCTGGTAGAGATTCATGGTTTTGCCGAACCACAGGTAGTATTAATTGCCCCCTTTTCCAAAACCGAGTGTGTTTATTACAAGTATGTTATAAAAGAGTATCAGAAAAAAACACGACGCGACTCCAAAGGAAACACACACACTTCTTATAGCTGGAACAGAGTTGGCGGTGGAGAAAAAAGAATCCCGTTTTTTGCCAAAGATGATACGGGGAAGGTTCTGGTTAATCCCAATGGAGCCACCTGCCATGTGAACTGCAAGAAGGCTTTCTATCAGAACGCTGGATTTATGGGTTCGTTTTCAGGGATACTTAGTATCTTAAAAAATTGGGGCAACAATGATAATACAGAGATGGATACTACCGAATGGAACCTTGAGCCGATTGATGCTAAGGATGGTTTTGATATTAGCTGGGGGGCAAGTGTTGGTGATCGAAAATATTATGAATACTATATTGCTCCGAAAGAAGTATTGTTTGTACTGGGCACAGCAGTTAATGATGATGATGCTCCTGATAATATTTTAATATGCGAAGGTTCCAATGAGAGTACTTATATAATTTCTGATCGTAGTGAAAAAGAGATTATTAAAAAAATCAGGAACACGATGATTATCTTGTTTGTAATAGGCATAGTCCTTATTGTAGGAAGTATTATACTCTTTATGAAATTACATAACTTTATATAATTGGAGAAGATATGAGCATTATTCTAATAGTTATAGGCGTGGTTGTTCTACTGCTGCTGATTATCCTGATCGGGTGGTTTATAGGCGTGTATAACAGCCTTGTCCGTTTAAAAAACAATATCAAAAAAGCCTGGAGCAATATCGATGTGCTGCTCAAACAGCGCCATGATGAACTGACTAAACTGTTGAAAACCGTCAAAGGCTACATGAAGCATGAGGAAGGCGTCCTTGTCAAAGTGACCGAAGCCCGCACTGCCTTTATGAGTGCCAATACGGTTGGTGACAAAGCCAAAGCCGATGGGATGCTTGCCGGAGCATTGAAATCACTTTTTGCTGTGGCGGAGAATTATCCCGAACTAAAAGCAGACCGAAGTTTCCAGCAATTCCAACAGCGTATCAGCGAAATTGAAAACCAGATTGCTGATCGCAGAGAATTTTATAATGACTCAGTGAATACTTTTAATATTCGTATTGAGCAGATTCCGGATATGTTTATTGCCCGTATGCTGGGTTATACTCAGAAAGAATTATTTAAAGCAGCCGAATCCGACCGCCAGGATGTGGATATAGATTTTAATTAAAATTTATTTGATAATTCCACCACCTAATAGAATATCATCGTAATAGAAAACGACGGACTGTCCAGGTGTTATAGCTCTTTGTTTTACATTAAAAGTAACTGATAATTCGTTGGCAACGCTTGCCCTTAATTCTGCCAGGGCCGGTTGGTGGCGGTAACGGATTTTGACCATCACCTCAATTGGATTTTCAGGAGGATCAATCGCCACCCAGTTTGCATCGATTACTTCAAGTTCAGTTGTAAAAATATCTTCATCATCCCCAACAACAACGCGGTTGTTTTTTGGATCAATTTTCTGAACATACAATGGAGTCGGATAGGCAATCCCCAGACCTCGCCTTTGACCGATAGTATAAAATGCTGTCCCTTCATGTTCCCCTAAGACAGTTCCATCACTATGGACTATCTCTCCCTTATGCTGCTTTATTTCCCTTTTCTCATCCCAGTCCTTGAGAAAGCGACGGTAATTGTCATCGGCTACAAAACAGATCTCTCGTGATTCTTTTTTATCTGCCGTTCTTAATTCATGCTCAGTAGCAATCTTGCGAACTTCTGTTTTAAGCAATCCCCCCAATGGCATCAGAGTCATAGCAAGTGCTTCCTGACTTATTCCCCAAAGGAAATAGGACTGGTCACGGGTTTCATCAATACCCTTTTTAATCTGAAAACGACCACTATCATTTTTTTCTACAAAAGCATAATGCCCCGTTGCAATATAGTCACAACCTAATTCCTTTGCCTTATCCAGAAAAGCAGCCCATTTAATATCGGTATTACATAGCACGCATGGATTGGGAGTTCTTCCGGCTTTATATTCAGAGACAAAATTTTCAATCACTGTTCCACGAAATTTCTTGGACATATTGAGAACATAAAAAGGGGCATTTATTTTATCGCAGATCATTCTGCAATCGGTGATAGAATCAATCGTACAGCAGCGGCCGTCTTTGTAAATATCTCCGCCGACATCGACATAGTCCCACATCTTCATATGCGCCCCGACGACATTGTAGCCTTGTTCTTTTAGCAATAGGGCGGCAACCGAGGAATCAACCCCGCCTGACATAGCGACTAATACCTTTTTGGACATAATCTTTATCTGGCCTTGCTGCGATAGATCGGCGACATTTCACGAAGTCTTTCAACAATTGGCGGGAGTTTTTCGATTACATAATCAAGCTGTGCTTTGGTGGTGGAACGTCCCATTGAAAATCTGATTGCTCCCTGAGCCTCTACCTTATCTTTTCCCATTGCGACCAAAACATGCGATGGCTCCGTTGCACCAGAAGTACAAGCCGACCCAGAAGAACAGGCAATCCCCTCCAAATCAAGAGAAAGTAAAATAGATTCCCCTTCAATACCGCTAAACGATAAATTAACTGTTGGCATTACTCTTTTTTCAAGATGACCATTGAGAAATACATCAGGAATAAGAGTTGTAACTTTATTAATAAAATAGTCAGAAAGCTCATTGTGCATTTTCTGGTCCTGCTCCATCCGTTTACCGGCAATTTCGAGAGCTTTGGCCAGTCCCACAATCCCAGCAACATTTTCTGTACCCGGACGGCGTTTCTTTTCATGCGAACCGCCATAAAAGAGAGGAGAGATTTTCACACCCTGTTTAATATACAGAGCTCCGGTTCCTTTGGGGCCATAGATTTTGTGACCGGTCAGGGTTAATAAATCGACACCGAGTTCTTTGACATCGACTTTGATTTTTCCGGTAGCCTGTACTGCATCCGTATGAAAGAGTGTATCATGAGCCTTAGTTACATTTGATAAAGAGGTAATATCCTGAATAACACCGGTTTCGTTATTGGCCTGCATCACCGATACAAGAGCAGTTTTCTTTGTGATTAGTTCAGCAAGTTTTTCTGGTGATGAAAGACCATCGTTATCAACCGGCAAGATATCCAGTTTGAATCCTTCTTTATCGTGCAAATATTCGGCTGTTTCCAAAACGGCATGATGTTCCGTTGCTCCGACAATCAGATGGTCATAGCGCGACTTTAGCTGGAATGCAGTACCGAGAATTGCGATGTTATCCGATTCTGTTCCACCTGAGGTAAAATATAATTCTGATGGTTCGCAGTTAATAAACTCTGCAATCTGTTCCCGTGAATTTTCCAGTGCTACCTTGGCATCCCGTCCGGCAGAATGAACACTGCTGGCATTGCCATAGGTTTCTTTAAGATATGGCAGCATAGCTTCAACAACTTCTGGAGCAACCGGCGTAGTAGCATTATGATCAAGATATATAAATTCCATCATTCACCTTTTCAAAACTATCATTTAAATAATTACGTAACCAATATCAGTTACTGTAAAAAACTAATTTAATATCAAACTGTTCCTGAAAATAAGACAGTTAGAATGCATATAATATAGTAAAATGCCAGCGGTCATCAAGAGGTATCGTTTTGGTTTTAATGCGGCGGGCATAGTCGAGCCGGATCGGTCCGGCCGGCGATTGGATCTGGAAACCGGTTCCATAGCTGTAAACCAATTCATCGAACCTGAATTTATTAATATCCCGGAAACCATTCCCCATATCAAAAAAGAAAGACTGCCATATCGGAAGATTTTTAAACAGATCCTTTACACCCGGAATCCAGTTAAATATCTGGATAGTTTTCCATCTGAATTCCTGGTTGAATACAATCGAAAAACCGGCTCCGGGGAGGCTGTCATTCTGCAAGGGGGCAATTGTATTTTCCGGAAATCCTCTGATTGTATTTGCTCCTCCCAGGAAAAGACGATCTTTTGATGGCACCAATTCAGATTCACCAAAAGCATCTACCCAACCCCCTTTTAAACGAACAGCGTAGATCCATCCCGGCCAAACCGGACGGTAGGTCGAAACAAATCCTTCCACTTTCGTGAAATGATCATCCCCCCCAAGAAAACCGCCGTAATAATCGATTGATAGTTCCCGAACAGAACCATTGCGTGGGTTGAAAATATTGTCGCGGCTGTCCCTGTTCATAGTCATGTATAAGCGTCTTCGGATAGATAATCCTTCAGTCTGTTTTCTGACTGCATCCTGTAACTCAATTGGGACACCGCTGATATCAACCTGCTGATATTCCAATCCCAAATATCCTCTGGTGCGTGGACTGAAATTTTTCATAGTAGAAATAGCCACTTTCCATTGTTTTACTCTGAAATCCTGGACTGGGTGTTTCACTTCCGGTTCAAGAGTAAATGAAAATGATAGTGGCATTCTTATCCCAAGAAACCAGGGTTCAGTATATCTGACGCGAATAAGATTTTCAATAATGCGACTGTCACTTCCGATACCGTAGACAATACTTCCCAGAAGATCAACCTTGCGTGATCCAAACATATTCCGCTTCCCTACCCCTGCTGAGAAATTCCAACTTAAATCAGCATATTCCGATTGCCCGGCTCCGGTTTTCACAGTAACATATTTTGGTTTCCGCTCACGAACTTGCAGAACAAAATTGGGGATGTATTTGTTTGTTTGAATTTCTGCCTGACGCAATTGCAAAGTGCTAAAATAACCTGACTCAAATAGACGTCGTTCTGATTCTACTATATCATTACGCCGATAGATATTCCCCGGTTTAATTTTCAATTCTCTTCCGGCAGCATATTCCGGATAATTACCAGAACCCTCAATCACAATATCACCAATCTTAACCAGCGAGTCAGAAAATATGTTAAAAATAATCGGTGTTAACTGTGAAGTTAAATTAGTATCAATATCAGGAATAACGTTAGCATACGGATAGCCATTGTTGGCCAAAACCGTTTTAAGATCATAGGTTGTCTGGCGTACTTTAAATAAATCTATCGGCTCACCGGTTTTTAACTTATTAGCTTTCTTTTCAAATTCTTCCTTAAAACGATCAGGAAAATCTCCCTCAATAATCTTTTTGCCATAGGTAAATTGGCGTCCTTCCGAAATATTAACGACAACCCTTGCTGATGAATCTATTTCGACCATTTCAAATTCTTCACTAATCTGAATTCCTAAAAAACCATCAATCAAATAAATAAATTTGATCTCAAGGGTGTCTCGTCCAAATGTCTCTCTTTGAACTTTTGTTCGCCGGTCTCCCTTTATTGCTGCCCAGCCGCTTCTTACCCTGGAATACATAATTTTCTTTATATCACTATCAGAAAAATATTGATTACCATTGATAATAACTTCTTTGATCGGTGGTTTATTTCTTACCCAGCGCAATTTATCTCTATCAATTGAGGCAGTATTACCTACCTCAAAAGAGATTATTATAATCATTAATAAAATTATCTTCAAAATATTCATCAAAATTCCCAGTGAAATTTCAGATCCAGATGATAAAGTTCATCTTCATCACGCCGCCCTTCGACCTGAAAGGCTTTATGAAAACGATAATCAAAACCGACTTCCTGCCTGGTCTGACCATAGGTTGTTGTTCTACCATAAGTATAAAGACGAGATCCCCAATATTTGCCGAGAGTCACGCGGGCATTTAACAGATTTGACTCACTGCCATAAACCGGATCGATTATAAATGTTTCCACTCCAATCTGACTCAATTGTCGGGAGCCTATTTGTGAAACCTGTGAATAACCCAGCCCCATCAGCCGCTGTTCTAATTGATTTGAGGCTGACAGGCTGTCGCTGCTATAATAATTTGCAATCAATAATGGTAGGATCTCTTCCCGTGATAATCCTGATTCTGTGACGGGATTTATTTCCGGCTTATCAAGCGTACCAGTGACATGGATGCCTATTTCAATTTGTTCGGGAGTATCATCCTCTTCAAAATTATTTGCTCTAATACCAGCAATACGAGTTATTGCTGTTATGTCGAGACGCGGATTAAGAGTATCATTCCCTTCAAACATAACCACACTGCCAGGATCAATATTGAAAGTCTTATCAAACAGAAAGCCTCTTCCTCTCAGGATTTCCATTTCCCCAATGAATCGATAATTGCCACTCTCACGAATGAGATTCAGATCTCCGGCAAATTCTGCATCGATATCATCATTCTTTATCCAATAATTTGAAAGAATATTAACAGTAATATTCAGATCCCAGGGTTTCTCTGTCGAAAGCGCCATCATCAACGGAGAACCTTCATAACTTTCAGCAAAGTTTACATAGTACTTATTAGATACCAAAGTTAAATCACCGGTAACCATAGGTGGAGTACTTCCCTCAACATGAAGCTCCCCTTCGACCTTACCTTTTATATCATCAAGTTCATATGCAAATGGGAATTCTCTTGGTAAAAGTATATCAAGATCATAATAGAGTGTATCATATGCTTCTACGGTGATTTCGCCTTCTACTTCGGCATAACGTTTACGACCACTCGATTTTTTATTATCGGTACTATAGAGTTCAATATGATCAATAATAATTTTAGTATCTTCCATGGTAACCCCAGCCGAGTCAGTATATATTGGATGCTCAAGATCAAAATATTTTAGTGCCGCTACCCCATCGTTTTTATCATCACCAATGATATATGCCTCTCCCTCAAGATGGGGATCATTAGGCGTTCCTAAAATATGAACATCAGCATGGAACAAGCCATCAATACGTTCAACTGAAGGCATGATAAATGTCACTAAGTCAAATCTATTGTCATCAGCATTAACATAAATATCCATGGGTAATTCGGGAAGCCTCTCCACGCCATTGGTCGAAAATGCAAGATCAGCATGCATTGTACCATTAGCTCTGTAGTTACCTGGATATGATTTTATGGAGACACTATCTATACTGAGAAGTTTATCTTTATATCCAAGACTGGCATACATATCTCCAAGAGACAATTCCTTATATATTAGTGAATCAATTTTGCCATTGAGTGTAAATTCAGGATTCAGAAAACTACCATCAAGATCAGCATCACAGGAAAGATAACCTGACAGGTTGAGAGTTGTATCAAATAAATTTATCCAGGGCAACATGGGAACATGCTCTACATGCAAAGACAAATCAAGCGATTCATCATAATCTGTTCTGCCTTTTACAGTCAATATGGAATTAGTGTTACCAAGCGATGTTTGTGTAAACAGAAATCCAGATGAGTCCACCCCAATTATCAATTTATCTTTATTATGAAATGGCTGGTCAAACAGATTTAAATCAAGAGTATCAATTTCCAATAAACCAGGGTATGCTTCGTAGTCATAACTGCCGTTGCCATTTAATTGTGTAAATTTAGTGGCTACATTTACAGATTCAATTCCAATCATATTTGAGTCGATTGTTAAGTGAGCATATCCGGTATCATAAGGAAAATCCCATATGGTACCATCATAAAACTCAATATCAATATCCCCCTTTTTGCCTGTAAAGAAGCGATCAATATCAATTTCTGCAAACATACTGTCAGAATAAAGTCCATAGATCCATACTGAATCTGAGGCAAAATAACCTTTTACATCGGGATCGGTAGTTTTACCAGTCATACTAACATCGACAATTCCTCTTCCTCCGGGCTGGTCGATAAACAAGATCCCCTTATACCTATCCAAATTTGCCAAATCTATTTGGACATCAAGATTCATATCATTTCTATAATCTATTTTTCCTGAAGTATAAAATTCGTTTTCAAAATATTTTATCATAAGCGGTTCTGCAAAGTTTATTGAATCAGTTGTCACAATAAAATTACCGGATGCAACCTGAAGGGGATATACATCAAAATAAGATTCATAAAGTTCAGTGGTAATATTAAGAAGCATGGTCTTATTGCGAAATGATTCTCCATTAAGCTCAACCTTACCGTTAAGATCAGTTTCAAATGTATTAGGAACAAGATTCCTAAGATTGAAATTCCGGACATTAGCAATCAGGTGATAAACTTCCGGCTTATTATTAAAATCAATTTCCCCAACCCCATCGACCGAACAATCGCCAAATATTGTTCCATAAAGCGTATCAATAATTAAAAATTTATCCTTGAGATCCATTTCTACGTGAATATTTTCATAGGATGAGTTCATAAATGTACCCGCCAGATCAGCCGAGCCAATAATATGTGAACCACTAAAAGACATATTCGCATTAATATCGATAATCCCTTTTAATGAAGGTCCCACATAGGTGGTAATATCAGCCAGATTGATATTGTCAGCAATCATGGTTATTTTACCAAACGGCTCTTCAACAAAGTTAACATTGCCGCCAACTCTTATTCTGGTATCATTTGAGATAAGAATCATATCTTCAAAAAGAAGATTTTTTTCAGCATAAGTAATTTTACCCCCGGCAGCATCAATTGATACTCTCTCTTTATTGGAAATAAACTCAAGACGATCAAGTTCTACAGCATAGGTTTTATCACTAATTTCAACTGCCAGCCATAAAAGGATATTGTCTGCTTTAAGAGTATCATCACTTTGAATTACAATAATATTACCATTGTTTAAAACTAATTCCCCGACAGAGATATTTAAACTATTGGCGTTTGATGCATTCGATCCAGCAAAATCAGGAACTAACCAATTGCCTAAACTATCCTGCTTAACGGTCACCTGTGGTGCTTCAAGATGAAGGTAATCAAAAACATATTCACTTCGCCAAAAATCATTTATTGAATAAGCTGCTTCAAGCTGGGGAAGTTTTAGTAATTGATAGCGTGTGATACCATCGTCATAATACAGATTAATATTTTCAATTATTATTCCAGAGATCAAATCTCCTCTAATCTCGCCAATTGATACCTGTAAATTATGCTTATCTTTTATTAATGATTTGATCCGGCTATTGGCAATACTCTCCAACCCTCCCATATGAAAAATATAAACCCAGGCTCCGATTATAAATAAAAGAAAAGTACAAAATGAATAAAAAATAATCCGCCAAAGAAACCGCATTAATTAATACCTAATTTTGTCAGCATTTTATGAGCCATCTGGTATCCCTTGTCTGAAAAGATCTTCATATCTTCAACAACCTGAACAACAATTTTTTCTTCAGCACCAACATTCAGAGCGCCAATGATGTGTGAAAAAAGTTGTCGTTCTCTAAGTTCTACAATCAGACATGAAATAATTGCCAGTTCCCTATCAACAATATTCAGTTTAGGACGAGAAAGTACCTTGCCATAGCCTTCAAAAACCATCCATCTGAAAATATCCGGCGCAAATGCTTCCACCCGTTTTCTCAAAATATTATATTTTTTCCCATAAACTTTTTTGCAAAGTTTCTGTCCCTTGACAAACCACCTTTCCGATTCCTCATAACTCACCTGAGTTAATTTTGAATGCCCCCCTTCGATTTTACTGAGATTATTCAGATGATCAGCAGCCTCTATCATGCGAGGGAAACCAACAAAAAGATATGATTGCAAAACGATCTCATACAAATGCTGTGTAGTAATATTATTCTTTTGTGCAAGCTCAATTACTACTTCCAACAATGAATGATCAGCTATTGCAATTGCTGCTGAATAAAGTGAGAGTATTCTACAATGAGGATTTGGATGCGGGTCAAAATCTATGAGTTTATCCCGTATTGATTTTAATTCTGTTTCTTCATACATAGATTGTAAATAATAGGAAAATAAACGAAATGGCAACCTTGAATTTTATCGCTTTATATTATTGAGTTTGGATTCAAGATTATTCAATGTCTGTTTAAGAATTTTGATTTCGTTTAGAAGAGAATCAGTATTAAGATTATCAGCCGATTTTCCGGAAATATCCTGAAATGCGCATCCTGATGTAAATTCAACGTTGCCTACCTGAAGAGGAGCAATGTATGGAACATTGTTTCTGATAAATCCAAAATCGATAATTGATCCGGGGATGTATTGTCTGATATTTCTTCGTAAATCTGAGGCTGATTTCAGAGGCAGTCCATTCATACTTATCAGAAGATCACCTCTTCGTAAACCGGCATTAGCAGCTGGTGAGAGTTTGACAACATCTGTAATCATGATGCCTTTATTGACAATCTGATTTCTTTGTTGAGTATCTCGAGCAAATTGTACCGGGAAAGTAATCTCAATACCAGGAGTAAATTCTATATCGGCACTGGTAATGCCTATGTAACCCGCCTGCCGATCACCAAATTTACTCAAATGGTAGACAATTTCTTTTAGTTTTCGACTTGGTACAGCCAACCCGACATTGGAGCAGCGTGCTTCACCTATTCCGCCTGTAATTAATCCCACTAAATTACCAGATAAATCAAACAATCCCCCGCCAATTGTTCCGGAACTTATTGTTGAAGTAAACTGAAGGTTTCCATCAGGTCTTAGACCAGCACAAAAACCTATTGAAGGTGAGGCTTTGATGCCATAAGAATTACCCAACGCCACAACCATCTGACCAGCACAGCCATATTTATTGGCAATTCTAACAGGCTCCCCAACCTTTTTTCCAACATTTAGTAAAGCAACACCAGTCTTATAGTCAATACCTATGATCCGAGCCGGAATTCTTTTATTTTCATATTGAACTATTAAATAATCATTATTTACTATCGATGGAGCCGCCGCCAGAATATTTCCTGATGTATCAAGAATAACCCCGGTTGAAATAATGCTGTGTACAGTCTCATTATCTGAATTATCAAATTCAGTTTTTGTGACAGAATTGATAGATTCTATGGTAACAATTGATCGTGATGTATTATAAACCAGATCATTCAGCTGATCTTCAAGTTTAACCAAAGAACTATCGGCTGAAACAATACCAGTTATAAAAAATAGCAGAAAAAAGACTGTGACAAAAAATATATTCGACACAGCCTTTAATAATTTAGCAATCATTATCAATATACAGAACTCGCTCCTCTCTGCGATTCAGAAGATTTATAAATTCTGATTACGGGGCGAACTCGATAATATGTCTTCTCGTAAGGGGCGGTGTTAATTGATTTCGATGATACATTGGTCAACCCTTGAGATTGCCCTGAGTTAATCCCAATCTGCCCAATAATTTTCTGAGACATCTTGTCAATTCTGTCTGCTTTAGCCAATTGAGTTGTAAGCGACCATTCCTTATTCATTGAGTGGGTCAGGTTTGGATTATTATCAGGCTGTACCGTTAGATAGGCATCATAGATGTCGTTGTTTTCATTATAGGTAGCCGTATCATATTGAGTAGTTCCAAAATTTGGCATCAGGCCAGACATCGTAACAGCAAAGACCAAACATGCGGTAGCTATCACAGGTACCAAAGTGGTCCATCTGACAACCGGTGCATTTTTGGGCATATAAGCTTTGCTTCTGGTTTCAGCAAATCTTTCCTGACCAATCCGATTAAGCAGCATATTATTAAAATCATCCGAAACATTCAATTTTGGAATATCCTGGCGGTTTTCATTCAGAGCAGTATAGTCTGCCCTTACACGCCGGCATTCCGGACAGTTTTCGAGATGCTCGCTTACCGACAGCATTTTGTTGCCTTTTAGTTCGTCACTACAAAAGGCTGACAGGTAAGAGCGTACTCTTCGACAGCGCATTATGGCTCTCCAATCTAGGTTGTAATTTTTCCCGAAGCATCATTCTTGCACGATTTACCCGGGATTTAACCGTTCCGAGGGGAATATCAAGTACCTTGGCTACTTCATCATAAGGAAGCTCCTGAATATCCCGTAACATAAATGCTACCCGATATTTTTCAGGGAGTTCCTCGATTGCTTTTGACAATACCTGAGGAAGCCGACTTGGTAACTTGGGTTCAATTGCAAATTCCGCCTCATTACCCTGCATTTCATCAATATCATAATGTTTGAAACGTTTTCTCTTTCTAAGTTCATTTCTCGCCAGATTTAAACCTATAGTATAAATCCAAGTTGAGAAACAATGCTTAAAATTAAATGACTGGCGATGCTGATACACCCGAACAAAGGTCTCCTGAACGATATCTTCAGCTTCATCCGGTGAAGAAAGCATCCGCCCGATTACATTCATTAGGCGATTTTTGTATCTTTCAACCAGTTCGTTAAAAGCAACCATATCACCATTTTGAATGGATCTCATTAAACGATAGTCTATTTCTTTTTCAGTCTCTTTAGCCATAACAATCCAATCGTTTACCGTCTCATAGTTTAGTACCCGCAAGAGACAATAAAGTTCCCAAATATAATATCGGCCGATTATTCTTAATATATTACATTATAACAACTTAACAAGGCATAAATGCCTTTTTTCACTAAAATCAATTTTATTTTAAACTAAATAGATACTAAAATTACTTAAAAAAATCACCCCAAGGGGTCAAATATATGCCAAATCCAACTACAGCCATTATTATCACAGGTATTGCAATCCGTTTATATACTTTTAAAAGATCGCTTTTGAAATATTCATTGGTCAAAATCAGGCATAAATGAGTGGGTGATAAAATCATACCCAAATATCCTGAAAGATATGCCAAGAAAATATAAGAAGGCTCAATCCCATTAGTATAAAGAAATCCGGCTAATATGGTATAACCCATTGCTACAAATGCTGCTACCATGCCCGTTAACAAACCTGCAGTAAAACTAACCAAAAAGATCACGACTTCCGGCGGAAGATTGTATGCCTCAGTAATTGTAGGAATAGATGCAATTGCTCCTGACAATTCAAGAGCTGTTTGAAATGACAATGTACCAAAAATAAGAAAAACGAGTTTAAAGGAGAAACCTTTATTAAAAGCCGCTTTTAGTGGTTCTTTGGATGGGCGAGCAATAATTATCAATCCAACAGTACTAATCAAAACGGCAATAGCCAGCTCAATTTTAAAGACACCGTATATTAAAATTGCCAAAGGAATCGGCCAAATTGCTTTTATAATCCCAACAATAGCCTTAAAGAAATGGACTTCCCTGCCATTGTCATTGGATACTTTTGGAGTAAAGAATATCAGAGCTAATATTAACATTGCTGCCGCTAATGGCAATTGAAGTAGTGAAACACTTCCGATTGGAAGACCGGTTAACGCTTCTGTTAATATCAACCCCGGATAAATCGGCCAGGAGAATTCAACTATATGACGAAACCAATAATTTGCAGCTGTTTTAAAATCATTAGGATATTTCTTATCTGTTAGAATATCTCCCACCAATGGTGCCGATAAAAGTGATCCGCCCGGCATAGGCATCAGACCAACCAGCATAGGTAAAATGCCAACAGCGGTTTTATTTCCACCGGGTAGTTCTTTGACAACTTCTGTGAGTCGGCTGAGAGATTTTAATTCCTTGAGAAGCTGTCCCAGAGTTGTAATAAGAACAATTACTACTGTTAAAGAAATAAATCTACGGGATTTGATAAGATCCCAGTAGCCCTGCAGTAGATCCATGAAAGGAACCTGATACAACAATACAGTCACTAATCCAGCGCCAAAAAGAGTCACCCCCACTGAGACTTTTTTCCTGAGCGCCAGAACTATTAAGCCTAGAACTAAAATGAGCTTTAATGCTTCCATAGAAAGAGAAGTAATACTGGCTTAAGCCAGTTGTCAATCAATCTCACAACTTGACAACAGAAATATTTAGTATAGTTTCTATTCGTGAACAGTAATACAATTACAAAAAGAGGCATAGCCTCTAATAAATTAGAAAATATATTTTCAAATATATCGAATCAATATGGTTCTGCCTGGCTGGATTCTTCGATGAGTTTTGGTGACAGGGGTAGATATTCGTTTATCGCCCGTAATCCTGTTCTGGAAATTTCTCAAATTGGTCATAATATTATTATAAGAAAAAAGAATTCTGAATTAAAAGTCATTGAAAATAATAATATTTTTAATCTTTTAGAAACAATCTGGTCAGACGAAAAACTATTCAGTATTGGATGTATTTCCTATGAAGCTATGCTTCCATTCTTAGGTATTAATTCAAAACTTTCTCAAGAAAACAAACTACGCATGTTGGTTTATGATTCTGTTTTAAAATACGATCACACTTTGAATTCATTTTCAGTCAGTAATCCAAAAAAGGATGACTATAGCGACATCTTTGATATTCAACAGCCACCAGCTGAATCTTCATTCCAGCCTGTGCCTAAAATGCAACAGACAATTTCCAAAAATGACTATCTTGAAAAAATCAATCGTGTTAAATGGCATATCCGTGAAGGCGATATTTACCAGGCCAACTTTACCAGCAGGCTGGATCTGGAATCTTGGCAGAAGCCATTTGACACCTATAAGCGACTACGCAGCATTAATCCTTCGCCTTATGGGTGTTACATCAATTTTGGCGATTATCAGATTCTCTCTTCCTCTCCTGAGCGAATGTTTCTGAAACAGGGAAATAATATTACATCAGGACCTATCAAGGGAACAATTGAGCGAGGTAAAAATGAATTGGAAGAGAATCATAATCTTAACAGGCTTTTAAACTCTGAAAAAGATAAAGCTGAACTTCTGATGATTGTTGACTTGATCCGCAATGACCTTGGAAAAATTGCTCAAACAGGAACAGTCTCGGTTGATTCATTGTACAAACCTGAAATTTATTCTTCCTTGATTCATCTTGTTAGCGATGTAAGTGCCAAGCTTAAAAAAGATATAAAAATTAGAGATATATTCCAGGCTTTATTCCCGGGTGGTTCAATAACAGGTGCTCCTAAAAAAAGAGCAGTTGAAATTATTAATGATATTGAAACTACTCCCAGAGGAATTTATACCGGATGTATCGGCTATGTTCATAAAGATGATGCCGATTTTAATATAGCAATCAGGACAGTTACACACAAAGATGGCATTTATAATGTGCATGCTGGCGGGGGAATTGTTGCTGACAGTGACCCTGAGAAGGAATATGATGAGATGATGCTAAAAGCGAAAAACTTATTAAAATCACTCGGAATAGACAGCGAGACAGAAAATGCCTAAAACAATTACAACTATAAATGGTCGTTTTGTTGAAAAAAAAGATGCTCGCATCTCTGTCTTTGACAACTCACTGCTTTATGCTGAAGGTCTCTTTGAGACTTTTTTAGCAATTGACGACCGCATCCTTTTTGCTGATGATCATCTTAAACGGCTATATAAAGGGGCCAAAGTAATTGGCCTTGAAATTCCAGTTGCACCAGAAAGACTTACAAAGTGGATGATCAAAACAGCAAAACGACATCCCAATAAAATCAAAAAACTTAGAATGACTATTACCAGTGGCGAAGCAGCAAGATGGACAGGCAAACAAGGAAAACCACAAATAATCCTTAGTGCATCACCACATAATATCCCTGCTAAGCCATTCTCTTTATTGACCTCTGAGTATCTGGTTGATCAGGATTCAATATTTCGAAGAATCAAAACTATCTCTTATGCTATTCATGCCGCGGCACTGAAACAAGCTCATGACAAAAAATTTGATGACGCACTTATGTTGAACACTAAGGGTCATGTAGCCGAAGTTACCTCTGCTAATATTTTCTGGATTAAAAATGATCAGATATTTACACCCCCAATTACAGCCGGATGCCTGGAAGGTGTTACCAGAAAAGCGGTCTTTACAGAATCCAGGAAACTTGGCTATAAGATTTCCGAAAAAAATATTACTCCTGCGAAGATGCTCAAAGCAGATGAGATATTTATATCCAGTTCATTAAAATTAGTCATCGGCGTAAGTAAAATTAAATACTTACAAAAGACATATAAGCTCCCCACTGGTCAGATAACTTACGCATTATCAGATCATTTTAAGAAAATAATATCTTTATAACAAAACCTCCCTTAAAATTGTATAAATGTCATTGTGTAGTATATATGCCACAAGGTGGTATAAAAGTAGCTTCGTTACCTTTTTGTTGACTTGGGGGTGTTGATATTCTTATCTGAAAAGAGAACCTGATAATAGGAGTTGTAGGTATATGATAAAGAAATTTGTAATAACATTAACTATATTAGTCGGACTATTATTTTCCATAAGCAGCGATATTTTAGCACAGGACGAATTTGAAGTCGCTCAGTCAAGTTTATATGATGTACCACCCCGATGGCTGGTTGATATGCCAACCGCAGGAACACTGCACCGTGGATATTATAATCTCAGCTTCAGGTTTTATCCAAATGGCGGAGCCCTTGGTTATGCCGACATAGGACTTTCCAACCGATTTATGATGGGGATCTCATTTGGTGGTGAAGGAGTTATCTCCGATAAAGATCCTGATTGGAATCCATCAATAGAATTTGGATTGAAATTCCGCCTTATTGACGAGATGGAATATTTCCCGGCAGTATCAATTGGATTTTCTTCACAGGGAAGCGGAGAATATGATAAAAATTTACAAAGATATGCATTCAAGTCTCGTGGATTCTATGCAGTAGCAAGTCGAAGCTTCTATTTTTACCAGTGGACAGCCGGGTGGCATGCAGGAGTGAATTACTCTCGTGAAAATAAAGTGGATGAAGAAAAAGATGTAAATGTATTTGCAGGCTTTGATGCCACTTTTAAATATAATCTTGCCTTAATGGTAGAGTATGATATCGGACTAAACGATGACCGCTCAACTCTTCCAATTTATCAAACTTTACCTGATGAACCTGGTAATCCTGATTCGGATTCTACTACAACAGAGATGCAATACGATTTTGCCGGTCAAGGCAGAGGATATTTCAATGTGTCAATAAAATGGTTATTTGCTGCAAACCTGGAACTGGAAGTAATCCTGAAAGATTTGTTTGTAAACAGACGTGAGTCTGATACATTTACCAGAGAATTAAGAATTACATATATAGATAGTTTTTAGATTGAGAGCGACTCAGGTATTATCTGTGGTATTTGCGCCAGCGTTTTAGAACCATCTCAACGAAGTCACCGACTTTTTCGAAAACTTTCTTTTGGAATCCAACAGCTTTGTCCTGATCAAATTCAGGATAACCCTCTCCCTTCTTATACAGGAGAATAGTTCCCGGAACAGGATAAACATCAGCGCCCGGTACAAATGTGTAGGCCATATCGGGATCGTATGTTTCTTGATCGGTAAGTTTAGGATCAACAGCCATCACCAGAGCAGTTTCATCAGTTCCTCCATGACCGCCGACATGACCAAAATATTCTTCGGTCATTTTACTACATAATTCCCACCAGTGAATCACGGCAATATTAGCCTTAACATCAGAATGAAATTGATAGGCAACTGATTTGAGAATTGAATTATTCCCCCCATGACCATTCATAATGATAATATTTTTGAAACCCATCGCAACAAACGAATCAAGAATATCTCGGACAAAACCGCCAAACGTTTCTGGTTTGATTGTCAATGCGCCACTATAACGACGAAGGGATTTGGTAATACCATAACCTAAAACAGGTGCAACCAGAGCGTTGACTCTGTCAGCAATTCCAAAGGCAATTGAATCAGGAATAAAATTATCGGTACCGTTGCAGGATGTGCCATGAGCTTCGACAGTACCAATCGGAAGGATTACAGTATCGATACTTGAAGGTACCTGTTCTTTTAGTTCGAGCCAGTTTAATCGCTGTAGTTCACGTTCCATAAAATATTAATTCCCAAGCTTGGCAAAGATACGTTCCAGAACAATTTCAGTTTCACGAGCTGTTTCTTCATCACCCTCGAAACGCAACTGGTTAATATCCCTGATCATCAATTCAAGCTCTTCTGAGCCTTCCACACAATACCATATCTCCATCTCTGACCAGGCTAAACCCTCTTTGGTAAAGGCATCGGAAACTTCAGAGTAAATTGTTGGGGATTTCCAATCGTATTTGGAAAGGTTGATACCATATTTTTTAGACATACCAATTATATAATAACGTCCTTCGGGAGTAGGACCAAATACAGCATCCCCTTTTTTCAGCATTCCCAGAGCTGTTTTCAATTTGGATGCCATTACAGTAGGGGTACGACTGCCAACTACAAGAACATGCTTATAACCACTATCAAAACATTCTTTAAAAACCTGTTCAACCCTTACTCCCCACCTCTCCTGAGGCAGTTTGATAGATTTGAAATGGTCTTTAAAGGCGGTTTCTTTTTTACCGGTTAATTTCTTTTTCAGGTAGTTGGTAACGATAGTAACCAGACGTTTTCTCTCATCATTGTCAACATAGTATAAACGTACATCAGCAGATGAAATTTCCAATGCCTGATTTATTGTATCTGTTATAAATGCCTGATGCAAGAAGCGAAGCTCATCCCCCTGAATAGCTCCCAGATCCATTGTGGAACCATCTTCAGCAGGTTCCTGGATACAAATTGCAATTACGGATTCATTTTTTTTTGCAGGTGCCATTGTTCTTTCTTATCCTGTTAAGATTCAAACTTTGACAAATATACCAAGGCGCATATTCAGAGTCAAGCACCTCAAAAAATAAATAATAAATTATTAATAAAATATTTTTTGTGATTTCAAAAAAAAGATTGACAGTGGTAATCGATGCAGGTGATTACTTAACTTTTTCCATCTCAGCAATAAGGTCTTCAGGATCAATAACACCCTGAATAACCTTTTTAACATTTCCATCCGGATCCAATAATAATGTCGTTGGCAATGAGAATTGCTTCAAACCAAAACGAGTCATGAAATCTTTTGTTATCTGAGAATTAGCTTTTTCGAGCTGTACCTTTACGGGTGTCCAGGATTTGGCATACGTGACAAAATCAGGATCCCCAAAAGTATTCTTTTCCAATACTTTACAATTCGCACACCAAGTAGCCCAGGTATCTATAAGTACAGGTTTGTTATCAGCTTTTGCTTTCTGCAGCCCTTCCTCAAGATCTTTAATCCAGTCGATTTCATTTTCTTTATGGGTTACGGAACCTGTCCCCTGAAATGATATCAGCTCAGAAATTGGGGGCAAAATTAATCCTTGAGTCATTAAACTGCCCAGTAACAAATATATCCCTATTGCAAAAGCAATAACACCCAAAAACTTTTTAAGCCTTTGGAAAAATCCTGATTCCGGAAGCAGTCTGTCCAAACCGCCACCAAAGACACCAAATGAAAGTAAAAGCAGACTGGTAAGAATTGCCAACAACTCCGGAGAAATAATTGTTCTGACGAAATATAAGGCCATCAGCAATAGAACAAAGCCGAAGAATTTTTTAATAGTCTCCATCCATCCGCCCGCACCGGGAAGGGCATTGATAGCAGATGAGAATGTTCCCAAAATGATATATAGTGTTCCTAATCCAAGTGCAAAGACAAATAGTACTAAAAATCCAATAACTGGCGATCCACTGGTAGCAATATACAGAAGTATTCCAGCTACAAATGGGCCAACACAGGGCGACACCACCAGTGCGGCTACAATTCCAAGAATTATCACGCCCATCACTCCCCCCTGTCCCTGGGCTGACGCTCCAAGTTTCTGGCGGAGTGAATTTGGGACCTGTAATTCATATAAACCGAACATGGAAAGTGCAAATATTACAAATACGATAGCTATCCCTATAACTACCGATGGACTGGCTAACCAGGCTCCGAAAACCCCGCCAACCATTGCTACGATTAAACCCATTATTCCATAAACAAAGGCCATTGATCCGACATAGATAAGCGACATCAGAAATCCGCGTCCAAGACTCCTATTCTGACCGGCAAAGATACTTACTGTAATTGGTATCATTGGATATGTACATGGAGAAAATGACAACAACAGTCCGGTAATAAATGCCAATCCCAAAGCAAATAAGTATCCCCACAATCCATATTTATCAATTAGCCCCTGTATTTCGTTGTCCTGTGTTGACTCAGTTGCTTCTGGATTTTCCTGTTCTACAACCTGTTCTGTATTTGTGAAAATCTCACCATGAATATCAGTGCCTTCTTCGCCTACTGAGATCTTTAATACTCTGTCAATAGTTTGTGGAGCACGGCATTCTTTATCATTGCATGGTTGATAGGTGAAATGGACAGGAATAGAATAATCACCATTTGTTATATTTTCATCTATGGCAATTCTAAAAATTATATTCGTGTTATCACCAAAAACAGACATAGATGTGCCAGAGAAATCAATATCATAGCCATCAGGATAATTAATGCTTTGAGGAATAAAACCTGTAATAGTATCTATTAACAATTCCGTGGCAATTAGCCATTCTTCATGGGGTTGTGATGAATTGATATGCCAGGGTTCACCAATATCGGTTACTACTGCAAAATCATAAATCTCACCAGGTGTAAATGAAGATTTAGAAGAGTATATTGAAATGTCAATAGGGAGTTCATCTTCAAAAATATCTGAATTGCCAAAATCAATTTGTGCACTGACATTGGCAGGTACAATTAATAAGAGTGAAAATACTAAAAGAATAGTTATCTTAAATTTTACAAAGGTCAAATCTTGATTGTTCATAATTCTTTCCGAGTAACAGTTTCCATCCATTGGTTATACAAAAAATCGATATACTGAATGAATTTAATTAATAAAAGGGTGGCAAGCAAAAAGTAAAATAATATTAAGTAATTTATAATAAAAGCGGCATTTGATGATAACTTAAGAATTATTTTTTCTTAAGCTCTGTCAGGACTTCATTTTTGATTATTTTAAATAACCTCTCGCTGTCAATTTTATCAACGATTACTTTTGCCAGTTTCTCTGCCAGAGCAGCAGTAAATTGGCGGGTAAATAACTCCACCGAATCAGTTAATTTTTGTTCGTTTAGTTGAGCGTGATTTGTGCGGGAAGAAGTTCCTGATTGATTATTATCATCATTGATTGTAATAGTTTCCGTTTTAGTATCAGAATGAATTTTATTCATCTCATTCTTAAAATCGTCAATAAACTTCTCAACTCCCTCATCAGGGGTTTTGGAATTTTTAGAAGTTGAATCATTGATATGTTTTGCTGTTAGCGGCTGAAGAGTCTCTTCCATTTTAACAGCACCCAAATCATTACTTTCTTTATTAGCTGTCAAATCTGATCCGGAATTTGGTTTTGAATCACTCTGCATTTCATTGACAAACCAGTTGTAGTCATGAGCACTGTCATCAGGCTCCAAAGATTTCTGAGCCTTTTCAGACATTCCATACTGATCCTGTAGAATATCAAGTTTCCCTGATGCATTCATTGGGGCAGATTTTGTAATCTTTGTCGCAGGTCTTCTGATATCAGTCTGATCTTCATCAATAATAATCGATTCTACTTTTGAGCTGTCATCCAAATCGTCAAATTCTCCCACGCTGGTAATTTTACTTGAACTTGTTTTAACTTTCGGAATATTTCCAGTCTTATTCATAACTTCAGAGTCAGTCACATCAATTTGATCCAGTCCCAATGCTGCATCAAGAAATTCATCATCAAGATCCATTGTTACCATTGGAGTAGGTGAATTACTTTCAGAATTTGCTTTTGAGGTATCTTGCCCGGCAAATATCTTTATTTTCTCAAGCAGTTCATTTGTATCAAACGGTCTTCTAACGATAACCTCATCGGGGTATGGAAGATCAGTGTCCTCAGCAGAAGCCAAAAGTAAAATCGGGATTGAACTGTAAATTTCATTTTCATTGATATATGTATAAAGATGTTTATTACCTGCCCCTGTTAGATCACTTCCAAAAATCATTATATCAGGCTTACTAAGTCCCAATACATCAACTGCTTTTTCATAATCAGGAACAGAAACTACTTCAAATCCATTCTGTCGTAAAATTGTCTCAATAACACTTCTGGTCGAACCTGACTGCTCTGCTAGTAATACCTTTTTTCTCATCAGAATTTATCTTTCTTCAGAGGATTTTTTATCAGACAACTGAGTTGATGCATCTTCCAGAAAACGTCGTTCTTCGGTAGTTATATTATCAATTCCAACGGCGTTTATCTTATCTAATATTTCATCAACTCTTTTCATTACATTTTCGGCTTTTTGTCGGTTCTTGTCAAGTTTAGCTTCTTTTTGTTTATAACGCAGTTTGCTGAAATAATTACCAAATTGCAACCAACGCCAGTCTGCTTTTAGATAAACAAAGGCAAATAGTGCTCCACCCAAATGAGCCATGTGAGCGATATTTGCTCCACCGGCAAGAAAGCCCAAAAGCATAAGTCCCGGGATTGCCCATTTCACTTTAACCGGAAGGACAAAATAGATATATAACATACGATTAGGGAACATCAGCCAATAGGCGACAAGCACTCCATATATTGCTGCAGAAGCCCCTACAGTAGTAACCATCTGATCTGATTGAATTATGAGGGTTAGAATTGCACCAAACAATCCAGAAAGAATATAGAATCTGGCGAATTTCTTACTCCCCCATGTTAATTCAATTTCGGTACCAAACATCCACAAAATAAACATGTTAAATAGCAGATGAAAAAAGCCGCCATGCAAAAACATATATGTGAATGGTTGAAAAAGCTTATTGGGGAAATCACTAAAAAAGAGAGCCGGAACCAGACCTAATTGAGAAGTAAGTTCCGGTATAATATTTTGTAAGACAAATAATGAAGCATTAGCAATCAACATCACCTTGATAAAAGGTGAAATCCTTCTCGGGCCTATACGAAACCCGCCTGAAGGACGCTGATTTTGATTAAAATACCTCATTTATTCTACTATCGACATCATTTAGAAACGATTAACACTTAATTTATAATAGCATCTAACACTTATACAAACAATTAAGCCAGGAAGTTATCCACTATTTATCTTCATCCTTCTCCGAAGGAAAATGACTTGGTCCTCAGCCTCCTCCTGCTTTAGGGAATACTTTAATAACCAGAAATAAGAATACTCCAATTATCAGAAGGGTCGAAATAATTTCATAAAAATCCATAAGAGTTTTATCCCTGATTAATATTTATTAGTAACATTTAACATCTTCGCTATTCGAGCCGTAAGCTATTCATTCCCTAGAGCTTTGTTAACCCTTGATTCTAACTGGGATTTCGGTATTGCTCCAATAACACGATCAACCTCTTCACCATTTTTAAAGAAAATAAGTGAAGGAATTGACATAATTCCAAATTTGGCAGCAACGGCGTTATTGGAATCCACATCTACTTTGGTCACTTTCAGCGTATCATTAAATTCAGAAGCAATATCTTCTAAAATAGGAGCAATCATTTTACAGGGGCCGCACCAGGTTGCCCAAAAATCCACAACTACTAATTTGTCAGCCTTAAGAACTTCTTCTTCGAATGTTGCGTCAGTAACTGCAATAGGGGTACTCATTTTATAAATCCTCCAGATAATTTAATATTTCTCTTTTTGTAACAATAATATCAAATACATGTTCCAGCGATATACATCTCAAATATTGTTATTCTTTCTATAAAATCATTTTTTTCAACGTTCAATTATACATAACTATAACTGACTTTCAAAGTTTCAAATAATATAAATTAATGATGTAAGAATTTAATGATAGAAGTGATATATGTTAAGTTTATTTGCAGGAAGATTTTAGATTGCCAGAAAAAGCCTGCACCTGTTCAGAGAAAGCTTCCAGTCTGGTATCTTCACCCGAATCTCTGAGTCCTTCATAACTAATATTTAGCCAGGGAATCTTACCCAGATCATCAGAAACCTTTTTAGAAAATGACGATACAATTGTTCCAGGCATGCAATTAAAGGGCATGGCATTGACCACTCCGGATGCTCCTGCCTGAGCCATCTCAATCGCCTTCCCAATTGATAAGATCGCTTCCCCTTTAATATCAAGAGCCAAATAATTGGACGCTAATCCAAGAACATGATAGACACTTTTATCTTCTTCAAGCGGGAAATTCTTTTTAAATGCCTTAATAATATTGTGTTCCATATGCTCTTGTGTATAAATCTGAAGATTACTCTTAAGCAGGCCTTTGACATCTTTCTTTAAATAGGAATCGCGCCGGAAAGTATATGAAGTATATATGGGCCATTCGGAAAAAGTCGCCAACCGGACTTCCATGCCCAATTGCTCCAGTTTGGTAATAAGATGATTATTGGAGAATCGATTATTACGGAGGAATATTTCACCCACAACACCCACAAGAGGCATTTCTTTCTTTTCGATCTCTACCTGACCAAAAACCAATGAAGCTTCTTCCGCTAATTCCTTAATTGATTCGTGTTTTTGGATTGTGGTTCCCAACCGATTGATATAGTGGTAGTATAAACGTTCCGATTCACCCGGTTTTGTTTCATAAGGTCTTACTTTGTGCAGCAATTTCACTAAACAATCGAGAAAGACAAATCCTTTCCAGACTACTTTTCTGAAAGCAGTACCATCCAATCCAAAACTGGTATAACCATCATTAGAATTAGGGGAGAAAATGGGAATGTCAGTATATCCCAGATCATCCAGAATAATCCGGTGAAACTGTCGATACAAGCCAAACCGGCAGGGGCCATCGGCTCCCGGCATAAAAAAGACAGACTTATCAGTTTTAAAACCATCCGATTTTATTTTTTTAATCATATCCCCGGTAGTGATAACGCAAGGGAAACACTCTTTGCCCGAAGTATATTTCTTGCCATAGTCAAGGGTCAGATCATCAGGCTCATCGAGAACTTCGGCAGTAAGTCCATACCTTCTGAACGCTGCCGCCAGGACATAAGCATGGTCGCACATATTGGGAATATAAATAGTCTTTTCAAACGGTTTGAAATCATCATGCCGGATACTGAATTTTGATATTGGGAGAGTGAATTTGTGGAACCTGAGCGAGTCAATAAAAGCTTCGCAGCGAGTAATCATTCCTGCATCGGCTGAGTGTTCATCAAGCTCAAGCTGAAGATAAGGTTTGCCGGACATCTGCTTGCGGAAGAAATGAGTTATAAATGAGTCCGGGCCACAACCAAATGAAGTGATGTATACAGCGTACAAATTTTTATGGTCTCTGATAAAGTCGGCGGCGGCCATAATTTTCTGACCATAGCGCCAATACATAAATGAGAAATCATTCTTGTCATTATTCAGAGGAAGGAAATCAAGCGGGATAGCTTTATACCCCAGATTGCGAATTTTCTCAGGAAGCTGAAGCGAGACCCGTTTGTCATAACCATTGTAGGAACGGCTGACAATTACGATGACTTTCTCATCAGGTTTAATATTATCAAGAATATCTCGTCCTTTTTCATACATACAATTTCTAAATTTCTGATATGCTGATAGTCCGCTTTTTAAGGCAATTTTTAATTCATTATGCGAGAGTTTAAAATCAGAAGCCAATTGCTTGAATTTCTGCTGCATATCTTTCAAATCAGAACTGATCGAAACCGGAGAGTTTACAAATTTGATCCCTTCCTTTTCAAAATCAAAATGAGTCCGAATTGACGACCCAATGCTCTGTACATAGGGGCAAATAAATGATCCCTTATGATCTTCATCTTTTTCATCAGCAACTCGAATAAGAGACGGAATGAAAATTGCATCAACTTTCTTTCTTAGCAATTTGGCAACATGACCATAAACCAGTTTTATCGGGAAGCAGGTTTCTGCAGCAAATATTTCAAGAGCCTCATCAGCAACTTTCTGACTCGATTTATCCGACTTGATGATTGTATAATTTAATGATTCAAAAAAGGCTTTCCAGAAAGGATAGTACTCATAGAATTGTAATATCATCGGGAATCCGATTCTACCTCTGGATTTTTTCGGTTTTTTGAATTCAATATATCTTTTATAAAGAAGCTTCTGCCTTTCCCTGACATAGTCATGCGGAAGCTCATTTTCATTTTGTTTTTTTACATCGTATTTTTCACATCGGGAGCCATAGTATAGCGGATCTTCACCCTCAATTTCAACTTTATGAATCTCGCATTGATTAGAGCAGTCATCGCAAGAAAAAGAGTCCACATCGTAACGTCGTTTATATAGATCAAACCCCTTAAAGTTGGTATGGAAATTATCTTCTTCCATTTTTTCGATAGCAAGGGTAGCCGCCCCAATTGCTCCGGTAACATCATGATGAGGCGGAACAGTTATTTTTTTATGAGTCAGTTGTTCAAAAGCGGCAACAACAGCTTTATTCCATGCTACTCCCCCCTGGAAGAAAATGTGATCACCAATTTTCCGATCACCAACAACTTTATTCAGATAGTTGGCTGCAATTGAATAGGCTAATCCTGCCAGTAGATCGTCTTTGGAGGCACCGCTTCGCTGATGAGAGACCAAATCGGATTCCATAAAAACCGTACATCGTTCTCCGCATCCAACCGGACATTCTGAACTAAGTGCTCTGTCTCCAAATTCTTTTTCAATATTTATATTTAGTTTTTCAGCTTGTTCCTGTAAAAATGATCCGGTTCCGGCTGCACACGCTTTATTCATCTCAAAATCAATCACGGCTTTGTTATCTATAGAAATATATTTGGAATCCTGTCCGCCTATTTCAAAAATCGTATCAACGGTCGGATCAATATTTATAGCAGCAGTTGCCTGGGCAGTAATTTCGTTTCGGACAATATCTCCACCAACAAAATCCGAGATCAGATAACGACCGGAGCCAGTCGTTCCAACTGAGCAAACATTTACCCGATCGCCGACTTCATCCCCAATCTCTTTCATTCCTTTTCGCACCGCTTCAATAGGCCGTCCTTCAGTCATCAGGTAACGCCTGGCGATAACATTGTGATCAATATCAATAAGAACCACATTGGTAGAAAGCGAACCAATATCTATTCCTAAATATACATCTGTTCCTGCAATTGTATCCGGACGTTTGGTACTGGTAATGTCGTAGTGTTTGTTTTCCGGGAAACTAAACGAAAGCGATTGCCGTCCTGATTCTACCACTTTGCGGTATTTGATATATTCAGATATTTTTTCAGGATTGAATTGCTCAATTCTATTTTGTCCTTTTTCAGCTAATATTGCAGATCCGAGAGCACCAATCACATTGTAATATTCAGGGATAATCAACTCACCTTTTTCCAAACCCAAAATATCAGTAAAAGCTCTTTCCATCCCCGGATTGGCAGCAACCCCCCCTTCAAAAGCTATCGGTTTAACAATCTGTTTTCCTCTGGCGATAGAACTTTTAAAATTACGGGCCACCGCATAACACAAACCTGCTACAATATCATAATCGGGTGTAGCAACCTGTTGTAAATGGATCATATCTGACTTGGCAAACACAGAACATCGCCCGGCTATCCGGGGTGGGTTTTCGGACTTTAAAGCCATCTGTCCGAATTCATCTTCAATCGAAATTTTTAATCGTCCGGCTTGCTGGTCGAGAAATGAACCCGTACCGGCAGCACATTGGGCGTTCATAGCAAAATCCTCGATTATCTCCCGTTCATTATCGAGAATCAACAGCTTGGAATCTTCCCCACCCATTTCGATAACAGTCTTTACATGAGGCAATAATTTCTGGTTGCCGGCGGCAAGGGTGGCAATCTCACCAAAAAATGCACCCTTTAAAATTGTATTGGCAGTTTTTCCACCAATACCGGTATGACCGAGATAAAATGATTGGCCCTCAAGATCGCTGAACTGGTCATTAAGAATCTCCCGGAGAGTTTCAAACGGTCCTCCACTGAAACGTTGATAAACATGACGGGTAATTTCGCCATTCTCAACCAGAACCAGTTTTACCGACACTGATCCTATATCAATACCCAAAGAAGTACCATTTTTACCCATGATTTAATAACTACCGATCAGATACTCAAAGCAAGTTAATTCTTTTTTTATATTCTAAATTGTAAAACTGGTTGAGTTTTCGCTATGAAATCATATATTTCGTGCTTTATAAGGAGAACAAGTGAGAGTAGTTTTACAGCGAACATCAGGAGTCGAAGTCTGGATTGAAGGTCAATGCCATTCAAAAACCGGTCAGGGTCTTCTTGTATTATTCGGGACAAAAAAGGGTGATAAGATAGGTTCCTGCAAATATCTGGCTGATAAGATTGTAAATTTACGAATTTTTGAAGATAATGCCGGTAAGATGAATTTATCAGCACTGGATATCAAAGCTGATCTTATGATTGTCTCTCAATTCACCCTCTATGCTGATACTCGTAAAGGAAGGCGGCCTTCATTTAATTCAGCGATGGAACCGGTAGAATCAGAGAGATTGTATGATGAATTTATTGAATTAGTAAAAGAAAATGGTCTTAAAGTTGAGTCAGGAATATTTGGAGCCAGTATGGATTTAAGATTTAACAATGACGGTCCTGTAACAATTCTGCTTGAACATGAAAACTAATCATTTAAAGCATTTATCAAACAGACGAAAAATCGTGCTTGGATCTGGATCTCCCCGGCGGGTATCTCTATTGACTGAGATGGGAATAAAATTTACTCAATTAATCCCTGACGTTGAAGAATATAAAATTAGTAATGAAAGTCCCTATCAATATGCTCTTGATTTGGCAGAACTTAAAGGGGGCTGGGTATCAAAGAAGATCAAGCCGGAACAATTAGCAATCAGTTGCGATACCATTGTGGTTCTCGGTGATCAAGTTCTGGGGAAACCAAAAGATAAAAATGAAGCATTCGAGATCCTGTCAAAACTATCGGGACAAAACCATGTCGTTTGCACTGCTGCCGCTTTTGTAAACAGTGATGGAATCTTATCTTCCGGTTATGAAACCACTGATGTTTTTTTTAATCGGGTCACACCGGATCAAATCAAAAATTATATCCTAACCGGTGAACCGATGGACAAGGCCGGAGCCTATGGAATACAAGGAATGGGAGCCTTTTTAGTTGACAGAATCAAGGGTAATCTGGATAATGTAATCGGCTTGCCTTCCCGACTTTTGGAGGAGTTGGCCGAGAAAGTTAACCAGACATTGGAGCAATTATAAGTGTTTAATTATGAGTGAATTAGAGATTAAAATTGGAGCTTTGCTTAAGCTTGAGAGAGAACGATTACAAATTGATCTTGCTGATCTTTCCGAAGAGCTCCGAATAACTGAAGCAAATCTGATAAATATTGAAAAAGGGGAAATTGATGAACTCCCTTCTATAATATATTTCGGACTGTTTGCCAAATCATACGCCGAGGCTTTAAAGATTGATTACGCGGCTACGGTTGATGCTATTAAAGCTGATATTGAGTTGATAGATAAAGCCCCTCCTATAAAAAAAGATGTCCAGCAAGATACAACAAATTCAGATCAGAAGACTGAAAAGAAGAGTAAGAAATCATCTTCCTTTTTAAAAAAACCTACTAATCGTAAAGTTTTTTATATCGTTATCATTGCTATTCTGCTTGTTGGCGGGTATTTTGTCATAAGTCAATTGATAAAAGATATGCAGGCGGATACTTCCTTGTCTGCTGATTCAAATCAGACTGAACAAACTACTGCAGGTCAAACCGGCGATGGAACTGACAACAAGTATGCTAATTATGACTGGAATGTTCCGCAGTACAATAAAGCAGAGGAATTAAAACTGCAACTGACAGCTCGTGCTGAGAGTTGGGCAACAATTTTTGCTGACGGAGATACGGCCTTGTTTAGAAATTTGTTTCCCGGAAGAACATATGAGATAACAGCAAAGTACCGCCTTACTTTATCTGTGGCAGTTCCCAGTGTTGTTGACATAGATCTGAACGGAAATAGAATAAACCCTGTCTCAACGGAAACCGGTAGAATTTCACGAGTAAAAATTAATCAGGTTAATGTTGATTCATTTATAGATCCGGAAAAATATAACAGTGCAATTTTGACCCAGGATGATAATCCCGAACCAGTAGAAGAAAGTCCTGATCCTATAATTAATAATAATGAAACGGCTGTAGATACTACTACTGTTAGCGAGCAATAATAATGAGTATGAGAGATTTTGTAGCCCAGTTCAAGATGAACAACCTCAAGAGAAAGATGGAGCCGTCTACTTTTGAGTTTCCCAAAGCTATAAGATCTCCAAAACATATACTTGTCTGCCTTCCCGGTGAACTTAGAGAATTAACATTAGTCAAACAATTCCTCCCAGGGATTACTGATCTATTTAAACCGGCTGCTATCACACTGCTGACAATGCCGGGTTTAAAAATTATGGATATATTCCCTCGTAAGGGATTTAATATATTAGCTCCTACCAATGACCAGTTGACCTGGTCGGGAATGGCAAAAAAAAGCTACTTAGAATCTCTCAGAAAAGAAGGGTTTGATCTTGTCCTTGATCTGAACCTGAGTTCATCTCCGTTTACATCAAGTATCCTGCTTAATTTTCCGGATGCAATACGTATAGGCCGAGGGAATCATCTGGGTCAGCCATTTTACAATCTGGAAATAAAAACCAGATATCTTCGAGATGAACAAAACATCTATCGTTCATTAATTGAAACATTGAAAATCCTTAAAGAAGGCAATAAGCAGTCTGCTGATCGTCATCAGAAATAATATATTGGAGGCATAGTGTATCTCAAGCGACTGGATATAATTGGATTTAAATCATTTGCAAATAAAACTGCGATTAAATTTTCAAAAGGCATTACCGCCGTTGTTGGTCCCAATGGCTGCGGTAAAACAAATATACTTGATGCTCTCCGATGGGTTCTGGGGGAACAACGGACTTCTCTTCTCCGCGGAAACAAAATGGAAGAGATTATTTTTAACGGTACTAATGATGTCAAACCATTAGGAATGGCCGAAGCTACTCTTACTCTTGTCAATAACCGCGGTGTGCTCCCTACTGAATACAACGAAGTACAGATTACCCGCCGTTTGTTCAGAAGCGGAGAATCAGAATATCTTCTTAATAAAATCCCCTGTCGCCTGAAAGATATAACCGAGCTATTTTATGATACTGGTGTTGGAGCCAGGTCATACTCTGTAATTCAGCAGGAGATGATTGATGCTGTCATATCTGACAAAGCCGAGGAACGCCGATTTTTGTTTGAAGAAGCTGCCGGAATAACAAAATATAAACAACGCAAAAAAGCAGCTCTAAGAAAACTTGATGCAACTGAAAGCGATTTCCTCCGCCTGAAAGACATTTACTCTGAAGTACAGACACAGGTACGTTCTTTAAAGCGTCAGTACAAAAAAGCGGAACGCTATCAAACAGTTGCTGACGAAATCAAAGATTGGGAACTGCATCTAAGTTCAAAGCGTATCAACGAAATTGAAAAAGAAAAAAGAGAAATAAAAGCACGTCTGGAATCTCTTACAGATCAAATATCTGAAAGAGAAACAACAATCAATAGCCTCTCTTCCCGACTGGAAACCGAACGCAATCGCCAAATTGATCTTGAACAGGAACTGACTAAAGTAAATAATCAGGCTTTTGATTTTACCGAACAAGCTCACTCAATGGAAAATAAAATCTCTGTCCTGACAGAGAAACGCTCCAACGCCAGAACCTTATGTGAACGGAATGAAAACGATATAAAAGCTCTTCAGGAGAGAGCTAATATTTTAGGGGAACAGACTCTTGAAGCTGAGGAACTCCAGAAACAACAGGAAGCTGATTCTGTATCATTAAGTGAAAATCTTAACACTGCTCAGGCTTCCCAGGCTGATGCTGATAAAAAACTTTTAGAGGCTCGTTCTTTGAAGGAAAATGAGAATCGCCTGCTATTGGAACTTGAAGGAAAACTTTCCTCTGGTAAAACCGAAGAAGTTAATCTCAAAGAACAGGAAAGCGAACTTTCTGATCTTACTGTTAAGTTAAAAGATGAAATTGAAGAAAAACAAAATCAGTTTAAACCATTAAAAGAAAAATTAGATATTACCCGAAATCAACTTTCGGAATTCACTTCCCAGAAATCAACAATTCAATCAAAACTTGAAGAGTTGACAATTAATCTTGAATCTCTTGTTGAGAGAAATGAAGAATTGGGGGTTGAGCTATCGAATCTGGTTGCTTCCCGCGAAGCATGCCAGGCTCGCAAAAGCCTGTTGGAAGAAATGATTGTCCAATACGAAGGTTACGATTCAGGCGTTGTGGCTACTATGGAAGAACGGGAAAGATGGCCGGGGATTTCCGGAACCGTTGCTGAGAAGTTTGTTCCTTCGGATGGGATGGAAATTGCCACCGAAGCAGCTTTGGGTGAACTGGCAGGATTTATTGTTTGTAATGACAGGAAAACTGCTGAGGATGTGATCACTCGTCTCAAAGCTGAGAAGAAAGGTAAAATTGGAATTCTGGTTCCTGATAGCGGCATGCTCAATCCTGTTGTCAAAAGACCTCCTCTTGATTTGCCAGAGTTTATTGGCTGGTTGGACAGTTATATTTCAACCGATGAAAATCTTCGCCCATTAATGCAGGCGGTTTTATCTCGTACTGCTATCTTTAAAAGCGGTGTCGATCCTTCGTCTATACTGGAGCGTCTCCCCTACGGATTCCAGGCAGTCTCAATTGACGGAATGGTCTATAGCAAGAATATAATATCCGGTGGTTCGGACGATAAATTCCCTCTCTTCCGAAGAAAAGAAAAAGTTGATGAACAGGATAAAATTCTTAATGAACTTGAGGAACAACATCAGCAGGCTGAAAAACAACGCAGTTCAATCATTGCTGAGATTGCCGGTATAAGAGCCCAATCAGGTACTCTTACAGAAGAGAACGAAACCCTTACCGAAGATATTCAAAAAACACAACAAGAGTTGAACGATTTTGAGTACCAAAATAAAACTAATGAAACAGAAATCAATCGTCTTGAAAATGAATACAGAAATAATTCAGCTAAACTTGAAAGTATCCGTAATCGCCAGTATTCTCTGAATCTGAATTATACAGAGCTGGCCGGCAAAAAAGAGAATCTTCTTTTCTCAATGACTGAAGCAAATGATCGTTTATCTGAATATGAACAAGCGTCCTCTACAACACTGGAACAGGTTTCAAAATTACAGGTGGAAGTTGTTGAAGCTCGCAGCCGGATAGAGCAGACAGAGAGCAAGCTCTCACACATCAGGCAGCTTCGTGATGAAATCGCAAATACTACCGTGATTAAGAAAACAGAAATAAGTGAAGCTGAGAGTGAAATTGAAACTTCAACCGAATCAATAAATCGGCAGGAGCAGGAACTAAAACAAATTTTTGAAAATCGATCCCATATTACAGAGAGTCAGAGCAGACTTCAGGGTGTGCGATCAGAGATTCAGGAAGAGCTCAACAGCAAAGAGACCGAGCTAAAAAAGATCCGCGTTGAAAAAGAGACTTCATCTGATGAGAGACATCAACTGGAAATGCGTCAGGCAACATTTGAATCAGAAATTAAAGCTATTTCCGATCGTATTCGAGAAGAATACGAAGCGGATATTTATACTCTTACCGATATTCACTGCCCAGATGAATCACTTGATTATTCCAACGCCCAAAACCATTTGAGAGAGATTAAAGAGAGACTAAAAAATTACGGGGTTGTCAATCTGCTAGCTCTTGATGAGTATAAAACTGCCAATGAACGAGAAGCCTTTCTTTGTGAACAGATAGGGGACCTTGAGAGTGCCCGTGATGATCTTAAGAAAACCATTTCAAAAATAAATAAAACTGCACGCCAGTTATTCAATGAGACATTTGAAAAAGTTCAGCAGAATTTCAAAAAACTATTTGTTGAGCTGTTTACCGGTGGTGAAGCAACAATTAACTTGATTAATCCTGATGATCCATTGGAATCAGATATTGATATTGTTGCCCGGCCACGTGGGAAAAAACTTTTGTCAATAACCATGATGTCGGGTGGTGAAAGAGCCTTAACAGCTATCTCACTCTTGTTCTCTTTATACCTGGTAAAACCTTCCCCATTCTGTATCCTTGATGAAATTGATGCTCCTCTTGATGATGCCAACTGTCGCCGCTTCCTCAAAATTATTGATAAATTCTCAAACCAAACCCAGTTCGTCACTATCACGCATAATAAAATCACTATGGAAGTTGCCAGCAATCTCTATGGTGTCACCATGGAGCAACCGGGCATATCACAAATAGTAGCAGTCAGGTTTAATGAGGATAAAGAAAACGAAGAAATTGTCACAGTAGTCAAGGACTTTGATGCTGAAGATGAACCGGTAAATATTAATGACGAGATCCCGAATGCTATCAGAGAGCGAATTGAAATGCCTCTCCCCTCGACATCGGAATCGGATGAGAACCAGTAATACTACGGAGCGGACATGTTTAATCCTTTTGATAAGCTGAAAAAATCTCTCAGCAAAACCAAAGATCGCCTAATCGGACAGATTTCCAAAATTGTTCACTTACGCAAAATAGATGACGACCTTCTTGATGATATAGAAGAGATCCTTATTGAAGCCGACGTAGGTGTAGCAGCAACAATGCGGTTGATTGAAAGCATTAAAATAACAGCCAAAGAACGCAAACTTACCGAAGGAACCGATGTAGTAATTCTTCTTAAAGAAGAGATTGCTCAAATTCTTTCTCGCGATGAGACACCTCTTTTTGATAGTACCAATAAAAAACCTGTTGTCTGGTTGATAGTAGGTGTAAATGGAGTTGGCAAAACAACAACGATAGGCAAGCTGGCAACTTCATTTTCCAAAGAAGGTAAAAAAGTAATGATAGCTGCCTGCGATACTTTCCGTGCTGCAGCAATTGATCAGATCGAAATTTGGGCCAAACGAAGCAACGTGGATATAATTAAATCTCAGGAAGGAGCTGATCCGGCAGCAGTAGCATTTGATGCTGCTAAAGCCGCAGCAGCTCGTGGTGCTGATATACTTCTTGTGGATACCGCCGGTCGCCTGCATACAAAAACCAATCTCATGGAAGAGTTGAAAAAAATTAGAAGAGTTGTCAATAAAGCTATCCCCGATGCGTCTATTTACAGTAAACTTATTATTGATGGCTCCACCGGACAAAACGCAATTTCTCAGGTAAAGGTTTTTACTGAAGCAGTTGGATGTGATGGTATAATTGTAACCAAACTTGATGGTACCGCTAAGGGCGGAGTAATGATTGCTGTCGCTGAAGAATTGGGTGTCCCGGTCGATTTCATAGGGCTTGGTGAAGGTATCGATGATCTTCAGCGTTTTGATGCCAAACAATTTGCCGAGGCGCTTTGTAATGAAGGTTGAGTTTACAGTAAAAACAACTGATCGGGAACAGATGGTTGATGTGACCTCGCTGGTGCAGAAAGCTGTCACAGAAAGTAAGATCAAAGATGGTTTTGCTTTTTGTTATGTACCCCACACAACCGCGGCTGTTACCATAAATGAAAATGCTGATCCCGATGTTACCCGTGATATTCTGTATAAATTGAAAAAAGAAATTCCTCAGTCTGAAGGCTATCATCACACCGAGGGAAACTCCGATGCTCATATTAAATCATCTTTGTTTGGTGCATCACAGCAAGTCCTTATTGAAGATGGCCGGCTTGTTTTAGGGACATGGCAGGCAGTTTTCTTTTGTGATTTTGATGGCCCCCGTCAACGCAAATTTATTGTAAGGATTGTACCTATTGCTTAGCATAAATATATTTCTCATAGGCAAAGATAAAGATGCCTGGATCACTCAAGGATGCGCTCATTATGAGAAATTATTATCGCGTTATGCTAAATTAAATTGGCTTGTAATAATCCCACCAAAAAAAATCTCTTCCCTCTCCCCTGATGAAATCAAATTAAATGAAGGAAAATTGATATTAGACAAGCTCCCTAAAGGTTCAACCATTGCTTTAACTGACGCAGGCAAAAGCTACAATAGCATAAGATTTGCTTCTTTGCTTGAAAAGCTACACACAATCTCTGGCGGTACCATAAATCTTATCATTGGTGGTGCTTATGGTTTGGACAAGGCTGTTTTGGATAAAGCTGATATGAGCATCTCCCTATCTCCCCTGACCTTTTCACATCAATTAGTCCGGTTAGTTTTATTGGAACAACTTTATCGAGCCTTTACAATTATTCACGGCACAGACTATCACAAATAACAAACGCCTGAAAAATCAATGATTGATCAGGCGTTCTGGAAAGACAAGGGAGGGATTTTTCTATTTCAGCATAATCATCTTCTTTGATTCAGTGAAACTGCCAGCATTCAGACGGTAGAAGTATACACCAGATGCTACCTGGCTGCCACTGTTTGTCGTACCATCCCATTCAATAGAGATCTGTCCGGCTTCACTGAAGTCGCTGATATCTTTTACTAATTCACCATTGACGTTGTATACCTGCAGACTCCATTTAGATTCATGAGGCAGATCAAAACTAATAGTCGTTACCGGGTTGAATGGGTTCGGATAGTTCTGATGAAGCGCAAATCCTGTAGGTAGTGCTGCTGTTTTGGAAGCAACCAGATATGGACGACCATAATAGTCAACAACTTCGACCTTATTAAGATCAAGGTCTCCATCACCACTAACCTCAATTTCAAAGAGGCCGTTGGTTCCAGCATCTATTCTTGATGTTCCAAAACTGAAGACCAGAACTTTGAGCTGATTCTCATAGACTCCCCACATCAGATCCATGTTTTCAGCATCACTGGTCAGATTGACATTATGAATACTGATATTATCAGATAGATCATAGATCAAATGAGCTGCTCCAATATCTGAAGAAGCTTCGGCAGAGACTATAATTTGATTTTCGTTATATTCTGAAGCGATTGATAATTTCTCGTCATAAGGAGTAGTCTTTGGAATCGGAGGAGCATCACCAACAATCACTCTAATCATGTAAACCAGATCGGCTACACTAAGAGTGAGACCATCAGCATTTACATCGGAAGCTGCAGTCTGACCGGCAATACTAACTGTAAAGGCACTGAAGCCATAAATAAAGTAGTTAGTCAGAACCACTGCATCAGCAATTTCATAAGCTACACCGTTAAGATTGATATCACCACGATCATCGATTGAATCCGGATGAATCACACAAATGCCGCCATTATAGAATTCTACACAACGGATTGGAGTCGGTTTATCGGGAATTACCTGAATACAATCATCGGGTGTCCCGACAGTGAACGGACGACTTTCTTCAGGATAAGTTATATCATCTTCTTCATCCCAGGTTAAGACACCTTCTGAATTGAAGATTCTGATATCAACCATTTGGTTATAACCCGTAGGATCAGAGAAGCTGTTATCTCCGCAATCAAACCAGATGAAGTTAATTGGCAGGAACTGGTCGCCAAGATTCTGATCATTAGCTACATAAAATTCAATTACAATAAAGAGTCCGACAGGTGATAAAGTTTCAACTGGCGGATGGAACGGACCGTTATTTACATCAGCCAGACCAATTAAGCGCAGTAATCCTGAAGGACATCCCTGACAATCGGCATCTTCGAGTCTATAAGTGAAGTATTCCCAACCGTCAATTTCAGTTCCTTCGATAGAAGCCCAATTAAAGGACATAACGGAAGCATCATAACTTAAGAGCAGATCAAATCCGGCAATTTCTTCTTTTGAGTCAATATATAGTTTAACTTCATGATTTACGCCTACTACAGTACAGCTATCTGTTTGAAGACTAACTTCGACACAGACATCACAATCTTCTTCTTCGATAACTTCAACATCAAAGCTGCCCTGGATGGTATGACAATCATCGACAACTTCAAAACAGAAAGTATAGACACCAAAACTATCAGGAAGGAAACAAACCTGTCCGCTATCGTTATTTGCCAGTTCTAAGTTACCAGCACCGCAGGTCATAGACAGGGTTACTTCTGATTCTAAATCATAAGCATAAATACCATCAAGACATATCGAATCAGTAACATCAAGGCATCTGATGAAAGTCTGGAAGCTTGGTAATGAGAGCACCGGTTCCTGATCTTCTTCTACTACTATAGTAGTACGGCAGGTTTCGGTTCCACAATATCCATCGACAATCAAATCAATTTCATATGTGCCTGGTTCATCAATTGTTACACAAATTTCGCCATTTGAGTAAGTTCCTATCGGTTCTACTGAGACAACAGCATCTGTTCCACTAAAGGAGACCGGATAACAGATTGTCTGAGGTTCCAGCAGGCAAAGCAGAGTATCAATATTACTCGGACAGTTAACCTGAACCGGATCGGCTTTGATAACCTGTATTGTAAACTCACAGGTATCAACTCCACAAAGAGCTTCGGCTACCATCATAATATTAACTGTTTCCGAATTCTCGGTTGGAATACAAACCTGTCCGGTAGCGGGATTATAATATCCTTTGGGAGTTATCGTAACGGTTGCACCACTTGGTGAGACAGGGGCTGATACACAAATAGTATCCGGACCGCATATTGTATCTATAGTTATACTGGTGGGACATATTATAGTAGCATCACCACCAATCAACACCACCACTACGGCAGTATCAATATCGGTAGCACCACATGAGTCAGTGGCTATTACTTCAATATTGTGAGTACCGACAGATGTGGCGGAGAAACAAAGAATTGAATCACCTTCGATACTTCCAATTGAGGAGGTAACAGATTCGAGATTTCCGTCAGGATCAAAAATTGTAATCGGGACACAAACTTCGGTAAATTCACAAGTAGTAATCGGATCAACTGCAACCGTGGTAATAACCGGAGGATTATTAAACGTTGATGTTATAGTGAAGCTGCAGGTATCAGCATTACATTCACCAGTTCCAATAAGAGTAGTTGTTACCTGTCCTGCAGATAATATCGGAACACAAACAGTCTCTCCATTTATATAGGCTGCTCCATTGGCAGTCAATAACGTATAAGGTCCAACAATACCAAAGTCGAGACAGATAGTATCAGGCTCACACAGGCTTACCGATGTATCATCAGGACATGTTAAAATAACCTGATCTTCAATAAGTACTTCTACCATGACAATACAGGTATCGGTATTACATTCAGCTGTGCCTATTACAGTTATTTCATAATAACCACCTGTATCAGCAAAGAAACATAGTTCGTTATCTGCCCAGGTTCCATAGGATGTTGTCACATCAAAACTAAAACCGGTTATGTTAAGAGGAACACAAATTTCCTGTGGAGTACAGATATTGAAAGTATCAGGATCAGGATAGTTACACTCAATGTTTACATAGTCGCCCGTTTGGACTCCCACACAAATATAAGCACTGTCAGCTAAACCACATTCATCAATTGCCCAGACACGTCCGCAGTATAAACCTGTAGTATCCGGCGTAAAGCAGATAGAATTTGTTGCAGCATTGTAGTATCCAAGTGAGAAAATCACTGTATCAAGATTACCATCAGGATCATAAAGTGAATCTATTGGGATACAAATTTCTTCAGGTACACACTGGTAATATGTTGAGTCATAAATTACTATATTAAGGAATGGTCTTTCATTGTCGTCAACGGTAATAACCACATAATCAGAATCACTTGCTCCACAGGAATCGAAAGCAACAACACTGATATTGTATTCACCCGGTTCATCAGGTGTAAAGCAAATCAAACCTGTTGAGGGATTATAATCACCACCGGTAACAATAACATTTGCCAAATTATCATTAGGATCACTGATTCCAACAGGAATACAAACCTCTTCCAGTTCACATTGAGCTATAGTTGTGTCATGAGGAAGAATAACCAATGGTCCGGTGTTACAATCGATTGTCACATCAAATGAGCATTGGATTTCACTACAGGGTGTTGTAGCTGTGACAGTAATATGATTTACGTTAGAGCATTCCGACCAGAAGCAAATTGACTGACTTGCCGAATCATACCAGGTATTAATTCCGGTAACGGAGATTTCGACACCATCCGGTACAAAGGGCATTTCAAAACAGAATGTATCAACAAGATTACAGGTGAACACTGTTGTATCACCCGGGCATTCAAGGACAACACCAAGATCGGTTTCAATTCTGACAACACCAGTATCTACGGCAATATTACCACAGGAATCTATAGCAGTTACTATAATTTCAAAATTTCCACTGTCATAAGGAGTAAAACAGACTTTTCCATCGGCATAAGTTCCTCTGTTAACATAAACAGAATCTAAATCATTATCAGGATCGTTGAGAGTTACATCAACACAGATTTCCTGAGGATAACAGAGATAGAGAGTACTGTCCGGTACTGAAACTGTGATTGGAGTATTGTTTACAGTAACATCAATATTAACAGTATCAACTGCACTTAAACCACATGAGTCTGTAACCTGACCAGTTATGACATAGTATCCAGAAGTGTCAGGAGTAAAACATAACTGTCCGGTTATATCATTGTAAGTTCCAAAATTGAACTCAAGAATTTCATAAATATCTATAGTGGTAACATCAATGCAAATTTCACTTAACTCGCACTGTTCATTCACTGCAAAATCTTCACCCAAATCAATAAATGGAGTAGGTGGGAAAACAACGGTTACATTTATTGTATCCCTGTCAGTGAAACCGTCACATTCACCTTCAACTTCAGCAATTATGGTATAAACTCCAGATGTATCAGGATAGAAACAGATATCACCTGTAAGAGTATCTATATAACCGGGGCTATAAATATATGTATTAACTACCGAACCAGTAGTGGTGTAGTCAAAACAGATTTTTGTATCACCGCAAATATTGGAGGTAAAATCACCTGGAAGGGTAACAGTTGGAGGTGTCGGTCGGTTAATTGTCACATTGGTAGTATCAGCAACAATACTACAAGAATCAGTTGCTGTTAATATCAATGTATAAATACCAGCCGTGTCTGCTTCAAAACAGACTCTATTGGTACCCTGATCATAATAACCAAAGTTGACATCTACGTCCTGAAGATCAAAATCAGGATCACCCACAAAAGCATCAAAGCAGATTGTTTCGGTAACACAAACAGTCACTTCAAAATCATCAGCCATATTAACCCAGGGAGCCTGGCTTCCTTCGATTGTTACCGGAACCGTACAAGTATCTGCATTCTCACAGATGTCTTCTACTTCGATCATAATATCAAACTGAGATGATGGTTCGCCAACAAAACAGACTGTCTGGCCATCAATCCAGGCATTGCCGGAAATGACACTATATGTCAATGAATTAGGAATAGAAGATACAGCACTGATATCAAAACAGAAAGTATCTGTCACACAGGTATTAAAAGTCAATTCACCAGGACAAGTTATTACCGGTGGTTGAATATAAATTACAGTCACTACAACAGAATCCTGTAACCAGCGAGGATCCGGGGGATTTATTTCAAGACCATATGGTGTGCAATCATCAAAAATAGAATAGTAGAATGTATAGCTCAGGTTATCATCTGCTGTAGGAGTAAAGCATTGTTCACCGGTAGAATCATTTAAAATGGTAAAGTATCCCGGACCACCTACCTGATTTACAATAATAGCATCGCCCTGCTCATCAATAAAGGGAATCTCAAAACAAATTTCGACTGGTTCGCAAAGGTAAATAGTTGTATCAGTAAATCCCGGGACCGGAAGAGTGTTAACAACAATATCATCATAGAGTATAGCTGTGTCAGCATGACAGTCATCATAAACAGCAACCTGGAAAGTATAGGTACCAGTAGTATCAGGATAGTAATGAATTATACCAGTGACAGTGTCAATAATACCGTAGGCAGAAATCAGTTCAAATCTAACTTCTTGAGCCTCCGGATCATTGGCATCCAATCTTACGTATCTGACATCACCGGGGCTGCAAATTTTGGCTTCCTTATTCTGATCAGCAAAAGTAGGCGGTTCATCAACATAGACGATATATTTTCTCTGAAAATATGCAGAGTCCGCATTTGGACCTACTACAAGATATTCAATTAAAAAATTACCATCAGCAGTTGGAGTATACGTGTAATAACCAATTAAACCATTAGATATTTCGTATGTCAATTCACCCGGACCGGATAATAGAGTCATACTCATATTAGTATCACTCATACCTTCAAAACCATGAATGAGAGTATCATTAATGGCTTCACCCAGACAAATGTCTATAAGAACTTCAGGTATTCCGGTGTCGTCAGCGGATGGAACAACACCCGGACCTCCACCGGTTCCCGCCAATGATATTGATGTAAAACAGATTATTACAGATAATACAATAATAGTATTTAATATCCCTAAACGTCTCATCTTTCCTCCAGTTATATTATCCTCAACTCAAATTAACTATTGCAAAAAAATTAAGTTATAATCCATCGATAGATGGATCTAACTTATCTATAAAAAAGGGTATACATCCCCCATAACCGCAATATTTAGCGTTTTTTTTGCCATATTCCTTTTTTGAGTCAGGAAATTTAACTCTCTAGCAGTAAATAATATGTACTTTATCTTATCCACCTAAATATATGTCCTTCCATCAAATTGTCAAGACCTATTGGCCTTCAGAGAATCATATGCAACTTCCGTTCCGAGTTTTCAAGTCGTTGTAAATCCATGACTTGCGAAGATTTACAGGAAAGGTCTGCAACTGTTTGTCTATAATATGAAAGAGATGTAATCAGATTGTGCTTTAGAATGCTTATATTAACAAATATTGAAAAGATTCATCATTGTGATTTCATGAAATAAATATAAGATCAATATTGCCATTATAAAAAAAAGGTGTTGTCAAAAATATTCTGACAACACCTGTAAAAACAAATATATGTTCTTAGATTTTACTTATCTGAACCCAATATAACCGGGAGACTTCCAGCATCATTTCCAACGATAATAACTTTGGTATTTGGTGATTCAGCTATCTTGAGAGTAGCTTCGATACCCTTCCATTTTAACAATGAATTTGTTATTCCTGCTGATACAATTTTCTGGAAATCAGAAATACCCTTTGCTTCGATTCTTTTTCTTTCCGCTTCCAGTCTCTCTTTCTGGATAGTGAATTCCATTTTCTGGGCTTCCTGATCGGCGGTCAATTTGAAGTTAATTGCCTCGCTGATTTTTGCCGGGATCTCAACGTCCCTGACCAGAACTTCCTGAATATCAATAAAATGATTCGCCATCTCAGATCTCAAAGTAGTTACAATTTCCTCTTTAAGTTCATCTCTTTTAGTTGAATATATCTCTTCTGGTTTGTATCTACCGGCCACAGTTCTGGCTATTCCTCTAACTGTTGGAGCTACTTTGACATCATAATAAGCCGGACCTATGGTGATCTGTAATGAGTCAATTTTATTCATCATCGGACGGAAAAGTATTGAAACTTCCATCCTGATTGTGGCACCATCAGACGATAGCACCTGCAGATTTTCTTTGCGTTCCGAAGTCTGGATTTTGTAAACCATCATGTTGTTCCAGGGAAGATGCCAGTTGAAACCTTCCTGATAGATTTTACCCATCTCGGTACCAGCACCAAATTTACTAAAGAAAACTCCTCTTTGCCCGGATGAGACCTGGGTGCCGCAGCCGATTGTAGTAATGGCTAAAATCATTACAAGTAACAACCCGGCAATTTGACTTTTTTTCATCTTAACCTCCATGTATTAGTTTGATTATCAGTTTACATGAATATTAGTCAAATGTTAAAATATTCAAACAAAAATCGAAAAAAATCGAAATTATTGATATTTATAAATCTATCCGATATGGGACACACCAGCCAAACCAGTTGGTTCCCATTGTATCAGGAGGAGTTCCACCCTGAATATAAAAACGGTCAATATCCTGGATAAACAGAAGATTCCAAATTTTTGAATTATTCGCCGGAATTTGAACAGTATCAACATATTGAGAACTGTCTGATCGAGTCGACATGCTCATCTCATAGCCGTTATTTGTTGATGCAGTAATAATTTGATAATAGGAGGAGTTATCAACGTTATTTGTCGTAAGGTATAGTTTGTCCCCAATATCCGGAGTACCCATAAAACTAAGGCGCTGGTAATTATATTTTGTTTCTCTTGGATTTGATAATTCTTCGATATAAGAGTTACCATCATTATCATATCTGATGCTGGATCGGTGTTCTATAAATCTGAAATTATCTAAATCCCTGCTGTCACTATGAAAAAATTCTCCATTTTGAGCAAGGACATCAACCCGGCCTCTGCCATGAGTTATATGCTCATTGACGTATCCCCCGTTAAATCCCCAAAATAACCATCCCAGGTAGGCATCGCCATCATTTCCTAATTTCAGGAAAAAACCTTTGCGGGTTAACAGGCGCACTCTGTTATATTTGACAGTATCAGTTCCATTAATTTTGAAATAAGTTACATAAAAGAAATCATCTACTATAACTTCGGCATCCCTATTAATTCCAATCGGATTAGGATGTTCATGACAGATTTTAACATTAAATGAATCCCAGGAACACATGTTAATTGAGTAATCAATTTCTCTGATAATAGAATCTACTTCAACTTTATAAATAGAACTGTCAAAAGGAATAGTATACTCTTCTTCGAGGAATATATTTTTTGTCCTGAATAACTCCTGGCCCTCTTCAGTTTCGTATATAATCCTTCCGATAACTTCCTGATCAGATACAAAAGGAACATCATGCTCCTCACACGAGGAAGTAAAAAGTATCACTAAAAAAACAGTGCTAATAAATATTATTTTTAGGGTAGAGTTTTTCATTTATTTCCTTTTCCCTTTCTTTTTCTTCAGTTCCGCTTTCAACTGATTTATCTCATCCCGAATCATCATCGCTGTTTCAAAATCAAGATTATCGGCTGCTTTTTTCATTGATTTGAGCATAAAAGCCAACTGGTCTTCGTTGCTCATATTTAAAAAATGACTCGGTTTTTCAAATGACTTTTCTTCTTCGGTTTTGGCATCGGCAAATTGAGTTATCCTCATAATTTCTTCACGAGTCTTCAAAATAGTCTCCGGACTAATATTATGTTCCTTATTATATTGTAACTGTTTTTCACGCCTGCGGTTCGTTTCGGTAATGGCTTTATTCATTGAATTTGTCATTTTATCAGCATATAATATTACCGAACCATTTTTATTTCGGGCAGCACGGCCAACTGTCTGAATCAATGATCTTTCCGATCTTAAAAAACCCTCTTTGTCGGCATCTAAAATAGCAACTAATGAAACTTCCGGCAGATCAAGACCTTCTCTTAATAAATTCACACCAACCAATATATCAAATTCCGCTAACCGCAAGTCTCTAATAATTGCGGTTCTGTCTATGGAAGAAATTTCACTGTGAAGATATCGAACTCTCAAACCCATACTGCTCATATAATCAGTCAAATCTTCTGACATTCTTTTAGTAAGCGTGGTAACTAATACCCTCTCGCCTCGTGCAGCATATTTTTTGGCCTGTTCGAGGAGATCATCAACCTGGTTGCCAAGCGGTTTAACTTCGATTTGCGGATCCAGAAGCCCGGTCGGCCTGATGACCTGTTCAACAATAACCCCTTCGCATTGCTCTAACTCATAATCAGCAGGAGTGGCCGAAATATAAATCCGTTTTTTTACCAGATTATCAAATTCATCATAGTACAGGGGACGATTGTCCAATGCCGAGGGCAATCTGAAACCATGCTCAACCAATACTTCTTTCCGGCTTCGATCCCCGGCAAACATTCCCCTTATTTGCGGGATAGATTGATGTGATTCATCGATGACAGTCAAAAGATCATCGGGGAAAAAATCAATAAGCGTAAACGGTCTCTCACCTGCTTTTCTTCCGGAAAGATGGCGAGAATAGTTTTCTACGCCGGCACAATATCCAATCTCTTTAAGCATCTCCAGATCATATTTGGTTCTCATATCCAGACGCTGGGCTTCAAGCAGTTTATCCAGAGACCGATATACCTCCAGTCGCTGATCAAGTTCCTCCTGAATACTGACAATGGCCCCTTTGAGCTGTTTTGGTGAAGTTACAAAATGTTTAGCCGGATAAATTGAAATACTATCGAGATTTTTAATCACTTCCCCGGTCAATGGATTAATAACTTTGAGCTTCTCAATTTCATCACCGTAAAACTCTATCCTGATTGCATTTTCATAATAAGCCGGGATCAATTCTATAGTATCCCCTCTAACCCGAAAGTTTCCACGGGAAAAATCTATATCATTGCGGTTGTAATGAATGTTGATTAGTTTTCTTATAAGATCATCGCGGTCGTGTTCAGCCCCTTTAACGAGGGAAAGATATTGCCGTTTATATTCGGTAGGGGAACCCAATCCATAAATACAGGAGACCGATGCGACAATTATAACATCCTCCCGTTCCAAGAGCGATGCTGTTGCTCGGAGCCTCAGCCGGTCAATGTCTTCATTAATTGAAGTATCTTTTTCAATAAATGTATCGGTAGTGGGCAAATATGCTTCAGGTTGATAATAGTCATAATAGCTGATAAAAAATTCGACCGCATTGTTTGGGAAAAAGGCTTTTAATTCTCCAAAAAGCTGAGCAGCTAATGTTTTATTGTGCGAGATAACCAGTGCTGGCCTTCCATGTTGAGCTATCACATTTGCAATTGTAAATGTTTTTCCTGAGCCAGTCACACCAAGAAGAGTCTGATGTTTTTGATCATTTTCCAGTCCTGCCAATAGTTCTTTAATAGCACGCGGCTGATCCCCTTTTGGGCTGTAAGGTGCATGAAGATCAAAAGGGCTGGTTTTTATCTTATTTTTTATAATTTGCGACATTTTCATTCCATTAATTAGACGGATAAAAAATCAATATATGCAATCAGATTTTCAGATCAATCACAATTGTAAATCCCTATAAGTTATTGTAATAAATAGATGTGGAACCAAGTTCATGTTTGAGCGTCTAATAAAAGATGTATATATTTCTCCCGGTTTGGCAAAAGAACCGGAAGAACACAGAAGTTTTGCCTTGACTTCATAGGTATAAGTATTACTTTGTTGGGCTTAACCTATGACTGGATAATAACTTCTAATTATTTTGGAGGATAGTTGATGTACGCAGTTTTTGAAGTTTCCGGTTTTCAGTTCACCGCACAGGAAGGTGATGTACTTAAAGTACCTTTCCAAAGCGGAGTTGAAAAAGGAAACAAACTTGATATTGAAAAAATCCTGCTTGTAAAAGATAAGGATAACACTTTAGTAGGAACTCCTACTTTAGCTGATGCAAAAATTGATGCTGAAGTTTTGGACAACGGCCTTGATGATAAAGTGCTCATTTACAAATATAAAAGACGCACCAAATATCGCCGTAGCCAGGGTCATCGTCAAAAATTTACTGAAATTAAAATTAACAAGATCTCAACTGCGGGTTAATAAATTTAGTTGAACTCTGTGATGAAACATAGAGCAGGGATTGCTCTTATTATATGCCTGTTATTGTTGGCTTGGTTCCAAACCGGTAAAGCTCAGCAACAATTACAAATTATTGAAGTTGTTGTTGAAGGCAACCGTGTTGCGACCAGGTCTCTTATTATGGGAGTATCATCTCTGGATGTAGGCACTACTCTCTCCCCTACTGCCGTCTCAGAAACTATTCGGCGTCTTTATGGGTTGGGGATTTTTTCTGAAATTAGTATCGAAGCTGATAATACTAATGATGGTGTTATAGTTTATATCATAGTTGATGAATTACCCAAACTCAGCGGGCTGGAATTCAATGGCAATAAGGAAATCAAAACCAAGGAATTAAAAGAAACACTTGGATTGGTTGTCGGCGGTTACATTTCATATTATCTCATCGAGAAAAACAAAAATGATATTTACAATGCTTATGCGGAAAAAGGCTATTTTCAAGCTGAGATAGATCCTTCACTAAACTACAATGCCGATTCATCAGAAGCTATCCTGATTTTTACTATTAACGAAAAATCAAAGATTAAAGTTGAAAAGGTTATAATATCCGGCACCGATCGGATTAAAGCTGATGATCTGATTGGCAAAATGAGAAATCGCAAAAGAGGCTTCCTTAAAAGCTCTAATTTTGCTCAGGATAAATTTGACGAAGACCTTGAGAAAGTTATCGCTGAATATCACAAAAAAGGATTTATTGACGCTTACCTGATTTCTGATTCTCTTAGTATAGACACAACCCGCAACCGTATGACAGTCTATCTTGAAGTTTACGAAGGACCTCAATATTATTTTGGTGATGTCACCTATGACAACAATGTAGAACTGTCTGATGAAATTTTATCTCGTGTGGTAAAATTTCAAGCCGGAGATATTTTCAATTCTGAAAAATATGACGAAACTATGTTCGAGTTAGCCTCAGCTTACTATGAGATTGGACATCTTCATATACAGATTATTGATGATCGGAATACACGGGCTGATTCCATAGTGGATGTAAGTTATACTATCACCGAGGGGCTCCCCTCTTATGTGAACATGGTCAGGATAGTTGGGAATCGCAAAACCAAAGAAAAAGTTATCCGCCGCGAAATTGATCTTTTCCCGGGACAAAAATTCAATCGCTCACTATTGATTCGATCAGTCAGAGATATCATGTCCCTTAATTATTTCTCCAATGTGGAACCGGTTCCTATTGACCTCCCCAACGGAGATGTTGATCTTGAATTTAATATCGAGGAAAAACAGACAGGTCAAATTTCCGCAGGTGCTGGTTATAATAGTCAGGATAAAGTTGTTGGTAATTTTGGGATGGGGATTCCAAATTTCAGAGGAAACGGCCAGAATCTTTCTTTTAATGTCGAATTTGGAAATAGAAGAAACTCATTCTCATTATCATTTACGGAACCCTGGTTATTTGGCCGTCCGACATTATTAGGAATAAATGCATATCTCACCAATCGCCGATGGTATAATGATTATACCGAAGGGCGAACTGGTGGATCCCTTAGGCTGGGACGAAGACTCCGCTGGCCGGATAATTATTTCCGAATTTTTACTTCATATTCTCTGGAGCGAAATAAATTTTATGATTTTGATGATAGTTACATCAATCAAAATTCTTACAAATCCCAGCATTATTATGATGATCCTGCTAGTGCAAATCGGAATGATCTTTTACTCGACCAGAATAGATTTGCTCCCTATCCGGGTTCAATTCTCCAGTATGATGAAAAACCCAATACCGCTTCCCGCCTCTCTTTCACAATTATAAGAGACTCACGCAACCTGCCGGAATTTGCAACAAAAGGGTCAAGGGTATCATATACAATCGAGAACACCGGCGGTATTCTTGGTGGGTATTGGAAATCTTTAAAGCATGATATATCTGTGGCAAAGTTTTTCCCCTTATTCGGGGGATTTGCATTAGCAGCCAAAGTACAATGGGGTATGGTGACTTCATCAAAAGGAGATAACCGAATACTGCTTACAGATCGCTATACACCCGGTGGAACTAACTATGATGGTATTATCAGAGGTTATGACGATGGCAGCCTCACGCCAGATTCAATAGTAAATCAATCAGATACAAGTTACTATTATATAGATCCAAACTCAATTCCTGGAATTGATACACCTGAAGATACAACATTTGAAAGCTATAGAACTCGTGTACGCGGGAAATATATGCTGGTATCTAATATTGAACTACAGGTGCCAATATCTCAGGGACAGCTTTATGGCATATTATTTTTTGATGCCGGAAATTCCTGGCTTCATTCTAACGACATAAAGCCGTTATCTTCTTTATATAAAAGTGCTGGAATAGGTTTTAGAATTGTCGTACCAGCCATTGGCACTATTGGATTTGACTTTGGCTACGCCTTTGATAAGGCTGATGGACAGGATAAAGGTTGGAAACCCCACTTCCAGGTGGGGACAACATTCAGATAATTAATTGTATTCATAAGAGGTAGGTTATGTTTAAACCAAAAAATCTAACAATCGGTTTATTTATCGGCGTGCTCCTGGTGTTTTGGATGGCCGGAAGCGTAAGTGCACAAGCATTGAAGATTGGCTATGTTCATGATGAAAGAGTCTATTCCGAATATCCGGCATGGACAAAAGCTCAGGAAGATTGGGAACTTGAACGCAAAGTTTGGGATGATGAAGCTACAGAAAAACAAACTATTCTTCAGGAATTAGTTGAAGAATATGAAAAGCAAAAACTCATTCTTTCTGATGAAAAGAAAAAGGAACGAGAAAAACAGATTTTGCTTAAGGAACAAGAGCTTGATGAATTCACTCGAAGGATTTATGGCCCCGGTGGAACAGCCGAAAGAAAACAGGATCAGCTAATACAGCCTCTTCTGACAAATATCCATAAAGCTATCGAAACACTTGCGATTGAGAATAACTACGATGTCATTTTCACTTTACAGGGTATCGGCTATATAAAAGAGAGCTATGATGTCACTGATAAAGTGCTTGAATTGTTAGATGAGCTCGAACAATAAAATTACGTTATCCGAACTTGCTGAACAAGTTGGCGGTAAAGTTGAAGGAAATGGGAGCGTTATCATAATTGGTGTCGCTCCTATCGAAAAGGCTGTAGCAGGGCAAATTAGTTTTATAGCCAACAATCGTTATAAAATCCATATTGAGACAACAAAAGCATCAGCTCTAATATTAGATCCCGAAACAGATGCTAACAATATTCCCTGTATAAGAATTAAGAATCCCTATCTTGCTTTCGCCAAGGTGATTGATATTTTTTATCCAAAAGAAAGAACTGTTGAGGCGGGTGTTGATGCATCATCAGTTATTCATGAGAGTGCTTCGATTGACAGTACGGTTGGAATTGGTCCCTTATGTCATGTATCCAAAAATGCAAAAATAGGAAATGATAGTGAGCTAATCTCATCTGTATATGTTGGGCGAGATGTTGTAATAGGCGACAATTGTTTATTCTATCCCGGGGTAAATATACTTGATGGGACTAAAATAGGGAATAATGTTATTATCCATTCATCAACTGTCATTGGTTCTGATGGATTTGGTTATGCTGAGTCCGAAACCGGATTGAAAAAAATCAAACAGGTGGGATGGGTTGAGATAGATGATAATGTTGAGATCGGTTCAAATGTATCAGTTGACCGAGGTGCTTTAGGACCTACCCGTATTGGAAAAGGAACTAAAATTGATAACCTCGTACAGGTAGCTCATAACGTTGAAATTGGCCAGCATACGATAATTGTATCTCAGGTAGGCATATCGGGATCAACAAAGATCGGTAATGGTGTTATTCTTGCGGGACAGGTTGGAATGGTTGGACATATTGAACTTGGTGATGGTGTCAAAGTAGGTGCCCAATCAGGATTGAATAAATCAGTTCCCGCCGGTAAAACAGTATTTGGATCACCAGCGAGAGATAAAATGACGGCTATGAGAATTGAAGCCGCCTTGACCAGATTACCCGATCTCTTAAAGGAATTTAGAATCTTAAAAAAGAAGTTTGAGAAATAATTAAGTAACCAGGTTATCTTCAAACTCAGCAATCTTCCCCCATTTTTTTTCCATTTCATTTGCAATTTTAATTACATCAGCACTTTTATTTTCAGAAGCAGCCATTCTGATTAATTGCAGTAATTCCCATTGTTGACGATTCACTGCTTTCCATTGAGCTAACTGGTTACCCAATACAGAAACAGTATTATTCATTTGAATCATTATTGATTGTACATGGGCAATATTGCTATTAGGCATCAGTTTTGTGGCTATATCCCCTGAGGCCATCTCTCTTAGTCTCATCTCAATTGCATCAAGAGATTTACCTACTTTAAGCCAGGGTAACAAATTTGTAATACAAGTAGCGGTTATTGCTGCAACCACTGCAGATATCATATATGGTATCAGAGCTAAAGCAGCTAATTCAGTTTTACTATATACCTGTTCCATCTGGTTATCAGTTATAGAATTAAAAAAGCCAATGATTATAGCTGAAATAATGACAGCAGTAATGGACATATACCCCACTCTGGCAAAAACTTGCGATTTGTTTTCAATATAACCGACTTGCATTAACATAGCTCCATATTTTTTAAAGTTTAACGTCAGGTTCATAACCTAACTTATTATAGATATGTATCTTATGTAATGTATCGGTAGTTTGAGCATAAGAAGTTTAGTCCATAAATTGAGCTTTGCTGTTTCATTTTAAAACAATAAAAAAACCCCATTTATAAAATGGGGTTTTAAGAATTATAATAGTAATCAATTAGAAGGGTAGATCGTCATCATCACCGGCATTGCTTGGTCCGGGGGGATTGCTTGCTGGTTGAGGTTGTCCGGTTGATCCGGCTGATCCACCTGATGCAGGGGCATCATCCCGTCCGCCAAGAAATTGAAAATTCTGGATAACTACTTCAGAGATATATCCCTTGGTGCCGTCATCTTTATCCCAACTGCGGTTTTCTATTCTACCTTCGATATAAAGTTGTTTCCCTTTTCGGCAATACTCGTTAATTACTTCTGCCTGTTTTCCCCATGCTACAATTTTGTGCCAGGTTGTTTTGGTCTGTTTCTGACCGCTTTGATCATTCCAGGTTTCGTTGGTGGCCATAGAAAAAGTGGCAACCGCTCGGCCATTGGCAGTATATTTTAGTTCCGGGTCCTGACCCAAATGCCCGATTAAAATCGCTTTGTTTACGCTCATTATATCTCCCTTAAAAAATTATATGTTATTATATACTTCACTCATAATATATGTCAAGTGAACATAATATTTTCCTTGAATGCTTCTCCACAATCACATATCGTATAATTATATTTACAGGAGAATTTTAATGCCAAAAGATATTGAGATAAAAGAGACCTTAGAAAAAATAAAAAGATTCATAAGCTCCAGATTAGACAATTCTGGTTTAGATGGTTTTGTTATTGGATTGTCCGGTGGAATTGACTCGGCTCTATCAACAGCCCTTGCAGTCGAAGCAGTGGGTAAAGACAAAGTTTTAGGTATAATAATGCCCTATCGAACCTCCTCGGATAATTCAGAAAAAGATGCTATGGAGTTAATAAGTAAAACCGGAATTGAATATCGTAAAATTGATATAAGCCCCATGATAGATGCCTACTATAAGAATATCGATGAGAACACACGTTTCAGGGCAGGCAACAAAATGGCTCGTGAGCGGATGTCAATACTATTTGATGTAGCATTTCAAACTGGCAGAATGGTTCTTGGAACCGGCAACCGCACCGAAATCTGTTTGGGTTATACTACCTGGTATGGTGACTCGGCCTGCTCAATTAATCCCATAGGCGAACTATATAAAACTGAGGTCAGGTTATTAGCAAAGGCTCTTGGTGTCCCGGATCAAATCATTACGAAAGCTCCCTCGGCTGATCTCTGGGCAGGGCAAACTGATGAAGGGGAAATTGGGGTTACATATGAACAGATTGATTTGATTCTTAGAAGCATTATTGATGACGGTATTATTTCAAGATCAGAACTTGAGAAGCTCAGTTATGATGAAATTCATTTAGAGAAAGTTATAGCATTACTAAATAAAAACGGATTTAAACGCTCTCTTCCTGAAGTTGCCGAATTGGGAAGGGATCCTATCCCTTCAAAAATTATTTTAAAGGATTAATATCAACATGGATTCGGGGATATTATACCTCATACCAACACCGATTGGCAATATGGGAGATGTTACAGAACGCTCACTGGAAATTCTCAAAGAAGTGGAGATAGTCGCCTGTGAAGATACGCGCCATAGCGGTGGCCTGCTTAGTAAGCTTGGTATCAGGAAAAAACTTATAAGCTATCATGAGTTTAATGAAGAGTCCCGTGCTAAACAGCTAATTGATATTATAAAACAGGGTTCTTCGGTAGGTGTAATCAGCGATGCCGGTTCTCCGGGGATATCTGATCCGGCTTATCGTGTTGTAAAAGCTGCAATTGATAATGATATAACCGTTGTCCCTCTTCCCGGAGCAAATTCTGTAATACCTGCCCTGACAGCATCGGGACTGCCAACCGATCGTTTTTTCTTTGAGGGTTTTTTGCCAAATAAATCAGGAGCACGTAAAACAAGATTAAGCAAATTGACCGATTTTACACACACTCTGATATTTTTTGAATCCCCCCATCGCATTGTAAAATCTCTTAACGATATACTTGAAACATTAGGAGACCGTCGAGCATGTGTGGCAAGAGAGATCACAAAATTACATGAACAATTTATCAGAGGAAACGTATCAGAGATATTGGATACGCTCGGTAAAACTACCAAAGGTGAAATTGTAATTGTTGTTGAAGGAGCTCCCAAGCGAAAGAAAAAATGAATACCGTTATAGCTGACATTCCCAAAAAACCATTATACTTGTTTGACAAATTGGTAATAGGCTATTCTCTTTTTATGGTTGTGGTCATTGCACTAATAGGGAGATCATGGAGCCAGTACTGGGATGAAATATCGTTTTACACCGGCATGGCTGTACTAACTTATGTTATTACTCAAATCTTTGATGAAAAGAAAAATAACCTTAATCGTGTTTTGAGACTCCTCTACCCTGTTATACTTTTCACTTTCTTCTACAGGGCTACTGGTAGTTTGATGTTTCTGTTGTTTGATGGCTTCTTTGATGTCCAGCTTACTTCATTTGAAAAATTGATATTTGGTGTAAATCCAACCCATTATATTGATCAAAATCTTCTGACTCCCTGGCTAACCGAACCAATCTCATTTAGTTATTTCAGTTATTATTTTATGATCCCTGTCTTTTTTGTCATACTATATGTAAAAAAAGATTATGAAATTATAATAAATGCAATGAGTGCAATTTGTCTAACTTTTTTTCTTTCATATATGTTGTTTTTTCTCTACCCTATCGAAGGTCCTCGCTGGTTTTTTGCGGGGCAGTACATAAATGATATTGAGGGACCAATATTCAGAAGGTTAGTAGAAATGGTAATAGATACAGGAGCTGTTCGTGGGGGATGCATGCCCTCTTCTCATTTTGGAATTGCTTTGGTTCTTACTATGTACTGTATTAAATATTATCGCAAAAAAGCCTGGATAATTACTATCCTCACTTTTGGACTGGCGATTGGGACAGTTTGGGGAAGATTTCACTATGTATCTGATGTAATAATCGGAGGACTAATTGGTTTGTTGGTAACATTGGGAATGTGGAAATATTATGATTCACAACGAAATGTAAAAAGTATTAATTTGAATGAAACGGAGAGAATAAAAGATAATGTATCCTGAAGTATTCCATCTCGGATCGATTCCAATACGCAGTTACGGACTCATGCTGGCGTTTTCATTTCTGTTAGGGGTTCTCTATATAAAATACCTGACCTCAAGGCGAAATAAACCTTTTGAACAGTACCTGACTATAGCTTACATAATGATCTTTGGCGGTGTGATTGGAGCCAGACTTTTTTATATCCTGTTTCATCTGAGTGAATTCAGCGGCAATTGGGGAGCGGCTTTTAACCCCTTTCAATCAGAACAATTTGGAATTGCCGGGTTGAATCTTTATGGCGGCGTCATTGTAGCTATCGCTGGAACTATACTCTATTGCTATATAAAAAAATTATCAGTACTAGATGTTTTTGATTATTTTGCCCCCACCTTAGGATTGGGATTAGTATTTACAAGAGTGGGTTGTTTTCTAAATGGCTGCTGTTTTGGTACGCCTACTGAACTTCCCTGGGGCATTGCCTTTCCGGCGGGAAGTATCCCCCATTCAATATATCATGATGCCCATCTTCACCCCTCACAATTGTATTCTTCCCTATACGGCTTAGGTTTGTTTGTTCTATTACATTTTGTTGTTATCAATCGAAAATTTGTCGGACAATCGGTTGCTTTGCTCTTTATGATAGAAGCTATATTCAGATTTGTTATTGAATATGTCAGGTACTATGAAGAAGCCATGCATTTTAGTTTAGGCGGACTTGAACCAACCTACAATCAGTTGATTTCGGCTGCCCTCTTTTTGACCGGATTAGTTATATATATCGTAAAAAGAAAAACCTCAGAATGATCTGAGGTTTTAAGAATATCTATATAATCAACTTAATTCTGATTTTTAATGTCCACCAACTTCCGTGTATAGTAGAAGACCTCCATGCCCAACAGCCCAGCCCTTGTTATTGGTAATCATAAATATACTCTGCAAGTTAGTATTTGTCCCGCTTAACTGATCAACCCACGTTATACCATCAGATGAATATAGAATGGAACCATTGTTTCCAACAATCCATCCCTGACCACAGATACAAAAAGAAATACTTAAATATTCAATATTCAACCCTGTGCTTAATTGAACCCAGGTATTACCGCTATTTGTAGTATGGAGAATTGTCCCTAGGTCACCGCAAGCCCAACCCTCAGCATTATCTATAAAGAAAATATCTTTGTAGCCTGAAAAATCCGGGGTAATTTGGGAAGCCCAATTAACTCCTCCATCCGAAGTAGAAAGAATGGTACCACCATTGCCTACAACCCAGCCACTATCCAAACTTATAAAATAGATAGCACTTAAATCAAAAGTAATACTTGTAGTCTGGCTTTCCCAGGTTTCCCCGCCATCGTCAGAATGAAGGATAACACCTTCATCACCACAAGCCCAGCCGTTATTACTATCAATAAAGAAAATACTTGGCAAATCATTTGTAGTAGGCGTGTTCTTTGAAACCCAATTGTCACCGCCATCAGATGTTTTCCAAATAAGTCCTCCTCCTCCGGAAACAAAGCCATTGTTTTGATCAAGGAAAAGCACATCTCCGATAATGTTTTCAACGCTGAGTTCCTGTACATCCCAGGTATCTCCACCATCATCAGTAGCAACAATAAATCCTGTTTTGATAAAATTATCAACACTGCCAACAGCCCAGCCATGCAATTCATCTATAAAATAGATTGCATCGAGAGAAGTATTAGCTGAATTTGTATAGTCAACTTTTTCCCAGCTAAATACACTTAAGGAACATGGAACAATTTCAGGTGAATTTACAGCCAGAGGAGCATCAATTGTAATTGTATCATAATAATATCCCGGAGTAAGACCGGCAGAATTTACTCCTACTACTACATCTTTTGGTACAACGCCCGTTGGATCAGGTATCAACAGCCATGATTCTTTTTTTGTTAATGAGAAATCCAAACCTTCTCCACTTGTGGAGGTAACATTCAGCGATTGAGATTCAGGACTTCCTCTAAAGGTAATCGCATTAAAGTTAATATCCAAAGGTGAATACTCCAAACTATCACCAACCAATAATGTCACAGGTATAGCATAAGGTGAGTTAGACACATTGTTAGCTGTTATCCAAACGGTATCCGTATAAAATCCTGCATCAAGAGTCCGTGAAGAGATGCTTATCACAAATGAGTCCGGCGCAGCCCGATCAACAACTTGCCCTCCGCCATAGAGATTCATTCTAACCCAGGATTCCTGAGAGGTAGCTGAAAATTTAATAGTGTGGCCTGATGGGCTGGTTACATGAACAGCCTGAACATCGGGATTTCTATCAACAACCGTCTCTCTATCCATCGATGATGGTTCAACATTCATAGTAAATGTCACTGTCGTTTCTGGTTCTTCACTACATCCATTTAATAGTAATATTAAACTCATCAGCAACAGAGAACTTACCAGGAGATTTTTTAATTTATCAAATGCCATAATTTTTACCTTTCTTGTTACTTGAATAGAATAAGATTACAACAAAATGTCAATATGCAATTACTATAAATCATATATTTATTGTCTGATTTTACTGGTATAATATTCTTCTATTTGGCATACAGATATATGACTGTATTATCGATAAAATTGTTTAATTTTTGTGGTATAAATTAATTGATAGATAACAATTAGTAGCCATTTTTTATTAGTTTTCGCACATTGTGCTTTTTTCTATAGGCTCTGAATAAGTAAATGAAAATAATTCCTACTCCCACCGAACCACTGGCAAATAAAAGGATTTTGCTTGCTAAAGTCAGAATTGCTACTTGTGAATCAGTAATGATAAAATATTCTATTTTATGAAGATATACGGGTATAATCATGGCTCTGCTCAGAACACATAGCAGGATAATAAGCGCTGTAATCAATCTTATTATTTTTTCTTTGATTACTTTGGAGCCATAGGCTCCGATATAAATTCCTGAGAGGGATCCAACATATAATAGCAACACCAATCTTAAATCGACATGACCGCTCCAGGCATAGTTTAATGCCCCGAAGGCTCCCATGAACATTGCCAGAAAAAGTTCGGTTCCGGCTGCAACGGCGGTCGGAATGCCAAACAGATAAATCATGGCCGGTACACCCAGAAACCCTCCAACTCCAATTGAACCAGCCAGAAATCCGGTCATCAGCCCCACAATGGCTATTAACCAAAACGAAAGGGTAACATCGGCAGTTTTAAAATATATCATGGGGGGAATATTCAGCTTACTGATTTTTTCGGTGATACCTATAGAATCTTTTGTTCTGAGTTGTTTAAACCTGATTGCATCAATCAACATTGGTATTGATATAAATGACAGGACGATAACAAAGAGAAGTGAAATATATAAATCACCACTATAATTGTTATCCCCAGCCTGATCCATCTCTGCAAACATTTGATTTATTTTTACTGCTATCCGGATTCCGATAGTGGCGGTAATTAACATAAAGAAGCCAAGCTTCTTATCAACATGACCCATCTCGGCATGCTTTTTTGATCCCATTATAGCTTTGCCGAATTTATGGGTAATATTTGTACCCACCGCTATCACTCCGGGAATCCCCAGATTCATCATCCCCGGAGTCATAATAAAAGCTCCCCCGGTTCCGATAAAACCACTTAATACGCCGCCGATAAATCCCAAAAATATTATTTCGATGGCTGTTTGTAAATCAAGATTTATTAATAACTCACTACCAAACATTTTTTATTCCATTTTCAGTCAATATGCAGCCATTTAAGAATATATCCGGTAAAGGTACCATACAGATAAGCAAATAAAGGTGTCACAGTCATAACAATTATAACAAGCAAACTTTTTGTTAAGAGTGGTGAATAACCTGCTATGGTATCAATAAACAATTTATAAAACAGAACTACCACAGTAACTATCAATATTGCTATTGCTAATAATGATAGAGTTTTAATAATCAGTTTTTTGGTGAACTTAAACTTCTCTTCAATTTCATTTGCTTCAATAATCGGTATTTTCACATTTTCAGTCAGCAATGTTTTCAGGTTATCAATAAACCGTTTCCTGATTGCTTCCGGGCGTTCCCTGAACATGCATCCAATAACAACCAATTTATAATCAAGGCGGCGTTGTAAAATACGCACCAAACTCCAGGGAGTAGCAAAAATATGATTTGATCCTCCACAACACTCTGCTTCTCTCAAACGATCAAGACAAAAAATGAGACCGGTATTTTTATTATCAGAATCAGTAGGGAGTTCGGTCTCTATAATGCTATTATTGTGATTGTTAGTTTCATCGATTAACTCTCTCTCATTTAAGGCTGCCGGCATAGAGACTAACTCTACGGCCCAATTACGATTTTGCGCCATTTTAATAGTATTGCGAAATCCTTCGGAATTTGGATCACACCTCTCTCCAATATATAAAATCCTGTCAAAGGCGACGGTTAAATGAATATCTTTTATTCCCTCAATTCCTTTTAAAACATCGGGAGCATGCGCCATACTATCAGAGAAACGGGGCTCGGCGGTAATCTGAATTGATCCGAAATCAGAAGTAACAATATATTTACCCTGGCTGGTACGCTGGTCCTGTAGCAAATGAAAATGTGCTTTGGAAGCCAGATATAAATCGCCCAGAGATTGTTTGATATTATCATCCAATTGGTTATCCGGGTCTTTGGCTCTGGTAACCAATGTTTCCAAAACTTTATCAACATTTGATTTACTCAAACTTATTACCAAATCAAAATTATGGGGGTTATGCCAGTCAGCCGAATATAAGTATCTCCCCCATTTGTCGATCTTGTCATCATCCTGAACAATATATTTTTTTGCTTCTGATCTGGTTAAACCAAGTCCTTTCATTACCTCATTAGTACGACTATCATTGTCACAAATAATTTTCAATCTGATTAATCCAGGGATGCCCAATAACAACATATGACCGGCGTGGCCGCTATATACCAGCTTCCCTTTTAATGCTTCTTCACACAAGAGCATTGTCAAACATGCTATATATTTATTATGCTCACACCTGAGATGCTCTACAACGCCTCGCGGTTTTCCGATTGATTCTGTCAGAAGTTTGACCGGAACTCCCATTCTCTCGGCCTTGTCGGTCAGGTTTTTTCTATCAATGAAGGTATAACCCAATTTATCAGCTAATCTTTGACCGAAATTTTCTCCTCCGGTATATGACAAACGGGACATGGTTATAACAGACATCTAAAACTCTCCAAATAAACGATACACAATGGACTTTAGAAGTACATGTTCAAGTTTAAGCTGAAATAATATTAATTCAAACAATATTTTTCAATATTATAAATGATACATTGTTTTATATAACAAAGCTATTATCTTATTGTTCATGAAAAACACTACTATCAACTCCACCGTGTCCGGAAGGACAACAAAAAAAACAGAACTAATTAAGCTATTGGATAATCATGATATCAATGGTGCGCTGGCCTGGTTAGTAAAACAAAGACGATCACTTTCAATTGTTTCATCTCTGCTGTTTACCGAAGACCAACTACTCCGGTGGCGAGCAATTGAAGTTCTCGGTAAATTATCCGGAATTATATCAAAAGAAAACATTGATTTTATAAGAAAGCTGCTCAATCATAATTTCTGGATGTTAAATGATGAATCAGGCAATGTCGGCTGGTATGCTCCTGAAACTATTGGTGAAATTCTCTATAATGTCCCTGAATTTATTGATGAGTTTGGCATAATGCTACCGACCTATATTATTGAAGAACCTTTTGAAAGAGGATCTCATTGGGCTATTGCCAGAGTTGCTGAAATAAAACCGGAAGTCTTTAAAAAAGATTTTTCTAAAATCCTTAAGTCTTTGGAAGATTCTGATCCTTATATCAGAGTATTTACGGCAAAAGCAGTTATGCTTATTGATCCCCTGAATGCCAAACCCAAAGTTGAAAAATTAGCAACTGATAATGATGAAGTTGAACTTTATAATTTCACAACCGGGAATTTGTACCAAACTACTGTCGCAGAAATCGTAAAAGACTTACTTCAATCATAAAAAGTTTAAATAAGAGAACCAATTTCCCTGAGTTGTCTGGATTCCTACCTGACAGTAATATAATTAATTTTCAGACAGGAAAGGATTCCTGTCTGTGCACTACAACTACTATTGCAGAAATCGTAAAAGACTTATTCAAAGATAAAGAGAATAAAAAAACCGACCTATTATAAATAAGCCGGCTTATATATAAAAAAATCATAATCTTATTTATCAGGCGAATGATCTCGGGAGAGTTTTCCTTTGGCGACCAATTCCTTCTTTTTAGTAACAATAACATCATCTTTCATAGTCATTGACTTAGCTCCGAAAAGAACAAACTTCAGCCACTGATACCCAAACCGGGTCATTTCCAAATCATCTTCTTTTATTCTGGCTTTGGTCTTTTCATCGACTTCAAATTTCTTAAAAAATGAAGAACCAAAAACAAACTGACGGAAGCGGTCAATGTCATAGCATGCCAGGAAAAACATTTCAACTCGATCGGGAGTCAATTGTCCACCCTCTGCAAAATACTTGTGAGTGGTGATATCCTTAAATTCCATTCCCATTTTATTATACTCATTGATTCCCTGATCTTCGAGCCATTGAGTAATAGAGAGTTCATTGTTTTCATCAAAGCCTTTGCAGACTGATTCCTTCAACAGAAAATAAAACTCTTCATCTAATTCTTCCGAATCCTCACCTGGCGTAGCTAATCCCAGTGGATACATCCGACAAGCCCAGGGGCGATCATTGTAAACGCCGCAGCCCTTTTCGGTAACAAACGGGCACTTATTAGTTTTGGGATCCATTTGCAGAAGAATAACCGGGTATTTCAGATTTTGATCAAATGGAGATAAAGTATATTTTTTCAGAAGCTCAGTGGAAGTAATCCCAAGTTTTTGTTTTAATCGAATAATATCATAAGGGGTCAGAAAAATATTCACATCCCCGCAGCATTCATTAAAACAAGGGACCTTTGGATGGCACTTAAAACAAAACGTGCTCTCCTTATTTAGGCGCGGGTATTCTTTAAGAATCTGTTGTTTAAGATCTTCTATTTCTTTCATTTTTTACTCCTGGTCCTCAATGATACGATCACGGTGAGCCTGCGAAGACCATGCCGGAAGTGGTCCGGATTCTCCGGTCTCGGGATCATAACGATGGCGATACGAAATACTCTGATCATACTTGGATTTCATCCATTCCCAGCCATTTACATAGTACTCACAGTCATCATTAAAACAGACATAATGGGGCGTTAATCCCCAATTCGCTTCTACTGGCGGCTGCCACAACAGCATTTTGCGTCCACAATGGGGACACTTCGTTTTATCAACATCACTATTTGTCATACCATCCAACCTAAACATTAATTCTTATTTTGTAAATACAATTCTGACAGAAAGTATCCTCTTTTACAAATTAAGTCCTCCGAATTTTACTACGGAGGACTCAAAATATCATTGTTAGATGATCAATCGCAAGTTGTTAGTTCAAAGAAGAATTGATCAATCATCCAACAATAGGAATACATCTTCGATTTAACCAAAGATATATTTAATGTCGCGTTTCATCATTTCCCAATCACCGGAATCACGGTTGAATTTGCAGTTAGCAAAAACAGCCCAATCATCCTTCATTGAGGGGCAATCTGAACGGAAGTAGTATCCCGGCCAACGAGTCTCTTCACGGAAGAGAATAGTACGGACGTGAGCTTCCGCCTGCCACATACGGTGGACATTTTCCCAACAACGCATCAGTTCGTGGAGATCTTCAGCAGCCAGAGAATCAGCATCTTCCTTCAGGAAGGCTAAAAGTTCAAGGCCTCTATCCAACATAATTTTGGATGTTGTGAATTGAGTTGACACACCACCAGCATATTCGTCCATGATCTTCTGTAAACGGAACATGAACATTTTTGGGCGAATATAATTCGGGTTGGTATCATGATCAGTACTGGCACCCTTGAATTCTTCAAAACGATCAAGTGGGGCCAGAATGGTTTTTCTCAGTCCTTCGATGACAGCATCGTCATATTTCGGCTCATCCGGATTGTCAACACAGTAAGCACATGCGGCTTTACCAGCGATACGACCTTCGGTCAGTGAACCGGAAGAGAATTTATGACTGGAAGCACCAGAGGCATCACCAGCGGCAAACATACCTTTGACGGTACACATCTGATCGTAACCCCAGCTGTATCCTTCAGGAGCGATATCAGCAGGACCACTAACCCAGGCACCTGAACCACCGGAGTGAGAACCAATAAAGTAAGGTTCGCAAGCGGCGATTTCTGATGGTTTTTCTTCAGGAGCAGTATTGGTAGCTGCCCAGAGAATAGCCTGTGAAATAGTCATATCAAGGAAATCTTCCCAAGCTTCGGATTCGATTTCTTTGATTTTTTTCTTACGTTCTTTTGGATCGTCTATTTCATTGATAATTTTACCGAGGGCTTCTTCCGTTCTCATGTAGATCGGGCCTTTACCGTCCATGACGTCAAGCATCATCAACCAGTTACGCAGGTTAGCTGGAACCGGTTTGACCAGACCGTATGGTTTCCATTTTTCAAGTTCAGGGCGGTTGGTTTCCATGTAGTTTTCACCCAGACCGTTTGTGGCACGGGATTTAAACAGCAGGAACCAGGCTCCGACTGGACCATAAGCATCTTTGAAGCGGACAGGAATAAAACGAATTTCCTGACAAGTCATTTCTGCTCCACCCTTGAGGGTGAAATAGGCACTGGCGCCGGAGTTAAACGGCGGGTACCATGAACGACCAAGACCTTCACCGGTTGAACGTGGTTTAAATACATGAACCGCGCCACCCATAACAGCGATGGTAGCTTTTGCTTTAAAGACATAGAATTTGTTTTCGCGAACACTAAAACCAACAGCACCAATACACTTGTCACCATCGATTAACGGTTCTACGATGAATACTCTTTCATAAATGTTATCCATTCCAAGAGCATTCTTAGCAGCTTCAGCAACGATAACCTTGTAAGATTCACCGTTGATCATTAACTGCCAGCGACCTTCATGAACATAGGCGCCATTGGCATCTTTCCAAATCGGCAGACCCCATTTTTCAAACAGATGTACAGATGAATCAACGTGGCGAGCAATATTTGCTACCAAGTCTTCACGGCAGACACCCATCAGGTCGTTACGGACATAATCACAATAATCATTGATAGTGTTCTGACCATCTTTAACACCGACGTATTGGTTAATAGCGGACAGACCCATCGCAACCGCACCGGAACGATCCATTGCGGCTTTGTCAACTAATGTCACTTTCAGGCCATGCTGTTTGGCCCAGTAGGCTGCTTCTACAGCCGATCCACAGGCAGCCATTCCGCCACCGCAGATAAGGACATCAGTCTTGACTTCTACAGTTTCAAATTTAGGCATTTACTTGCTATCCTTTCCTACTTAACCTTCGGGATTTCAGACATGCCTGAAGATTCAGGCTCGGTGAACAAAATTGTGTTCTTCAGATCATCAGTTCCAGTGGCAAAACCGCCATCGGGAACAGCAGAACCTTCCGGTGTAGTCCGGATTGGGAACTTGAAGCGTTTGAGCATTCCGTTGCGGAACTTGACAGTCCACATAATACTGTCAGTACTGCGCATCGGAGTAACTGAAGCGCCAAGCGGACAGAAATCAGCATAACCGCGAACTTCGACTGCCTGAACCGGGCAAATCTTTACGCAGCTATAACATTCCCAACACATCTCTGGAGCCTGGTTGTAGGCTTTCATGAGATCCTTGTTGAGAACCATCAAATCGTTGGGGCAAATGTACTGGCATGCAGTTTTATCCAGTGCTTTGCATCCATCACATTTCTCAGGGTTCACAAAACTAGGCATCGATTCCTCCTGATAGGATGTTTCTATTAAGGTTAACTTTCATTAATTTATTTTCTCTAACTTCTTTAATCTTTATTTAGCTTCGCCAGTTGCATGGCCATGCATCTTAACTTCTACCTTCTCGGTCAATGAGCCATAGTAGTCGCGAAGGATTTTCAAAACTTCATCACGGCTGAATTCAGCGGGAACTTCACCATTCTCTGAAAGAGCTTTACGAAGAGCAGTACCGCTGAGGAACAGACGATCTTCTTTGGCGTGAGGACAGGTCTTCATTGAAGCCATACCACCGCACTTGTAGCACCAGAAAGTCCAATCGATAGGAAGCATCTTGCATTCCAAAGCACCATCCCAAAGTTTGAAGAAAATATCCTGGGCATCAAATGGGCCATAATAATCGCCAACACCAGCGTGGTCGCGACCAATAATCATGTGGCTGCAGCCAAAGTTCTGGCGGAATACTGCATGAAGGAGTCCTTCACGCGGACCGGCATAACGCATATCAAGCGGGTAGCCACCCTGTACGACGCGGTTTTTGTCAAAATATAGTTCTACTAAAGTATCAATACATTTCACACGGACTTCAGCCGGAATGTCACCAGGTTTGAGCTTGCCGACGAGCTGATGGATATAAAGACCATCACCAACTTCAAGAGCAATCTTAGCCAGATATTCGTGAGAACGATGCATCGGGTTGCGAAGCTGTAAAGCGGAAATTGTTTTCCAGCCTTTTTCTTCGAAAATCTTACGACTTTCGGCAGGACGCTGGTAAGTCTCTTTGAATTCTGCAGGGAAATAACTCTCAGAAAGAACTTTAACCGGACCGGCTAGATTCCAGTCTTTCTGAGCCATGACCATTTTCACACCCGGATGTTCAGAATCAGTAGTGGTGTAAACATTCTTACATTCGAATTCTTTGTCGATCTGATAAGATTCAGTAACTTTCATAGTACCCATAATCTCATCTGTTTCTCCTGAAATCAGGCAGATTTCGGTACCCGGATCGATTTTCTTATCATTTGATAAAGTTATCGGGATCGGCCAGAAAATACCATTGGACATTTTCATATCCTGGCAAACGCCTTTCCAATCAGCTTCTCCCATGAAACCTGTCAGCGGAGTGAATCCACCAATTCCCAACATGATAAGGTCGCCGGTCTCACGAGTAGTCATTACTACTTTGGGGAGACCTTCAGCTTTTTTAAGCTCTGCTTCTTTTTCTTTCCCTTCCAGAAGGAGCACTATTAAAGTGTCGCTGCCGTGTGGGGAGATCAGTTTTGTACTACTCATTTACTAATCCTGTTTCCATTGCTTTTCGCAATTAATACGTGTATTTCATTCTTTGTGTTTCATAATAATGTGACTTTTTTCACAAAGCAAGAGGTATTTTCTCCATACAACATTTTTATCGTACAAATCCATTTTTAGTAGTCATGAAAGTAACTTTTTTCACAAAGTCTGTCAAGCGAAAAAAGAGGATAAATCGATATATTTAGAGTATTTTTTCAAAATGTTCGTCTCCATAAACAACATTATAAATAACAACTTAGAAGACTTTTGGGTTACCTCCAATAACTACATATATTTAAATTCATACTATTTTTGTCGGGTTAATTGAGAACTTAATTTAGTAAATATATGTATTTTCTTTCAGTTTGATCGTTTAAATTATACTAATAGATTTGATAAAACACTAAAAACAACCAGAATCAACAGGACCCCCTCGTAAACCTCAACGTAAGCGCCTATGATTCACTGCCTTACATAATCGCAAAAATATTCGACCGCCATACCCCCCTGATTTTATGGATATTTTGATATTATTACTCAAATATTAAAACATATATATATCTTTAGTTAGGACCACTAATTACATTGTGAAAAAAGTAACATATCTATGTAAAATATATTGACTTATTTTTCTGGTCGATCTATACTTCTTTTTGTTACTATTAATTTGATTTACAGGTCTCTTTGAAAGGAAATATAAATGGCCAAAGAGCTAACTATTAATCCTGATATGGGATTAATTAGAACGATTAGAAAAGCCGGTGGTGAGACTGTTAAAAAGTGCTATCAATGTGCTACCTGCGCTGTTGTCTGCAACCTTTCCCCCGTCAATAAACCATTCCCACGCAAAGAGATGATCATGGCTCAGTGGGGTCAGAAGGATCAGCTAATTTCCGATCCTGATCTTTGGTTATGTCATCAGTGCAATGACTGCTCTACTTATTGCCCGCGTGATGCCCGACCGGGGGATGTTCTGGCGGCAATCAGAACATTTATATATAAGAGTTTTGCATTTCCATCATTTATGGGTACTGCTCTGGCCAGTCCAGCTGCTCTTCCATTCCTGTTCCTTTTGCCCATTTTTATTCTAATGGCTTCGGTCTGGTCTTTTGCACCACGGCTTGAAAACGGCAGTTTCTTATTTATGAAAGCCGGAGAAGTAATCGATTTTAATATTTTCCTGCCACACAGTGCGGTTGATGCTATCTTTGTATTTGGAAATATTATAATCTTTCTTTTTGCTTCAATTGGGTTTACAAGATTCTGGAAAAATCTGCATAAAGGTAATCCAGAAAAAAAAATGTCTTTCATATCTGCCTTAATTGGTACCCTCAAAGAATTCATCACTCATAAGCTTTTTAAAAATTGCGATGTTAATAATACCCGTTCGACAGCTCATTTGATTTTATTTCTTGGCTTTTTAGGAGCAATGACTACTACAGGTCTGGTTTTTGTATTTATATTTATACCGCATTATCTGAATATGTTGGGTATAGAAAGTATGCATTCATTTTTTGAATTGCCATTGGCTGGTTTTCATCCGGTGAAAATCCTTGGCGCCCTAAGTGGAATTGGTTTAACTGTTGGTGGAGCATGGCTAATATTCAGAAGACTGGCTAATAAAGATGAAATCGGGGCAAATGGCTATCCTGATTATCTTTTCTTATATGTCATTTTCTTTGCTGGTTTTACCGGTATGTTAGCCTGGTTGATTCGTGTAGCTGATTTTGCTCTGGTGGCCTATATCATGTATTTTATACATTTGGTGTTTGTTTACTTCCTGCTTTGGTACATGCCCTATTCAAAATTTGCTCACATGTTCTATCGGACACTGGCACTTGTGTATTGTCGTAAAATAGGTAGAGAACCTCGGAACTAAATTGTGGAAGTTTTGTTTTTACACTTAAGCTATTAAGCTTATGAATGTAGAATAAGATATCAATTGCATTAATGACGAAGAAAAACATAATAGTTTGCTGGAATAGCTTGAATCAGTAATAAAAGGGATGTATCCTTACATTTGATTATATTGAATAATAATTTACAGTCCTATGAAAATGGAGAAAATAATGAAGTTTGAAAGTGTTGATGAAATTTTAGATTTTGCAATCCAGAGAGAACAGGATGCAGCCGATTTTTATAAAGATCTATCAACGAAAGTTGAATTGGATTCAATGAAAAAGGTATTCACTGGCTTCTCACGTGAAGAGATGGGACATAAAGCAAAATTGGAAGCAGTGAAATCTGGCAAGAGACTTATGGCAAGTGAAAAAAGGATTCTTGATCTGAAGATTGGTGATCATCTTGAAGAAGTTGAACCAACAAAATCAGAGTTGTCTTATCAGGATGCTTTAATTATTGCTATGAAAGCTGAGAAAGCTGCATATAAACTTTATAATGAATTGGCTACTTCTACCGATGATGCCGAAGTTCAGGAAATATTTGCTGGCTTAGCTCAGGAAGAAGCTAAACACAAACTTCGTTTTGAAATTGAATATGATGATATGATCCTGACTGAAAACTAATTATTAGAATCATAATACAAATTAAGAAAACGGACTACGGTCCGTTTTTTTTTATTTAATCCACTCAGCAACTTTTGGAGCATGATAAGAAATTATAATACCTGCTCCGGCTCTTTTAATCGAAGTTAGTATTTCCAGAGCAAGCTGTTTTTCATCGGCTATCCCCTGCTTAGCGGCCAGCTTAACCATACTGTATTCGCCACTGACATTATAAGCAGCAATTGGAATATTAAATTTCTCTTTAGCACGATTGATAATATCCAAATAAGACAGAGCCGGTTTTACCATTACAATATCTGCCCCTTCCTCTATATCCAGAGCAATCTCCCTCATTGCTTCGACGGCATTACGAGGATCCATCTGATAAGATTTTCTATCACCAAATTGCGGTGTTGATCCGGCGGCATTACGGAAAGGGCCATAAAAAGCAGAACAATATTTTGCGGAATATGCCATTATCGAAACCTGCTCCATCCCTGCTTTATCAAGAACATTTCTTATTGTTCCCACACGGCCATCCATCATATCACTCGGTGCTACAATATCCGCACCTGCTATGGCATGAGTCAATGCCTGTTGAGCTAACAATTCAATTGTTTTGTCATTGTCCACAGTTTCGTTTTTTATAATTCCACAATGGCCATGATCAGTATATTCGCAAAGGCAAACATCGGTAACAACCAGGAGATTATTATTAGCTGACTTTATTTCTTTTATAGCTCGTTGAACAACACCATCTTTTTTTAATGATTCAGATCCAGTCGGATCTTTTTTAGCTGGTATCCCAAAGAGAATAACAGCCAGAATACCAAGTTTTGAAAGTTTCTCAACCTCTTTTCCTAATGAATGAACCGGTAACCTGTGTATGCCCGGCATAGAATCAATAGGTTCAGGTTGATCAATTGTTTCGCTGACAAAGATTGGGTAAATAAAATCAGTTATGGATAATTTTGTTTCAGCAATTTGATCTCGGATTGTTTCGTTCTGTCTTAATCGTCGGGGTCGATTTGTTAAGAAGCCCATATCAATTCCCCTATGGATTTGATTTTACAAATTCAACTAACTCATCTATCAAGCCAGGTATTGTATGTACCTTTGATTCAAAAGTAACTTTTAATCCGCGAGAATTTATCTCTTTTGATGTAGATGGACCAATGGAAGCGATGGTTGCCGGTTTAACATATTTCTCAATATCAGCTTTATCAAGACTTTCAAATAAGCCGTCAACAGTTGTGCCACTGCTGAATATTATAATGTCAGGAGGATAGGTTCTGAATTTTTCAACTGTTTCACCGGGCCATTTTGGTGAGAACGTATTATAAACCGTCATAGGTATCAAGTTCCCGCCTGCTTTGGCAACCGCTTCATCAATATTCTTTACACTGAAATTTCCTCTTACCCGAATGACATTAGCATTCTTGAGATCATATTTACTTACAAATTGTTCTGCAAAAGTTTCTGTAGTAGCTTTGTCGGGGATGAAGTCAGCTTTTAAATAATATTCTGCCAGGGCTTTTTTGGTACCCCCACCGATAACAGCAAGTTTGTATTCAGATAATAGTCTAATGTCTTTTCCCTGATCTTTCAACTGCTTGATAAAATATCGAACTCCGTTTTCACTGGTGAAAAGAAGCCAGTTATTATCGGTGTTAATTTTATTAAAAGAATCCCAAGCTTTCTGTTCAAAATTCTCTTTGGTTGCAATTGTAGGATAGGTTAAAACTTCAGCACCCAAAAATCTTAATCTGGCATAGATCTCCTGTGATTGATCCGAAGGTCTTGTTACTAAAACCCTCAAACCATGAAGTGGTTTTTTTCCAAACCAATCTATGTATTCCCTCAGTTTAACAACTTCACCGATAATAAATATTGCCGGAGCTTTGACCTTGTTATCGATTACCATCTGTGGAAGATTTTTCAGTATTGAAGTGTGAGTCCTCTGTGTGGGAAATGATGTTCTCTCAACGACAGCTACAGGTGTTTCATCACTCATGCCATTTTCAATTAGATCGGAAACAATGCTGCCGATCTGGTTAACGCCCATATAAATAATAATTGTTCCCTTGATCCCTTTGGCAATCCAATCCCATTGTACGCTGGAAACTAATTTTTCTTTGGCTTTGTGACCGGTAACAAACATAACCCATGATGCCAGATTTCGATCAGTGACGGGAATACCGGCATACGTAGAGGCTGACATGCCAGCAGTTACACCGGGGATAATTTCAAAATTTATTTCATTCTGCGCTAAAATTTTGGCTTCTTCTCCCCCGCGACCAAATACAAGCGGGTCACTTCCTTTTAGCCTGACAACGGTTTTTCCCTCACGGGCTAATTTCAGGAGTAACTCATTAATATCTATTTGCTTAGTCGAACGTTTTCCACCGACTTTGCCAACATAATGTTTTTCTACATTTTCAGGAAGAGTAGTGATCAATTCATCGGGAATAAGGTAATCATAGACAACAGCATCACATTGTCGTAATAAATTATATGTTTTAACTGTTACCAGATCGGGATCACCCGGCCCGGCTCCGGCTAAATAAACTATACCTGTCTTTTTTTGATCCATCATTTCCTAAATTTCTATTCCTTATCTTCCTTACTGGGGGTTCCATCAGCAGCATCTCTGGTAGATGGCGGAGATACAAGAATTCGTTTTAATTCCTCTTCAATAATAGCTGGATCCTTCTGATCAAAAAGTGTCTTCCAATCAGTCTCAATGAATCTTTCGTAGGCTGCCATTTTTAACGCAGTTTTGCCAGCCCATTCCTTCATTACATCTTTACGGTATTTGACTGCTAACTTCACCAATTTATTCCAGTGAGGAGGGAATACGTTTTCCAATACCAATCTCAAATGTCCTGACAAAAACGGTGCTTTACCATCCGATGAGATTGCTACCGTCAAAGCATCACGTCTTACTACAGCTGGAAATATAAAATCACAAAGAGGCGGATTATCGACTACATTGATCGGAATATTTCTTTCCTGGCAATCTTTATAAGCCAGCTTGTTAACTTCTTCATCATCACTGGCGCTTATTACTAATCCATAAGATTCAACATCGGGTGAGTTATATTTTCTCTTTTCGAGTTTGATCAATCCCTTTTTGGCATAATAATCAATTTTATCAACAGTCTCAGGTGAGATCAAAGTGATATCGGAATTGTACTCCAGCAATGTATCAATTTTTCTTAAGGCAACCGATCCACCACCTATTATCAGGCATTTACGATTCTTTAATGAAATTGAAACCGGCATATAAGTGTTTGGCATAATTATTCTTTCTCCGATGTTGAACATTTGCTGCAAGTCCGCGCAGTTACCCGCACTAATTTTTGTACAAGTCTGCGTGTTGCACCAGTAAGTTCTTTTTGTAGATCGGGGGATAATTTATTTATAACTTCCGCTAATTCTTTTTCTCTGAGCTGTTCAAAAGACTGCTCAACACTGGCCGACAAACGTTCATGGCGAACATGATTAAACCAGTACATAAATTCTTCAAGTCGTCGCTCTACCATTTCTTCTGCTTGTGGAATCGCCGCTTCTCGTTTTTCCTGTTGCTGGGCTGCATGATGACGGACATCCTCAAGATCAAAAAAATGTATATTAGTATATGTATCTTTTTGATATTCGATATCTCTGGGAATAGCCATATCCATAAGTAGCAGTTTTTTATCAGGTACTTTTTTAACAAGGCCCTCAATCATAAAAGCAGTAACAATGGGCTGTTCTGATCCGGTGCATGAAATAAGCAAGTCCGCCTTTTTAAGCAATTCCGGTAATCCATCCAGACCATATCCTTTGGAGCCATATTTTTCTGCAAACTGTACTGCTTTTTCTTTGGTACGGTTAGCAAATAAAAACTCACCATGATTTTTCCGACTCAGGTTTGATGCCGCGAGATTAATCATTTGATTAACTCCAATAAACAGCACGGTTGGATTATTTCTTACATCAATTTTTGATTTGATAAGATCTATTGAAGCAGAACTGACAGAACAAGCTCCTTTGCCCATTTCCGTATCAGAACGAATCTGTTTGCCTACCCGAAAGGCCTGGTGGAAGAGTCGATGAATAACTTTGCCAGTTGCTTTTACGGCACAGGCGGAACTGTAAGCCTCTTTTACCTGCCCCTGTACCTGATTCTCTCCAAGTATCATTGAATCCAGACCGCCAACAACTTTTAGAAGATGCGAGACCGCATGTTTGTCGCGTTTGATTTGAAAACATTTTTCGATTGGCGAAAGATCAATATTTTTGAATGTTTTATAAAACGAAGTTACAAGCTCAAAGGGCTCGGCGATTTTATCTGCCAGAAAATAGAACTCAACTCTATTGCAGGTAGAAATTATACAGGATTCAACTACTTCCGGAATATCACTGAATTCAGCATTGGCTTGAGCCAGATCATCATGACCAAATCCAAGCGGGGCGCGTTCTTCAAAAGATGATGTCTTATGACTGATACCGCACATTACGAGTCTGTTTGAAAGAGAAGCCATTATACTATTCCTGTTGTTCCCCCGGCAAAGACATGAACCTTATTAAATCCGGCTGCTTTTAAAATCAGAGCCGCCTGATATGATCGAGGACCACGCCGACATACTACCACAATATTCATATTTTGATCTAATTTATCAAGAGACTTTCTCAGCCCACCAAGGGGGATGCAAAGCACTTCTTCATTATCTGATTTATTTTTTAAGGGAGCGGTTTCAACTTCATCATCTTCACGAACATCAAGCCAAACAAAATTTGATAATTTATTAACATCTTCTCCCGGTCCGATAAAATCCATTCCCTTTTCCTGCGCTATTGCTATTCCAGCCAGATGATGCATGGGGTCCAATGCTTCAGCATACGGAGGTGCATAACCATGTTCGAAATTCAAGAGGTCATTAACAGTATCATTATGCTGCAACATTGACGAAAAGGAATCAATTCTCCGGCAGATATCTCCTTTACCAACAGCCTGCAAACCTAATAACTGCAAACTTTTGGAATCGTAAACCATCTTCAACATCATCGATTCACTCTCAGGATAATAATCCGGTTTATCCATATATGATCCCCAGACTTCTTTGCAGTCAAAGCCAGCTTTTTGAGCAGCAGACATACTTAAACCCACAGCGCCAACATTCAGATCAAAAACTTTGACCAAAAATGCACCCAGTGCTCCAGGATATTCTGATGAATTACCACAGATATTTTCAGCGATCACTCGACCATGTCGATTGGCAAGTGAACCCATAGGAATATAGCATTCTTTTCCAGAAATTTGATTTATTGATTCAACACAATCTCCCCCGGCGTAAATATCCGGATCAGAGGTTTGCATTTTTGTGTTAACTTTTATTCCCCCGGTTGTTCCAATGTCTAATCCGCATTCTTTTGATAATACAACTTCAGGTTTTACACCAATACACACAAAAACATAATCACAGGTGGCTTTGTCACCTTTATCCAATACAACTTCAATTGATTCACCTGAGTTTTTAATTTCATTGACAGTAGCACCGGTGTGAACCTTCACACCCTGATTAATCATTTCTGCTTTTACCAATGCAGCCATTTCCGGATCAAGAACATATGGAAGAAGTTGATCTTCTCGTTCGACAATGGTTGTATCAATACCCCATAATCCAGCGGCAGCTTCGGCAAGTTCGCATCCGATAAATCCGCCCCCTATTACAACTACTTTTTCGATCTGTCCGGTTTGTGCCGATTTTCTAAAATTTATTGCATCATCGGGAGTGACAAAATTACGAATATTGGGGTTGTCTTCTATGGGGAAAGGTGCTTTTACAGGATGGGCACCGGTTGCAATGACTAATTTTTCATAGCCATGTTCAAACGTTTCGCCGGATGCAATATTATTAACTGTTACGGTTTTATTGTCCCTGTTTATTTTTACAACTTCTGAATTGGTTATAGCTTTAAATCCTTTAGTATTTTCAAAAAACTCTGAATCTCTTACAACACCATAACCAGTTTGGTTTAATTCCTGAAAACTGTTAACATCACCAGATGCAAAATATGGCATCCCGCAGGTAGCATAAGACAATTTTTCCTCTTTTTGAAAGAGGGTAACTTTTAAATTCGGGTCACGGCGCAGCAGGGTTGCTGCGGTTTTCGGACCGGCGGCAACACCACCGATTATGACAACATCAGATCTGTTTTCCATCACCTATATCCACAGATATTTAAGGGGTTGCTTTTTGCAACCCCAGATACAAATAGTAATCACATTTCAAAATATATCAAGGGTAAACACAAAATATTATGTTTACCCTATTATCTACTTCACGGCTCCATTAAGGTTTTAATTGATGACGGACCGACAAAGCAATCTTATACAGTACCGTAACAATTAATGCCCCAATAGCATAAACAGCCAGAGTAATCGAAACCTCCGGGAAAGTTGGTATATATTCTACAACTTCTCCCAATGGATTAGGAACGAATCCGGTTATCACCAGTCCCATCCCTTTATCGATCCATAGAGAAACAAAAACTGCTATGCAGGCTACAACAAGAGTCTTATGACTCTTTCTAAACTTTGGAATCAGCAGTAACACTAAAGCAAATATCGCTAAAATTTCAGAGGTCCACATCCAGGGCACCAGGAAGCTCTTTCCGTCCAAACCTAAAAAGAGATATTCAAAGTGCATGGTATGATGCGGAATATTACTATAGACAGCAGTAAATACTTCCATCAGAACAAAGAAGACATTAACCGCCATAGCGTAGGTTACAATAACTCCAAGTTTATCGATAGCTTCTTTACCGGCATCAAATTTTGTCAGCTTTTTAAGAAGCAGACAAAGAATTATCAATAGTGCCGGACCAGCAGAAAAGGCCGAAGCCAAAAATCTGGGAGCCAAAATAGCTGTCATCCAAAAAGTACGAGCAGCCAAACCGCTATACAAAAAAGCGGTCACGGTATGAATACTAACAGCCCAGGGAATGGAAAGTAAAATAACTGGCTTAATCCACTTAGGTGGAGCAACAGATTTCCTTTCGGCTGTTAAGGCAATATGGCTAATTACAAAGTTGAGTACCAAATAACCACTTAAGGCTAAAGTATCCCAAAACATCATAGAACTTGGGGATGGGTGCAAAAATACATTTGTAATTCTGAACGGTTGTCCCATATCCACGAATATGAACAGCATGCACATGGTAACCGAACCAATCGCCAGAAATTCGCCCAGGATTGTAATTTTTCCAAAGGCTTTATAATTATGGAGATAATAAGGGAGCACAACCATCACCGCCGAGGCTGCCACTCCAACAAGGAAAGTAAATTGAGCAATATACAAACCCCAGGTGACATCACGGTTGAGACCGGTTATATGTAAACCTTCGTTATACTGACGCAGGTAATTAAGCAGACCAATAAAGATCACCACGCCCAGGAACGCCAGCCAACTCCAATATCTTTTATCTCCAGACAGTGCTTTCTCTAACATTGATACCTCACACTATATAGTAGATTTCGGGTTGAGTGCCAAGTCCCGGTTTACGCCGGATGGTAAAGTTGTCTTTTAGCACTTTTCTGATTTCAGATTCGGGATCTTCCAGATCACCAAACAAAATAGCTTTGGCTTTACAGGCTTCCACACAATTAGGAAGCTTGCCTTTAGCCAAACGTTCATCACAGAAAGTACATTTTTCAACTACACCTCTGGTGCGAGTGGGGAACTCAGGATCTATCTTATCAACAAACGGACGCGGATCACGCCAGTTAAAACTTCTTGAACCATAAGGACAGGCAGCCACACAATAGCGACAACCGCAACAACGATGCCAATCCATCATAACAATGCCATCATTATCCCTTTTCCAGGTCGCCCCGGTCGGGCAAACTCTGACGCAGGGAGGATTGTCGCAATGGTTACAAAGGACAGGTATGTTCGCATGAAGAACATGCTCTTCAAGATGCTCATGTCCCTCATCGTGGAAAGCATTATGAAATTTCTCTTTCCAGATCCATTTGATTTCATCTTTTGGATTATCAAACTGAGGAACGTTATGAGCAATATGGCAGGCGTTCACACAATCGGTACAGCCTTCTTCGTGAATACACTTTTTCAAATCGATAACCATTGCCCAGCGACTTGCCACCAATGGCTTTCCATCGGAAACCGGAGTCTGTTGAACTTCGGTAGAGTCTACAACAGGTACTTCATCTGAAGCCAGCAGTTTCTTTGGAGAAGTTACAACCATGCCTAAAGCTGCTAATCCGGAAGCTTTGATGAATTTTCTACGATCTATACCCATCACTTCACCTCCTTCGGATCGACATGACATTCCCAGCAATATGGCTCGACTCCAAGATAATCATGACACTTGTCACAAAATTGATCTTTATTGGTATGACATCCAAGGCAATTACGAGTCAGACTCATTTCAATTTCATTACCATGATGATCAGTATCCATTCTCTCACCTTCGCGAACAACTTTATCACGCCATTCATCAAGAAGGTCCATATGGTTTGAAGTCATATAGTCTGTTGCACGAACACATTCAGTAGCATTTAACGGTTTCTCCAATTCGGGAACATATCCGTCATTACCACTGGCAACATTGTACCATATTGGAAAAGTAATCAGGACAAGGAAGATAACCAGACCAAGTATGATTTTAAAACGATCATTCATTTTCTGTCTCCTCCTTTCCTTTTAATGGGTTCTGTCTCAAGTCAGTGTTGCGTTCATTTTCGCCCTTCATTATCAGGGCATTGCCCACTAATTCATGAACACCACATACATCGACATCAGGAACCCAGTATTCCAATAATGGCGGCAAGGTCGCTTTGTCGATAGCACAAACGCATGCCAGGACATTAACATCATGTTTTTCTTTGACATACTTGACGGCGTTTGCCCTGGGCAGACCACCGCGCATCCGCATCTCAAAGTTTTCATCGGTCCCTATGCCCGAACCGCTTCCACAACAGAAGGTCTGTTCTTTAATCGTGTTTTCAGGCATTTCCACAAAATTGTTACATACATTGTTTAGTACATAACGCGGCTCTTCAATAAGTCCCATTGCCCTTGCAGGGTTACAGGAATCATGAAAAGTAGGTCGCCAGTGATCATTGCGGCTTGGATCAAGATTTAGTTTCTTATGCTTGATCAAGTCAGCAGTGAATTCACAAATATGAACCATCTTTGTGGATTTAGCATGTTCAAATCGTGTTCCGGTAATAGGGCTGACCGGTACTTCCAGAAAATCAGCTGGTCCGTTCATAGTGTCCATATACTGGTGCAAAACGCGCCACATATGACCGCATTCAGCACCGATAATCCATTTCACACCAAGACGTTTGGCTTCCATATAAATTTTGGAATTCAAACGCTTCATCATATCTGAGGAATGGAACAAACCAAAGTTTCCACCTTCAGAAGCATAAGTGCTGAAAGTATAATCAAGACCTATTTCATGGAACAGAGCCAGATAGCCTAAAAATCCAAAATAGTGCGGGTCACCAAAATAATCAGCCGACGGCACTACAAAAAGAATCTCGGCACCTTTTTTATTTATTGGTGCATCAACTCTGACTCCGGTTATCTCTTCAAGATCATCAACAGCAAAATCGACACTGTCTTTAAAACCATGTGGTTGAATACCAAGGTGATTACCGGTACGGAAACAGTTCGACGCCGGTGTTGAGATCCAATCAATATCAAGACCGAGTAAATTAAGAAGTTCTCGTCCCATCATTGTTATTTCTGCGGTATCAATTCCATACGGACAGAAAACAGAACAACGACGACACTCGGTGCATTGATAGAAATAATAGAACCATTCTTTAATGACTTCTTTGGTAAGCTTTCTGCCACCAGCCAGTTTACCGAATATTTTACCAACCATAGTAAAGTCGTTGCGATAAATCGAACGCAACAATTCAGCTCGTAAAACAGGCATATTTTTGGGATCACCGGAACCAAGATAGAAATGACATTTATCAGCACAGGCACCACACCGGACGCATACATCCATAAATATTTTAAATGAACGATATTTTTCTAATCGTTCTTTAAATCCCTTATGGATTATATCCTGCCAGTTTTCAGGTAATTGCCAGTCATCATCCATCGGCTGCCATTTTTTTGGAAAGGGCTGCCCCAGATAAGTAGTGCTGGCCGGAATAGCCCCGTGGTTGTAGGTTCCTTTATTGAACTCTACTTTTGTGTCCATCCAGGGTTTGTTACCGGGATTATGATCTATTTTTGCCACTTCTTCCGGAGTTTTATGTTTTTCAGCCATAGTTACTCCTTCTCCAGCGGAAGATCCGCAGCTTTCATTACATCGTGGAACTCTTCTTCGTATTCAGCGTAAGTATGCAGTTTCACTTCCGGATTCCAGGGGTTGATATGCCGGCGTACCCGATTATTATTAACCAGATTTCTGGTAGGACTCAGGAAAACGCCGCCCATATGCATAAGCTTGCTGAAAGGAAAATACATAAGCAGACAACTGACCAAGAAGAGATGAATATAAAATGTCACTCCAATTCCTTCCGGAATAACCGGAGTGAGATTTAGCAGATTTGTCGCCAGTTCTTTTACTCCCACGATATCAGTCTTGTCAAAATATCTCAGGCAAATACCACTGGTAACAACTCCCCCTAATAAAAAGAGAGCCAGATAATCAGCTACCAATGAAATATATCTTACCTGCGGGATCATAACTCTTCTAATAAAGAGATAAGATAAAGCTGCTACGAGAACTATATCTGTTGTAAAAAGAACCGGTAAACCGATTTGGAAAAATCCATCAAGACTTTCTATTATAGGTAAAATTTGGGGTACCGGTTCGATAAAGAATCGGAAATGCCTAATGAACACTATTAGGAAACTCCAGTGGAAAGCCAGTCCGGCGGCCCATAGCCATTTGCTGGCGCTATAAACAATCTTTGGTCCTTCCAGAACCTCTGCCCTGGTATTACGGAATAAGGATCTGAAGAATAATACTTCCAGAAGCATCCTACCAATAACGCCCCAGATATTATAAGGACTCTCCAGATTATTTGGCTTAATCCATTTCAGGCTTTTTTGTTGTCCACATGTAGTAGGAATACGAAAAGGTACCGGAGATTTAGCCCAGTGGATAACACGGTAGATCACACCAACAAGGAATAATCCGATTCCCATATAGGGGAAAATAACTCCAAACAGATATTCCAAATTAGCAACACCTACCCCAATCCAAACTAAAACTGTTAGAGCCAATACTATCAGTAAGGCTACAATAAGATTCATTGTCCGGTTCCTCCTTCTCTGCTATTCACATGAAGTGGAATCATTTGTTTCATGCTCCTCCTGATGGGGTATCACATTCTTAAAATTATTTGCATCGGTAAACAGTCGTGCCTGCCGTTTGATATCTTTGATTCGGATTTCATTAATCCTGTCGCGGCAGTTCATATAACTGTCGAATGCTTTTAAAGCCAGTTGATCAATTCTGTTTTCAAGAGACAAAATCTCCTGAGGAGAAATATCATCCTGGCTGTTCTCCTCGATAACTTCCCTGATTGCCCGCTTAAAAGAAAAAACAAAACCAACAGCCTCGGCGGCCGTAAAGTTTTGTACCGTTCTAACCTGCATCAAACCATCCAGAGCAGCAACTCCGGTATTTTCGATATCATCATTGAGAAAGGAATTAAATAGCGCAGCGGTTTCAGTAGTGACAATATAGCCAATCGGATTAGAAAACCGATCAGTTTGTTTTAAGAGAAAACGCGAACTATGCGAAGGATAGGTTTCAACAATCAACTGCACCCAGCCCTCAATAATTTTGTCTTTCTCCCTGATTAATAATTCTGCTAACATCTCATCCTCTTCAATCTATCAGCCAGCCACGAAGTGACATAATTTTTCTGGCAGGTATCAAAAGTTGCAAGCAATTTTTGATATAAAAAGAGGGTCTCCGCCCGATAAAAATAAACAGAGACCCTGATTTGTTTTTAGACGCAACCTGTCGGTTTTGACAGTCCGGCTACTTTACAAGCGCCTTTGGCTGGTCCAGATGGGAAAAGTTCATAAACTTTTTTCAACGGGAAGCCTGTTTCTTTACAGAGCTTGCGGATCATAGGAGCAATACCAAATTTCTGGTAGTAATCACGCAGATAATTTACCAGTTTCCAGTGTTCTTCAGAAAGCTCAGATACACCTTCGGTAGTGGCCAGGGCCAACGCAACTCTTTCGTTCCATTGTTCCGGTTCTTCCATAAATCCGTCTTCATCGACATCAATTTTGACATCTTCCCATTCAAATGTAGCCATTTCATAACCTCCAATAAATTTGATTATATTTTGTTACATTATTTCCAAAAATTCAGTTATCGCATATCAATAAATCCGCAAGGGCAGTTTTCTGCACATTTTTTGCACCCTTTACAGAATTCCATTTTAGCTTTATAAGGATCACCTTTTATCAATGGTTTAACGATTGCATTATCCTGGCAATAACTCCAGCATGTACCACAATCAAAACATTGACCACAACTCATACACCGTTTTGATTCAGCTAATGCTTCTTCTTCGGCAAGAGTTTTTACAATCTCAGCATCCATTGTTTTTAGGCGTTCATCAGACGGCATTTCACTAATTACTATCCGGTCTTTATGTTCATAATAAGCAGTAGCCATCGTATCAGGTTTAACCAGAAGCTTATCTTTCATGGGGTCATCAGTAACTTCACCGGTGATCATTTCATGAATAGATTCAGCCGCATATCGTCCATGAGCTAATGCAGTGACAGCAATATCAAGATTGATATTGTCACCACCAGAATAGACACCATCTACTTTTGTTTTGAAATGCTCGTCAACTTTGATCCAGTCGCGGCCTTCAATAAAATCATCAAAACCTTCAAAATCAGGAGCCTGAGATATTGCCGCAATCAAAGTCGACATATCCAGATCATAGGTGTCACCATCAATAGGTACCGGACGACGACGACCGGAAGCATCAGGTTCACCGAGCTCCATGCGCTGGCATTTCATTCCTGTAGCTTTACCGTTTTCGCGATAGAGTTCAATCGGTGCAGCGAGGAATTCAATCTTAATGCCTTCTTCTATGGCACCTTCTATTTCAGGATCAATTGCCGGCATTTCGGTTCTGGTGCGACGATAGAGAATCGTTACTTCAGCACCCAAACGACGTGAAACACGAGCTGCATCAACAGCGGTATCACCACCACCGATAACAACAACATGATTGCCAACTTCTACTTTTTCACCACTGTTTGTGCGATGAAGGAAGTTAGTCCCGGTAAATACATTTTCAGCATCTTCACCTTCGAGGCGTAACAGGTAACCCTGATGAGCACCCAGACCCACAAAAATTGCTTTATAATCTTTCTGGAGATCAGTGTATTTAATATCTTTACCAATCATGGTATTAAGTTTTAATTCAACGCCCATATCACAAATACGATTTATCTCGCCATCAAGAATATCACCGGGTAACCTGTAATCAGGAATACCATAACGAAGCATGCCACCCGCTTTGGGGAATGATTCAAAAACTGTTACCGGATATCCACGACGAGCAAGATGATAGGCCGCCGTCATTCCGGCAGGACCGGAACCGATTACAGCAATTTTTTCAGGACGAGTCTCTTCGGTCAGCTTCTTTGGCACAAGTTTTTTCTCAAGTCCGAAATCTCCAAGGAACCTTTCAAATGCATTGATGGAAACGGCACCTTCGAGCTTGGTGCGGTTACATTCCGTTTCACACGGATGCGGGCAGACTCTGCCGCAGACTGACGGGAATGGACTCTTTTCCATCCATAAGTGCCAGGCTTCAGTTAAGGCCTGTTCGTTTGATTTTTCATAAGCCTCTGCTTTGGAAAGCATCATCAATGATTTTCTAATCGGATTATGATTGGGACAATTATTTGTACAGGGTGGTTTCTTTTCTACAAAATATGGCCGAAGTTCCGACTCCTGAGCACCTTTTCCGCCACCGGAACCAAAGCTGCGTCCCCGTAATCCTTTTTTCTTTTTCTTTACGACCTTAGCCATGTTGTAACTCTTTCATCGAAGTATTGTTTTCTGAACAGTTGCAACCTGATATGCAGAATCATAATTGCTTGTTCTTAAAACCTTTATTAAAATTATATTCTTCTTTTCTATGCAGTGACTTTATATTTTTCCCCCTCCGAATCTGTAATGGGATCCGAAGTAGTATTGGCAGCTATGCTGCTTCTATATTCTCTGGCATTTCGTACTAACGAAGGTGCCCATGATTTTGTGCCAAGAGCATGGAGATGAGTATAGCTGGCAATAACATTTTTATATACCAGTCCATCGCGCTTGTTCCCGAGTCCCGCTCCTTTGCTCATAGCCATACATCCCAATTGATTATCCAGACTCACCGCCGGTCCTGAATAATGAAATTCATGACCTCTTAAGGTCTCGCCTGTTTTAAAATAAGAATTGGGTTGATCGATTTTGATTTCAGTGTAGCCATGCCCGATTGGTTTTTCATTCATTTGTAAATCAATATCAAAAAGACCTGTCATTGGGAATGATTCATCGTTCCATTTTAAAGAATTGCAAAGATAAATAAGTCCGCCGCATTCGGCATAAACAGGTAAACCCAGATGAGCTTTATTATTAATCTCAACCATTAATTCACGGTTAGCAGAAAGCTGTTTTGCGTGCGTTTCAGGAAAACCTCCCCCGATATAAAGAGCATCTATTTGGGGAAGCTTATTATCTTTTATTGAGGAGATTGGTACCAGTTCTGCGCCCAACTCCTGCAATGCTTCAAGATTATCAGGATAATAAAAAGTAAAGACGGAATCATTGAAATATCCGATTTTAACATCTTTATCACAACTTTTAATATTTTCATTAGTATTCAGACTAACTGAAATTTCAGATGCATACTTTGCAATTTTTTTCAATTCATTTACGTTCAAATATTTCTCAGCAATTTCACTCAGTATGGATGGCAGTTCTTCATTAGATGAAAACTCTGTGGGGGGGATTAATCCCAGATGTCGTCCTGGAATTAATTTGGCTTTTTTACCAAGTTTGGGAATAGCACCCAATACCGGTAGTTTGCAAAATTCAGTGATTGTCTTGGTGACAATTTCTTGATGTCTTTTACCGGCAACATTGTTTAGAATAACACCAGCCAGAATAAGATCCGGATCAAAATCTTTGCATCCATTTATTATAGCCGCTGTTGTTCTTGTCATTTTAGTCACATCCACTACCAGCACAACCGGAGTTTTTAATAATTTTGCTAACTCGGCGGTGCTATGCGTCCCCTTTATATCCTTACCATCAAAAAGACCGCGGTTGCCTTCGATTATTGCAATTTCAGTATTATGGGAATGACTAATAAAGGAGGTGATGATATCACCTTTATCCATCAAAAAAGTATCCAAATTATAACAGACGTGCCCGGCTGCATAAGCCAGCCAGGCGGCGTCTATATAATCGGGTCCTTTTTTAAAGACACTAAGTTTTTCCCCTTTGCTTTGCAAAAAAGCAGAGAGACTCAAACTTACCAATGTCTTACCGGAATCACCAGATAGTCCAGCGATAACCAGTCTTGGTATATTCATACCCATTAGTCAGCCTCAAAAACTGAAATTAATCGTTGGCTGCACCTTCTCTATGAGGCAGTTCTAAAAAGCTTCCACCAAAATAAGTGTATACTAATTTGCCCGAGTTAACCAATTGCTTAATGGCGGTCTTGCAAAGTTTCTTATCGCATTCATCACCAAAAGTTTCAATCATAGCTTTAGACAAATCAGTAGGTTTCAGCTTTTTCATGCCAGCAGCATCACTTACCATCTTAAACATGGCATCAGCAATTTCATCAACGGTCTTCATAATAAATACCCCTTAAAAAGAAATGTGTGTTGACCGTTTAAATGTCAGACCAGCATGTTTGAAATCATCAATATGTTCTTTCTCAAACTCAATACCAGTCATCTTGAAGAATTTCGGCCAGCCAATACGCTCAATCCATTCACCCATTCTTTCATAAGGATGCGCATTCTTAGCCCAAACTTCTACCAGATTTCTGATAGCATCAGTAACTTCAGGCCAACGCGGTGGATTATTTGGAATAAACGGAATAGCTAATTTTGAGAACATAGGTTCGTGGCGGGCATTAGAAACTTTGCCACCGACCCATATTGAAACACCATCATTAAGCGGATCATTGAGAGTCATTGACGGACAGACGGTGAAACAGTTAGCACAGAACATACAGTCGTCTTCAATAACTTCAACCGAAGGATTTCCTTCGACTGTTGCCGGACGAATAGCTGCTGTCGGACAAGATGCAACAACACTTGGAATTTCACACTGTTTCTTCAGAGTTGCATGATTGACTTTTGGTGGACGACGGTGGATACCGAGAATAGCGATATCAGAACAGTGAACCGCACCACACATATTCAGACAACATGCCAGGGCAATACGTAATTTACCCGGCAGTTTGGTTTCAACAAAATACTCATGAAGATCATCCATGACGCATTTTACAATACCAGAAGCATCGGTTGCTGCTGAGTGACAGTGAACCCATCCCTGAGTATGAACAATACTGGTAATTGCATTACCGATACCACCCACAGGATGACCAAGAGCTGCAAGGTCTTTAATGAGAGCATCAATATTGGAATCATTGTCCATCAGGAATTCAACATTGTGGCGACTGGTGAAACGAAGATGTCCACCACAATATTTGTCAGCGAGATCACAATAATTTCTAATTTTGTCAACACTTATCAGTCGTCCGGAACCTGCTCTGACTGTGAAGAGCTTGTCTCCTGTTTCGGAAACATGAACCATAACGCCCGGTTTCAGGACTTCATGATATTTCCATTTTCCATAATTTGCTTTAATGACCGGCGGCAAAAATTGTTCATAATGGGGCGGCCCAAAATCTGTGCGCCGTTCTTGTGGATCTGCCATACTTTACCTCTATTTCTTAAAAATAATTATTTCAGTTAATGATATTAAGCTTCTTCCTCTTCACCATCATCTTCTTCATAAAATTCTTCATAGAAGACATATGGATTTTCACGAGGATGAGCTACCATTTCCGGAACGATATCAATTTCACATTCTTCAAGGAAATTACCCATGCCTACACGCTGGATGAATTCACCAACACGTTCACGAGCTTTACCTTCTTCACACCAGAGGTCCCAGATCCGTTCAACCATTTCTTTTAATTCAGTATAAGGTGCTTCCATTTTCATAAATGGTACTATGACAGATGAAAGCAATGCTCCTTCAACGATAGGGGCTTTTGAACCCAGAAGGATTGTAGCTCCGCGATCTTTACCAGGGCGAAGAGCTTTTGGCATAACATTGATACAATGCATACAACGGACACAGTAAGAATTTTCAATTGAAATTTCTTTTCCATCAAAGTCCATGCATTTAGCCGGACAATTACCAACTACATCACGCATGATATTCATGCCTTTGTCGGCATATTCTTTTACAGCGGCTTGATCAACCTGAATATCATCGCGCCATGTGCCAATAATTGACATGTCAGCACGTGCTATTGAGGCTACACAATCATTAGGACAGCCGGACATTTTGAATTTAAATTTGTATGGGAATGCCGGGCGATGTAATTCATCCTGGAAAGTTTGTGTCAGATCATGAGTAAGACCCATGGTATCATAACAAGCCCATTCACAACGTGATTGTCCGCAGCAACAGCTGGGAGTACGAACATCAGATCCGGAACCACCAAGATCAAAATCAATCTTTCCTAATTCTGTAAAAATGGGTTCCAGTTCTTCTGTCCTGGTACCTAATAAAATGATATCCCCTGTAGAACCATGCATATTAGTAAGACCAGAGCCATGTTTTTCCCAGATGTCACAAAGCTTTCTAAGAGCATCAGAAGTGTAATACCAACCAGCCGGTTGATTTACACGGATTGTATGAAAGTGTGAGACTCCAGGATATTTTTCCGGTAAATCGGAATATCTACCGATAACACCGCCACCATAACCCATGACACCAACAATACCGCCATGTTTCCAGTGACCAATTTTCTCTTCGTACGATTGCTCTAACAAACCAAGCAAATCTTTAGACATTGGACTCTTCTTAGCTGCCATTTTGATTTCTTTTACAAAACTCGGCCAAGGCCCCTTCTCCAGTTCGTCAAGCATTGGGGTTTTTGGTAGTGCATCAGCCATTGTAACTCCTAATTCTACTGGATTTTTTCCAGTCTTTGTCAATATCTTCAAACTATTCTTTTATCTTCAATTAACTCTTAGGTTGATATTTCTTAACTTCTTGTTTGGCCTCCATTTAAAAATCAAAACCAATTACGTTACTTTTTTCACTAACTCAACAATGTATTTAACAAATAACGACAATTTAGTCAAGGATTATTTGTGAAATAATTCATTATCTTTTAAAATACTTTAATATATATCGGACAAATTATGTATTATATTAGCGATTTTTAAGTATCTATATTACAATATCTTATGATAGCTCCATCGGAACCCTCAAGGGCATTTCACCTAACCTGACAAAATCGGAGAATCTTTAAAGTCCTATCAATCTTCCGATTTTTCATTAAAATGAATAAAAGCAATTAATTTTAATAAAAAAAAAGAACCCCCCATGATTAGGGAGGCTCTTATTTTATCAAAAAACCGTTTTTTTACATATCTTTGTATGGATTTGGTCCAACTGTTTCCATAACTTCAAGGAAATCGTCAAAAATACCAGGGATTTTGTCATAATCAGTGATAGACAATTCGTGCACTTCAACTCTCTCTTCTTCCAAAACCAGTTGTTTTAGTTTATCACGGACATTATCCATACGATAAGCAGCCAATTCTGATCCTTTAACAAAGTGACATTGATAGTCATCACCTTTTCTGCAACCAATCAGAATTACACCATCAAATCCACTGGCCAGAGCATCACTTATCCAAACAGTGTTCATAGATCCCAGACATCTAATCGGAATAATACGAAGCATAGCGTTATATTTCTTACGTTGCATAGCTGAAATATCAACCGCAGGAAGAGCATCATTTTCACAGATAAAGACCAATACTCTTGGCTTTTCATCAAATTCATCAGGCATCGAAATCGACTTAATCATTTGGGAAACCATATTGACATTAAAATCCTTGAAGGAAATAATGCGTTCAGGACAGGCTCCCATACAAACGCCACAACGACGACAGCGGAACGGATTTGGTTTTGGTGTTCCCTTGTCGTCTTCATCAAGAGTACCAAAAGGGCATTCCTCGGTACAGCGTTTACACTGGGTACAACGCTGCATAAAGAAATCCGGGAAACTGGCATCACCAGAACGTGGATGTACTGCTACACCTCGTGAAACAGATTCTACCGCCTGAATGGCTTTTAAGGCAGCACCATAGGCATCATTCATAGCCGAGGAAAAGTCCATTGGAGCTCTAACGGCACCAGCCGCATAAATTCCGGTACGACGGGTTTCATAGGGGAAACAGATAAAATGCGAATCCGGGAAGCCATATTTAAAGGTTGGCAGGTCTGTTCCCTGGCGATAGGTCAGGTTAAGAATCTTTGCTCCTGCTTCAGCTCCGGCAGCCGCTTTTTTACCATCATCAGTTGTAGCTTCTTCTGGTTTCTCTTCCGTTGCAGTTTCAGCAGACTCTGCCGCTACTCCCTCGTCCTCAACTTTGGTCGAAGGAACCATGCCGGTTGCCAATACAACCATATCAGCATTGACCGTAATATCATCACCCAAAAGTGTTTCTGATACATCGATTTTAAGCTGACCATTTTCACCTTTAGTGACACTTTCCAGTTCACCTTTGGTAAAGAAAACACCATCATCATTTTGAACGGCAGCATAGAACTGTTCAAACTGCTGAGGTGAACGGACATCTTTATAAATTACGAATATTTTGGCATCAGGATACAGTTCACGTACATACTTGACCTGCTTTAGTGATACTCGACAACAGACTGCGGAACAATAGGGCAGGTTATCCTGATCGCGGGATCCGGCGCACTGTAGAAAAACAATGCTTTCTATTGGTTTGCCATCAGAAGGACGTTTGATCTCCCCTTTTTTGTACATTGCTTCCAGATCAATATTGGTTACCACATCAGGAGTGGCACCATAACCCCATTTTTCGAGCTTGTTGGTATCATACGGTTTCCAGCCACTCGCTAAAATGATTGAACCAATCTCTAATGATTCCTGAGTTCCATTTTGGATCGTGACATCAAAAAGCCCCGGTTGACCATCGGTTTTCTCAACAACCGAAGAAGTATGTACGGTAATATTATCGTTTGATGTGACCAAATTAACCAACTCATCTTTTCCGATTTCAGCCGGTAATTCATAAGGAGGTTCTTTTGGAAATGCTTTTGTAAAATTGTTAGCCCAACCACCAAGTTGTTCTTCTTTTTCAATAAGGTGAACTTGGTAACCAGCATCTGCAACAGCTTTGGCAGCTGTCAGACCAGCCATACCTCCACCAACAACCATAATCTCTTTACTGGTTTCTTCGATATGTGGTTCTGGGATTTCAGTGTTGGTAACTTTTGAGATGCCCATATTGATATAGTCATCAGCCAAAGTCTGAGTGTCTTCGTCGTTTGCTTCATGAGTATAGGTTACATATTCACGCAGAGCAACCCGTTCTGTCATTACTTCTTTACCAAAATCGAACAGTTCCGGGAAAACTCGGTTTGAACAAGCTGCAACAACAACACTGTTTAAGCCTTCACTGGCGATATCATCTTTGATAAACTTGATACCATCTTCATTACAGAGGGCATCATGGGTTTTGCAAACAGCAACTTTGCCATTGTGTTCTTCAATGAGTTTATCACAATCCAGGGAGCTGCCGATTTCACAACCTTTACATATATATAGACCAATTTTTTTATCCATGACTTACCTCTTCCCTCCGGCGATAATTGCTTTTAGGGCTGCACCGGTGGCATCCTGAACAGTTGCAGATACTTCAAAAGGCCGCAAGGCTGTTCCGGTTCCGATAACTCCTTTAACACCATTATTGACAATGAATCCGAAATCATCCTGAGTTGTTTCAAGAGGAGGTTTATCATCTAAGGAATTAGGCACCATTCCAGTTGCGAGTACGGCCATATCCACTTCGGTTTTTGTGATCTCTCCGGTCAAAGTATTTTCAGCTTCAAGAATAACATTTTGGTTTTCCGGATTTTCAATTATCGATCCGACTTTGCCACGATGGAAGATCATTTTATCATCATCCTGCATTTTCACATAGAAATCTTCCAACCGTCCTGGTGAACGAACATCTATATAGTACATGTGAATTTCAGCTTCAGGATAACGTTCTCTTATATAAGTTGCCTGTTTCATTGAAGCGAGACAACAGACAGCGGAACAATATGGCAAATGATTTTCATCACGGGAACCGGCGCATTGGACAAACCCTACTTTGGTAATCTCTTTTTGATCAGAGGGTCGTGTAATTTTTCCATTCGAAGGACCAGTTTTTGAAGCCAGACGTTCCATTATCACATTGGTAATAACATTTTTATATTTGCCGAAACCAAGATTATCAATTTTTGCAGCATCATAAGGTTTCCAACCAGTCGCCCATACAATCGCTTTTACTTTGGCTTTGATCGTACGCGGCTTCATATCCAGATCTATGGCACCATATTCACAGGCATCAACACACTTTTTCATCCCCGGATCACTTGCTAATTCAGGATCAATCACATAACGATTTGGATAAGCCATAACATGGGGATGGTAGATAGCTTTGGTTTTATCGAGACCATAATTGAAATCATTATCTCTTTCAATTTCACAAACCTCGGTGCATTTACCACAATTGGTGCATTTTTCATTTACAAAACGGGGTTTTATTGTGAGGGTTACATTATAATCCCCCGGAGTACCTGAGACATCAGTTACCTCTGTCAGAGTTAAGACACGCACATAAGGATTAATGCGGATTCTTTTTAAATTGATTTCAATTCCACAGGTGGGAGGACAAAGTTTTGGGAAATACTGATTCATTCCGGCAACTCGTCCACCTATTGATGGTTGTTTTTCTGCCAGGATTACATGTTTTTGCAATTCAGCTGTTTCAATAGTCGTAGTCATTCCGGCAATACCGCCGCCCACAACTAAAGTATCAGCCTGAATTTCATCCTGGACCGGTTCATATTCGGCCATATTATTCTCCTTGAAATCCTGTTATTAAAAGCAGGAGTTCAGGTTATCTTAATAGCTCCCTAATGGTTGCTTTTTTTAGCGAAGCCAGTTAATGATAAAGCCGAACCGATAATTACATCAGGTTCAGCGACTTTGTGACAAAAGTAACACAATCGGTTTTTAATTGTCAAGAGATTAAGACAAAAGATAGCATAATCTTTACTATTTTATGGCTATCCGCTTATGTTGATATTTCCGCATTTATAATATTATAGAATAGCTATTTTACCATTTTATTAATCCTAATGAAATCAAGTAAATTTAACAATTAGAACTTGAATCTAACTCTTGACATAGAAACACATAGCTCAAACTTCCCCCAGACACCCTAACCTCTTATCTCGCTTGTTTTTAATAACCAGCATTCTGGTCGGTGCAAATAGTGCGTCCTTTTGCTATTCCTTGCTTATCATCATTTTAATCTTCACGATTAAGCGACAAGTTTTCCCGTTGAGTAATTTTCATTGATTTTAAAAATCAAACACTACAAATATGACTATTTTAATAATTGCAATAAGAGAAATATTTCACAATATCAATATTTCCAACAATTATTTAATTTCCCAATAATTATGATATATTTTAAGATTGGATATGTCTTGGCAGTTCGTCTTGAATGGCTTTTGAGAGCAATTGAATGTATTCCGAAGTTGTTCCACAGCACCCGCCAACAATATTTACAATTTTTCTTTTTGCTAAATTACTTAAATCCTTAGCAAATTGAATAGAGTTAATTGGATATTGTCCATCAGCATCAGGCAAACCGGCGCTTGGATAAAATGATACTAACAAGTTAGTTTTATTTGAGAGATATTCAAGATATTTGCTACTCTCAGAAATTCCTGTCGAACAATTCAAACCCAGGCAAATCACATTGTAATCATTTATAAGTTCTATAAGACCATCTAACAGGTTTTGTGTATCCTTGTCGTCAAATGTTGGAATAACTGTTGCTGAAAGCCATACAGGGAATTTGTTTTTCCTTAAATCATCCAACACAGACAAAGCTGCTCTGGTATTATCCACATTGTAGATTGTTTCCAATAATAGAAAATCCACTCCCCCATCAATCAAGCCTTCGATTTGTGGTCTATATGAATTTTTCATCTCTTCAAATGATTTGAACTCAAATCCGTATTTATTTGAAATAGTTTTTGAACCAACATATCTTGTTGGTCCTATCACACCGGCAACAAATCTAGGTTTAGAAGTTGTTAATAATGTAAAAGAGTCCGCTTCATTTCTGGCAAGCCTGGCGGCTTTTATATTAATCCGATACACATAATCCTGAGTATTATATGGAATCTGCTCTAAAACAGAGCTATTAAATGTATTGGTTTTGATAATATCAGCCCCAACCTCAAGATAAGATTTATGTATTGTAGAGATTATTTCAGGCCTTGTTAATGATAGTATATCATAATTACCTGAAAGCTGGGTACTGCGATCTTTAAATCTATCTCCATGATAATCAACCTCAGAAATTTTTATTGATTGTAAGAGAGTGCCCATTGCACCATCTAACAGCAGTATCCTGTCTGAAGCGGCCTGTTTAAATTTGTCAATATTATCCATATAGAATCTCAATACTTATAAGTATTTAAGTTAACAATATAAGATACAGGATTTGTTTATAAGAAGAAACTGATCGATTATTATTTATTCTTTTCAATCAACTTTATTCGTCGATAAAGTACAAAGGCCAACAACGTAATAATGATTGTGGCAACACCAAGACCTTTACGACGGAAATAATATTCATCAATCAGCTTAGCCGAACTTATTCGAGTTGAATCAGCCTTCAGGATACCTGATTCTGCTTTAGGAATAAGTGAATCTATATTAAAAGCATGAATCTGGGTTCTTGCCTGTATAACAGCTTGATCCACTTCTTTCATCAGGAACTCTTCGTCAGTGGTCATCATTCCTTTGTAGATGGCATCCTTGAGGATTACATTGGCAGTATCTCTTGCTGTCAATAAACGGTTTAACATATTCTTAACACTATCAGCTGTAACTAATCCCTCGGTTCCATCATCGATAGCATGACACTGAACACATAAAGCGGGCTCTTCCGAACCAATCATATCATCATGGGGATTGACTATCTTATGATTGGAATGGCAGGTTTCACACATAGGGAAATCATTTTCTTCAAAAGCAGCCCTATGACGGGAGGCATTAAATAACTGCGCTTCCATAGCATGGCACATTCCACATACGGCAGCTAAGGAATTTACACCGGGAGGAGCAGCACCGTGGTTGCCATGACAATCATTACAGGCAGGTGCCCCAAGATCTTTTCGTTCCAAAAGAGCTATGCCATGAACTGATTGCTTATAATCATCAAGCTGGCTGGTAGAAATATTATACTCTGCCATATATTCTTCACTTGCATGGCAGTTTCCGCAAGTTTGAGGAAGATTCAGGGGATGTGTACTGGAATGCGGAAGCTTAGCATTCCCAATTTCATGGACCGTATGGCATGAGATACAATTAGCAACTTTAGAATCTCTATCATTAAACAATTTTTGACCGTGTACTGATGTTTTATACTTATCTAATTGATCGGTTGGCAAAGATGGGTTGTGATCATGCATATAATCAGGGTTACTGTGGCAGGAGGCGCAAAATTGAGGAACCTCTAAATGATCCGGAACGCCAATATAGCTTGAAGATTCATAAACTTCGTCCATATCCTCCAGAGCAGGGTCTCCCCCGTGACAATCATAACAATGCAAACCTTTTTGAAAATGAATATCTTTGGCAAATTTATGAGAAGGACCGTCTTCGTCTTCCATTTCCTGATGGCATGTTAAGCAATTGTTAGGTTCAGCCATGCTTAATGCGGCGAAAGTAAATATCAGCAAGAAAATCAAAGATATTGATTTTAACACAATCATTCCTTTATTCAACCAGATAACCGATTATTGTCAAAACTATAATAAATGCTACCACGAATATCCCAAAACTAATCATTAATTTAGATTTTTTATCCTTCTTGGATTTTCTATCTAAAAATGGGACCAACAGCCATAACAAGCCGCCAATACTAAACACGATAATACCGAAAAGTTCACCTTCCATAAACCAGACATGGGCTGGAAGCATTTTCAAAGCCTGAAAGGCAAACATAAAATACCATTCCGGCCTGATAACAGCAGGAGGCGCTCCAAAGGGATCGGCTTTTTCACCAAGCGGCCAGTGAACAACACCAATGCCATCCGGGAAAATAACCGCTAACAATGCCAGTAAATTAAGAGCTATCAACCATACTAAAATATCTCTATAAAGAAAACCCGGGAAGAATTTCATGTATTTCTTTTCTTCCGGTTTTTTATCAACCCAATCAACCGGTTCACTCATTCCCTGACGCTGGACAAAAATCAGATGCATGGATAATAATCCGACTGTTACAGCTGGCAATATCGCTACATGCAATCCGAAAAAGCGGCCTATTGTTGCTCCAGTAACCTGCTCCCCGCCTCGCATTATTGTTAAAAGAGTTTCACCAACAAAAGGAACGGCTCCGGCCATACCGGTTCCAACTCTGGTGGCAAAAAAGGCTAATTCATTCCAGGGGAGTAAATATCCTGAGAAGCCAAATGCCATCGCCAGACCAAGTAAGCCAATTCCCGTATACCAGGTCATTTCACGCGGTTTGCGGTATGCCTGAGTAAAGAAAATGGTAAACATATGTAGAAATGCGGCAAGAATCATTAGATTAGCTGACCATGAATGAACTGCTCTGATAAGCCAGCCAAATGATACTTCTGAAATTATAAAGCGAACTGACTCATAAGCTGATTCAGCACCGGGGCGATAGTACATCAATAATAAAATACCGGATACAACCTGAACCAGAAACAGAAAAAGTGTAACCCCACCAAAATAATAAAAGATAGAGTGACTGTGTTGTGGTACTACTTTGGAGCCCATATAGGCAACCAAAGCATTAATTTTCAGGCGTTGGTCGATCCAGTTAAACGCTTTATTATCCTGCGAGAAAAAATTCTTTTCGCCTGACACTAAGCCTCCTCCTTAGAGACAAAGATATCTTCGCCTACCTCATTTACGACAAATTTTTCCAGCGGTTTGGGAGGTGGTCCTGATATATTTTTACCATCCAGATCATAGCGACCGTTATGGCATGAACACCAAATTATGCCCAAATCGGGGCGATGTTGAACGGTGCAATCAAGATGAGTACAGGTAGCAGCCAATGCTTTGAGATCACCGGTCTCAGTAAGAAAAATAATCCCAAGAGAACGGCCAAATTTAAAGTTCTTAGCCTTTTTAGGGTCAGCTTCAATCTCTTCCTTTGTAAAAGGGACCTTTACCTGCGAGACATTTGCTTCCACAGTTTTAGGAGGCATTAAAAATTTAAATACCGGATAAAAAACTGCGGCAAGAAGAGCAAAAACTCCACCCGATAATAATCGATTTAAAAATGTCCGTCTTGATTTATCTTTCTGCTGCATAACTGCCTTTATAATTTACAACTATTTAGCCATTTGGATTGTGAATAATAACATCAGAGATCATTAATGGCAATATTTATATTTAATAAATAACTTAAATTTGGGATGTAATTGATTTACATCAAAAAAAGAGTATTTTAGTACAAAATAAGAGTGTCTATGACACCTTTTTGTTGGTAGATGACATTTTTTGTATTAAATTTAAATCTTATTTATTTGTGTGTTTTTAAACTAATAGATGTGAGTAAAAAAAATGGATAATATAGAATCAACTCGTCCGGGAAATTTTATCACTAATATCATTGACGATGATATCGCCAATAACAAAAATGAATCCCGCGTTCACACCCGCTTTCCACCTGAACCAAACGGTTACCTGCATATCGGCCATGCCAAATCAATCTGCCTGAATTTTGGTTTAGCAAAAACACACAATGGCAAATGCAATTTAAGATTCGATGATACCAATCCCAGCCGGGAAGAAATAGAATATGTTGATTCCATGATCAATGATATCAAATGGCTCGGCTTTGAATGGGAGGATCGCTTATTCTATACCTCAAATTATTTTGAGACGTTATATGAATATGCTGTAAAGTTGATTAAAGATGGCCATGCCTTTGTATGCGAGCTGAATGCTAAACAGATTCGGGAATACCGCGGAACTTTAACAGAACCGGGAAAAGAAAGCCCATACCGAGATAGGCCAATTGAAGAAAATCTTGACCTGTTTAAAAGAATGCGTGAAGGTGAATTTGAGGATGGCTCCAAGGTTTTACGAGCCAAAATCGATATGACATCCGGTAATTTAAATATGCGTGATCCGATAATGTATCGTGTTCTTCATGCTCATCATCATAATACTGGTGATGAGTGGTGCATATACCCCATCTATGACTGGGCTCATGGTCAGTCAGATTCTATTGAGGGAATTACACATTCCATTTGTGATATTTCTTTTGAAGATCACCGTCCGTTATATGACTGGTTTATTGATAAGCTGGGGATTCATCATCCACAACAGATTGAATTTGCCCGACTGAATATTAGTTATACGGTTTTAAGTAAACGCAAATTAAGGGAGTTGGTCGAAGGTGACTATGTCACCGGATGGGATGATCCCCGTATGCCTACGCTTACTGGACTTAAAAGACGGGGTTATACTCCGGTATCAATTCGTAATTTTTGTGATAGAATTGGTGTAGCAAAGAAAGATAGTATCGTTGCTGTTGCTGATCTTGAATTTTCTATTAGGGAAGATCTTAATAAACACTCCCCTCGTGTATTGGCTGTTTTAAATCCATTAAGAGTGGTAATTGATAATTACCCTGATGATTTTGAAGAGGAAATGGATGCCATCAACAATCCCGAAGATGAATCAGCCGGTATCAGGACAATCCCATTTTCAAAAGAACTTTATATTGAAAAAGAAGATTTCCGAGAAGATCCTCCAAAAAAATATTTCCGTCTTGCCCCCGGACGCGAGGTCAGACTTCGCTACGGCTACTTTTTAACCTGTACTGATTTTGTCAAAGATGATAATGGAGATGTTATCGAAGTTCATTGTACCTATGATCCTGAATCACGAGGCGGCAACTCTCCTGATGGCCGTAAAGTCAAAGGAACTATTCACTGGGTTTCTGCTAAACATGCTATTGAAGCAGAAGTACGCTTGTATGACCGCCTGTTTATGGCTCATGATCCGCTTAAAGTTGAAGAGGGTCATGATTTCAAAGAGAATGTCAATCCAAATTCACTTGAAGTTATCACCGCTTTGGTTGAACCATCGTTGAAAGATGCAAAGCCGGGAAATCGTTACCAGTTTGAGCGTCGCGGGTATTATTGTGTGGATACCAGAGATTCCTCTGATAAAAAATTAGTTTTCAATCGCACAGTAACTCTCAGAGATACCTGGGCAAAATTAGAAAAACAGAAGTGATGTGGTAAAACATTGTTGTTACGGAAACGCCATAAATATTTTCTGATATTTATAATATTACTATTCATTGCCGGGTGCAGCAGCAATGATAGTGTAGAAATTAGAAAATTTCCATACCCTTATCGTGCGGCATTAACAATCTCGTCTGATATCGATCAAACCGGATCAATTGAAGAATTTCTGGCAATTCAAAAATTCCTTAATGATTCGGTTGATACTCCTTATGGCAAAGGACTGGGATTGGAGATTGGCAATAGTTACTGGTATTATAATCAATCAACAGATCAATTACAGAAGATTGAATCAAGTCTTGTAGATTCTTCGATTATGCAATTCATAACAAATCCTGATAGTGGAATATCTATTTTTTATGGCATGTCTGACAGCCTGAATGAATATTCACAAATTTTATTATCATTAATTGATGCGGGTTATCTTGACTGTCTTCATTCTTATGGACACTTTTTTGGTGGATTCAACAGATCACATGCTGAACAAGCAATTGCTTTACATAATGGGAGTTTACCTGTTGATGTATTTATTGATCATGAAGGGGCAATTAATAAACATAATATTGGCTTGAATTCATCTTTTATTGGAGATAATCCAGATTCAGATGTTTATCACACTGACATTACCGTAAACGCTGGAATCAAATTTTTATGGGACGGACATGTTACTCATTGTATTGGTCAGGATGCTGACTGGTCGATAACTAATATCCTAAAAAATACAATAGAATATTTTCAGGATTTATTGGATTCTAAAAATGATTATCATCATAACAATAGCTTAGTAAATATTCTTAAACTGGATGATGACCAGCATGTATTTGAATTTGTGAGATTTATAAATCCCTGGGGTGAATATTCCGGAGCACAGGAAACTTATATCGGATATCAGTTAAGTCATGATGTGATAGATGATTTAATTGAAAACGAAGGGTACATGATTTTTTACACACATTTGGGAGATAAAGAATCAACAGAATTTTTGAGTGAAAAGACTGTTGATGCATTAAGGTACATTGCAGATAAAAACAATTCCGGAGAACTTTTCATTACCACAACCAGTAGACTCTTAAATTATAATATCCACTTAAAATATCTTAACTGGCATGTTGAAGCTTCGGATGATTCCGTTCATATAATCATTGAAAATATTGATAATCCTGTGGAGGGTAAGTTCATCCCTACTTTGGACGACGTAGCAGGGATTACTTTTTATATCCCACATAATTGCAAGGTATCTCTCAGTATTGAGAATATCAAAATTCCCTTCATAAAAAACACTGCCGATCAAACTGGACAGGAATCAGTATCCATTCCCTGGCCAAAATTAGAATTTCCTGATTTTAATCATATTAACAAGAGTGAATTATAGAGTTAGTAAAATAATCAAGTTGAATAAAAGTAACTATAACAGCATCCACCATAAATTCATTGTTGACGATAAGAATCTGATTTCTTACTATTTAGGATGATTCCATCATTGATTAAAAAGAATATAATTTAATTATTTTGAGAGGTAGGATTCTTATGAAAAATTTTATAATTCTTATAACTATGCTTCTGATTACTTGCCTTTTCTATTCCGGCTGCGGCAAGTCGGAACAGGAAAGCAACAAAGACCAGGCTGTTGAAAATACTGCAAACAACTCATCCGGAAAGATGTCTGTTTCTGCTCAGGCAAGGTTTGATGATCTTAAAAAAGACTATATTGCAAAAGCTAAATCTGCAACTAGTGAGCTGAATGATCAAGTCAGGGCTCTGCAGCAGAAGAAAAAGGGAGCCCCCGAATCTCTCCAGGAACCAATAGAAGCTTATATGAAAATTGCTGTCGATAAAAATGCAGAGCTTGCTAAACAATTAAGAAAACTTGAGAATTGTGATGAAGAAGATTATCCTGTTGAAAAAACAGCAATGGAAAAAGCGATAATTGATGCAAGATCAGCTTATGAAGATTTGAAATCACAGTTTTAATCTTATCAATTGATATTACCGGTCATATTATTAATTTTATGTGATCGGTTTTTTTATTATTCTCAAAAATAATTAAACATGACATAAAGTTTTCCGTACAAATAATATTATGAACTCACAATTGATAAAAACCGAAAATCTTTGTCGATTCTATACTCATGGTTCTGAAGAAATTCAAGCTGTTAATAATGTTAACCTGCAAATAAAAAATGGTGAATTTCTTGGGATCGTGGGAGCTTCCGGTTCAGGTAAATCCACAATCCTGAATCTTCTCGCTGGATTAGACACACCCACTTCGGGAAGTATAACATATGAAAAGGATTTACTTACATCATTGAATCGTACTGAACTGTCAGCCTATAGAGCTAATAAAGTTGGGATGATCTTTCAGTCATTTAATTTAATCGCCCATCAAACAGCCCTTCAGAATGTTGAGCTGGCTTTGTATTTTGGTAAAATCCCCGCTAATCAAAGAGAAAATATAGCCGCAGAGATGTTAGAAAAAATCGGTCTTGGTAATCGGATGGATCACAAACCGGGAAGCCTTTCCGGTGGAGAGCAGCAAAGAGTTGCAATTGCCAGAGCTCTGGTGAAAAAACCGGAAATACTTTTTGCCGATGAACCGACCGGCAATCTTGATCAGGAAAATTCTAAACTAATAGCAGAACTATTAGCAGAGCAGAACAGTCAGGGCTTGACAATTCTATTAGCAACTCATGATATGAATCTGGCAAACAAATTCACTCATCGAATTGTCAAAATGAATTACGGAAAAATGGAAGATACTCATTCCACGACAGAAAACAGGAATGAAAAATCATGACCTTCTCGGATTACATGAAAATTGCAACAGGCAATCTTTGGCGAATGAAACTAAGGGCATTTCTGACAATTTCCGGAGTTGTGATAGCTATTGCTGCTTTTGTGTCTATGGTATCTTTTGGTGCCGGTATGCAGAAAAATATCAGCGAGCAGTTCAACAAGCTTGGTTTGTTTTCTACTATGCAGGTTTATCCTCCAAGATCAGATGATGCCAGTGATACTACCACGATACAAATATTAAACCAGGCTGCAATAGACAGCCTTTCCACTATACCCGGGGTGACTCTGGCTTTTCCCTACGATGCTTTTTCTGTATTGATTTCAATTGCTGATACTCAGATAAATGTCGATGCTCAGTCACTTTCACTTGAAGCTCTGAGCACCAAACAATTCTCGAATTTAAAGAGCGGTGAGTTATTTAATAGCGACAGTTCCAAAGAAGTAATCATTACAACCGAATTAACTGATCGATTGGAAATTGAAAATCCAGATTCATTAATAGGGCATACTGTTATAATTACTGCCAAAATCAATAGCGTTGATAGCGGACTTGCCACTGTTTTGGATTTCAGTAGTGATGAAATGCAAGCTCCCAGAGAAGCTATCGAATGGGATAGTCTTATCAATGCTGATCAAATAGATGAAATTACCATAGCCTCGCTTGACTCTCTTATCGAGGAAGAATATCTCAACAGGATTTCCATACCAACATTTGATTCATTGAAAAACTGGTCGCAATTAAGATCATTCATTGTCAGTACATTTGATTCTCTTGTAAATGATGATCACATTCAAAAGATAAGAAACGAATCATTTGACTCTGTACTAAATCAGGATAACCTGAATAAATTAATATCAAATGAACTCAAAGGGGCAATCTCCAGGTTTCTAGATGGATACATGAACCACCTTGTGGTAATATCAGATACTCTCACTATCTGTGCTATTATAAAAGGTCAGGATCATGGTCGAGCCAGTATAGAACAGATAATAATGCCTGTTAAGACAGCACTAAAGTTTGGTTCCGGAAATATCAGCAGTGATCCTTCAAATATGTTTTCTGCTCTGCAGGGAGGAACACTATTCTCTTCGACTGTGACACAAACAGATGCAAAATCTTTTTCAAAAGTCACCCTCAAACTTGAACAAAATGTACTTCATAAAAACATTATCGATTCTGTAGAAGCATTAGGTTTTAGAGCATATAGTTTTGCAGAGCAGTTTGAAGAAATACAGCAGTTTTTCTTTTACTTTAATATGGCTTTGGGATTAGTAGGTCTTATTGCTCTTGCGACGGCATCATTAAGTATTATTAATACCATGGTAATGTCAATACTGGAAAGAAGACGAGAGATTGGTGTTCTTAAATCATTGGGAGCAGATGAAAAAGATATACGCCTTTTGTTTCTGGTTGAGTCAGGATTGATTGGTTCTATTGGTGCAGTACTTGGAATTATTTTTGGATGGTTGATATCAAGACTAGCTTCGGTCATCGCCAAAGCATACATGGTAAGAGAGGGAGTTGATGAGATGGAACTTTTTGCTCTTCCACTCTGGTTAATAATAGTCGCTTTTCTTTTTGGTCTTCTTGTCAGTTTAGTTGCCGGCCTCTACCCCGCTTCACGAGCTGCAAGAGTCGATCCTGTTGATGCCCTCAGGAATGATTAAATAATAGTTTGTTCAACATCTCATTAAAGAAATCTGAGTAATTAAAATTCACAATCCAATAAACAATTACATAAACTAATCCAAGGGCAATCAAGGACTGCAAAAATTGAACAACAATAGATATTGTGGTTAACAGCCAACTCGAATATGGCTTTTCAGCTTCATCCCACATAACTGATCCATACGCTCTTGTCAAAATAAACCTGAGAGTTCTGGAATCTTTCCAATATGCTACATGTGCCCATCCCGGTAAATAGCACCACCAAATGTGTCTGTTAATTGGCGGTTTTGTTCCAAATAAATCCTTGTTATCCAACGCTCCTGAAACAGGATCAAGAACATGATAATAATTAAACCACCATTCCCTATTCATACCCTTCTTGCTTTCATCTTGATTATTATTGAGCCTGTCATCACTATCTTCACCACCATTTAATAAAGACTTTCGGTCATTAGTGTGCCATTTTCTTAATACTTGACCTTTGAATAGATATGCTATCTTATCAATGGGACTGCCAATAGTAACAAATCTTCTCAGGCTTTTTTTAAATTTTGCAATTCCTTCTAGTTGATTGTCTGTACATTCAGGATCTTTTTTTATTTCTTCAATTCTCTGGAAAAGATCAGACAATACATTATAACTAATCACAGAGCCAAGGCTATGGGCAACCCAAACAACTCTATCAAAAACAACTCTCTTGCCAACAACTTCTTTTTGTTTATTTCTTGGAAGAGACTTAAAATCCCAGTCAAGGCCGATAAGCTCCAGAAATTTATCTCCCACTCGCCTGTCAATTCGCTGTACAATAGCATTTTCAATTATTCCTTTGGGTTTTAGATATAAGCGTACATCGGTTAAAAAATCTGTGATAATTGATTTTTTCTTAAATAGCAAAAATGTCAAAGCTACAAATGAATTAATTTGCAATGGGAAATATGTGAACCAGGATAGTAATCCTACATCGAATATTACTTTAGGATTTAATAACTTAATCTGTTGTATTAAAAACCAAAAATAAGTTCCCATTACGGAAAAGAGTCTAATTTTCCATAGTTTCTTAAAAAAGGAAATTTCGTTTTTTCTAAATTTTTCACAATCTTTTTTGAAATTTTTTTCTATCTCAGGATAATCAGCCCAATAGCCTTCGCTTATATATGGAGGTGGAAGATCCCGAAGATTGGGAAGACTATTCAGCCATTCCTTTTCTTCATTGTCCTCTTTTTTATCCTTAATGCCGTTTTGCCAGTCAGCAATTTCTCGATAAGCATCTTCAATACCGGATCTAAGATTAGCAGCAGATTCGGCTTGATCTTGTTTACCTATCCCATGTACAAGAAAAATGACTGTTTTGCGACCGGGATGTTTTTCAGTTTTACCCTTGATTTCAATTTCTTCATCGATCCCACCCCAATGCCAGGCAAAGGGTTTGTCATAGGCTCTGCGTCTTTCATAAACTTGATTTTTTGAATTCATATGTCCCTCCTATTAATAAAATTTATAGAAGAAAAATGATCAAATCAATATAAAAGTAGTATATAAAATTATTAAATAAAAAAAATAAATGGAATTATTCATCTTTTAGTACTGGTATAAGGCATTATAGGTTAACGTTATACGTGGGGGCATATTGACTATTTCCATCCAATTAGTTTTTTATGTGAAATACATAACAAAATTGGTTGATTTAGTATTTTATATAACCGATACTTTAATCATAATAAAGCCAACTTTCAGGGAGAAAGACCTTGAGTAAAAAGAAATACTTGGATAGAGGAGATTTTCAGGTGTTAGACAGGTTACTCACAATCTTTGCCGTTGTTCTGCTTTTTTGTAGTCCCGTTTTATCACAAACAGAAGAAATCGAAGATGATATGTGCCTGGCTTGCCATGAAGATTATGATATTGGATTGTCTTCCACAAAACATCAATTATCAACTACAGTGACAAACGCTGAATTTAAAATTGGATGCACCAGTTGTCACAATGGAGGAGAAATTCATGTTGAAGATCCTTCAGTTGACAATATAAGCAATCCAGCAAATCTGACCGGTTATGATGCTGTTTCGCTATGCTCTAATTGTCATGTCGTCCATCAATCAATGGACAACTACGGTTTTGACAATCATTCCAATCAGGAACTAAATTGTAGCGAATGCCATTCGGTTCATGGTGGAAAGCAAAAGTTACTATTTGATGAGAATGCAGTTTTTTGTCAAAAGTGTCATTTTGAAACCAAAACCAAATTTCAAAGACGCTCCAACCACCCTTTGGAACAGGGAGTTCTTAACTGTTTAAGTTGTCATCGTTTCACAAAGCGTCAGGATAGCAATCTGATGTTTGATCTTGAGAGAACTTGCCAGGGCTGCCACCCTGAAAACGGTGGACCATTTTTGTATGAACATCAAACTGTCAATGCTCATGCGGTTGATGGCAGTGGATGTGTTGAGTGCCACGATCCTCATGGAAGTGAGAATGATTACCTTTTAAAACAACCGGTAAATAATCTGTGTAGTCAGTGTCATATTGAACATATTACTCGAAATCATGATAATCTATGGGAATCAGTTTGGAGTAAATATTCATGTCAGACATGTCATATGGATACACATGGATCGTTTGTAAGTAATCAATATCTTGACCCGGATTTACCTGAAAAACTTGGTGGTGACTGCTATAACAGTGGATGCCACAGTTTGAATAAACATTGAGGTGATTTATGAAGATTAACAAATTTTCTCATATAGCTGGTTATACTCTCCTCACAATGATCATAGCAGTTGGCACTGTCGTAGGGAGTGAAGGTTCCGGATCTATTACTTTAGGTTATAATATTCTGGATGAAGAAGGCAATAAAGGAGTAAATCAGCAAACATATAATGAGTATGAAGGTTTTGCAGTTTCATTTAACAATTGGCAATACTCATTTGATAATGGAGTTAAATTTACAGCTAATTTACTTAATACTACCTTGAATAACAGAAACATCAGAGCCTCTCTATACAAAGCTGGTAAATTTTCTCTTTCCGGATTTAATAATCAATATCGAAGAACTTATGACTTTGATGGATATAATTTTACTCGTCGCAGATCTTCCGGAGGTAAAGCCAGTTATCAGATTAATAAATACGTGAAACTATTTGGAGGTTACAACACCACAAATAAACATGGCGATCAGGTAAATTATTTTTCATTTATTAACGATACCTTGTTTTCCTCAACTGACTATACTCATGGATCTTTCAATGCCGGAGTTCAGGTATATGACAAGTATGGAAATTTCCGTGCAGAATACCAGAACTCTAATTTCAATGATAATACATCTTCAGACAGAGATAGGGAATCGGATAATCTTAATCTTACCGCATCCACAATGTTTCCCGGATATAACCAAATTATCCTTGCTGGTGGATATCATCACAGATCTGATAAATATTCATTCAATGGGATCGAGTTAAAAACCAATCAGGGCTGGGGAGCTGTTAAATTTTATCTGCCTGAAAATTTTGTATTCGATTATAGAATTTTATTCGCACGCACTTTACAGACAGAATCTGATCTTGAGACTGATAATGCTATAAATACTTTAAGCCTGAGCAAAAACTGGATTTCTAAAGGGGGATTACGAGTCGGTTTTGAAAATCGAATTGCTGATGATCTGGTTAATCGTTCTCAATCCAATGGATTGCTCTTTAACGGCTGGTTCAAATTCAACACTAAGCTAACTTCAAAAGCTATGTTTTCACTTAGGAATAAAGAAATTGTGACAGGGACAACTCTAATTGGTGATGAAAATTATACAAGATACAAAATCTCATCTAAATTTACTGACCAATGGGGAACAATTTCATTACAATGGCAGGGGCGTGAACGCGAAAATAAGGATTTTAATACATCACTTGATTATAATGCACTGTCAACTGAGCTTCTTTTAAGAAATAAAAAATTCGGCAAAGTAATTTTTAATTATACATACAATATCGGTGAATTTGAAAATAGGGATCAGAATGTTAACTATGAGTTTACTGATCATGTTTTATCAGGCTCACTATATCCCCTTGATTACAAACAATTTTCATTTGTAATCGGTGGCACTTACTATCGAAGCCAGCGTGATTTAGATATTGAAAAAATTAGTCTTAATTTTGCTGTGGGTTATTCATTTCTCAAGGATCATCAAATTGAATTGAAGTACAATGTCCATCACTACGATGATCTGTTGCACAATAAGTCATACTATACAGCAAATATATTTGAATTAAATTTAATTAAAGATCTAACGATATAGAAGGAGCATTTATTATGAAGTACCATACAAAGCTAATCATAATTTTGACTGCTTTTATACTGATTGCTACAGGATGTGAGAGGAAAGTTACCGAGGAAGTAACAAATACCATCTCACCAGATGCAGTTCAGTATGTCGGGAGCGATGCATGCAGTGCTTGTCATGTTGATATCTATAATAATTTCATGAGAAGTGGTCACCCCTACAAACTCAATGAGGCTGAAGATGCGCAATTACCTATCGGTCAGTATTATCCCTTTACAGAGATCCCGAGACCGCCAACAAATTATACCTGGGATGATGTGGATAAAGTCATCGGCGGGTTCTGGTGGAAAGCTCGTTTTATTCGCCCTTCAGGAGCTATAATAACCGGTCCCGATGTGCAATATAATTTTGAAACTGGTGGATGGGTAGGTTATCATGACGGTGAAGACAAACCTTATGATTGCGGTCCCTGCCATATGACTAATTATGTCGATACCGGGAATCATGAAGGCCATGATAGTTTGATTGGAACCTGGACATTTGGTGGTGTTCACTGTGAAGAATGCCATGGACCAGGTGAACTTCATGCAGCAAGCCCGTATACAAATAATATGGAAATTGATCGTTCTGCTGATGCTTGCGGTAAATGTCATCAAAGACCAGATTCTGAATATGGTTTATATGCTATTCCAGCAAGTAAAGGATTCATCAAACACCACGAGCAATGGAATGAAATGCTTACTACAAAGCATGCTTCCCTGGAATGTGTTGATTGTCACGATCCCCATTATACCCTTCATCCTTCAGCATCCCCATTTGAACGTGATATGGCAATCAGGTTAACATGTGAGAATTGTCATCTTGACGAAACTGCTAGTTTTGCAGCTACTACAATTGATGATCATCTAGATGCTGCAGGTAAACCCGGATGTATTGACTGCCATATGCCTTTAGCAGGTAAATCAGCAGTTGCGATAGCACAATATGAAGGTGATATTCATACTCATTTGTGGCGGATAAATACTGATGTTGATGCGGAAATGTTTAATGAAGCCGGTAATAGAGCTAATGGCTATCTAACCCTGGAATATACATGTTTGAAATGTCATATGGATGAATCAAAATCCTGGGCTGCACTCCACGCTGGTGATGCTCACAATAAAAATGCAATTAAAGAAAACAATCAGAACGATGATCAAATAAGCAGTAAATAAGAATTGTCATAATTATATAAAAAAAGCCTGGTCATTTTATTGATCAGGCTTTTTTTATTGATAATGTTTAATCAAAATCAGGGATTAGAGTTGCTACCCCGATTGACAATTACAAGTTGATGGTCTCGCTAATTTCCAAAGATTTAATCAATTAGGCATACATTGATTGATCGCTTCCACCTGTTTAAACACTTCCAGTACCCAAAATAATTCCCGGTCGCCAACCATCATAAAAAACAAAATGCTACCTGCTCTGGAACAGACCGGACAGTTTGGACAGCATTCCGGAGCACTTGTTGTTACTGCCAATAGTAACAAATCTTCTCAGACTTCTTTTTAAATTTATCGATTCCTTTTCTTTATCGTCCTCTTTTTTATCCTTAATGCCGTTTTGCTATTCAGCAATTTCTCGATAAGCAATCTTCAATACCGTTTCTAAGTTGAGCGGTAGACTCTGCTTGATCTTGTTTGCCTATCCCATGAACAAGAAAGATGACTGTTTTGCAACCGGCATGCTTTTCAGTTTTACCCTTGATTTCGATTTCTTCATCGATCCTGCCCCAATGCCAGGCAAAGGGTTTGTCATAGGCTCTGCGTCTTTCATAAACATTATGATTTGAATTCGTATTTCCCTCCTATTGATATAATTTTAAAAAGGGACATAGCTAAATCAATATAAAATTGTATTATATACACTTATGTATTTTTATAACGCATTGCGAAATTAGACTTTAGTATAATTTTATTTTGATTACTATGCAATCATTTTTCTTATTAATACAAAACAAAATAGGTTGACTTAGTACATAATACTGCCGATATTTTTAATATAAATAAACCAACCTTCAAGGAGAAAGACCTTGAGAAATAAAAGATGCTTAATGAGAGGAGATCTTCAGGTGTTAGGCAAGCTGTTAGCATTCTTTGTGGTTGTTCTGTTGTTTAATTCTCCAGTATTTTCACAAACAGAAGAAATCGAAGATGATATGTGTCTGGCTTGTCATGAAGATTATGATATTGGATTATCTTCTACAAAACATAAGCTCTCTGCGGAAATACCAAACCCGGATATTATAATCGGGTGCACAAGTTGTCACAGCGGGGGAAAGATTCATGTCGATGATCCTTCGGTTGACAATATTGGAAATCCTTCTAAGGGATTATCCTTTCAGACTGAGAGTACATGCACAACGTGCCATCAACCTCACAAAGGAATCCGTGCTGCTGGTTTTGATCCTCATTTTAGGGAGGATATTTCCTGTACCGCTTGTCACAAAATTCACTCTCATCAAAAGTCTCTATTAATTGATGAGGAAGGAAGTTTTTGCAGTGATTGCCATGTATCAGTAGTAAATGATTTTCGTAAAAGATCCAACCATCCCCTAACCGATCAGGCTTTGACATGTTTTAGTTGTCATGATTTCACCGGGAAAAACAATTTGAATTTTGGTCATGGCAGTAATACCAATTGTTATCAATGCCATCCTGCTCAGGCTGGTCCGTTTTTGCATGAACATGAAGCTGTCAGTTCCTTTGGAACCGAAGGGGAAGGCTGCATCTCCTGTCATAATCCACACGGAAGCGTCAATGATCGGCTTCTTACTCAACCGGGTGACCAACTCTGTTTCCAATGTCACTCTACCCCTCCCCGGCACAGAACCCAGCATGACGGGATAGCCTTACAATTTGATTGTGTCGAGTGCCATAGTGATAACCATGGATCATATACCAATCATATGTTCCTTGACCCACAACTTAGCCTGAAAATTGGCGGAGAACCACAGGGTTGTTTCTGCCATGATTCAGATAATTGAGGAGAGCGCCATGTTAAAAAATAAAATCATGCCCCTCTTGCTCACCCTTGGTGTAATGCTATTTACTTCTACCACTGTAATTAGTAATGATTACCGAGGATCATTACGAGCTGGAGTCATACTTGCTGACATAGAAGGAAACAACTCCGTTCATCAGCCAACCTATAATTTGTATGATGGTGTTTCTCTGTCATTGGAAAAATTCCGATATAGCTGGGATAATGGTCTCAGATTTAATGCCAATCTTAAAAATACTACGCGGGATAACCGTGACATGACGATTGGTTTTTATAAACAGGGTCATGGCGGAGTTAATGTCCGGCACAATAACTACCGAAGAAATTATAATTTTGATGGCAGCGAGTATACCCGAAGAAAAGTAACCTCCGGATCAATCTGGGTTAAACCGATAGAACAGATCAAATTCTTTGGTGGCTATGGCAGGACAGACAAACGGGGTAAAATACTAAATATCCTGGATTATACATCTGAACTTCCGGGTACTGAAATTGATTATGTCCATACTTATTTTAACACTGGTCTTGAAGTCAGACATAAGCAAAGCTATGGGCAGATTGATTATAATGTATCAAATTACAGTAATGATGCCATTCGTAAAAGAGATCGTAATACGCAACGACTGAGAATATCAGCTTATACCCCAATCCCCAATTATGATAATATAATAGTAGGCGGCGGATACCAATTCTATAAAAATGAAATGGATAAACAAAACGATACTCTCAAAGCTAATACAGTTTGGGGTGTTGCCCGCTATGCTCATATTAAAGGATACGAAGTCCGCTATAATATATTTTTTGATCGTACCCGAAGAACCGGAGATCTTACATCCACTGACAATATCAAACAGATAATTCAGGCTGGCAAATCATGGCGGAGTCATGGTGGTATTATGCTGGGGTATGGCCATTATATTAATGATGACTTACAAAGAGAACGCACCGGAAATGAATATTCCTTATCAGGCTGGTGGAAAGCGGTAACGGCTCTGACTCTCAGGGGAGGAATAGGGATTATCCAAAACAAAGTTGATTCCGGACATTCTTTGACCGGTGATCGGGAATACTCAAAACAGTGGCTCTCTGCCAAATACAAATTTGACGATAGTTTCATCAGGATAAAAATATCCAATCGCAAGAAAGAGAACGAAGACATTAAGACCAGTGCTGATTTTGTTCGGTTGACTTCCGACATCTCTCTTTCCAATAAAAAGTATGGTAATCTCTATGCCTCTTTGACGTATGGTTCCGGTCAATATGAAAACACCGAAGGATTGTTTGACTTTAATGAATATACTATATCCGGTGATCTGATGACACCTGAAAATAGGAAATACCAGGGTGGAATCGGTGGGAATTATTATAGAGCCAAAGAAGATCTGGATTTGGAAATATCCACATTGCGTTTTACAGGCAAGGTCAGGATTTTTGAGAAAACATTAATCCATGTGGTTTACTCTATTCATAACTATGATGATTTAATTTATTCATCACAGCCTTATACAGAATACTACACCGCCAATATTTTTGAAGTAAATCTGATATGGGAGCTTTAGAAACAAATATTGAAGGATCAGCAATGAATAAATACAGGTTAATAAATTTTAATTTTAATAATAATCCGGATAGGAGAAAGGTTATGAAAAGAGTAATCGTTCTGACAATTGTTTTAGCTGCTGTTTTACTAATCACTGGCTGTGAACGTAAAATCACCGGCGATGTCGACGCTCTTGTTGACGACAGCTCCCTGAGTTGTCTTGGATGTCATAGTGACAACAATGGCCCCCAGGAAGGCATCACAGCTCAATATGCAAACTCTGTTCATGGATCAGGTAATAACACCAACAGGAATCGTCTCTATTCCTCAAGGTATGCAAGTTGTGAAAGATGTCATACCAGTGAAGGATTCATCGCTTATGCAACCGGAGTACCGGCGGACGGTGATCATTTTTCATCCTTCGATTGTTTTACATGCCACCAGCCGCATTCCTCAGGAAATTTCAGTGTAAGAATAACCGAGCCGTATGTTTTGGAAAATGGAGCCACATATGACCGAGGTAATTCCAATTTATGTGCTTCCTGCCACCACAGCCGTCGTGATGTAAATGAATATGTTTATGATGGAGTAAAACTAAGTTCACACTGGGGTCCCCACCATAGCAATCAGGCGGATATGCTGATTGGCGAAAATGCCTATGAATATGCTGGTTATGATTATTCCGGTTCATGGCATGAAGCCGGTGTTGTCAATGGATGTGTTTCCTGTCATATGGGCGCCTCGGTTCATGAAAGTGTTGGCGGTCATAGTTGGAATATGGAAAATGACGACCTAGGTTTGGAAGTTATTACAGGCTGCAATGTTGACGGCTGCCATAGTGCTAATCCGGTCGAATCGGTTGATCGGGAGACAGTTTTTGATTTTGATGATGACGGAGAGCTCGAAGGAGTTCAGGATGAAATGGAAGATCTCCTTGCTGAACTTGGAGACATCCTGGAAACTGCCGGTTTTGTCGATGGCGACCACCATCCCATAAGTAACGTAGTTGTAAGTACTGCGGATTCAGCCGGAGCACTTTACAATTTCTTATTTGTCGAAGAAGACCGTTCAGTTGGTGTACATAATACTGCTTATACTGTCGCTCTGTTACAGTCATCGATTAACTTCATGACTACTGGAGATCCTAACACTGCCCCTGATAAATCAAACCAATCGACTCTAACAATGATTTCTTCTCATTGATTTATCTACTAATGATAAAAAAGCCTGGTCATTTTAATGATCAGACTTTTTTTGTAATAGTTTCGGCTAATTTTCTTTTTAACTCGTTACCGCCTTTGGAGCAAACCATTCATACAATACCGGAATCAATACCAGTGTTAAAAAGGTTGATGACAACAATCCAAAAACAACAACAACCGCCAACGGTCTTTGTACTTCTGAACCCATGCCATGAGATAATAACAAAGGTAAAAGCCCAAGGATAGTCGTTAAAGCTGTCATTAAAACCGGTCGCAGTCTTAGTGATGATGCTTGCATAATTGCAGTTACAGTAGGTAATCCGTCATTTCGTAATTGGTTGATATAAGAGACTAAAACCAAACCGTTCTGTACGGCAATACCAAATAGAGCAATAAATCCTACTGATGCTGGAACAGACAAATATTCACCTGTAATGAATAGACCCAAAACGCCACCTATTAACGCCAACGGAACGTTGATAAAAATCAATATGGCACTGCCGAATTTCCCAAAGGACATATACAATAAAAGAAATATCATTACAAATGTTAAGGGAATGATAATGCCCAATCTCTTCATTGCCCGTTCTTGATTTTCAAACTGCCCGCCATATTCCAGATAATAACCGGCTGGTAATTCAATTTTCTCCTGGACAAGTTTTTTAATGTCACTAACCACTCCGCCCATATCTCGACCGCGAACATTACCGGAAATAATCCAA
>SWCD01012426.1_pt1 | contig 202240 bp, 310 predicted proteins | sample 4693011 | NCBI WGS metagenome assembly SWCD01 (sample SAMN10267278, study PRJNA491770) | bioreactor metagenome | isolation source: DHS bioreactor inoculated with marine | place: Japan: Omine Ridge, Nankai Trough
GGGGGGCGGGGACACCGGGGACGCCTTAGACCGCTTCGCTTCCCGCCCCTGTACGCCTCCGAGACGGCTCTCAGGACCGCCGGAAGGGCCGGGCGACGGCTGCGAGCCTCACGGGCCGCAGGAGACGGCTCAGAGGCCCCTCTGCAGCGATTCGGGGCTTGTGGGTACGCTTCAGCACGCCGACGACCATCTGGACGCCCTCTCAGCCCCGATTTCGAGGGCTCGCGGAAGCCGCTTCCCGGGTTGGCCCCGCACCCCGGGTTGGACCGCGAGTTTTCCTTCCCGTGATCCCATGATACAGTCGGGCATGATCTTCACGAGAGACGAACGGCGGGGACTGCGCGAGGCCGCGTGGCGCGACCCCAAGGCCCCGAAGCTGAAATGGAAGAAGGTTCACGACGGCTTCAGCCGGGGGCCGTCCGGCAAGCCGCGCAAGGTGTGGAAGTGGGTGGCTCGCAGCGGCAAGCACACCTGGGAAGTCCGCTCGTCCGTCGAAGATCCCATCATGGGGCTGTCGGGACGGGGCAAGAAGTTGCGGGCCCAGATATGGCAAGACGGCGCACTGTGGGGGGAACGGTCCCGCTACCTAGTCAACAACGTCCGCGCCGCCAAGGACAAGGTCGAGGCTTGGGTGCACCGCCACGAGGACTGAGTTTTCCTTCCCGCGATCCTGTGGTAGAGTCGAGCCCATGGGCAATCCCAAGTGGGCCGCGGTAGAGCAGACACTTCGGGCTCTGAAGAAGGGCCAGACGATCCGTATCAAGGGGACCGACTACACGGTCCACGCCCCGGCAGACAGGCAGGGGGTGGTCCTACTCCGCGACCGCAAGCAGGCCGTGTTCACGTTGATGCCGCCCGTCCACAAGTCGGGTGCCCAGCTCCACAACTTCGCCACCGCCAAGACCGTCCGGTTGAAGCCGGGCGACATCGAGGAAGGGGCTCGAATGGCAATCTTCACAGACGACGAACGGGCAGCTCTTCACGAGGCTGGCGGCGATAAGGGTGTCGAGGACTTCATCGCCTCGTTCCACTCTGCCATGAGCACCGCGTTTCGCAAAGCCGTGAACGATACCCGGGCCCACCTCACCAAGACCACCAAGGACACGCTGACGATCAACGCCCTCACCCGCCACCTGAATGCCGAGGTCGCGAAGCTGGTCGATGAGGCGGGCACCATCGTTGCGCGTCGGGCAAGGCTTTAGGGGCTGAGATGGCGATCTTCACCGACGACGAGCGGGCCACGCTGCAAGAGGCTGTCGGGACGAGCGCGAAGGCTGACCTCAAGAAGCTGGCGCAGATCGCACCCTGGCTCGTCCAGTCCTGGGAACGCTACGACGAGGACGGCAGCGACGACGCCTTTGGCCGCGTGCTGCTCTACATGCCGCGCGTTCTCAACGGGCTCGCCTACATCGCCCAGCACCTCAAGCCTGCCCACGGCGAAGCCCTTTCGCGAGTGGCGCAGGCGTTCGTGGACGAGCGCAAGAAGCACAAGACCCGCTGAACGAGTTTTCCGCTACTTCAGGACGTCGAGCCCCGGGGGCGGCTCGGGCATCGGCTCGACCGCCGTGAGATGAAGGCTCGGGTCACCGGGGCGACTCCACATGACCACGCCCGATGCGATCTCCACTCGGCGGGGGATGGCGTCGACCACCGCCCACGCCTTGCGCTGTGCCTCGTGATCGAAGTGCTCTATGGGCGGCACGTCGTCGCGCTTGAGCTGCCGCCGGGCGTAGGCCGCGACCGCCAAGTACCAATCAGCTCCCATCAGGCTGCCTGGGGCGCGAGTTTTCCCAGTAGTGTCAGGATGGTAGGCGCCGCTTCGGACGCCGGGGTGGGGCGAGCCCTCACCCGGGGGTAGGGGTCGACCTCGGGCCAGGCGTAGCGGGCCGGGGGCTCGGCGGGGGGCTGGAAACGGCCTGGGACGCGCTCTGGCGGCGTCTGAGGCGCTTCCCGGTCCTCCAGAGGGTCGAAGGTCACCACGGGCGCCAGACGCCCGCTGAGAGCGTCCTCGACCCGGCACAGCACCTGGGCGCTCGGGTCGTACCACGGCGAGCCCTCGCGCACGCGCCAGGGGCTCAACTCCTCATGCCAGTGGCTCTCGGGGTACGATCCGGCGTCGACAGTGCCCCACAGCTCCAGCTCGGCGGGGTTGCCCGCCTGCAAGATCGCCAGCATCTGCGACGGCGAGGATGAGCTGCCGATGTTGATCGGACCGTCCTCACCTTTGGGCCGTATGAAGTGGACCAGCTCCATGTGTCTGTTATAGCACGCCCAGTAGCCTTCGGCGTACTCCGGGACGCCTGGGCGCCCACGCCGTCGAAGCATCGTTACTTCCGAAGGGCCTCCCCGACCGCAAACGCGCGCCGAGGATTAGGTCCAGCGTAGCGCGCAGGGGTGTGGCTGTCAAGAGCAAAGTTTTCCACTCACCATCAGAGCCGTCTCATCCCGCTGCAGTTGATCGCCTGACCGAAAACGTGTGGCGCCCACTTGCCCAGCGGCACGCCGTTACGCTCGGACCACCTCCAAAGCCACCCAGCCGCGACCGGCGGGATCAACGCCACAACCCACAGTCTGATCGTGTCACCCACCGGACCCCTCTTGCGGTGGCTCCCAGCCGTCGATGACGCACCGGGCGTTTCTCAGCCAGTGGCAACGGCTGTCGCAGGCGTCGAGCGTCAGGCTGCCGCGCTCACCGTGGCACGCGCTCTCCACGAACATCTCTCCGCGCAGCCGTTTGACCTCTGCGGCGTCAGCCTCTGCGTGTGGCAACAGGGCATAGTACTTGTCGGCGTAGCCGTCGGACCCGTAGTCGCCGGTCATGACTTGAGCCCAGCCGCCCTGGCCGAGTCAGGGCTGATTCGGACCAGGAACGCCTCTTTGGACTTGGCCACCCTGCCGAGGAACGAGTCAGGGGCGTCCGACTCGATGAACTCTTTGAACTCGATCTTCGCCCACTCTGGCAGCTCGCTTTCGTAGCAGACGAACCACCGCTGGGCCGCGTCCAACAGCACAAACAGCTTCTCACCCATTTCACGCCTCCCGTGGGTCAATAGCATACAACATGACTGGCTGGAATGAAAGAGTTTTCTGCTGGGGGTGCGGCCAATGGCCGCTAGTCCTCCATGGCCTTGTCCACCTTCGACTTCAGCCCCCGGTAGAGCCCGTGCATCCGCTTCAACCACTTGCGCTCCCACTTCGACCCTTTGAGCGCGCTCTCGACCTCCCGCACTGCCTGCGCCATGGGCTTGTAGCCCTGGCTGATCGCAGCGTGGAACTTGGGGAAGCTGGCGAACAGCTCGGCCATCTCGCGCCGAACCACCTTCTTCATCGTGCGGCCCAGTGAAGCTTTCTCCACCTGGGCCATGATGGCAGTCTCGATCTTGTGCGCGGTGGCCTGGAAGTGGGCGTTGAACTCGCCGGGCGTGCGGTAATAGGCTCCGAGATCGCCACGTTGTTGGGCCCGCTTGGCATTGCTGACCGTGCTACCCGTCAGCCGCTCTTTACCCTTGCGGCGCAGCCGGTCGCGGTAGTGCGTGAACTCGTGCACGAACGTCGCCTTGACGCTCGGCATGTCGAGAGCATCAGCGATGCCTGTTGGCCACTCGGGATCGAGGCTGGTCCCGTAGAGGATGATGACGCTCTCTTTGCCTGCCCGGCCCATGGAGCCCTTCGTGGTGGGGGATTGCGGCATGAACGCCACCCGCAGCCAGCCCGGGAGCCCGGCCTTTGGTCCCTTCACGTCGAAGCCGTGGAACCTGCCGATCTGCAAGGGGTCGAGATCGTCCTCGTGCTGCTTGACGTAGCGGACGAGCGAGGCCCATGCGTGCTCGGCGTGACGGCGAGCCTCGCGGTCAGCCGCATAGGTCGCCTCGCGCAGGGCATCGCGCTCGGCAGCGGTGAACAGAGTTTTCCTCATGTCAACTTGCGCCCCAGTGGCCACGCGGGCTTGGAATGGGTGCCGCGGTCGGGGTCGTCCTGGTCGCTGAGATACCACAGGCTCGATCCGAGTCGCACGGCGAGGAAAGGCAGCGTGCCTGCGTGCCCGCGGCTCGGGGCGGCGTAGTAGACCTTGCACGCCTTCAGGGCACCCTTGGCCTTGGGCGACAGCTCTTTCGGCACCGTGAGGAACACGTGCGGCCCGAACGTCGAGCGTCCCAGCCACCCCTGCTTGACGTGGATCTCCTTCACGCGCTTGTCCCGCTCGATGCGGCGATAGAGCGCACCGCGCCAGCCCTTCTTCCCCTTCAGCTCGTCCCTGGATATGCGGACGGTCCGTGCCTCGTGAAGTGCCTCGCGCTCCTCTCCCGTGAACAGAGTTTTCATCTCATCCCCTTGGGCTGGCGGATCATCGTGGCCCGCGTGCTCCAGTCCTTGTGCTTGCCCTTGTTGTCCACGAACCCGTGAGCCTTGTAGAAGCGTTTCAGCCGGGGCAGGCTCGTCGCGCCGAAGTCCTTGGACGGTGTCGTGGCCAGCGTGACCTCGTGCTGGTCAGCCAGCCCGACCAGCTCTCGCATGAAGGCTGATCCCTTGCCCTTGCCGCGTGCTTCCTTGGGCACCACGACCTGAGCGAGCGTGTAAGCACCACCCCGGTCGTTGTCGTCGTAAGGCTCGATGCGAACCTTGAACCCTTCGGCCCGGTACTTCTTGATGAGCGGCGCGAAGAGGCCCCCGTAGATCGCCTCGCGTAGGGCTCGGCGCTCGGATGGTGTGAAGACCATGAGCCGACAGTAGCACGGGTGGGGGTGAGTTTTCTAGCGGCGAATGGCTGCAGCGAACTCGGGGTACTGCTCTGCTAGATCGGGGTGGGGTGAGCCCGCCAAGGCGATGTGCCAGTCCCACTGCTCGGGCATCCATTCGAGGTCGACGCCCAGCGGCTCCACCGTCTCTCCGACGAGCAGCCCGCACGCCTCGGGGCATTCCAAGACGGTGAGCCCCGGATGGTCCGCGAGCAGCGTCTCGATGCCAGCGCGAAGTAACTTCCGGACGGTGCCCTGCCAGTAGAGGCAGTTGCGCTTCTGCCGCTCCGACCACTTCGGGTGACGCTCGGCCATGCGGGCAACGTGGGCGCCCAGGTCGAACGGCGCAGCCACCGCGTAGGTGGGCTGGTCGAGGTCGAGCACCTTGACGAGCGGGGGCGCTTTCGGCGGGCAGACGAACCGCCCTGCTTTGTTCCAGTTGGGGCAGCCACGGGGGTGACCGGCGTAGGGCCGCGTGCAGAGCCGTCGGACCGACAGGTCGATGATGGGGGTCACTTCCCCGATGACGGTGTCCATGAGTTTTCCTACCCCGTCCGCGGCGTGGACAGCTCGTCTCCCACGCGCTTGAGCAGGTTGGCACACCGGGCGTTGCGTTCGAGCAGCATCAGGTGAATGAGATGTCGGCTCGCCACGAGCCCGTCGTACTCCTCCGACGACATCGGGGGTGCAGCCCCATCCACGGCTTTGGCATCGGCCAGGGCCAGCAGGCTGTCGAGGACGTCACGAGTCGTCTGCAGCCGGGCGCGGTCGTCGCGCAGGGCCTCCAGGTCGTCACCGGGAACTACGTAGGGCTCGATGGTCGTCATGGTGGGTTCTCCGTTTCGAGTGCTGCCAGCTCCTCGTAGTCGGGCTCGTCGCAGGCAAGTACGAGCGCCTGGTGAAGATTGCGGGCCAGCAACGTTGCCTGGCCGTAGGCGGACGCCCCCTTGTCCTGGCTTCTGAGCAGGTAGGAGCGAAGCCTGGGCACCTCCAAAAAGAGGCGCGGGCCTCTGATGGGTTCGAGGTCCAACTCCCACTGCCGCCCATGAGGCTGCACCGCCGCGAGTGCCCGCCTCACCACGAGCTGTGCATCGGCAGTCGCTTCCAACCAGACCTTGAACACGTCCTCCCCGTGGCCGCAGCAGCTTTCCAACGTGCGCAGGTCGGGCACCCGATTCAGCGTAACGAGCAGGTCCATCGCCTCGGGGTCGATCTCGGGGGCGCAACGAGCGCAGAAGATCGGGTTGCCGACATACATCCCGCCGTTGCCACCGTGGACTGACGGGCCCACCGGCTTGTCGGGGACATGGGCACCTACCACCTCATCGGTCCGCTCGCAGTCGTTGTTGTGACACGAACGGAGCTTCAGACAGCAGGGGCAACGGTGCAGGTGACGGCGCCAGCTCGACATCACCAACAGAACCCTACGCCAGCGTCGGTCTCGATGTCCTCGTGGCAAACTATGAGCGATTTGTACGCCTGACACTCGTCCCGCAAACGCTCCCGAAGATCCGCGACATCGTCCTGAAGCTGGTAGACGTCGCACTCGGTCACTCGCTCGCCGTCCATCGTTACCAGCGCGGTCCAGTGCCCGTCATCAACCAACGCCTCCATCGAGACGAGCGCCAACGCGAGCCCTTCGACGGAAGGATGTCTGAGCGCGGCCCTCGCGAGTTCCTTCGCGTTCTCGGGCTGGGCTTGCGCTCTCAAGAAAGACGGCGTCATTCTCAGCTCCAGTAGTCGATGAAGCCGAAGCGGACCGCGACCGAGAGCACGTCGGGGTGGCCTTCCAGTGCCGAGATTTCTTTCTCGAACGCCCTGGCGAACGCTTCGCACATCGCCTGGGGACGGTCGTGATTGGTGATGTCGACCACGCAGTCCCCTCCGTTGTCGATGTCGTAATCGGTGCCGTCGACATGCCTCATGTTGTTGATGGCAACGATGACGGCACCGTCCAGCTCCTCGCCCAGCTCTTGCAGCGTCTCACCCATAGCCAGCTCGTCCTCAAGATCGAGTAGGGTCGGGAAACCGTCCTTCTCGATCTCCCGCGGCTTGACGGCACTCCCGCATTGCGAGCAGAACGGGGCGCCCGTTACCCTGTGCTCAGAGTCGCCAGCGCACTGCCGGACCCTGTGAGTGCGAGGTACCGACTGCACCGTGATCCGCAGGTACGCTCCCAGGTGCAGATGTCTGTCCCTGCCCATTACTCCATCCCCCGCACGGCGGCGTCGAGTGACTTCCTGAGCGCCTCCAGATAGGACCGGCTCTTCTTGCCAGAGAACCACTTCCCACCGACGAGCACCTTGACCGCCCACCAGCCGCCTCTCAGCAACTTCCCGCGCACGTCGGTGACGGGCAGGTGGTGGATCGAGTCGTCCATCCGCCTGAAGTTTTCCAGCGCCTCTACGCGCTCCTCTTCTCCCGCACTCCGCTTCGGAAACGTCTTCAGTCGTTTGCGTCCGTATCGTGGTGGCTCACCCATCTTACTCCTCACTCGCGCCCAATGGCCGCTGCCACTTCGCGCAGGGGGCTGTCCGGCGTGAGGCACGCTGCAATGCCGTTGTGCCGCATGAATGCCGTCGACACGTCACGCTCCAACGCCTGGTCGCGCGGGCCGTCCACAAGCGCCCTACAGACGGCTTTGAGCGTCTCCAGGTAGATGGCCTGCTCTGCCATGAGCCCGGCCCAGTAGCGTTGTGCTCGGGGCAGGCAGGACTCCAGAGCAATGCGGCCAAAGAGCACGCGCTCTTCAGCGACCCAGTCCGCTCGCTCGGCGTTCGTGATCCTGACCTCGCCCAATGCCCAGTCTTTACCCTCGACTCGCGCCGTCACCTGAGCTTTCCCCATTACTCGCCTCGCTTCTTGAACCCGCGACCCATGATCGGCTTGAACACGAACCGCTCGAACTGCGTGCCCAGGAAGATGATGACCTCCGCGGCCACCATGATGAACCCGATAGCCACCCAGCACGCCACGTCGCGCAGCCAGTCGGGCACGAGCCTGGCGCAGGGGTCAGTCATCACCGTCCCCCACGCTCGTTATCTGCAACGGTATGTAGGGCGCCCAGACCAGGCAACCGCCTTCGATCCAGGCTTCCCAGTCGGCCTGAGTCCAGTCCCCCAAGTCCTGAAAGACGAGCGGTTCGTCGTCCTCGAATGGGGCGCAGTAGCAGGCGCGACCGTCGAAGCATCGCCGCTTCCGGAACTTGGACTTGCCGAACGCGCTCTCTTCTACGATCAGCAGGATCGTATCAAGGCGCTCGACCAGTGCGTGGTCGACCTCGCCCTCCCAGATACCCAGCGCGAGCGCGCACTCGGTGCAGAAGCAGTGCTTGCCCTGGTAGAGGATGCGCGGCAACGTGCGGTGGCCACACTCCAGGCAAGCTTTCTTGCTGTCCTTGCACTCGATGCTGTGGAACTCCAGCTCGACCATGCCATTCCTGACTCGGGGCTCCCACCTTGCCCCGCGCATGACGCCTTCCCTTTGACTCACCAGGCGCCGCCTCGTCAGTGTCCACGCTATCGCGGGGGCTCGTTCTCGTCAAGAGCAAAGTTTTCCGTCGCGCCCGCGGACAGCCGGGCCAAGACACCCTCCAGGCGTCGAAGCCCCTCATGACCGACTACCCAAAAGAGGGCTTTGATCGTCTTCATGGTCAACCTGACGTCGTGAGTCTCGGCCATGACCGCGAGCCTTTTGAGCTGGTGGGCGTGTTTTTCGAGGTGGTCGAAGGGCTCCCACCGCCGCTCGTGCTCCTCTTGCATCTCCGCGGCGTGCTTGCCCATCGCCTCCGTCGTGCGCTCGGTGCCCAGCGTGTTGAGGAACTTCAACAGCTCCTGCTCCTTGTTGGGCGGCACCTCCCACTCCCAACCGACCATCGTACTGAGTCTCACGATCACGCTCTCCATCGTCCGTCTCCTCACCCTGGCGCGCTGGTCCGAAACGCCACCAAGACGTTGCCGTTGTCCCAGCACTCACGGATCTCATCACAGGTCTCGTCCAGCTCACCGCGACCGAGTTTGACGTCCACGTGGTGGCCCCACGCCACCGCGAGCTGGCCCATCTCGTACTGGTGAAGCCTCGGCTTCAGCTCCTTCCACACTCGGGTCGCTTCCTCTTGAGTGTGCATACAGCCAGCCTTCGCCTGGAACCTGTCGAGGAGCCCGCGCTTCAGCGCCGTCAAGCCCTCGCCCGTGATCCAGTAGTCGTCGTTGTCGCCGTTGAACTCGTAGTCGACCCAGCCAGCCTTGTAGAGCCGCCGCAGCACCGACGCCGCCACCTGCCCGCTGCGTGCTGACGCCTTGTAGCCCATCAACCGGGCGAACTGTCCCGGGCCCGTTGGCACGCCATCGAACCGACGACTGAGCACGGTCAGGGCTTTGAGCTGCTTCGGCGTCATCCGAGTTTTCTCTCTTGCGGCCAATGGCCGCTGTCAGTCCCGTCGCATCGCAGCGCCTGGAGGCAGCTCGTCCTCCACGATGCCTGCCAGCACGTTCTCTCCCAGGCCACCCGTGGCGCGCAGGGTGACGAACTCCGCGACCACGCTCACGGTGTCGACCAGCCCTCTCCACCCGCGCCGGGGCTTCGACTCGTCGGGGTGGTGCAGCACCGGATCACCGTCGACCGCGATCATCTTCACGCCCGGTGCGATCTCGACCCGTTGCTTGTCGGGCTCCAGCACGCCGCCAAGGGCCGCGAACGCCAGCAGGCTGCCCTCGGACAGGCTCATTTGAAACAGCCCCCACGACAGCCCAGACGCCCGCACAGGGCACAATGGCCCTCGCTCGTGTCGTAGGTTGGGAACTCGCCCGGCCTCGACACTCTCCGAGACTGCCTGGGTGTCTGCCGGTTGCCGTCCTCGTCCAGCACGTATTCGTCGCCACATTTGTCGTGGTGGATCGTCTGCCCACCGCGCTTTCGAGTGTTGGTCATGAGTTTTCCGCCGGGACCGCATCACCGCCCGCCGCCAGCACCTTGCGCAGCTCACTGATGCCGCGCCGGTTCTTCTTGTACTTGGTGCTCTCGGCCTCGATCAGGGCGATGAGCCGGTCCTGCTGCTCGACGCGCCGGAACAGCTCGATGGCGGTCTCGACGCGGTCCTCGAAACCGTCGTACTTGGTCTTCACCTCGCCGCTGACGACTGCCTCGTACATGGCCTCCAGGGCGTTGTGGGCCTCGCGTCGGTCGCGGTACAGCTCGTTCATCTTCTTGCGGTCCGTCCGCATCTGCCCCACGAGCCCCTCGTAGTCGGTGCCCACGCACTCGTTGAACTGCGACGACCTCACCTTGCCGCTCACTATGCTGCGGATGACCCTCAAAACGAGGTGACGCTGGTTCGCGAGTTCCTGCGTCTCGGTCAACGTCTTCATCAGAGCGTCGACCGTCTCCATGCTCATGTTGCGGGACTCCAGAGCACGAGTCGTGAGCTTTCCGAGCAGGTTGTTGGCGCCCCCGCAGATCGCGTCGATGGTGACGGGCTCTACCACCGGCACCCCCTGCTCGTTCGGCGTGCGCGCCAGGTTCGCCAGGTTGTCGAGGATGCGGCGTACCGTGTCCAGGCCCGCGACCAGATTGTCAAACGGGGCTAGGTGCTCCTGACCCGTCTTCTCTTTCGGCTCCCCCGTCTCCGCTTTCTTCAGCTCCTCGTTCTCCATCGTCTTTATCCTTCCCATCGTCCTTGATGATGCTCAGGTCACGTGCGGACCGCCGCACGACCTTCATGTCGTCACCATAGCCCCACAAATTGGCGTTGCAGTACCACTCGGGCCACGGTCCGAACAGCTTCGGGTTCAGTTGCGTGCCGTGCATGATGAACTCGCGGAAGTTTTCGCACAGGCTCTTGAGCGTGCCGCCCTGCGTGAACCCGCGCCAGCGTCCGTGGTAGTGCGTGTAGATGCGGGCGTGAGTGTACGAGTCGATGAACCAGACGCGCCCGCGCTGGTCGACCTCGAACCGGCTCACCTCTCCGTTGTGGTGAAAGAAGCGCCTTCCGTGGGCCGCGATGACGCCCAGGAACCGATTGACCGCGAGGGCCCGCTCTCGACGCGGCCTCATGTAGGCCCGCTCTGTCCCAGGTACCTTCATACCTTCTCACCGTCACGGCCCTGCGTAGGGTCGAACACCTGGAAGCTTTCGATCTTCAGGCCGGTCGTCTGATGCTCGGAGACGTGGTTCGCCTCCATGGCGATGACCTTGTCGCCGCCGATGCAGCCGTTGATGACCCCCAGCAAGCCAACGGTCTGCGGCTCGTTGTCGAACGCCCGCACCATGACGTCAGGGTCGTGGGCCAGCTCGTCGTTGCAAGGCGCCCGGTGCGCGAACAGAGCATTGATCGCATCAGGGTCCGCGGCGAGTGCCCGGTTGAGCACGTCGACCGCGTGTTGCAGCACCTTACTCATATCAACCTCGTTGCGTCCGACGGACGCCCTGCTCCCGCAGCTTCTGGGCGAGGTCTGCTCGGAGGGCCTCGACCTTCGCTGGCCAGGTGATGCACCCGGCCCCTTGGAGAAAGATTGCCAACACCTCGGCCTCGCTCTGCCGTAGTTGGATCTCGATGGTCGGGTGGCCCCCGTCCGCCGTGTCTTTACGGACTTTCACTCTCCCCCAGCTCCTCTGTCAGCGCCTCGTGGATACGCTTCGCCTCCGACAGGAAGTACATCTCTACCTTCAGCGTCACTCGACCGCTCGGGAACTTCAGCATGTGCTTGCCACTCGGCGCCGCGATCTCGGTGACATGTCGCTCGTAGCTCACGCCGCCGTTCACGGGTACTGTCGCGTCCCCATTGCGCAGTGCCGTAATAGCACCTTCAAGCAACTCGATAGCCCGGTCCCGCAAGATTTCTTGTTGTCCGCCCTCACTCACTGTCGGGCTCCTTCCACGTCCAGGCTGGCTCACCTGCGTCGGGGTCGTCGGTCCACGTCGGGTCGGACCACTTGGCCAGTCCGAGGCTGACTACTAGAAACGCGAGCAGCCCCGCCTCGATCAGCAGGGGCGACAGCACCCACCACCACTCCCAGTCGATGAAACCGATCAGTTTCAGCACCACAAAGACGACGGTAATGATCGTCGCGATGCCGTGGCCACCGGATGAGCTGTCGCTACTCACCCCCGCCTCCCAGCTTCTGCTTCAGGTCTTCTAGGATCTCGGCGTCCACGACTTCGGCAATCTCTTCGGCCATGCGCCCGTAACCCAACCACGCGCGCAGCTCTATCGACGCGCTCCCGTAGAGCCCGATGGCGATGTACTCGATCACCTTGGCCAGCTCCTGCCGTGTGGCTGTCAGGTTCCACGCTTTGCTGACCTTGGTGGCTTGGTACCGCCGACGAGGTCCGCCGGGCTCGGGGCGGTAGTCGCAGTCGACCAGCCGGTCCAGGTACCACAGAGCTTTCTCCAGGTCTTCCCGCTCGGTGCCTTTGTGCGGGGCGCGCAGGATGTACTTGATCGCGTTGCCCGCACAAAAGCCCTCGCCAAAGCCCCACGCCTCGATGACCTTGATCGGCTCGTACTTGACACTGCCGTCCTCGTCCGTCTCACCGCAGGCGTTGTAGTGCGAGGGGTGGCGAACAGCGCCTCCCACCTCTAACAGCTCATCGACCACTTGCTGTTCCAGGTCGTCGCCCACCTGCTCGGACATGGTCTTGGCCCGCACCTCCCAGATGTCGAGCCGGTCGAACCGCTCAGGGGTGAGCCGCAGGATCACGTGGTCGTTCTCCATGGTCGCGGGGTTGAACACCGCCAGGCAGGGCGTGGGACCGTCCCAACGGAGGAAGCAGTGGTACGGCTCCTCGGAAGAGCCTTTCTGACGCCTCGCCACCCTCGTCCCGTTGGGAATCTCTCCCAGCTCCTCGGCAGTGAGGGGGCCGCGCAGTATCATTTCACCACCCACCTGCGCCCTCCCAGAACCAGGCGCGCAGTGCACCTTTCAGATCGCCAGGGCGGTCCGCAATCGCCCGAACGAGCTTCGGAGGCTCGGTGACGAGTAAGCACAAGATTGCTGCTAGCAACACGCACAGTCCCATAGCTACTCCTTCTCGCTGCGGACGAACTTCCAGAGCGCCTCCGCTGTATCGTTGACGATGTCGTCATCGTCGGCGGCGACGATGAAGTCGTCCTCGCCCATGGTGCCGACGCTCCACGCCTCCCAGACCCGCGAGCACCACAGCAAGTCTCCAAGCACCTCGACCGCCTTCTCTCGGAAGCGGTCCTGCACGTCGTCCGGCTGATCGGCAAACTTCACTTCTTCGGTTCCCATGACTTACCCGTCGCCTGATAGGCGCGCTTCAGACCCTCGATGATCCCGTAAGCGGGGTCGTCGGCATCGTCCAAAGGCCACTTCTTGTGATCTGCCCACAGCGCCTCGATCTGCTGCTCGATGTCGGCGCGGACATGCTCCATGGCGCGCTCGTACCAGTGCCAGTCGCTGGTCCTCACCTCGCCCGCACACTTTGAGCAGCGAGCCTTTCGGGAGAGCCGCTGTCCCTCATCTATCGGCTGGAAGTCGTGCGGTCCCGCGCACCCGTTGAGCCGCGCGAGATTGGCCCTCACCTCTTCTAGGATCTCGTTCGTTCTCACGACGCCGACACCGCTGATCTCACCCAAGCGGCGGATGACCTCCGGAACTTCCTTCTTATCCGTCATGCGGGCTCTTCCCCGAACGCTGCCATGTCACTGAGGGTGGGCTCGCTCTTCTCGGCCTCGCCCTCCCCGAACCGCTTGCTCATCCACCGGCAGATGTAGTCGAGCGGGCTCGTGCAGTGCGGAATGTCAGGGTCGCTGGTCAGGCCCGCGGGCTCGAACCGGGCCCAGGAAAACTTCGATGTGATGCAGGCGAGCGTGGTGCCGCTCTGCAGTGCGATAGATACCATAGTGGCCCAGCCGTCGAGGTAGCGCACCTGCGCCCCACCGATCTTCGCAAACCGGATGAACAGCTCACCGGGTCTGCCGTCCGGATAGAAGTTGACCGTGACGTAGCCCTTGTAGGTCTTTTCACGCCCCGCCATGTCGCGTCCGTAGATCTCGAACTTCTTGGTGAGACCCTCACGCTCGTCGGGCAGGTGCTCCCTGCTCCCACGCACGTTCAGCAGCTCTTCTGGCAGCTCTTCTGGCAGCTCTTCGACCACTCAGCCCACGCTCTCCGCAAACGCGATGGCGCACCGCTTGGCGTCGGCCAGCGTCTTGACCTCGAACCCTACGGGCACCGACAGGTCGTCCTTCGGGTTCGCCGCCAGGTACTCGTCGCTCCACCCGCTCGTCGTCTCGCAGTAGCCCTCTTCGGCTACGTACCCGATGCCGAACTCCGACGCCGCCCGGTGCGACCAGCCGACCCACTTCTCCCCCTTCGGGTCGAAGCCGATCTGGCAGGTGAGTTTTCGCTCCACAACTTCCTCGGTCGAGAGGCTCTCGCCCTCACAGGTGCCGACTGCCACCGCGATGGGCTGCACGTCGGTCAGCTTCCACGCGCCGTAGACGACCAGCGCCTGGTCAAGGCCCCCGATGTAGTAGCCCTCGGGCGTGTAGCACGCGAGCATGACGAGGCGCTCCAACGGCAACAGGGGGTAGAGCTGGTGCAAGAGCCGGTCGGGCCACGTTCCCTTGATAGGCGCCGGGCCCTCCGACCCGAAGTCGCGCAGCTCGACCTGCACAAAGAAGCCGCCCTCTTCCTGCTCGGTCTCGTCGCTGTACTCCCCACCTATCCGATGCTTCGCGATGCACCACTCGGTGCGGTTGCGCTTGCCGATCTTGAACGGTGCGGGGATGAGCATCGGTCGCGTCTTGAGCAGCGTCCGTAGATGCTGCGCCAGCCCCCTCACGAGCCGCTCGACCCCTTGGGGGATCGTGTAGGTCAAGTGACTGATGCCGTGATCGTCCCGGCCCCATCCAGACGGCCCGAAGATTTCGTCTCTCATCTCGTACTCCCCGTCGAGGATCTTCCCTCGGCCATTGCAGTCAGGACACGCCGGGGCTCCCAGCACATTCAGGAAGATGCCCCAGCCGTTGCACGTCCCGCACGGCTCAAAGCGGCTCACTGCGCCCCGCCATCGCCGCCACGAAGTTGCGGATGGGCTTGGTGCCCCTGCGGTCGCCCGGCTTGCCCAAGGACTTGAGCGGAATCCAGTAGTCCTTCTTGCCGTTCTTCCCGCGCCGCACCCGGGCCTTGTCGCCCTTGATCTCTTTGATCGGGCCAGCCGTTGCCGCCATAGAGATCGAGCGCCCGCTGCCGCCGACATGGGTCCACTCGACCCAGTCGTCTACCTCGAACTCCACTCCCTCTTGGGCCTTTTCCGTCATGAGTTTTCCTCCTGGTGAGCCGAGATGCGAGCGTGGGGTGTGCTACTACGCCAAAGGCTCCAAGGGCCGATCACGACGTCTTCGGGTCCGCAGGGAAGGACAAGCCTTGCCCGTGGTTTCGCTGCCCAGCCAGTTACTAGGGCTTTCCCCGAATCGTACCCGCAGTTCCGCTGGTACTGTGCGGGCAAATCATGATCTTGGGTACCCGGCCTGAATCGAACACGACCGCCCGTGCCGGGGGGAACTCCTCCCCGTTTCCGAGGCTTGAAACCCCGACTGGGCCGTATGGTGCCGTCTCGCCTGTCCCCGTCCCCGTGGTGGCCCCCTCCGACCTGGCCGCGCCCTTCTACCGCTGCTAGACGGTAGTGCGGGTGAGGGGTGTTCTTACTGGGGCTGCGCAGGCCCCGCCGTCTTCGCGCCGAATAGGCACTAGGCATTCGCCACTCGCCACTCCTTAGACGATGGCTGCTTCTAAGCCAACGTTCCGCCACACTCACACCTCGACTCGACAACAGGCATACCACATAGCTGGGGACTGGTCAATAGCAGACATGGGAAGTTTTCGAGTGGCTGGAAGGCGAAAGGCCCGTCGGCTGATCAGACCGCGGGCCTCTCTTCATTCGCCCGCACGCGCTGTTGGCGGGTGGGGGCTTGGTTCACTAGAGCGAATACATCGCATCTTCGCCTCGGTTGGCGGAACCCCTGACGCAACGCCCATAGCTGCCGGGGTTCCTCACCGGGCGCCGTCCCGATCTCCATGGGGGGCGCTCGCTGTCGAGAGCCGTAGTCATTGCCGTTGCTGCATTCGCCCGATACGGGCACCTGGCCGAAGAGGGGGTGAATCAGCGCCAGTGCGGAGGTCACGCCGCACACGAGCCAACTCCACATCCCTTCTCCCAACATGAGCCCCTCTTATACCACGACCCCTGGACTGCAGTCAAGAGCAGACATGAAGTTTTCAGATGTCTCCTGCAACGCCTCGCGTCTTGGTTGCAGAAAGTTCCGCACACTTCGGCGTCACGGTCCGTGGTCTTAGAGAGTGGAGGGGTGCAACGGCCACCGTCTATCACTGTGACGGTCGGTACTAGCCATAAGGGAGGACACGATGCGACAACCCACCCGTCGAGACGTGAGGATTTGGAGCGAGGTGGAAACTTTGTTCTGGCAGGCCATGTATCGGCCTCGGATGGCACGAGGCTGTAGGCGTGTGGGTCGGTGCCGCACGCTGGAAGAGATTGACAGGGAGGGGGCGGACCGGGTGGCTCTGGACAGCTCCACGGGGCTCCTGACCATCGAGTGGCGTCACGGGACGTCGCAGGTGCCCGCCCGGCACATGTAGCCGCGCAGGCAGGGCGTGTGGTCGTCGCAGCAGGGCTGGCCCAGCTCGCCGCAGGTGCAGATCGAGTCGTAGCACCCCAGCGAGGGTCCGCACCGGTCCAGCTCGAACAGGCAGCACAGCTCGTCGCGCCCCCCGCAGGGCTCGCAGACGCCGTCCTCGCACGTCAGATCGGTCGCTGGGCAGGCGTCGGCCCCGATACCGGGGCAGCAAGGCCCCCCAGAGCCGCCACAGGAGCCGCAGACGCCCTCCAGACAGCCGAGAGCGCCCTCACAGGCCCCACCGGGGCAGCACGGGGCTCCAGAGGCGCCACAGGGCTCACAGGCGCCACGGTCGCAGATGCCGCCAGGGCACTCGACATCGTGTAGGTCCGTGTGGGTACAGCCCAGCTCGCCGCAGGCGTCCTCGGTGCAGGGCTCCCCGTCGTCGCAGTCCTCGCACGCCTGGCCCCTGAAGCCGCAGACGGAAAGCTCGGTGCCTGGCTGGCAACTCCCGGCCCAGCGTTCGTCCCAGCATCCGCCGCAGCACTCGCCGTCGTAGCAGATGCCATCCCCGCAGCCGGTGCCCGTGAGCGGGCGGAACACGCAGGCGCCGTCGTCGCAAATGTCCTCGGTGCACAGCTCGTCGTCGTAGCAGCCGTCGCAGTCACCATCGGCGTCGCCGTCACCATCGCCGTCGACATCACCGTCGCCGTCGACATCACCGTCGCCGTCCCCGTCGGCCCCGCAGTCGCAGGCACCCCAGCCGCTGCCGTCGCCCAGGCAGACCTGCCCGCCCCCGCACCCGCCAGCTCCGACGCAGGCAACCGATTCTCCAGGCGTGCATTCGTCAGTGATAGAGTTTTCGCCCCCGCACCCGAAGAGCAGCGCGGTCACGAGCAGCAGACAGTAGCGCATGGGAACCTCCCTCCGTCAAGAGCATAGTTACGGAGGGGCGCCGTGTCAAATGGGGCGGAGGATGTACTGGACGGCTCGGGCGAGGATCAGGCTGCGCTGGGCGCCCCGGGCCCGTTGATAGGCCCACGGATCGGCTCCAGGCATTCGAGCACGCTGTCGTCGCGCTTGGCCTTCTGGTGAGCCTTGCGCAGCGCGAGCTGTTGCCCCACCGTCTGGTCGAGCATCTGCCACTCGGCCCGCTGCTCGGCGTTGGGCCACATGCCGTGGTAGCTGGCCTGTCCCGTGATGATCGAGCCCGGTTCGGGCGACGGCACCTCGTAGACGATGCCTGCGGAGCCGCCCATGTACTTGCTCATGCTCTTGCCGCTGTAGACCAGCTCTTCGGGCTCTTTGGTGAAGACGCCCGCCTCGAACTCGCCTGGAGCGATCTCGTAGTAGATGCGGCCTTCTTTGCCGCCTCGGAGAACGCAACGCTGTATGAACATGAGCAGGATCGTCGGGGCCTTCTTCTCGGGCTTCTTCTTGGTCATGAGCTTTCCTCCCACGGGCCGTAGTGCTCGTGCTCGATCACCTTGGCTAGGAACTCCTTGTGGCTGTAGTAGTGGCACTCGTCGGCGTCGATCTGCCCGGCGTGGTAGTACGCGGCCTTGGGCAGAACGAGGTTCTTACCGTTGGACCTGTCGATCACCATGGGCACGGGGGCGTCGAAGGACTCGATCCAGGCGTGGTCGAAACGCTGCCCGGCGAGCGGCCCCTGCCCGCTCACGACGCCGTGGACGAGCAGCAGAGTGTCCTCGTACCCGTGGCGGTCCGCGTGCAGCATGTAGCTCCCTGCGGCCTCGTAGCAGTCGCCCGTCGGCTCGCTCACGAGAGGTCTCCCTTCCCCGGCACGACGTAGCCTGCTGTGAGGTCGCTGGCAGCGATCTCGATGTCGATGCCACCGCGGATCGATTCGAGCGTCGGGTAGTAAGAGAGCGGGGGCGGGTTTATGCTGATCGAGCGGCGCAGCCCGCGCCAGCCCCAGCGGATGTTCCTGAGCCCGCGGACGCGCTCAATCCGGAAGCCCCGGTACCAGTGCTCCGTCTCGGGGTAGCTCGTGCTCGGGGGCGGCGTGATCATGACGACGCCATGGAGCCAGCGAAGTTTGCAGCCCGCAGCCATCCCGGTGAGCAGGTGCGGCGGCAAGTGTTCACGGAACTTCGCGGGCACCCTCATCTTCTCTTTCACCCAGGTCATGACTCGACCATCTCGAACGTGACGCAGCAGTCCTCGGGGACCGGCCAGCTCGTGCCGCAGTCGGGGCATTCGACCCGGTGCTCGCAGCTCTCCTCTTCAGCGTCGAAGTGGAACGTGAGCGAGTCCATGGAGCCCTGATGAAGCTTGTAGGTGGACTGCCGCACCTGTTTCAAGACAGGGTTGGAGCGACAGTCACGCGGGCACTTCCACGGAGGCAATTTCGTGTGGTCGAACGCCATCAGCTTCCCTCCGGTCGCGCCGTGCTGACCATGACGTCGAGCTGCTCCAGCTCGGTGAGCGTCAGGCGTGTCAGCCCACGCTGCACGCTCTTGCGTAGCCCACTGCCAGGCATATAAGGGCTGTTGAGCTGCTCCAAGATCTTGTGCGCCATCTCGGCCTTCTTCTCTTGCAGCGTCATCGGCCCTTCTCCACTCCCCGCTCGCGGTAGATGCGAGCGTCCCGGTGCCTGCCCACGCAGATGGCGAGGCGGCACGCGACCTCTGCGACGACCTCCGCCAGGCTGTCGGGGTCGAAGTCGCAGATCGAGGACGAGTTGGCGCCCATGGGCTTGTCGCCCTCGCCGCACCACCGCCACCGCTCGCGCGTGTCCACCACGGCGATGCCCACGACCTGGCGCATGTGGAGCGCCTTGCCGTAGAGCGGGTGATCGGCCACGAGGAACGTGACCGTGTTGTCTGCGGCCCCGTAGTTGACGAGGACGTGACGCAGCCCGGCCACGATAGCCATGGGCCCGCACCAGCCGTAGTCGTGAGAAAGCTTCAATTCGTCTGCCATGATCAGCTCCTATCCTCGAATCGATCAGGGAGCCCGTACTGACGCACGAGCCCGGTGAAGTCGGCCACGAAGTCAGGGGACTCCGACGAGATGAACGCACCAGCGTTCCAGAAAAACACGATCATGACGTCTCCTAGCTCGCACGCGCCAGCGGCGCCGTCGACCGCACGCGACGGACGGCTTTGCCGGGAACCGTCTGAATCGCGCGGACGTTCTGTCCCACGTCGGTCCCGGCCTGCTCCGCCACCTCGGAGCGCAGGTTGGCGTCCCGCAGGATCGCCAGCGTGTTCGTGAACGCCTGCTCGACGTGCTCGCGAGGAGCGCCGTCCTGTGCCAGGCGAGCGCCGCGCTGCCAGTGCCGGATCGCGGTCTTGACTGAGCGCAGAGGCTCCCCGTGCACGCCCTCGCCGTCCTCGATCACGCGGGACGCGAGCGCCTCCAAGAGATCCACGACCATGTAGGCGTGCTGTGTGGGGTCGCTGTCGAGAGCCGCGTCGATCAGTGCCTGGTGAGCGTTCATGGTGCCTCTCCCTTCGGGGAAGTCATCCCCGATCTGAGTACCAGCCTACCAGCAGGAGCCGGGGCTGTCAAGAGCAAACGTGAGAGGCGATGTCGATTTGTCGGGAAGTGTAGGTGCGTGTCAGTCGGTGACGACCCACGCGGTGAATGGCGGGCAGTCGTCGGGCACGCTGTCGATCCGTTTGACGGCGTAGGGGAAGGCGTGCAGCGGTTTGTCGGCGCCGTCCTCGCGCTCGACCAGAAATCTCCCCTCGAACTTCAGCTTCTTCAGCACCACGAACAGGTGGGGCTCGGTGAACGCCTCGAACACGACACCGGGTGGCGGCGTGACTTGCTGACCCCGCTGCAGCGCGGCGTTCGCCTGGCCGACGATCACGGCTTTGAGGTAGGTCTTGCCCGCGTGTGTCGCGTAAGCGCCCATCAGTCGCCGGGGCGAGAGACCCAGAGCCCGTGGGGGTAGCCCTGAGCGAGCAGCGCGGCAGCGGTCTTCGGACCGGGTACGCCGTCGGGCAGCAGGCCCAGGTTCGACTGCCGCGTCTCCCAGATATCCTTGTCCTCGTTTTTCGAGAAGTCGAACGCCTCGTAGCCTGCGTCCATGAGCAGACTCATGATCGGGTCGCCCGGGTCGCCCTCGCCGCGCCGGTTGCTGCAATCTCTGTGGCCGTAGACGCCCACCATGTCCGTGCCCCGTTGGAGGCCCCGCTCCAGGGCTCGACGCTGGTACGGCCAGTGGAGCTGTCGCTGGATCGAGAAGGTCTTGGTGAGGAAGTCGACCATCTTGACCACCGACGCGAGCTGCTCCTCGTACATCTCGGCCTTGGACCCTTGGTAGATTTCGATCCCGATGGTGACGTTGTTGACGTTGCCCGCGTGGAGCGCCGCCTCCATGAGCAAGTCGGCCAGGCAGCTCCACGAGCTGTCGTGGTCGCACACGAGGTGGGCACCCGCCTTGCGCTCGTCCATCGACCACATCTGCGCGATCTTGATGTCGCGCTTCGCGTCGGGCCCCTTGCCGGGGCGAATGTCCTGCTCGCGTTTATCCTTCCCACCCGGAATGCCCTTCGTGGTGTGAAGGACTATCCCGCGCACCCAGGTCTTGGGCCGATTGCGGAAGTCGCCCGCCTTCAGCCGCAACCGTGGATCGTCGTGCCAGGAGAGCACGGTGTCTACCCCAGGCACCTCTATGATCGCATCGTTGACTACTACGCCCATCGGGAACCCCTTGTCGTCAAGCGTGCGCGGGAGCCACCCCGGTGTCAGGCTTTCGCGGGGGCATGGAGCCGGGTCATCCTCCCCGTGGCCTGTAGCTCGGCCCGCCTCGAACCACGGTCCGCGCACAAAGGCTGACTACAGCAGAAGTTTTCCAGGGTGTCAAGAGCGAACGTTCAGGACTCGTCGTCGGTCTTCTCGTCGGTCTCTTCGGTGGTGTCGGCAGGGATCGGGGTGGGCACGCTCTCGGGGGCGCCCGTGTCGGCCACGATGCCGTCAGGGCGCGCACGCTCCTGGTGGAGCTTCGACTCGATCAGCTTGATCAGCTCGTCCTGGCCGACGTTGGCCAAGCCGGACATGTCGAGCTGCCCTTTCACATAGTCGACGGCTGCCTGCATCTTCTCGGCGCCCGCAGTCTTGGCATCGCCCACGCGCAGCGCCTTGCGAGCCTGCTCCTCCGCGAACGCTACGCCGGAAGTGATGAGGCCGTCAGTGAGCCGCAGCACCTTCTCCTGCTTCTCGACCTCCCACTTCTTGGTGAGTTTGCGGACCAGCCACGCGCCCAGCACACCGAGAATACCGGTGACGAGCGGCGCGGTGAGCTGCACGAGCGCGTCGAGCAGCACCATCCACCACTCCTGCTGTTGGACAGCGGCTTCGGCCACGCTGACTTCGACCGGCGAGCAGGGCTGACCGAACGCCAGCGCGGGTAACAGACAGGCGATCACGAACGTCGCCAGCATGATCAGTGACTTCTTCACGGCTACCTCCCTTTTCCCCGCGAGCATAGAGTTTTCCTGGGCGGCGTGCAAGGTTCGGGCTCGGGCCCGCTACACTGGAGACATGGATTGGGAACTACTCGTCAGGCAAGTCGGAATCGTGCTGTCGTCGCTGCCAGAAGCAGAGGCGCGGCGGCAGTTGGAAACGTTGGAGTCATCTGGAGAGGGGAGCGGGCTCTGTCCAGCCTTCGACAGCATGATCGATGACGAGGGCGTCGTCGTCCAGGTCGAAGAAGACGCGCGCCGGGATGTTGTAGCCGTCACGAATGACGTCGACATCGACTGCCCCGTCAGGTAGCGCGCACGCGAGGCAGTGAGGGTCGTACTCGGCGGTGTGCTGGCAGCTCAGTCGTGGGCTGCTCATAGCTCGGCCTTGTCGTAGACCAGCAACGCCCAGCCCTCCCCGATGAGCACCTCCACAGGCGGTGTCAGGCTCGTGCAGGAGTTGACGCGCCGCACCTGCCGCATCGCCATAGGCAACGCTGCTTCCGCGTCGGGCTCCACGTCCAGCACCGTGCGGCAGTAGACCGCCCAGTCCTTCGGGTGCATCGACACGAGAGCTTGCAGCACGCTGGTGGGCAGCTCGGTCTTCGGGGGCAGCACGCAGTAGTCGTAGCCCTCGCCCATGAAGAACTCTTCGCTGAAGCCGAGATCGAACATCATTTCTTGGTCCGGCGCGTGTCGGGCCGTTGGAGCGCGGCCTCCATGCCAGCGATGTCGTCCTGCGTCGGCGCGTCGACCACGTCGAAGGGGTCGGACGGGTCGAAGACACTGTCGGTGCCCTCGGGCAGCGCCTCGTCGCCCCACTCCTCCCAGCCGCGCCCGTACTGCGCCGTCAGGTCACCGTGGGTGCGCGGGTCGGGCTCGAACCCCTTGGGGGTCGTCCAGCGGGAGAACGAGAGCCGCCCCTGGCCGCGCCTGCGCGACTCGGAGGCTCGCTTTTTGAGCCAGTCCTCGGCCCGGTGCATGACGCCCCAGATCTTCATGTAGAGGTCGTGGCGGGCGTGGCCCTCGGAGCGCGACGGCGCCTGCTTCTCGACCGCGGATTTGAAGTTGCTGTAGTCGATGTCCTCGGCAAGCTGCCCGGCCAGCTCCGTCCAGTGTTGCTGCGGGATGACGATTCGGTACGGGTAGTCGTGCCCCGGCAGCGCGAGGATCTCGGGCGACGGGTCCGTCTCATCGATCAGGCCCAGCCGCTCGTACAGATCCACCAGGCGTTCGAGGTCGCCGTGCACGCGGGCGCGCACCATGATGTGATCCGTCTGCTGCTCCTCGGGCAGCTCCTTGTAACGAGGGTTGGTCAGCGTGGCGCTGAAGAAACCGATTGTCGTGAACAGCCACATAGTCTCTATCCTTCCTTGGCCGAACACATCGGCCATCTTCTCTCAGCCTATCACGGGACGGGCGGAGTGTCAAGAGCAAACGCTACGGGCGTGGCGGTCGATGTGGCGGATCAGCCGGGAGTGCTCCATGGACGGCAGAGCGCATCGTACCGTCTGAGGCACCTTCGCCGCCGGGGCGCGTTCCCACCCACCGTTGAAGAAGCTTACCGTGCCGTCCCGGTGGCACGTTATCCGCTCCTTCGGCCCCCGGCGCGGCGGCAGCTCCACGACCACCTCCATCGCCTTGTCGGGCCAGCTCCCCTCGAACCCGTCGATGTCGAGCAAGTGGGAGGGCTCGCCGCAGGGCCAGAAGTTGCTCGTGAGCGCGTCCAACACCACCTCGCGCCCGAACAGGTGGCGGGGCCACGAGCGGCGCACGCGCGGGGCGTGCTTGTACGGGTCGAGCAGGCGCACTCGGGTGCCGGGGGTCAGTTCCGCGTTACTCACATCATCCTCCACAAAAGATTACCATATCGCTGGCGGCACACGCCGTCGGCAACGGACCGTGCGGCACCCAGTGCGTCGTGCACGAGGTCTCGACCTCGCGCATCGCGCGCCCGGGATTCGAGCCCACGAGCGGCCAGAACGTGTTGCAGCCGAAGCAGTCCCAGCGGTCGACCGCGGTGCGGCGCACGATGGAGCCGCAGAACGGGCAGCGTTTCGCGTTGCGTGGGTGGTCCTTGCGGTGCTTACGTCGTCGCATTGTCGGCCCTCTTCGCGGATCGTTTCGTAGCAGCGATGGAGCGCGCGACCAGCATCTCGCAGAAAGGCTTCAGATCGCGAGGCTTCTTGAAGGTCGTCTTGCCGCTGCCGATGACGCCGCCACCCTCGGAGTCAGGAGCCAGCTCCGTCCAATGTACGGTGCGCCCCTTCGCCTCGAACGTGATCAGACCGTCGTTCTTCAAACCGATGAACGAACCGTAGCCCCCGCCCAACTCCTCGGGAACCTCTTGGATGAAGTCCTCTACAGGGACATGACCGCAGCCCTTGGAAATAGCAGCGAGAATTTTGTACCCGATTGTAGCCATCGTTGCCTCCCTTGGCGGAAGTCATCCGCCATCTGAGTACCAGCCTATAGCAAGACGGAGAGCCTGTCAAGAGCAAACGTGAGAAAAACGACAACGCCTCGGAATCGCAGGGAATTACAGCCGCCTTTTTCGCGGCACTCGTGGTGTGCGCGGCGCACCCTCGTCAAGATCGGACGCCGTGACCGCTGCGATCAGCTCGCCCAGCGCCGTGTGGGCGCCCCGCACGCTGACCATGACGGTGTGTACCGCCTCGGCTCGGATCTTCGCGATGAACCGGTGCACGTCCGCCGACGTCACGGTGTCGGGCGCGTCCTCCCAGCCGCCGAAAACTCTGTAGTCGCCTGCCTGGCGCGCGAGGGTGGTGAGCGGGCCCTCCAGCGCGGACTTGCGATCCTCCAGCGTCTGGCGCAACTTCCGAACTTGGTTCCACTGCTCATCGAGCTGTTCGCGCCGGACCTTCACCGCCTGCTCGGTCTTGGAGTCGAGGTCCGCCTGTGTGAGCGTCTCGCCCTCGAACGTGTAGTGCTTAGTGCGCTCCGCCTGCGCCTCGCCCACCAGGCGCCGAATGGCACTGAGCGCCAGGAACTCGGGGAGGTCGGGCGCCTCGCGGTGGCGTGCGGCCTTGCGCCGGATGAGTTTGTCACCGCTCTTGGTAGCGACAAGCAGCCCCCAGCCCTCGGGCACCTCGTCCTCTTTGACGATGCCGGGCACCACCACGAAGTAGGTCTGATGGAAGTACTTCTCCAGCCACGCCCGCTTGCCCGGGTCATCGACCTCGCGCATGAAGTCGGCGCGAGAACGCTTGATCTCGAAAGCCAGACGCACGCAGCCTTTGCTCGGCCAGCAGTTGAACGACACGACATCGGCCCGGCGATCAGGGCCCATCGACCCGACGCCCGCGGAAAGCTCTGTCAGCGTGGCCCACTCGGGAGCGGCGTAGCGTTTCAGGAGCAGCGCCTCCAAGGGGTACGCCTGCGGGTGCATCAGATCGCGTACTTCAGGCTCACCACTGTGCCACCGTCCAGCACGTGGATGGGTCGTTCCGTCACGGGCTCGGGGAAGGTGTAGCCGCGCCGCTTCGCCGCGAACACGCAGGCGTGTGAGCAGTAGTAGACGGGACTGATGTGACCGTTCCAGATCGGTGTCTTGAGCTGGAGCCAGTGCCGGGGGAGCGCAAACTTCTTGGAGCCGATCTTGAGCGGCATCGAGTAACCGCAGCCGTAGCAGTAGGCGTGTACCATCATCAGTCGTCCGGCAGCTCGAACGGAATCGCGTTCATGTGGTCCGCGATCTCCACGTCGGTCCACCCGATCAGGTGGCGCAGCGCGAATATGAGTCGATGCTGCGACGGACCGTGAAGACCGTCGCCACAACGGTAGGGCGAGCTGTCGCTGTACTCGGTGTGGATTGTGTAGCCCTGCTCTCCGTCGTCGCAGTCAAAGGGTTCCAGCGTCCCCAGCAGAAGCCAGTTCCCGTCGCACCCGAACTCCAGGGCAATCTCGCCCGTGTGCACGTCCTGTGTCGTGCGGAAGCCCATGCGGTAGAGGCCCAGGTGCTCCTCTTCCAATGCAGGCGCGTGCAGCTCCGGTCCGTCGTCCATCACTCGACCTCCGTCCAGTCCCTGCGGCGGTAGCAGCGCATGAGCACCCCCACCTCTTTCTTGATCTGCTTCGGCAGCTTCTCGGCAGCGGTGTCCTTGCAGCGGTTGGAGCAGTAGGTATACGTGGGCTCATGCACGATCACCCCGCATACCGGGCAGACCTTGACCGGCTCATCACGCGCCATATCAGTTGATGTCACGCCTGTCCTTCAGCTCGATGAACCTCGGATAGCGCCCACTGGCCCGGTCCGCCAGCTCGTCCCATGCCTCGTCCCACGTCCTGTCTAGGTGCTCATTCAGTACCCGGTCCATGCAGACGTCGCAGTGCTCGCACACCTCGCAGTCAGGCACGTCCTCGTCCTCGCACTCGTACACTTCCGCCGTCATGCGCTCGATGATGCGGCCCACGTGCGGCCTGAGCAACCTGTGGATAACCCCGTCGATCTTTTCGCGCAACCGACCGAACAGTTTGAGTTTTCCGATCTTCACGATCTTTCCCCCTCTCGTCCACACCTCAGTAGATGACGCGCTCGGCGTGGCCATGCAGCACGAGGCTCTCGCCCAAGAAGTCCTCGGCGTCAGGGACGCCTGTGTGCGGGCGCAAGACCTGGACGAGCCAGCGTCCGTACTTGCCCTGGCCCAACGGCTTGCCGTCGTGGGAGTGGATGATCACCGGGGGCGGCGTCAGCACCCTGGCTTGGAAGTTCTCGTGCTCTGTCGGCAGAACCATGCCCAGCCACTCCTCCACAAACTCCTTCGCCCGCATCCCGGCCTGCCACTCCTTCGACTCCTTCTTGACGCCGTAGGTCTCGGGCGTGTTGACGCCGTAGAGCCGTGCTCGGATGCGGATGGAGACTTTGAAACCCAGGTCGACTTGCAGGTCGAGGGTGTCGCCGTCGACAACGCGCGTAACGTTCGCGCGGTACTTGTATTCCACGTCATCGCTCATCGTGCTACTCTAGTCCTTTCGACGGAGGCTGCAAATGGCGTGGGAACCTTGGCTCCGACCGCTCACCGCTTCGCCCTCTTCGCCTGATACGCCAACCACTTCCCCACAGCCGCCAAACCCTCGCTCGGCACCTGCTGACTCCGGTACACTTTCCGAAGGATGCCCACCACCTCTTCCAGCTCCGCCTTCCGAGGACGGGGAGGCCCGGTCACGGTCTGCACGCGACCGGAAGGAAGATTACCGTTGACGCTCCAAGCGATGACCTCCATGCCCGTGATCCGGCACACGCGCGTCCCCACCTCTTCGATCACGCCCAGGTCCGCCAGGTCGCGCAGGCGTCTGTGCCCGTTCGGGTCGCCCGTGCGGTCTTCCAGCTCCCGGCTTGTCACTGGGCCGTTGTCATAAACGTCCGTGTACGCGCGCAAGCGTGCCTTCGGGAGCAGCCCCTTGGCCACGATCTCGTGGTAGGCTGCAACGCTTGTGGCCCTCATCCCTTTTCGATCTCCACGTTCTCGATATCGGCAGCGGGGATCGCCGTCTCCCGGCTGTTCCTCTCAGACGTGATGATGGCGAACGCCCCCTCGTACCGCACGCGGTTCTTTCTGGAGTCGGAGTCGCGCAGGACAGCGGCCTCCGGAAACTCCCGCACCTTACCCGACTTCAGATGAACCGTAACTTTCGGCATCGAACCACTCTCCCTTCGGCCTGTAGCCCTTGCACTTCTTCAGCCGCTTGATGCGCCGATGGTGCTGCGTCACGCCGTGCTCCTCGCACATACGCCGATGCTCGGGCGTCCCGTAACCGCTGTTGCGCTCCCAGCCGTACTCGGGGAACTCCGACGCGAGCCCCACCATGACGTCGTTGCGTGCCGTCTTGGCCAGGATCGCCGCCGCCATGATCGCTGGGAACTTGGTGTCGCCCTCGACCTCGAACCGAGGGTGATACCAGCCCACGCTCTTCAGGATCTTCACAAGCCCGGCGTCCCGCGGCCCGTCGATCAGCAACGTGGGAGTGGGCTTGTGCAGCTCCTCCGCGCGCAGGGCCTCGCGCATCTGATGCAGGGCTCGGGAGATTGCCAACCGCCACGCTCGCTGCGGGCCCTGGTCGATCTCGAATACCCCCATCTCGACCACGACGGACACCACCGCGTGCTCTTTGATCAGCGGCACCGCCTTGCGGCGCTTGACGTCACTCAGCTTCTTGGAGTCGCGCAGGTAGCGCCCCACCTCGCGGTTGAACGCCAACACGTCCACGGCGACTGCCCCGACGTGGAAGGGCCCGGCCCACGAGCCCGTCCCTGATTCGTCTACTCCGACTACCAATGGCATGGGAGCAGTCGTACCACATAGCTGGCACTAGGTCAATGGCAAACTTAGCCGAGGCCGGACGACTGGTCCGGACGCCTGCCGGACATCATCTCTTTGAGCTTCTTCTGCCCGCGCGCCTCGCCCTTGCGCCCGCACTTCCGGCAGTCCAGGCTGAAATGGGGGTTGCGGTCGGTGCCGTAAGCCGGGTCGACCCGCGTGTCCACAACGCGCCAGTCGTGAGGGCACTCCGGAGGAGTTTTCGGCGGTTCCGGCGCCGTCGGTTCCGGTGTCTCTTCGGTCTCTTCAGTCGTCTCTGTCGTCTCTTCGATCATTGCCATGCCTCCGCACTCAGCCGGTAGTCGCTCCGAAAGACGGAGCTGGCCTGCCGTGCCTCTATCCAACCCACCAGGACCATCCGCGAGGTCACCAGCAGGAACTTCGTCCAGTGCCAGCCCAGGAGCCCGTGTAGGCTCCGCTCGGGCGTCCAGGTGCCGTCCGCGAGCGCGTCCAGCACCTGCCTATCCGCCATCCCCAGCATGTGCCAGGGGGCTCGCAGCGGCTTGGGGGGAGCCCGGCTCGGGTCTCGCGCCTCGTCCCAGTCCTCGACCTCGTCGCGCATAGAGTTTTCCTCGTCGCGCCAAAGAAAAGCGCGACCGGGCTCGGGGCCTGGTCGCGCTAGTTAGCTGGCGTCGGTCTCTTCGGCTTTCGGGCAGGTCCGCTTGTTGTGGCCCACTTCCCCGCACACAGAGCACGTCTGCGGCTGGTAGTCCTCACCTCGCCGCTCCCGCAGCTTCCGCATCCGCTTGTCCCGGTGGCGCTCGCAGTAACACGACACGACTGCCGTGTCACCGCAGATGATGCACCGGTTCGCGCGTTGCTGACGTTGCTGCCACTCCCTTTGTCTACTCGGCAATTGCTCGACCTCGTTATCGTGCGAAGTAGTATCGCACGTTTCGGGGTCAAGAGCAATCTGGGGGAGAGGGGTCCGCTCAGGCACCGTCGTGGGCGGCGTCCCAGAGCCGCCGCAGGTTGGGATAGCGGTTCCACGCGCCCCGCTGCTTCCAGCCCGCCATGTCGAGGCGACGGATGCCGTGGGCGTTGGTCCGCGACTCGTCAGGCTCGCGCAGGAGCAGGACGGGTCCGTCGTCCGTGCTGTCGATGCACTCGACGCGGCGCACCCGGCTCCAACCTTGGGCGCGCAGGAAGTCGCCCACGACGACGTCCTCGGGCCGGTCCTCCACCCGCTCCGACTGCATGATGTCGGACGGGTAGCAGAGCGTCTCCTGGGCCACCTGGGGCGCCTTGGCGACGGGCTCCGTGCTCGTGGGCGGCTTCCCCGCGAGCGGGTCACCTACCGACGTGATGTTTGTGGGTTCCTCTTTACCGATCATCGAACTCTCCTCTCTTGCGGGACGCTTCCCGCACTGCTTATGCCTCTGGCGGATCGTCGTCGTTCTCGCCCGGCAGCCCGGCCATCTCGAAAAGCTTGTCGACCTCTGCCTTGTGCTCGGCGGACTCGTACTTGACCGCGGTAGTCGCCTGCGCGAGCGCCGTCTGCGCCTTGGAACCACCTTCCTTGATGATCATCGACTTGGCGATCTCCACGAACAGCGCCGGGGGCATCCCGAACTCGCACGCGAGGCGGGCGCCCATGCGGACGGCGCGCTCGATGACCTTTTCCGCGGCCTGCTTGCGCTTGGGCGCGGGCGCCTGGAGTACCGACGCCGCGAGCTGCAGTACCAGGGACTGCATGGGCCAAGAGCTAGTCTGCTTCAGGTGTTTGAAGGGCCAGGGTCCGTGTGCCATGTCTCTCTACCTTCCTTGCAGGATCACATCCCGCATCATCTACAGACCACGCTATCACGCACCGGAGGCGTTGTCAAGAGCAAACGACAGGGCTCGTCACTTTTTTTCGAGGCAGCACGGGGAAGCGCGGCGGAAGGGGTCGGGAGAACACCTCGCGCATGATGTGCCCTCGGACCGACTCCCCGGTGAGCACCTGCAATCTCTGCCGTGCACGTTGCAGCTCCAGCACCGTCGGCTTGCGCAGCTCCTTCTGCTTGGCCGCAGCGCGCCGGGCGCAGTAGTCGCAACAGAAGCGCCTTCCCTTCGGCACGAACGCCCCGCAGTGGCCGCAGTGGTTCATCCCTCGGCTCGGAGTGCGGCTTGCACGGCAGTCACCCAACGCTCGCAGGTCTCACCGACCTCGTCTGCGTCCGGTGGCGGGTACTCGTCACTGTCCACGTACATCTCGGAGCAGCTATCCGCGTAGCTCCACAGCGGACACCAGTCGGGCGGAAGCACCTGCGCCGGGACGACAGCCGCCTCGGGCGTGTCCACGAACCCAGCCGACTCACAGTCGACCACGACGTGGTAGGCGATCAGGAGCCCGCGCTCGGGGTCGTTGACCACGTTGAAATCTCCACAGGCCACCCAGTCCTCGTTGCCCACCGTGTAGCTCATGTGCCCGTAACCGTCGAGCTGTTCGAGCAACGCCGCGTCGTCGGGGTGCGGGCCTCGCGGCTCGGGCAGCGGCGGGATCTCGGGTACGGTCGGAACGTCGTCGTTATGCTCAGTCATCGTCATATCCCTACCTTGGTTATCTTGATCCAGACCCACATGGCGCCGACTCGTGGGTCGAACATCGTCTCGGGGTCTCGCAGCATGTCGGTGTAGCAGACGTAGCAGAGCTTGAGGCACCACAACGAGCGTTCGATGAACCGACCGCACTCGGAGCACTTGGTGGTCATACGGCCCACACCATGCCCTCGGAGCGCGTGATGACGTTCCCTTTCATGCGCCCATTGAGACGTCGTAACCGTACAACGACGACGTCCTCGCTGGGATCTCCACGCCAATCCCGGAGCGTCTCCACGTCATAGCCCAGGACTTCACAGAATCCCCAGCGTGGGGTCGTCTCGACACGATCCCCTTTGCGGAACTTGGGGAACACGGGCTTGAGTTCGTCAGCCTCGGGAGCGATCAACCTGCACAGCCCCTCGTCGGTGTCTTCCGGGTTCCGCCATACGAGTTTGTACACCCAGCCGTCTCTGACAAAGTGATCTCCGACTTCCAGGGTGAGGTTGATGTCCTTCATCCCTCTTGCCCCGCCCAGCCCTGGATCTGCTCCTCGCCCGTGCCTCCGTGCATCTTCTCGGAGCCCGGCCCGTAGTAGCGGTCGTTGGAGCCCGTCGTGCAGCCGCGGACGTGCCGCTCAGGCTCGCGCGGGACGAATCGGAGCCCGTAGCCCTCCAACGTCGCTCGGAGGTCTGAGAGCCGCTCCTGGGTGCCGTGGTTGAGCGCCAGGAGATCGGCGGTCGTGAAGTGGTCGACCTCGTCGTCCAGGCACTCCTGCACGAACACCTCGACCGACTCGTGCTCGGGGAAGATTGTCGTCATTCCGGCGCCCGCACGTCATCGAGTGCGGTGAGCATGATGTCGTGGACGAGCCCGTCGTCCAGGTCATGCCGCTCGCAGAACGCCGCGAACTCGCCGGGCTCGCGGGACGATCCGAAGTCGTCGGTGCCCAGCTCCTCATCGACCCACAGCTTCATCGCCCGAAGGCACTTCTCTTTCGTGATCATACCGCCACCCGCATGGCTGTGACGCGCCCACCGCACTCGGGGCAGCAGGGGTCGTCGTTGGAGTCGTGAGCGCACTCGGCACCCGGTTCCAGCTCGGCGTTCCAGGCGCACCGCGGGTCGTCGGCCTCGACCGCCTTGACGTGGCGGCAGGTCGCGCGGAACTTGAACCCCTTGCAGGTGCACTGCCAGCCGTGCTGACAGCAGAACCGCTCTTGCAGGGACTCGGGGAAGAGCCCCCAGTGGACGACGTACTCGTCGCCGCTGGAGCCCTGCACGGTGGTCTCCCAGTAGGTGTTGCTGGCACAGAGCCACGTGGCTACCAAATCGAAATCAGGCATCGGAGCCTGCCAGGGCGCGGAACTGCGCGATGTCCCAGTCCAGCATGGTCAGCGCCTCGACCTCGGTGGCGAGCGTGACGGCGTGCTGCAAGCTCGCCGCGTACCTCGCCAGCGTGCCGACGTCGCCGGACATCGCGGAGACCGCCGTCACCGTGACATCGATCACCGCGCGCCCGTTGTTGTCGGGGCTGGGCTTGCAACGCACCTCGATCATCGCGGCGGTCGCGGGGGAGTGCCACGGAGCCTGACGCGCGATCTCGAACGTGCGGACGAAATGGAAGAACTCGTCCTGGGGCTCGACGCCCAGGATGCGCTCGATCATTGCCAGTGTGTTTTTGAGGTCCATCATTCACCTGCCCTTGCCACATCGGCGTGGTAGATCGCGCTCGCGGACTGCTTGGCCTGCGCCATGATCTCGTCGGCCTTTGCCTGCGCCAGCGCGATCTGCTCGTCGTAGACCGCCTGTGCCGCTGCCTTCGCCGCCGCCACCTTTGCAGCCTGCGCAGCTTTCCGCTCATCCTCCGCCTTGCGCGCCGCCGCCTTCGCCGCCGCCTCCGCCTTGCGCTTCGCCTCCGCCTCCGCCAGCTCGGCCTTGTGCGCTGCCTCTTCGGCGGGCGTCATGATCGTCCAGACCAGCTTCCGCCCGTGCCGCTCGCGATGGTTGAGCAGACCCACGCGCTCGCAGCCCAGCTCACCGAACGCATAGCAGTCGTAGTAGACCGCGACCTTCGACGCGGGGCCGCGCCAGACCGTGTCCCCGCGCTTCAGAGGGGCTTCGCCTTTGTCGTGGTACGTCTCGACAAACAGAACGACCTCGTCGCCCCAGCGGGCTTCTGCCATGTCCACGTGCGACTGCAACAAATGAGCCCGGCGGTCGCTGCCCCAGTAGGACTCGCGCACATCGTTCGCCATGCACAGGTAGTGCAGGAAGTGGATCGGGCCGAGAGTCGACCTTTGGGTCTGGGTCCGTAGTGTGTGTAGACAGGTACTCATCACGCCACCGCTTTCTTCTTGTCGATGCAGTACCCGCGCAGGATGCACTTGCCGGTGTCGGGGTACGTCGGGGCGCCGCAGGTGCAACGCTCGCTCTTGATCATCTGGTTCGACAACTTGTACATGTCGCGGGCGCGGTCGCGGATGCGGCAGAAGATCGACTCGGTCGTGCCCGCACGGTTGACCCGCTTGGCCTTGCCGAGACCGATGCGCCCGGTCGGGTTGGCGTTTTTGTAATATTCCTGTACGGACTTCACGCGCTCGGACTCGGCCACGAGGCAGACGCGGATGGCGTCGGCGCCCTTCTTGCGAACCGACTTCCCGTCGGGGCTGCACGACGTGTAGATGAGCACGATGAAGTGATCGTCGCGTGCGTTGCGGCGCTCGTAGACGACCTCGTGCCCGTCCTTGGTCTGAATGGTGGTCTCGACAAAGCCCAGCGACTTGAGGAACGCTGCCAGTGCCAGGAAGGGGATCGCGTTGAATGTGGCTGCCATGTTGCCTCTTTCCTCGGAGAAGTCATCTCCGACCTGAGTACAACCCTATCCCAGATCGCGGGAACTGTCAAGAGCAAACGATGCCCCTCATGTCGTTTTGTCGGATGATGTGTGCAGTGTAGGCAAGTGTCGGCGCGGCCAATGGTCGGAGCGGGCGCCGGGCCCGGGGCCGAAAACTCTCTCGGCTGCAGAGTTTTCGAGCCCCCGCCGCAACGCGCCGCGTGCAGAAGTGCCTTCAGGGTTGGAGAGGGTCGTTCGGTTGTGGTGGAAGTAGGTTCGGGGAGGGGCGATCAGGCGGAGGCTTCGCCCTTGCTCGTGGTCTTCTTGCTCGCGCCTTTCTTCTTGGCCACCTTGGGCTTGGCGGGCGCCTTCTTTTTCTTCGGCTTCGCCAGTGCCGCCTGCACGACTCCGGAGAGCCCGTTGATGGTCTTGGCGTCTTGGAGCCCGATGGCGAACGCGATGCCCGCGATGAAGTCATCCGAGAGCGGTGCAGCGTGCTGCTCCTTCTGCTCCACGATGAACCGCAGCACCTTCTTGCTGGGCGCCTGGTTGGGCGACTGGCCTTTGGCTTTCTTCGCCGCCGTCTTGGCCTGCTTGATGGTGGGGGGCTTGCCGCCGTTCTGCGCCGCCTTATCCACGAGGTCTTTGAGCTGCGTCTTCTGCTCGGCTGCGGGGAGGTCGGAAAGCTGCGCCGCCGCACTCGCGCTGATTTTCCCCTTCTGGACCGCCTTCTTGACCGGCGCAGCGAGCCCCAGCAACTTCTCCCAGTTCGAGATCGCCTTGGTCGACACGCCGAAGATGTTGGCGATCTCCTCGTCGGTCAGCCCCCGGTCGCGCAGGCGTTGGGCCTTGCGCGCTCGGGTGAGCTGTGAGTCCTCGGTGTTGAACTCGTTGGTCGCGAACGCCACGCTCATGATCAGCGGCTCTTCGCCCTTCTGCTGGACGATGGGCACGCGCATCGTGGGCTCGCCCTCGGCCTCCAGGCGAGCGTTGGCGGCACGCGCGGCGCGGACCCGCTGGCGCCCATCGACCACGTAGCCCTTGCCGTCGATCTTGGTGACGATGATGTTCTTCTTGACGCCGAGAACCTTGACGTTCTTGACGAACTCTTCGGCCAAGGGCAGATCGACACGCTCGTCGTAGAGGAAGTGAAGATTACCGTCTTCGTCCTTCTCCTCGACGTCGATGCCGACGATGACCAGCTCGTCGGGGTCGAGCATGAAACCGTTGATCCGTGGCCCGTTGAACGCTGTCTTACCCATGATGGTCTGTCCTTTCCTAGTCGCCGCCGCCCTTCGGCTTTCCGGCGTCTTCCTTATGTCTGGCTAGCGGTTGTACCACATAGCCTGTGAATTGTCAACCCACAAATTTCCAGCGCGCCTGCTTCCGGCTCGCTTTGTTCGCCCGCTTCACGACCCCTGCACGCTGCAGCTCTCGAATCGCTCGGTCCGCGCGCCGCCAACAGCGACTGCAGATCTCCAGGGCATCCGCCGAATCGAAGTGCCCGCGCTCCCGTAGCTCCAAGAGCAGCTCGGCGTCGGGGCTCATCAGTTCGCCTCACGTCTCCGCTGCTCCTCGAACGACCGCACGCCCTGCTCGCCCGTGATCAGGTCGAGCACGGCCCAGCCCTTGCGCGTCTCGCAGACGACCTCCACGACGCCGCCCAGCCCCAGGCGCAGAGCTTTCCGCCGGGACGCCGCCCCGAACAGCCCCTCCAGGGACGCCAGGTACTCCTCGATCTCGTCGGCACGCACTCGGAGCGCCGTCTCCAGCGGCACCATGGCTCCGGAGCCCCCGGAGTACCGAGGGTCGACGTTGCAGAAGATCGTGCACCACGGGTGCTTCCGGTAGAAGTCCCGCGACCGCTCCGCGACCTGCGTCGTCGCCATCACAATAGTCCTGTTCATCGTGCCTCCCAGGAGCCCCTCAGAGGCCCGTGAGCCTCCGAGGGGTCCAACGTACCACGTCTACCCCTTGGGCGACGTCACGAGCACCGTGCGGCCCGGCCTGATGTACTTCAGGATATCCCAGCCGAAGAACGCCTCGATCTCGTCCCCGTGCTTCAGCAGGCGCTTGATCGTGAGCCGCCCGCCCTTCTCGCCCAGGCGCGTGTTGCCGGGGCCGAAGCTCGACTTGGTGCGGTCGACTGTGCGCAGCTCCGTCGGCAGCGACTCGGAGCTGGATTGACCGTACCGGGTCTTGCCTGACTTCAGCCACCACAGCTCTTTGGAGCCGTCTCGGGCCAGGAGCATGATGGGTCGCTCGTAGTCGACGCCCGGCAGAGTGGTCGTCTGTGGCTCAGGCGCCGTGTAGACGTGACGACCGTCGCGGCGCGTGACCGCCTGAACGACCTGCTTCAAAGCTTTCCGCACAGCCGTATCCATCGCAGCCAACGCCTCGAACTCCGGAAGCAACTTCGCGTAGAGCGCGCGGGCCTGGTCTTCCTTCAGGTTCGCGAACCGCTGTGTCTCCAGCTCACCGCCCAGCGCGGCCACGACAACCCACGGGCGCGGCCCCGTGTCGGAGTCGTTCGTGCCCACGACGAGCGAGGCCAGCCCTGCTTTGATGCTGTCTTTGATAGCCATGACCTACTCCATACCCAAGGTGGTGAGCAGGGTCGTGCAGCGCACGGACGTCCGCACGTCGGTCAGGGTGTCCAGCTCATCCGGAACCTCGTTCTCGGCCTCGATCTCCGCCAGGATCTCGTCAATGGTCTCGTCGTCCATGTCTGCTGCCCTTCCTTCGGAGAACCCATCTCCGACCTGAGACTCAGCGTTGCACAGAAGATCGGAGCTGTCAAGAGCAAACGATAGCCCGATGTCGATTTGTCAGGAAGTGTAGGGTAGTGTAGGATAAGGTATGACACGCCACGAACGACAGGAAGCTGACCGTGCGCTCCTCAGACTCTGGGACGCGGCGGTCGGGACACGCGGCTACGACAAGCGCGCCTTCGGGCTCATTCAGCGGGCAATCTGGGACTGCTCTTCAGAGCCAGGGGCAGCGACGACACCAGACGAGCAGCGTCGGGGCCCAGAGCCAGAGCCGTCAGGCCGACATCGAGGAAGTCGGGTTCTGAAAACTCTGTGCCCGTGGCGCCTGCTTTGCGGACTCGGGAAGCGAGTTCCATGAGCGCCTCGCCGTCGGGCACCTCCAGCAGGACGATGGTGTTCGAGTCGCGGTACCAGCACGCCTCCAGGTAGGGGTACTTGGAGGCATAGTCGCGCAGCGCGTGGAACATCTGCGCGACCCGTAAGCCCGGTGGGAGGTCCGACCTCCCCACGGCGTAGAGTTTGGTACCCCGACCTGGATTTGAACCAGGGGCCTCCCCCCTTACAGCTCCGCATCCTTCCCCGGGAGATTGCACACTCTCCCGGTTCTCATCCGCTTCGCTGGTGGGCGCCTCCCTTGCAGGCTTCGCGACCCCTGCGAGGGTTCCTCCCGGTGGGCGCTCTGACGCTACTGAGCTATCGGGGCATGAACCCCGCGTGAAGGATTTGAACCTCTCCGCCTGAGTGTCCGGAACCTGATCGTCATCAGGCTCCTCGCACCCTTCGCTGCCCCCACCATCCCTCGACGGTCCGGCGCCGAGACCAGGGGAACCACAGCAATACTGTAGAGGGGGATCACGCGGGATATTGGGCACGGCAGGGCTCGAACCTGCAACTTCCTGGTTCATTAGGCCAGGTACTCTGCCAGCTTGAGTTACGTGCCCTGAAGTGCGTGGGGAAGGACTCGAACCCCCGCCCCCCTGCGGTGCAGCCGAAGCTGGCCGAAGGCGCTCTACCACTGAGCTACCCACGCAGAGAACCCCATGACGCACACTGGCGCGACGGGGAGTGATTACCATGTCGGGAGTGCCCTCTAGGGGCTGACGGTCAATGAGATGAGTTGGTCATGCCACAGAAGCTAAGTCGCCCCAGAGCGAGTGTCAAGGGCAGACGATAAACTTTCTCGTCAGCGCCGCTTTCGCGGGTAGCCTGCTCGGCGCAACGCGCCCACGCCATTGGACATCGCCTTCAACGTCGTCTCCAACGACTCCAGCGTGATGGAGCTGGCTTGGCCCGCCTTCAGATTCTTGATCCGGTTCTGGAGGTCGCGCGCGTGGGAGGTCAAAAACGCGGCGAGCCTTTCGGGGCTGTCTATCTGCTCCGTCAGCTCGGCGTCGGCTTCGACGTCCTCACCAAGCTCCCGGCGCAGCTCCTTCTCGGAGACTGTGGTCCTCTTCAGGTGGCCTTCTCTGACTGTTCGTTTGAGCATGAATCGAGACTACAACACCGGATCGGTGCTGACAAGAGAAGGGGCTAGAGGGTGGAACGGCGCGCGGTTCCCACCTGGGCGTCGATGCCGCCGTCGGCCCAGCGCGTGATCGTGACGGTGCCGGGACCGACGATGACGTGTTTTGTGGACGAGGGATCACTCACCCACTCGTCGGCCTTCAGCTCGATCTCGTGCACCCCCTCCGCAGAGGGCCAGCGGACTTGTTTGTCAGTCCGCATCGCAGATCTCCTCGCAGGTCTGGCACACTCGCGCGCTCCAGTCCCAGCAGTCGTTGCACACCAGCTCGCCGCACGAGGGGCAGCGGCGGGAACGCTCGGGACTGCCGCATGTGAAGCAGGTAGTGTCGGAGCCGTGGAGCAGCCGTCGAGCCTGACGAGGGCCGAACATCTCCTCGTCCAAAACGAGCTTGTCGTCGTTCAGCACCCGATGGCGACACGGCAGTGCCTCGCTCCCGAACGCGCGTGTGAACTCGGCCCTGGCCGTCTGGCGTGCCTCGCGCACGTTCTCGGCATCACCGAACGCCCCGGGGCCGGGCGACTCGGCGGTCTCGTTACCAGTAGCGGCGTAGAACAACATTACTCGGATCATCTCACACCTCCCTGGCCGAACTCATCGGCCATCATACCCTTAGACGCTGGCTGAATAGGGAATCGGACAGCTAAACGCCCATCGCGTGGGCAGCGGCGACCGCGCCCCGCACGTCGTAGCCGTAATTGCGGCGCCGGTCCGCGTCGTTCTGGCGCCCCTTGCCACCGCAGCGGTAGCAGATGCCGCCGGGGCCCGTCGGCTTGCCGTTGACGACCTTGGTGATGTACTGGCCCGTGCCCGCGCAGCGGCGGCAGGGGAACGAGACGGCGCGAGCGCCCTTGACGAACTGGGCAGGCGTCGGCTCGGTGACGCCCGCACCCGCGAGGATCTCGATCACTGCCTGGTTGAACGTCTTGGGGTCGACCCCAGAGCGTGCCCCGATCCAGCGGTACTGGGTGCGGAGGTCGGTCTCGGCGGTCTCGGCGGTCTTGGTGGTCTCGGTGGTCTGTGCCATGGTGCCTCTTTCCTTCGGGGAAGTCATCCCCGACTCAGACCAGCATCCCATAAAACGGGGGGCCTGTCAAGAGCAAACGTGAAGGCTCGTGCGCTTTTTTCGGAAGTGGTTGGAACTACAGTAGAATATTTGGCAGGCCCACGTCGATAATTTCGCGCATACGACGTTTCATCTTCTTCAGCGCCTTCTTGGGAGCGGGTTTCCCCTTCTTTCGAGCCATGGCGATGTGGTGGCGGCTCGGTTTGAAGCCACCCTTCTTCTTGCCGAACTTCTTCGGGTCTTGCTTCTTGCGGGCAGCTTGGCTGCGACCAGACCCATGACTCAAGACTTTCTTACCCTTGTGCGTCGACCCGCCACCTTTCCCTTTTTTCAGCTTCGGAGGGGGCCCTTTGTGTACTGTGGCTTTGCCGATCTCCCCCTTCTTCGGCTTGGGCCTGTCGTGAGGGTGGAGGTGCTTGTGGACGTCGATGCCGTGCTTCTTGGCAAACTTCTGCAGGTGGTGGTGCAGTCCGGCCTTCGCGCGCTGTGCTGCTCGGCCATGGCTGAAACGGTGGCCCGCCGCCTTCAGATGACCGGCCAACTTCCGGAGGCGCTTGCCTTCCTCGATCCACTCGTCCTGCTCGTCTTCCCGATCCTCGTCGTCCTCTTCCTCTTCATCCTCATCATCGCCAGCCGCAGCCTTGCCCTTTGGTGGCGCCTGCTTGCGTCGAGGCGGCTTCTGAGCGTCCTGGTCGTCCTCGGGCTCGTCGTCGTCCTCCGCGTCGTCCTGGGCGCCTTTCTGGCCCACGACGCCCTTGACCTTGCCCTTGCGCACGACCGGCGTCGGCGCGGGCTCGTCGTCGGAGCCTCGCCAGGGCCCGGCTCTACCGCCGGGCGCCTCGCCAAAAGGGCGGCTCGCCCCCAGGCTCAGGTCTCCGAAGTCGCGAAAGAACCAGCGGGACTCGGCCAGCACCTGATCGACAAAGGTATCGCCGTCGTCGGCGCCGTCATCGAGGATGCCGTGGGCGCGGGGAGTTTGCAGGCCCCGCGTGTCGCCCATCGGCAGCGGGTGCGGCGACGACTCGGTGAGCCCCGCCAGCATCTGCTGCTCCGCAGGCAGCTTCGACTCCACCTCGTAGGGGGCGTTGGGGTTCGTCTTCCTGACGTAGGGGTTGGTCGCCGCCGATCTCAGGAAGCGGTACTCCTTGCCCATGAGCTTCAGCATGTGGGCCTTGGCCAGCTTCTCAGCGGCCTTGCGCTCACGGGTCGACAGCGCCGTGACCTCGATCCGCCCGGTAGGCGCCATGCGCTTGAGCACGCCGATGTCGGTCTTGGAGAAGCCTGCCTCGGAAAGCTCCGCCCTCACACGAGTCTCGCTCGGCATCTGCCGGTGCGGTGCCCCGGTGGCGAACTCGATGTGCTCGGACTCCGTGAGCCCGGCCAGCCGTCGCAGACGAGGGATGTCGAGGTGGGCCCGCTGCAGCGCCGGGCGCTCGGGCGCGTTGTGGCGATAGAGGGCTCGTCCCTCGTTGGCTGCATCGTCGTCGGCAGCTCGGGGCGGTCCGACGTCCTGGCCCTTGCGCTTCTTACGCTTCAGGAACGACTTGGGGCACGCCTTGGCCTCTTCGGCGGGCCGGGCATCGAAGAGTTTGCCGAGGATCTCGTACTCGCCGCCCTCATCGTCGGTGATGACCTGCCCAGGCGAAAGAACCCCCTCGGCTTTACCGCGGTGAGGGTCGTACATCGCAGCGGAACTCGGATCGATCTTCCCGTGCTTCTTGATCTTGAGATCCTTCCCCATCAGGATCTGTAGGAACTTGGCCACGGTGTCGAACTTGTGGTCGACGCCCCACCGTCCCATGACGTGCTCGGCGTAGCTCACAGCCCCACTCGGCCAGTGAGTGGCACGAAAGAGGCTCCGACCCACTTCAAACTCGACCCAGTACCCGCGCTTGAGCAGGCTCCGGATGTTCTGACCTTCCGCCAGCTCGCCCTCGGCCTCCGCCAGCTCCCTCGCCTTGCTGCTCGGCAGCCTCCAGTCGCCGGTATCCACGACAGGCGCCCCACCACCCTCTGTCGTCGGCGTCGGGTCCGGTGGCACCGGCAACCCCTTCTGGAGGTACATCTTGTCGGTGAACGACGCCTCGGGCCGCGAGTGGGCCTTCTTGGGGAGTCGCCAACTGGTTGTGTTGATCGTCGGTACGTCGCCCATGTCACCCTCTATATCACGATTCGAGCACTACAGGCCAGCGCGCGGGCGTCGGGGTTGCGATCCTACCCAGGCGTAGAGCTTCGCCTGGCGCCGCCCGTTGGGCTGCGTTTCGATCCCGTACATCGCCTTGAGCCGCCCGTCCTCGTACACTTTCCACAGCGGGCGTGGTCGCGGCGCAATGAGCTTCTCCGCTTGACCAGCCATGGCTACATGGTAGCGCGATTCTCACGGATTGAAAACTGTCAAGGGGAACGGGGGGTTAGCGAGCCGCTTGCTCCAGCTCGTCAATGCGGCCCTGCGGGGCCTCCAGACCGGAGATGATCGTGAACACCCGCATCGACACGCGCCCGCTCGACTCGTAGATGCCGTTGTGCAGCGTGATGCTCTCGTTGCCCAGCGCACGACCCAGCGAGTGGAAGGCGTAGTCGATGTGCTCCATGGGAATCTCACCGAGGATCTTGTCGTGGGCCAGGACGATGGCACCCGCCATGTCCGCGGTCGCGAGATCGAAGCCGTCCGCGAGCAGCGTGCTCTTCAGGTTCTGCCGCATCGCTTTCGAGATGTCCTCTTTGCCTGCCCACTGTTCCACCCGCGTCATCCCGAACACCATGAGCCCGTTCTGGACGACGCTGCGGAAGTCGGCGCGGTCGAAGGTGTTGTACTCGCTGTCCTCGGCGGCGAGCAGGTTGAAGGTGTGGAGGATGGACGCGAAGTTGCGGTTCGCCACCTTCCAGAACTGCTTCACCGGGAGCCCGGGGTAAAGCTCGTGGATCTTGGCGTTGTCCACGATCACGAGACTGGAGATGTGCCCCCGGTCGAGCCGCTTGAGTGCCTCGGTAACGGCGATGTGCGCGTTGCGCTGCACTCGCGAGCCCTCGCTGCGCTTCGGCAGGCTCATGATGAGCCCCAGATGCTTGCCGAACGGCTTCTCGATGTTGGTCGACTTGGCGTACTCCCGCGCCGCATCGAGGAGCACGGGCCACGAGCCGGTACCGGAGCCCCCGCCGCCGCCCACGCAGATGTACATGTGCTCGACGCCCTCGCCCCACGAGCGCATCATCAGGTCCATGATGTCCTCGTAGGACTCCTTGGCGGCGAGCTTGCCCTGCTCGGGGTCTTTGCCCGCACCGCCCCGGTCGTTGCCGATCACCAGCTTCGCCGGTATGTCGAGCGACTCCATGTCCTGGGGAGTCGTGTTGCAGACGCAGACGCGGCGATAGCCCATGTAATGGAACGCCTCCGCGATGCGCCCGCCGCCCTGACCGGCACCGATGAATGCCATCCTGATCGCACTCGCCGCGCTCGTCGTCTTGCCCTTCACAAACTCGTCCGCCACCCGCGCACTGCTCGCTTGCTGTGGTGGCTGGTACTCGTACCCGAACTCGGGTATGTCCGCACCGGGACCAGGAGCCGCACCGGGCTCGGGCACCTTGGGCTCGACCCGGCGGGCCGCACCTGCGGGCGACTCCTCGTAAGGCACCTGCGGCAACTTCGGGGGGTCGCTGTAGAGCGGGTCGTCCTGCATCGGGTCAGCGCCACTTTTCTTCTTCTTGCTCTTGGCCATATTCTCCTCGATCCTAGTGTGCCACCGGCTCGGACCGATCTGACACCTCTGCGATAGACATCGTTTTGAGGCAGCTCTGCACCCACGTCAATACATCCGGGTCTATGAATGGTGGAGGGTCGACCAGGACCAGCTCCTCGTGCTTCAGCGTGAGGTTCATCGTCTGCTCGCCGGGCCACAAGATTTCGACGTAGTCCCCGCGTACTCGAACCTCGACCCTGGCCCCGGCCTTGTCCTTGCCGACATGGCCCATGAAGTCGGGCATGTCGCCATCCGAGACGGTCAGCGTCCGCATGAACTCGCGCAGCTCGGGGAACTCGGCCTCGCGTTCCTCTAGGTCCGCACGGACCGTCTCCTTCATCGTCTCCAGGCGCTGCTCTCGGGTCTCCTTCAACGCTGGCGGGTCTTCGGCAGGGTCGGGCAGGTCAGCCTCCATGGCCTTCTGCAGTGCCCGCTCCTCGGTGCACTGGGGGCCGATCATCTGATCACCGTCCTGCGTCCACTGGGGCGGCATCGTCACTCGGATCTCACCGTTCTTCAGAACCGCCTGCGTGATCGCCGTGCATTGGTGGTCGCACGCTTGGCAGGTCGCGTCACAACGCACGAGGACGCTGTCAAGAATGATCGTCATGCTCAATCTCCTCCATGAGGGCCTCGAAAGACTCCAGAAACAGCCGCTCGGCGGGGGTGGGCTCCAGCGCGTTCACACGCTTCACCAGCTCACTGGGTGGCTCGGGCAGCCCCCACTCGTCCAAGCGGTCGATGGGGTGCAGGTCGCGAGCCTCGCTGTACAGCATCGCGTTGTCCGCCTTACCGACGTCGGGGTGCAGGTCGGGATTGATGTCGAACTTCTCGCAGATAGCCAGCCATACGCCCTCTTCGATTCGTTTGAAGATCGGCATCACGTTCTTCAGTGGCCGCACCATGTCGCCCACGTAGGCTTCCGGCGCGTCGTGGAGCAAGCCCTGCAACCGCCCGCGCGCTGGCAGGTGGTGCAGGTGGGCCGCGACGTGGACCGAGTGCTGGGCCACGCTGTAGAACGGCGTGATGTGGCCGTTGAAGCGGCACTGAAACGCCAGCGCGTGCGCGATGTCTCGGATGTCGACCATCTCGGGCGTCGGGCGCAGCAGGTCGAACTTGATGCCGAAGTAAGTTTGCATCCAACTCATGGCGCTCCCTCCGGTAGGTAGATGGTCGGTGCGTCGGGAACTCGCTTCCGCTCCTCCAGAGAGGTCAAAGCGAGCAGCTCGATCTTGCCGACGGTGCGAGCCCGCGGACTCGGCTGCCAGACGAACCAGGCGTACTCGGGGCTGTCGGTCTTGCCCCAACCCTTGAAACCAGGCCGGTTGGGCAGCACGTAGATGTCGGGCATGTACGCGGTCATGAACGGGTGCCGCGCCTGGGACGACACGAAGTTGAGCCGCAGGAGCAACACGATGTAGGAGTCGGGGAACTCGCGCAGGCTCTTGTGCAGCACCTCCCACGCGATGCGGTAGGGCGGATTGGTGATCACCACGCCGACACGCTCGGCCAGTGGCAGCTCTGTCAGCGGTTCGAGGTAATCTCCGACGGTGATGCGAGAGCGGGGAAGGTGCTTCTCCAGCAACGGAACCGCGTCGAGCCGCAGCTCGTTGGCGTCCCACTCCCACATAGCCTTCCCGGCTAGGCGTCGGAACCAAGTGTTGGTAGCGCCTATGAGGTCGCCCTCGCCCGCACAAGGCTCGTACCAGCTCCCGTTGGTCGGAAACGGCACTCGGTCCAGCAGACGATGAACACACCACGGCGGCGTGGGGTAGTTGTCGCTCTCGGTGCGCTGGCCACCGCGCTTGGTCGAACTCATAGGATAGGCGTACCAGATAGCTGGCGGGTAGTCAAGAGCAAAGCGGGGTCAGGAGCGAGGGCCTCGGGGTCCGAGTTTGCCGCCGCCTGCCCGCACGATCTCCGAGGGTGTCATCTGCTCCTTGGAGCTGACGCCGCAGGCGCTCTTCAGGCTGGAGTAGGACGCAGCGATGGCGCGCTGCACCTTCTCTTGTTTCGAGCCCGTCCACTCCTCCCCCTTGACGCGGTAGAAGTAGTGCACGTTTTTGTAGAAGCTCTCCATCGAGCAGGACTTCAGGTAGTGCTGGGGAACTTTCATCCCTGCCTTCGCGCTCGCCGCACCGGCAGCCTTGGCGCGACCCTTGTCGGTCAGCTCGGCACCGGAATCCCGTGCCCCCTCGGCCACCATCTTGGCGCTGCAGTGGGGACACGCCCTGCTGGGCTTCGGCTTGCCCTTGTAGGCGCACTCGGGGCAGCTCCAGTTGCCGGTTCCCTTACCCGTCTCCGTGACGCGCAGCTCGAACGGTAGGTCCATGAACGACTGACCCGGGTCGCGCTCACCCATGTGATGTCGAGCCCAGCCCGCCCGCGCCGTCCGGTGCATGATAGCGTCGTGCCACTTGTGAATCTTGTGGTACCGCTTGTCCTGGCGCATCTTCCGCCGATGGGCCGCGGGGTCTTTGCGCACCATCTTGACGAACGCCCGGTGCGCTGCCGCCTTGGCCGCGCCGAACTTCTGCCGCACCCAATGGAGTGCGCCGCGCTCGATCAGCTCATCCTCTTCCGCGAGTTTGCAGGAGAAGTGCTTGATCCACTCGTTCAGCGTGCCGTCCCACGGGGCGTCCTCATCGAGGATCGACTCACCAAACGACTCGCGTAGCTCTTGGAGGAGCCCGAGGGTGTCACCATAAACAGTCATCAGATCCCCACATTGACGCCGTCGCGCTTGACGTCGACCCAGCGCGCGGACTGCCCCAGGAGCTGCAGCGCCTTTTTCGTGAGCCGCGACCCTCCGTGCGACTGATGCGCGAACTTCGCGATGTAGCCGTAGGAGCCCTTCTTGACGCTCTGGAGCTGGAGCCCTGTCGCCTTGATCAGCGCGTTCTGTGCCGCAGAGAGTTCTTTGGTCGTGACCTCGATCTCCGACTCTTCCAGAGCCTCGCGCACTCTCGTCAGCCTCTCGTTCGTGCCTTTCAGGTCCATGCCTTCCTCCCTGTGCCCACGACCGATGTCGCCGCCGATGAATCGCTTGCCCAGGAGCAGCGCGCCGCGCTCGGACTTGTCGGTCGAGGTCTTCAGCTTCGCGTTGATGGCTTTGAGCTTCGCGCCCTTGCTGGCGGACTCCCACTCCTCGTCGGACATGCCCAGGATCTTCCGCAAGCGCCCGGGGCGCTTGACGGCTTGCTGAATCCACATCTTTTCGGTCACGCTGGGCATCTCCCCCTCCAGTTGCAGATGCGCTGCCGCCTTCATGTAGGGAGCCAACGCGCGCCCCTTGACGCGACCGCGCCTGAACGCCCTGTTAGCCGGAACCCGTTGCAGGTCCATCATGACGCCCGGCATGAGCGGACCGAGTTTGTCGGACATGGCCTCGTCGCGGTAGAGCCGCAGCGCCCGGTCCTTCTTTAGCGTCCGGTCGTAGATGGTAAGACACAGCAGTTCGCTGCCCTCACGGCCCACCGTGATCCCGTAAGCGTTGCCGCCTGGTGTCCGCCAACCCACCATCGTGCCGAAGGGGACTTTCCCTACGGCTTCAACCAGCGAGTCGGACGGTGTTGTCGAATCGTTCCTCTGCACCGACGCTCTCCTCTTCTGCGACCAGCTCCACGTCCTCGGCGTTTTGCAGGTAGCCGACGAACTGGTCGTCGCTGCCCCACTCGTCCTCGTTCGCCCCCTCCAGCTTCCGCCACCAAGCGAAGTTGAGCCGCTTGAACCCGACAATGGTGCCGGGCTGCAACTCGTGCTGGGAGCGAGCGTGCGGGCCTACACTGAGCACCACCGCGAAGACCAGCTTCAGGTGCGGTAGCTCCCCGTAGAACCGGCCTCGGTTGGGCGGGAGCCAGACGCGCCCGACCTTGCGTGGATGCGGCAGCGTCCGCACCCAGAGTTTGAAGCCCGTCGCCTTGATCTTGTGACCGATCTCGTCCCAAGTGTCCTCTACGATGGTTTCCAGGTCGATACCTTCTGCCTGGGCCACCGCTAGTTCCATCGCCATTGTCCTTATCCTTTCCTATCGTCCTAGTGCTTACCGGACAGTCCTCGAATCGCCTGGTTCATGTACGACTGTGTGTGCTTGAGCAGCTCGGAGCCCTGCTGGTCCTTCGCATAGCCTACCATCTTGCCCTTGCGAGTGAGATAAACATGGAAGTGATCGCTGCCACCCGAAGGCTTCAACAGAAGATGGTACGGGCCGATTCGCACACCCGTGCCCATGGTGTTGAGCTGCATGGCGTGTGCGCCGTAGGTCTGAGCGATAGCCTTGCGCACCCCGCCGGGGATGCTCCTGAAAATCGCATGGGCGACCGTTCCCGCGTCCGTGGCCTTCCCCACGGTATGGAGTTTGAACGTCTCCTCGTCAAGGACGACCATGAGGTCAGGGCAGCCGCGCTCCGACTGGAGCACAGCCTCTACCAACTCACCACTTTGAGCCCGAAGTTGCAGTGGGGCGCTCTCACCCCTACGCTGCGCTGCGTGCTTTCGAGTCATCCTCCGGTCACGCGCACGACTTTTGACCCAGTAGTTCCTGATCGTCTTCACGATGAGGGCCTTCCTCGGGTCGCGGGAGTGCTCCCACTCCTTCGCGATCTTCATCTGCTCCTGGTGATAGATCTTGCCCAGCATGTAGTCGAGGCTCTCGCGGGTGGCCTTGGAAGGGGGGTTGACCTTCTTACCCTTCAGCATCTTCAGGATCTCTTCGATCTGTGTCAGCTCTCGGGGGACCGGAGGCGGGAACTCCAACGGCTTCTTTTCCTGCGCATGATTCGCGTCCGACGCTTTGTTATACGCCCGCTCGGCTTTCGAGTAGGCAGGTGACTGGTAGGGATGACGCTCCTTGGCGCGGTTGAAAGCTCGTTGGGCTGCCTCGGACGCGCCCGCGACATCGGACCGCGCCTTGACTTTGCCGATCCACGCTTTGAGTTGCGGGGTCGCGTCCTTTTTGTCCACCCACGCCTCGCTCCACACCTCGGGCAGGAGCACCCGCTGCGCGCCTTTGGTGGCCGGGTACCATCGGATGCGATAGGACTTCCCCCGATCCTGAACATCGACCTCGTGGTTGTGGGGCAGCTTGGCGTGGTAGCTGCCGCGTTGCTCGGTCAGCGCACCTGACTGCAGCGCAGCTTCGACCAGCTCCCCGCTCTGCGTCTGATACGTCGGCACGGCTCAGCTCCCTTCCACGAGCCGTTGGGGCAGCGGGTCGAGACCGCACAGGATACGGTAGCGCCGCATCTCCTCGGAGAGCATCGGCTGCTCCGGTGCGGACTCGTCGTAGTAGTGCGGGTCGGGGTGGACCAACTTCGCCGGGCTCTTCTTGCCGCCAGCAACGAAAGCCTCTCCATCCCACTTGTGGCGCACGGGCTTGTGGCCGCGCGTCACCGCTCCAGACATCTCCTCGGGGCGCATCATGATGGTCACGAGGGTGCGCGCTGGATTGATCTTGATGACCTTGTACGACGGCGCCTTGCCCAGGTGAGGGTTGTGCACGGACGATCTCCCGACGACGAGCCCGACCTTGACTTCGTGCTGGGTGATAGGAGCCCCGATCTGCGCCTCGCTCAACTCGACGTCCTCTTTCTTCGCCGGGGACAAGTCGCGGTTGAGGTACATGGCGAGTTTGTGAGCCTTCTGCTCCATGTCCGCCAGCGACCGAATATCGTGCACCTTCGGGGGGCGCCCATCGCCCACGAGCCGCACACCGCCGGTCCGCAGCGACTCCACCGTGTACGGGCCGATCTTCAGCTTCTTGCGACCCTCCGCCACCTTCGACCAGACGTGCTTGGCCACCTTCTTCTCGAATGCACCGGGGGTGTACTCGGCCAGCTCCGTCTCTTCCTTCATGTGCTTGGGCATGGGGCTCTTCGGGTAGCCCTTGATCACCTCGCCGCGGAAGTAAGAGATGGTGCCCTGGTTTTTGACGTCGGACCACGTACCCTTCTTCGGCCCGCGGGGAATCTTCCACTGGACCTTCAGGTGGCGGGCCTCCGACGCATTGTTGTGGCGGTACTCGCGCTTGCCTACCTTCACCTCGGTCCACTTCGCCTCGTCCAGCTCGTCCACGTCCTCGGCGCGCATCATGCTGTACTGCAAGATGCCCTTGTGGGTAGGCACCTCGTAGCCCTTCTGCGCCAGCCCTTGGAGGAAGGCATCCACGGTCTTCTTGGCCTCGGCCTCATTCTTGACCTGGGCTGTCTTGATCGGCGTACCGACGCCCCAGCCCGAACGCCGCTGGAGCTTGCCACTGAGGTAGATCGAGAGCCCGTGCCGGGGGCTGTAGTTCGCCTCCACGGACTTGATCACACGCGGCACCTTGGACTCGTCCAGCCCCTCGCCCAGCTTCATCTTCCGGTAGAAGTCGGAGTAGTGGGCAGGCACGAGCTTGAGGCCGGAAACGTCGAGGACGTGGTCCGCACTGACCTTCTTGCCGACGTTGTACTTGACCCAGTCCTTGATGTCGTGCTTCGCGGACTTACCGGAAAACCGATGCTTGATCTTGGTGCCGGGCTTCTTGGGGTCGCCCAGCGTGATGAGGTAGCCCCCGGCTGCGTCTTTCGAGATCACCCACATGTGGGGGAGCATCCGCTTCTTGATCTCATCCTCGTCCAGCTCGTTGTCCCCCGGTTCCACGCTCGCGCCGATCCAGTTGGGCTGGCGTTGGCCTTTGCCGTGCGCGTGCCACAGCTTCATGGCGACCTTGCGGACGGGGACGGAAGCGGCTTCCAGCCCGACGTTCTTCATGAGCACGCCCAGACCGCCGAGCACCTGGCCGAGTTTGGCGCGGGCCAGCTCGTCGTTACCCTGTGCAAGCACCTGACGGAGCGCGTGCGCGTCCCCCCGCATGTCGGAGACGTGCATACCGGCACCTTGCCCGATGCGCTTCTCGCCAGGGAAGTCCGACGCAACAGAAGCCCCACGGAGCCCCATCTTGTGAATGTCGCCAGTGCGTGCTTCGGCCATGCCGTGCGCGGCTTTGAGCGCCGCGTTGGCTATTGGCCGCGCCTCCGTCTCCAAGCCTACCGCGTCCATGACGTCCGCGGCGAGGCCCAGCACGGTGCCGATGAGCTTGCGCACCTTCGTGTAGTCCTTCTTGGACAGACGGTGCGGCCTCCCGACCATGGCGTTGATCTTGTCCGCTGCCTTCGCGATCCCCGCTGCCTTTGAGACCGCCTCGCTGGCCTCATCCAACTCGTCCACGTCCTCGGTGAGTCCGGGGAGCGTGGGGCGGGTGCCTGCGAGCGCGTGGAAGTCGCCCATGCAGCCGCGAGTCCCCTCGCGAGCCTCTACCAATTGACGCAAATGCTTGTGCTGGTCGCCCATGGCTACCCTCTCCTCGTGTAGAGCGTGTACCGCACGCCGTCGATGCTGATCGTCATGCGGTTGTCGTGGACGCGGTGCGCCCGCATAGTTTTCCAATCGGTGCCCAGCATCTGGAGCAACGAGTCCGGGATCTCCTGACGGGTGCGGTCGCGCTTTGTGACCACGCGCGCCGGGCCGCTGGTCCCTTGGGGTCGACGCCGCCTGCCGGTGGTGCGAGCGATGGGCTTGCCCGTGACGCCCATCATGTCCTTGCCCGTGTGCGTCCGGACCACGGCGCCCCGCGGTGTGCCCCTGCGCCCGATGGGTGCGCGGGGTGGTGGCTCGGCGGGAGCCTCTTGGAACGCGCTGTGGAGACGCTCAGGCCCCGCCTGGAGCCCGAAGCGGGTTCCCGGCTCCTCGGGGTCGACAAACGCCAGCGCGGGCTGCAGAGCGGCGTCCAGGCGCGCAGCGGGGTGGGTCATGGGGACGAGCCTGGCCTCGCCGTAAGGCGGCAACCCCGGCTCGATCATCTTGACGTCCACAACGGAGCCCCCGTCACGGCGCACCATGTCCCGGGCATACCCCTCGTGCGGGCGGCAGACGGGGATGAAGTTGCCGCCCCAGAGGATGACGCTGCACGACGCTGGTTCGTCGCAAAACTTACACTGCTGGGCGTGTGTGGCTGCGCTTTCTTCCACGATCAATCCCCGAACTGACTCGAAACGTCGATGATCCTGTGGGCCACCCCATCCATCATGTCCTCGTACTCGCGGCGATCCTTCTGGCTCCACACACCATCGTGCGCCAGCCCGTGTCCGAAGTTGCCAGCCCCTACGACCCTCATCTGGATATCGAAGAGGATGTCTTTCAGGTGCTCCTCCGTGTAAGGCTTCGGGTACACCGCCGGGCGGATCAGGAACCGCTCCTCGACCAGCTCGGACCCTTCCGCCGCCTCGGTCAAAGCCGCGCGCTCTTCTTCGGTGAAAACTGTCATTCCGATGCCTCGTTCACGGCGAACGTGATCGCCACGGTTACGGCAGCGCCGACGATGACGCCGAGGGCTGCCAGGATCTCCCCGTCGTGCTGCTCCCACCACGTCGGTTGTAGGCGTTCGATCTCCTCGCGGTCAGCCGCGACCTGAGCCTCATACAGCTCCCGGTGCGCGCTCCACACCTGCCGGTCCGCTTCGACGGTGCGCCGTAGCTCCTCATAGCGGATACGATAGATCGCATCCCGGTTGGCCCGCGCCTCGGAGACGATGAGGCCGTTCTCCGTGGGACACGGCCCCGGCACCACCTGCGGCTCGTCGGACTCGGGGACCGTGATGCCGTGCTCGGGGATGCAGGAACCTGCTTCCAGCGGCACCACATAGTTCTCACCCGGCTCCGTCGGCGTGCCCTCGGGCAGTGGCTCCGTGCGCGCGTCGACCGGCAGCTCGCGGGCCTCTGGCCGACGGTTCTCTGCGACCAGTGACCGCACCTCGGGGGTCGTGGCCGCGCCGCAGCCGAAGGCGAGCAGAACCAGCACTGTGACGAGTTTGCGCATCAGGCTTGCTCCTCCAAGTAGGTGTCGAACCGTAGCGCGCGGTTCATGCGCTCCTGGCGCTCGTCGCAGTCGCTGCAGTGCTCGATGCCGAGGGCTTCCGTCACCTTGCGGACGACATCGCCCGCGCCGATGGACTGCTTGAGGCCCGGCACGCGCAGGCGGAGACGGGACTTCATCTCGGCCAGTTGCTCGTCGCGCTCGCTCATCCCCTTGCCTTCAACTTCTTCAGCCTGGAGGTGCGGTGCGAGATCGCGTTCGCATAGTGGGAGTCGTCCTGCCCCGCCGCCATGGCCTTCAACCGCTTCATGGCTTTGGCCGCGGTGGCGTAGTCTCTCGCCTTGTCGAAGGCGCTGACAGCCGCGTCCCACTCCGCCCCCATGCCTTCCTCGTCCAATGCCACCTTCGGGAGCGCCCACGACGGGTACTCCCAGCGAGGGCGGCGACAGCGGTCGATCAGATCGGCCTTCATGTCCTGAAGCGTCGGCTTCGGGGCGTCGGAGATTGCGAACGGGCCCGCTGCTCCGACGATGCCCTCTCCCATCAGAAGCCCATTGATCTTCTCATGGTCCGCAGCCGAGAGAGACCCTTTAGCGCCTTTGTAAATCTCGCGTACCTGCTCCGCCGCCTTGCGCGTCCGAGTGAAAATGCGGACGGGGTGGGCGTAGCCTGCGACCTTTCCGGAAAGAGAGAACCCCGCTTTCCCCCGATGAGTGGCTTGCCGGATTTGGAGCGCCTCCGAAATCGCAAGCGCCTCATCAGGAGCCCCCGCGACGGACTCCTTCAGGCGAAACCTGTTGTCCTGGTAGTCGATGAGACCCTTCTTGGCGAGCGCCTCCGCCGCCTTCATGAGCTGGGCGAAATGGACCGGCACATCGCGGTAGGTGACATCTGAGAGGCCGGTCCAGCGGCCTTTCGACTCCTGCGCGATTCGGAGCAGCCCCTGTTGGCCTTTGCCGACAGCCTTCGCCTCGTTCAGGTTCCAGTTCGCGTGGCCACGACCAGGCATCAGGTTGCGGGACTCTTCCAGCAGGTTCGTCATGATGTCTCCTGTACAGCGAGCCGGATCTTCACCGCCCACTTGATGCGGCGAGGGTTCGGGTGCGCGTCCATCTTCTCGATCTCTTCTACCACTTTCCCGGCGAGCTGGAAAAGTCTGGCTTTGTCAGGGTCGTCATTCGTGCGGTCCGGGTGTAGCTCCATGACGAGCTTGCGATACGCCTTCTTTACGCGGCGTTGCAGCGCCTGTAGCGACCGCTCGCTCATGGAGGCCCGGGACAGATCGGCCTGGGTGATGCCCAGCCCCGCCATAACGGTTACGATCTGTTCGTCCGTGAACTCCACACCCTCTCCTATGCCGCCTTGAGCGGCTTCGCGCCGTGCTTCTTGAGGAACGCGACCAGAGCTTTCGGACTGGCGTCCTTGGGCTCGACGCTGGTGAGAATATCGCCCAGGCGTCCGGCAGCATCCTCCAGCTCGACTCCCTTGCCCATCTTGCGATAGCGCAGGTACTTGACGTCTGCGAGCCTGACGACCTTCTTGGAGAACGCCTTGGCCAGGACCGTCAGCATGGGGTCGACGGCGGTCTTCTCCGTGATCGACCGCCCGACGCCGGTCAACCGTCGGAACTCGTCCAGTTGCTCTACCGGGGGCTCGACGGCTTCGACCCAGTAGTGGGCTCGTCTGCGGTGCATGGCTACCACGCCCCCAAACTCTCCACCTCGGGTGTGTGTCGTATCGTGAGTCTTGTGGACACTGCCTTTGATGGTCCCGGCCTTCCGCATCGCGGCCAGGTCGCGCCCCACGTCCGTGTCGTCTCGATGCACGAGCTTCGCGAGCGTCCGAACGTCCAGTACCTTGCTCGTGCCAGCGTGCGCCTTCAGCACGGCGAGCAGCTCGGCCCGGTGTGCCGTGATCTTGCCCTTGTCCCGCTTGCTCCCCCGAGTCTTGGCGTACTTCGCAACCTGTCCAGCGTCGTCGCTGACATAGGCGACTCCCTTGGCGTTGGTCAGGAACGTACCGTCGGCGTTCTGAGCGGCGTAGAGATACACCTTCATCTTCTTGCCGCTTTGCTTGCCCCGGAGCATGTATTTGCGAATCACCATGCGCCACCCGGCGCTCTCCATGGCGTGGGGCAGGCGAGTGTAGCCGCTGGACTTGGCAGGCTTCCACCCGTCCTTCGGGGGAGCCGCCCTCTGCCTCTTCAGCCACTTGTCGTAGGCGCTCATCACAATCTCCTGAGCATCGCGGCCAGGCGACGACGGCGCTCGGCCCCGTCCTCGACTGTGTTGATTCGATCCAACTGCTCACGGTCGGTGTCGGCTTTGACCTTGGCCTCGATACGGGCGACGGTGGCCTCTTCCTCGGCCACTTTCACGCGCTCGTGGATGCGCTCGTCCACCGGGGGTAGCGGCTGGGGCTCGTTGGAAGGACGTTCCGGAGGCTTGCGGACGAACAGGCCGCGCAGCACAAAGGCCAAGATTGCTACCAAGACACCCCCGACAGCCAGGAGTACCCACTTCGACCGCTTCCAGAGAGCCTTGAACCACGCCTTCATCCGTCTCCCCGTCCTTTGATCATACACCAAACCGTGTGGAGAGGATAACCGACGGGCGCGTCTAGAACAAGGCGAGCTGCCTGGCAAGGGTGCTCCCATCAACCGGGCGAGGGATGGGCTCGACCATGTCGACGTCGTTGGAGAGTTCGTGCACTCGCAGGGCCTCACGCAGCTCCGACATGTTGACTGCCCAGCTATTCACGACGAACCATGCCGCCGTGGGATCGACCGCCGTACCGATCTTTGCGGTGTGCACGCGACCTACAGTGCCCACCCTGCGGCGGAACACTGCGAGAGTTGCGGGGCAGTCGCACCCCGGCATCCGAAGAAAGTACCACGCCATTGTCCGTCTCCACCGAGTTTGCGCTCGGCTACTTCTTGTACAGCTTCAGCGCCTGTCGCGCGAGGTCCGCGATGTGCGGGTCTCGCTTGTTGCCACCCGACCGAAACAGGCGCTTTGCTTCATCCCAGGTGACCAGTGACGTCCGCTCCGTCTCGTCGGTAGGACGCGGATGCCCGCCGGTCTTCACAGCGAGAAAGAAGTGCGTGATGGAGAAACCACCGACGCCCTTGCCGATGTAGGCTCCCTTACCCGGCAGGATCTTGACGTGGAGCCCCGTCTCCTCCCACACCTCGCGGATCGCCGCCTGCTTGAACGACTCGCCCTTGTCGACGCGCCCTTTCGGGAACGACCAGGGACCGTAGTGGTTCGAGGGCTTGATCACGTAGATGTGGTCGTGGTCGTCCATGGAGTCGATGACCACGCAGCCCGCCGACGTCCATTTCTCGGGCTTCTTGGGCACCTTCCCGTGGAACAGGATGCCGGGGGTCTGCTTGGCAGCGGCTTTCGCCTCCGCCTGCGGTACGACGGCGACGTGCGCCGCGTAGCCCGTCACGATCTTCGGATGCCCGACCGCCAGCCCGATGCCCAGCTCTTTGAGTTTGTTGAAGAACTCACCTGTGGTCGCGCGGTGCTTCGCCACCTTCAGCGCGACGAGGTGCGGGTCTTCTTTGTGCGTGTGCGGGTCGTGGTAGGGGAAGACCTCGATCCGCAGCTTCTTGGGCTTCTTGGGCTTGGGCTTCTCCTTGACCAGCGGAGGTGTCGGAGTCGAGTCAGGCGTCTTCGTCGCCTTCCCGGCACTGCCCACGCCCAGCTTCTTGGCCACCTTGCCCAGCGTATGCCCCCACAGCCCGAAAGGGGGCGGCTCGTAGTGCTTCTTCTTGGCCACGACCTACCACGCCTCGATGCGGAAGTCCGCGTCCCCGGCCCCCGTCATATCCGTGACGACAAAGCCGACGTTGACCACGGTGTCGGTCTGGGTCGTGTTGCCCTGGCTACCGCCCACGTCCTGCGTCAGGTCTACCTGCCCTGCTCCTCCATTCGTCGCTGTCTGGAGGAACACGTCGTCGCCAAGTCCGTTGATGACGCCGATGATCGCGTCTCGCACGTCGTCGGCGGTAACGACGGGAGCGGAGATATCGACGGGGATGTTGCCCGGCGTCCACGACCCGTCGTCGTCAAACTCAAAGACGACGGGGGGATTGATGCCATCGTCCAGGGTGAAGGTCTCCCCGTCGATAAGACTGATCACCGGCAGCGTGGTGATGGTGCCCGTGCCCACGACCCCACCGCCGCGCACCGCGATCCCAGCCTCGCGGCGCTCGTAGAATATCTGCTCTACCTCCAATATGGGAAGGATGCGCCCACTCACGATCCCATGCACGTTGACACCGTCGAAGGAGATCTCCAGGTCCGTCGGCCCGTAGTTGATGACTCGGATAGCCTCCGACCAGATCATGGGGTGCGGGTCGTCCTCGTGCTGCCCCGTTCCGGCAGGAGTCGGAGGGACCACATGAGGCCCGTTGTAGTCCGGCGCCGAGACGTCCTCGCCTGGCCGAACATCGGGAAGAGGAGTGTAGGGGTTCGCCGCGTCCTGATCGGCAAACAGATAGGCGTTGGCATCGAAGCCTCCGCCACTGGTTCCTTTCAGGAAGAACCGGATATTCCTCATTCCAGAAGCGACTCGTGGGGGCCAGCCGGTTGGGAAAGCCATGTCAATTCTCCTTGATTGCGAGGGCGATAGCTTTCGCCAGGAGCTGCGCTACCGTCATGTTCTTCCGCGCCGCCGCGTCCGAAAGCGCCTTGTACACCGGAACCGGCAACGGCAGCGGAATCACATCCACGCCCGGCTCCGGAGCAGCTTCGGCTTCGGCCTCGATGGTGTCGATGTCTGGTACGAGTGCTTGCGGCATCGTCCCCTCGAAACTACTACGGGGCGCCCCGCTTCGGCAAGTAGTGCCCCATATCCCACGAGTCGTAAGGGCCACCCGGGGCTCCGCCGATCCGCGGGCGCTTCTGCCAGGTGGCCCCGGCCTTGCGCCACTCGATAGCCATTTCGAGCAGCCGCCAGTCCTCCGGTGAAAGATCGAGAGGGTCGACACCCGAAAGCTCGATGGCACGCTTGAGCACGGTCTGCTCGTCCATCTCCGGATGCTTGGGGATGAGGTCTCGAACGTACTTCCAGACCACTTCGGCGGTCTCGGTGCGGTAGGGGAAGGGCGGGGAGCTGGGAGGCACCACCGCCGCGGGGGCGTAGGTGCCCTTCCACGCCGCGGAGGAGCGCACAGGGCTGGGAGCCCCCAACGTCTCCTCCAAAGCCGCCAGGAGCCGTTCTCGCGTCATCCTGACCCCGCTGAGTTGGCCCGCGCCCGTGCGACGAGCGAGTACCACTGCGCGGCGTTCGCGTCCAGGTCCGCCGCAGACGGGAACCGGACGAACCCGCCGCGCTGTGCGACCTCGGTGAAGGCAAGGCTCACGTTGGCGGAGCGAATGTTGCCACTGGGGAAGAACGCCTGAATTTCGATGTCACACTGCGTCATGATGCACAGGATGCCACCGCCGCCCACACTGAAGCCCCCACCGCCGCCGAACCGCTCGATCTCGGAGCCGGTGATGTGCAGCAGGAGCTTGCGAGGCGGCTTCGTCAGCGGCACCCCGACCTCGGTGCTCTCACCGTAGCGGGGCAGCACGAAGCGCCGCAGCCAGACGAGCGCGCCGGGGATGAAGGGGTTGCGGTCCTGCACCCCGGCAGCCGCCAGGCGCGTCTGCATTATTTGGACCGCCGTGTCGATGGTCTTCAGGCGAGCCGTCCGACCAATCGTGAGCGACTGATCGCGGAACTCCTCGGCAGTCGGCCCGTCGAAGTCGGTGCCCTCCAACGCGGAGAGATGGTCCACGTCTGTGGTGAAGACCGCCGTGAAGGTGATCTGCCGCTCCCCGGAGTTTGTGTACTGGTAGAGCGGGATCGAGGCGCCGGGGACTTCTTTGGTCTGGTAGTTGACCTGCTTGGTATCGTTGATGGATTCGGGGAAGTACTGGAAGCGCCGCCACTGGGCAGCACCATCGGCCCCCGTGAGAGGGAGGTCGTCGTCGCCCAGCTCCGTGATGTACACGTCGCTGCGGCGTGTCGCGGAGACGCTGCGAATCCCCGCGGCCAGCGTCCCCAGAGTCGGCATTCAGGCGCCTACTCGCTGCCGCCCTTTTTGTAGTGCTTGTGGTGCGGCTGCGCCTTCTTCTTGAATCCGCGCTTCCCGCCCGCCTCGAACTCTTTCTGGTGAGCCTTGCGCCACTTGCGGTACTTCGCGTTGTAGGTCTTCTTGTAGCCGCGGTCGATGTGCACGACCTTCTTGACCTCTTTGCCCTCGGCGCTCTTGCCGCGGCAAAGGCACCGATACGACGAGCAGCGGCACGCCCAGAAGTCCCGCTCCGTGCCGGGATTCTTGGTGCTCTTCCGGACTGCCGGTCCGAGGTGCTTCCCCCTCTTGATGTTCTTGAAGGGGTTGTGGATCGTGTGCTTCTTCTGCTTCTTCATGAGCATCTTGTGGACGCTGTGATGAAGCTTGCCCTTCTTCTGGGGCTTCGACCAGTCGTGCGGAGCCTCGCCAAGGATGCCACGCACCTCTTCCACGAGTTCCATGATCTCTTGATAGTCTCTCACTTCGGCCTCCCTAAACGTGACGAGGGTATCACGCCGCGCCCAATTCCTGAAGTTCCATTCCCCAGTCCACCCGCTCCACCAGGAAAACCTCGATCACCGACTTCTCGAAAGTCGGATCTCGCCTGAGCACCTGTGCGGCGTCTCTGGAGCGGCCCGCGGCATCGAACGCGAAAGTGGTGGCCTGCGCCCCGCGAGTGCGCGTCCCCACAAACATTCCGGGGTGGGCGTGGCGCAGCAAGATCGCGCTCTCCCGCGACCGCGACGGCGCCAAGCGCCCCACCACTTCGGCCCAGCTCATCGTGAGCAGCTCGGCCTTGCGCTGGGGAACGAACTTCCCCTCACGCAGTTTGGCCGGGCGCAGCACGAACTCGACCGCCATCACTCCCCCGGCTTCTCCACTTTGCGCAGGGCCTCCACCGCCTGGCCGAGATACTGCCCGGCGTCGGTGTCGATAGCCTCCACGATGGGATAGAGGTTCTGCATGATGGCGAAGGCCACGAGGCGTGTCCGACCCCGCGAGTCTGCAGCCACGGCACGGCCCAGGTCGCGACACTGCGTCTGCACCGCCCGCGCCGAATCAATCAGGTTCGGCAGTACGGGGCGAGCCTGATTCGACGCCTCGTGCTTCCACCGGGCGAAGGGCCCGGGAGAGAGCACGCGGCTACGCACCTCTTCCAGAAGCTTGTCCATCGACTTCTCCAATCGACCCGAAAACGGATCAGACGGCGGTCATGAACAATTCTTCGGTGTCCGTGCGGTTGGGCTGCGCAGCGATGGCGAAAGTCACCACGCCCGCCTGGATCATCTGGTTCCACTTCTCGCTGATCGGCAGCCCACGAATCATCTGCGAGCGGCTGTACCGCCAGTCCCGGGGGTGCATCGGGAGCTGTACCGCGTCCCGCGCGCCGCCGTTCTCCGTCAGCACGCCGACGAGATCGAAGGGATAGGGCAGCGGGTTGGTCCGGTGCGTGGTCTCGGAGGGGTGGTTGCCTCCACCGACGGACACGCCGTCCTCACCGACAGCCGGATCGTTGATCGGGACTGCGAGCTGGTTTGTCACCGTTACGAGCATTTTAGCCTCCCTGTGCTTACGCTACGTTCTCACTGAGCGTAGTGTATCTCTGATCGTCTCGTCAAGCTAGTCGTTTCGGAGCTAGTCCCCGACCGCCATGACGGTGACCTCGGTGTCGATAGAACCGGAGTTGGTGGCGAAGAGGTCCGTGATGCCGGAAGTGACGAGCAGCATGTGCGCTTCGGTCGCCCCCGGCAGTGGCTCGATGGTCGTCACCTCGCCCCCGATGGCGTTCTTCTTGATGTCGATGGGGCCCAGTGTGTCGGTGGGGTCTTTGGCGTTCGTGCGAATCAGAACGAACTTCGCAGTCGTGACCTGATTGAGTTTGATGGACACGTCTGTCGCGCCGCCCGCCAGGAGCGTCTTGCGAACACCGCCGTCGCCCGACTCGTCGTTGACGACCTCGTAGACCACGTTGCCCAAGTCCTTCTCTTCCGCAGAGGTGGAGGACACCGACGCCTCGATTCTGTACCGTATCCGTACACTCATGATCCCCTACTCTTCCACAAGGCCCGCCATGATGGCAAGCGACTTGAGCAGCTCGTCCTTGTCGGCCCCCGACAGTGAGTCGAACGTCTTGCCCTCGAACGCGGCTTTGGCGCTCTCGGTGGCGGTCTGTTTCGCGCGCCCCTGTCGGCGCTCGGCCCGTACCTGCCCTCGGCGCTCTGTTTCCGACGCCTGGTCTTTCAGCTTGACCGCGTCTGTCATCATTCACCCCCTCTCAGCGGGCGCTCTTGCGGCTCCGAAGCGGGCTCGGGTGCACGAACCTTGGGACGCGATGCCTGAGCCACCAAATGGTAGACATCGATCTGCACGTCATCCAAAGAGCTTGCAGCGGGAGGAACCCGCAACGCGAACAACGGATGGAACGGATCATAGTCCACCCACGCACACGAAACATCGTCGCCGTCTTGGACTATCTCGTCTACCGCGACCACGATATCTCCGGAGCCTCGGTGCCGCGCCAAATAGCCAACCACAACTGTGTCGTATGTGGTATCTGCCGTGAGCGCGGCGTCGACACCCTCGGCTAGAGTCAACTCTTCATTCATATAGAACGAGCCAGCACTCGTGGTGACAGTCATCCCCGACTGCGCTACTTCAAGTGCCACGCGGTGGTCTCTGGAGGGAACATTCCGAACTATCACCGGCATTGAAATCTCCTACACCCAAAGCCTGTTGGAAGTGTACCTGATGAGCGCCCCATACAACCGATCACTGATGTCGAGCGGGGAGGCGGCGTCCACTTCCAGGTGATAGGCCCACAGGGTCGCAGGTACCGGACCCTTAGCAACCGTCACCGGCATCCCAGGTGTGGGGGCGATGAGCCGGATTTCATCCTGCCCTGGCCCCGCAGACGTGCCTGTCACGAGCGTAAGATCGGTGGGCGCCCCACCACCGCTTACGAATGTCGTGAGGTTGATTTTAGCGGTGAGTGGGTTGACACCCCCCTGGTTCACCCACACCCGTACTTCCTCGATAACGGCACCATCGGGGACTGCCGTCAACGACAATCGTGCCTGTGCGCCTCCGACATCAGGAAACAGCGCGGAAACGGTATTCGTCCACTGAGGAGCCGGAACCCCCGTAGCATCCTTCACGAAGCAAGCTCCCGGCACAACAATCAGATCGCCGGTCCTGTTCCCCCACGCGGCGTCGGCCCACGGACTGGCTGCGCCCGCCACACGTTCGTAGAGGCGCAGGCCACCTGCCTCCAGCTCCATCCGCAAGGAGCCCTGAGCAGGCACGTCGGCCTGCCACTGTGTGCCGTCCCACTCGGCGTTCACAGTGAAAATGAGAGACTCGTTGATCCCTGTGATCCCGGAGTCCTCAGTTGCATAACACCGCAGGTACGCTGCACCGGAAACGCTGTTGTCGGCCTCCCAGAGCAGCACATACGGGGTACCTGCCGCTGGAAAGACCGGCATCTGGATTCGCGGGATCGCTGCGTCCGCCGCCGAGCCGAGCAGCGTCAGACCCAGCCGTGTGATCTTGCGGTCTATCTCCAGACCGCCGAAGCGCAGGATGAGGTTGAACAACGACGCACCGTCGCGGCAGCCCATGAGGATGTCTTGGACCGGAGAGCCGCCTTGCGAGCGCAGGCGCACCATCTTGTCGAGGAAGTCTCCCAAACTCGTGTAGGGCGGCGACGGGGCGAGGTCGAGGGACAGCGTGCGTTTGCTGCCTTGGAACCCGTCGTCCTCGTCGGTCGAGTCGTCCGTGGGATCGCCCACTTCGGCCCACAGCCGGACGTCGTCGATGTAGAAATCGCCGGTCGAACTCTGGTTGTTGTCGTGGTAGTAGACGTAGACCTCGGCAAACGCCGCCGTTGCTGGAACTTCGATGATCTCCTCGATCTCCTGCCACGAGAAAGACCCGGTCAGGGTGTCGTCGGCCACGAAAGCCGTCCCAGCCGATGCGAAAGTTTTCGTCCAGAAGTTGAAGCGCAGGCCGAGCCCTCCAACCCCGCTCGGACCTGGGGCGACAAGCACCCCCATCGCCCACAACGATGCGTGCAGGAACTGGCCCGGGCGTACCTGCATCATACCGCCATAGTAGAGTGACGCTTGCTGGTTAGGGTTACCCGACAACGCCAGCCGCAGCGAGTGGTCGCCCGTTCGAGCCTGCGTGTTGACGACGCTGTACTGCGCCCCATTCAGCTCCAACAGTCCGTTGTAGGTGTCCCAACCGGGCCATGGCTCTGCATTCGACCCTGCCGTCGCCGTGCCGAGCTGGCACGCCTCGAACCCGCCGTTCTCCACGAACTGTGCCCACTCGCTGACGCCAGGAGCGACGCGCTCCCAGGCGGGCGTCCGGTACGTCGGCGCGATGTTGGTCACGGGAGCGGGAGCCGCCGGAACGACCCCCACGCCCATCACGAGCAGCTCGTCCTTCTCAGCGGCGCCTGTGAACTCGTCCACCGGGAACAGCTCGTAGGCGCGGATGACCGCGGTCGTGTCCTTGCTGAGAGCGTACTCCGCGTAGATCGCGAGCACGACGGTCTTGTTCGCCAGAGCCGTCAGGTCGAGCGTGAACGCGCCACCCGTGCGCCGGACTCGCATCGAGTACCCGGTTGCGCTCTCGTAGACGCCGACATGGTCGGTGGTCGCGGGGTCCGGATCGACCGTGATCTCATAGTTCGCCACACCGGGAGCGAGTTTGAAGCCTCGGTAGATGCCGGGAGCTGATACGACCGCCTGCTTCTCGTTGAGCCCTGCGGTCAAGAAAGGCTCTTTGTGGCGAACCTTGATCTCGCTGTCGGCAATCGCACCCAAGAAAGTCGGCATATCAGCTCCTATCCGCGTTGATCTTCACGGTGAAGGTCCGCGAGACCCCCGGGTTCTTATCCACCTTCGGACACGTCCCGTAGGCTACCATCTCGCCCAGCGAGTTGAAGAGGCCGATCTCGTAGATCTCGGGAAAGTTGCCCCACCCGTCGTCGTTGAAGTCCCCGAAGTCGAGGAAGCAGGTCGCCTCCAGTGTCGTGTTGCCGGTGAACACGAAGTCCAGTGCGCCGAGCGCCTTGGTGAAGTTTCCCGTCTCGGTCGGGTAGTCGCCGGGGTTGACGATGGAGTCCAAGTCGGTAAGCGTCGGCCCGCGCGTGTCGCCGGGGCCTGGGTCCGTCGGGTCGCGGGGTACGCGCCCGCTGGCCACGTCCTCCCAGCCACCCTCTCCGACTTTGAAGGTAGTGATGAAGGTGAGCGCGCCCACCTGCCCCCAGCCCTCCAAGAGGCGCTGTCGACCGATGTCCGTGACCACTGCTTCGATATTCGTCGGCATTGTTACCTCACGGAGAGTCCACCGTAGCTGTCAGAGCGAGACTCGCGTTCGCCTCCACTCCGTAGCTTTCGATCACCTCGACGTGCTTCGGTGTCACCTGGGCGATGCGGTCCCGCAGACGCTCGAACCCCTTCTCCATCAGATAGGGGGTGCTGGCCTCGATCAACACCTTGGCCGCGCGACAGTAATGACACATGAGCAGCTCAGGGCAGATGTAATCCAGAGTAGCCGCCCCGACAGCCGGGGGCTCTGTCGCTACCACCGTCAGCTCCCAGGAGAACAGCCCCCACACCAGGCTCCCGTTGTTCGCATCGGGTACCACAGGGCTCTGGGTCGACTCCAGGTCGACGTTGTTGGCGTCGATGAACGTGTCGACGATGTACTCTTTGTTGTTGCCGGACCCACTCTCGCTGACGATCAGGCGCTTGCCCTCGTCCGCCGCCGTGAAGGTCGCAGACGCCGACGTAAATCTCCTCGGGGCCGTCAGGTTGCCGTCGGTGCCCGTCGCATCGGGAGCGAGCACCTTCCAGTCCAGGTTGCCATTGTTCGGGTCATCGACCACCACCGCGTGCGCCGTGCTCAACTTCAGAGAAGTCGCGTTGATGAGAGCGAGAACCAGCCACGCCTTGTTGTTCTCGGGCTGCGCGGCATTCTGGACAACCACGAACCGACCGACGTCGTCTCCTGTAAACGTCGCGGACGGAGACGAGAAGACCCGGTCCCCCGCCACATCCTCCAATGAGCCGTCGCTGCCTGAGTGGCGCTCGTGGAGTGTCGGCGCCGTCTCCACAAAGTAGGCAGTAGGGTCGAGGTCGGTCAGCCGCCAACGTCCGATGCCCAGTCCCGTGATCACCGAGAAATCGCCACGCCCTTCCAAGGTGTAGGTGGTAGCGAACGCGAACGCAGTGCCGGGGTCGACGCTCGTGATGAAGATGCGCCCGTCCCCCGCGTCCCCCGGACCCAGTGTCGTGCTCCACGGCGCGGGAGATTGCTCCCAGCAGTACTTGTCGACGGTGAAGACGTTGACACCCTTCAGGTAGGTCATCCTGTCGGAGTTGATCTCGTCGTAGACCGGCAGCGTGGGGGCCTGCTCCGCGTAGAGGCGCACGATGGACCATACCAACGCCCCGTTGTTCGGGTCCGACACCCCTGTCATGGTGTCGATGAGACGGAACTCGACGGTCTGGGCGTCCACCACTGTCACGATGGTGCGGAAGCCGTCATTGGTCGACCCAAAGGTACCCGTCACGTAAATCTGTCGCCCGGCATCGCCGTTGACGAACGCCGCCGTAGGCGACGAGAACCTGACGAGCCCTCCCACGACATCGAGGCTGCCGTCGGAGCCGGACCGATCCGCCCCCTCGTCCCCGACCATGTGAGCCTCGCCGCCTGCCGCCAGGACCGCAAGGTAGGTCTCCTGGTTGACGCGGTAGAGGCCCGTCACCACCGCCGTGAAGCCGGTCAGCTCCGCGACGTACATGTAACCGTCCCCGTGCCCCTTCAGGCCGATCCACCGCGACACCGACTCCGTCCAGCGGCGCTGCCACTCCTCACTCTCGCGTGCGTCGATCTCGATCCCGAAGTCCTGCGCCAGGTACTGAAGCAGGCTCGTCGCTCGCACCTCGACCTGGGTCTCGTCGCCTTTGCTGGTAGCGGCCCGCATCTCCCAATGGAAGTTACTTCCCAGCCCCGCTGTCGGCCCGTCGAGGGTCACAACGGTGTCCGACACCCGTGTCAGGATCTCGTAGGTGTTGTTGTCGACACTCCCTGGCCTGTGCAGCGTCAGGAGCTTGCCGACGTCGTCAGCGGTGAAGCGAGCCGAGTCGGCCTCGAATGTCGTGGGCGACCCCGCCACTGTGATCTCGCCGTCGTCCCCCTCTCGCTCGATCACCCCGCGCAGGATCGCTGACCCTGCCAGCGTCAGCTCCGGACTGCGCAGGAGCGCCCAGACAAGCGCGCCCGTGGGCTCCGCGATCAGGTCCGGCGAACCGTCCAGCAAGCACTCCGTCGCACTGAGCACGTCCACGATCTCGAACTTGTCGTCGTTGGTCTCTGGGTTGAGCGACCCGGCAATCGTCAGCCTGCGCCCGACATCCCTTGACGTGAGCGCGAGCGTGGGAGACGTGAAGTTGAGGGCGCCGTTGATGGAACCATCCGTCCCCTCGCGCAAGGTGAGGAGTTTGCGCTCATCCTCTTCGGGCTTGAACTGCTGGCGCTTCAGAACGGTGAAGTCGGCGTAACCGTCGCTGAGAATCCAGCCCGGCGTGATCTCCTCGACATCACCGCCGCGCACCTTCACCAGCGTCTCTTTGGTGGTGGACGCTTCCAGCTCTCGTAGCTCCCAGCGGAGCGAGCCTGGGTCGGTCGCGAGCGGCGGGTTCGTCAGCACCTCCGTGGCGCTCACGATATTGGTGATCACGATAGGCCCGTTATTGGTCGCTATCAAGGAGTTGGAGACCGTGATCTCTTTGCCGACGTCGGCCTGAGTGAAGCGCCCACGCCGCGTGGTGAACACCGAGATAGCACTCACCGAGGCCAAGACCCCGCTTTGCTCGACCGGGCCTTTGATCTGCTCGATCTTGCCGAGCCGCAGCGTGGTTACCTCATCGTACTGGGTGCGGGCTGCCTGGGGGTCGCGCAGGTCAGCGAACGCGGCGATCTTCCGGCGCAGGTTGTCGAAGGACACACCTTGGGCTTCAGCGTACTTGCGGAACAGGTCATTCTGCTCCGCATCCGCCGTCCGGTAGATTTCGGGGGCCGTCTCGAAAAGGACGCGCCTCGACCAGTTGAACTCCCCGAAGGGGTCGCCACCGAACGGACCGCCGCTGAATCCCGGCACTGGTTACCCCTCGCTCCCCTCCGCAGCGGCGCCCACAGACGGTGGCGTGGAGGGCACTACGCTGGGAGCCCTCTGCTCAGGCGTGAAAGCCATCACCTTCTGGTTGAAGACGATTGACGGGGGCAGTTGCATCCGCTTCGCCGTCATCGCGAGCACCGTCTCGTAGTGACCGTTCAATCGCACTGTACGGGTCTCCAACTTGGCCACCTGGCGCTCGAACTCCTGACGCAGACGGAACGCCTGCGCTTCGACCTCGACCTTGTTGGTCCACGCCTCTTCGATCTCGGCCCGCGCCGCCGCGTCCACGAACCAGGGAGGGCCCTGCGGCACCTCCGGTGCCTGCGGTGCCTGCGGTTGCGGCGCCTGTGGCTGCCCGTTACCGCCCTGCGCCCTGCTCTTCTTTTTGCCTTTAGCCATCCGTACCTCCGACCCTCTCTCTACCACATAATGAAGAGATTGTCAGGCGCTAGCTCGTCCAGTCGTAGTCGCCGTCCGTGTCGATCACATCGTAAGGCGTTGCAATCGAATTGGTCAGCGTGTTCCCCGTGCCGTACTCCGGATCTTCATTCCAGGTGTTGTGATGAGACGCGAAGTCGATGTTACCGCTCTGCGGCTGCGAAATCGGCTTGTTCGTGCTCAGGCTCCCGTGCATGAGGGTCGAGTGGGCGATCTTGATGTTCGGGTTGTCCGCGCCCAGGTCGATAGCGTACCCACCGCTGGTGTCCTCGCCCTTCAGGTAGCTGCGGAAGATACGGACCTCGCAGTCGGCGTCGTTGATGTCGAACGCAGGCTGGTTGGCCATCCCGTAGAGCCCGCCCCCACTGTTGATGGACGCACCGTCCATGATGAACAGCGACGTCCCGTCTGCTGCCGACGTGATGTCGGCCATGCCTCCCGTAGCCTTGAACCCCGGTCCCAGGCGCAAGGTCGCCCCGGTGTTGGCGAGCCGCGCCCTGCCTTGGGAAAACTCCATGTCGCGCAGCTCCAGCTCCGAGCCCTGGCCTGGGCCGAGAGTGAACGAGCTGGACGCATGGGTCATCTGGTACATGCCCAGGCCCGTGATGACGACCTTGCTGCTCGCTGGCGTGGTGTCTCCGAAACCGCTGTAGCTGACGTCCTCTTGCAGCTCGATGATGACGTCGTCGCCGCTCTCGACGCTATCGAGCGCCTCGGCAAAGTTGGCGTAGAAGTCCATGTCGCCATCGTCACCACCAGCCCGCCTGACGCGCCCCTGGACCGCGATCTCGGCCTCCAGGCCATGACGGAGCCTGACGCCCTGGACGAACGCATCGTCCATCGTGGAGGGGCCTACGATGTCGAAGCTGGCGTTGTCGTTGCCTCGCATCTCGCCGCCGAAGACTCGGAGCTTGATGTTTGCCGCTGCGTTGATGGCGTAGCCGTTGCCCGATGCCGCGCTGTTGACGCACTTGCAGTCGTACAGCTCTTTCGTCGTCCCGGCCCCAGCCGCGTAGAGACACGCCGACAAACCGGACGGGATGACGCAGTTGTGCATCTGGATCGAGCCGGTCGAGTAGTAGCCATTATTGAAGACGCAGTCCCAAAACTCCACCTCGTTGGAAGCGTACAGGTCGCTCAGGGCGTACTGCGCAGCGGCTGCGGTGTCGAAGATGCAGTTATTGAACCGGCCCGAGAAGATGTGGCCCGCAGATGAGCCCAGCTCAGGCTCATGCCCACCGCTGGTCGAGTTGTCATAGAACCGGCAGTTGTCGAAGGTGACGTCGGAAGCGGTGTCGGTCCGCATCACGTATGCGGTCCCGGTCGCGATGATGGTCAGGTCGGAGATGTTTATGTTGTCTACACCATTGAGGTCGAAGCTGATCCCAGTCGCCTTGGTGATGACGCAGGACGCCCGCTCGACCCCCGTGATGTTGACGTAGGCGTTGGCCAGACCGACGTTCTCGTCGTAGACCCCTGTGTGGACGATGATCGTGACCGGGTTGCTGACAGTCGGAGAGAGCGCCGTCGCCGCCGTGATGGCCGAGCCGATGGTGAGCTTGGCCTTGTTGATGGACTGCCCGTTGTTGGAATCGTCGCCGTGCTTGGCTACGTGGAGCGTGACCGTCTCGTCCCACTGAGAGACGCCACCTCCGACCTGATCCCAAGAGCTGCCGTTGTAGGCTTTGAAGACGCCATCGGTCGTGTCGTAGTAGAACATGCCGACGTCGAGGGACAGGCCCAGGTTCCCGCTACCCGTTCCGGTGATCGCAGACTCAGCCGCAGTGGACGACGCAAAGTCGCCCACGTAGTTGCTGCTTCGGAACGGGTTGCGGAATCCCATGACCTACCCTCGTGTCGACGTACCGACTACACCATGACCCAGTTCGTGTCGCCGTCGGCGGTGCAGAACCACACCGTCTGGCCATCCGAGTCGTAGCAGAACTGCCCTGCCTTGCCCGTCACGGTGTCGGTGTTGGGGTTGCCCGCGTTGAAGGCGCAGGACCACACACCGTCCGCGTCGACCGCGAGACCACCCTTGGTAGCCGTGTCCGCCGGAACGACCGACAGCGAAGAGCCTGCGCCGCCCGTCAGACCGTTGCCGGGGACGGTGTTGGCAAGCTGCGTCTCGCTGATCCCTGCGTTGGGCACGTACAGCCGGTAGTCGTTGCCTGCGTCGAGACTGATGGTCGAGTCGTCCACCTTGACGTTGAGCCCGTTGGTCGCGTCGAGGTACAGGGGGTTGTTGTTGACGTCCCCGCCCCCAGCCGCCGTCACCTTGACGTTGTACAGGTCGAGCGCAACCGTTGCCGCCCCACCGCCGTTGAAGGTGAAGTCCGCGATACCCGCGCCGTCCGTGAGGCTGTTCGGGAGCTGCACTCCGGTGTTGATGTAGGTCAGGATCTGAGACATCAACACGCGGCCCACCGTGTCGGGGCCGGAAGCATCGTTGAGCAGAACCTCGTCCCCCGCCGCGATGGCGATGCCGGTGAGGTCCGTTGCGTCGTCAATGCTGACTTGCAAGTTTGGCGGGCTGGAGCCGTCCGACTCCAGGCCGTTGCCTGCGAAGTTGGCCACCTCCACGAACAGCTCGTCGGACTGCGCGCCACCGAAATCGAGACCACCAGCGGCAAGCGTGTCGACGCTGATCTGGTTGGCCGTGATGTCGATGCCCTGCGTGCCGCTGTACGTGCCGACGCCAGCAAACTGGCTGAAGACGATGTCGTCGGTGTCCACCACAATCGGGTCAGCGGTCGAGACGAACCAGCCGCTGTCGCCCCACGCGGTGCCCTCGGTGACGAACGTGAACGCGCCCGCCGAGACCTCGCCAGCCGGGGAGCCGTCGAAGTCGGTCGCACGGACCATCTTGAACTTCGCCCCCGCGTCGTCACCCAGGACCGTGACCTCGTAGATGCCGTTGTCGATGTTCGGATCGACTCCGTCCGGGCCACCATCTTTCAGCAGGAAGCGATCACCGACCACCATCGTCACGTTGTCGACGGTGTTGTAGCTTGAGGCGTCAGTGGGAGCCTCCAGAGCCTTGCCCACGCCGCTCCCCGTCGCCACATGGTTGGTCAACGCTGCGACGGACGCCAGCCGCGAAGACGCCTTCGGGTCGAAGCCCGCGGCGATGCTGTCCGCATACGCCTTATTAACAATGTCAGTAGCGTTACTCGGAGCGTCGGCCACCGTCGCCGTCGCACCGCTCTCGACCACCAGACTGCCGTTCGCCGCAACTTTCAGGATGCCTGAAGCGCCCTCACCGACGGTCAGCGTGTCGCCATCCGAGATGGTCGGGCTGTAGCCGCCGGTCTTCGCGTCGATCTGCAGCACGTCGTCCCAGCCGGGAGTCGTGGTGCCGATGCTCGTCCACGCACCACCCTGCCGCAGCCGGAAGACGTTGTTGGTCGTGTCGTAGTACCACATACCGTTGGCGACCGTGAGACCCAGATTGCCTGAGCCGGTCCCGGCGATGCCTGCGTCGGCCTCGGAGTCGCCCCCGCTGTTCGCCCACGACCCCATGAAGTTGGATTGCCGCCATGGAGATGTAAATGCCATTGTCTAGCCCTATTCCTTTCTTCCGCCCCGCAGGGCCTCGTTCAAGTCACCACCCAACTCGTTCCCGAGGGGTTACTTATACAGCGATACCAGATACCACCATCCGTGTCGTAGAACTCCTGCCCGAAAAGCCCCGGGACTGCTCCCGTGTTCGGGTTGCCTGTGCCTGTCAAGGGTGCGGGAGCACCTCCGCCCCCCGTAGACCCCCACACGCCCGCATTCAGTGTGGGGACCGTGCAGACGTAAAGCGTCGAGTCCGAAACCGAGTAAACCGTGTCCCCGGCTTCCAGAGCACCATCCTGCGTCAGCGACCCCGAGACATTGGGAAGCGATGCGGGGTTGGGAAAGCTTCCCCAGTGGTTGTGGTGCTGTGTCGGGCTCTTCTTCGCCATCGCCGCCGCCCCTACAGGTTGTGCGCCAAGTCGTTGCTGAAGCCCGCGTCGTTATACGGGATCGGGGCGGGCAGCGGGTCCATGAAGTTGTTGCCCGTCACGATGTTGTAGTCGTCGCCCACGCCCAACGAAACCGCCACCTGCCAACCGCCGCCGCCTCCGTTATCTCCGACCCCGCGGTTACCACGGATCGAGCAGTAGTCGGCGTTGCACAGTATCGCCGTCGCTCCGCTGGACCCGCTGGTAGCCTCGATCCAGTTGTCGGCCACGCCTACCCTGTCGGCCCCGCTGAGCGCGATACCCACCGCTCCCATGTAGCCGTCGCACACGAGCCGGTTGTCCACAATCTCGCTCTGGGCCGCACCGGGGAGCATTTGAATGATGGCCGAGCCCTCTGGAACGAACAGGTCCGATTGCAGCAACGAGAGGCGTGCCTGCCCAAAGAGTCCGAAGTCGCCACCTTCCATGATCACCCGGGTGATCAGCGTGTTGTCGCCGCCACTGACGTCCAAGCCAGAAAAGGGCTGCGGAGCGCCCCCAAGCAGCGCCGCCGGAAGCCCGAGCCCAGCACAGTCCTCGAACACCGCCGGGCCTGCACCTGGGCCTACCATGAACGCGCCGTTCATGCGGAGATTGGGAGCGAACCAGCTAGACCAGTTGTTCTCGCAAGTGGCCGAGACGCGCCGCACTTCGCTGAGAGGGGGAATTGCCAAGACGATACCGCCAGCCAGCACCGACTGCACCGACCCGCCGATGAAGTCGTCGGGAGCTACGCACGCCAGCTCCTCCAGCAGAGCGAAGGGGCTCACGACGAATGCGACGGGCTCCAACAGGTACGAGCGCACCGTGACGTGGGCTCGTCCGGCCCCACGCACGCGCACGCCCACAGGAATTGTGATGCGCCCTGTCGGCCCACCTGGGTTGTTGTAGTCGTAGGTGCCTGGTCGGACATAGACGTCGGTGCCGGAACCTGCCGCCTCGATACGAGTTTTCAGCTCCGCACCGTTGCCGCTGTCGAGATAGTCGCAGGTGTTGAGGGTGTCCCCACTGAGCTGGTTACCGATGATCAGCGCCGCTGTGCGGAGGTCAGGCCCGCCTGCGGGGATCGTCACCTGCACCGCGTTCGGCCCGGTGCTCACCGCCGTGACACCCGCACCCACAAAGTCGTAGAGCCGGGTGTCGGGCTCGATCAGGCCACCCTCGTCCAGCGTGACGAGAGGCGCCCCACCGCCGCCGCCCTGGCTCGCTCCGATGTCGGTGAACGAGTCGCCGTTCACCATCATGAGCCCGTTGCGCCAATAGATCTTGTCGCCCACGCGCGCTGCCAGGATCAGGGCCGTGTCCGTCGAAGGCACCTGTCCGGCCACAACGGGTGTCGCGATGACGTTGTCGGTGGGTGCCCGGGTGAGCACCGCATAGAGCACCTGGCCGTCCGAGATTGTAACGCTCGCGTCCTCGATCACCACCTGGAAGCCTGTGATCGGGGAGACGATCTTCAGGTCGTCGCCCCACGCCAGGGTGCTCGACGCCGTGAGCCATGTGACCGTGCCGCCCCCAGCGAGTATCAGTTGGCGGTCCTCGCGGGAAGCGAAGGCGGAAGCGTCCATCGCCGCCACGAGTGCCTCAAACGCGAGGTACCAGTCCTTCTGGGTCTCGGTAGGATAGGGCCAATTCATCCGGGGACTGTTAGGCATCGTGCTTCCTCACACTTGGTGGTCGTCTTGCGCCCGCGCACTCTCCTCGTGCGTCGAGCCCCAATACGCCTCTTCCCCTCGCAACAGAGCCGTGAGCCAGCCCGCCACGCCCATCAGGAGATAGCCACAGGTCCAGATGGACAGGAACACCGCGGTCCCGGCCACCGGGTGTCCGAGAGCCCAGAGCACGATCCCGGCAGCGAGTCCGACGAGGAAACTCCGCAACATGGAGACCTCGGCCTGCTCGACATGAACGTGCTCGTGAGCCTGGGTGCGCGTCCACTCGTCAGCGCCTCTACGCCCACTCGGCCCGTAGAAGATGCCATGGCCGAGCGATGTGCCGCCCCACGGTCGGTTACGTTTCTTGTGGAAGTACCAGCCCTTGGGAAAGCGCCCCGGCGTGACGGGGAACGAACCAGCCTTCATCTGGCACGACAGGCACGGGCCACCGCCCCCGCCTTTTTCGCGGTCGTAGGGCGGGGGTGTCTCCCACCGAAGCTCCTTCCCCCAGAGCACTCGGATCGCCAACACGATGGGCCACGCCACCAGAAGATCCCATGGCAGCGAGATTGCATATAGCGCCCAATGTGTCCACTTCATCGTGGCCTCATGCTGCGGCCAATGGCCGCTCTAGGTCAAGACCGTGACTCCCGCCACCACCTTGAACGGTGACGGCAGGATGACCGGGCCTCGCGTTCCACTCGCCAGCACGACCCACACGTCGAAGATGTACTCCCCGACGTCCATGGTGTGGGTGTCCCCCGGCACGAACTTGATCTCCGCGATGCCTTCTTTCGGGTGGGTGATGTCAACCTCCGCCGCACCCACATTGCTGTCCTTTTGGATCAGGGGCGCCTGGTCATCCAGAGCGCACTTCACCGACAGCACGATGCGGGCGCTCGTGAGGTCCACCGCCTCGCTCTCCGCGTCCACGACCGTCAGCTCGTAGGTCTTGGACGACCCGCGGTAGATTTCGATCTCGTTCTCTGGCCCCAGGATGCTCGTCGTTCCGGACATCACCCTCTCCCGCGCCCTAGCATACCATCTCCAACCGCCCGTGCAGGGTCTCTTCGCCTTCCAGCTCGCCGTGCAGCCTCGGCTCGGGCTCCAGGTGCCCCGCCAACGCCCCTGAGACGTCCAGAGAGCCCCGCAGCGGCTCCGAGGGGGCCAGATGCCCTGTCAGCTCCGTCTTGTCCTCCAGACGCCCGACGAGGCGGCACACGATGGTCGCCTCCAATACGGCGGGCGACGTGTCGATGTAGAAGACCTGCACCACGTCCGGGGTGATCTTTGTCACCCGCGGGGGCTCCTTCAGCGTGACCTCTCCGGTGGCGGGGTCCGACTCGACCCAGCCGTCCGTGTAATCAGGTCGCAGGAGAAGGCCGTTCAGGAACACTGCTGTCGTGCCCGGTTGGTAGGGCTGCGAGACGTTGAAAACGACGTTCACGCCGTTGATCGCGCCCGACGGCACCTCAAAGTGTGGCAGCGGCATACCATCTCTTATACTTCAAACTTGATGGAGGTGTCTACGAGATCGGACTGTAATAGACCTGGACGGTGTCCCCGGTGCGCGGCGCCTCGTCCAGCAAGAGGTTTTTACCGCCCAGCTCGGCCCACCCGTCGTCGCCGTCCTTACGATGGAGCAGCCCGTTCAGCCACACGCGCGGGGAGTCCGCCTGGTAGTCCATGCTGACGGTGAAGAGGCGGTTGAACCCGTCGACCGCTCCGGAGGCCACCTCGAAACGGGGCTGGCTCACCGCAGGCAGCTCGTGGGTATCCGCTTGCCCCGCAACTCCAAACGACGCCGCTCGCTCTCACGTTCGCGACGAGACAACCCCTCGCACAGAGCGTTGTACTCCTCCGCGTGGCCGTTTGAGTCTATGATGGTGCGCTTCAAACCGTCGAGACTCTTGGACACCCTGCCGAGAGATTCGCTGACACCCTTGATCGCTTTGTTCTGATTCTCGTCGGTGAGCGCCTGCTGCTTGCGGAACCTATCGTCCGCAGCATCGTTCAACTCGACGCTGCCCTCGGTCTTCGCGGCCCACCAGATGCTGGAGCCGCCCGCGCTCAGAGCTGCCACCATGACGCCGATCATCGCGAGCGCGACCTTCCAGCGCCCCTTCTTGCCCTCTTCGATCTTCTTGTCCAGCTCTACGATGTCGTCTTCGGCAGTCTTGACACGCCCCTTGGTGGCTGTGCCTTGCCTGATGTCCTCGTGCTGGCGTTCGTTCTGCTCCTTCAGCTCGGTGTCGACAGCCGCCATGCGACCCGTCAGGGAAGTCATGCGCTCGGTGAGCACCGCTTGGCCCTCGCCCAGCTTGCGCACGCCCGTGTCGATACTGGTCACGGTGTCGGAGAGCGTTCGCATCTCGGAGCGGGTAGGGGGTGGCGTGTGCCGGGGTTGAGGGGGCGGCGCGGGCTGACTTGATTCTCCCACCTCGATCTCCTCTCTCGTGGGCAGCTTCGGAAGCTCCCCTGTATATGAATCGGACGCAAGCACCAGCTTTTTCAGTAGCCCACGTACTTTTTCCTCACCCAGGTCGCTCTTGGCCACCAGCGCATCGGCCCCAGCCGCCTTCACTTTGGCCTCTACCCGCGCGTCGAACTGCGATGCCATCATGACCACGGGCATCGACTTGTCCACCACCTTGATGACGCCCAGGACTACGTTGCCGCTGGAGTCGCGGCCCAGCACGTAGTCGACAAATGCAATAGTCGGTTGAAAGTCCTCGACAATTTTCTTGGCGTCGATTGAGCTGTCTGTAGCCTTGACCATGATCTGCCAACCGTCGAGGTTGTGAAGGATGCCGGTGAGCAGCTCGACATCGACGCCATGGTCTACGATGAGGACCGTCGCTCGGTGAATCTTTTTTGTGCCAGCCATCTACCACTCCACCAACGTACCACATAGGGAAAGAGCCAGTCATATCACCCAACAGTCCTCGGAGCTGGCACAGAACTCGTCCAGCATCCCCGTCGTCATCAATTCCGGATCGAAGTTTTCGGTCCCGGCGAGCCCGCTCTCTTTCAAGATGATGCCCACCAGCTCGGCACACACCATCTTCGCGCCGTTCCGCGCTACGATCCGGTACAGCCACTCCCAGTTAGTCGCGCGATAGAGCACGAGCAGAAGCGCGTTCCAAATCACAGCCCAGTCGTAATCAGCGGTCCCCACGTAGGACCGCACGGCTTGCAGGCCCGCGCTCAGGTCCGCTCGGCATTCGTACTTGCGATGCGTGGGGTAGCGGGCATCGACCCCCTCTGCCACCTCTTTGATGACACCCCTGTCCGTGGAGTGCGCCACCCACCAGCCGCCCCAGACCGCCGACTTGTACTCGACCCAGGCGTGGGTGAGATGTGCTCCGGTCGCCCAGCGGATCAGCCGGGAGTAGAGCTTGTCGTTGGTCCCGAAGCAGAGGTGGAGCATTACTCTTGCGCCGCTTCCGTGGTGAACTCCAATAGCGAGACCGCCACGTACTTCACCCACAGCTCCGTCGCCCCCGATACCGGAAGCTGCCCCTCCAGCTTGTACAGGTGCGTCCCCTCTGTTGGGGCGTCTGGGGAGAACCACTGCATCTTGGCCCACTCGCCCCCGCTGTCTGGAAGCTCGTGATCGCTCGACGGCTCCGTGCCGTTCTCATGGAGCCTGAGCTTCGCGCCGGTCCCGTTGGTCTTGAACTCCCCCACCACGCGCCCTTTGCACGCGGCGAGCCGCGCCGGGTCGTAACCGACGAAGAATCCAGGGCTCGTGACAGCGCCACCCAACTCGGTCCAGCCAGGGTCCGTGTCCACCGTCTCCCGCTCCTGGTCAGTCAACTTCGATGACGCATGGAAAACGACCACGGTAGGCGGGTTGCCCTGGTGGGCCGCGACCACCTCATCGAGCGCCGTCAACTCGCCTGCCGACAGGCCGCTCTCAAAGATGAAGTAGACCGTCGTGATCTCGGTCTCCACGTCCTCGTGACTCGTGATCCCAACCAGCTCTGTCGTGATCTCGGCCTTGGCCGCAATCTCTTGCTTCAGCGAGTCCTCGTTGAACACGTCGTTGGGAAAGTCGGTGTTGAGCTTCTCATAAGAGACGGTCATGCGATCCTCATGACGAACAAGCGAGCGCGCCGGATGTAGGCGGTCCCACCGTTCTGCTGACGGAAGTCCAGGTCGATGGTATAGGTGCCAGCCGAGAGCACGGCCTTGGCGAAACCGCCCGCGTCCTCGTACAGGTTGTAGGGCCAGAACGAGTAGCCGATCTGGGTCATGTCGTTGACCTCGACCTGCATCTCCGCTCTCTGGGTGATGACGTTGTTGCTATGCCGCAGCTCGCAGTACCACCACACGAGATAGGTGCCGTCAGGGATATCCGTCAGCGTCACCCTGAGCTTCTGCTCCCAGTCCGTCAGCGAGGAGCTGTCCTGCCCCTCGGCTGTGTCGGAGTGGACATTCTTGTCGATGGCAGCGGCGAGCAGCACTCGCTCGTCGGTAATCGAGACGATAGCCCCATTGTCGGCCCGCACCTTGGCGAGCCGGATGTGGGTCGTCGTCGGGAAGCCCGTGGTGTTGATGTTGAGGTTGCCGTCGTAGTCGAGGTAGATCCAATTCCACGAGTCGTCAGTGACAGCCTGGTCGAGCGCCCCTGCGAAGTCCGACCTCACGCCGTCCAGCTCGTAGTTGAACCGGAGGATGGCGATGCTCAGGTCGCGATCCGGCTTGACGAGCCCCGGCTCCAGCACCCCCACCACATTGACCGTACCCTCTACCCGGAATGGCTGGCTCATGGGTCCACCTTCTCCCCGATCACGAGTGCCAGGAATGCAAACTTGATGTGCCCCTGGCCAGTATCGAGCTTGTCACGAATCGTCACCTTGACGAAGTCACCGCTGCCGTGAATCAATGGCGTCCCCGGCAGCGGGTAGCTCACCGCAAAGATGTCGTTGACACCCGTGTTATCCATCAGGTTGGCGCCGCTCGTCGCCGTCATGGCCAAGAAGTCCTCGCTGACCTGGAGGTTCTCCAGGTCGTAGGTCGTATCTTCGGAGCGGATCTGGAGCAGACACCCATTCGCTAGCTCAGCCTTCTCCACGAATGATTTGTAGTCGAAAACGATATTCTGCGTGGTGATGATGATCCTGACCTCGTAGACGTTTATGTCTCTGGTCGGATCTGGTGCCACCTGGAACTCGACAGGCGTGGTCCCATCGACGATCATGTTCCTGCCGTGGGTGCTGTGGGTCACATACTCGCGGAAGATGTCGGCTGGCGGGATCGCAATCGAGATCGCCGTCGAGCGGTCGATGGAAGCCGAAACCTCGATGCCTTTTTTGTTGATCGGGAAGAACCGTACCTTCCCGTCCTTGTCCTCCCCTGCCATGAGGACGCCACGACTCTCGGTATCGACGTCGGCACCGTCCTCCACCGCGAGCGGGTTGCCCAGCGCATCGTAGAGCACGACTTGGGAGATTGGTCGTAGGTTCTCAAACGCCATCGCCTACTCCACGTAATACCACCAGGAAGTGTGGAAGGTGGCATCGCCGCTGCCGCCGATCCGCTCCACTCGAAAGACGGTGTCTCCCACCGCTGGCGTCTGAGAGTCTCCGAAGGCGTCTTCTACCGTCGCGCCGATGGCGACCCCCGTCTCTTTCCACGACGCCCCGATCTTGGTCAGGTCGCCGCCAGTCACCTCCAAGTCGGCCTCAAGCGGGAAGATGAAGCCACTGAAGTTTTCGCCCGCCTTCTCCGACGACAGCGCGTTCATCGAGCCCAACCGCAACCACGCGATGTCCGCGTTGGGCGACGAGTAAGAGAGGATGACACCGTGAGTGATGGTCCACGAGGAGCCGGTCTGCGACTTGCCCAATGAACCCACGCCGCCCAGGACGACGATCTTGGTCCCGGCGCCGTGCTTGTACTTGCCACCCGTGTTGTCGATGTCGATGACGAGGTAGTAGGTCGGTCCCGCTGGGACGGCGTCCTTGTAGATGTCGATTATGACAGCTCTGTCACGATCCGTGGTGATCTCGTTTCTGGAGTCCACCATGAGCCGGTAGTCGGAACCGTCGAGCACGGACGCAATCGGGTTGCCCGCCGCGTCGAAGAGGACCGATACTGGTGAAAGCTCTGTGCCCATGGCTACGCTATCGCCCTCGTCCTTGAGGTCTCGAAAAGCCCCGTGTACGAGATGGTGTCGGTGACGGTCGCAAGCACCGTCGAGCCGTCAGTGTCGTACACCTTCCACTGGTCGGTCGTAGCCAAGATCCCAGTCCAGGTGATCGTGCGCTCCACGATCTTCTTGGTCTTGCCCGACGACTCCCACCAGATGAAGCTCGTAGGGAACAGACTACCAGATGGGAGCCGCTCTCGGTACGCTCCAGTTGCAAACCCCTCGAATGGCCCACCAGCGGTGCCACCCGCAAGGTGGATGAGCTGACGCAAAGTCTCGTGCTCGGAAGCGGTGATGCCCGACCCTGACGGCACCCACACCCAAGGCGTGCTCAGGGCTGTCTGCTTGTACGGCTCGTTCGCATCCTTGGCATAAGCGATGGTGCCGCGCCTGGGCACCGTGTACACCCACGCAGATCCGTCGTACTGGGCAATCTCACCATCGTGGGTGACGAACACCCCTGTAGGAGAGTCGCCCACGATGACCCGGTAGCCGGTCGCGGGCGAACCGGGCGGCGTGTCGACGTCGATTTCATCGACCTCGGCCTGCCAGATGGCTTCGCGAGTCTCCCCGATGGAGCGCACCGCGCCGTCGACAAGGGTGACGAGCCCCTTGTCTTGGACGAGCTGGGTCTGCCGAACGATAGCCGGGTCGGAGGACTGCTCCTCCCAGATGACCGACTCCTCATCCCGCGGCCCATCGTACCCGTCCGGCGTGCGGGTCATATCACCCCTTCGGAACCTGCTTCTCTGCAGCCTCTTCGTCTTCTCGCTGGTGTTTCAACGAAGGGGGCGCCTCCCGCGTATCGATCTCCTCGGGGTCGATCTCCCCCGCATCTATCTTCTCCTGAAGGGCCAGCAACTTCCGGGCCTCCCCCTCGCCCAATTTCCGGACGACCTCTTCCGCAGCTTTGAGCCCCTTCGCGCGCCCGACTGCAGTCTGCCGCGCCACCTCCGCAGTCACGGACAAGTTGGCGATCACCCCCACAGCACGTCTGATCCACGACTTGATAAAATCCTCGGTCTTCTTCGGGTCTTTCAAGTCAGCCTGGGTGAGCTTGCCGTCTTCAAGGTCTTTGTCCAGCACTGCGCCGAGTTCCCCGACACACTTCGCAGCGTGCTTGAGAGCGTCCCTCGCCCCTTCCTGCCGATACTCGTCCACCACGGTGGCGTGAGCCATCTCCGCGTACTGCTTGCCCAGCGACTTCGCCAGGTCGACCTTCAGCATGGACTTGCCAGTGTTCATCCTTCACCTCACCCTCGTCCGTTGAAATAAACTATCCCCACGCCAACATGGTGATCACGTCTGGGCGGATACCGCTGCGGTAGCGCAGGCGATACTCGGCATAGAAACAGCCGTACTGCTGCTCGGCTGAAACCGCACTGGGGTACACATCGTAGTTGGCAGATGCGTCCACACCGTTGCGTTGAAGCAGCCCATTGATGAAGACGTCCACATCGGTCGTGAAGGTCAGGGTCCGGTAGTCGCACAGATCTCCGGAGATGTTCGCGGTGCCTGGCCCGTTGGGGCCCTCGATCAGCGTGTTGGCTGCAATGTTCGCAGTCAACTGGGCCACGGCCTTGCACCGGCTCACGCCCACCTGTGCCGCCTGCACGATGGCGTCGAGCAACGACACCTCTCCGAACTCCGTCTCGAAATCGTCCCACTCTGCCGTGGTGTCCGAGAGTTTGATACCGTCCTGAGCCCACGTCGAGCCTGTCTGGTTGCCGTCATCGAAGTACAGCTCGCCCGCACCGCGCACCATCAGGTCGTCAGTGCCGGTCGTCTCGATGGCGCCCGCCGTGACGCCGATGTCGATCTCGGTGCCGCCCGTGTCGACCTTCAAATGGTTGGCAAAGTCGTTGTCGACGGCATCGTTGTTGAAGGTGTCGACGTCGGAGCCGAATCGAAGCTCGGTGGTGCCACCCGCAGAGCCCTCGGTGACCCGAAAGAGAGTCGCCTCCAGGTTGTCGCGGATCTGCCAGACGAGCCCTGCACCTTCCAGGTCGAGCGTGGCGTTGGTCGTCAGGTCGACAGGCACGGTGCCCTGGTTGTCGTAAGCGGCTTGGCGGTCGGTGTTCGCTGCACCGCCGTCCACGAAACCGTGGCCGCGCCATTGCTCTTCGGTCATGTCATCGAAGGCGAAACGCTCGGTGTAGGCGTAGTCGATGGTGTGGCCACCGATGTCCGCCCCCGCCGCGAGCTGGAGGTCGTCGCCCGTCGCGTTGATCACGACGAAGGAAAGCTGTGCCCGGTTGGGAGTCGAGATCGTGATGGTGGAGCCGTCGGTGTTGGACTCCGTCTGGAGGAGCGCCATGATCTCGCGGTCTTGTGAGTCCAAGATCGGGTCGCGTGTAACCGCGTCCACGATCTTGACGAGGTTCTTCGGGTCGAGCGTGGTGCCCCCGGCTACCTCGTCCAGAGTCGCCGTGCCGAAGGTGGCGTTGTAGGCGGCGACGGCGCCCTCAGTGGTGACGGCGCCGATGGCAGCGGTCGTATTGCTGGGCAGCTCGCCCGCGCCTAAGATGACGTACTGCTGGGTTCCGGGGACCGCCATGTCGACCCCGACCATCGACACATAGTCGAGAAAGCGTTTTCGCTCCAAACCATGCAGGTCGGTGTTGAGGTCGTTGACGCCGCGCTGGGTACCCGTGTCGAGCGCCGTGGGGGTATTCAGGTCGTCGTACCAGTTGCCCGTCCGATTCTTGAGGAGCGTGTGGCACATCGACCGGAGGTTGTTGAAGTCGTCCTCGGCGTGCGCTGTGTTCGTCTCGTAGTTTGCCAGGGAGGGCGCAGTGGAGTCTACATAGGCTTCCGACGGCTGGACCTGCTCCTCTTGGCGTACCGCTGTGCGTGTCATGCTCCCTCTTTCCGCCTTCCCACGAGGGAAAGTCCCGATCAGTGTAACACCGCGAAACGCTCGCGCGCCAGTCGCCGCGCCTATGTATTGGTAACCAGCTCTGTCGTGACCGTGGTCGTCCCCCTGGAGATGATCTCGGAGTCGAGAATGATGAGGTTCCCGTCGGAGTCGAGCCGCGTCGTCAGCACCGTCGTGCCGTCGGTGTCCAGGTGCCCGGTGATACGCGCGTTCACGAAGTCGACCCCCTCCACCTCCAGAATGGGATCGTCCAGGTCCGACTCGTAGAGAGGCACGCCGAACTTCCGGTCCCGCAGCACGCCGTCGATCACGGCTTCGACCGCTGTCTTCACGACCGCCTCGGAGAAGTTGGGCAGCACTCCGACACGCGCGGTGATGACCGCAGGGATGAGGAAGTTTACTCCGGAGGTGACTGCTACCGTCTGCGTCACCTCTTTCTTAGCGTCCAGATCGTTCTGCAACGAGTCGATGAGGCCCGACGAGGGCGCCGTGTAGAAGCCTCCCGCATCCCGCACGAGGATCGGCACCGTGACGAGGTTGGCCTTGCAGTCCGCCGCCAGCAACTTGTCCAGGTGGGTGTTGATGCCTGACGAGGCGCTGTCCTCATCCGACAGGTCCACCAAGGCGACCAGCGTAGCGTTCGCCGTGTCGATGGTGGCTGTCTGAGTCCGAATGGCGGCGCTCTCCGCCCCGATGCTCGTCGTGTGCGTGCCGATGGAGACAAGCGCGACACCCAGGTCGGTGAGCGCCGTGGTGATCGCATTCAGGTTGTTGATGGAACTGTTCGCCAAGCTCTCAGCGTTGCCGGACGCTGTAGCGATGTTGCCCTGCTCGACGTCGATCAGGTCGAACCACCCGTCGATGGTCGCTTTCTCGCCCACCGTCGCACTGGACGCCGCCACGGCACTCTTGCCGCTCGTCACGTAGTTCCCGATGTCCGCAGCATCCACCGTGATCTCGCCCGTGTAATTCTTGATCGAGCGCACGCTTGCGAGGGCGCTGTCCTTTTCCGTCTCGATGTCGCTGCTCGCAGAGGTCGCGTCCGCTTGGTCTGATGTCAGCCCGGTCACGTCGGCGTCGATGATGTCGAGGGAGGCGTCGATAGCCGTCGTCGCCGCCGTCAGCGACGTGTTGAGCGCCGCCACCGCGGTCTCTATCGCGATCAGGTAGTTCTGAACCGTGATGTCCGACGCCGCTGACCTGGAAGAGATTGCCTTGGCGACCGCGACACGCCCGAAGAGCGGATCGGCGTAGGAACCGGCGTGTCCCTCGTAATCCTCCCCCGTCACCGCCACGTCGCGGGACTTCCAGACCTTCGGGGCGAACGCTTTCGCACTCGCCAACGTCTCTCGGTCGTCCCCGCCTGTCGACCCCTCTGGGTTGTTGATGGTCAAAGCGATCTCGGTGAAGGCGACGACCAGCTTCGTGGTCTCCTGCTGGATCGTCTCCCGTGGAACCCGGCCCGCCTTGCCGCGAGAAACCACATAGGTGACCCGCACCGACGCCCCGGCACCTGGGATGTTGCCCGCGATACCGTCGCCGGTACGGAGCGTGGGAGGCTCGTCGTTGTAGCCCACCTCGAACTGGTCGGTGGCCCCGTACTCCAAAAGGTCGTTCTCCTCCCAGTCGGCCCCGTCCACCGTCACTTCGACGCTGCCCTGCACGATGAACTCGTCTTCAGGCGCCCGCCGCAGCTCAAACACCTGGGAAGGGGTACCGTCGGAAGTGAACACCTCTTGGAAGGTGCGCCCCTCGTAGCAAGGCAGGAACTTGGAGTTTGTCAGCCCCTGCTCCGCGATGGTGAAGAGCGTCTCTTCCGCCACCTCGAATATGACACCGTCCTCGCCGTCGAGCTGGAAACCGGCGGGAACCGGCACGTCGAAGGCGTGGACCTCGTTGACGCTGACCTCCACATCCACCGATGAGGAAACCGCGCCGCCCATCTTGTAGCCGAGCTGGCGCGACGTGCGAGCCACACTCTTGCGCGAGCGCGCGGTCGCGAGGTACTGATCCGTTGCGCGCCGGTCGAGATAGAAGCTCAGGGTGTCCAGACCGTAGGCGGTCAGGTCGAGGAGCATGATACCCAGGCTGGACACCGCGAAGTCGTTGAAGTCCGCAGCGTACTTCACCTGCAACCGCGCCTGGAGGTCGTCGTTGTGGGTGTCGAAGTCGAGCCCGGCGTACCGAGCGCGATTCAAAGACCCTAGTGGGAGTGCCGCTGCCATCGCTCACCTCTCATGGAGTCGGAACCGGGATCGGGATCACCGCCGCTCCGGGTCGCCGTGTCGCCAGTATCACATACGTGATCGTCAGGATGACTTCGGCCACCCTGCGCTCCACCAAAATGTCCGTCACCTGCACCCGCGGCTCGTGCTTCGCCACGACGCCCTGGATCTCGGCACGGAGCAAGTTTGAAAGCACCGCGTCGTTGTTCTCGAATATGAAGGTGAGGGCGTTCGTGCCGACGTCTGGGCGCATGATGCGCTCGCCGTTCATCGTCATGACCAGTTGCAGGAGCGAGTCCTGAAGCAGCTCCTCATCCGTAGCCGCCGCGGGGAGAGACGTGGACCCTTTCTGGAAGGGGAACTTGATGCCCTGATATACGACTGGCCCCGTCATTTCAACTTCACCACCTGTGTGAGAACGGACGTGGGGTTCAGAATAGGCCCTGGAGGCCCTGGAGGCCCTGTAGGCGCTCCGGGCGACGTCGTGGGGTGCACGTGGGCAAGCGCCCACGTCAGGAACGTCTGCCCCTTCAGCCCCGGCTCCGTCGCACCACCGCCCAGGTCGATAGCGGTCGACTCGATCTTAGCCCCTGTCGAACTGAGCACCACCTTGTTGCCAGACTTGTCCGCGATCTCGATCTCACCGCTACCGGCGTCCAGCTTGATCGTCTGGTTCGGGTTGGCGTTGTCTGTGATCTCTATCGAACCGTCAGGGGTGAACCGAATCGAGGCACTCCCGCCCCCGCGCGCCACAGCGCCGGTCGCAGCAGTTTTCGTGCGGTCGGTCCTGGCGTCGTCTTCGGTGTCCGCCTTGTTCCACACCAGCTCCACACGCTCATCGTCTTCAGCGTCGGAGAAGACCAACTTGTGACCCATGCGCGTCACGAGCCCCCGCTTGTCGGGGTACCCCTCGGAGTAGCCAAAGGCGTCGGGCACATCCGAGCTGTCGTCCCGGCGCGCGAACCACCCACCGATGTAACACTCCGGACGTCCCGGCTGGCCCTGCGCGAACGAAACGAACACAGGGTCTCCGACCTCCGGTGGCCAGAACACCCCGCGCCCGTCACCGGCTCCTGTCGTCGCGGCCTTGACCCAAAGATCCGGGGCGTCGTCCTGCATGGCAGCGACGTGGATCTGTACGCGCCCCTGCTGTTGCGGGTCGTCGTTACGGGTGACGATGCCGCGATAGAGCCCCGGATACACACGGTAAAACTCGATCCCGTACCGCGTGATGTTGTCGAGGATCTCTTCTGCCGTGATAGCCATAACGTCAACCCGTCAAAGTGCTGGAGGCCGATTGGCCCCTACCACTGCGGTGTAGCCCGCTTCGGCTACTACGTCCGAAGTATTAGGTGAGCCGGTCGGGGTGCGCCCGTCCGTGATCACCGAGTCGATGTTCGCATTCACGATGAGGTTCGTAGCGAAGCCGCCGAGCCCGATAGAGTGCGTCACCGTGAACACCCGGTAGAGGCGGTTGTCGAACCGTAACCCGAGACCCGCCAGCGCGATCATGTCCCCGGGCAGGATGGTCGGGTCGCCTACGATCTCCAGCTCGCACTGCATCCCCATGTCGGAGTTTGCGGCCACCTCGTTCTGCACCGTGCGCCGTGCGTCTGTGTTGTTCCCATCCCCCGGCAACGATAGCCTGCCCTCGTCACCGCTCACGGGCAGCTCTTCGCTGTCTGCAACGGTCTGGGTGCCCTCGCCGCCACTTACAGGCTCCCCCTCCCCCTCCAACGTCACCGACGTGGTTTCGGGCGTGACGCTGTCCTCGTTGACGTCGTCCATGCGGGCGCCGCTGTTGAGAATGTCCTGATACGCGCGGGCGTTCCACACCGCCTCTGTGTTGCAGGTGAACGACAACAGCGGGAACTCCGCCTCGTTGGACGAGGTCACGGTCGTGACGCCTTGGAACTGTCCCCCGGGGTAGTGATAAAGACGGTAGCGCCGAACCGGCGCCGCAGCAGAGCTTTCCCGGCGGGGCAGGAATACGAGCCTGGACGCGGACCGTTGCTGTGGTCGATGCCCCACCTCGGCCTCCGCAGGCCCTCTCACTACCAAGTCGCACTGTGCCCGCTGCGCGATCTCCCACAGCGCCAGCCAGTCGGAGCGACAGCCTTGTACGAAACCCGATGCCGAGCCGTGTAACAGATCATACGAGCGCGAGCCCGAACCCTGCTCCTCGACCAACGAGAAGTCCAACTCCAGGGTGCGGCGTTGCCCTCCCGGGCCCGCGGCCAGCCTGGCAGCAACATCGCGGAGCCGCTCGAATGACGCTGGTACGACGCGCCCCGTCTGGCGAGGAGCCCCGCCAAGCCCTTGACCCTTCAGCGATATCTGGACCTCGGTGTCTACCGTAACCTCCGGAGCGATGAGCGCCGCCGCATAGGGCGGAGAGAGCACCGAACGCCCGTCACTTGTGCCTCCCGAATAGCCGAGCTGCACCTCGATCTGGTTGCGCATCCGCCCGTCGGCCAGAGGCGAATCCAAGAACTTCATTCCGTCCTCGAACGGGGGCGCCAACTGGACAGAGATTTGCGGCAGGCCCGAAAGGTTGAGGATGACCTGCACCTCTTGGACGAAGGCGAGCGCCTGAATCCCCTCCGTGCCGGGTACTGTCGGGCGCACGCTCTCGGTCCCTCCCACATTCGTCCAGAGCGGGAAAGTGTCCCCAGAGGGGAGGATGATCCGTGCCGCTACAAACGGCGCTGAGAAATCGAAAGGCACATCACCTCTGTTGTACCGACGCCTTCTTGAACAACACCTGCTGCACGTAGCGCGGAGACGGAATACGCAGGAACTCCCCTACGTTCAATTCGGTGGGCAGCTCCTCTAAACCGTTGGCGACGGCGATCACCCACCACGCCCGCGAGTCCCCGTAGTAGCGATGGGCGAGCAGGTCGATACGGTCCGGACCTACGACCTGATGGACGAGGTCGTCACGCTGCTCCGGGATCTCCGGTAGGTCCAGCACATCCCAAAACTCTACGCCGTCGACCTCGGTCAACTGCCCGAAGCGCAGACGGCTGAATTGCTGAACCGCGACTGCCATGACCTACCGTCCTCGCTGGGGAAGTCGTTGATGACCACCCACGCGCCCGCCCTCCAACAGGGGGACTGCCTCTCGGATGAGCCGACGCCGCTCCTCCAGGTTCCCGGCGCCGGGCGCGACACTCAGCGCCTCGATAGCCTCGCGGAGCGCCACCATGTGGGTGACGAACAGCCGCTGGTAGCCTCCACGTCCCTCCGCACCGCCGTACCAGTCCGGATGGTGGATCGCCTGGAGGACGGGGCTCGACGCGAGCTGCTCCATGCGGCGCCGAATCGCGTCCTCGTCAGCGGGGCGCGCGAGCGTGGAAACCGCTTCCCCGCGAGCCGCAGCCAGGCGAGCTTGCGCCTCGGTGATCGTGCGCAGGCGCCCGATGATCCCTTCGACCGCGGTCTCCGTCGCCAGCATCGCGATCTCGGACTGACCGACAACGGAGGTGAACAGGTCGGTTATGACCCCCGAAATGCCTTCCGCCATGTGCGTGAAGGCACCGACCATGTCCTCGGAGAACTCGTCCATGTCCTCCACAACCGTCGCAAAGCCCATCGCGAAGCCCGTCACAATCGCCTCGACCGTAGCGTCGTGCAGGATTCGTGTGAGCATGGTGGAGATGTTCTGCGCCGTCTCCGTCATGAACGCTTCAGCCTGCGCCAAGTCCTCTTCGATGAGGGTGTGAATCGAGTTTTCGTGGTTCTCCTCCGCGGTCCCGAGGATCGTGTTGAGCGCCCGAGTGCCGACATCTGCTAAGGTCTCAAAGAACTGGCCCGCAGCCTGGAGGTCTTCACCTACCGTCTCGGTGATGCTCTCAAAGATCTGCTGGAAGAACTGGACGATGCCGGACCAACCCTCGCGCAGGCGATCAGGCACACCCATGAGGTTCTCCCACACCGCCTCTGCGCCCGCTATAAAGGCATCCCAGCCCTCCGAGAGGCCCTCCCACACGCCGCTCAGGCCCTCGACAAACGAGTCCCACTGCTCGCCCACCCAGTCGATGGCGTCACCAATGGTGTCCCGAATGGTGTCGCCAATAGTCCCGAAGAACTCGATGATCGAGTCGAAGACCGCCCCCCAGTCCTCCACCGCCTGATCGAAGACGTTCCCGGCGCGCGTCATGGCCCGGCGAATCCAACCTACGATGTCGTCGCCCAAGTCCTCAAAGAAGTCAGCGACAGCGTCGAACACCGATATCCAGTCATCGACCGCCTCATCGAAGGTCTCCCCGATGGACTCGCCCAACCCCTCGAAAAACTCGATGATGTCGTCGCCCAACCCCTCGAACCATTGAATGATGGCGGGCGACTCGTCGTACAGCCAATCGAACAGCGCCACGAAGGGGGCAGCAATAAGCGCAATGACACCGACCACAAGGCCGAGCAACGCCAGACTGAGCCCCAACGCGAGCAGCCCTATCGCCGCTGCCAAGCCGATTACGACCCAGGTCAGGATCTCGGCCCAGTTGTCCTCGAACCACTCCCCGATCAGCTCTCCGAGCGCCACAAGCGCAGGTCGGAACGCCACCCACAGCCCGGCTGCAATTTCGTTGCCCTCCCCGAATGCGCTCCGCCAGTCGATCTGCCCCCACCAATCCCGAATGCGGTCGAAGATGATCTCCCGCATCTGAGCGACTTTCTCCTCCAACCAAGGCTGAAGCTGTATGAACAAGCTGTCGAGGCCGCGCTCGATCCCCTTCCAGATGCGTCCCCAGTCCACTTCCGCCAGGCGGTTCATGACGCGCCTGATCGCCCCCATGACGCCGCCCTCTTCTTCACCCTCTGCGGTCGTCTCGAACAGGGCGTCGAAGTTCAGGTCTCCGAAAGCCTCCGCGGCTCGCACCACGAAGTCCTCGGTACCGTCGATCCAGTTTTCGAGGATACCGGCGTACCGATCCGCCTGCCGGTCAATCGCCTGTCCGAGCGCCGCCATCGGATCGAGGTCTTCGCCCGCCCGCTTGGCGCGGCGAGTGATACGGCCCCACTCGCTTATGACGTCGGTCGCGAAAATCCCGACGTACCCCAGGACCGTATCGAGGATGCCGCCCCATGAGGAGAACGCCTGGATCAGCGGCATGATCTGCCCGCGCAGCTCATCCGCCGCGACCGCGGACCCGCGCAGCTCTTCGGGCAGGAGTGCGAGAGCGCCGAGCTGTTGGGACCGCGACAACAGGCCCATCACGTCGCTCAGGGGGCCTTCTGACTGCGCGGCCTCGTTCGCCGCCACACGGAGGTCGCGGAGACTCTGGCGAGTGCGGCGCAAGAAGTCCCGGCTGTCCTGGCGCGAGATGCGGCGCATGGCCACCTGAAAACTGCCCCGCATCCGCTCGAACACCTCGTCCATGGTGCGGCCCGTCGAGTGGGCTTGGCGCCCCAGCTCCCCGAGGTCCACCGTCGCGTTGCGGACCGAACCCATGGCTTGGATGGTGTTGGAGTCCATCGTGCGCCAGAAGTTGACGAGGGTGCCCGTCATCTCCGCGCCGAACACCTGTTGCAGGCGCCCGCGCATGAACTCCAACACGCGGTCGACGTCGCCACCCTGCGTGCGAGTGGACTGGACGAGCTGGCCCATGCCCTCGATGAGCCCACCCGGTCCCTGAGCCATGACATCGAAGGCATCGTTCACGTCACCGGAGACGATTGCCAGCTCCGTCACGATCTGAGGCAGCTCCGCCTCCGCGCCTGCGAACATGTTCTGGAACGCCTCACGGCTCTCGGTGACGGTCCCGGCCAGCTCCGACGCCATCGACCGTGCTCGCTCCGAATCCTGCGTGAACTCAAAGAGCCCGCGCGCCGCTGCCGCTGTGTCGGCGGCGAACGCGGCCATCTGCTCCGGAGAGTCCCCAAGCGCCCGCCGCCGCTCCAGCATCTGGAGAATTTGAGGCAGCTCGTTCAAAGCCCCTGACAGGTCGCCGGTCTCGCGGCCCATGAGCGCAACGGCAGAAGTGATGCGGTGGATCTCGTCCTCGCTGGCGCCGAGGTTCTGCATCTCCAGAGTGGAGTTACGGAGGACATCGGCGTTGACTCCGAGCGCCGCCGTCAGCCGCGCCACATCCTGCGCGCTGCTCAGACCCGTCGCGCCTAGAGTTTCCGCGGACTCGTCCCACGCGCGAATGGCTCGTGCCGCCTCGTCGGCTCCGATGTTGAGGCCCATCGCCATGCCGGTGGCCTGCCCGATAAACCGATTCAGGTCTTGCCCGAGGTAGCCCATGTTGACGCCGACGGACCGCGCCGTAGTCGCGAGGCCGACAGCCTCACCTTCCAGGCTGTTGGTCAGGTTGACGCCCTGGTTGGCAATCGTGTGTATCTGGTTCCCGATGCGAGCCGGGATGCCCGTGACGGCGTCGACCATATCCCCGGCGCGCTCCGCTGCGGCACCGAAACCGGAGATGACCGGGCCGACAGCCATCCCGACCCACCCCATCGCGCTCGTGATCTTCCCGGCGCCCCCGAGCACCGAGTTCGCCATACGCCCGAAGCCGGTCTTGCCCACCTCCGCTTCCGCGGTCATGCCCCCGATGGCGTCCCCAAGCCCGCCGAGGCTCCCAGCGGCGTCGTCAGCCGCCTCCGTATCCACGGCAGCTCCCAGGTCGACTCCGCCCTCCACGTCCTTCTGGAGGCCACTGAGCTGGTCTGCTAGGCCCGCTGCGAGTTCTTCGACAGGGCCGGTCGCCCCGAGAGCCGTAGTCTGGAGGGACTGGAGGGTGGTATCGATCCCGGTGAACCCGGCGTTGATCTGCCCCAGTGCGTTCTCCAACCCGGAGTCCTTCGCTCCGAAGTTGAAGCCGAGTCCCATGAAGTTGAGGCCCACAGTCTACCTCCGAGCACGAGAACGGGCACGAGCCATCGCCGCTTGGTGATCCTGACGGCGTTTTCGCTCCAGCTCGTTCTTCTGAAGCATCAACCGATGCCGTCGCGTCACCGGTATCCGCATGATCGACTCGTAGGAGAGACCGTTCCAGCACTCCATGAGATAGAAGATTTCCTTCTCTAGGGCTTCTGCGGAGCCCCAGGGAAGAAAAAACTTGAAGCACCCAGGTCCAGGTCTTTCTCCCACTCGTGTCTACACGATGGGCATTCCAGCTCCAACGTGGTATCGACACCACCCTCCACCCGTTGGAACTCCTCGCGGATGAAGAGGCGATCACGCATCCCCAGAGACTTTACCATCTTCATGGTGGGCTTTTCACCCTCTAACAGCTCCAGGCGCATCAGAATGGCGTGCGAGAGCGCGTCCGCGGCTTGCTTCCGCTGCTGCAACTTCGCCATGCGGACCTCGTCCGACCCCACTGACACCCGAAACCTGATCTGCTTGCCGGAAGGAAGTTCCGCATCGAAGACGCGCTTCATCCGGTCAGGCATCGGCTTCGGCTGCAGCTCTTCGGCCAGGTCGACCATGAACAGTGTCGTGAGCCCGCACGACGGGCACTTCTCACGCACAGGCAAGTCGTCTCCCAAGGTGACGCGGCGAATGGCGAACACGAGGAAAACTCGATCCCCGAGCGGCAACTCTCGGACCATGCGGTTGAGCTGCCCGCTGTCCTCCACTGCACCGAGCCGTATCACGCAACCTGAAAGCAGGTTCGTGATCTTCTGGCTCGACGGGATTTGCTTGGAGGCCAGCATGTCCTCTTCATGGCCCGTGATCTCACGGACCTGCACCTCTATCGCCAGCTCCTGTGTCTCCACATCGAGGTGCCCACAGGGCAGCTCGAATATGCCGAGGGTCGACTTGGGCGTCTCCATCTGGTTGAGAGTGTGGATCTCTTCGATTGCGCTATTCATGCCTGCGTCCTTCCTACGATCCTCTGAGCTTCGGCCTCGTACATCCGAAGCAGTCCCTTCAGCGTGCCTGTCACCGTCGTCCCCTCTCGATCCGTAATCGCCTTGAAATTGGCGTACATGTCCCGCTCGACCCACACGTTGACCTTCACGTCCGAGCCCTCTTCCTGATAGAGCCCCACGTCATCGAACCGGGCGGAGTCCGCAACGAACTTGCCCATCAGGAAACGCACGAGCGCCGAGACGCTGCGAAACCCGTAGTCCTGGGCGAGCCCGTTTTTGAGTTTGCTGTGCAGCGCCGAGCTGACATAGAAATTGATCGGGCGGGTGCGCTCCCCCGATGCAGGGGAGGGCCTCTTGGCAGCGATGACCATGGCCAGCTCGCAGGTGCGGCAGAGCAGGGTGCCGTTGCTCACCACCCGTTGCCCTCCCGACTCTTCGGGTACGATCATCCTCGCCTTCAAACGGTCATCGGAACCGCAGTTCGAGCAACGCCCACCACACGCCTCCCAGACTCGGGTAGTCCAAGTCTCTTCCGGCGCGTCCGTCCCTACCAGGATCTCAAGTCCGTCGTCCATATCCCTCACCTCTAGTCTCCTTTTACCTCATTTTTGAGGTAAAGCCAACTGCACCAATCTCTCGACCCGAGAGGGCCTCGGCTCAGTCCTGCTTTTTCGGCTTCTTTTTCGGCTTGGGCTTGGCGGACTTGTAGGGCGGGATCGGAGCTACCGGGCGCAGCGGAGCCCCCAGCGGGGTCTCGTAGCCGCCCACGCCCGCGGAGGTGGTCTGCTCGTGCTGGTCGCGCTGACGCTGCAGCACGTTGTCGGTATCGAGGGTCTCCCAGTCGTTGCCCATAGCTACCTCACAGACGGCGTGTTGACGGCGTCAGCCAGCGCGACGGTCATCGCGATGGGTGCGGCCTCGCTGCCCAGCGACACCTCGTCCCACCGCTCGACAGCAATCTCCAGCTCTTGGAGCGAGATGGCGCCGTCCGTCGCGTCGAAGTCCCCAGCCGCCTTGTAGCGGGCTGGAATGCACCCGTAGAGCATCCAAGCCTTGGCCGGAATCCGGGGGTTGAACTCAAACGGCCCGATGTAGTTGCCCGCTGCGGCGGCGCCTGCGGCCCCTGAGATGGCCGAGGCGTGCGCAATGGTCGATGCCGAGCCCAGAGTGCTGGCACCCCCCGAAATGGCCGTAGCGGTGCCCTGGAGCGCCAGCAGGCCCGCAGCTCCGACCATCTCCGAGGCTCCCGGCGGGAGCGGGTTGCGCGACATGAAGTGCACGAGCAGCAAGTCCCGGCGAGGGGTCGCGCCCCCGACCGCCAGAGAGTGCAGCGAGCCGTGACCGCCCGTGTTCCCGGTGAGCGCCGCCAGCATCCACTTGTAGAAGTCGTCGTCGTACCACTTCGACGCCCGCATGAGCGTCATGTTGGAGACGTCGGCCTGCTTCATGACCTTGCTGCGGAAGTACCAGTTTGCTTCGGTGACCTCTGTGATCTCCACCGTCATCTCGGGGGCGGTGATGGAGGAGAAACCGAGGAGCGGGGTGAAGAGGGGCAGTGCGAGCGGCTCGATAGGCGCCACGTCCATGAGCCAGAAGGGGTAGTTCTGGAGGTAGTCCGTGAGGCTACTACGTGCCATGCTCTATCAACTCTCAGGTAACGACGGCTCCCACGACTACCCCCGTGGCTCGACCGCGCTACTCGTGGATGATCAGGTTGAAGTACTCGAACGCCAGGTCCAGCTCCATGATGGAGATTTCGGACGCCGTGGCATCGAGGTCCGCCGCCACCTTGTGACGGGACGGAAAAGCGTTGAACAGCTCGTAGGTCCGCGCAGCGTCCACGCTCGTCGGGATCGCCGTCAGGTTGGCCGCGGGGTCGCCCGATCCTGGGAGAGCCTCTTCGCGGTGGTAGTGCTTGATGCGGACGTCCTGCCGGTACTCCCCGGCACCCTCGATGACGGTCTTGAGCCACAGCCAGAAGGCTGAGTCCGTGATCGCCACGCCACGACCCATGGAGATGTCCGCCATGGTCGTGTTGCCGGGCTGCTTCCGCGTGTAGATGTACGTGCCTTCCTTGTACTCCACAGCCTCCACGGTGGCCTCTGGAGTCGAACACGTAGAGAACCCGGCCTCGGGCGGTCCGAAGTTCGGTCCCTCGCCGCTGATCACCTCGACGTGAAAGCGCATCGAGTGGAGAAAGTCCTCTGCTACTGGCCGCGCCATATGACAGCCTCCCTTACCTCAAACTTACAATACGACCCCCTGCCGGTCCAGTCAACGGACCGGCAGGCTCGTCCAGCCCCCGCCTATCAGGTGATGGCGCCGGTCGCGTCACGCCAGACAGCGCCGTCCGACCAGTTGAGCGCGTTGTCGTCGGTGTTCCAAATCGCCGCGAAGGCTGGCCACGCAGTGGCGAGCCCCCTCGTCGCGTCCGCAAACGCCGGGTGCGGCTCAGTGCCCACAGCGGCGTCATCGCCGTCCTCTTCCGCAAAGGTGAGGACGATGTCCCCAGCCTGAACGAGCTTCTTCAGCTCCAGCTCCATGTCCAGCTCGGAGCGGGACTTCGACACCTGGACGCCCTCACCGGGAGCCAGATTCTTGTAGAGCAAGCTGACGAAAATGTCGTCAGCCGAGGCGTTCGTGAAAGTTACCAACATCGAAATTCCTCCTAGCTATCCAGCGTCTTCTGCTGGAACCGGAACCGGACGAACTCGGCGGGCCGGTTCGGCGCGATTCCGACGTCGATGATGACCTGGCCCGCGTCGATGGAAGCCTGGTCGTTGTTGGACTCGTCCACGATGACGAAGAACGCCTGCGCGGGAGTCGTGCCTGCGAACAGCCCGTCGTTGAAGAGATTGGTCAAGAACGCCTGGAGCTGCGCCTTGATGCGCGCCCAGAGACCCGGACCGTTGTTCTCGAACACGATCCAGTGCGTGGCGTTGTAGACCGACTTCTCCACGAACATGAAGAGGCGTCGGGCGTTGATGTAGCGCCACTCGCTCTGCAGCGAGATGGTGCGGGCGCCCCACACCGCCAGGCCCGTCTGCGGACCGGAGATGAGCGGGTTGATCCGCGCCGGGTACACGACGTCGCGCTCGCCCTGGCTGATCTGATCGATCTCCAGCCCGATGAGATTGCGCAGAGCGCCGTCCACCGTGCCCGCCGGAACCTTGCCCACGTTGCGGGTCGAGTCCGTGCGCGCGTAGATGCCCGCGATGTGGCCCAGCGGCGGGAACACCAAAGGCCGGTTGTCGGCCAGCGGATTCGCGATCTTGACCCATGGCCAGTACATCGCCGCAAAGGCCGTGTTCTGCCCCACGTCGAGCCGCAGGAAGTCCACCGCCTCTTGCGCCGTCGAGCCCTGCGGCACCATGAGGATGATGAAGCGGTCCCCACCGGACGGCAGGCTCTTGCGAGCCTCCGCGTAGTCGATGAGGTCTTTGGTGATCTGCACGTCCCCAGCGAAGTCGGGGATGACCACCTGCATCAACTCCTCGATCTTGTTCAGGGCGTAGAGGCCCTGGAAGTTCGGCTCCAGGGTCGGGGAGGTGAACTGGTTGCGCCCGTAGTTCGTGGCGTCGAAGGTACCGTCGGAACCCCCGGTGAAGACGTCGGTGTGCGCCTCTTCCTCGGAGACGGAGCGATACACCGCCGGGACCAACTGGTCCTGCTGAATCGGGTCCGACAGGAGCACGTCGATGGCGCCCGTCGTGTAGTCGATGGTGTTGGTTCCCGCACCGTCGACATCCCCGATGAGATTGCCAGCACCGTCGTCGGTGATGCTCCGCGCCGTGGCAGTGTCGTCCGTCCAGTCGAGCTGGAAGGACCGGGGCACGATGGGCACGTCAAGGAGCGTCGTGGTGATCTGCCGGTTGCCGATCAGCTCGTCGCCAGCCGCGACGACGAGGCTCCGCGCCAGCCCGTTCAACTGCTGCGGGCCCTCGCCTGTGAGCGCGGGCTCCACGACATTGAGCAGGTCGGACAGGTCGTTCAGGACATCGGGGAAGTACTGCGCGGAGGTCACGTCCGTGAACGTGATCTCCTCGTAGCTCTCCACGATGTCATAGTCACCCGTCGCAGAGTTGAGCAGGCGGATGTTGATGTTGAACCGGGTGTAGGTGTCGGTCGTGACGGTGTAGTAGTCGTCATTGCCCTGGCTCTCGACACGCATGTCGTCCGCCCAGGTGCCCACCGACGTCGGGTCGAGATCCCACGCCTCGATGTCGTAGTCCACGAGGACCGGGCAAGCGGTGCCCGGCTCGTAGCCCGCGTTGGTCGTGAACGAGTACGCCGCCGTGGCGTAGGTGATGGTACCTGCCCCGGTGAGGATCGTCCCGTCAGCCGGAATGGCCCCGCTACCGTCGTCGGAGATTGACCGGACCGTCGTCTCGGGCTGGTAGGTGAGCTGAATGGGGTTGCCATCGTCGGCCACGACAGGCAAGTCCGCTCCCGCGAACGTGACGGTCAGATAACCTGTGATGAGATCCAGCTCGGCTACGCTGCCTGCACCGGTTGTCCCGGTCGCCCGCATGGTCGTTCCGACTTGCGCCAGACTCAGCGTGGCCGCAGCACTGGCACTGTCGAGCCAGTGCAGGGTGAGCGTGCCGCCGGGAGCGATGCTCGGGAGCGATGAGTCCACACCATCGCTGGGCATGAACGTGACGACACGCCCCTCGTAGTGTGCGAGCGGATGCCCGACCGTGTCCTGCACGAGTGGGGTGGTCCCATCCCGCTCGAACAGTCCGTCCGCTGCGGCCTCGTCCACAACCCACGTCCCGGCACCGACCTCTGCCACACCAGCCACGTTGGCGTAGGTGACATTCGAGGGGTCGATGTAGCTCGCGATGACGTAGTTCCCATCGTTGGCCGGGGTGGTCGCGCCAGCGATGGTAATCTGCTTCCCCACCATGGCGGCGGTGAACAGCGCCTCGTTTGACGTGAGCGTGACGACACCGGCAGCGAACGCGAACGTCAGGTTCGTGCCGTTCTCGATGTCGTCGGAGCGCCAGCGGATAGAGACTCCCGCCTCCCCTGCCGCGCCGACAACCGGAGTGACGAGCGCGGTCGGAGTGAGCACCGCTTCGGTGATCACTGCCGTGACACCGTCTCCGATGTTGCACTGGAAGTCGCGGCGGGCACTCGTCAGGAACCCCTCATCGCCCGACACCGACCCTGCCTCGACAGCGTCGGCTGGCATGACTCGCACGACGAAGGCACGTCGGCCCCCGTTGGCGAAGTATGAGGACATCGAGAGGCCGGTCCGTGAGTCCGCGATCAGCGGTCCGAAGAGCCGCGTGAATTGCGAAAACGACGTGACCAGGGTCGCCTCGTCGGTGGGACCACGCTGGGTGGCCCCGACAATGCCCATGTTCGAGGTGGAAACCGGCTGCACGACCTGGACGGCACTCGGTACCTCTTCGATAAATACGCCCGGAGACAGAATCTCGGCCATGGCCTAGTCCCTCCTATGTTGGCAACCCTCGCGGGGCCAAGTTTTCCTGAATGTGATCGTCATCCCGCGTCCTCGATAGCACCCAGGATCTCCACCTTAGTGCAACTGGAAGGGACTTCCAACCCCAGATCGTCGGCGTGCGCCAGCAACCGGGTCTTGGTCCACTGCATGGAAGGTGCTTCCGGCTGACCGCCGCAGATGTCGCAGCCGTCTCCTGGTCCACATGTGCACTCGGGTTCCGGCTCAGGCTCAGGCTCAGGCGCAGGTTCAGGCGCAGAAGGCGCGTCTTCGACAGGGACGAGCAGCTTCTTCGCGACCCGCGACAAGATGCTGGCCGATCTGTCTTGATCGGGCGTCACGGTCAAGTATTGCTTGCCTGCGACAACCGCCGACTCACCCGTGCGTAGGGTGACATTGACCAAACCACGAGTCCGATTGTAATACCTGGCCATCCTTATATCCTTTACAGCACTCTCGTCCTAAGCGTCAATGCTCTCACCGCCGCGTGCTCCACAGGATCGGACAAGTCAAGCTCTGCCTCCACCCGCAGTGTCACGGCGAATCCTAACACACGTTCGGTGACTTCGGGAACCTCGTCCAGATGAGAAATCGCTTCCATGAACCCAGAGTACTTGCGCCGATCCCCTAGGCTATCCCACACAAAGACCTGGCAATACGGGGCCGTTCGGCGTAGCACATGGTTGAGCAGCAGGTTCACCTGATTGCGCGGCGACCCTTCCGCACCCTTGAACCCGGTGGGCACGCCCTTACGAGGGAGAGGCCCCTTACCCCGGTGCCGTGCCAGGATCGAGATTGTGTAGGTAAAGTCGAACGGAACGCCGGTATCCTTGGTCTCGTAGGAGTCGAAGCCGTTGACGGATCGTTCGGCCCGCGTCCCTGGATCGAACGTCGCTGTCACGGGCTTCGCGCCTTGCGCGGGTGCCCGCCACGACTTATGTCCGGGGTGCCAACGGTTCATCGCGGGCGAGATGTCGTCCCGGCGCACGACGATCACGGGCTGGCGATACCTGGCGTAGACGTCCTCGGGGTGCGAAAACGTGATCGGGATGCCAGGGAGGCCGGGCGCGGGCTCGACGGGAAGCACAGTGCTCGGCGGCAGGTAGTAGTTGCTGTGCAGCCCCTCCCCGGTGTCCACGTCGTGGACCTCTCCGCCGAGAGTTTCCACAACCCCCTCATCGAAGTTCCGCAGCCCGACGATGCCGGTGGGGGACGTGCCCGCCGCCCGTGCCTCCAAGTGCCCGACCGCGATCTGGGGGTCGTGCGTCATCCTGTAGCTGCCTCCACCACGAACTCCACGAGCCCGAAGTCGGCAGCCGCCACGAGCCACTTGCCCACCTCTCGGTGATTCGCGCGCTTGTCTGGGTACGGAGGCAGCGTGTCCTTCTCGGCCAGATAGGTCGTGGTGTGGAAGATCGTGTCCAGGGCGACCGACTCGTCCACGCCTCGCGTGACGAGGGAATCCACGAGATGGTCCATGTACCTGTTGAAGGCGGTCTCCACGAGGCGCTCTTCCCTGCGCTCTCGGCGTGCCTTTCGTCGCGCAGCGTTGCTCATGCCTGCCCCACTCGGAGTCCGAGTCGCTTCTGAAACGGCACGTAGCCGCGGGCCACGCTCACCGGGATCGTTCCATCCGCCGGTTTACGCGGCCACGACTCCCAGCCTCGGAAAGAGAGGCTCGTCATGGCTCGAACAAACTCGGACCTTCGGGCGATCATACCAGCTCCGCCGCGCAAGGCCAACTTGGTGATCGATTTGCGCCAGTGCGGCCTTGACGGTGAACCGCCTAGCCCGAACTCCAGGCGCAACGACTCAAAGGCCACGTCAGGCATCGCTCGCACCGGCTTGGGGGCCGGTTGAAAAGGTGCCCCGGCTGGTTTGAGACCCGCTTCTTTTATCTGGCGCATCCACGCCGGGCGGTCCTTCAGGCGCATCCTGCGCACCCGATCCACCTCGCGACGGCTCACACGGCGGGAGATGGTGTCCGCTGTCTTGCGGTCAGGCGGATAGGGTAGAGTTTCCAAGGTCCAAGGACTGAAGTCGGCCAGGATGCGCGTCTCCTTGGGTACCGACCGCATGATGTGCGGCTTCGGGGCCACGTAGATGACCGACGAGGTAGCCTGGTCCTCTGTCAGAACGGTGCCGGGGGCATCCGACCGGATGGAATAGCCGTTATAGACGGCGGGCAGCCGGATGCGCTGCAGCTTCAGCGACCGCCGCAGGTCGTCGCGGTCTGCGGGCAGGATGCCCAGAATGTCGTAGTACACTTTCGAGGTCGCGCGATACAGGAACTGCCCACGGACAGCGCGGGAACGTTCCTCCCACTCCTTCACCAGCGCGTGCGCCGCCTCAAATTCCCGCTTGTCGAACGTGACGATCACGAGTCCTCCGCAAGCTCCGCCTCCGTCTCCGCGATGACCTGGGACAACGTCCGCTGCGGCTTGCCGAAGTACTGCTTCTGCGAGACGCGGCCCATCATGCGGTCGATGATGTCGGCCACCGCCTCGCCGTTCGCCTTCAGGCCGACGGGCTCGATCTCTTCCAACATCCCGACGTGCTGCTTGCACATACCGATCACGCGGGGCTCCTCACGCACCTTGATGCCCAGCGTAGCTTTCGCCCCGCAGACGAAACACCAGCGGGTGAAGTCCGTGATAGGCCCCTCGTACTCAGGGAATGTCAGCTTCGCGAATGGAGAGCCGCACGGCTTCACCACTGTGCACTTCGGATCGGGGAGCCCGCGCTCGCGGCCCTCCCAGTACTTGTTGCAGGTCGCGCACACGATGGACACGCCGCTCGCAACGGCCTGCCCTACCCTCACCATGTCCATATTCCCACCCTTGTCCGTCAGCCGTCCAAACGCCGCTCCGCGGTGAACTCGGTGCGCCGCAGCACGGTAATCGTAAGACCCACGAAATGGTCCGAGTCCTGTACGTGCCCGTCATCGTCGACATTGATCACGTCGAAGTAGTAACCCCCGTGGACGCCCTCTTCCGCGTTGACACCGTGCTCCGCGAAGAACTTGTTGTCCCAGTACTTGATCACGTCACCTTCCAGCGGGGCGGGCGTCTTGGTGTCTTCCAGCTCTTTGCGGGCGATCCAGATGGTGCCCTGCCAGCGCACCGTCAAACCCTCTTCGCGCATCTGCGGGGTGCCCGCGATGTACTCCACGAATCCTTTGAGTTTGAATGGGCCCGCCCACACGCGGTCGATGGGCTCGTCGTAGAGCGGGTCGCGTAGGGACTCCTCAAGGTCTTGGTGCCACAGAAGTAGGTCGGTGCCCGACGCCTCGACGTGCTCCTGGGCGAAGTGGTCGTACATGGCAGCATCGCGCCCGTCCAGCTCGAACGGTCCACACGTCTGGGGGCCGCTCTTGGACAGCTTCGCGAACTCGCAGCTCCCGATGCCGCTGCACTTTTTCGGGATCGCCATAGCCTATCCCGTCACAAAGCCCATGGGGTACCCAGCTCCCATGATCTCCTCTTCCAGCTTCTCGATCTCGGTGGTTGCCGCGTCGAGCATCCGGTCCCAGTTGAGGGTCGTGGTGCCCTGCGCGCTCGGGTACTCACCGTACTTCCCGCGCACCCACGCGAGGTCTTCTCGGGCCTTCGCCAGAGCGTACCGCTTGATCAGCTCGTGGTCGCGCTCCTGTAACTCCTCGATCTTCGTGAAGTTGATCTTCGCCCAGACAATCATGTTCCGGGAGTCGGCAGGCGGCGGTGCGATGAAGAGTTTGCTGGGCGCGTTACCGTCCCTGATCTCGGTCCACTCGAACTCGGCGCTCAGAACGCGCTTCGCCGTCTCGATGTATTGCAGCGCCTGCACGTAGCTGGAGTAGAGCCCTCCGGAACCCCCCGACGCGAACACATCGTAGGGGATCTTCTCCTCCAAGAGCGTGAAGGGACTGAAGATGAGGGACAGGTCCAACTTCTGCGTCTCATAGGCGACGTCGATCACGCGGTCGACCTCGCAGTCGAGCTGGTACTCGACCACGTTGGGCTGCACACGGATGAAAAGTAGCTTCGTGACGCCTTTTTTCGCCGCGAACCAGCGCACCGCCATCTCGACGGCGTCCCTAACATGCTGTTGACACAATTCGATGTCCCAGAAGGGAGCGCCGAGTCGACGGAGAATCCACTCGTACAGCTCCTCGCTGTTCATCAACTTGTTGCCGGGCGGGCGCGTACAAGTCACCATGGCCTCTCCTCACTATCAGGATAGCAGGACGTCGCCCGTACTCCCAGCGTCCAAGAGGAGCTTTCGACCTTCCTTGTCGCGAACCTCGTTCAGGCCGCACTGGGCGCACTTGATGTGCTTGTCCCCATTGGGCTTGCTCTCGACCAGAACTCCGGGGCTGCCGCACTTCGGACACTTCACAACTGACCTCCAATCGGTTTGGGAAGGTGCTTTTTGGCCAACTTCGCCAGCGGCACGCGAAGGTGTTGCAGACCGTCCGCCACTCGCGCGATGTACGCCAGCTCCCCAAGCACGAAGCCCATGTTCGTGCTCGCCTGCTTGGCATTTCCGGCCTTGATAGCCTGGATGAGCGCGCTCACCTTCCCAGGCAGCTCCGCCGCAGCCATCTTGAAATGTGAACCGAGGCTCTTCTCCCCTGGCAGGCCCGACTTGTACATGCTGCCGGTGTGCATCGCCTTTTTCGGGCTCCAACCGCCAGCCTCCCGCAGAGAGGTTCGCTCCTCTTCTGTGAAAACTGGCACGTCAGCCTTCCTCTTCCTCGATTGCGTCGAGGATCTGCTGCTTGGTGAAGCCGTCCACGTCGATGCCGAGACCTTCGGCGTACTCGACCAGCTCGGCTTTGAGCCAGTCCATGCTCGGCGGCTCGGCCTCGGCCTCTTCCTCGTCCGGCTCGGGGTCCGGCTCAGGCGGCACGGGTGCGGGCTTCGGCTTCGGCTTCGGCTTCTTCGCGGGAGCCTCGTCAAAGACCTCCGTCAGCACCGCCGGGCAGAACCGGGCGTACTCGTCGCCTTCCACCGTCTCGTCGTTGCCGATGCCGGGGAGCCCCGGAAGACTCAGCGATCCTACGAGCCCGGCCTTTTTCTTGAACCTACGTGCCATCCTGTTCCTCCGTTGGGAAGTTTGGTTTGATCGTGCCTACCGTCCCTATCGTGACTTCCTCGGGCTCCTGGCCCGGGAGGGTCGCTCGCACTTGACCCACAAAGGGGACGTTGTCCTCGTCATCGGCCCCAGCCTCGGGAACGTCCTCTCCTCGGATCTTCCGAAGAGCGTTCTCCCGGGCGCGGGCGTACTGCTCATCATCTGGAGGGCTCTGAGTGCCCTCTGGGGGCTCGGAAGGGGTGGCTGCACCCTCTGGCGCCTCCACAGGCGTCGCGGGCGCCTCCGCGGCTGTCAGCGGCGTCTCCAGGGCCACCTGAAGAGGCTCGGCATCCTCGGCAGGCTCCCAGACCTCGCGCAGGCGCATAAGCGCCGCTCTCGCACCTTCCAACCCGCGCACGGCGACATCGAGAGCCGCCACCGCCTCATCCACCGCCGCAACCGTCTTGGGCCCGCGCAAGTCACGCAGCACCGGGCTCGGAGGCCCTTGCTCGATCTGCACCTCCGTGATCGCCTCCACGGGCGCCCTCGGAGATTGCTGTGGGACACCCAACGCGCCCACGGTCTTCAGCTCCGCTAAGACACTGTCCACATTATTATCCATTGTCCTCTACCTCACCGTGCGGCCAATGGCCGCTACTCGACGCCCATCCTACCCCGATAGCGGGGCCTGGAGCAAGCGGACGGAGCTGTCCCGAAGGTGTGGAGGAGTCAGAGGTGAGGGTCGGATCGTCGACTACAGGTTGTTGACGGTGAGCTGCCCGTAGAAGTCGGGCCGAAGCAGCTTCTTGGCGTAGCGAGTCCGGAGCCCCTTGCGGAAGCTGAAGTCGCTCGGGTCCAAGAAAGTCGGGGTGACTTGCAGGGGCACATAAGGCGCCCAGACGAAGCCGCTTTCGAGGAAACTCCCACCCTTGAGGCCGATCATCATCTTGTTGGTCGCGAAGAAGGGATCTTCGTAGACGACCCACTTGTTCATGAGCGTGCCCGCCTTGTAGATGCTGAATTGCCCGTGGCTGGTCCGGGGGCGCATCAGGTCTGTGGGCGAGTTCGGGTTCATGTCAGCGGACCAGATCGGCTTGAAGTCGCCGTGGGTCGTGAGCTGGGTCAGGAGCGCCGAGATTTCGGGGCTCGTGACGATCCAGTTCGCGGGCGCACGGAGGGTCTTCTTGTGGATCAGGTTCGAGACCGTGCTGATCTGCGTCAGGATGGCACGCAGGTGGTCGATCTCGGAGATGCCGCCGGGCGGGATGCGGTCGAAGGTGCCCGTGGTACCGGTCGACGCCAGGAACAAGTCCTGAATGATCTCCCGGTCGATCTCCAGCGCGATCTCCTGGGCGATGATCGAGACGATCTCCGTCTCGGCGTCGAGCCCATGGAACGCGCGGAGGTCTTCCGCGGCCTCAGAGGACCACAGAGCCTTCAGCCGACGCGGAATCGCCTCGACAGGCGCCTTCTTGACGTCCAGCTTCACCTCGGGAACCTTGGTGTTCAGCTCGCCGTCGAAGTAGTAGTACGCCTTGACTTGGTTGCCGAGGGCCGGGATGTTCTGGAACGAGAAAGCGGAGATTGCGCCGTTGGCGTGGTTGATCGCACCACCGACGGAACCGCCGGTCGGGACGAACGTGAAGCCACCGGAGCCGTCGCCGGTCGCTTCCTGCACCGTCGAGCCATCCGCAGCGGCGACCTCGCGGATGATGACCGAGAACCCACGCTGGGTGTCCAGCGGGCGCACGGGTGTCCACGCCAGGTTCCCGTTGAAGGGAGTACCACCGCCGCCGTAGTTGACGCCGTCGCCCGTGACCATCGGCTCGCCGTTGACAAACTCCGAGGAGTAGTCACGGTCGAAGTCGCGAGGGAACACATCCCCCTCGGTCGTGGCGCCCTTGGACGATCCGTAGATGTAGTCCAAGAAGAAGACCGCGCCGATGGGAGCCGTCATGGGCTGCACCGACACGATCTCGTTGGCGATCAAGTTCGGAAAGACCCTGCGGAGCACAGGGAAAATGAACTTGGTGAACGAGCCGACGTTGACGGTCCGCGTCTCCTCCGAGAGGGACTGGAGCCAAAGGCTCTCGTTCTCCATGAGCATCGCCGTGCATCCGAGGATGTAGCGGTCCTGCTCGGTATGATCTGCGAGGCCCTCCAGAAAGTCTCCCCACTTCTGGATCAAGGCCCCGACATAGCTCTGGTCGGCAATAGTGCGACGACCTTCTTCCTGAAGCATCTGTCGAGCTTCCACGGTGTCCTCCTTAGTCTCTATCCCTATGGTGGGTCAACGCCCACCGCGATCTTACTACTTGTCGCGCACCCCGGCCAGTTGTCTCAACTCGCCAAGCGATGCTCCCAACCCATTATAGTTCTGCGCTCCCCCGCGAGGCGGCGCCGAATCCACTTCTTCCTGAAGGTGCTCCTGGCCCCCATGGAGTTTCGCTCGCACACGGGCCCGCACAGCCTCCAGGTCGTCCACGTCGCGCTCGGGCTCTCGGAAGTCCTCGATCAGGGCGTCCACTTCCTCTTTCGACGTCAACTTGGATCGTTCGAGCACGCGAAGGATCTTCGCACCTTGTGGATGAGTTTGCAACCTCTTCTGCGTGTACACCTGCAACGCGAGGTCGTGATTGGCGACGAGGGCCTGCTGCAACCCTTCCGCCAATTCCTGGTTTTTCTCACGCAAACGGGTTGTCGCGGCCTCGTGAATTTGAGATGCCTCCGCCTCTTGCAAGCGGATCGCCTGCATCTCCCCGCGAGCCGCTTCTACGCGCTCACGCAAAGCGTCAACGTTCTCGTACTGCAGCACATCGCCCACGATCCCGCGCACCGCGTCGGTCTCGCCGTCGTCCTCGTGAAGCAGGCACTCCATGTGGTACTTGTAGCCCGCCTCACGCGCCGCCGTGACCAGCTTCTCGATCAGCTCGTCCTGGCGCTCGATCTGCTCCTGCGCTTCCTCAAGTTGCGCACTCAGTGCCCGCACCTCGGCGTCTCGGGCTTGGATCATCTCCGAAGCGTCTTCGGTGAGCGCGACGGGCAGCACTGCCTCGCGCACTTGCTCCACGATAGTCGAAGCCAACCCGATCTGCGGGTCCGCCATCAACTCCTCGCGCACCGATGCCTCGACGTCGGCGCGCAAAGACTCGATGTGGGTGACGATTTCTTGGGCAAACTCTGTCCGCAGTGCCTCTTCGGAAACAGGTTCCCCCTCGGCGTCGGCCAGGACACGCTTGGCGAACTGTTTCGCCAGCTCCTGCTCCCGCTCCAACGTCATCTCCTCGGGCTCCGAGTCGATATCCTCGGTGTCGTCCTCGTCGTCCTCGTCGTCCTCGGAAGCACCTTCCTCACGGAAGTCCGCGCCCTCGAACATCATGGTGGCGCCCTCTTCGACACCACTCTCGAACACCACCTCGGGGTACGCCGTGGGATCGGCGGGCTCCGCGACGAAATCGAAGGTGACGAGTTTGTAGTCGTCCTGAACTTCCTCGATACCTGACTGCGCGCCGGGCTTTGTGGAACCATAACCCCGCGAACTGATGCCCACCGGGACACCCGCCGCCAGAATAGCCTTCAGGTCGCGGCCCTTGGCCGTGTCGAGGATCTCGGCCTCGCCCATCACCTGATCGCCTTCCAGGTGGAGGTCGGTGACGACGTGCGAGGCGCGTTGGAGAGCCGTGCGTCCGTCGGTCGGATGGTCCAGCTCGCCCAAGACCTTCTTCGACTCCAAGTTCTGCTGGAGACGCTGGAAGTTGGTCTCCCAGATGCTGTGCCTGTAGCGGCGCCCGTTCGCCGTAGGGTTGACCGCGTGGCCGAACTCCCCGCGCGCGAACACTCGTCCTTTTCTCTCGCCTGTCCCCTCAACCAATTCGAGCTGCCCCTGGTGGACCTGCTCATCGATCAACTGGTTCTCGGGAACGGGAGCGGTTCCGGTCAGCTCGCCCATCATTGCCTCTTCCAGCGAAAGTTTGACCGGAACGGGGTGCGCCCGACAATGGTGTCGAGAACGCCTCCGAACCCGGGGCGGTCGAGCACGGCCTGTCGAGAACCGACCGTCCGTGACTTCCGCTTCACCGGGCTCTTCTCAACTCCGATCACTTCTCGTCTCCCCGAAGGATACGCAGTGCGACGTCGTCGTGATGTCCCGCCTTTCTTGGGCGGGAGTGGACGCCGCCGCCTTACTCGTTTCCCTCGTCCTGCTCCTCGCCCTCGTCCTCGTCCTCGTCGCCCTCGGCCTCATCGTCGGACTCGTTCATGATCGCGTAGGTCTCCAGACCCTGGAGCAGCGTGCCCATGTAGTCTTGGAACGTCTCGCGAAGGACGTTGAAGTCGACCTCGGCCTCGTCCTCTGCCTGCAGCACGCCTACGATGGCTTGGGCGTACTTGGCCATCTCCCCGAACGTGGCGGCAATCTCGGAGCTGTCCGCATCCTCGTTCAACTCAGCCGCCTGGTGGAAGAAGCCGTGCAGCTTCTCCGCGATGAGCGCGACGTTGGCAAACGCCGGAATGGCCTCCGCGCTGGTCTCGGTGACTTCCTCGTCCTCGGAGAGGAGCGCCTCGATTCGCTGCATGGCCTGAGTCATGGACTCGTAGCTCACAACAGCCTCGTCCTCGGGCGCGGGCTCGCCGTCGGACTCGTCGTCGTCCTCTTCGATGTCCACGACCCCGGCGGGCAGCTCGATGGTCTCGACCGACATCTTGTCCAAGTCGGCCATGTCGTTGTCATCGAGAGCGAGGTCGTCCACGCCCTCATCCCCCATGGAGTTCCAAGTCTCCACGAAATCATCGTGGAACTCGACCGCTTCCCTCATCGCCAGGTCGTCGTCGGAGGCGTCCTCGTCCTCTTCGACGTCCTCGGAGTCGTCGGAGTCGTCGGAGCCCTCGGAGTCGTCGGAGCCCTCGGACTCGTCAAACTCATCCTCGGCGCCCTCGGCGTCCTCATCCTCGGTGAGAGCGTCCTGGGCAGCCTCGGGCTCCTCTTCCCTCAGAAGGCCGATCTTCTTGAAATCCTCTTCGACGGAAGTGATCACTACCGCGTGCCGAAGCAAAGTCATTCTCCATCCTCCTAGTTGGCCATCCTGTCGGCCACCACGACGACAAAGCGGCTGGCGACCTCTCGCTCGTGGAGCCCCACGACAGCGACGTCATGGAGTCTACCACGGGCGCCGACATCGTCTACTGCTTCCAGCGCGTGGGAAAATGTTTCGTCCAGCAGACGGAGATCGTCCACCAGATCTTCCGCGAAGCCCTTATAGACTCCCAGCACCGCCGCACCTTCGGACGGATCGGACAGTTGGTCCTGCACCGACGCGAGCGCCGCCGCAGTGTCCTCGTGCATCCTCTCCAGTCGTTGGGCCACGGTTTTGAGATCCCCTGCTACGCGATCTGAATAGCTCTTGAGTTTGCCCTCGTTGATCGACCCATCATACAACTTCTCGAACTGCGGGCGCAACTGCGCCTCTTCCAAGCCTGATAGATCGTCCCCGACAAAACGCCCGAATGCCTTGCTGCGGACCTCGAAAATGCGGCGCCACTCGCGTGGTGCTGCGGCGACAAATTCGACCTGCGCCAGCGCGTCCCGCTTGGTAGGCACGACCGGAACGAGGTTCCGCAAGCGTCTCGTAGCTGCGTTCACCGCCCCCTCCATGAACAGCCCGGCAATCGTCTCGGCCTCTCGCTCGACAAACGTGTGAACGTTGGAAGAGTCGAACACCTCGACACCGAGATCGGAAAGCGCGGGGCCGTCCTCGCGTAGCTCCATCCGAAAGAATTTGCCGTCGGAGTACACAACCACGTCGTTCTCACGGGTCGCGATGATCTCACATGGGGCATCCCCGAAAAGCACTCTCGCCACCGCAGCGGCTTCGCTGATCTTCTCCTCGTAGCTCCCTATGCGGAGACGACGCAGCTCAGAGGCAGGGATGAGTTTTCGACTTTCGATCATCTTGGCTGACACTATCCGCTCTCGGAACCGTCTGTCAAACGAAAGGTCACACTCACCGCCCAGCCGCAGCCGCTGCCACGTCTCGGAGCAACGCCCCGACTTCTCTCAAACGTTGCGCTTGCAGGTCGTTGGATCGGAGCAGCCGATCCAACTTCCCGTTCGCTCGCTTCTCGGCTCGGGCATTGCCGTGCTGAAGCTCCTTCTCGGAGATGCCGTTGCGCATCTTTGCGGGCAGGGCATCCAACTTCCGCTCGATCAACCTCAACCGCGACGACGGAGGCGCGAGCCCCTCCATACCTCTGCCCCCGCCCGACGCCTGCTCCGCAGCCGCCTGGGCCATGGCGCTCATCTTCTCGACCTCGGCCTGCGCCTTGCCGTCGCGAATCACGTCCTCGGACCGCTCCTGAATGATGAGTTTGATATCATCGTCCGAGAGCTGGTAGACGTTCTCCAGCACCCACCGCAGCGAGACGTGCTCCTTCATACGCGAAGCCAGGTCAGCTCGCGCGTTGCGCACCTCCAACTGGGCCAGCTCGAAAATGGCCGAGGGCACCGTCATGTGGATGGTGTACTCGTATGCGTAGGGGTCGATGTTGAGCGCCGCCAGGTGCGTGCGCGAGACCTTGCGGAGCCCGTTGCGGACCTCGCGCTGGACTCGCAGCACCGACCGGGCGAAGCGCACGTCCTCGCTCGACAACACCGCACGAGCCGTGCTCTCGTCCTGGGCGAGGTACGCCTTGGGCACCTTCAGTGCGGAGAACATCTTGGTCTGGAAGTACTCTACGTCGTCCATGTGCTGCCACGATGGACCACCCAGCACCTCGATGCGTGTACCCTCGACACCCTTGCGGACCGGTACCCAGAAGTCGTCGTCCTGGGACAGTGGCTCGAACTTCATGTCGAGCTTTCCCGTGGAGGGGTTGACGAACCGCTTCTTCTTGTGCTGTTGCCGAATCTTGTTGACGAACGCCAGTGCCTCGGCGGGCGGCAAGTCTCCGACGTCCACGTAGAAGGCGAACCGCTCGGGGGCGCGCTGCAGCCGGTAGATCATCGCGGCGTCTTCCAGCAACATGAGCCGCTTCCATATCCAGCGGGCCGGTTCGAGGACGGAGTAGCCGTACACACTGCGACGGTGCTTGCCGCGCAACCGAAGGTGAGCCACTTCCCACGGCTCCAGAGCGGAGACGCGCTGAAGCAGGTTCCCGGGCGGGCGCGCACTGCCGGGCTGCATGGCCTGGCGAATGGCGTCGGTGCGCTGGGCGAGGATCTTCTGAAATTCCTGGGGGCTGTATCCGAAGCGCCCTTTGAAGTCCTGCACGAACCCGTACAGCTCGCCTCGGGGGCCCTCCACCCGGCGCACGGTAGGCGCGGGTAGGAAGTTCAAACCGACGACTCCCTGGTCCGTGACGAGCATCTCCTCGTAGTCATTGCCATATTTCACGAGCGAGCGCACGATCTCCCAGATTTCTTCGTCCAGACGGAGCCGCTTGTGGAACAGGTCGTCCAAGACACCCTGAAGCGTCTTGTCGGAACTCGACACCCAGACCGTGCGTTGGAGCTGCGTGTCGGGCTGCGATGCGTCATCGGCGTAGACGTCCACAGAGGATGCGATCTCGGGGTAGTCGTCCATCTCCTCGTAGTCGACATAGCGACTGATCAGGTCGTGCTCCAACCGCAGGTAGTCCGACAGGGCGTCGTACCCGTAGGCTTGGAGCAGGTCGTAGCCTGAGTCGGGGTAAGTGGGGGACGTGCTGCCTTTGGCAAGGAGCTGACCGCCGCGCTCCTTGTCCGCGATGAACGCACGGCGCATTCGGTCGAGTACGTTTTGGACTGCGCCCACTATCCCCTCGCCGTCAGGTGGTCGGAAAATGACCGTGCAAACTCTTCAGACCTGAGAAGATACCCTACAATGCGCTTCGCCACCACCTTGGGCAGCTCGGGAATGTCGGCGTAGTCGGCAGGGCGCAGCGACCGGCTCTCCATCTCGTCCGCCAGCACTCGCGCAGCGACAGCCCCGATGTCTCGGTAGAGCCCGTCGAGGGGCATCCCGCGCACGGCCTGCTGGGCGACGTCCAGAGACAGCTTCGACGGGCGGATGAGGACCGCGCCCGTGCCCCCGGGAGCCACGTTCATGGCACCCCCGAAGATCTCGTTCAGCTCGTGCTTGAGTTTACCGTCCATTAGTCTCTAATACCACGCTGGGCCGGATATGAGAACCCGATCACCACTCGCCGGTCCCCCCTGAGCCTACCAGGAACGGAGGGAGTGCTGTCATGCTCGCTGCGTCCTCGCTCATATCCGTCACGTCTGCACTCCCGTAGCTGCGAGCCAACGCCGCCTGCTGGTGTTCCTGCATCCACGCATCCCCGTGGTCGGGCACGCTCTTGAGGATCGCCAGCGGGATGCTGGAAGAGTGCTCGGTGAGCGTGTAAACGATGCCCGCAAGCGCGTCCGCAATGTCCTTCGATCCCCGCAACGGGTGGTCGACCTTGCGTTTGATCCGGTCGTGCTCCAGCTCTCGCAGCTCTCGGAGCAGCTCGGGGTAGTCGTAGATGTGGAGGCGGTCCTCATATAGCGCCGACTTCAGCAGGTCGTAGGGGTCCATCGTGCGGTCGATTGAGAGCTGCAGCGCGTTGAAGCCTCGCTGGTTCAGCTTCTGAATCGCATCGGCGGAGTTCCACGAGTCGATGGAGACGCAGGTGATCATGTACCCGTGCCTGCTCAACTGGTAGACGAGTTTGCGGACCTCACCGAGGATGATCTCACCACCGATGGGCGGCACGATCTTCAGAATCACGTCCGCTGTGATCTCGGGCGCCCGCTCAGGGTACTTGTTCCCTTCATCGTCTCGGCGCACAACCTCCGTCCAGCCAGAAATGTGCCCCATGACAAACCCGGTAGAGTCGCCCGTCAGCGAGGGGTCGATGTGAATGTGGCGGGGAGCGTGAGGGCTGATAATCGGCCTGTTGCCTCCCTCCGCCTCTGGGTCGGGGCACAACATCTTATGCCAGTAGAACCGCCCCGGCTGCGAGGGGTCGTAAACGCTCACGCTGAAGGGATGCTTCAGGCTCGGGTGGACGGCGTCAACGATCTTGGTGCGCCGCTGAATGTACGGACTGACCGCGACCGTGGCCACACCTGCCAGGTCGCGGATCGCGCCCTCCAGGTCGTTCTCGAAATCTGCTCGAAAGTCCTCCGGAACCGCGATGATCACGCAGTCCTCCGGAAGCGTGACCCTCACCTCGTCTATGTCTTCATCGTCCGCGATGATGCGGCTCGGTGCCTGCTCGTTGCCTACGACGACATGAAACCACTCACCCCCGTAGTGGATCTCCGGTTTGACGTCCCACAGAGCGTAGTCCAGCACGAACACCTTCGGGTCCGTGATCGACTCTCGAATGCGCTTCGCCGTGAAGTCGTCGTTAGTCTGTTTCGAGGAGACGACGAACAGGATGCCGGGGAAGCGCCCCTTGCGCTCGAACCGAGATTTCATCCGGCGCTGCATGGCGTTGTACAGCACCTCGGCCCGATCTTGCAGGTTGAACCTGGGGTCTTGATTCTTGGTCGCCTTCGGCATGAAGTTGGTCTCGTCCAACAGCCCACCGATCACGTTCAAACCCAGGACGGAGCCGTCGTTGCTTGCACGCGCGGCAACCCACACCTTCTTGGGGAAGCGCAGCTCCTTCTTGGTCTTCTCGAACGGAAAGTGCTCTTGGAAGTACGGGCTCGCCTCGATCTTGGTGGCGATGTTCTCGTAGGCGACCTTGGTGGCGAGGATCTCGTTGACCGACAGGCAGACGATGGAGATGTTCGAGTTGGCCGCGATGCCGAACGACCTGTGTGGGTCTCGCATACAGCTCAGGATGTAGAGCAGACGGCAGATGCCGATAGACGCAGCGAACGTCTTACCCCAGCCGATGGCGCCCGTGAAGACAGCCTCGCGGTAGCCCTCATCGAACAGCGCCGTGAGGTCTTTGAGGAGAATCGGGTACAGGTTGTCGCAGGTGTTCCCCAGGTAATAGGGGTCCATCACGAACGTCTTCATGTCGACAGGGGTGCGGACCCATTCGAGATTGCCAAGGGTCTGGAGCAGCTCGGCGCTGCCCTCGGGGTCTGCCAGCTCCTGAAGGATCGTCTCCATGACGGCACGCTCTTCCTCGGAGAGCGTCTCCAGGTCTTCCTCCAAGAGCCCGGTGGTCTCTTGCGGCGTCCTGACGGACCGCCAGTGCCCGTCCTGGTACTCGATGGTCACAGGGGGCTCAGTTGGCCTTGGCGGGGGCTGGCAGCTTCGCGAATCGCTCTAGGACGCCCATCACCTTGCGGCGCGACTCGGGGTCTTGGAGCACCTTCTGCACCGACTCGTCCCCGAACTGGGCGATAGGCTCGCCGCTCACAGTCGCTTCCAGCTCGCCAGTGACGGTCACGTTGGACTCCTTCGGCGCGCGGTTGAGGATGCCTAGCTCCAGCTTCAGGTTGGAGATGGTCTCCAAGAGCTGCCGGGCTTCTCGGATCTCCGCCGTCATGGACGGCATAAGTTTTTTGATCCCCTTCTCGGTGGCGTAGTCGACACCGATGCGGGTCATCTGGATACGGTACAGCTCCTCCAGCTCGTGCAGCTCGTCAATGCCGTCCTCGACCGCTTCCTTAGCCTTGTCGAACACATCCGGAAACCGCTTCTGGACGAGGTCGCCCGGCGGCATCGTCTTGCGGAACTCGGCCAACTGCTGCTCCAGCCCGTGGCGAGAGATTGTCGTGTACTCGGTGCGCTCCTCTTGGATGAAGCGCGCCACCTGGGCGAGCGGCCAGCCCGCGCAGATGCGCTTGTAGACCTCTTCATAGCAGCGCAGGGCCCGCAACTTCTTGAACCGGCTGTCGCGCCCTGGCGGCTTGGGCCTCTTCCGTTTCGACATGTGACTATCATAGGGCAATATGGCAGGGAGGGCCAGCGAACGGACCTGAGAGGCGCCAGAAGCGCCGTAGGGACGTCCTGGGTAGCTCGGCTGTGTCTGGGGGCTGAAAGGCGTTAGAAAGGCGTGGGGGCGATCAGACGGGGCACTCGTTGACGACGGATTCGAGGGCTCCCAGAGCGGCTTCTCCGAACTCGGCCCGGGTGCGGTCCTGGTCGTCCTTGTTGTCCAAGGGCTCGTAGTGCTCGCCGCACTCCTCGTCATCGCAGTCCCAGCCCTCACCATCGTAGGACATCGAACCACAACACACGGGGCACTCAGGCTCCGCAGGCTCGAACCCGCTCTCGTACTCGCCCAAGGCGCCCTCGATCTCGTCAGCCCAGCTCTCCAGCTCGTCCGCCTTCTCGTCCCACTCGGCAGCGTCATCGGCGTCGGGGAAGTACTCCTGCTTGTTGGAGGCGCTCTCGCGGTACTCTTCCGCGACCTCGCGCACGCTCTCCGCGCACGTCTCCGCGATCTCCTTCAGGCTGTCGATGTCGGCCTCGGCCATGTCCCACGTGGCTATGTCGTCCTGAGCGCACTCCTGCGCGGCGTAGACACCGCTCATCTTCGACTGCGTCAGGTCGCTCGCGCGGAACGCGCACTGCGAGTCCGTGCATCGCTTGTACTTCCCGCCGTGCCGGAACTTGATCCAGATGTACGGGGAGCCCTTCGGCAGCTCTTTGCCGCACTTGCTGCAGCGGCCCTGATCCTTCTGGCTCTTCTTGACGTGGTTGACTCTCGGCATTGTCTTGCTCCCTTCCGTGTTAGCCAGCCTGTAGGAACTCGCCGCAGATGCCGCACTCCCAGCCATGGCCCAGCGGTCCGTCCGTCTCGATGTAGACCGCGTGCTCGTCGCAAACGTGGGGCGGCTCGGACGGCTCGGAAGGAGCGTCCTGGCACAACGGCTTGGCGCCCTCGCGAACGTCCGCGATACGCACGCTGGTGAGCATGGTACCGAGAGGATTTTCGGGGTACCACACCTTGGCACTGCCCTTGTGCTCCTTGACCGTGAAGAGCACGAGCGTGTCACGCGGAATGGAACGGCCTTTCGGCTCGACCTGGCGCGTCATACGACCCACACGCGCGTTAGCCGTCCAACGCTCCTCGTGCTCGCGGGTCCACTCCAGGCGCGGGTGCTTCGCGAGGTGTGCGTTGATAGCAGCCAGGTAGAGAGCCTGAAGTTCCTCAGTCGCCGCGTCGTCGCTCTTCATGATGAAAATGCCGCTCATGTCGTCCTCCCTTGGCCGAAGTCATCGGCCATCTGAGTCTCAGCGTGTCACAGGGAGACGGGAATGTCAAGAGCAAACGTTAGCCCGATGTCGATTTGTCGGGAAGTGTAGGTGCGTGTCAGTCCTTGGGGAATCGCTTGTCGACGTGCTCGATACCGAAGAGCGCGGCCTGGACGCGGGACAGGAAACTCTCCCGCTCGGCCTGGTAGCGCCGAACGATCCGCATGGACGAGTCGTACAGCATCTGGAGCCGGGCGACTCGGCGCTCGGCCTTCTCTGCGCGCTCCCGCAGCTCCACGATGGTCCGAACCGCGTCGGCGTGCTGCTTCCGGAGTTCGTCGTAGCTGATATCCGGCCCGATGTTGCCCACTACGTCACCCGTAGCCTGGCGATGTCCCATGAGAAGTCGTAGAGGTGGAGCCCCTTGGAGCTGCAGATCATCTCGCCCGCCTCGACACCGATGCACGACGCCATGTACTCCTGCATGAGCCGCACAGCCGCCAGGTTGGGTGGGAAGCCGCCCCACAAGTCCCACGACCGGAAGTAGACGATGAAGTGCAGGGCAGGCTCCTCGCCCTCATGGAGCCCGTCAGGAGCGATGATGCGTGTGTCGATCTGGCGCAGGCACGGAGGATCGTCCAGCTCGACGTCCTCGGGCCGGGCCACGGCGATGCACTCCTGGTTGGAGCCGTGCCCGTTGCGCTGGTACCGCTCGATGATCGCCTCCATCTGTGGCGCGACCCGCTCGCCGTAGGTGTACTGCTCGTTCTCTTTGAGCGGGGCGTCGGTCATCAGGTAGGGCAGGTACTCTTCCACAAACTCCATGGTCGTCGGCGGCGGGATGTGCGCCAGGTGCACAGGCATCTCGGGCACCATCGGGCGCGTGCCCGGGTGAGTGATGTGGAGCGTGACGTGGTCCAGCTCCCAGCGTTTCTGCCCCTCGTAGGAGCCGTGCATGACCGTCCATTGCCGTCCGTCGCGCTGGACAGCCTCGACCGCTTGGAACCAGGCGTCCGGTAGGTCTCGCGCCTTGATGTGAACCGGGGTTAGCATCCCTATCCTCCCTCAGTGGACCTCTGCCCACGAGTAGCCGTTGGAAGTGTCCACCACCACCGGCACCCTCTGAACGAATTTCTCCATGCCCTCTTTCATGCCGTCGTGCAGCTCGATCTCGGCAGCACGCACCATCTCGTGGTCGTCGTCGGTCTCCAGAATGATCTCGTCGTGCACATGGTGGACGAGCTGCACCGGGCCATCCGGGGTCTCAGCAGGCGAGACGCCGAACAGGTCGTCAACCCGGTCCTGCACGATTGCCATGGAAGTTTTCAAGGCGTCGGCGCCGCTGCCCTGGACCGGTGTGTTGTAGAACTCGTTGTGCGCCTCACTCGGGTCGAGGTAGCGCAACCGCCCACTCAGCGTCCGCGACACGCCCAGACGCTGGCCGTCCCGCAGCACGCGGCGGTGCCAGTGCTCAATCCCCTTGTACCGCTCGAAATACCGCTTCCGGTACTGCTTGGCCTGGGACAGCGACAGGGTCACGCCGTAGTTGGCCATGGCGTAGAGAACCAGCTTCTCAGGCATCATGCCGTAGATGAGCCCGAAGTTGACGGGCTTGGCGTTCTGCCGCAGGGCACTGGTGATTTCGTCCAGGGCCATCTCCATGATGACAGCCGCGGTGGCGCGGTGCGCGTCCTCGCCGTCGATGAAGACCTGCGTGAGCACGGGGTCACCGGAAATCTCGGCGCAGAGCACCATCTCGATGCCGCTGTAGTCCGCGCCTGCGAACCTGCGGCCCGGCTTGGGCCGGAAGCACGCTCGGAACACCGCGCCTCGGGGGATCTGCTGCATGGACTTGTTGGCCGAGTAGCGCCCGGTAACGAGGAGCCCGTAGTAGTCCGGATGGATGCGCCCGTCCTTCTCGACGTGGCGCAGGAAGGTCAGCCCGTAGGTCTTCACGAGCTGGGCGACGTGACGGTACTCCAGAAGTTTGCGGACCCCCTCGTACTTATTCGCGTGCTGGGCGAGCACGATCTCCTGCGTGCTCTCGATGTCCGTCAACCCGAGGAGTCGCAGCGAGGCGATCATCTGTTTGGGCGAGTCGACGTTCCAACCGGGGCTCATGCCGGGCAGTGCTATCTGCCCTTTCGGGTGAGGCAGCTCGCAGAGCAACTGCTCCTTCTGCCGCACCCGCTCCTCACCGTTCTTCTTGGCGAGCGCCCGCCACATGGCGGTGTCGAGCGGGAAGCCGTTCAACTCGGTGCGGCCTTCCGCGAACACCACGCCGAACTCGATCAGCGCCGTGGCGAGGAGTCCGTACTCGGTCAGCTTCTGCTTCAGCGACACGCGCAGGGGGATGAGCCGCAGCACGTCCTCTGCCGCGTAGTCCTTCTGCTCCTGCGTGAGCCGAGGCTTGGACCAGTCCGATTTACCCTGGCCGACGTTGGTAGGGTGCTCCCCCAGCTCCCGTATGACTACGGTGTCGAGGTCGTGCTTGAGCCCCTTCTTGCCGTTGTAGATGAGCGCCGACGCGCGGAACGAGCAGAACACGGGCCACATGCGGAAGCGCCAATGCCACCAGAACCACTTCTGCTCGAACTTGGCATTGTGGACGATGAAGATTGCGGAGGTCTCGCGCAGCGCGTCCAGCACGGGGCCCGGGCCCTTTGTCTGGAACAAGTCGATGACGAATATGCGCCCGCGTCCCCCGTTCTCGGAACCCGGCACGACGAGCTGTAACAGTCGGATCTCACCGTAGCGCGGATCGAGGGCAGTCGTCTCGATGTCGACCCCGACGATGTCGGCTTGGGCGACCCCCTGAGCGATGCCAGGGAGATCGCTCGCTTTTGTTATGAACTCGTAGTCGAGCACAGCGACTACGCAGCCTTGGCCAACTTCTTACGCCCGGCAGCCGAGACGCGGTACTTCCCGCGCTCGACCTTCTCGACCAGGCCCGCCTGCACGAGGCGCCGCAGCGAGTTCCGCGTCCACGAGTTGCTCTTCTTCTTGCTCTGGGATTTGAAGCACGCGGTCGCCAGCTCAGTGATCGTTAGCACCGCGCGCAAGCCCGCGCCGGAACCGTTCAAGGCGCCCAGCACCTTCGACTCCTTCGCGTTGAGCCCGGCCACGGAAAGCTCTATGGGGGCGGCGCTCTGACCGGTCGTGGGGGTCTTCGACTTCGGCGCCGCCTTACGGGGGGCGCGCTTCTTGGCGGGGGCCTGCCCTTTGGCTTTCTTCAGGGCTGCAGCGACACCTTTGACTTTGGACTTCTTCGCCATCGTCCGACTCCTATTCCATGGGAGCGATCAGCTCCCAACATCCATGAGGGCACTATACCACGTTTGCTCTTGAATTGCACGCCAGAAAATCGATCCCACACAGCCTCGCGTGGGCCTGCGCACGATGCAGGTCGCCCTCCACGAGAGCGATCACCATGACCCCCGGCACACGCCGGGAACCGCAGACGGCAGTCGCCGCCCCGATCAGCCGCGAGGGTACCTGATTGTCGGAGAGAACGGAGAGGAAGCACTCCGCGGAGATGCGGGCGGAGGGGACGACCGCCACGAAAACTTCCGCGCTCACCTGTCGTGCTCGGGCCACGTATCGGTATGGAGGAAGCGGTCTTTGTAGAACTCGTGCAGCTCGGCATCGCTCGGAATCGAGTCGATCTCCTCGTAACCGAGGATATGGCCTTGCGCCCCAAGCGTCCGCCACAGCTCCAAGGTGAGGGGCTCGAACCGCCAGACGACCTCTTTGCCGTCATCCCCGACCTTCTCGATGTCCTTCAGCTCCACAACGCCGTCCTCGTCCAGAACGACGTCCCCGAATATCTGGTGGCCTCCGTGCACATCGTTGTTCACGAGGAACTGGTACATCTGCCGCCAGCCGCCCTTTTCGGAGTGACCGTGCCGCTCGCGCACCCCCATGGCGATCATGGGGGCCTCCAAGAAATTGCCCCCGACATTCGTGAGCAGGTAGACCTGATCATATTGCAGCGGCATCTCACACTCCCAGCAACGGCTTCACGTACTTATTATATGCCTCGCCCAGGTCGCTGACCACCACCACGTAGTCATCAATCGGGACACCATTGATCTCTTCGATGCCCTCTTGCCGGGCCGCACTGATGAGAGCTTTCCGGCGCTGCTCCGAGGACGTAGCGATGCGTAGGATCTTGTTGAGGTGGAGACCGCGCCGGAACGAAATTTCGTTGCCCGTGTGGTGCGTCTTGGAGTTCGCCGCCACCTTCGACTCGACGGATGATCGATTCTTGAACGTGGACCCGTGCGCCTTCCCGAAGGTGTCGCTGTTGTACATGTAGGTGTTGAGGCGGTCGAGCACACTCGGGTGGATAATTGCCTGATACATCCCAGAGAAGGAGTGGCTGCCGAAGCTGTATGAACCCTCTGCGCCTGCCTTCCCGACGACGCGACCCAGGATACCGTCCGCGGAGCCCGTGCCCACGTCCGAACTGTACGAGCCTCCGAACTGGGGAATGCCCGCCAGGTTGCGCTCGTGGATCGACATCAGACCGGACTTGAGAATCGACACCGCCGACTCCATGGAGCCGATGCCGTTGAACACGAATCGCACATCCTTCATCTTCTTCCAGCGGCCCGGCAGGATGTGGCTGTGGTAACCCTTGAAAACTTCCTCTTCGTAGACGCTGTCGATGTCCTTGGCGGATACATGCGATGCCTTCAGAGCAGCTCGAATCCCCTCCACGGTGCGCTGGGACTCGGGCATAGCGTGCGCCTTCTTGGGACTCTTCGCCCAGAGCAGGCGCATGAGCCGCATGACCTCGCGCTCGTCCTTTGTCGGGTTCTTGAACACCTCGGTTCCGGCACCCTCGACAGCGGCATTGAGTGCTTCCTTCGCCCTGGCCATGACCTGGGAAGCAGGCACGTCGCGCACCTTGATGTACACAGCGCCCATGTAGGCGTACTGCCCTTCACCCGTCGCCAGGAAGCACTCGGTGCCCTTGTGGGTCCAGGCCACCCCATCGTTGATGGTGGTGATGGTGCCGGGCTTCTCAACGAACCCTCCGAACTCCGGATCGAAGTCCGCCTGATGGAAGGTGTAAGAGGCGTGGCTCGTCTTGGGCGAGTTCTGGATCTTCTGCCACATCTTCCGGCGCAGTTTGAAGTGGATGAGGTAGTAGGTGCCCTTGGCGTCCTTCCACTTCTTGCCCTTGCCCGCCTGACCCTCCACAGCAGAGCCACCGTGCATGATGCCGTGACCCTCGCGACCGGGTTCCACCTTGTCGAGTTGGGCGAACTCCTCGACGTTGGGCTCCCTGTCCGCAGGCGCAGGTATCTGGGGCCAGTACTTCGGCTTGTCCGGCGTGCCCATGTAGGCTTCGGAGATGAGCACCTTTTTCGTGACCGTGGCGCTCTTGTACTGGTCCTCGTCCACCACGACCATGTGATAGGCGCTGCCGGTGTTGATCCTGGGGTCAGGTTGGTCCTCGAATACCGGCAAAGGCTCGACACCGATCTCTTTCAGGAAGTCGAGCAGCTTGGTAGACGACGTCTCCTTCGACAGCTTCAGTGTGATGCGCCCAGCGTCGGGGTCGGGCTGCATCGTCTTCGGGTCGTTGTAGGCGTACTCTTTGATCCCGTACACCGTCTTGGCGAGGTTCGGGCCCGTGTACGTGATGTTCTTGTACTTGACCTTCTGCTTCTCTTTCTCCGTCAGCCACCCCTCATCGAAGGTGAACGCGCCTTCCTCGCCGGTCCGCTTCTCGTACAGACCGGAGAGGAACTCCTCCCAGTCCGACCGCAAATGGAGTTTGCGATGCAGCACCTCACTGAGGAACCGATCCCGCTTGCGCTCGCTCTTCGGGAAGCGGTCCTTCGCATAGGCACGGACCATGTCGACATAGTCCTTGGAGTCGATGTTCTCGATCTTGATGAGAGCGGTGAGAAGTTCCTTCGGGTCGAAGTCGACCTTGCCCTGGACAAAGGCTCGCCAGAACTTGTTGTAGTAGGGCTCGATGGGGTTCGGGTTGTAGCCGGACGAGAGTTTGTCCTTGCCGAAGAACTTGAACCCCTGCTCCTTGTCGATGGACAGCACTCGACCGGATTTCGTCATGACCATGTTGCCGGAATAGGTGTCGTGCTGGGACAACAACCAGTCCATCATGTGGTCGGTGGCGACGTCCTTCTGTTGCTGCGGCGTCAAGGTCTCGGGCGCGACACCCGAAAGGGTGCCTTCCGGAGCGAGGTCGACCCACGGCTGCAGCGTACCGAGTTGGCCCTTCATCTTCACGGTCTTGACCGGGATGTGCTCGGGCCGAATCATCAGAGCGAGCGCCGCAGACGCCTCTTGCGCGTGCGCGCGGAACGCCTCGGTCTTCTTGCCGCCCTTGGGGATAGATGGTTTGAAGATGTACCTGCGCCCCGTCGCCGGGTCTTCATACACATCCTTCTTGCCCGCACCGCCCATGCCGAAGGACGCACCCGATCCGAGATATTTCAGGGTGGTGGGATCGGGGAGCTTGCTCGCCAGGTCTTTGGTCAGCGAGGAGATGGGCTCCGTGATCCCCGTCGTCGGAGACGGGGGAGACGGAGGAGCCGCTGGCGGAGTCACCGCCGTAGCCGCAGCCCCGGGCGCGGCGGACACCGGAGCAGGCGCACCGGGCGCGGCTCCGATCTCAGACAGCGCGATGAGCGTGGAAGTCTTCTTCCACATCTGCTTCCAAGCGGTGTATTTGTACTCGCGGTACTTCTTCTTGCTCTTCAGCCACGCCGCGACGGTGCCATCGGGCAGCAGGGTAAACTCTCGCTTCTGAATCCAAGAGTACGCAGTCCTGTAGAGCGGGTAGCCGTTGGGGTCGGTCGTGCCCAACGGTTTGAGAGAGGGCGGCACTTTGGCCGGGGCTGCCACGGGCGCGGGCTCGAATGCCGGTTTCGGTGGCTCCACGGTCGCGGGGATCGGAGGCGCCCCCTTCATAGCCTCGACATCGGATAGCGAGTAGAGCACCACCGGGTCCACGGGGAACCACTCTTTCATGCCCGTCTCGTAGTGCCACTCCTTGTACTTAACGTTGCTCGACAGCCAGTCGGCCATCTTACCGTTCGGGAGCAGAGTGAGGTACAGCCCCTCCGCCTTGCTCTTGAACAGCGGCAGACCATTCACATCGGTGGTACCGGTATCCTCCAGGTCTTCCGCCCCGGGGCCTTGGGGCGTGCCTGTCGCTGCCGCAGCTCCTCCCAATTCCGCCGCTGAAGCGTATGTCTTCGGGTACTCCGTGGCCCACGAATCCCCAGCCCAATAGACCTTTTGATATTTGCTGAGTCCGGGGTTGTAGTAGTAGACGTCCCCGTTCGGGTGGACAAAGAAGTCGACATCCTTCTGCGACTCCGCCGTGGATTTGTAGATTGGGAGACCGTCAAAGTCCGTCTCGCCCGTCAGCGTCAGGTGCTCGGGCGCCGTCGGCGTGGCTGCCACCGCCCCGGCTCCTCCCAGCTCCTCTGCCGAGAACTGCTGGAGCGGTTGGACCACCTCCCACTGTCCGACCCATTCGTCATCGATCTTCGCACCAGCCCATTGCATGAGCCGGTACTTCTGAATCAGCGGCACCCACTTGTACACCTTGTCATTGACGGTGATGAAAACGTGCTCGGGGTCAGCACCGGGAGGGTCCGCCTTGTAGGTCACGAACCCGTTCTTGTCCGTCTCGCCTGTCGGCGTCAGGTGCTCGGGAGCTGCCAGCGTGGCAGTCGACGTCGTCTGCGGCTCCGGGGCCTTGAAATCCGACGCCTTGTAGTAGACCGCCGGTTCGGCGTAGTGCCACTTCCCATCCGCAGGATCGAAAGCGACCTTCCTGTACTCCCCGGTATGGGCGCCCGAGATCATGAATTTGCCGAGTTTCCCATCGGGGAACTGCGTGACAGTGACTTCCGCGCTGTCCGCCACATTCGTCAATTTGACGAACGGGAACCCGTGAGCGCCCTTTTTCCCCGTAAGCATGGGCGCAGGAGACATGTACTCTTGCTCTTCATCGGGCGGCGCCGCTGACTCTGCGCCCGCCTTCAGGTACATCGCCTTGATGTCGTCCAGGTCGAACCACTGGGTAGGAGTGCCCGTCTCCCACACCGCGTCGGCGGTGTTGTACTCCATCCGGAGATACTTACCCGTTGAGGAAGACCAGACCGCCCAGTCTCCGTTGGGGAGCAGCGAGAAGCCCCCCTTCTGTGAGACTTCCTCGGTCGCCTGTACGTACAGCGGCAGACCGTTGACGTCGACCTCCCCTTTCGGCTTCATCTTCTTGTACTGGCCCACGCCCATCGCCTTGACGTCTGCCTTGGTGATCATCTCGCCCGTGGGCTCGAACACGAGGCCCTTGGTCGGATCGGCCTTCTGGATCTTGAGATTGCCGGTGGCGTCGAGCTGCCCGAATTTACCGTTCGGCAGGACAACTACCACATTGCCCGCAGTGTCCTTCAACTTCGCCAACGGTAGCCCGTCGTCCACGTCGTAAGAGTTCGCCATAGACGAGTGCTTGCCTGGAGGCGTCCAGATATCCCCCGTGTTGTAATATGCGTGGACAGCGGGGTCCAACTTATGAAGGATGTACCCGCCGTTCCCAGGCGACCACACTCCGACCTTCTTGTCCGGCAGAAGCGAGTATTCGATCACAGACGTGCCGAATTTCGCCAGAGGGTAGCCGTGCTGATCCTGCTTCCCTGTCATCACGAGAGTAGGCTTCGCGGCCTTCGGCTTCGCGACCTTCGGCTTCGGCACGGGCGCCTGCGGCGTCGGCGCGCTGCCCGCTGCCTGGGCCTGGAGTTTTTGCGCCTCTTTCAGTGTCACGAACTTCGTGGGGTGCGTGGGATAGAAGTCGCCCATCCCGTAGTCCACCTGCCACTTCCACACGAGGTACTTCTTGTGCTTCTTCTGCCAGCGAGCGACTCGCCCGTCGGGCAGGAGCGTGAGCGCGTCCCCCTCTTCCTCCGCGTCCGGATCATCGACGTCGAAGGGCACCGTCTGCACCATCTGGAAGCCGTTCAGATCCTTCTTTCCCGGGAGCAGCTTCGTGTGCTCGGGCACAGCGGTCGTGTGCGGCGTCGGTGCAGCCTTCGCCGCCCCGGCAGTCGTGACCTTGTGATAGCGCCCCTTGACAACCGCCAGCGACAGCGTCTTCAGAAGTTGCTTCGCCTCTCCAGGCAGCACCACACCTGAAGAGCTGGAGGGTGTGAACCCGTGCGCCGGGTTGTAGTCGAAGACCCGGTAAAACTTTCCTGACTTCGACCAGCGCGCGACCCGGTCGTCCGGCAGAAGCGTGTAGCCGCTGACAGTTGCGCCCTCTTCCCACTCGATGACCTCGTCCACCAGCGGTAGACCGTTCGCGTCGACCTTCCCGGTGTACTTGGTGAGGGACGGAGGCTCCTCGGGCGTCGGCGCCACGATCTGATGCTCCGTCTCGGGCTTCGTGGAGGGCTTCCCCTTCTTGGTCGACGGTACCTTGCCGTCCTTCGCCGCCTTCGCCAGAGCCTTCTTGATACCCTTCTTGGCAGCGCCCACCGCCGCCGAGGTCGCCGCCTTGGCGCTCTTCGCCTTCTCGGGTGCGGGGGGAGGCTTGGGGGGCTCTGGGGGCGGCTCAGGGGCCTTCTTGTGCGCGATGTCTTGTGGTGAGATCATCGGCGCGTCATAGTCCACGTCGTACTCGCCGCTGGAGTCCTTGAACACCGGGTAGTAGGCGTTGTCCCCGCCCGACCAGTCCCCGAACTTCCACTTCCCGCCGGGCGGGAGGATGGAGTAGATTTCTCCGGTGGCGATCACCTCGCCCTTCAGGTGCCCATTCGGGTCTTTCCCGGCAGGCTTCATGTCAGAGGGCACGCCGTACTGCGCGGGCATCGCCTTCGGCATCTTCGGCGGCTTGAACTTGACCTCTGGCGGAGACACCTGCTTCCCCGGAGGGCCTACCGGGAGCGGCGTCCCGGGTTTCCAGTCCAAGGGGTAGATATCCTTCGGCCCGGTGTAGGTCGTCGGGTCGATCTGCCCGGCAATCGGCATCGCCTGCGGCAACCAGCCGAGTTTCAGGGCGTACTTCTTCTTGATTTGAGCGTGCGGGACGTCGACAGGCCCGATGACGACCCCGCCCGGTTGCTTCGCCCAGACCCAGACTTTCTTGTCGTCCCAGTTGAACACGGGAACGAACTTCTCTGGGTCCGGCTGCTTTGCCTCTATCAGCAGGCGCCGCCTGGGCGCGGGCAGAGCAACCAATGCGGGGCTTGTAGTCTCACTCATACCGATCTCCCGGCTGAGTCTATGAATACCACACCTCAGAAGGCGACGTCATCTTGCTCGGGGGGTGATTTCGGGGGCGGGGGCTCCTTGGCCAGCACGTCGGCCAGGGCCACGATGGCGGGGCCGAGGACGGTGTTGATGTCCTTCGCGTGGACCTTGCAGTGGTCCGCCACCTTCTTGATCGCCGCTCGCGTCTTGCGGTTCATGGCGACGTAGATGTGCTCCCGTTTGCCGTAGGTGAAGATCATGAACGAGAGCTGGACGGTGTCGCCGTAGCTCGACCACAGCTCGTTCAGGATGCGCTCCAAGTCTTTCAAGGTCTTGGCTTCTTTGGCCTTCTTGGCAAACTCTTTCTGCTTGTCCGGCGGCAGCCCGGCCTTCGACAACCCCTGCTTGATGCCGCTGACCAACTTGTCCCAACCGTGCTGGTCGGTGTAGGCGAAGAGCCCTTGCAGCGCGTCCTCGCCGTACTTCTTGGCCATCTCCCGGTAGAGGATCGCCATCTTGTCGGGGTTGAGCTTGCCCTTGAGGACGTTGAGCCGGACCGTGACCAGCTTCTGAAGGTCTTCGTCCTGCCACTTCGGCCCGTCAAGGACCATCGTTGGGATGGAATCCAACTCCAGCTCCACCGCCGCTGCGACCCGGTGCTCGCCCCCGATGATACGGAAGCGTCCGTCGTCCATCGGGACCGCCTGCACGGTGTCGATGAAGCCGACGTCCTCGATCTCTTTGACGAGTCGGTTGAACTCGTCCTGCTCCATGGAGTTGGGGTTCCAGGCGTTGTTGTCCATGATCGCGGGAGAGATCATCTCGAATCGAGTGCTGAAGCCTTCGGGCATGGTCAACGCTCGGACAGGACGACAGCAAGGTTCTGGCACTTGCCCGCGAGGAAGAGCAGCTCGCCGGTAAACTGCCGCAGGAAGGCGTCCAACTTCTCCTCTGCGTCCGCCGTGGGCAGGTCGATGCCCGCGATGCCGTTACCCACACTCGTGCGCCACTTGGTCGCGATCCGCTCGATCTGCTCCAGCTCGGTGTGGATCTCTTCTGGGTCGATTGGCAGTGTGTTATTCATCCGATCCCTCCGCGGCCTCCGCGACCTGTTGCAGCGCGTCCATGCCGTACTCGATCACCCACCGCTTGGGGTCGATGACCACGAGCCGCCTACCCATCAGGCGCTCGAACTTCGCCAGGAACCGCAGGTGGGTCTCGGGGTCGTCGGCCCTGCGGAAGTCGTTCGTCGCCAGGAAGTCGGTGCAGATGAGGTCGAGGAGTGCTCCGTTCGGCATCGGCTTGCGCGTAGGCGCGAGCTGTTGAGCGCGCTCCAACGCCAGGGTGACATTCGCGTTCTCTCCCGGGGTGAGTTTGAATGGGATCTTCCGGTAGCGGTCAGGGTTCGAGGGCGGGAGCGGGCCCTGGAAGTCGTCGTCATCGTCGTCGTCGCCAGTCCCCACCGCCGCTGCCTGCTCGTGCTTCTCTTGGTCCTTCAGCGCCTGACTGATCACCTCGCGCAGCTCATCTTGATTCAGTTGCTCTGCCATCTCGATCCACTGCTCCGCGTTATTACCGTCGATCACTCGGATCAGATCCCGGACCTTGGTCCAACCCAACGCGACGATCTTCTTCTGGGTCTTGCGGTCGAGCTGGCCTTCCAACGTCACATGCAGGTGGTGCCAGATGCCCTTCAGCCGCTCGATCTTCCGCTGGTTGAGCCCTAGTTCCTCTTCGGCCCACTGCTTGTAGTTGTCATACCCCCACGCCACGCACACACAGGCGTTACGGCGTTCCCCGTTGATGGGGGTGGCCCACACGGTGTGGATGATCTCGGCCAGCTCCATGTAGCCCTGGTCGATGGACTTGACAAGCTTCCGCGCTCGCCGCCGTATCTTGGTGCCCCACGCCTCGGACCCGGGTAGTTCCGCAACTGCTGCCAGGCTCATCGACCCTCCTTGATAAAAATGATCTCCTGCGCCCGCACCTCTGTGAGTTTTCCATGCTGGCCTTCGCGGTTCATCAACTCGCCGTCGACCAGCACGTAGGAGCCGCGAGTGAGGCGTTGCTGGCAGATGTCCACCAGCGGGCCGATGTAGACATTCACCTTGATCCAGGCGGTGATCACACCGCTCTCCGTCTTGCGATCCGACGCCATGGAGAAGGACATCACCGGGGACTCGTCCGGCAGACGCCCGAAACGTATGTCACCTGAGACGTTACCGGAAACGATCACTCGGTTGAGCCCGCGCATACTAACCTGCCATGCCTCTCGCCATCCGAATCACATCGGTGTCTAGACAGGCTACCACAGCGCCCACGGCATCGAAACCGTGCTCCCACTGCCCGTTGGGCTGCGGCGGCTTCTTGGCCGGGAACTCGGCTTTGAAGGCGTCGAACTGCCGGGGGTAACGCGCCTCAAGCGCGCGGCGCACGTCCTCTTTCGTGGCGGTCTTGATGTCGCAAACTACCTTCTTGATCTCCTGCGGGGTGGCTGTCGCCATCGGCAGTTGCAGATCCTCCGTGAGATCGGCCAGAATGCCCCACGTCATCGCCACCTTCGCCGCCGCGCTGGCGTTGCGCGGAAAGGACATCGTCTCCCCGGCAATGGCCAACGGCTTCCAACGCTTCACAGTCTCCCGCACCATGGACGCAATGGCCCGCGCGCGACAGAAGTTGTCGTCGGCCACCTTCACGTTCCGCTTCTTGGGGGACTTCTTGGTACGGACGACCTGGACGGATAGGACTCGCTCACGTTCCGGAAACAGTCTGACTACGGCCATGCCGAACGAGGCGAACCCCGGGTCCACACCGAGCACGCAAACTTCACGTCCCATCCTCCGCCTCCCTCACCATGCCTCGAACGTTGAACAGCCGGGACGTCAGCGCGATGGACGACAGGATGCGGTTCGCGTCCGCGCACGACCACAGACGCCCGTCCTCGGTCCGCTTGAACTCGCGACCGACCTCCGTCTCCACGTCCGCAATCATGTGGTCGATGTCGTCGCGCCGGGGCTTCCCCCACTCCGACTCGTAGAGCCAGCACAGCGAGCACACCGGGGTGCCCTTGCGCACGGAAAGAAGTTCCGGCGTGGCCAGCTCCCACCGGGCCTGGCGCTTGTCGCACATGTCGCACGAGATGTCCCAGAGCGCCCCCGGTAGGGGCCGCATGACCTTCGGGTCGAGTATCAGCGGCTTGTGGCCCATCACACGTCCTCGAAACAGGTCTCCGCCACACCGCACAGGTTGGCGCGCTTGCAGTCCGACGACGCGCAGATGCGCTCGGGAAGTTTACTCTCCGGATCGGACACACCCTCGCGAATGTCGCGAAGCAGGTTCTTGATTGCCTCGACGTGGTCCTCGTCGTACTCCACGAGGTGGACGATGAGCGCCTTCATCCCGTTCGCGCCCTTGTCCCAGTAGATGATCAGTCCCCAACGGCAGCCGGTGCGCCACATGTACCCCTGAGCCTGCGTGACGTGGTCCAACTTCGGGCAGCCTCGCACCTCCCACGCGCCCCGGGAGCTGATCGATTTCACCTCCAACACTCCGAGGCCGGGCAACCCCTCCAACCGCAAAAAGCCGTCAGGGTGTCCGTCGAGCAGGTACTCCGGAGACTTGATGTACTGCTCCACGTAGAGGCAGTTGTCCGAAGTGAGTTCCACGTTGCACTCTTCGCAGGTCTCGGGGCGCAGCATCTGCGCGTCCTCGAACTCCTGCACGAACTCGGCATGTTCCGGCGTGCCGTCTTCCGGCACCTCCCACTCCACCGGAGCGCCGTGAGCCGCGCCGCACTCCCCGCAGATCCAGCGACCCAGCAGAGTTTTCGTGGCGGGCAGGATGCGATTCTGCAGCACCCAATGGAGCGCGTTGCCATGCTCGAATATAAGCGCCAGGTCCGGTTCCACCTTGTCTTCCCGCGTCACCCCGTCACGGGCACACAACACCTCTTCCCGGGCGCACAGATAGGACACCCCCGACATCCGAATCCACGAATCGGCTTCCAGGGGCGGCTTATCCCGGTTCTCTCGGATTGCGTCACGTATCAGGGGTCTCAGGGCATCAGTCGCCTTAGCCATCGTCTTACTCCCTTTCCATCGTCCTTTTGGACCTCGTCCGTCTCACCATCGTCCGTCTCGCCCAGCACCTCTCCGAGACCCTCATAGCACGCTCGGATCAGCTCCCCGCCTTCTCGATCTGTCGTCTCCTGCTGGCACACAGGGCAGATCCACCAGCCCTTCGCGACGGACCATTCTAGCAGCTCTTCACAAGCGATGCACTCCAGCTCCAAACCGAGTTTTCCCTCGGCTGCTCCGATGAGCACGCGCACGCGCTCGAACGCCTGGATATTGAGCGAGTCCCGCATCCGCTCGATGTCCCGCACGAGCATCGGAATGCCCCGTCCCATCAGTCCTCTTCCAGGGCGGCGAGCAGTCGCTCCGCCACGTCCAACGGCAACATGAGCCAGTCCTCTGCGTGCCCGTCCGCTTCCTCGAAATGGAACGCCATGGCGGGCACCTTCATCCGGCGCTTGGCACCCACCGCGACCTTGGCGAGCCACCTCCGCGTCACACCTATCGACTTGGTGTTGGGCTCCGCCCGCTTGTGCTCGATGTGCAGGTCTTTGGTGGTGATGTCGCCGCAGGCAGTCGTGGGGTCGCTGGCAGACCAGGGCAGCCCTCCGGAGCGCCCGTGGGTGCGGCCACCGAGACGCTTGGCCACCTTTTTCTCCTCGCGGGTGGACCTCTTCGCCTTGTCGTAATTGGCGTCGAACGTCTTGGGGCGTGGGTCGGTCATCCCATGAGCACCGCCGAGAGCGCCTCGCCGTACCTCTTCTTCAGCTCGGCGTCCTGCACGAGCGCCACCGCGAGTTTGGACTGGGACTGCCACTTCTCACCGAAGCAGAGCCAGCCGTTGCCGTCCTTCTCGACCAGGCCGACTCGCTTGCCCATCTCGATCATGCCGGGCTCCTCGTAGACCTCACCCTTTTGCTTGATCTCGGTGTCGGCCAGCATGAGGCGCCACTCGCCCTCGACCTTCGCGCCAGCCGACTTGTTCTTCTCGACTTTGAAGCCCATGTCGACCCACAGTGGCCTGCCCGTGACATCGTCCATCTCGTACTTACCGCCGAACGTCTTGGTCTCCGTGGTCGCAGAGAAGCCGGGTCCGAATCCGGCGGGCTGCGTCTCGGGGCTCCCGAACATGACGCCGATCTTCATGCGGATTTGGTTCGTGAAGAGCAGCGTGGGCCGACGCCCGGTCCGGTTGCCCAGCCAGTTGAAGGCTGCGACGAACTTGCGGATGCCGCGCCCGACGACCCGGGCCTGCTCCGCCTGGAGCGCCTTCTTGCTGCTCTCCTCGATCTCCTTCGCCGGGGTCATGAACGCCAGCGAGTCGATGACCATGAAGTCCACGCTCTTCGACCGCAAGAGCGCCTCCCCGATGTCGAGAGTTTGCTCGGCGTACTCCGGGACCGACAGCAACACCCGGCTCGTGTCGACACCCTGGAGCCGCGCCCACTCCTGGTCCCACGAGCCTTCGACGTCGAGAAACGCGCAGACCGTCTCGCGGAACTTCTTGCACTCGCACTTGCCGTCGGCGTCAGGGAACGTGTAGCAGTTGGAGCACATCTTCTGGGCGTTACCCATGGTGCGCAGGCAGATCGCCGTCTTGCCCGTAGACTTGTGGCCCCAGACGATGTTGATCTTGCCTATGGGATAGCCGCCCCCAAGAGCGTAGTCGTAGAAGAAGATCCCTGCTGGAAGGCGATGCACCTTCTGAATGCGGAACTCGTCCGCGGGCTTGAGGATGCTGGCGCCGTGACTCTTCTTGATCGTCTTGAGCAGGTCGCTGTCCACGAGTTCTTGGAAGCGGCTCTTCTTATCCTTCTTTTTCTTCGCCATCGCGCCCCCTAAAACAGGCCCTGGCCTGCCCCCTTCTTTTTCCGAAGCTGGGAGACCCGCACCTTCCCCTTCTCAATCTCCTCGGTCAGCCGCTGCTCCGTGAACTGGGACGCGAACTTCGCCGCGCCGTCGATCTCTTCCCGGTAGCACGGCACACTGACACTCACCTGCACCGACAGCGACCAGTAATTCCCCATGTTGAGTGTCACGCTCGTGCGGGTTCCCGTGCGGGCGGGCTCGGTAACGAAGTCGAGCACCTCGATCACGGCGTCTTCCTCTTCGGGGTCTCCCACCAATTCCCCGGTGTCCTTGTACATCCGGCGCACCGAGATTGTGGCGGGCTCGCTGATCAGCTCCTTCGCCGCCGCCAGCTCCTCTTCCAGCCTCTCCAGATCTTCCTCGACCTGGGACTCCGTCGTGGGGTGGTCCTCTTCGACTGCTCTTGCCTTCATTCTTTCAACCTCGCGTCCATGATCCCTAACCTAGTCCATCCATCCACGATCTCATCGTGGAAGTCTTCCCATTCGGACTGTCCTCGAACCACACCCCCACGCTTGTTGAACGCCTCTTGCACTACCTCGATCATGTCGAGGGTGTAGAGCCGGTACTCCAACGACGACGCGAGTAGGGGCGTCCTGGGCAGCACCCCGCGCTTTTCCATCTGCGCGAGGGCTACCACCGTCCTGTTCACGGCCCCAGCCAAGGTTCCGACCTTGTAGAGCCGCAACATCGTCTCGGCCCCGCTGCGAAAGACCACAACGCGGTCCACGTAGGGGGGACGTTTCTTCTCCTGAAGCACGGCGCTGTCGAGCTTTCCAGCCTTGTACAACGCTTTGCGAGCTGCCTCGACCATCTCCAAGGTGTAGAGCCTGTCACCGCGCTTGGAGCGGTGAGGCGTCTCGGGTAGCGTGCCGTTGCGCTCCCACACGCGGATAGTCGATATGCCTTTGCCGAGTGCCTTCGCCAGAGCCCCGATGGTGAACATGTGGACCGCGACGCCGTCCACCTCCACCTCGACCGTCTTCCAGGTCGCCAGCGAGCGCAACTTCACAGCCTGCTTCACCTGGCGACCCTCGGCTTCCGCAGTCTTGCGGCGGCGCTCGCGGGCGGCGTCGTTCCACCCCTGCACGCGCTTGCGATATGCGGGATCGTTGGCGTAGCGTTCGCGACGTCGCTTATTGAGATCGTCGCGGTGCTCATCGTACCACCCCTGGAAGTAGTCTGGAGTTTTCGGGGTGTCGGCCATGCCCCATCTCTACCAGATACCTCGAAATTGTCAAGTCAGGCGGTTGTAGAACCGCTCCCGTTTGCGCCCCTGGTTCTCGAACATCGGGATCGCGTCGTCTCTGAAGTCGACCACGATGGGTTGCTTCTTACCGTCGAACGGACGTTGTATGCGCCCGACCGCCTGCTCCACGTCGCTCATAGGCGTCGTGAGGAACAGCGTGTCGAGCGCCGGGATGTCGAGCCCCTCTGCTGCGTACTGGACCGTGGCGAAGATGACCTTGGCCTCCGCTGACCTTGCGAGCTGTTGCTTCGTCCGACCGCCGACGTACTGCCCGATTGACACGTCGCCCGCCTGCATGGGCCACAACTTTCGGATCTGCTCCTCCAGGCGCTGCAGATGGTTCAACCGCTCGCTGAGTACGAGGATCTTCCGGCCCGCCGTCAACGCTGCCAGGAGCTGATCCACGATCATGTCGTTACGGTGCCGACTGGCACACAGGAACCGCAGGAGCAGCGACCGTGGAGCCAGGTGCGGGTTGAAGCGGTCGGTCTTCACGAGTTTGAACTTCGACCACACCCGCTTGACGACCGGCGTCAGCCGCTCCTCTTTCCCTGCGAAGATGATCGGGCCGATATGCAGCCAGAACGCATCGTCCGCGCCATCCTTCCGGCGCGGGGTCGCCGTGAAGCCGAGACGGTACTTCGCCTTGAACCGAGGGGGCACGGGCGCCCACGTCCGCGCGCCGATGCGGTGGCACTCATCTACGATGATAAGCCCTGGCCAGTCCCACAGCTCGTCTGGGTAGGTCTGGTTGCTGCCGAGGGAGTGCACCATGCCCATGACGATGGTCTTGCCCTCGAAATCGCACTCGTCTTGTTGCACCCGCCCGATCTTCGCCGCCGGAAGGAACTTCTGAATACGCTCCATCCACTGGTCCATCAGGAACTCTTTGTGGACGACCACGAGCGTCGGCACCCGCAGCTCCGCCGCGATGGCAAGCGCGACCACCGTCTTGCCCCAACCGGGCTTGGCCTGGACGATGCCGCCCAGCCGCCCCGCACGGAACATGGGCACCACCTCGTTCAGGGCGACCTGCTGCTCCGGTCGGAGGGTGCCGACAAACTCCGCTGGCCACCAGTCGTCCGCGCCCTCCGTGACCTGGAGGTCCACGGTGTGCACCGGGCGACGGCGGTCGAAAAAGAACTCGCGAGGCATCCCGAAACGGGTGGGCTCGTTCGCGTAGAGGGGCACGGGTTCCGGAGGGTCACCGGGGTAGTCGCCCGCCTTTCGAGGATGCACTGTCAGCATCTCTTGCAGGTTGACGACCTGTTCCGACGTCAGGTCGGACTTCTGGAGCCACGCATACCCCGCGACCTCGACGTCCATGTCAGAGCCCCGGGCGTGGGTTCAGCTCGTCGGCGCGCTGGAACTCGACTTCGCCTACCACCGCCTCGAACCAGCCGAGAGGGGGAACGTCCGTCGCGTCCTTCGCTGCCCATCTGTACTGCACCACCCGGGGTTCGCCGGTACGGAGGTCTTCCATGCCGACGTCGAGCCGGTGCTCGCCCAGGTAGACGCGCACGAGTCGGAGTTTGATATCCATATCGCTCCTGCGGCCAATGGCCGCTAAAGTGGTGCCGTACCTTCGCCCGGGGTACGACTTGAGGACCGCCTTTCGCCTCCCACACTCTGTCGGGGTACCCATGGCTCCCAACAGGCCCGGCCCTCGCCCTGCCAGGCCCCCTACAGCATCCTGCTTCTCCCTGGCCAGGGAAGGCGCGGGGGCGGCGCCAGTGGCCGCGATGAAATCAATCACCTTCGCCGCTCTAAGCGGGTGGCGTGGACCGTCGCCAATGTCTCCCTGCGCTCATGCGCTTCTCCCCACGGGAAGGCCCAGGAGCGGGCCACCTCGGCGCCTAGAAGGGGACGTCGTCCTGCTTCGCGGCCCCGCTACCACCACCGCCCGAACCCTTCGGGGTGTCCTGGTCGTCCGCCTGCACGCCGCCCAGGAACATCCGCATATCCTTCGGGGACTTCGGCTTGAGGATCTCGAAATAGTTGAACGCTGGGACGATGCGCGGGAGCTTGCCGTTCTCGGCGGGCTCGATCTGGAAGATGCGCTGGACCTTCGCCATGACCTCGGCGTCTTTCTCCGCTTCCTCCCAGAGGTCCGCGAGTCGCTTCCCTCGGTAGTTCACATGGTCGAACATCTTGTCCATGTCGATGTCGCGCTGGAACTCCCAGTCGTCTCCGCACACCGGGGCGTTGTCGTCCTCGCGGGTGAGACGCCACATCGTACCGACCAGCGCGCCCTTGGTCTCCTTCTTCCGCTTGAACTTCTTGAGTGAGCGCAGCTTCATCTGCACGAGGCGCATCTCGTACTGATGCTTGTTGCCCTTCTTGTCCTGCCACTCAGAGCAGTCCACCGCCGTGTTGTAGCCGCAGTAGTACCGGCTGTTGGGGCCGAGCTGGGTGCAGCAAACTACGTCGTCGCTGCTCCCCTGCTGACAGGTGAGCCAGTTGCGGTAGTTGCCGTTCATCTTCGGGTTGTGCTCGTAGATGCAGCACGGATCGTCATCGACCCACACCACGTCCTTGGACGCGCCCTGCGGAATCCAGATGCGCCCCGGTCCGGACAGCTCGTCCAGCCGTTGCTGCTCCTTGTCGATCCCGTCAAAACCCTGGTTGTACCAGGATGATTCTCCACCACTCATCGGATCTCTCCTCTCTTACGATTCTCAATCGCCTCTACTGGCCAAACGGCCTATCAGAAGGGGTGCTTTTCCGGAGCTGCCCCGTCTCCACGCACTTTCACCTCGCCGGTCGCCGGGTCGTACTTGTCGCCGGTCGCGGGGTCGGTCACGAGCCCGTCCTCGTCCTGCTCGTCCGACTCGCCCATGTCCGAGTTTGAGGGCTCCCCCTTCGCCTCGGCTGCGGGCTCTTCAGACTTGTCCTCGTCCTTGGCCTCGGCTGCGGGCTCTTCAGACTTGTCCTCGTCCTTGGCCTCGTCCTTGGGCGCCGCGTCCTTGGCGGGCTCGGAATCAGGTTCCTCGGTGGACTCGTCCGCCTTCTCCTCGGGCTTCCCCTCGGATTTCTCGGGCGGGGTGTCCTTGGGCTCGCCACCCTCGGAGTACTCCTCCGTCTTCGGCCCTTCGGGCGGCTTCGGCTCTTTCTTCTTGCGCGACTTGCGCTTCTTGGGGGTCTTCTTGCCGTCCATCCGCACCTTCGCGAGCAGATTGTCGACAGCCTTCCGACAGTCGGGGCACATGTCATCGAAAGAGAACAGGACGGTGAGCGTCGGCTCCTTGTCCCGGCTCGTGCCCTTCGACTCGGTGACGACGAGCCCCTTCTGCTTGAACACCGGAACCTCGTCCCCGGCTTTCAGGTGTTTCTCTGTAAATGGTTTCTCGCAGCGGTCGCAGACTTGGATCGCGTTTGTCCGAACAGTCATCATTTCCTCCTGGCTCAAAGCCAAAAATTGCCAACACGGCAATAGGCAAACTACCTAATAGGGTACCGATTGTCAAGCGGTATTTCGTGGTCCCAGAAGTGCCCGAACTTTACCGGGTTTCAGGTTGTCGATGTCCTTGCCTCGCGGCATGTCGGTGATGTCGATCTTCTCCAGGCGGCGCACTTTGCCGTCCTTATCCTCGACCTCCAGGTCGCGGAGCGTGCGGGCGTCCCGCTCCGCAGCGTCCTTGCCCGCCTTGTCACCGTCGGGAACGATGATCAGATGGTCGAGCCAGAGGGCCAGCTTCATGGCCTGCTGGTAGCTCAGGTGGGTGCCCATGCGCGCGAACACGTTTTCGTAGCCGCACTGCCATGAGTAGATAGCCTGGAAAAACCCCTCGAACAGGTAGCCGGTGCGGATCGTTCGATTGCGCCGATGCTCCCCGAACAGAATCCTATCCCGCTTGAACCGGCTGTGCAGGTACTTCGGTTTCCCCTTACCAAAGGCCCGCCCACTCAGGGCCACGAGCTTGCCATCCTCGTCGCGAATCGGGATGCAGATGCGCCGCTTCATGGGGTGCCAGCCCAGCTCCCACTCCGCCACCGTCAGCGGTGACAGCCCGCGCCCCTCGCGCCCCATGACCGCGTTCGCCGTCTGCGTCAGGTGCGTGTGCACCTCGTCCGTCATGTCCGCGATCATCTGCTTCAGGGCATCCTCGGGCACTTCGGCCTGTGGCTCGTCGTCGGGGTTGACGAAGTTGCTCGGGCGTGGGGGGCGGGGCTTGTACTTGCGCCGCTTCGCCGCCCCCACCTCGGGAGCCGCCTTGTCGCCGTCGTCCTCCAAGACGATGCGCTCGACGTCGAGCATGTTATGGACCGCCAGGAACTGAAACAGATCGGGACGCGGGCGTCGACCGTCGGCCTCCATCCGCCAGAGCAGCGCAGCCAGGTCGCCGTAGACGCCGCACGCCAGACACCGACAGTTGCTCATGTCGCCGGGGTCGATGCTGACCGCGAACGACGGGGACTTGTCGCGCCCACCGTTGTGCCGATACTGCAGCGGGCAGGTCGCCTTGACCCACTTCCCGCTAGCGTAAATCTTCTCGCAGCCCAGCCTACCCAGGAACTGCACGATCTCGCCTACATTCATGGCCTCACCTTCGTCTGGCGCTCCGTACCTTGCGCGCTCGCTTCGGTCGACGGCGCTTCGGGCCGTGCCGTGCAGCACGCGCCAGCCGTCGTCGTTTGTTCAAGGAGCGGGCGGACCGGGGGTCACCCAGGTCCATACCGACCTCTTGCGATGTCGCGCCGTCGCCGTCGTCCTCTTCGATCTCTTCCTGAATCAGGTTGTACAGCTCGTTCCACGCTCGGGTCTTGACGATGCCGCCCTTCTCACGGCGATGCCGAGACTCCGCCTTCAGACCCTTGGCTGTGAGTTTGATCTTCTCTGGAGCCACCTTCCCCGCGGTCTTCCACAGGAACTTGTATTCGATCAGACGGCTCACAGCGATATCGAGCGCCTGCACCACCTTCTGCACCTTGGTGCCCGTGCAGTAGCCGCTCCGATAGATCGCGAGCGCACAGTGCTTCACCAGGACCGGCATTTGTTTCGCAGGCATGGTTAGAAGGGTACGTCCTTCCCGTCCTTGGTATCAAATAGTGTCCCGTAGGGCGCCGGATCGGCCTGAGAACCGCCCCCAGAGCCGCCTGAGCCACCTCCAGAGCCGCCTGAGCCGCCCTGACCCCCTCCAGAGGCTGTCGGAGCCGCTGTGGGCGCCTGCTGGCCCTTGGGCAATTCATCGAAGTTCATGTTGTCGAAGTCCCAGTGCGTCTCGACGTCCTCACCCTCGCCCTCGCGGAACTTCAGCGAGAGCTGGATCATGCGCTTGTCCTTCACCATGTCGTCGGTGCGGACGAGCCCGTAGATCAGATCGGCGTTCCAGCCAGCGGCGTCCGACAGTGCGATCTTTTCGGGGCCGACGCTGGAGAGTTTGTTGACCTTCACCTCGCGGTTGAACTGCGTCGAGGCGACCAGCGGGACGCGATTGCGCTTCGCCGTGCGCTTCAGCTCGTCGAACGAGTTGGCCGCGCGCTCGATGCGTCCGTCGCCTTTCGTCTTGAGCAGGTAGGCACCGTCGACAAACACGATGTCGGGCTCGCACTCCTCGATGGCGCCCTCCAGACTCTCGATGCGAAAGTCGAAGTCGCCGCCGATGATATAGAGCCCCTCATCGTTCATCATGTCGTTCAAGCGGTCGTACATCTTCTGCTCGGCAAAGGCGCTCAACTTGCCCCTGCGCAGCTCGTTGTACGGGTACTTGAAATGGACGGCGACCCACCGCTGGAAGATCTTCTCCCGGCCCATCTCCGTCGTGACGAACAGCACGCGCTTGCCCTGCACAGCCCAGGCGTCGTTGGCGATGATCGTCAAGGCCCACGTCTTGCCGATGCCCATGCGCGCCACATACAGGACAAAGTCCTCGGGCCAGAAGCCCAGCGTGGCGTCGTTGACCGAGGGCCATGGGGTGAGGATGCCCATGTATCCGGCTTTGAGCTTTTCGTAGTACTTGAGGAAGTCGGGAGCGAGCGACGGCAGGCTGACCGTCTTGGACGCCCCGATGCCCAACTTCCGCAGCTCCTTCACACCGTCCTCGAACGCCTGGTACGCCGCGTTGGGATCGCCTGCCAGGTGGATGGCGTTGATCGCAGAGAGCTGCTCGCCCACGGCGCCGTACAACTTGCGGTTCAGGATCTCCAGCACATAGTAGTCGTCGGGAGCTGGCGGAGGGGTACCGAGTTTGATGCCCAGGCGACCTTCGACCAGGGCGATGTCCGGCACCTCGTGGTACTGCTTCAGGTGATCCCGAATGAACTGCCACGCTTTGAGCCCGTCGCCCGTCAGGTACTCGTCGTCCACGCCGCGGTCGATAGCCAACCGGGCGACGTCCTTGCCGCCCTTCAGGATCGATGCCGCAAAGAACTTGTCCAGGCTCACTCCTCCACCCCACCCTTCCCATGGATCATCTGCTGCACTTTGCGCTGGCGCTCGTTGTGCTGGTTCGGCCCCGTAACCGCGAACGGGAGGAGCACGTCCGCGAAGCGGTCCAGCGGGGCGTCGGTCAACGTGGACTTGTCGAGGCGTGTCGTCACGATGGTGAGCCTGCGGCGGGACGCGCGGTAGAGCACGAGCTGTTGGATCTCCGAGAGCGTGAAGAACCTCTCTCGGGCGTCCTCTTCGCGGAGGTCATCCAAGACCAGCACCTGCACCTCGCGGCACCGCTCCGCTATGGTGGAGTCAGCGTCAAACTCCACGCGACTGCGGATCATCTCCCGCAGCTCCCAGATGCGGCAGAACAGCACCGTGTGGTAGGTGGAACGTGCTTCCTTCGCGATCATGGCCGCAATGGACGTCTTGCCCACGCCCGCGGGCCCGTGAATCAGCAGGCTGGCTCCCTCCGCGATCATCCTCGAAATGTGGCGCAGGTAACGCTCGACCACCGGGCGCACTTCCGCGCTCGCCCGGTCGCTCCGCGCCTTCCAGTGCTCCTCGGGGATGTGCATCCGCATGAGGTCCGCCCTGACTAATTCGCGTCTCTCCATCGTCAGCTCCCGAAGCCCAGCCCCTTCAGGCTCTCGCGGGCCTTTTGATACCGCACCTTCAGACCGTCCGGCGGGTAGAAGTCGTTCGGGTTCGCCTTCTGCCAGTCATCCCACTCCTGAAGCACCGCGGAGTGCTTGCCCCAGACGACCGCCTCGCGGTAGAGCGATTCGTGCAGCGCGAAGAGTGCTCCCAGGTTCGGGAAGCCGCGCGAGCCATTCTTGAAATACCGCTCTGTGATCAGCTCCCAGTTGCGCACCATGTAGGTCAGCGTCAGCTCCGTCGGCTCGCCGCCGTACATCTCCACGAGCTGCGACATCTGCCCGCGCGCCTTGACGTTCGCCTTCGCGTTCCATGCCGTGCGTGGGAAGTCGGAGTCGACCTCTTCCAGCAACCCTTGGAGCACCCCCCACAGGCGCTTGGCCTCGCGATAGATGTTCGGAGGCGCCTGCCCGCCTTTGAGATTGCGTGCCCGTTGCTCGTTCTGCTGCGTGGCTGCGACCTGCTTCGACCGCTTGCCCTTGTTCCGCGCCTGAGCCCTGCGCACGTCAGCAGCGACCTGCTTGTCCGACTTGGCTCGACCCGCCTGCTCGGCCTCCGCGGCGGCGGCGAAACGGTCCTCGGGCTCCTCGTCAATAGCAAACTCGGCGCCACCACGTTCTCGGTCCGCGTCCGTCTGCGCGCTTCCCATGCGTGTGCCCGAGGGTCGTCCTTTGTTTTTAGAGCCTGACTTGCGGGCGCCCGCCTCCAAAGCCTTTGGTTGCGGGCCTGTAGAGTCATTCGCGCTTGCGCGATCTCTATTTTCAGCCTTCTCTTTTTCTTCTCCCCCGGAGGGTTCTCCCATTCTAAGGGACTCACAGTCCCTACCCTCGGAGGGGGGTTGGGACTCACAGTCCCTACCCTTGGGACTCACAGTCCCTACCCCGTCAAACCAGCCCTGCGCGACCTCTCGTCGGACCGCGCAGGGTAGCTCCGTGACGCGCTCCAGACCGCGCTCTTCGGCCAGGGCCTCCAGGGTGAGCCACAGCTCGCGGAGGTCGCCGTCAGCGTAGAAGTGTTCGGGGTAGCCCGTCTGGCGCTCTCCCAGTTGGTAGAGCAGCGCCTCGCCCTTGCGGAAGCCGTTGGCGGAGCGCACCCAGCCGATACGGCGCAGCGTGTTCATCTCGCGCCCGACCTGCTTGACGGACAGGCCCGTCAGCTCGGCCACCTTGGTGCGGCCAATGGTCGCAGCGAGTTTGCCTGCGCGGAACGCTTCGCGGACCTTGGGAGCCCCTCGGTCGCGGGCCCGCCAGATGTGGCGCCGCAGCACCTCGTAGACAGCGATTGCTTGGAGCCCCAAGACGGGCATCACCATGGAGTCGTAGAACGGGAAGTCTTTGCAGATGAAGTGTTCGGAACCGGCACGCACGGACCCACCCCTATTCCGGCCCGTGCAAAATAAAACACGAGCCTGCTAGGAAGCCCAACAGAATCCGAGGATAGTGTGTGACGTTGGCGCCGGGAGCGCCTTTGGGCGTGGCTCGCGCCGACGCCAATCCTCAGCCTGTATTCCTAGCAGGCTCGTGCAAATGCAGTTGTAGCATATAGCAACACGAATGTCACACACTTTCTCGGGCTCAGCAGGGGCTACCACTGATCCCAGGACCACCCATATTGCCCCGGTCGGAACGCCAGGTCAAGAGTTTTCGTCAGGCTCGCCGGAACTCTCCGAAATCGTTGAGACTTCATTCATCTCGTTTGTTTCTACTACCTGTCCGACTTCCTGGGGCTCGGGATCTTCCGGTGCCGGGGCGTAGCCGTGCTCCGCGCAGATGGGCTCGATCTCGCCGGGCCCTGCCTTGCGCCAGAAGGCATTGTGGGTCTTGGTGTCGAGGCGGATGAGCCCACGGGCGCACGCCATGCGGTCGTCGCAGCTCGCCCGCTTGTTCTCGCAGCGTCCGCCCCACGCGATAGGTGCCCCTGGAAGCCAGCGTGCCCGCGCCCCCGGTCTTGAGGGTGGCAGTTCACCCTTGACGAGGTAGCGAGCCGCCTCGACTGTCTGAGGGCACGTCTTGGAGCCGTACTGGGCGTCCCACTCGTTCTCGCTCCTGCGCCAGCCACGAGGCGGGTTCTCGCAGTCGAGCCCTTGGTTGCGAATCCACCCGGCGCGGGCGTTGCGGAGTTTGTACCCCGTCACCGCCAGGATGTGGGGCTGGGCGCGGCGCAGTGCGGAGAGCAGCGTCTCGCCGTTCTCGTCGCACTGGGTGATCTTGCGAATCCGACCCCGGTCGCAGGTCCGGCTCCGAATGTTCTTCACGACCTGATAGACACCCACGTTGTCGCGGGGGTGACCGTCCGCTTCCGAAAGGAACACGCGCACGAGCGCAACCAGGGTGGCCTCGGCGTTGTTCTCTTCGGGGACGTCGAGGATCTCGCCCAGCGTGCTACCAGGGCTTTGCCAGGGGTACCGACGCACGCGGCGCTTGCGCGGAGGCTCTTTGGCCAGCCGGGCTTCGGTCTCGCGCACGAGCCGCTTTCTCCTTTCGTCGTGGGCAGCGTTCTCCGCCTGACGCTTGCGTCGGCGTTCGTCCCACTGTCGTCGTCGGGCCTCCCTCTCGGCGTCTTCCGCGCTCGGCAAGCGGATACCCTCTTGGAGCATAGCCTGCTCCCCACCGACCTCGATGACTGCGGCCAGCGCAGCCCTCACATCGAAAGGGGCGATGTACGCTCCCACTACCACTGCGATCAGGATCGTGCCCACAACCAATAGCCATTTGAGTTTCCCGAACACTCCTCGCCATGCAGCCATAGCTACCTCCCTCTTATCCGACCTCGCCGCAGCGAGGCTGAATCACTCGCTGTAGTTGGAAAGATCGGCGTGCAGGTTTTCAGTCACAGTGCCCCGCACCATAGCAGAAACCAACCGACCGTGCACTTCACGCGCGTTGCTTTTCGTGCGCTATGCCTACGCCCAGCTCCTCGAACAGCGGCTCCAGGGGCTCACCCCGCTTCCATGCGCGGTAGAGCTTACGGGCGGGGATAGCGACCAGGATCAAGGCGTCCTGGGCATCCGAACTCTCGTTCCACAGCTCCAGCGTCGGTCGCAGCTCGCGCGCCAGGAACTTGATGGAGTCGTCCACCCATTTGTCCGTCACTTGGAGCCCGTCGGGTCGCGTGCCGGTCTCGATGAACTGCTCGATCTCGACCAGGCGCAGGGTGTCGGCCTTGCTCAACCCACGTAGCGCCTTCATCGGTGATACAGCCTGCGGAGGAGCGCCCGGTCGAAGTCGGTGATCCTTGCGGCCTCCATCTGCTCCCACATGGTGTCATCGCTCGTGAACGGATAGATGGCGCTCGCTGGGTTGTCGGGGTCGTGGGCGAGCCCCGCGCAGTGGAGCAGCTCGTGGTGGGCTACAAGGTATTCGTGGCGGACACTACCGACGTTCCCGTAGACTCCAATACCACAAAATAGATCTGAGCCGGTGGCGCTGTCGGGCCGCGAGTGTCTGGCATATCCCAGCGGCGCTCGCGCTCCAGGCGCTCGGCCCTGATGTCCGCCAACATCAACTTCCACCGCTTCTCCGCTTCGGACCACAATCGCAGCGCCAGTACGTTCTCGGACGGAGGCGAACAAGGTGAATCCAAGCTGGCGATTGAGATCGCGTATCGCTGAGTCGAGAGGTGAGCGGCGGCGATCACCGAATCCCGGTGGGGGAATCTCCGTCCCGTCACTCGCAACGGCGGCGACGGTGAGCGGTATCTGGCTCTGCGGCCAACGAAGTTCTTCAACCCTCTCACATGCCCCATAGGCTTCTTCCTCCGACTCCGGTCTGCCGATGATCTCGACGTCGTCTCTGTCCGCGTACAATATCACGCCCGCGTGCTCGCACACCCGAAGCAGGCCCGGCTCCTCGTGCGTGGTGACGCCCACGATGAGCAGCACCGTGGCCGCGACCAGGAGCACGGCAGCGCCGATGGCGACGGCGATGTTGCGCTTCTTCTTGAACCAACTTCCCATCAGGAACCCCTTTCGTTTTCAGAACATCCCCACCGAACCGTCCACAGGCGGAGCGGGCTCGGGGTCGCGCGCGAAGGGCGACTCGCGGATCACTGCGAGTGCTCTGGACGTCGTCGTCACCACGTAGATGTTGACGTCCTCCACGAGCGTCGACCCGAACTCCGTGCCGAGAAACACCTTCAGCCCCCGTTGCCCGAACGGCCCCGCGATGCCACCGTGAGCGTCCACGAAAAAGAACTTGGACCGCCGCGTGCCGTCGTACTCGCTCGGGTCGGTCACGTAGAGCTTTCCGTCCTTCAGCTCCTTGATGCGGACCACTACCTCGCGGTAGAGGGTGGCCAGGACGTCAGCAGGGACCGTCCAGGCGACGGTGCTCGGTTGGTTGAGCGGTGAGCCCAGGCGCACCTCGGTGCCCTTGCCGCAGTCAGGGCAGCGCCCTACCGGGCCCTCGTACACGAGCCGTCGCTTCGGCGTCTTCGGTGTCTTCTTGCGCTTCATGCTGCCCGCAGGTATTCCATGAAGGCGCCCGTCACCAGCCCGATCAGATCGTTGCCGAACGAATTGTCCTTCATGATGCGCCAGTACTTGCTCGGCCCGAACATGTGCGCCATGGCTTTCGCCTGCATGTCCCGCCCGATCAGCACGCCCGTGACACCGATGCCCTTGGTGCGCGCCGTCATCACGTTGCCGCGCACGAAGTTCATCAGGGTCTTGGTCCCGAACTGCGCGCCGTCGCGCCGTGAGAAGATGGGGAACCCGTCGCTGATCACGAACAGGTGCTTGCGGTCCGTGCCGTCCTCCAGCTCGCGCAGCGCAACCCGAATCGCCGTGTGCAGCGGGGTCACGCCGCCCACCTTGGCGGAGTCGCTCTCGAACACCTCGCGGCCCGCCTGAAATCTCGTGATGTCGACCTCGCCGTCCTTCCAGCTCTGGAACCCCCAGACCTTGGTGTCCACGAACGGGAACTTCAGGGCCCGGGTGATGATGCGACAGGACCGCTCCGCCTGCATGGTGCGGGTGCCTGACATGGACGACGAGCGGTCTACGAGCACAAGCGTCTTGAACCCGCGCCCGTGGCGGTCGACGCGGAACACGGCCAGTGGCTCGCCGGTCATCCGCCGCGCGATGAGTGCAGGGATATCCACCTCGCTGCCAGCGTCCTCCAGGGTGTTGATGCGGCGCCCCATGACCTTGTGAAAGGTCGCGCGCAGGCGCCGGACGATCTCCTCGTCACCGTCGCTCAGTCGCTGGTGAGGGTCTGCGTGGATCGAGGGCTTCACATCGGTGAACACCACCTTCGCGAAGGCGTCTCGGCGGATGCTGTCATCGTGCTTCGGGGTGTTGCGGGTGCTGTGCCGCGCCTTGTCCACGATACGGAGCATCTGGTCCGCGGACATCGCCAGGGCGTCTTCAAGCTTTCCGGAGTCCTTCACGTCGGCGTTGATCGCCATCCGCGAGCGCCGGTTCGCTGCGGCCTCTTCGCCGCGCCGCTTGAACTTCGACTCCGTCACCTCCCCGATGGTGTTTTTGACTTGGCTCGGCACCTGGCCGAGTCCGTCGATGGCGTCCTGAAGTGCCTTGGACCGCTCCGCCAGGCTCGCATCGACCTCCGGAGGCTCCCAGGCATCCTGACCATGGCCCCCTCCAGGGCTCTCAGCGCCGTCCTGCGCGCCGTCGTCCTCCCAAGGCATCGAGGGGGGCGCCGCGTCCTGATCGTCGTCTGGGAGCCCGCCAGTGTCATCCTGTGAGCCGCTCTGGCCCGACGGGGCCGTACCGAGGCTCATACCGGGCATCGGTGGCGGGTCTTCGCCCCTCGACTCCCGTATGATCTCGGAGACGAGCTGCACCACGAGCCACTTCGCCGTGACCATGCACCCGTAGTAGTCCCGCAGGTGCACCTTGCGCAGCGCCTCGACCATGTAGGGGACGAAGCGGTCGAGCTTGCCGGGCTGGATCGGGTTGTCGCTGGCCACCATCATGAGCAGCGAGAGGAAGTTGCTATGGGTCTCCGACAGGAAGGGCTGCGCCTCTTCCAGCTTCATCCGCCGCATGATCCTCTCGGAGCCCTTGTACAGCAGGCCCCAGAGCGAGATGACGCGCTCGTCGTCCAGCACGTTGACGATGCCGTCGAGCCCGCCACGGAGCATCCGCTCGTTGATCGGCGCCCCGCCCTGCTGGGCGACCTGCGCGATCTTCGCGGCGTACTCCGCGACGAACTTGGCTTTCGCCAGAGGGTCGGTCTCGAACAGGATGTGCGATATTTCGTGCTCGCAGTACTGGTACGCGCGAGCGTGCCGGAACGGCACTTCGATCAGGAAGCCGTTGGTCTTCGGCTGCCCGTCTTGCGCGTCCTTCAACCAGAGCTTGCGTTGCACGATCCCGGCGAAGGTGTCGACGGTCTTGTAGCACATGCTCTTGGCCGACTTGCTACCGCCCGGCAGATCCAGCAGGGAGTCTACGTCGATGTCGCCCATCACTTCACCGAGACGCCGAAGATGGACTGGATACGGGTGAGGAAGAAGTTGCGGTCCTCTCCCTCGAACTTCCCGCTAGCGAGCCGCAACGCCCCCTCTATGCCACACCAGCCCGTGTCCTCCACGAGCTGCACCACGTCGCGAGTCGACAGGGCGTAGGCGAGGTTCTTCTGCCTGGTCTCGTGCGCGAGGGTGAGAATGTCCTTGACGGTGTCACTCTTGATGCCGTTACCGCAGACGCGCTTCAGGATTCTGGTCTCGTCACCCTTGGCGGGGTAGCCAACAGGCAGCATCCGAAAGCGTGATTTCAAGTCCTCGTTCAACTCGTACACGCCCCCGTACACGCTGGTGTTCATGGTGCCCACGAGCCACAGCTCCGCGCCGCCCTTCAGCTCGAACACGCGCTGGCACTCGGGCACCTCGATGCGGCGTCGGTAATCTCCGACGGCGTTCAGCATCTTCTGGACGCTCGGGGTGAGCGCGTTGATCTCCTCCAGGCACAGAATGCACTTCCCGACCTCGTTGGCGACCTCGATAGCGGTGGGGATGGGGCCGAGTACGTAGGGGCTGTCGCCCCCGCGCAGCGTGAACATGCCGATCAGGTGGGCCTTGCGCACGTCCTCGCTGCAGTCGAAGGTCACAATGGGGCAACCCTCTCCCCCAGCCCAGGACGCGATGGAGAGCGTCTTGGCGATGCCCTTGGGCCCGACGAGAATCAGGTTCGCCTTGAACGCGATCTTGTCGAACAGCGGGTGCAGCTCGAACACGTCCTCGTATTCGAGCCCGGTGTACGGAGAGAAGGCGTCTGCCGGAAGGCGTTCTATCATCGCGCCCGTCATGACTGCGCCCCCTTCCTGGGACCGACCGCCTCGTCACGCTTGTCGCGGGGCTCGCGCGCCAGTAGCTCATCTTCGCCACGACCTACGAGCGCCTCCAGCTCCCCCGCGAGCCGTGGGCTCTCTTTCACGCGGAGCGCCCACGTCACCTTTCGCAACGCCACGACCTCGGCCTCTGGGAGCTTTCCGAGATCGATCAGCGCGCGGACCTTGGAGGCGTCGAGCGCCATCGTGGTCTTCTTGGTGAGCACCTCGCTGGCGGCGATGTCGTGCTCCTTGAGCAACTTCCGAATGTCCTTCTCGGAGGGCATCGCGGCCTCGCGGCGCTCGCGGAGCACCTTGGAGCCACCCACCTTCAGGAGCTGCCCGCCTTTGTCGGTGTCCATGCCGTACTCCCCGGCCCGTTCGAGCAGCACCTCGCGCAGCTCTTTGAGCCGGTCCTCCAGAGCCTCTTTGGTGTGCTTGAGCATCACCCACGCCTCGGTCAGCGCGACGATGTCCACATCGGACGCATCGGCGGTCATGAGCCGACTCGTCAGGAGATCCTGCACGTACTTCTTCACTGCCTCTTCAAAGGTCATTCGACGTACCCCTTTCCTTCGGGGACACTTCCCCGATCAACGTCCTGAATGTACCACATAGGACGTCGATTGTCAATCGTCTAGTTCGACCAGCACCTGACGACCGTCGGCCCGTCCGACGATGGAGAAGAGCTGGCGCAGAACGGTTAGAGTGCGGCCTTTGGTCCCGATAACGAGCCCCCGGTCCATGGGCAGCACGTAGAGGTGCAGATAGAGTTTGCCGTCGAGGGCGCGCTCCTCGACCCGAACGTGCTCGGGGTGCTTCACGATGGCGCGAGCGATCTCGGCCAGGAGCGCCCGGTCCTCCAAGGGGCGCATGGGTCGACCGTTCATGTGCCCCCCGGAACCTTGTACATGTCTCTGAGGTGGCCTTTTATCAGATCGCAGTGGTCGAAGTAGTTGCAGTCCCAGCAGGTCGACTGGGACTTCATCTCCTTGCACATCACGACCCGGCGCGAGCGTTCCTCGCGCTCGAACTCGGGGGTGCCGGGCTTGAGCCCCGCAGCCTCCAGCTCAGCGCGTAGTGCTTTGAGAGCCCGACTCACGCGAGGCCCTTCGCAGCTCGGCCAGTACCATGGTCGGAGAGTCCACGGCGCCCGCGAAGCAGCCCTCGTGCGCGACCCCGAACAGGGACCGCTCCCGCCACTCGGCGCTCTTGAGCGTGCCCTTGGCGATGCGGACGGCTTTGCCCTCGACAGGCTTGCCGCACACCACGCAGCGATTCTTTCTCTGTACAGCCACGTTCCTGACTATACGCAGTTTGTATGGTAGCCACAACCCGCTCCCTTCAGTGCAGCGTCTCGGGCTTGAGCAGCTCGACGCTCAGCATGGCCTGCGACGACGAGTACCAGAAGCGCACTGGCCCGGCGTGCTCGTCGGCCCGCCGCAGTGCGTCAGCCGCCGCCGACGAGTCCCCGATGATGCGCGCTACGCGCTCGACGTGATCGCGCGGGATGACCTTGGCGTCCGACGGCATCTGGACGAGATTTTTGCCGCCCGTCATCTTCATGCGACCAGCTCCCAGAGCTGGGCCGGGCGCCCGTGCTCCGGTTGCGGTCCCATGCCGATGCAGACCACGCGGCCCTTGGCCTGGAGGAACCGCCGGGCGGTGTTGGCCATGGCGCGAGCGACTCCCAGGCGCTTGGACATCTGCGTGTCCGTGGCGGGCCCGTGCTCGGCCATGAGTGCCAGGTAGCGGCGCACCGACGGCGTTCGCATGGAGACTCGGTGCTTCATCCTTCCTCCGGAACCGTATCCACGATGCTGTGGATCTTGAACACTCGGAAGACGACACCCTCCAGCGCAATCTCCGAATCCGTCGCGTCCAGACGACCGACCCGTCGCCCACCCAGCTCGACGCCGACGCCGAACGGCAAGTAGGTAGCCTCTCCGAGGTGCATCACCACTGTCCGCCTCGGCTTCCCGTCGCGGCCCAACAGCTCCACGTCGACACTCAGGGCCTCCCCGATCTCCTCGATGAGTTTGTGGCCCGGTCGGATCGCGCGCCAGACCTCAAAGCCGCTTGATGTGACAGCGGCGACGGTTGCCCCGATCCCCTTGCTGTCCAGCAACAAGGTCTCCACCGGGCGCTTGCGGTGCAAGTCCTCTTGACAGCGGTGCCGCGCGAAGTGCTCCGCACCGCTAGAGCGGTGACCGACGTCGAAGTGGAAGGTCAACAGGAACCGAAAGACGTGTAGGAACTCAAATTCTGGTACCGGTCGGGCCATGGTTATTCTCCTCCAAACAGCGGGCCCGAGTCTAGGGCCTTCGCCTTGATCTGTGCGACGTACCCCTGCGCGTTGAGCAAGTCCTCCCACGCCGGTTGCTTGTAGTTCTCGTTGCGTAGCATCCCCGCGGGGTGGTACGTCACCTGGAGCGGGATCTTGTTCCAGGCGTGGACCTTCTTGCGCATCTTGGCCACCGCCTCGGCTCGGGTGCCCAGAAGCACGTTCCCGGCTATCTTGCCCAGCGCGATGATCATGCGCGGGCGCACGGCCACGATCTGCGATGTCCAGACCGGCGCGCAGGCAACCAGCTCGGCGTGCTTCGGGTCGCGGTTGCCCGGCGGTCGACAGGAGACGACGTTGCAGATGTAGATGTCCTCGCGCTCCAGCTTCAGGGCGGCGAGGATCTTGTCGAAGAGTTTGCCAGCGGCGCCGACGAACGGCTCGCCCAGTCGGTCCTCGTCCGCGCCCGGCCCCTCTCCGATGAAGAGGAAGTCGGGCTGCTCGGTCTGCCCGATGCCGTAGACGATCTGCGTCCGCGTCTTGGACAGCTCGCAGCGGGTGCAGTCCTTGACCTTCTGCTCCCACACCGTCTGCAGCGCCACCTTGCCGATCTGATCTTCCATCCAAACCTTCCAGCCCTCGTCGTCGTAGGGACAGGACCATATCCAATCGTACCTCACTCGTCAGCCTCGATATTCTGACCGCACTCGGGGCACTTCATGATGAGGGTCACCGTCTTGACGTAGGGCTCGCCCTCGATGTGGATTTTGCGGGCGATGACCCGCCAGCGGCTGTGCGGGGTGTGGTACTCGCAGCGGGTGCAGTGAATGTGGCGGCGTGCGCGTTTGGCGTCCATGCCTACTCCTCGCCGTGCTTGTCTATGTGGCGTTCCAAGGCGGAGACGTGGTGGTAGAGTTCGTTTGTCGCGGTCCAATCCTTGCCGTGCATCTTGCCCGCCTCGTCACCGAGGGCCTTGCGCCACACCAGTGCCTTGGCGACGACATCGGCCTTCAACTTCTCTCGCATCTTCTTGACGTTGGGGCGCATCGACTCTCCTTGCGAGACTCTTCCCGCATCTGAAGAAACCGTACCAAACGGCAGGCGACCTGTCAAGAGCAAAGAGGCTTAGGCGGCTCGCAAACTCCTCAAGAACGGCTCGGAGTAGGTGTTGAACTTCCTGCTCTGGGGGTAGATGAACTTCGCGCTCCACCAGTTGTGGGCGACGGGGTGGTACGGCAGGGACGCCTCGAACGACGTCCGCATGGCGCGGCTCGGCTGCACGGGTTGCCACAAGCCGTCGACCTTTTCCATGAACCCGGCCTGGTTCCACGCCGCGTGACCTACCAACAGCTCGGGGATGCCGTCGGCCACGCCGGGGATCTGCATGGTGCGGTCGAGGGTGAGTTTTTGCATCCGCCCCGGCCCCAGCCGGTGGTTGAAGCCGATGGCTTTGCCGCTGCGCTCGTCGGTGGCGTAAGCCTGGATCGCGAGGCGGTCTGCGTGCTGGGAGGTGTCGGCCTTGGCGCTGTTCTCGACGTGGTAGGTGAACGTCGTCAGCGTGTTGCGGCACCCGTGCTCGCCGCACAGCTCTCGCTTGATGTCGACCAGTACGTCTCCCGCCTGATCGAGGTTGGCGAAGCCCTCGACATCGTTCTCCTGCCAGTTGAACTCCTGGTCCGTCTCCCACTCGGCCACGGGTCCGACGGCGAGCAGCGCGCCCATCTTCCGTTTCATCGTCGCGAGCTGGTTGACGTCAGGGTAGGGCCACGTCGTCAGCCCAATCTCTATCGCGTAGGGATCGGCCAGCTTCAGGGCCTGCTCGACGTGCTGCTCGCGCCAGGAGAAGTCGACGGCGCGGTCAGAGTCATCGATCATGATCGCCATCAGACCGAACTGCAGCTCCTCCGCGAACCAGGCGAAGAACTCGGGTGTCAGCACCTGTCTGCGAGGCAGGTCCACCCAGAGGCCCAGGCTCGTGTCGGTCAGGTCGTACTTGGACATCGGGCACTCCCTTCAGAGTTTTCCAGAATAGCACAAAAAAACGGTCGGTCCCTTGAGGTGAGAGACCGACCGTCCACCGGGAGGTGTAGGTGCCAGGACTATCTGTTGAAGCGTCCGCCTGTGAGGTACTTGACTGGGACGCGCGTTGCTTGGAACACGGCTTGGAGATGCGCCTCGATCATCTGAGCGAACTCCCGGTCCGGACCGCTGACGTAGATGTCGAGCTGCCTGTTGAGGTGGAGGTCCATGACTGTCGGCTTGCGGAGTGCGCCTCGTTTAGCCGCAGCGCGTTGGGCGCAGTAGGGACAGCAGAAACGCACGCCCTTGGGCACGAACGCCCCGCAGTGGCCGCAGTGGTTCAAAAATCGACCCCGAATCCTCTCGGCGCATGGTTCTTACGATGCTCCTGGCGCAGGGCCTGTGTCAAGATTTCTACCTCTTCGTCCGTGGCGCCGGTTATCGACTGCGCGGCGCACAACGAGAGGAAGATGGCGTCTCCGTTGACGGTGTTGCGGATGAGCGCCTTGACGAACTCGATGAGCAGCTCGCCGCGGACGTGCGGTCGATCAGCGGGCGCGTCTGTCGCCACGAGTTCATCCCCGCGCAACACCCGGCTCCTATCGCCAGGTGCTCCAACGACCACGCTTGACGCTTCCGGTCTGTCACTTGTAGCAGTGCGCCGCACCAATGCCTCCCATCTCGGAAGAGCAGCTCGGGGCACCCTCGCCAGCCCCTACCGCCCTCGCGGCTGTCCAACGCTGCCTTCATCTTCTCTGTCCAGAACACGCCGCAGGGCGCCACCGTGCAACAGTGGCCGCAGCCTACGCAGGCGCGTCCGACAGGTCGCTCTCGGTCAACCACTCGCCCTCCGGTCGTTTGTGACAGGTGCGACACCTGCCCACCTCTTCGACGGTGACCAGCACGCGCCCGCAGCAGGTCGCCACGTACACGCGCTCGTGGCCTTCCTCGAAAAACTTCGGGGCTACCCTCCGCACGACCGCCATGATGATCTCTTCGCCTGCTACCTTCATCGACACTTCTCCCGTCGCATTCGCGACATCTCGCGGGCGATAGTCTCCAGAGCCTGCACCTGCCGCTCTTCCAGGCTCGGGCCGGTCTGGGCGTAAGAAGGGCCTGCGAAGATGTGGGCCAGCCCGAAGAGCGTGGCTGCGACGAACACCAGCAGTGGACCCCATTTCATGGCCCAGTTCATGACTCCTCCGTCTCCAGCATACGCCAGTTGGACAGCGTATCGTCCACATAGCTTCGGACGTACTCGACGCAGTCCTCGGGCTCTATCTCGTCGGCGTGCGCGTCAAGCGCGTCGGCCAGGTTGTGCCCCAAAGCCTCCAGGGCACTGAAGATTTCGGTGGCCACGAGGTGGGGCAGCAGATCGGGCCTACCGTGCTCCGCTAAAGCCTTCGCGACTCGCAGCCCGCGCGCGTGCGGCGCGATGTTGCTGTCGACGTCCAGCTCTTCCGGCGGGACCAGCTCTTCGACCATCGTGGACAACTTGGTAGCCAGCCGCGCGAGCACGTACTCCTCGGCGTCGAGCAGGAACTTGTTGTCCGCGACGTCTTTCGTGCCCACCCTCATGCCAAGGGACGCCGGGGGGATGACCTGCTGGTCGTCGTCCATGTCGAAGAACACCTCGGTGCCCTGCTGACCGACTGCGAGCCACGCCACGAGGTGCCCGTCCATGTACAGGGGAGCCTGCGGGGAGGACGAGTTGTAGCGGACCTCGAACGCGAGCCCGAACCGATTCACCTGGGCTACCAAGTAGCTCATGACACGATCTTCCCGTCGGTGCCCAGGATGGGAGCAATCTGCTTCGCCGTCGCGTGCTCGGCCACCTCGACCACCGTCAGCAGGGCGCCCAGCGCCTCGCCCTCGATGACCAGCGGCTGCTCCGTATCCATGGCCTGCATGATGTCGGCCTTCATGAGCATGATCAGCTTCATACCACCCTTCAGCGTCTTGTTACCGTCTATTATCTTCAGTCCCTTGTCGGCCATGTCATACTCCTCCGGTCGCGAACCAACAGCCCATGAGCCAGGTGCGCTCCGCATAGTCGAGGTCGAACCCGTGGGCCACTCCGTATTGCACGCCAGCGACCTTCCAGTCATGACCTCCATGGTACAGGCCACCTGCTCGGGTGCCCGTGTTGTACACGTAGACCAGTTGCTCTCCGTGCTCGTTCTCGAAATAGTAGTGCCGCAGCTCGGGGTTGTCGGGCTCGAACTCCGGAGGCTCGGCTGCGTGCTTGTTCTCGATGGTCAGCACTCGCTCTTCTCCTTGCAGGGCTCCGCCATAGCAGCCGCCGCCTGGCGTATCGCCTTGTCCGCTACCTCTTTGAGCCGTCGTACCTCGTGCTCCATGGCGCTCAGGGCGTTCTCCAGAGCTTTCGCCTCGTGCCCCTCAATCGGCCTCCCCAGAGAGGCTCTCGCCCTGAGCCGCACAGCGAGAACCTCGCCCATGGCCTCGTTGATCAGTTGGTCCGTGTGGCACATCGCCTCGCGCGCTGCAACTCTCATGGGCTACCAGTCCCACTCCGTTATCTCGATCTTCGCGTGGCCATGCGACTCCACCCACGGGACCAGCTTCTTCACAAAGCAGTCCGGACAGACGTCGATGACGACCTCGGTCCCGTTGCCCCCTTCGGGGTAGTTCGTGCCTTCCTTCCGCTTGACCTCGATCTCGACCTCCACGTCATCGAACTCGTAGGACGACCTGCCCTGCCAGTCGCGGTTGGCGTCCTTGCCGCACAGGTCGCAGAACACCTTATCCACTTCCTCGCGTGTGGTGGCTGGTTTGGCAGCCACCTCGACCGTCTTCATGGTCCTCATGTCACCAGCTCCATTCCTGCGTGAAGAACAAGTCCGCCCAGATCCTCTCGACCATGGCAACGCAGCTCTTCGCCCCATCCCCGGCAGCCGAGATCGCGTGCGCTTCCTCGTGCACGAGCGTAGAGAGCGTCGTGTGCGGGTCCGTAAGTGCCCGCCGCGCAATCTCTATGTTCCCGGTCTTCCGGTCGTGCGTCCCCAGGATATCGTCCTTCTTGAACGTGACGACGTGCAAGCGATCCATCAGGGGGTCGAGCCCCGTACTGCTCCGTAGGTCCGCTGTGACCTCGTGAATGAGCTTCGCGGCGTGGGCGAGGACTGCCTGCTCCGGAGGCTCCAGGTCTTGCCAGGAGTGCTCCTGCTCCGTGCAGTGCTCCAGCTCCTGGCGCACCTGGCGCGCGGTCTTCAGCTTCCTCTCCAGCACCTTCTTGAGCGTGTCGCTGACGACGACACCTTGTGCGCCCAGGTGATCGAGTTGCTGGCTCTCGCCCATACTGTCGACCGGCACCGCGTCCTTGCCGTGCTCCTGGGTGAACTGCGCAGCCATGGTGTCCACGAACTCGCCCGCCGCAGCGTACTCCATGCCGTGCGACTCCTCGGTCTTGTCGCGCAGCATCCCGTACACGGGCGCAGAGAGTTTCTTGGGGTGCTTCGCGACCCCTTCTTTGAGCATCGCCGCCAAGTCCCAGCGCAAGTCCCAGATGTCGACCATCTGCCGGTCTCTATCCAATTTCACATCGAGCAAGTCGTAGCCGTAGGCCAGGCTCGGCAGCGTCGTGACGTAGATGCCCTTGGCGAAGATCTGCCCCTTGCGGTCGGGGTGGAACAGGATGGTGCCGCCCGTCACTTCGATCTGATCCTCTTCCTCGCCGCTCACCAGGAACCGGAACAACTGGCGGGCCTCCAACCAGTCCTCCAGCGGCAACTTGACGCGGGCCTCGACACCGTTGCCGGACGTCTTGCGGGTGCGAGTGCGGATGACCAACAGCTCAGAGTCGAACCGCTCGACGCGCTCGATCTTCGGCGTCCAGACCTCGGTGCAGGTGTAGACGCGGATCTCGTAGCCCGCGCGCACGCCCGCCAGCATGGCCAGGTCGAGCCCCTCGCCGTACTGCCCACGCAAGTCGGCGCGCTTGGCCTTGGAGCTTTCGCCCAGGAGCAGCGCCTTGCGGTCGATGCTCGCGCCGTGGTTGGAGATGCGTAGCCAGCCCTTGTGGTACTTGACCTCCATCTTGTGGTGGTGCTGGTCCTCTTCATCCTTCGCGTTCTGGAGGAACTCGCGCAGGCACTCGAACGTGCCCCACTTGGGAACGTAACCGGGCGTGATCATCGTTACGAACATCTAGCTCTCCTCCCGTGTCGGCACGCTCTCTCGTTTCCTATGGATCTTCCCGCTCGGTGTGACGACCAGCACTTTCTTGCCGTACCTCCACCCGTACTTGATGGTCTCCCAGGTTCCGCTCCCGCGCTTGAGGACATGCTCGGTCGGAGGCGCCCCGATGAGGATATTGCACTCGCTGGCGAGCTGACGGTTGCGCGCCATCGGGGTCAGTGAGGCATCGGTCTCCCACATCTCGCACCCGTCATCCTCGCAGAACTCCGCGATCCACTCGTCTGCGCCTTTGCCTCGGTTGGTGCCGACGCAGATTTCTGGGTAGCCCTGGAGCATGGCGCGGAGAGTCGTTTTCTGCGCCTCAGTCAGCTCGTCGGCTCGGCCTGTGAACGCGACCATCTTCACTTGTCCACCTCGTACTCATGCCCCAGCACGCCGCCCTTGGCATCCTGGTTGCGCACTGTCGGCTCGATCCACCGCCAGTACCACTCCTGCCCCTTGGGCTTCTCTTCGGTCTTGGGCCCTCGCCACTGCCGTCGCCAGTACCCACGTACCAGCACATTGTACGCCGCCGCGCGACCCTTGCCCGTGCCCACGTGCTGCAACGCCTCGCGGACGCCCGGCTTGACTTTGATGCGGGTGCCTACGACCCAGTCAGGCCGGTCCTGCACCGCCTTGATCTGCTGGCGCACACGCCGGGTGCGCTTCTTCTTGCGCAGTGCTCGCAGGCGCCCCTCGCTGGCGTGCAGGACGTCGGCGTTGGGGGTCGCGAGGTACAGAAGTAGGTTCACGACGAACCCTCGGATCAGCGTCCGCAACTCCAGATTGGTGCGCTTCACTCCCGCGACCGTGCCGCCGACTTTGTCGTCGCGCCAATCGAAGCCGGTGATCGAGCGGTCGTACTCCAACAGCTCCTCAAGCGTCTTACCCTCATCGAACATGGGAAGCGAGAAGTAGACGATGTTGTCGTCCTCGGGGCTGATACTGTTCTCGTTGGGCTCGCAGAACGCCATGATGAGCAGGCGCGGGCCGTAGCCGATCTCGGAGTCCTCTTCCAGACCGAATACGCGCGGGTTGGGTTGCGTGTCACCTTCGGCCACGCCGAGGGCCCGCACCTCGTGCTCCCCTGTGTCATTGTTGTACAGGGTCAGCATCCCCGCTGGCAGCTCCACGAAAAAGCCCGGCAGCGGAAGCTTGATGTCGGTCGGGTAGACACCGCGGAGCTGCGTGCCCAGGAGCGAGTGCGCCAGTCCGTCCTCGACCGCGTACCAGCACGGCGTGTCGCTCAGTTGCAGCGACTTCATCAGGATGAACGTCAGGGACGCATTGAGCGTGCGGCTGCCGGGGGTGGCGAGGAAAGAGAACACGCGCATGAAGGGCTCGTGCAGGGGGGACTCGGGATCGTAGAAGTCCGATATCCACTTCAGGTCCGTCGCGATACGCCCCTGGAACGTCTCCACGCACGCGGAGAGGCGCAGAGTGTTCATGAGCCGGAACAGCGGCTCCCCCGCCTTCCAGCGGGTCTCACACGCCCGCACGAGCGCCAGCAGACGTTTCTTCGGGCTGCAAGGCACCTGGCGGAACGTCTGGCCCGCGGATGAAGCTTTACCTATGGGGACCGGCCCGCCAGCTCCTGGGCGCAACCACTCATCGTTCGGAGGCTTCGGCATTTTGTCGTCCTTCCTAGCGGGAAGTCATCCCGCTCTCATTTCTCTAGACGACCCGGGGGCCGCGTTTCGGACAGCCCCTCGATCTTTTTTCTTTGTACCACATAGCGTGGCGATAGTCAAGACTCTTGATCGCCCTCGGGCTCGTCAGTCTCGGGCTCGGCGTTGCCTACCTTGATGGCCAGCTCGTGGACCTGCTCCGCCTCGCGAGCCACCTCGGTCTTGACGCTCTGCAACATCCCCTTCAGGTCCATCCCGCGCGTAGCCGGGGGACGTTCGTCGTCGTTCGCGGGGCGCTCATCGAGCAGCAGACTGACGGCGTTGACGAGCCCTTCCAGCAGGTTCAGCGTAGCGTGGTTCATGGGAACTCCAATCCTAGCGAATGGTATGCTATTGACGCGAGAAAGTCAACTTAGAAGATGATACGATAGGTGCATGTCCCACGGGGCCGAAAAAGCGCAGGAAGAAGTCGAAGAAGCAGCGGAGCGATCTGGCAAACTCCCTGCCACGAGCAGCGGCCCGAAGACACCGATCATCGAGCGCACGGATACCAAGGGCCTGGTCCAGTTGGAGGTGCCGTGGGTCGGTGGCCGGATCAAGACGACCTGGCCTGCGACGAACCGGTCGGTCATGGTAGTCATCTGCACGCTGCTCTGTATGCTGACGGTCGTGGTGCCCGCCTGCTGCTACATCATCTTCATGGGCGCGAACCCTGAGAACCTGTCGTCGTTCGGGGAGCTGTTCGGCAGCAGTGAGATGCGCAAGCCAGAAAAGGTGCAGGTGAAGACCGGCAACGGCATCGAGATGATCGAAGTTTGCCCGCCTTGCGACCGGGACTGCCGCGAGTGCATGGGCGAGTGCCCGGTGTGTCCTACTTGTCCGGTGTGCCCGGTGTGTCCGACGGTGGCGCCTGCGCTTGAGAAGACTGCTCCTCTGCGACCCTGACGCACTCGGGACACGTCGCGTTGGCCTGGTCTATCAGATGGGTCCAAGCGTGACCTGCGGGCCACTCGCCCGGGAACTCCCCGAAACCGAAGCCACACAGCGTGCGACCCGCGTGTAGGATGTGAGTGATCATCGGCGGGGCAGGCGGCGCTTCATGTGCTCGCGCAGCGCCTTGGCTTTCTTCTTGGCCAGGTGGTCGATGATGAGCTTGCCGTCCAGGTGGTCGTACTCGTGCTGGATAGCGCGCCCCAATGTCGCGGTCGCGCTCATGGCGAAGGGCTCGCCTTTGTACGTGAAGGCTTTGAGCGTGATCTGATTCGACCGGGACACGACTTCGACGGCGCCGGGGAACGACAGGCACCGCTCGGCGTCCCGCGCGATTTTGCCCAGGCGCCACACCTTGGGGTTGACCACGACGAGGAGCTGGCTCGGCGGGCGACCGGGCTTCTGCGGCGCACCACTGAGCAGGTCGAGCACAAACACACGCTTGGAGATGCCGACTTGCGGCGCCGCCAGCCCGATGCCATTTCGGGCGTACATCGTCGTCGTCAGGTCCGCCACGAGCTTGCGCAGCGGCTCTCCGAACTCGACTATGTCAACGCACTTCTCGCGTAGGATCGGGTCGGGGTAGGACAGGATCGGCAGCACCTCTCCGTCGCCGCAGTCCATGAGCGTCTCGGGGTCGGGTGCAGTGAGCCCCTCCGTCTCCTCGATCAGCTCTCCGACGTCCTCGATCTCTTCCTCAGTCGGCAGCTTCTTCTTTGCCCTCTTCATCCTCGTCCTCCACGCGCTCGAACCGCGCGAACTTCATGTTGTCTGCGACGATCAGTATCTCTTCGGTGACGCCCGCGTCCCGAAACGTCTGCACGATGCGCTCTCGAAAGGCCCCTATCCTGGCCGAGTCGTGAAGCAGGTGGAATAGCGCGTCGTAGGGGTACACGACGACCAAGGCGCCCCCAAGGGGGCCTTTCACGCGGGCACCGCTGTCTTTGAGCTGGTGGGTGTAGTCCTCCAGCTCGATCTCCGTGACGCGGTAGCGCCCGTCCTGGCTGGCGAGCCCTTCGGCGTAGATGCCTTGCAGTGCCAGGGCCACCATAGCCGTCACGTCGCAGGCGGGGAACTCGCTGACGATGCCGATGACCTCTTTCGCCTTCTTTGCCCAGTCCATCACATCACCAGGAGTTGTAGAAGCGGAGGATCTTCACGTCCTTCGGGAGCTTGGCGACCTCGATCTCGAAACCCTGTCGCGAGTCGTCGCTGTACCGGGTCACGCACTCGTGCAGCTCGCCGTAGCCTGAGCCCATGCTCGTGATCACGCCCGCGTCGTCCGGCGTCTCGTGGTCGAAGAACTCCCAGACCTCGTCAGGCACCTCGGTCCCCGCCGCCTGGCAGGCGTCGAAGACCGCCTTCATCTTCTCCCACTTCTCGTCGGGCGGCTTGATCGCCACGACATGCGTGCTCATTCCCATCGTCCGTGTCCTTTCCCGGCGCGCTTGCGCCACCGTCCTATGTCATAGACCGCTAGGATCACCACCACCGTCACCACCACCATCACCACTGTCCGTCTCCTTCGGTACAGCTTCACCGATCTGTTGCGCACACGCAAGGCAGATGCCCATGGCCGACGGTGCCTCGTGGTGGCGTGTCACCACCATCACGCAGCGGTCGCCCTTGTGGATGAACCCGCCGCAGTAGAAGCACGGGCCGATTTCTTCCTCGTCCCGGCAGAGTTTGCGGTGGACCAGCGGCGGCGTGCCCAGCGTGCGCCAGTTCATCGTCGTTCCATGATCTCGTCGTGGTCGAGGTAGGGCTTGGAGCTGGCGAACAGCTCGTCGCCCCGGTCCTCAGTCACTTCCTCGTAACCTTCATAGGCCAGTGTGACCGCGACCTCTGAATATGGGTCTCCCTCCATCTTCACGATGGTGACACCGTAGTAGTACCTATCCGGTCCCGACTCGTTACTGATGTTGAGGGCTAGCTCCCGGTCGGATTCGTCCCCGCGCGTGGGCGCAGCCCGTGCCCCCAATACGTGGAACAATTGCCGGTACTCGGGGTCGTGCGTTGCCGTCAGCCGCAGTTTGGCAGGGAGCGCGCCCGTGTCGCGTACCCCGCGCTCGAACCAGGGACCGTACTTCGCGATGATGCCAGGGCCGAGACTCAGTGTCAGCTCACCGCGGCCATTCGCACGCGCGGTCGGAGAGAAGAAGGCGGGCGGAGCCGAGGGCCCGGGTCTGTTGGCGCCGTTGTCGTGCTTGCGAAGCCACTCCATGATGTTCATGAGTCCTTCCCGCACGTCCTCGACATTGAACGCCGCCGCCCAGAAGTTGCTCAGAGCCTCACCGGGCACGCACACGGTTTCAAAGACAGGTAGCCGTCCCGCGTTCCCGCGAGGCACCTTGATCTCCACGTCGCCGCTGAGATCGGAGTTGTAGATGAAGATGACGCCCGTCTCGGGGTCTTTGTAGGTGTGTGACATCAGACCTACTCCTTGCTCGTCTCACCGCACTCTGGGCAGAAGATGACTCCCGCCGGATAGGACGCCCCGCACTTGCACTGGATCTTGGGAGAGTTGAGGAAGACGGGTCCGGCACCCTCTGGCATCTCAGTGACGGCGAGCCCCTCCACGCCGTCGCCTACGGGCTGCTCCGGTTCCAACGCCTCTACGCGCTCGGCCAGCAGGTCGACGCGGGCGACGAGTTTGTAGAGCGGCATCACCTGGCCGATGAAGTTGGACACGGCGTCGACTGCCGGGTTGCGGGCGTCTGCCCACACGATGCGCGGCACGCCGACGCTCATGGCGATGTCGAGGTAGTGACCCTTCCACTCTGCCGCTGCCGTCTCGTCGCCCTGACGGTATCGCTCGACGTCTGCGCCCAGCTCCTTCAGCTCGACCACGTGCTGCGCAGCGTCGTCTTGGAGCTGCTTCTCCAGCTCCGACACCTTCACCTCGATAGCCTCTGCCATCTCAGCGAGGTCGGTGACGTACTCGGCATCGAACTCCGCGGGCAGGCGCAGAGCGCGGCGCAGAGTCTTGTCGGCCTTGACGATCTGCCCACGGACGATGTTGAGGGCGACATTCACCGACGCCTGATGCGCGACGAGCTGGTCGACCTTGGTGACGATGTCGTCCCACTTCACCTCGCCGTTCAACTTGAGCAGCCCCGCGAGTTTGTCGCGGACCTCTACCATGGAGCCCCGCAGGTCGTTCAGTGCCTGCTCGGCCAGCCACTCGCCGTCGTCATCGTCGTCAACGCCGCACTCCCCCGTCGTCTCGGAATCGGACGCGGGGGTAGCCTCTTTCACCACGTCCTCGTAGAACACGGCGAAGAAGCCATCCATGTCGCCGCCGCGGACCTTGTCGACCCACTTTTCGGGGACTCCCAGGTACGTCAGGGCGCCATGCAGGTGGGAGTGGATACCCTCGCGGTGATCGAGCATGTTCTTCATCATGTCGAGCAGCGTCGGCTTGCCCTCGACAGCAGACGCCCACTCGTAGCCGCAGCGGCGCAGCCAGTTGCGAGCGTCGTCGTACTCGTCGGCCAGCGAGTGGTAATCGTCGCGCTCTTCCATGGCGTCGACAGCGAGCAGGAGCAACTCGGCAGCGCGCGGTTGCGTGATCGCGTCACTCGCGCCCGATGTCGCAGTCGATTCGAGCGCCCTGGCTGCCGTCTTCATCTCTTCTTGGAGCTTGCGCGACTCCGCTCGCTTCGTCTCGCGGGTCTTGATCCGGTCCAAGTCGCGCTGCTTGTCGCGCACCTGATCCGCTGCGAACCTCACTGCGCTGGTCCTGTCATCCATTCCAGAATCCTTTCGCTCTTCGCTGCTAGCTCGATAACGGTGACGCCTTCGATCTCCTCGACAACCGCCAACGCACAGTCCTCCAACTCTACGGTCTCGTTCGGGGTGCGGACCTCGACATGGGGCTGCCCGGCGCGGGCCGGAATCAGCTTCTTCAACTTCAATGCCTTCAGCCGGGTCTTGGACTTCGGAGGCACCGCCGCAGTGTTGTGGAACACCTCGGGGTGGATAGGCTCCCCAGGAGCCTCCCAGACGGTCAGGAGCGTCATGGCGTCCAGGTAGCCGATGCCGAGAGACTCCGACTCGTTGACCCAGTCGAAGATCGCCTCGTGGATCTCGTCCGAGTCCGGCAGCACCATCTTGACCAGGACGGAGCCCTCCGCGATGGCGACGATCTGCGAAGGCGAGAGCGGCTTGCGCGTCTGATCGACGCCGGTCTTGTGCTTGGAAAGCTCGCCCTGGAGCCGCACGATGCGGTTGGCTGCGCGGATCAGTCCCTGCGCCATGTCGCTCGACCCGGCGACCTGTTGCAGTGCTGCGGCTTGCGCCCGCAGCCACTCCGGTGTGCCCGGTGTGTTGCTCACGTCCCCTTCTCCTCGTCCGCCAGCGCACGAGCAGCGGCTTCCCGCCAGCGCGTCTCGATCATGTTGAGGAGCCTCTGGGCCTTCTCGTGCACCTCCATCTCGTCCGTGATGCTGTCGAACATGTCGGAGTTTTCAGGGTCCAGCATGAGGTCGGTCGCGGTGTCCCACGCTGCCCGCGCGACGGCGAGGTCGGTGCCCGCGTCTTGGAGATGGGCGACCATCTCGTCACGGTCTTTCTTCCACTGCTCAGTCATCCCTCTTCTCCCAGTTACAGAGGGGGCACCACCCGTCTTCCAGCGTGGCTTCGCACTGCGGGCACGCGGCGTCGGCTTCGCCCTGCTCCAAGTCGCGGCGCTCCCCGAACTCGAACTTGATCGTCATGTCCCGTTCCCAAGACAGCCCGCACGTCGGGCAGTGGAAGCCCGCGTTCAGGGTCTCCTCGGCGCTCACGCGGTCGTACTCGAACTCGAACCCGCCCCAGTCCGTCCCAGTCGCCTTATCGCACTTCGGACAGGTGTCTTCCAGCACGAGGTTCCGGATGAGCAGCTCAGTCGCTTTTGCCATCAGGCTCCTCCGGTGCCGCGTCCGAGACAAGGCAGTCACGCGCCAAGTCGATGACGAAGTCGCCTCCCCTCAAAGCCTCTGGGTCGATCTCGCAAACGTGGGTTGTCTCGCCGCTCCAGATCTCTAGTTTGCACAGCTCAGGCTCGGGGCACTCCATCTCGGTGCGTGCGAAGTAGGAGTTGATCAGGTCGCCCTCGTCATCGACCTCGTCACCGCCGTCCACGACGTTGTACTTGTCGAACAGCCATCGAACGAACTGAAGGATCGCCTGCGCGCGATCCCCGGCTCGCTTCTCGCGGAGCCCTTGGACTCGCTCCTCGGCACGCTGGTTCACGGCTTCGTTGAAGGGGAGGCCCACCTTCGCCTTCGTAGCCTTCAGTGCCGACGCAATATCCCCGAGGGTGCCTGGGAGATGGTCCTCGCGGAGTGCCCGCTCCAGGTGGCTCTCGCCCAGCTCGTGCGCCGACAGCATCGCTATTGCTTCCAGCGAGTGACGTGGGTCGCCCCGGTCAAGGAACAGGATGCCGTGGCCTTCGGGCTCACGACGTAGTAACAACGTCAAACGATGATGGTGCGTGTCGGTCATGTATTGCCCTTCCTTCAGGGACACTTCCCCGATCTCAGCGCCCACGATATCACATGTCTGCTATTGACACAAGCGGAATCGGTCGAGGGGTAGCGGCCATTGGCCGCAATCTGTGCCGAGGAGTGATCTCCCCCGCCTCCATAAGACGTTCCAAGAGCCGCGGAAAAAGTGAGGGCGAGGCGATTTTTTCGCTTGACGCCGACGTTTGCGCTTGACAGGATGAGAGAGTCACCGGGTTGGCCTCATCCGCCGCCCCGGATAGCCAGAATGAAGACGATGCAACACCACTTGGAACATACACGGCGAAAGCGCACGGAGGTCAAACGACCGTCCTCATGGACGTGTCTATCCTCCGATAGCGTGAATACCGTGGCCTTTGCCTACGCTATCACGCTTCAGGCGGAGGGTAGCCCCGGGTAGGCTTTTGCACCATACGCAATGATTGCAAAAGCCGCCCAGGGAAACCGGGCGGCTTTTGGCGTTTTTGGAGACTGATCGATGTGGAGGAAGAAACCGATACCCTGAGAGATTGACTCAGGGGAGTAGCGCCCGACGGGACGGGCCCCGGACTTTTAATCCGGCTTGAGGGGGTTCAAGTCCTCTTGCTCCCACCGTGCGAAGTAGGTTCCCGTGCGGAACCTCGGTGATAACCGGTCCGATCTTTGACAATTGAGCATCTTCACCCCGGGGCTACCCAGGCCCCGGGGTTTCGTGGGCCTATGACCGTAATTGGTAACGGCTCGGACTCTTAATCCGATCATCCCAGTTCAAGTCTGGGTGGGCTCACCACGACTCGGTAGCGCAAAGGCAGGCGCACCTGGCTGTTAACCAGGGGCATGTAGGTTCGACTCCTATCCGAGTCGCCATGGGGACATAGCTCAGTTGGAAGAGCGTCCGGCTCTGAACCGGAAGGTCGCAAGTTCAAGCCTTGCTGTCCCTGCCATACGGGTGTAGCTCAACGGAAGAGCGGGAGGCTTTGACCCTCCGTCTGCGTAGGTTCAACTCCTACCACCCGTGCCAGCCCGAAACCGAGACGCCAGGCCCGGAAGGGAGCAACGTCAACGGACGGGGGTAGCCCCTTCGGGTGCAGCTACCTAACCCCGAGGAGAGACAATGAGCTTTCCGCAGCCACGATACGCCCTGGCCGGGGTGACTATGGGCGCATAGTGTTAGCGGCTAACACGTCGGATTCCAAATCCGAAACCGCGGGTTCGAGTCCTGCTGCGCCTGCTGGCCGAATGCCTGGAGTGAGTACATAGCTAATGGCAAGCAATTTGGTTTAGACCCAAACGATCCAGGTTCAATTCCTGGTGTAACCTCACCCACCACTTGTCGGCCTTTCAGGGGTTGTGGTCCAGCCTGGGTAGGACACCTGCCTGTCACGCAGGAGATCGCGAGTTCAAATCTCGTCAACCCCGCCATGGGTCAGTACTCAACTGGTAAGAGCCCGCACTGAAAATGCGGCAGATGTCGGTTCGATTCCGACCTGGCCCACCGAGTGCTCGGATGCGAGGGCATCGCCTTACGCAAGCGGGTTCGCGCAGACCTGACGAGCACTCAACATCCGCGTGTACGGCAGTGGTTGACCGGCCTGGTTTGGGACCAGGAGCACGCCAGTTCGACTCTGGCCACGCGGACCCGTAAAGGTCGGGGGTGAACCGAGGAGCACGTGGAGGCTGTTCACGCCGAAGCTGCTTCTCGCCCTGACCTGCGGAAGATTTCGGTGCAGTAGTCTAATGGGAAGGCAGCGGGCTGTAACCCCGCCGGGCCGTAGTAGCCTTTGTAGGTTCGAGTCCTACCTGCACCACCGAGTCCGGACAGTCGGCGGGTGAAAGTCCCGCACCTGAAACCGGGCTCTCTCTGCCGGTGAGGTTCTACGGTTGAACGCAGGGTTGTGGACCCTGTCCCACAGGGTTCGACTCCCTGCGCCGGTACCGAGACGTCCAGCTCTGCGAGCGGCCCCAGTGAGGGGATCGGGTCGGTTGGAATCCGACGGACGCTCTCATGCTCTCGGGGCCCGACTGGACGGGCACTGGTCTCCTAAACCAGCCGATGCAGGTTCGACTCCTGTCGAGAGCGCCATGCTGGGATGGTCTAGTAGGCAAGGACACCCGCCTGATAAGTGGGAGGACGCGAGTTCGATTCTCGCTCTCAGCACCGTAACCGTACCCCGGTAAGTCATTGGCAGACAGCGGGTCTTATGAACCTGTCGAAGTTGGTTCGATTCCAACCCGGGGTACCAGAGATTTCAAGGGCGATTGGCCAAGCGGGAAGGCGCCTCCCTGACGCGGAGGAGATCGTGGGTTCGACTCCCTCATCGCCCAGAGTCGGGAAATGCGGGTTCGACTCCCGCTGGCTGCCCTAGCGGGCGGCTGTCGTCTAATCGGAAGGACACCCGGCGTGTTGGGACCATAGCTCAGTTGGGAGAGCGTCTGACTGGCAGTCAGAAGGCCGGGAGTTCGAGCCTCCCTGGTTCCACCGCACATCGGCTGCTCCGGAGGAGTAGAACCGGGAGTGTGGAGACATAAAATGCCCCCCGGCGTAGGCTTGGGGGATTCAGGGTCGTTAGCTCAGTTGGGAGAGCGCCGCACTCGCACTGCGGGGGCCGCGAGTTCAAGTCTCGCACGATCCACCAGTTTTCGGGCCCGTAGCTCAACGGGAGAGTTCCTGGCTTGCACCCAGGCGATGCGCGTTCAACTCGCGTCGGGTCCACTGGATCGAATGCCTTGTGGGATTTCATTGATGGTTCAAATCCACCCTTCGCCACTCTTACGGCGAAGTAGCCTAACTTGGTAAAGGCACTTCTCACACACACTTGTCGATCCTACGCTGCGCAGGCCCCAGTGGAGGGGCGCCGCCTTGGTATGGCGGAGGAGCCGGGTTCGAGCCCCGGGCGCAGCTCTAGGCCGAATGCCAGGACGGGATTACATTAGTTCAACTCTAATATCCGGCACCGCCCCACCTGGGCCACTTTTGCCGGATGCCCTTTGGGGGCATTTGATCTCGACCACCCCTTGTCGGTCTTTTGCGGGTGTCGTCCAGTGGCAAGATGTCAGGCTTCCACCCTGAAGACGAGAGTTCGATTCTCTCTACCCGCACCGGACGGAATTTTGTCTGTCCGAAAACTGCCGCCCCTCGCGTCTGAGGGGTAGCGCCATGAACGCCGCACTATTGGCGGATGGAGGTCATCATGGCAAGCAAGACCCTGTTCGGATCGTCCCGCGGACGGACGGTCAAGGCAACCGACACAACCAACGCGGCTGGAGGCGTGGCCTACGCTCTCAGCCCCAAGCAGGCCCTCGCTCGCTACGCGATGACGGGCTGCCTGTCCAACACCTTCTACGTGAAGGCGGAGGACCATCTCGACCGTGTGCTCGACCTCGCCAAGCAGTGCGACTCCGAGTACATCGCGAAGCTGGCCGTCTTCGCCCGCAAGGAAGGGCATATGAAGGACATGCCCGCGTTGCTCATGGCGGTCCTGGCCACACGCGGGGCCGAAGGTCGCAAGAGCCTGAAGGCAGCTTTCCCGCTCGCCATCGACAACGGGAAGATGATCCGCAACTTCGTGCAGATCATGCGGTCCGGACGGCTCGGTCGCAAGAGCCTGGGCACGGGCCCGCGGAACCTCGTTCAGGGGTTTTTCGAGCGTAACGCCCCCAACTGGCTCTTCCGGCAGCTCGCCGTGGGTCAAAACCCGTCCGGCGGTGACGTCGTGGCCATGGTCCACCCGCGGGGGAAGAGCCCAGAGCACGAGGCGTTGTTCGGCTACATGATCGACAAGGTCAAGCGGGGCAGCGAGAAGTGGGACCAGCTCCCGCCCCTCGTCAAGGAGTTCGAGGCGTGGAAGCAGGATCGGTCACAGGCTCCGCCTGCGGTGCCCTTCCAGCTCCTGACAGCCGAGAAGCTGACGGGTGCGCAGTGGGCTTCGATCTTCCGGCACATGGGCTGGCACTTCATCCGGATGAACCTCAACACCGCTCTCCGCCAGGGGGCGCTGAAGGCTGACCCGGGTCTGGAGGCGTTCATCGCGGGCAAGCTCTGCGACGGCGACATCATCGCCAAGGCACGGGTCATGCCCTACCAGCTCCTGGCTGCCTACCGGCACATGTCCTCGGACGTGCCGCGGTCCATCGTGGACGCGCTCCACGACGCTCTGGAGCTGGCGGTCGACAACGCGCCCGTGGCCGAGGGTCGGACGCTGGTCGTCGTGGACGTCTCGGGCTCGATGCGCGGCTCGATCACGGGCTGGAACGCTGGCACCAAGGCGTCGAAGGTTCGGTGCGTGGACGTGGCCGCGCTCTTCAGTGCCGCCATCCTGCGTAAGAACCGCTCCGCTGCCGTACTGCCGGTGGACACGCAAGTGCACGCCGACTATCGGCCAGAGCCGCGGGACAGCATCCTGACCAACGCCGACACGCTCACGCGGTTCGGTGGAGGTGGGACGGTGCTCGCCGCCGGGTTCCAGTACGTCAACCAGCGGCGCCTGATGGTCGACCACGTCGTGGTCATCTCCGACTACGAGTCGTGGGCGGACCAACGGAACCACATCGGTACGGCGCTCATGAACGAGTGGGAGACCATGCGCAACCGCAACCCGCAGGCCAAGTTGGTCTGCATCGACATCACCCCGGGCCGGACGCACCAGATTGCCGAAGGTCATCCGGAGATCCTCCACGTCTCCGGTTGGAGTGACGCGGTCTTCAAGGTCATCCACGCCTTCCTCGGTGGCGACACCGGGTCATGGGTGGAGCTGGTCGAAGCAGTCGACCTCGCAACTAACTGAGACTTTGGCCGAATGCCTGTCGAGACTACATCGCAACGGTAAATTGCACCATGCGTCTCGGCGCCCCTTGTCGGCCTTTCATTTGGGCTCTTCGGAGCCCTCTGCTGGTGAAGCTCAACAGGCAGAGCGTCAGCTTCCCAAGCTGAAGGCAGCGGGTTCGAGTCCCGTCACCAGCTCTGGACCGAATGCTTCGTGGGAGTACATCGCATTTCAAGCGCGTGGACGCAGGTTCGATCCCTGCCCTCTCCAGTCTACGGGGAGGTAGCTCAGTGGTAGAGCACGAAAAAACTGCTCTCGCACCCTTTTGTCGGTCCTTCTAGCCCGGTGGTCAAACGGAAAGGCGGGAGGTTGCAACCCTCCAATCGGCGGTTCGACTCCGCCCCGGGCTTCCGATGTCACACTGCCCTAAGTATAGACCCCGAAGGGGGCTATCTATACTTCCTACCTGGGGTCTGCGTGACAGCTCCCGCTCCCGTGGTCTAACGGATAGGGCGTCGGCCTTCTAAGCCGAAAGATGCGGGTTCAAATCCTGCCGGGAGTGCGGTCTCGTCGTCCAAAGGATAGGGCACAGGGCTACGAACCCTGGAATGGGAGTTCGAGTCTCCCCGAGACCTCTGAGTTTGCCCTTGAGGCGCAAAAAGGAAGCGCGCTGGCCTCCGAAGCCAGAGGATGCGGGTTCGAGTCCCGCCAAGGGCCCTGCGGGGTAGGGGAGTCTGGTTGTCCCCACCTGGCTCATAACCAGGAGATCGCGGTGTTCAAATCCCGCCCCCGCCTCCGCGCGGTTCCAAGGCACGGGACCACTCTCTCATAAGGAGTCGGGCAAGGGTTCGAGTCCCTTCCGCGCGATAGCGTCCTAGACGTCACTGGTGACCACCAGGGTCCGCAAGGATCGGCGTAGCGGGTTTACTAGGGCCAACCCGTTGCGAATCGAGCAGTGGTGCAGTCTGGCAGCACGTCGGCTTCGGGAGTCGAAGGTCGGAGGTTCAAATCCTCTCTGCTCGACCATGGGCGCATGGTGAAATGGAATCACGCTTGGCCTACACCCAAGTGTTGGCGGTTCAAGTCCGTCTGTGCCCACCGTCGCTGTACGTTCAACCGAGGCTCTTCAGTGGGCCTGGCTGCCCTGTCGGACCGGTGTGACGTCCCCGGACCTCGGCACGGCAGAGGAGTTCATGACTCCTGAAACGAGCCCCCAGAAGGGAAGATTGCGGGTTAGAGCCCCGCCAGCGGCACACGCCAGGGTGGTGAAATGGTAGACGCGCTCGGCTCAGAACCGAGTGGCCGAAAGGTCGTGCTGGTTCGACTCCAGTCCCTGGCACTACGCTACGGTGGTGAAATGGCAGACGCGCTGGCTTGAGGGGCCAGTGACCGCAAGGTCGTGCAGGTTCGACTCCTGTCCGTAGCACTGAGCCCGTCTGGTGAAACGGTAGACGCGCTCGGCCTAAACCCGAGTGCCTTCGGGCGTGTGGGTTCGACTCCCACGGCGGGCACCGTGGTGTGGCGGGTTCTGGTATCCATGGGCTCTGCAAAGCAGGCAACCCGCTGCATCGCTTCTGCGAGCGTGGTGAAATGGTAGACGCATCGGGTTCAAAACCCGACGACCGCGAGGTCATGGAGGTTCGACTCCTCTCGCTCGCACTGGTAGAGTTTTCGCAACAAAGAAAGGGGGCGGTCATGTCGACACGGACACTCGTACTCGACCCGGGGTTTCAACCCCACCGCATCGTGGAGTGGACGAGGGCTGTCGCCCTCTTGTTTCAATCGAAGGCCGAGGTGATCGATAGCTACGACGAGCCTTTGATGACCGAGGAGCAGGCCGACACGGCGCAGGCCAACGGCTGGACGCTCGTGATGAAGGTACCCGCCGTCATCCGGCTGTTCAAGGCGGCTACGCGCAAGAAGGCAGTCAAGTTCTCGCGGGCCAACGTGCTCGCGCGGGACCGGATGCGCTGCCAGTACTGCGGCCTCAAGACATCGGCGGACAAGCTGAACTACGACCACGTCGTGCCGCGGGCTCAGGGCGGCAAGACGGTCTGGGAGAACATCGTCAGCTCGTGCTACCCCTGCAACGCCCGCAAGAGCGACAGGACGCCAGCACAGGCCGGGATGCGGCTGCGCACGCGGCCTATCAAGCCCAAGAGCCTGCCGATCATGATGGTTCACATCGACCGCAACGCCAGCATCCCCGACCAGTGGCGGAACTTCTTCTACTGGCACGGTGAGCTGGAGTCCGACTGAGTTTTCTCGCTCGCCCCTTCGGGGGCGGGCACATCGGGCGGTAGCGCAGCATGGAAGCGCACGTGTCTGGGGGACACGGGGTCGTGGGTTCAAATCCCACTCGCCCGACTGGAGCGGCAATCCGAAAAGGCGACGGAGTCCGGCTTGAACCCGGGTGAGCAGCGTGACTGCCTTGGGGGTTCGACTCCCTCCCGCTCCGCTTGGAAGGGCAATCCGATGGGTGACGGAGCGCGGCTCGAACCCGCGTGAGCGTAACTGCCTTGGGAGTTCGACTCTCCCCCCTTCCGCTGGAAGAGCTAGCCGACTGGAGACGGCACTCGGTTGGAAGCCGAGCGAGCGTAACTGCCTTGTGGGTTCGACCCCCACCTCTTCCGCTGAGTTTGGCGAGTGAACTGGCTGTGGAGCCAGGCCCGGTTGCTACCCGGCGTACTCTTCGGGGTGTGAGGTTCGACTCCTCCGCTCGCCGCCATGCCGTTGAAGTGTTAGTGGTTGCACGCGACGTTGCCAACGTCGAGGTCCGGATTCAACTTCCGGTAACGGCACCATGCGGCCAATGGCCGCTGCCCCCACCTCCAGGGGGCTCATGGCCCTGTCGTCTAGCCTGGCCAAGGACACTGGCCTCTCACGTCAGTAACGTCGGTTCAAATCCGTCCAGGGTCACCTGAAGATGCTCGATTGTCGGAGTTTGCCGGTCAGGCCCCAATGGCGGGGCGCCTGCTTTGTACGCAGGAAGTGGCGGGTTCGATCCCCGCGACCGGCTCCAGGCCCGCGAGGCGCAAATGGTGGCGCACCTGTTTCGTACTCAGGAGTGAGGCGGTTCGATTCCGCCCGCGGGCTCCGTGAACGGCCCAGTCGTCTAAATGGAATAGGATGCCGGACTTTCAATCCGGGTGATGCGAGTTCAAGTCTCGTCTGGGTCATCTGCTACACTCGGCTCATGTACGGCGAGCCGATAGACTTCACCAAAGCCACCGACCGCTGGTGGCGCATCCACCGAATCGTCTGTGCCTCGATGCTCGTGGTCTACCACGGCGTCATCGCCGCAGCCATCTCCCTCGTACCCACGGAGACGGACTCCGATGAGGCCGGGCTCGCGTGGGCCAACGACCACCATTTCGTCATCATCGGGCTCTTCGGGTTCCTCGGGTGCGCGCTCTACGTCTCGTTGCAGTTTGTCAAAGCGACTCGCGCCTCCGACATGCCGATCCGCTGGTACGTGCTCCGCCCCTTCCAGTCCGTCCTGCTGTCCTTCTTCATCTACCTCGCGGTCCGCGCCGGGCAGTTGACCCTCTTCTCAGGTGGAGGCCAGGTGGACGAGGACAACATCAACCTGTACGCGCTCGGGCTCGTGGCCGCGCTGACGGGCATCTTCAGCGAGCAGGCGTACCTGTTACTGGAATCGCTGGCTCGGAAGGCGTTCAAGGTGGACGATTCTGCCTCGCGCGGGCGCGAGACGGGGCCTGAGAGCCCCGTAGAGGCTTCGGAAGGGCCAGGAGACGTCAAAGAGGGTTAGCGGGAGCCTGAGAGGCGCTCAGGCGGCTAGTAGCCGTCGCGAGAGCGGCGGCGCGAGGCGTCGTCATCGTGGGCGGGCAGGGCGGAGCGGCTGGCGACCCGGTCAACGAGCCCCTTCAGCGGCGTCTTGTCGAACACCTTGCCGATCACGTCCACCACGGAGTCGCCCCCGATGATCTGCTGGACGCTCATGGCCTTGGACACCTCGACCAGGGTCTTGCGGTCGGTGAGCATGGCCACAGCCTCGGTGAAGCCGTTGCTCGCGGCTGCGAACCGCGCCGCCACCGACTCGGTCTCGGCGGTGAGCATCTCGCGCGCGAGCAGGTCTCGGGCCTTGCTGACGTCCAGCTCCTGATCGGCTCGCTTCTGGGCGTGGTCCAGGTTCACCTCGACCTCCAGCGTGTTGACCTTCAGCCGGGCGTCCTCGGCAGCAAGCCGCAGCCCGTGCACCGCGGTCTGCTCCTCCAGAGACTCGGACTGAGCGGTGATCTGGGCCACCTCGACCTCGCGCTTGGCCGCGATCTCCTGCTTCTGAGACTCGGCAGCCAGCGTGAGTTTCCCGCGAGCGATCTCCTCCAACCGCCCCTCGATCTCAAAGTTGAACGTGGCCTGCTCGACCTCGATGGTCGACGCGACGGCGTTGACCTGGGCATCGCGGAGCATCTGCTCGATCTTGCGGTCGTGGATCTCGATGGTGAGCACCTCCATGTTCTTGACTCGCATCCCGTTCTCCTCGAACAGGAGCCCCTCGGGGTGCTTGTCGGTGCTACCCAGGATCGCCTCGCGCACGATGTCCTCGCCGCGGTTGTCCAGCTCCTCGACACGCACGGAGCGCATTCGAGCCTTCAGGATCGAGCGCACGCGGTCGCAGAGGAACTTGATGTAGTTCTCGACGGAGAACCACCGCTCCATGTCGTCGCCCTCGAAATCGACCCACATGGAGATCTTGATGCTCACGTTGACGCGGTCCGCGGTCCGCACCTTGACGACGTCGCTGACCTGATTGTTGGACACGCGCAGGTACACCGTCTCCAGCAGGTGGTCGGTGGTCTTGGGCTTCTCGGTGGAAAGCTTCAGGCCCTCCAGCGTCTCGTCGTAGCCGATGAGCACCGTCTTCGGGCCCAGCTCGACGCGGCGGTTGCCGGTCTTGGAGACGATCAGCGCGGCGAAGCCGGTCCAGAGGTTGATCGCCGGGACACCGCTGAACTTGGTGTCGAGCGTGATCGCCCGGGGCTCGGTGAAGGTGGAGCCGCGAGTCAGCTCGTCGCCCATGACTGCGGAGACGTCGCGGGACACCTGCGACACGTCGCCCATGAAGTTCAGGGACTTCATTTGGTCGTGGCCACCCACGGCCATGCCGCGCTTTTTCTTGCGCGACATCCGTTCGAGCTGGCCCTCGGAGACCGCGCCCTTGCGCGTGGTGGGCGCCGCCTTCACCAATTCCCGCAGTTTCTGGTTGTAGTTGGACGCCTCCGCGTTGCCCGGGTACCACTGCGCGCACTCGGTCTCGGTGAGGACGCGGCGCACGATGACGTGATCCGTCGGGTTGGGGAGCAGCATCGTCGGCCCCACCTCCATGTCGATCTCGCCCGTCTTGCGGTTCATCACGTAGCGGGCTTCACCTGCCGGGACTGCCGTGGCGAAGTGCTTGGAGCGCCCGTCGTACTTGATGATCGCGTGCTCTTGCCGGGGGAAGTAGATTTGCTGCTCGTGGCCCGTGATGAACAGCTCCTCGCCTTCCTCGCGCAGGGTCACGCCATCGTCCTCGGTGTAGTCCGCGATCACCTTGACGTGGATGCCCTGGATCTCGTTCAGCTCGATGGGCCGGAACACCCGCTCCATCTCGCCGGTCTTCTTGTTCTGGTCCTCCATGAACCGCTCGGTGGGCTTGGGGAACACCACGGCGGGGCCGCGCTCGTAACGCTTGTTGCCGTCCTCGTCGATGAGGATGCAATACTCCAAGCGTTCGAGGGTCAGGGCGCTGCGGACGTACTGCGTGACCGTCTTGCCGTCCCGGTCCCGCTGGAAGACCCCTTCGGGCACGACGCCGACGCCCGTGGGCGGGATGTAGAAGCTGACCTCGGTGCCCTTGATGACGAACAGCCTGCCGACGGTGAGGTCGTCGGGCACGCTCTCGATGACCGGCGCCGCCTCCACGGAGTCGCTGTCCGTCGCGGGCTTGACCACGGCCTTGGCCCAGTTTGCGCGAGCCTCGTCCTCGTTGTAGACGCGCACCATGAGGTACTGGTTGGAGCGCAGGTGGTGGCCCCGAACGAACATCGCATCCTGGCCGGGCCAGAGCGAGAACATGCAGGGGCCGGGAATGTTGATCTTGCGCCCGATCTCCAGCGTGGGTGCGAGTTTGCCGGACGCCCCTTCCTCCGGATGGTCCTCGTCGGAGCGACCGCTCACCGGGTTCTTGAGGATCAGGTAGTAGCCCTCCACCGCGACCGGCGACTTGCGGACGGCTTCTTCCAGCTTCTCCACCTTCCGGAAGGTGCCGTTGCGCGCCTGGTAGACGACCGGCTTCTCCTGAGCGGTCTGGTTGATGACGCAGGGGCCGACGAAGGTCTTGACCGACCCTTTCGTCAGGTCTTGCATGTATGCGTACTCGCCTGGAGCGAGCACGATCTCCCGATTTTCGTCTGACATCTTACCTCTTCTCCATTGTCCAATCCCGCCCCATGCGGGTCTCCTGGTTTCAGTTGCCGCTGCGGCGTTGCACAGCGTTGCGAACTAGGTTCAGGTCCATAGGCCAGCCCGCCTCGCGCGCGGCCTCGAACTCCTCGTCGGTGATGACGGCGGTGATGGTGGCGAGATGGAGCGAGCCCGGCTCCCCCTCGGGACAGGCCACGCTGTAGAACCACCCGTAGCGAGAGGTGCGGCGCCACTCCGCGCCGTAGACGGGCTCGGGCTCGGTGAGCTTGCCGTAGATGAGCAGGATCTCACCGAAGACGTCCGCGAGTCGCACGATCTTGTCGCCGGGCTTGGTGGGGCGCTGCCACTCCTCGATATGGGCGTCCGCGTCCTCGCGGTCGCGCTGCATCTCCGCGAGCATCTCTTCGGCGCTGTCGAATGCCTTCACTGTCATGCGTCGTCTCCTGCCAGGCTCGCGTGCTGCGCCGCGTGGGCGGTCTCCGCGAAGCACTCGTCGCACATTCCCTCGCCGTGCCACAAGTGGTCCGCGCCTTGGCCGCACCAGCACGTCCCGTACTTGCCCACCTCGGTCGGGGGCGTCTGGGGCTCGGGCTCGGACGCGGTCTTCGCGGGCGCCTGCGCCGGGAGCACGACCTCGAACGGGCCCTGCGGCCCGAACGCCAGGGCGCCGGGGAAGCAGGCGAGCAGGGCTTTGAAGATGCGCCGCTTCGCCTCGGGCGTGTGCGGGAACAGCCAGTGGAACACCTTGCGCTTGGAGTGGGAGAGCGCGACGGGAAGCTTCTTCCCGAACCGCCCCGGCATCCAACTCGCCTGATTGAACGCGGGCTCGTAGGGCGTCCGCACGGCGTAGCGCAGCGTGCCCTCGTACTCGCCCGCCTCGATGGTGATGCCCACGCCGCGATGCAGGAAGATGTCCGCGATCTTGGGGAAGCCCAGCGCGTACAGCTCCTTGGTCTGCTTGAGCACGTCGAGACCGACAGCCCCGGCACCGACGGCGGCAGCGAGAGCGTGAATGAGCACGTTCGCGGCCTTGCGCGCGTCCTCGGGAACGTCCGCACCGTAGCCGTACTTCTTACGGCAGACGGGACCGATGCCGATCTCGACGGACTTGGCGTCGAGCAGCGGCTTGCCGCAGCACGCACAGTGGGTGGCCATGATCTTGGTAGCAGGTGCGTCTTGGTAGCTCATGACGTCCCTCGGGGGCGAGCACTCCAAGCCTCCATCATGAGCGTGGCGCGGGCGGTAACGCGGCGCTCTTCGCTCGCGGTGCGGCTACGCTCGACGTGGTTGTGGCCCGTGAGCACGCCCGGGAGCCCGTAGCCCCCGCGGCAGGGCTCACCGGGAGCCACGCCACACGTGGGACAGTCGCGGTCGATGCCTGTAGGTTCGTTGTCCATGTTGCTCGCCTTCCTTGGCCGAATCATCGGCCATCTCGAACAGCATCGCATACGGGGCGCCCTTTGTCAATAGCAAACGTGAAAAAAGTGACAACCCTGCGGAATTTCAAGGGGTTCAGGGCTGCAGATGCGTGCCGTCGAAGTCGGTGATCGGCTTGTTGCTCAGGATCTCCTGCACCTCCGCGAAGGTGAAGGGGCGGTAGGCTCCGAGTAGCCGGGCGGCGTTGTCGACACCGACGTCGAGCTGCCGTCCGATGGGTTCCAGTCTCGCGTGGCAGTGCCCGTGGAGCTGCCAGGAGCCGTGATAGGAGCGGTTCCACGACCGCATCGGGTAGTGGCACAGCGCCATGTACTCGTCCTCGACCTTGATGCCCTTCAGGTCGCCCGCCCAGGCCACGCGCTTGTGCTCGGTCACGAGTTTACGCTTCCGCACGTCGTGGTTGCCCCAGAACCAGTGGAGCTGGACGCCGCGGGCGAGGCTGTCGAGCGCGAGCTGCGTCGGAACTTGGTCGAAAGCCACGTCGCCCAGGCAGTAGAGCGTGTCGCCGGGTCGCAGTGCCTGCCAGTGGCGGAGCAGCTCCGTGTTCATCTCCTCGGCGGTCTCGAACGGGCGCTCGCACAGCCGAATGATGTTCTCATGCCCAAAGTGAGGATCGGCGGTGAAATAGACAGTCATAACTCTTCCTCTCTGGAGATGACCTCTATGTCTGGGTAGTCCACCCAGTAGCACTTGTCGGTCAGGTCGCCATCGTGCCCGTCGGGGTCTCCGTCGTACTGGACGAGGATGCTGTCGTCAGTGCACTCGACTATCTTCCCTTCCATCCCGCATCCGCAGGTGCACCTGGCGAGGTCTTTGACCCTCGGCTTCAGGGTACTCCTGACTCTCCAACACACGTCCGGCGGCAAGCACTCGCACGAGTCGGCTCGCTCGCCGCACTCCTCGCAGTAGTAGCCGCCGTCGATAATCCGGACCACGGGCCCGGGGGCCTCGACGCGCACAATCTCTGGGAGCGCCTGTCCACAGAAGGGGCAGAACTTCGCCTCGGCGTGGCTCCGCGACAGCCGGTTGGGGTCGTGCTCGCTCCAGCGTTCGTAGCACGCCACCTTCCACTTCGGCTCCCAGTCGTCGCCGGGAAGCGGGTTCTCTGTCTGAGGGTTATAGCCCTCGTCGTCCCAGCGGTTGCTGAAGGCGAGGAAGACGGCGTAGTTTGCCGATGCCTCGCAGCAACCGGGCGTGTGGACGTGCTGGTTCCAATCCTCGTTGTAGTACGGCCCGCTCATGGCTTGACTCCCATCTCGGCGCAGCGTTCGACGTAGGCGGCTTCGGCACGCTCCTGCGCCCCCTTCCACGCTTCCTCGTCCATCTCGCCGCGGTGGTTCATGAACATGAGCTGCGGTACCCACGGCGGGAACGGGCGCACCTCCAGGTTCTCCAGAGTGAACCTCGTCCGCATCGCCTCTTCGCCGCGCTTGCGAGCCTCTTCACGTGTGGTGCCCCAGAGCTTGCACAGCAGGTCGATGACGGCGTCACCGTCAGGCCCCGCAGGCACGCGGATCGGCTCGAACGGGGAACGTGGGCGCCGAGGTCTCACTCATCGCTCCCGTCGTCGGCGTAGAAGAACGCACCCTCGCCTTGCTCGCACTCCTCGCGCATGAGCGCGAGGCAGCGCCGCACCGATGCGCTGGAGGTGCCGAAGGACTCGGTGATGGCGCCGCAGCAGTCGCAGGTCGCTCGCACGCCCTTGACCATCCGGCCCTCGTCGTTTTCGATCTGCACGTCGTGCTCGATGATGCACTCGATTCTTTCACCCACAGTGTTGCTCCTTTCCAGACGCCGGGGTCGTCGGCTTGGTTGTCGCCCGCGTCAGCTCCGCGTCGAACTCCAGCTCGTCGTCGGCCCACTTCGCGTCGAAGTTCGCGTCCCACAGCGCCTGCACGATGTCTTTGAGCCGGGTCTTCGGGGTGACGGGGATGACGAACTCGCGGTGTCGGTAGCGGTACTGCCGCCCGTCATCACGGCGCACGGTGTCGACAAAGATGTGAGGTCCGACTTCAATCGTGAGCTTGCCATCTCTGACGCTCGCGCCGCGGAACCGGAAGTCGAAGTCGTCAGCTCGCTTGTTCCACCGGGGGTTCAGGGCTTTGATCGCCCACAGGTACATCTGCCGCTCCCACCCCTCCAGCAACTCGTGCTCGCGCATTCCGATGAGCACGTCGAAGCCCTCGTTGTACATCCGGAGCAGCCGCTCGCCGCCGATCTCGCGGAGCAGCGGCACCTGCTCTCCGAAGCCGCCGGGCTCGTCGTGCATCTTCACGAATCGAGAGATGCCCCAGGCGTGATTCGGGTTCGTCCGACACTTCACGATGGTGCCTTCGGGCGGCAGGGTGTCGGCGGGGCTACCTCCGAAGGTGCGGAACGGTATGAACTGAGCTGCAATCCTGCCCTTGTAGCCCACGATCACGCGGCGGCGACCGACGATGGTGTCGCGGTCCTCTTCGCGGTGGCACAGGATGCGCGTCGACTCCAAGGCGTCGATGATGTTCATGAGGATGCGGGTCTTGTCGTCCCGCTTGTCGAAGTCGCGTCTAGGCATCGGCCCGCCGGTTCAGCTCGCGCTGCGCCTCCAACATCGCCAGCTTCTCGGTCTCCAACACGTCCAGGTCGATGTCGAAGAAGCGAGCGAGGAGCTTGTCGCGGCGCTCAGTGATGGGCCAGTTGATCGGGTACATCCCGACCTGACCGTCGTTGCGACAGAGCATGATGTCCTGCTCGCCCAGCCACTCGATGAACTCGCCCACGCACTGGGAGCGGTCCTTGACCGCCTTCAGCTTCATGTGCTCGGGGTAGTCACTCATGTCGGCTCCTCTCCTTTGGGCAAGATCACGAGAGCGACGTTGACGACGTGAGCGATGAGCGAGTGGCCGTTGGGGTGGGCGTGCCATCGTTCTCTGCCTGCGACCTGCTTGGTCCTGCGCCCGCGAGGACAGAAGCAGTAAGATTTGGCTCCCACCCTCCAACCCGCGGGCGTCATCGCCTCGCCTCGGGTGTCGATGACGCCGGAATCGTCACAGAGGGCACAGAGCCCGTCGTCGCGCTTGAACTCCTCCCACACATCGTCCACGCCCGGGTGAGGCCACTCGGACTCACCGCTGCCCCGCCTCATGGCTCGTCCGTTGGGGCAGATGCAGTAACCCCCGTCGCTGACGCGCCCGTGGTTGCCGCAGAGCGAGCAGTGCCCGTCAGGGTGCAGGAACTCCCACCAGATGTTCTCCGCGACACCCGGCTGCCAGGGGCTCTGATAAGGGATGAGACCCTTCTCTTTGAGCAGTGCGTCCCACTTTTTGGAGTCCTCTTCGCCCAGGCCCTCGTTGAAGATTTCGTCGGGCAGGAACCCCGGCTCGTAACCGAGTCGTTCATAGCAGCAGTCGCAGGTGATGAGCTGGCCCAGGCAGAAGGGGCACCGCTCCATATCACAGCCGGGCTCGTGGAACTCCCCGTGCTTGCAGCCGCAGTCGTGGCACTTCTTCTCTCGCCAGTCTTCACTCATCGTCCGTCTCTCTCGGCGGCACGCCGAAGGTGATCTCCACGAACCGCCCTCGCACCTTCCGGTACAGCTCCCTGTCACTGGGCGGAACGTAGTTCCCCTCGGGCACGATGACGTGGGGCTCCTTGTCCCCCCACTTGCAGTGCTTGCCGCCGTCGCACTGCTCCGCGTCCGGCAGCTCCATGGGGTTGTAGCCCGGCTGCGGGACGTGGAAGCCGTCGCGGTCCTGCGGGTCGATGATCGCCTGCACCTCGGTGTGACCGTAGAGGATGCCTCGGAACTCGACGCCGATCAGTCCCATGCGAAGGGCAAAGGCACTGTCGTGCTCGAAATCCGTCACACCCTCGGTGAGGTAGGAGTCGAAGATCCAGAGTGACGGGCCATGTGAGCGCCCGTGCCGCTGCAAGCGAGCTTGCCCCAGGATGAGCCATCGCTTGGACCGGAAGTGCCCATGGAACAGCTTCACGACGGTCTGGTAGCGGTCGGGCTCGCGCGTGATGGGGCGCAGGTCGATCAGCGGGAATTGGGCGCAGTTGGCGCACACGCGATCCTCGCCTTTGTAGCCGTGTGGCTTCTTCTCTTCGATCTCGCACGCACCCTCGTTGCACTCGAACTCCTCGTAGCACTCGGGGCACCTGTGACCGTGCCTTCGCTGCCAACGTGGCAGTGCGCTCGCCTTCTGCTTCTCTGTCATCTCTCGTCGCCTCCGCGGCCCTTCAGCCAGTCGAGGAGCCGCTCCAGCCACTCGAACCAGTCCCAGGTCACTCGGCCAGCTCGCGGCGCAGGAGCAGGCGCCAGGGCGGCTTCGCCATCGAGTCGTAGTGGTCCGACAGGATCGTCCAGCCCTCGGCAGCTAGCTCGTCCAGCGCGCCCACCATCCCGTCCTCGGGGCAGTCGGGGTTGCCGATGCCGCTGCCGCAGCGGAGGAGCTTGTGCTCGACCCTCGTCGCCACGTCCGTGCCGAGTCGGAAACGAGCGAGCAGTTGCTCGTCGTCGCGCCAGCGTTGCTCCAACTCCATGAGCTGTTGCGAAAGCGCCGCCAGCTCGGCTCCGGTTGTGCCGCCCTTCTCCTCTGCCATGACACCGAGTGCGTTGGCGATGCCGCCGAGTGCCTGTGCCTGGTCTGCGGTCTTCATGTCTCTCCTCCCGCGCTCTTGCGCCAGTCCTTGGTGGGGCGCCAGCCGCGCCCGCCGTACCGCTCCCGTCGTGCCAGCGTCTCCCCGATGAGCCTGCCGACAGCGTCGGCCACGTTGCGCGCGGGCCCTGTGGAGCTGAAGGTCGCGTCCTCATCGCAGTTGTAGCTCGTCGTGCCCTTACCGGGCAGCGGCAGTGGATCACTCTTCATGTCGATGTGCGCCCGCAGGATCACGTCCGAGGGCCAGGGCAGGCGCGGACGCTGCCACGTCTCCCGCTTCATCTCGATAGTGCCCTTGTAGGTGCGCTCGGGCAGCGGGATCTCGACGTCGATAGGCCCCTTGACCGAGACCTTTGAGTGCACGGTGTCCCCGAACAGGAAGTCGGGGACGTTGAAGTAGCCATCGCGCCAGAAAGGCGTCTTGGACGAGTGCTGGTTGCTGTCGAGCCAGATGGTCCAGTGGAACGAGCCCTCGTGGAACGCGAGGCTGACGTCCTTCTGGTAGCCGTCCCAGTCGCCGGGCTCGGGCCAGGGGCCCTCCAGACCGAGTTTGCGGAGCAGGGGGTAGCAGTCGGTCACCGCCCACCACAGCGACAGCGCGGGCGTGGCGAAGCCCCAGTTGATCTCGGACTCCTGGGGGTCGACGCCGAGGTCGATGCGCCAGTAGCCCGCGAGCACGTTCCACTCCAGCCGGAAACCGGGGCGACCGTTTTCGTAGCCCCATGGCTGCACCCACCCGCGTCCGTGCTTCCACAGGTTCCCGGTCGACTTGAACCCGTCGCCGGGGCGGTCGTCCAGGTTCTGCCAGTGCAGGCCCCAGTGCTCTTTGAGCCAGCCAACCGCGCCTCTCAGCATGGTTCCAACTCTCTGTCAACGCGAAACGACAGCTTCTTGCCGCGGTGCCCGGCGTGCAGGAACCCCCGCGTGCAGACGCCCTCGTGATCGGGCTTCGCATCGAGGTTGTCATCGAAGAGCACGAACACCACGCCGCCTTCGTTGCGGCGGTGAACAGTGCCTTCGCGCTCCGTGCCCTTGTCGCACACCCTCATGCCTTCCGTGAACTTCATACATCCCTCCGTAGAGCTACACACGTCATCGGGATCAGCCCGGTCTGCGAGCCGTCGTCGTCCATGCAGATGTCGACGGCGTCGTAGCCGCCGATTAGGGGCAGGTGCACCTCCGTCACGACGCCGGTACGGCCCTTCCCCTCTTTGAAGGTCAGGAACACCTTCTGACCTCGGACGAGTTTGGGGCGCTTCAGGACGGCTTGTCCTTGCCGATGGAGTCGAGCACCATCTGCGGGATCTTGTGCTTCGGCGCCGCACTGATCGCCGTCTGGAGTCGCTCGACCTCTGTCTTGGACATCAGGAACTGCATCGTCAGGAAGTGCATGTTCTCGTTCTTCTTCAGCGGCGCCCCGTTCAGCGCGTGCAGAATGATCGTGAACTCCTCGCCCTCGACGTTTATCTTCATGGCTCTCCTCTGGTTCCGGTGGCGGCATCGGGCCTCCACCCGCGCGTTGCAAGCGCAGCACGACCTGCTCCCACACTCCGAAGAGCACCGACGTCATGTCCGTGTCGGCCATGATGCCGAAGCGGAGCACGTCGGCCACCTGGAGGTCGGTCTTCTCTCCGAGTTTACGTTCCGCCTCGGCGCTCTGAGCGATGCGGTTCATCAACTCGTACCGCTCCCGCTCGTCTCGACGCTCGTCCGTCTCGTCCATGGTCCGGAACGTGACGGTGTGGAAGGTGTCGGCGTGCTGCGTGGGTTTCTTGTGGACCGAGAGGATGTGCTCGCCGGGTTTGAGCCGCGTGTCGGCGGCGAGGGGGTAGCGATAGTTGAGATAGACGTAACCCTCGTCGCAGAGTCGCTGTGCCTCGTCCCGGTCCTTCGCGAGCCCGTGGCGCATCATGATGATCACGACGGAGCACGTCTCGCTGTGCTCTTTCAGCTTCACGTTTTACCTCCGACACCCACGCCGATCTTGGTCAGCGGCTCTTCGGTGAAGCGCCCCTTCGCGTCACGCGCCCAAGCCTGCGACTGCTCGCTCATGAACTTCCGCTCCGCCTCGCTCATGAGCTGCGGCTCCTCGGGCTCGGTGAGCACCGTAACGGCCTCGGGTGGTACGCGCCAGGGCTCCTGCGTCGGCCAGGTGGTGACGAGGTAGCAGGGAATGCGCTTCCCTTGGGCGATGAACGTGTGGCCGTAATCGTCGCGCTCCGTGAACCCGGTCGCCAGCCAGCGGACACCGACGACCCAGCCGACACGACGGTGAGTGGGTCCGGCCTCCCAGGTCTTCAACCAGGAGCCGTCAGGAGCTTGCACCTGGGCGCGATGGAACGTCTGATCGAACGCTACCTGGCGCCCCATGAAATCGCGGGCGAAGTCTCGGATTTTCATGTCATCCCTAACTCAACGTGAAGCGCGCCCGTGGCCTTGACGTGCTGGCGCAGACAATTGACCGCAGCGTCGGCAGTCGTTGCAGCGTGCTTGGCGCACGCCAGCGTCCGCTCCGCGAACTCGTTGTCGCTGAAGTCGCCCACCAAGCGCCCCTCGATCTTGAGCAGGATGGCCATGGTCTCGGCGTAGGTCGACGTCCACACCTGCTGCTCGAACGGCGTCATGGACTTGTCGGCGTAATACTGTGACGTGCGCTCTACGGTCATCGTCCGCTCCTTCGGAGTAGCCACTCCGATGTGTCATACCATATAGCACGGCTTTGCTCTTGACGTCAAGAGCTTTCCGTCTCGTACTCGGCCAGGCGCCAGGGTTCGTCGTGGAGCCCGCAGCGGGGCTCGGGGTCGTCATCGAACTCGCTGCAGTCGTTGCAGGGCTCGCCCTCGATGCCCAAAGGGCAATCGTCTGGGAAAATCAGCTTCATGGTTTCAGTGCCCCGGCCTGAGTGCTCTCAGTGACCGAGGCGGTTCTTTCTTTCTATCTGCGCCTATCCTCGAACGCGCGTGCGAACGGAAAGCCATACCTACCAGCTACCGCGCAGTCCAGTTCTACGCCTCACAGTCGCGCATCCAACCCCGCGCTCCGATCAACAGTCGCTCGGTTCCGTCCCGCAGCCGAACCGACCAGCCTCGTCTCAAACCTACCATCCTTTGGGACGCACCCTCTTCTCGACGCTCCACCCGACCCGAAATCGTCGGTTCCCACCGCCGAGCCCGTGACCGTCTGTTCCGACGTCCCCAACCTGCGCCGAACGTACCCGCTTTGGTGGCCCTGAGAGCTTTCGACACTCTCGGGGCCGTCCCCGCCCGCGTGCTCGCGGTGACGGGGAAGTAAATTCTCTTCCGACCTTCTCCATCGCCCAGACGAACCGTGCCCCACTTCCCTCGTGCCGCCGACCCCACCTTCCCTCGTGGCCACATACCTCCGCGTGATCGAAGCAACCCTCCGCGCAGTCGAACGCGCAAGCGATCCCACGCTCTGTTCCAACGGACATTCCTTCCGACATTCCTCTGGCCATCCATGCGACCCTTCCGTCCGTGCATCCAGCAGACCTACCGACCTTCATCCAGTCCTGCTGTCGACCATTACCGCTCATCGTACTGGTCCTTCGGCTATGCCCGCGAACCCACGCGCCACCCGCCACTACTACCATCGCCCGTCGTGCCTTCGGTCGCTCGCAGCGACGTGCACCCAACACCACCTCCGCCTCGACGTGCGACCATGCCGCTCGTCCGGCGCACCCGCTGTCCGGTTGGAGGCGACGAGAGCTTTCGACACTCTCGCCGCCCGCCCCGCCCGCGTGCTCGCGGTGACGGGGAAGTTGTTTCTCTCTTGCCATCCGAATGACCGTGCCTCCGCCGTCCCTGCAACAAAAGCCCTACGCACTAACGAACTGCGTCTCGTCCTACCGTCCACAGCTCCGAATCGCAATCGGACGTGCTGTCGCCGCGCCATTCCCACCGATCCGCGTACCCTTGATCCACCGAACCCTACGCCCAACCTACCGCCGACTCCGCGTATCCCGCCGTCGCCCCAATGAACGTCCGTACCTGGAGGCGACGAGAGCTTTTGACGCCCTCGCCGCCCTCCCGGCCTGGGTGCTCCCAGTAACCGGGTGAAAAATTCTCTCTGACCGGCTGGCGCGTCGACCTACCGGCAAACCGCCGAAGCGTCGTCCCAAGCAGCTCTTCCACCGAATCGTCGTGCCAATCAGCCCTCCCACATACCGTTGTACCAGTGCTCGCACCAAACCTCCGACCCGTGCTCGATCCTACCGACTGGACTCTCTGTCACCATTTCGATGGCACAACCGCATCGCCGCACGTTCCATCCCGGTGCCTCGCAATCGCTCGGACGTCCGCGCGTTCCACTCCACAATTGATCAGTCCCCAGCCCTCGCGGTCTCTACGCGCGAGCCGTCGAACCTATCCGCGCACCGAGGAACCATCCACAGCTCGTGCGGACTACGCAGCGGCCTTGGAAGAGGAGACCTCGCCCCCGGGGAACTCGCCGGGCTCGAACACGGGGTTGTCGGGAAGCTTGCCGAGGCGCGTGAGGGCGTCTCGGAAGTAGCTACCGTGCTCGTCCATGAGTGTGGTGGGAATGTCGGATTCGAGGAACGCCAAGCTACCAGAGCCGTTGACTGCGCCGAGATCCTGAAAGGAGGTCACCAGGAACCGACCGTAACGACGACCGCGCGCGGGGGAGAGCCCGCGTTTGGGGCGCAGCCCTGCCAAGAGGATGACCCGCTCGAACTCTTCGACGGTCATGAGGCCCTTGGTGGGCGTGAGCACGTTTATCTCGAACTCCTGGCCCGGGGGCAAGGTCTCGTAGGCTTTGGGAGCGGATGGCCCGCGGGCGCTCATGACGGGCAGCACGAGCTGCTCGACCTTGCCCTTGGGCGTGATGCGGACGGGTGAGAAAGCTACGTAGGCGGCTCGCGCCTCGGGCAGCCCCAGGTAGCGGAGCGCGTTCGAGGCGAACCAACCCTGGAGCACGTCCTGGGGGATGATGAACTCGCCGGTCAAGCCGTCGCGCATCCAGATGCCCTCGACCTCGATCTTGTCCTTCTCGATGTTGGTCGGAAACGCCTTGCGCACGGTATCCGTGGCCTGACAGGGGATCTGCGAGCCCAAGAGCGGATCGGTGGAGATGCAGGTGAAGCGCAGCGCCCGGTAGTCGTCCACGAGGTTGCCGCGCTTCTTCTTGGACGTGCCGTTGCCCTCTTGCCCGTCGAACCAGTCCTTGATCGCCTGCGCTTCCTCGGTGGCCATGAGCACCGGTAGCAAGTCCCCGATGTGCGCGAACTCGGGCGCGTTCTTCCACGACAGGTTCTTCATCTTGTAGGCGGTCTCGGTCGTCCCCGCCTCCACCTGGGGGCGGTGAATGGCGATGAAGCCACCACTGGCGGCACCCTCCATCGCGCGCTTCAACGTCGCGGTGTGGACCGACGCGAAGAGCTTGGCTTTGATCGCCTCTTTCAGCTCCTTGTGCGTCGGCTTGCCCATCTTCTGGATCATGTAGACCCCGATGAGCATGATCTCGATCAGCTCCTTGACCTTCTTGACGGTAGTGTTCGCCATTTCGCTCTATCATCCTTTCCTTCGGGGAACCCTTCCCCGATCTTCAGCCCTCAGATGTACCATAACGGGCCGCGAATGTCAAGAGCAAAGGCGGCTACTTGTCGGCGGAGTGGATACCTGAGTGGAACTCGCCGCTACCGTCGGGGTGCCGGATGCCGACGCCGGAAGGCACCCACCCGGCGCCCAGGACGAACGCCTCGGCGGCGGAGCGCGACGGTGGGGACTCATCGGGGCGACTGCGGCACCACGAGTCGCCGCCCTCGACAAGGTACTCGACCAGCTCCTCGCCGGTCGCGAACACGGGGGAGACGGGAGAGCCCTCGCTGACGGTCTCCCAAACTTGCCAGCCCTCGCCTTCGGGGATCGGCGTCTCCTCCCAGCCCTCGTACATCAACTTGGCTTTGAGCGTCGGGAAGAACGTACCCTCGCCCCCGCACACGACACAGAGCCGCGGGTACCCGGCCTGCTGCGCCCGATGCTTGCACACGATCCACTGGTTGATGGAGTCGTGGAGCAGTGCGCTCTGGCGCGCGACCGCGTTGACCTGGGCAGCGGTCGGATAGTAAGGCTCGCCGTCGGAGCCCTTGCGGCGATTCCAGTGCGAGAACTTCCCGTCAGGGCCTCCGACCCACTTCCAGCACTTGAACTCGGGCAGCCGGTGCTCATCGATCAGGAGATTGACGTCGTCCTGGGTCAGGTTGTACTGGATCGCCTTGGCCTTGCGCGTGGCCTCTGCCTGCGGGCTCCAGCCCCAACCGCCCTCGGGGTCACCGTGGTACCATTCGTTCTGCAACGCCCGCATCCACGGCGACGAGCCGGTGCCCTCGCACGCCTCGCACTGCTCTATGGTGCAAGGGTTGAGAAACCCCTCCCAGACCTTCTCCAGCGGCCAGTCGAAGTCGAGCGGCACTCTCTTGATCTCGCGTCCCATCCTCACCTCCGTCTATGGGCCGATCTCGACCCAGCATTCGTCCTGAAGTTGTTGGAGTCGCTCGCGCGTGATCCCGAAGACCTCCGCGACCTCATGCTTCTCCAGCGTGCCCAGCGTCATGGTCTCGAACTCGGCAATGCTCGTCTCATCGAAAAACTCGTCGGCTACGATCTGCGGTGCGTCGACCACACCGTGGTAGATATGGAGCAGGCCCGTCGACCAGTACAGGGCGACGTCGGTGGTGTCGTCCTCGACCACGGCTTTGACGAGCGTGCCCAGCATCAAGACCTTCATCCGTTCCTCCCCTCGAACTCGTCATAATTGAGCCACTTGACATACAGCGCCGTGCACTGCGGGCACGACGGGTGCGCCGTCTCCGCAGGGAGCTTGCCATGCGGGTCGCCGCAGAACATGGTCTGGACCCACTCGTGGCCGCACGACAGGCACCTGTAGCGGCATTCACTCGTCCTCATCGGGATGCCGTTCGGCGCAGCGGCGACACATCTGCGGCCCGTGGCCCATCAACAGGTGCTCATAGCAGAAGAAACCGCCGCAGCACTCCTCGTTGAAGTGATCACCGCCGCAGGCGTAGGCCATGCCCCGGTCGATCTCGACCTCGCAGCCCGGTTCGTTGCACACGTCATCGACGCCGTAGCCGATGTCCTGCCCGTCCCGCCCCGTTCCGAGAGCGTAGCCCATTACCTGTCCCTCCACGCTTCCACGAGCCGTCCCCGCGCCAGCGCGGCGTACTCGGGGTTCAGCTCGATGCCGACGAAGTTCCTTCCGTGCTCGATGCACACGACGCCTGTGGTGCCTGCTCCCGCGAAGGGATCGAGGACCGTGGCAGAAGGCGCGGGCCCGTGGTGCTTGGCGCTCACGAACGGCACGCAGTCACAAGACGGCTCAAAGCCGAGAGTGTGGGTGGTCCCGGTCAGGTTGCCCACACGACCGCAGTCCTTCTCCGTCATGTTCGGCTTGCGGGCGCTCTTGGCCAGATCGCGCCGCTGGCGGGGAGCTTGTGCTACGGTACGCTCGACCAGGCGTTTCCACGGCGCACCGCACTCGGGGCAGATGTTACGGGCCGTAGCTGCCAGCACCATCGGCTCGATCAGGGCTGGCGGGTAGACGGCAAAATGAGCACCCTTGAACGCTTTCGGGTTGTAGTGCCAAACGGACCGCATGTTGCGCTTCCCCGGCGCAGCGTACCCGGCGACTCCTCTCGGTCGCCCCTTCGCACCATGCGCTTGCTTGTGCCCCAGCATCGACTGATCGTGCTCTCGATCCTTCCAGTGCTTGCTCGGCGCGCTGGTACTGGCAGGCTCTTGAACTGCGACGTGGTCGAACGAGTACCTCGGCTTCTTGGACAGCAGGAAGATCGTTTCGTGAGATTTCGTAAAGCGGTCCTTGACGGACTCTGGCATACACGACCCGCCGCGGTACAGCGGTCCGGAGATGCTCTTGGCCCACACGATCTCCTGGCGCAGGTACCAGCCAGCGTCTCTCAGCGCAAAGGCGAGCAGCCACGGGATGCCCAACAGGTCTTTCTGCTTCACACCGACAGGGTCGTTGGGGCGGTAGTCGCGGTTCTCCCGTCCCCCTTTCGAGTCCTTCGGGTCCGGAGACCGCCACGTCCTGCCCCCGCTGGCGTAGCTGTCACCGATGACGATCCATAACGTAGCGTCGTCGCGGAGCACTCGATAGACCTCGGAGAACACGCCAACCAGGGCGCCGACGTACTCGCCGGGCGTCTTTTCCAACCCGATCTGCCCTTCGACGCCATAGTCGCGGAGCCCGTAGTAGGGCGGACTGGTCACGCAGGCGTGCATCGACGCATCCGGCATCTGCTGGAGGGCCGTCAGCGCGTCACCGACATGGAGTTTCCAGGTCATTTCGGTCCTCGCACGCGATGCTTGAATCGTCGCTTCACCTGAAATCGGTTGTGCTCGCCATCGCAGGTGTCCTTATAGGTCTTGTCGTAGTTGCCGTACAGTAACTTGCAATCTCCCAGAGCGTAGTGGGTCTTGCCGTGCTTGTCCTTCCACTCCACTCCTCGGGGGTGCTTCCTATCGACCCAGTGCTTGCAGTGGCCGCAGGTCTCTGGCCCCGTGTAGACCAGTCGCCCGAAGACCGCGCGCCAGGCTCGCACCACCCAGTGGGGACGTCGGGGCGGGGGCGCGGGCACGAGCGAACTGATCCTGTAGCCGTCTTGAGGCACGTCACCCTTGCTGTGTCGACAGTGCAGCACGTGCGGCGCGTAGAGCCGTCCGGAGCGGCTCCAGCTCTTCCTCGCCCAGTACGTCCTCGTGCACCTTCAACACGTCGGCGCCCGCCTCCACGAGCCGTTCTAGCGCCGCTACGGGCACCCTGACGCTCGGTGGCTCCTCGACTCGTCTGTCGCCCATTTCAGTGCTCCGCATCGACGCGGTCGATGAGCCGTTGGAACTCCTCGACGGTGATGATGTCGGCCTGCACCCACTTGTAGATGAGCGCCAGCCTCTCCGTGCGCGTCTTGCCCTTGAACTTGGCTTCCAGATCAACCATGTCAGCTCTCCTTCGGCAGCCTCCAGGGAGGCTCGCCGGTCTTTCGGGGCGTTAGGTGGGAGTTGCAACGGTCGCAGACCGGCTCGATCTCGGTGCAGTAGTGACCCAAGCCGCAGCACTCGGCCATCTTCTTGATTTCGATCATGGGGGTCCGATTGGACACGCCGATGGCTCGGGTGATGATGTCCTTGGCTCGCTCGATCCTGTCGGCATGGTCGTCGCTCCAGGTCTGGACGTAGACATCGAGCCAAGCGACCGTCGTCGCACTCTCGAACGTGACGTCGTAGCCCGTGCCGAGAAGGGCGAAAGCTACTGCGCTCACGTCGTACATCTCGACCTTTCCCACTCTGACCTTGCTCACGGTTGCACCTCCAGGGGCTCGATACTCATGACACAGAAGCCGTCGGGCACGCCGAAGTCGGGGCCGCGCAGCACGTAGAGCACGCGGACGTGGTAGACGTGGCCCGTGTACGCCTCGTCCCCCGGCTCCCACTCGCGCAGGATCAAGATGTCGCTCACGGTGAAGTTGCGGTCGTTCTTCCGGTACTCAAAGAGCTTGACGCCCCTGCGCGTGGCCTTGAACTGCGGGGGCCAGCACTTCAGCTCGTGGGCCCGGCGCCACAGGGCCGCTCCGTCGTAGTAATACAGGCTGCCGCGAGCACCCTCGTACAGCTCTCCTACCTCGGGCATCAGTTGGGCTCCTCGATCTCCAGATTGTCGACCAGCTCGCGCAGCCCCTCGATGGTCTTCGCGTAGATCAAGAAACCATGGTTCTTCAGGTTGATGACACCGCAGTGGCTGTGGCAGCGGTCGCTCTGGATCAGCGCCAGCACGGCAGACGTCTCGCGCATGTCTCCGCATGGGAAGTAGTCGTGAGTCGGAGGCGCTCCCTTCACGTAGGCGTGGCCATGGATGAAGAAGTTGACGTCGGGTAGGCAGTTGAACAGCGCCGCCTGAATCGGCGCGTCCACGCTGGGCTTGCGTGGCCCCCAGTAGTCCAGTCCGCCCACAAGCGCGTCGTGGGCGCGAGGGGCCGCCATGACCATGTCCGACACGCTCAGATGCCGCTTGTCGGAGTTGCGCGGCGAGACCAGCATCCGGTCCGGATAGTCCTCGGGGAGCCGGACCCCCGGAAACAGCTTCTGGCAGCGCGTCGAGATGTTGCCGAAGTACCGCTCCCCGATGGCGTTCTGCACCTGGGCCGCGACCAGGCGATTGCACTCCATAAGCCTGTTCAGGGTCAGTTGGACGTCCGTCGGCCATGCGTCAGCCTGGCGCGTCGGGACGCGGATCGAGGAGCTTGTCCAGTCGTACAGCCCCATGACGGCGCGAGCGATGTCGTCTATGCCCGCCGACTCCTCTTCCCAGTAGTTGCCCAAGGCGTCGACCAAGTGGAAGTGGTACTTGCCCGTGCCCAGGTCGAGCCGCACCTCGATCACCGCGTTGCCGCGCATGGCGAAGATGCGCGTCACGGCGTCGGCCTTGGTGGTGTTTTGGCGCATCACCTTGGAGCCGACGAGCACGGCGCCTCGGCCCTTGACCGGGTAGATCTTCTCCCAGTCGTTGTCGACGTGGGGCAGCCACAGGACGAGCTTGTACCCGCGGACGTCCCGCGGCAGCTCGTGGACGTCGCCGCCGTTACGCACCCGGGCGGCTTGCAGCTCGTCGGCCAACTTGACGATGACCTTCGATGGCTTGCCACCCATATCGTCCCACACGCCGCCGACGACCAGGGTGTTCGGGTGGGCCATCTCCCAGGTTTCGAGCAGGTGCTGCATCTCCTCGAAATAGGCGGCGCCTGCCTCGGGGTCGTCGCGGAACCCGTCGGTGAACGGGGCCTTGCAGGAGAGCTTGATGTAGCAGTCGTCGCAGCACGTCGGATCGGCTGCGGTCGAGCCCATGTCGTTGCAGACGGGGCACACCTCGTACTGGTACGAGAGGATCTGCTCGCGCTCGTAGAGCCCCAGCTTCTTGCCGAGTCCCAGGAGCACGATACCGCGCTGGCGTGGGGTCAGCAGGGCCAGCTCTTCGATGTACTCTTGCTTCATCACCACCTCTTCGGGCACTTCGACCCACGCGACCCTTGCAGCTCGTAGCCCAGCTCTTCCGCTACCGCGCGCAGGGGGTCGCTGTCGTGGAAGTTATCGCTGTGGTCCCACAGGCGCTGAAGCCGCTCGTGGAGCACCTCGACAGGCTCCTCGACCAGCTCGACCTTTACCCGGTACTTGTGCACTCGGACCGTCTGGTTGAAGCACGAGGGCTCCTCCCAGGTCAGGTCGTTGACCTCGTAGAAACCCAACTTGCGAAACGTCTCGAACACGACGCGCGTGGGCTCCTGCTTTTTCTTGCGCTTGCGCTTCGCCATGTCACGCCTGGAACAGCGCCGTCGAGACGCCGCGGATCAGCTCGGCCAACTGGTTGAAGTCGTCCTCGGTGTACTGCGGCTCCTTGCCTTGTACCGCCCAGGCCGCGTTCGTAGCTTTCATGCCTTCTAGCGTGGCCAGGTGCGTGTGCAGCTCGGCCACGAGCCCCCACACGTATGCGTCCTGTCGGATCTCGGCTTCGCCTCTCACGCTCATCACAGGCCCCCGTCGGGCACCCTCACGCGGTGGTCGCGGATCGCGCGACACACCCCGCGCGTCAGGCCCAGCGAGGCAAACGCCTCGTCCCAGTTGTCCCCACGCACCTGCACGCGGTTGTACAGGCCACTGATGTGCACGAGGTTGCCGTGCTCGTCCTCCCACCAGATGCCGTCAGATCGCTCCTCGTTGGTGATGGCAGCGCCTTCCAGCTCCCAGCACCGGAACGGGCGCCCATTGAGATCGAGCTGGACGATGACCCAGTCGGCCCCCGTGCGCTCGGCCCAGCATCCGGAGCAGTCTCTGGAAACGCCTTCCCAGGAGACGGTGATGTAGATTGCGATGCACGCCAGGACGATGAGCCCGATGGCGCCGTAGACTTTCAGCGCCAGGCGCCTCTCGTCGTCGCTCTTGCTCCTCCGTCTGTTCATTCCGCACCTTCCTTGATTATGATCCCCTAGCCGTAGACGATCTCGCCCAACAAACACATCTGGAGGAAGACGTCCCCGGTCGTGGCGTCCTCGTTCTCGGCCATGAAGTCGGCCCAGTGGCGCGGCGCGTTCAATGCCATGAGCTGCAGCCCGCGCTTGATCGCCTCGGCGTCGAGCCGCAGGTCGGTCAGCTCCTCGTCGTCATCTGCGGCACAGATGACGGCGCCCCCGTTCAAGGGGTAGTCGATGTGGGGGAAGATCTCGTCCTCGTTCCACGTCTCTTCGGGCTCGGTCGGGGGCTCGATGTAGTCGACGATCTGACACCAGTAGTTCGAGCCGCCCTCGAACCCGCAGCACAGCAGGCCCGCGATGCGCTTGTGGGGAACCGTTACGGTGGTCGTTACCTCGATCTGCGCGTCCATATATACCTCCCTCGGGGAAGTCATCCCCGATCTCAGGGCCACTATACCATGGGTCTGCTCTTGACGTCAACCCTTTGGAGCGTCTTCAGGGCTGACGTTGAAGCCGGTAGCCACCATCGCTGCTTCCAGCTCCTCCCAGTCGGTGTGGTTGGGGTCTTCCGCGAAGTCGCAGAGCACGTCGCGCAGTTTACCTACCATCGCGACCAGCTCCCGGCGCGGAATGTCTGCGCTCTCGCGCACGGGAGCGTCAGGGTCCGGCTCGGGCTCGGGGCGCGACTGGGGCGCGGCACCGGGCAGCGAGAGCTGCAAGCGTCCGCCGCCCAGACCGCCATGCGCGGCGTGGAGCACGGCGATCAGCTCGTCGGAGAAGCCCTCGGAGATCAGACCGAGGTTGATGCGTAGGCGCCGCTGGGCCTGCGGAGCTGACCCGGCGACTCCTGACCAGCTCATGTGGTGGTCCAGCATCTCGATCCGCATATCCTCGATGAGGACGACGTGACTCGTGTTGGGGACGGGGCGGGGCGGGGTCGGGGTCGGGGTCGAGACTACCGCGACTCCAGGCAGAAGTGGCTCGCTCATGAGCGATCCCGGGTGACCAGCTCGATGGTGGGCACACGCCCAGGCTCGACGTGGTGCACCTCGCAGCTCACGACCTTGCCGGGGATCGAGTGGGCCTCGAAAGCTGCTTCGGCCTCGCGCAAAAATCGGCGCCGCAGCCACCGATAGCGGAGACGGTGGTACAGACCCAAGCCAGCGAAGACGCACGCCGCCAGTAGAAAGAGCAGCATGAACGCCCAGCCAACCCAGGCCACGGGGATCGTGATCTCCTCGGATGGCAAAATCATGGCAGCTCCTGTCCGATGTAGCTCGGTCGCAGCGTTGGAAGGGGTATGGGACAGCAAAGCGACGAACTGAAAGCCATTATCCGCAAGGTCACACGCTGCGGATGTATCCGCAGACAGGGCCGCATGTGCTCCGCCTGCATCCGGGCCCAGCAGACCGCCCAGCGGTGGATGTGGCTGCGCATGGGGGTCAAGCCGCCTCCAGGCACTGAGCGCAGCGGACCCGCTTGACGGGCTTTTTCCAGTACACGCGCACGAGCGTGTGGCCGCATTCGAGGCGCAGCTCGACGTCGCGGACCATGACGTGACGCGGGCTCGCACGCCAGGGCATTGGCCGGAACCCGGTCACCTTGCGCAGCGGTGCGGTCATGCCTCGCCCTCGCGCAGACTGATCCGCACGATGCCCTTGCAAGGGTTGTTTTTGTCGTCGCGCCGTCGCACCACGCCGCAGAGCGCGCAGCACTCCATGGGCTGTTTGCAGATCGTAGTCGTAACCCACAGGTGCTCGCCGGGTCGCTCGCGGGCCCACGCCACCAGAGAGCCGACGTCTGCGGCGTTGAGTTTGTCGCGTACTCGGCGCTTGAACTCCCGCAGGCTCATCGGCGCCACCGTCGCTGGACGATGTAGCCCACGGCGTCGGCGGCGCACAGCAGGACGATGATGCCCCGTAGCGTCAGCTCGGCTTGCAGGCACCACCACCGCTCCTCCCAGCGTTCCTTCCAGGTCTTCATCAGGGCCTCCCACAGTGGGGACACGGGGACATGGGGCGCCGGTTGCCGCAGTGCGGGCACACCTGGGCCTCTGGCGGCGGGTGCGGCCCGCCGTAGAGGGTACGGCACCCCAGGATCTCGACGGCGTCTACGACCGTCCTGCGCCCGCAGGGCAGATGGTTCAGAAACCCCTTGTGGGTCTCGAACGAGCGCCCGCAGCCTGTGCAGTCTACGATGAAATCGGGTGCGCTCATGACTGCTCCTCGTTCCAATCCTCGATCTTGCGCGCTCCCTCGATGATCTCCGCGACCAGCTCTTCCAGCTCGTCGCTCAGGGAGAGGGTGCGCTCGACCTTCTCTTCCCGCTCCTCAGTGTACTCCACGAGCCCTATATCTCCCGCCTTCAGACGTCCGAGGAGATTGGAGCCTATGACGACGCCGCGGGCTTCGCGCAGCTCGCCCCACCGCTCCCAGAGCGTGACCAAGGTGCGGCGCAGCTCGGAAGCCAGGGTATAGTCCTTCTCACCCTTGCGCACGACGATGCGAAACGGCCACGCCTCGCTGTCGCCGGAACCGAAGCCGGGGCGATGCAGGAAGCTGGCGAGCACCCGGCTGACGATCTCCGTCTCCAGCCTCGCGGTGCGCGCCTTGGTCTGCTCGCCCAGGAGCAGGAGCTGCTTGCAGTCGTCGCAGGGCATCCCGTTGACCGGGAAGCCCATACCCTCGCCACAGACGGGGCAGTCCTCGTTCTCGACCACGCGGGCGAACGCCTTGTTGAGGCACGGCTTCTTGGGCAGCGCGAGTCGCCCGGTGCAGAAGCTCCGCGACTCGCCGCCCAGCCAGTAGTAGCCCGCCCGTTCCCGCGGGTCGAGCGGCTTGCCGCAGCCGTAGCACTCAGTCGCCATGGGAACCTCCGCTCAGTTCCGCCGCCAGTCTCAGGTAACGCTCGTGTTGAGCTTTGATCACGCGCGCCAGGTGACGGCACTTGACCTTCCACGGCGTCGAGTCGACCGGCGGCACCATCTGCGCCATCAACAGGTGCTCGCTGACCTCCATCCACGGTCCGTCGGGGTCCGGCACCATGCCCGCAGGCGTGTGTCTGAACCGCTCCGTCACAGCCGGTCCTTCCAGTGCTCGACCGTCTCGGTCACGATGTCGCGCCAGCGTTGGCGCTCGGCCTCGCTGACGGTTTCCCACAGAGCACCTCGGACAGTGCTGCCCAGGATGCAGGCTGCCGAGTAGTGGAGCAGCTTCGCCTTCTCTTCCAGCTCTTCCTCGGTGAGGCTCATCGCTTCTCCCGTTCCTCGAACGTGACGGTCACGTTGGGCGAAAACTTGATCGGCTTCATGTGAATGTTCTTCTTGCGGAGCAGCTCCACCAGCTCGGGGTCGCGGAACAGGCGTTCGATCTTGTCCTTCATGTCCCGGCGCCCCAGGCGCAGGAAGTGGCCGACGCGCTCCTCGCCCGCGAAGCCCTGAGCCAGGCGAACCGAGATCTCGAACGAGCCGCACGCGAAGGCTGTTACGGTGGTGCGCCCGTACTTCTCTTTGTCCTCGTCGCTGATCTCGATCATGGGCGCAACGCCTTGCTTCTTGCTCATCAGTCCCTCGTCACGTTCTTCGGGTGGTTGGGAATGTCGAAGGCGGTCAGCGTGGCTTCGGCGTTGCAGCGCGAACAGAGCGGCACGCCGGTCTCGGACTCGGTCTCCAAGTGGTCCCGCTGGAAGTTTGAGCACTCATCGTCAGCCGTGCGCCGCTCGCAGCCGTACCTGTCCTCGTGGTACTCGCAGTGGCTGCAGACCTCTTCCACCAGGCGATCTATCGTGTGCCCGTGCTCGTCCTGATAGAGCCGGGCTCGGACCTGATCGGGTGTCAGGGTGGGGCACTGCTCGATGCACTCACGGGTCGGTTTGCCAGAGCCGCAGCGGTTGCACGGGTTGCCCAGGACGGCACAGGCCCACTGGGGGTCGCGCGGGTTGGGGCACAGGTCGTGGTGCGGGCACCCGCGGCAGTTTACGACCTTCAGTACCTTGGAGGGCGGGTGCGCTTCTTTGAGGATCAGCTCCAGGGCCCTGGTCAGGCGTGCCGGGTCGCCCCGGTAGGGATCGCCACCTCGCGCGATGTTGCTCTCGACCAAGACGCGAATCCGGCGCAGCCGGTGGGCCTGGTCGGATGCCTGGTGCGCGAACCCTCGGGCGGTCTCCTTCGCGCACGCGGAGCCGTGCTCGATCTGCAGCTCGCGGGTCTCACGGCCCGCCTTGCGCGCGAGGCGCCAGGCCCACGAGCCCCACCAGACCGCCAGCATGATGGCCAGAACCACCTTCCACCACGCCGCTGCGTAGTCGGGGTTGGTCTCGACCAACCTGCTCACGTTGGCAGTCGCCGTCACGCTGGCAGCGAAGATGGCGAATTGCAGGGTCGCGAATCCGATCTTGCGCTTCATGGTGTCACCTTCAGGAACTGCTCGGCCAGCGCGTCCCTGCGCTTGATCAGCGCCCGCGACCGATCCACGCAGTCGTCTATCGCTGCCGAGAGGCACTGCTGGCAGTCGACCTCCACGAGTTGGCGCGCTCCGACCAGTGCCGGGCCCTTGCGGGTGTAGATTTCGTGAGCCTCGATCCCGCAGCACGTGGCTCCGCCTCGCGGGCTCACCAGATGGGTCTTGTCGTCCATGTCATGCTCCAGTGGCACCGACGGGGCTCGAACCCGTATGTCGGCTGGCGCCCCGAACCTGCTAGGAGAAAAATAACTCCTGCCCGAAACGGCTTACGCCTGCCTCCGGTCTTCGCGGACCGGGCCTTGTCCGATTTAGGCGACGGCACCATTACGGCTCGTAATCCTCGTCCAGGTCGCGCTCGTCCTGCTCCCAGGTCAGTGTCGCAGGGTAGCTGCCGAAGCGGTGCCAGTCATGCTGGTGGCGCCCCGTGTGCCCCGCTGGAAGCGAGCAGTAGCGCGTGACGCCGCCGTCGGGACCGTCGATGCCCAGCTCGGCCCGGCAGGGCTCGGCAGCCTCATCGGGCACCTCCAGCTTCGCGCACGCCTCCAGCCACTCGGCGTGGGACAGCGCCCCGTCCTCGCCGCCGATCATGATGCGCTCGAACATCTCCTGGTACAGCTCGGGGCTCGCTGCGATGGCGCCGATGATCACGGCGACTGCCGCGGGGGCGTGGGGCGGGATATCCGCCTCGGGGTCGAGGTCGGGCAGAATCAGCGCCCGGTTCGTCGGGCGGATGACTACTGCAGCGCCTTCGGGTCCGAGGTCGAACTCGTCGGAGCCGAGGTCGCCGCGCACCAATCGGAACATTCGCTTCATCTCAATCCTCCCAGTCGCGAGCTTGGCTGTGGTGGCGCCCCTTCGCCATCACCTTGGGGCTCATCTTGCCGGTGCGCCGCAGGCTGCGGTGGCCGAACTTTTTCCAGCGTCTCCGCCCCTTGGCCGTTCCGCGGCGTCCGCCCCAAGAGGCCCACCTCTGCCGGTCGATGGACCGGAGCCGCTGGCCGCGCCGCCTATGGTTGATCTTGTTGCTCATCTATCCCCTCTTCCACTTCACGACGAACCAGACGGCGATGAACGCCCACAGCACCGCGCATATGATCAGCGTGTCGGCTTCGACCGTCATGGAACCTCGTTCCGTTCATCGAGCAGCTTCTGCACCTGGCCCATGTAGTGCTCGTAGGCGTCCCAGCACCCGATAGTAGCCATCGTCCACGCGCGCGTGAGCAGCCGGACAGCGTCCAGCGGGAACTCCGCGTACTTGCCGCTGTCGACCACGCCTTTCAGATAGGCACCTTGAACCTTGTACGCCACGGTGCGCCCTGGATTCGTCGGCGGGTAGAGGAGTAGCCACTTGTGCCGCTCGCACCACGCCAGGTACTCCACCTCGGCCTCGCTCCGCATACCCTCGCAGAGCAGTCCTTCCCAGCACACCTGGAAACACTCCGCGCACTGGCAGTCGGCGGAGCAGCCCCGCGCCTGCCACGCTTTGAACAGGGGCCGCGTGCTCTGCAGCTTGCCGCACTTCGGGCACAGAGGTGGGATCGGCAGCCAGCCCCCTGTCGGTATCCAGTTGCTCGGGTGCGGCTCGTCACTCATCCCGCCACCCCTTGTGGTCCTTGAACGGCTTGCCGCACATGCAGAGGTCGTCCGCCCGGCTTCGCTTCGGCTTGCCGTTCAGCGCGATGTCGAGGCGGCTGACGACGTTCTGCACCTCTTCGACGGTGGCGCGGTCCCCCGGGTAGTCACCCGCGTCGTAGCCCTCCACCACGAACCGAACGCTGTCGAGTGTGATGGCGACTGGAATGTCGGTATCGTGGCCGGGGCATCCGCGCTCCTCGCTGCCGTCGCAGTAGGCGCCGCACTCGTACTCGCAGGTCTCCACATCGGTGAGCTTGGGTGGCTGGTCCGGTGGCAACAGCTCGGGCTCGCGCGGGGGCGAGGCCGGGGCGGCGCTGATGACCTTGAAGATGGTGTCGCGGACGTCACTCATCCCGCCACCCACCAGCCTTCGGGGCCGTAGGTCACCCGCGCGCGACCCTTGACGGACAGGGTGTACAGGGCCTCGTGGATCAGTGCCGCCGTCAGCCCGGTGATCTGCTGCAGCCTGGCAGCCGTCACGCCGAACGTCCCTTTGCTCTCGATGACGGCTTCGATCAGCCGCATGTTGTGGACCGCTTGCCTGTGCTCTACCATCACCTCACCTCATTGCTTACGTCACGCATGGTGGAACACCTCGCCGCACGCCTGGCAACACCACTCGGGGTTCAGCACCCCGGCGTGGTGCGTGACGTGCTCGCTGCCGCATATAGGGCACTTCGGCGTCAGCGCCGACATGGGCTGCGCGGGTGCGGGCTCGTGGAACACCCTTCCGCACGTCTGGCAGGTCCACCTGATGCCCCCGTTGTAGCTCGTGTAGTCGCTACCGCAGTCCGGACAGTGTGCCTGATGAGGGGGCGCGGGCTCGACGGTCTCCGCGAGCTTCGGGTAGAACGCTCGGCTGCAGTCCCGGCAGAACCACTGCACGCCGTCGGGCTTCGACAGCTCCGTGTTCGAGCCCTGGCAGTGGGTGCACAGCGCGCTCGGTGGCTCCCAGGTGCCCAGGAGCGCCCACAGCATCTGCCCCGCTCGGGTCGACGTGTACCAGAAGACGCGGGAGTCGGGGCGCCACACGTCCCCCTGCACTGGTTCGTGCCCGTGTCGAGCCATGAACGCGGAGGTCAGCAGGTCTTGCAGGTCGGGCTCCACGCCGACGCCCTGGCAGCGAGACCGGGGGGCCAACTTGGGCTCGGTCCAGCGGAGTTTGACGAAGGGCTCTGCCGGGCTGCAGCCATCGCGCGCGGGGCGATGCTCCACCACGATGCGCGGGTGGGCCCGCTCGCCCACCATGCGCCGTTCGAGCTGCTCCAGGGCTGCGGGCGGGCAACCGGCCAGGTCGCCGTTCTCCATAAGCCAGCGGCACAGCCAGGAAGCCACTTCCTCGGGCTCGAACTCGACGTCGTGGACGGGTCCGTACTTGTGATACTTAGCCATCGTCTCCTCCCGGGCACTCCAGATCGAGGCTGCGGAACAGCTCGATGTCGCCAGCGGCACGTGCCTCCACCTCGTGGCGCAGCTTGCGGTACAGCTCGATGTCCTCGTCGGTGCGCGTGGTCATCTCGTCCCGCACCCGCCGCTCCAGCTCCTCGACACGCTCCCGTTCCACTTCCTGGGTACCGCGCATGACTGACGCCGCGAAGTAGAACACACCCACCAGCACCAGGAGCGTAAATAACAGGAACAGGACGAGTCGCATGAGCGCCCGCACGCTTCCGGCCAAGTGCGCGGCCCGGTTCTCCAGGGCTTCGACGGCACCATGGGCGTCGATCACGGAGCGAGCGGAGGGGCAGACGTCCTCTTCCCGCGTCCGGTGCTCCGCTAGCCAGCACAGATGCGCTTCCAGGTGCTCGACTTCCTCGCGCAGGCTCTCGATCTTGTCGTCGGCCTCCGCCAGCGAACCGCTCCGCCGCATTGGTCCTGCCCCGTGCTCCACCATCACATCCCCCGCGTGCGGTCGTACCACTCCCAGGTCTTGCGGTCGTAACGCTTCAGGCACCGCTCCTGGCACTTGTTCATCTGACACGTGTCGCAGACGTTGGGGCAGCGGTCGTAGCAGCACAGCTCCCCCTTCATCCACGGCGGGCAGAGCCGACGCTGTCGCTGCTCCGCTTCGGAGCCGAAGGCGCTACCGAGAGCGAGGCACGCCGCGAGCACGACGAGCAGCCACTTCATGCGCGCGGCTCCGTCCAGCCCGTGTACCCGCAGGTCAGGCAGCCGTTGCCGTTGCAGTGCGGGCAGCCGCGCCGTCGCAGAGCTTTCAGCTCCTCGTACAGCTCCTTGGTCGCGCACGCCTTGTGGTCGCAGGTGCTCGGCTGTCCGTTGCGGCACTGCTTGCGGCACTCCTCCAGAAACACCTTCTCGGCACGGCTCCAGGCGACGTAGGTTTCATTCATGCCACGCCTCGGGGTCGACTACGTGGAACACCTGGCGCTCGTCCTCGACCGTACCCGCGCGTGCTACTCCGAGACCGACGAGCTGCCACCAGTCCGTCCACTCGGAGCCGCCGATGTCGACCGCTACTCCGGTGGGGGTGAAGCCGCTGCTCGTGTCGGAGGCACCGACGAGCAGGGCCCGTCGCCGCTCCCCGGTCCGCACCGCGTGCTCCTCCAGTGCCGCCATGGCGTTGCAATACGGGTCATCCGGTTCGCCGTCCTGCCTGTGGGCACAGGTCGCGCACTTCGGCCTCTCGGCCTGGAAGTCGATATGAGTCGCAGGGCAGCGGTTGAGCCAGTTGATGCGAAATGTCTTCATAGCCGCACCATACCAGATAGCCGGTGCTTAGTCAAGAGCAATCATGCCTGCTCTTGACCTCGTGTGGCCTGGTAGGCGGCTGTGTAGGTCGCCACCGCTTTGAGCCAGAGCCGGTTGCGGCACTTCTCGAACACCTCCAGTTTGAAGGGCTCGGGCGGGATCGGCTCGCGTCCACCGACGGCGGACAGCAGGACGTGGGCCGTCTCCTCGCACAGCCAATCGGCGCGGGTGTCGGCGTTCTCGTAAGCCACGCAGGAGCGGTGGAACGCGTCGAGCTGCCGCAGCTCGGGCAGCCGGGGCTCCCACTGTTCCTGAACCCGCTTCCGATACTTGCAGGCCAGGCGGTAGGCGCTGATCGCGAGCCGGACGCTCTCGGGCTCGCTCATGTCTCCGCCCAGGCTGTGCACTGGGGGCAGTCGCACGGACGCTCGACCGTGTCCGTGCCGCACGGGTGATCGGTGACCTCGCAGCGCAGCAAGCCTTTCAACGTCTCGACCTTCTCGCACTCGGCGGCGAGGGCCTGTGCGTGGTGTAGCGCCAGCTCGATCCACGCTCCCGTGTCGAACCCGTGAGGCTGGGCTTTGCGAGCGTCGAGATAGAACTGCTTGGCGCTGGCGCCCAGTCGCTTCTCTGCTTCGGTGTAGCTCACATCCGACCCGCGCCCAGTTTGGCCCGCAGCTCGTCCCACGGCGGATCAGCGTCCCGGTTCTCGGGCGCCTGGGGGTCCGCGAAGTGATAGACCTTCCACAACAGCGCGTGCTGCTCCCGGTTCTCACGCCGCAGCTCGGTGCGCTCCGCTGCGATGGCGAGGGCTCGCTCCCGCACCACTTCGTCGGACACGTCGTACTGCCCCGCGCCGTCGGGGCCTGCCAGGAAGTCATCGAGCTGCTCGGGGATGATACCCAGCGTCGCCGCCTCTTTTCCCGTGATCTTCATATCGCCTCCAGCCCCCAGAGTAGCAGCGCGGGCGGGGTAGGTCAATAGCAATCATGCCTGCTCTTGACCTCGGGTGTGGGTCGGGGTGGCGCGTCGGAGGACAGAGCGTGGTGAGGGTTGGGGTAGCGCCTCGGGGGTTGGGAGGGCTCTGGGGCGGGGCGGGCTCTGGGGCGGGGCGGGACGTATGCTCTTGACTATGCTCTTGACGTGGATTTTGCCTGGAAGACGCCCGGGGTGCGGGGGCGGCGCAAACTCTGGGATAGGCACTGAAGCGGAGTAGATTGACCTATGCCTACCTACCCACCCCCGGGGGTAGCCGGTACTAACGGAAAACTCTATAATGCCGCAGGGTTGGGCATGGGATAGGGGGCAGTAGATCGGCTAGGTGGCAGTAAGGATCGTGGGGGGAGATTGCGACCCCGGGGCGGGGCAACCCTCTTCCCCCAGAGGGGGAAGGGGTTGCCGTCAAGGTCAAGCGTAGTGCAGGCGCTCCAGCTCGGCGCGCAATCTCTCGGTCTCGTCGGCCAGGTCGCGCAGCTCGGTGATCGTAGCCTGGCGCTCGGCGTCCGTACCGGCGTGGCTCACGAGGGTGAAGCGGCGTTTCCTAATGGTATCAAGGCGTTGCGTGATCTCAGCCACGCGGGGACTGACCCCGGTGTCGGCGGCTCGGGCCGGGGTGGGGGCGAGTTTTCTACCGCAGGCGCAGGCGTCAGCCATGGTGTGCTCCTGGTAAGGTGGCCCGGCGCCCCTCACATCTGTGGGGACAGTAGGGACGCCGGGCCGGACCCAAGGGGGTGTAGGGGAAGGGTACGCGGGGTCGGGCCGATGAGTCAAGGCTTCGCCCTCTGATGCCACAGGCGGCAGACCGAGTCAAGGCTGTGCGGGTCCAGCTTCCCGTCGCTGACCCAGTGGTAGAGGGTGTGGATGCTGACACCGTAGAGCTGGGCCAAGTCCTGGCGCGTGTACGTCATGCGCTCGGGGCCGCGCTCGTTGTGGTTGCTCAGGGCCTCGCGGGGGTTCTCTCCCGCCCTCAGTGACCTCAGTCCCATGATCGTCTCCCATGCAGTTATGGCCTCGTACTACAACGCTGCCGATCATACCCCAATCAGGGGGCCCGCGCATCCCGGACACCGGGCCCGGACTTCAGGCAAACTCCCCCCAGAGGGCTCCGAGGGCAGGTGATCATAGCCTAACCCCCTGATATCATTGGCAACGGAAGAAATTTTCCGCCAGCAGAAGGATTCTTATGATCGGGTGGGGCGCTATGGGGCTCGGGTGGGGCCGGGGTGGGGGCAAGCGATCAGAGGGCTGCCTTGATCGCGATCAGGGGGGCGCTCTGATCGGGGGG